>Ga0308158_10000017_pt1 | contig 555882 bp, 499 predicted proteins | sample PhyBR2_FD_201038 | JGI IMG/M metagenome (GOLD analysis project Ga0308158, IMG submission 201038) | Phyllosphere microbial communities from UC Gill Tract Community Farm, Albany, California, United States - DLSLB.R2 | ecosystem: Host-associated > Plants > Phyllosphere > Unclassified | place...
TAATCATGTTCTTGATGTAGTCAGCGTGGCCCGGGCAGTCGACGTGGGCGTAGTGACGGTTTGCGGTTTCGTACTCGACGTGCGCGGTGTTGATGGTGATGCCGCGTGCCTTCTCTTCCGGAGCCGCATCGATCTGGTCGTAGGCCTTGGCTTCGCCGCCGAATTTCTTCGACAGAACGGTTGCGATTGCAGCCGTCAGGGTGGTTTTGCCGTGGTCAACGTGACCGATGGTGCCGACGTTCACGTGCGGCTTGGTCCGTTCGAATTTTTCCTTTGCCATTCTAGACTCCTAAGATCCTAACGATATTGAAAATTACCAGGCACACCTGACGGTCGAGAAAGCCGACAGCCGTTTAAATTCTGGTGCCCTTGACGTGGATTGAACACGTGGCCTCTCCCTTACCAAGGGAGTGCTCTACCACTGAGCTACAAGGGCTTATTTGAAACTGGAGCGGGTGAAGGGAATCGAACCCTCGTCGTAAGCTTGGAAGGCTTCAGCTCTACCATTGAGCTACACCCGCGAGGTACAACTTATTCAATTCGACTTCACGATCCACGCATATTTGGTGGTGGGGGCTGGATTCGAACCAGCGTACTCAGAGAGGGCAGATTTACAGTCTGCTGCCTTTAACCACTCGGCCACCCCACCGCGAAGAACCGCAGAGTATGAAGCACGGACAAACTACTGTCAACTATTGTTTTATCAGAACTGATCCGACTCACATAGTGTCGTTGCTTCGGGGCGTGATTGTAACGACCCAACTGCAAGTCCGCAAGGGTTGTTTGCAACTATCTATGTTTGCAACCGGGCCAGCAACTAAAGCGCCACGTATTTACCGGAGCGGCTAGACTGGAGAAAACGACAAGGGATGGGTATGGCTCGCATACCGGCAGGAAAGACACGTTGGGGCTGGCCTCGGCTTCTGCTCGCCAGCCTCGTGATCGTCGGCGTCTACGCGGCCATGCGCTTCGTCAGCGACCTGCTCGATCTTCCTCCCGGCTACGCCACCCCGGTCTTCCTGCCCGCCGGCGTCGGCTTCGCCCTGGTCGTCACCGCCGGCCGGCGCATGCTGCCCGCCATCGCGCTGGGCTCCGTGCTGCTGCACCTGCCCGGCAGCTGGCTGGGTCCGAACGCCGCTCCCGGCCCTGCCGTCACCATTACCATCCTCACCACGCTGGGCTCGGTGCTCCAGGCATGGCTCGGCGCGACATGGTTCCGGCGCCTGGTGCGCCCGGCCCTCGACTCGGCGCGCGACGTCGGATTCTTCCTGGCGCTGGCCCCGCTCACCTGCCTGGTCAACGCCACCATCAGCGTCGCCGGGCTCTACGAGCTGCACCTGATTCCGGCAAACGAGCGCTGGCCGAACTGGATCAACTGGTGGGCCGGCGACACCATCGGCATCCTGCTGGCGTCGCCGCTGGTATGGGTAGCCTGCGGCCGCCCGCGCGAGCTGTGGCGCCGGCGCGCGCCGGTGGTCGCGGCGCCCCTGGTGCTGGCGGCGGGCGCCGTGGTGGCGGTCTACGAACAGGCCGTGAGCTGGGAAACCCAGCAGCACCTGCAGCCCTACCGCCTGAAGGCCCAGCAGGTGGCCGACGGCATGCAGGCCGAGCTGAACGAGCACGAACGCTTCGTCGGCACCTTTGCCCGCACCCTCGGCGCCGACGAAAAATACATTGCGCGCGATAAGTTCCTGCGTATCGCCAGGGGTTATGTGGACGGGCGGCGCGACATCGTCGGCCTCAACTGGCTGGTGCCCGTCACGCAGGCCGAGCGCCCGGCCTTCGAGGCCTGGGTCCGCACCGAGGTCGATTCCACTTTCGCCGGCCTGCGCGATCTCGGCCCCGGGCGTACGCTGCGCGAAGCCGGGGAGCGCGCGATGTACCTGCCCATGCTGTACACCTGGCCGCCCGGCAACAGCTACATGCGCGGGATCGACTTCATGACGGCGCCTTCACGCGGCGACGCGGCGCTGCGCGCCCTGCGCGGCATCGAGCCGGTGGCGACCCCGCCCCTGGAGCTGGTTTCCAAGAACAGCACCGGCATCGTGCTGTTCCGCTCGGTGGGCGAGCCCGGCCGGCCGCCGGTCGGCCTGCTCGGCCTGGTGCTGGATGCGCATGCCTTCGCCGCCCAGGCGGTGCAGCGCAGCGGCTTCGGCGGCTTCAACCTGAGCCTGGCCGACGTCACGGACGCGGCGCCGCATGTGCTGGTCGGCGACATCCAGCGGCCGGTGCGCCGCAACGACTACCGGGTCGTGCTCTCGTTCGGCGGCCGCAGCTATGCGCTGCGCTTTTCCCCGACCGCCGCCTACATGCAGGAGCAGCGCGGCCTGGTCAGCTGGACCGTGCTGACCGCCGGCCTGCTGCTGACCGCATTGCTGGGGGCGATGCTGCTGCTGACCAGCGGCGAGCGGGCCGCGATCGAGGCCAAGGTGGCCGACCGCACCGCGCGCCTGCGCGACCGCGAGGCGCGCCTGCAGGCCATCCTCGACAATGCCGGCGACGCCATCGTCAGCGTCGATGCCGGCGGGGTCGTGGTGTCGGCCAACCCGGCCACGGCGGCGCTGTTCGGCTATCCGCAGGCGCACCTGCAGGGCCTGGATTTCACCACCCTGGTGCCGGGCGCCGGCGACGAGGACGGCCCGGCGCTGCTGGCGCGCCTGGCCGATGCGCCGCCCGATGAGCGCGAACTCGCCGGGATCAACGCCCGCCGCGAACCGTTTCCGCTGGCGGTGTCGGTGTCGAACGTGGAGCTGCCCGGCGAGCGGCTGTACGTCTGTATCCTGCACGACCTCACCGAGCAGCACCGCTCCCAGGCCGACATCCACCGCCTGGCCCACCACGACCCGCTGACCGGCCTCGAGAACCGCGCCGCGCTCGGCGTGCGGCTGGAGCAGCAGCTGGCCCAGGCGCGCCGCTCGAACCTGCCGCTGGCGGTGCTGTTCATCGACCTCGACCACTTCAAGAAGATCAACGATTCGCTCGGCCACCAGGCCGGCGACCTGCTGCTGGTGGGCGCCAGCGCGCGCATGAAGGACCTGCTGCGCGACGTCGACACCCTGGCCCGCCTGGGCGGCGACGAATTCATCATCGTGCTGGGCGGCCCGCTGACGCCGGACAGCGTGACCGCGGTGGCGGTGCGCCTGGTCGAGTCGCTGCAGGAGCCCTATCACCTCGACGGCATCACCGCGCACAGCGGCGCCAGCGTGGGCGTGGCCCTGTTCCCGGACGACGGCGAGGACGCCGACACCCTGGTGCGCCACGCCGACATGGCGATGTACGCCGCCAAGCGCGACGGCCGCGGCAATTTCCGGTTCTTCTCGCCGGCCATGAACGCCGCCACCCACGAGCACCTGATGCTGGAAAACCGGATGTGGGCGGCGCTCGAGCACGGCGGCTTCGAGGTCCACCTGCAGGCCCAGGTCGCGCTCGACACCGGGCGCGTGATCGGCGCCGAAGCCCTGCTGCGCTGGCACGATCCCGAGCTGGGCACCATCGATCCGGGCCGCTTCATCCCGATCGCCGAGGAGTCGGGCCTGATCCTGCCGCTCGGCGACTGGGTGCTGGGGCGCGCCATGGCCCAGCTGGCCGAATGGCAGCGCGAAGGGCTCGGCGGGCTGCGCCTGGCGGTCAACCTGTCGGCGCGCCAGTTCGGCGGCGGCTCCCTGCTGGCGCGCCTCGACCAGCTGCTGGCCCTGCATCCGATCGACCCCTCGCGGCTCGAACTGGAGATCACCGAGACGGCCGCCATGCGCGACCCGGAAAACACCCGCGCCCTGCTGCGCCAGCTGCGCGCACGCGGCTTCAAGCTGGCGATCGACGACTTCGGCACCGGCTATTCCTCGCTGGCCTACCTGAAGCTGTTCGCGATCGACCGCATCAAGATCGACCGCGGTTTCGTGAAGGACATCGAGAACGACCCGAACGACGCCGCGATCGTCGGCGCGACGATCGGGCTGGCGCATTCGCTCGGCCTGTCGGTGGTGGCGGAAGGGGTCGAGACGCAGGCGCAATGGGGCTTCCTGCGCGACAAGCGCAGCGACGAAGCCCAGGGCTACCTGTTCGGCCGGCCGATGCCGGCGCACGAGTTCGGCGACTTCGTCAGGGCGCAAGCGCAGCCAGTACCAGGCCCTTGAGCGCCTTGATCAGCGAGGTTTCGTCGGCCGGCACCCCTTCCGGCGCGGTATGGATGCGGTCGGCATAGAACAGGCCGAGCTGGGCCTGCCCCACCACCAGCGGCAGCACGATGAAGCTCTTCGCATCCGGCAGCAGCTGGCGGTGCCAGGCCGGCAGCAGGTCGCGGATCTTCGGGCTGGAAGCGTCCGAGATCATCAGGTCGGCATTGTTCGCCATCGCCAGCAGGAACAGGTCGCGGCCCGCGGCTCCCGCAGCCGGCGCCGACGGGAACGCGAACCCCGCCTGGGTGGCGGACTTGTCGGCGCCGAAGGACACGCGGGCCCGGTACTGGCCGCTCCGGACGTCCTTCAGGACCACGGTGGCGAAGCGGAAGCCCATCGCCGTGTAGAGCGTCTCCAGCACGGCCAGCACCACGTCGTTGACCTTGTGCTGGCCGGAGGCGCGCATCTGGGTCACGTCCTGCACCCCGGCCAGCAGCAGCTCGCGCGCATTGCGCGGCTTGCCGCTCGGGTAGCTGCCCTGCTCTTCCTCGCCGGCGCCGAGGGTGGCCAGCAGCAGCACGTTGGGCAGGCCGTCGCCCTCGCTTTCCTCGCGGCGCGGCACCGGTTCCAGGTTCATGCTCTGCAGCAGGCAGGTCATCTCCTGGGCCACCGCCTCGAACAGCTCGTCGAGCTGGGTGCCGTCGATGTTCAGCGCATGGCCGTAGCGCTCCAGCAGGGCCCGGGCTTCCGGCGTACCGCGCGGATCGCCGGTTTTCGCCAGCAGGCGCGCCACGTCCAGGCTGAACGAGGCCACCTGGCGCATCCATTCGCCGCGGTTGGCGGCCATCTTCAGCGTGCCTTCCGGCAGGGGGCGCTGGGCGCGCATGATCACGTCCGGGATCTTCCATTCGCCCAGCACGGCCTCGGACAGCGCGTCGTAGCTGCAGCCGAGGATCATCTGGGCCGCCTGGCCGAGCCTGTGCTTGCCGGAGGCGACCAGCAGGCCGATCTCGCGGTAGCGCTCGTGCTCGTGGGAGGCCACCAGCAGCGGCCCCAGGTTCTTGAACAGGGCCCCGATCGACGCTTCCTCGGCGCCCTGGTAAAAGCTGTGGCGCGCCATTTCGCGCCCGACCAGGCTGGCGCACAGCGAAGCTTCCAGTTCCAGCCGCACGCTCCAGGCATGGTCGCTGCTGGCCAGCGCGTCCACCAGCAGCATCGCCAGCGCGGTGGTCTTGACGTTGTCGAAGCCCAGCAGCGAGATGGCGCGCGAGATCGTGGTGACGGCGGTGCCGGAGGCGGTGCGGTACTTGACGGTGTTGGCCAGGCGCAGGATGCGCTGGGTGAGCGCGACGTCGGACAGCACGTAATAGGCCAGCGCATGGGTGCCTTCGTCGTCCGAGGACGCCATCTGGACCACGCGCGCGACCGAGCTGCCGAGCGCGAACATGTCTTCGTCGCCGCAGACCTTGTTCAGGAGCGCGGCGCGGACCCGGCGCCCATCGGCATATCGGTCGGAAGCGTCGGCCGGCTCCGGCGCGGCGGGAGGTACTGCTTTCATCGTTTCTTACCCGGCTTTCTTCTGCTGCGAGGCGCGCGGCCCCTTGTTGTACTTTTTGAGCACCTGCTGGTGCAGGCCGGCCAGCGCCGGCAGTTTCGGGTTGACCGGATCCAGGCGGCGCACGCCGGCGATGTAGGCGATCGCCTGCTGGCCCAGGCGCTCGTCCCAGCCGCCGTTGTCGAGGGCCTTCAGCACCGCCAGGGCCGCATTGAACACCACCTGCGGGTTGTCCGGCAGCTTGCCGACCGCTTCCTGCATCATCGCCACCGCGCCCTTGAAATCGCCCTCTTTGGCCTTGGCGGCGCCGCTGGCGACCAGGTCGACCACCTGCTGGCGGCTTTCCCTGGCCAGCTGCTGGGCCAGGTCGCCGCGGCCGGCCTTCTCGAACACCGCCATCGCGCGGCTCATGGCGGCGCCGTTCTGGGCGTTGCGCATCACTTCGCGCATCACCTCGGCCGCGCCCTCTTCCATATTGTTCTCGATCGCGACCCGCGCCAGCTCCAGCTTCAGGTCGGGCGCCAGCGCGGGCGCCTCCTTGCTGGCGGCCAGCGCGGCCAGCAAGGACTCGTTCAGGCGCGGCTCGTTGCCGGTGTATTCGTGCACCATGCTGGACGCGATCGCGCTGCACAGCGCCGTGCCCTTCTGGAAGGCCATCGACTTGTCGAGGTCGCGGATCACGGCGGCCGCCTGCACCGGGTCGCCCTTGCGCACCAGGGTCTGCACCAGGCGCACGTGGTCTTGCGGATCCTTGAATTCCGAATACTTGACCTTGCCGACGACCTGCTTGAGCACCTTTTCGGCGGTATCGTGGTCGCCCGCTTCGAGCGCGGTCTCGCCCAGCTTGCGCAGGCGCCGCACCGCATGCGGGGACACCGCGACGGCATCGCCCAGCACCGCCTGCGCCTTGCCCAGCTCACCGGCCGCCTCGTGGGTGCGGGCCAGCCAGTCGTAGGCGTCGACGAAGTTCTTGTTGCTCTCGACCAGGTCTTCGAGGATGTCCTGGGCTTCCTGGAAGCGCTCGCGCAGGAACAGGGTCTTGGCCAGGCCCAGGCGCGCCCAGGCGATCGCCCTGGCGTCGATCAGGCGCCGGTAGATCGGCTCGGCCTGGTCGGCTTCGCCGAGGAACATGTGCAGCTCGGCGCGCAGGCGCATGAAGTCGATCATGTGGCGCGGATGCTTTTCCTCGCCCTCGAGGCAGGCGTCGATCGCCTCTTGCTGGCTGCCGGACTCCATCAGTTCGTACACCGGCAGGAACACGTTGCGCTTGTCCAGCGCGCGCGCGATGCGCTCGAGCAGGCGGTCGGCGGTGAAGGGCTTCAGGATGTAGTCGGTGGGCGCGAGCTCGGCGGCGCTGACGACCTTGCCGTAGTCGCCTTCGGCGGTCACCATGAAGAACATGGTCGCCAGCGGCATTAGCTTGTGATGGCGCACGTCCTCGAGCAGCTGCTGGCCGTCCTGGCCGCCTTCCAGCGCGTATTCGCACAGCACCAGGTCGTACTGCTTCAACCCGAGGTACTTGACCGCCTGGTTGGAGCTGCCTGCATGGTCGACCTTGCTCAAGCCGCACATTGTCAGCATGTTATGGATCGTCGCCCGCATCCCGGCATGCGGCTCGATGATCAAGGCGGTGAGCCCTTCTAGTTCGTTCATATCCCGGTTTTTTCCGATTTGCCTGCGTTGGGCGTGGGCATGCGGACTCCGTTGGCCCGCAGCTGTCCGAGTATATTACGTCCAGGGAACAAAATACGTAAATTCACGGCTGGGCAGCGACATGAAGTGTCCTGGAAAACCACACTTCGACGGCTGCCGGCGGGGAAGGCTCAGCGGGCGGCGGCCTGGCGCAAGGCGGCGCGCCGGCCGTTCGTGCATTCGGCGCGCGAGGCGCCCATCAGGATGTTCTGGTAGCGCACCTCGTACTTGCCGGCCGAGAGCTTGTCGACCAGGAACTTGGCGCGGCCCAGCACATAGGCGTGGCGCACGTTCGAGCGGCGGTCCAGGTCGTAGATCTTGACCAGCACCGGCGACGGATTGCTGCTGTTGTCGACCAGGATCTGCATTTCCTCGCCCTGGTTGCCGACCGGGTAGCCGTCGATATAGCCGGACTGGGCCGGCCATGGGTCGCCGTTCGGCGACACCTGGCTCTGCAAATCGGTATCGCAGTCGGGCGCGCGCGCCGGCACCACCAGCTGGGTCACGCCGAGGGCCTTGATGTCGGGCGGCGCGTCGGCCTGGCCCGCCGGACGGGCCCAGCCGTCGTTGCTGGTATCGGCGCCCAGCGGATCGGGCGGGGAATCCGGTGCGCTTGCGCTCGCGCTCGCGCCGTTGGTCCCGGGCGGCTTGCCGGCCCAGGCCAGCGCGGACGGCAATACCTTCGGCGGATCGACCAGCAGCGCGGTCAATACCACCCCGGCCGCGAAGAAGGCCAGCATCCCGCCCCACCAGCGCGGCGCCAGCAGGAAGCGCCAGCGCGACGGCGCCTCGACCTGGCGCGGCTCCCACTGCCCATCGCCACGCTTTTCGCGGCCCTCGTCGCCATGGCTGCTTTCCAGCCACTCGACTTCCCATTCCTCGGAGGCGATCCAGTCGTCGTGCTCCTTGCGGCGCACGGGGTCGGACAGGATGTTGTAGGCGGTATTGACGATCGCCATGATGCGGGCGGCGCGCTCGTCGCCCGGGTTCTTGTCGGGATGGTATTTCTGGCTGAGTGCCTTGTAGGCCGCACGAATGACTTCCTGCGGCGCGTGACGCGACACTTTCAGGTTGTCATAGTGGGTGTGGATTTTGGCCATAAGGTCAGCATAGCCGGGTTTGTATCCGGCGCGCAAGATGTCAAAATCTTAAAGCTTGTGCGATCGATCAGCGCGCACGATTGCCGGATCGGCCTCGACGCCTTTGCCGACCAGCAGCACCTTGAACAGCTCCCCCATCTCGGCCGGCGACACCAGTTTCTGCACCGCCTTCGACTGCGGCAGGTAGCGCAGCGCGTCCTCGGGATCGGTGCGCAGCAGCAGTTCGCCGATGCCGGCCGCCAGCAGGAAGGACGCCTGGTTCATGTAGCCGAGCACGTCCAGGCCGGCATCCTGGGCGGCCAGCGCCATGGCGGTGAAGTCGACGTGGGCGGTGATGTCCTGCAGGCCGGGCAGGTAGAACGGGTCCGGGTGCGCATGGTGGCGGTAGTGGCACATCAGGGTGCCGCTGCTGCGCTCGTCGAAATAGTACTCGTGGGCCGGGAAGCCGTAGTCGAACAGGATCGCCGCGCCCTTGCCGTTCTCGAACATCGCGGCCAGCGAGCGCATGAAGCCGCAGGCCACCGGGTGCACCTCGGTCAGGTAGCCGTCCTGCAGCTGGCCGGCGTCGGGAATCTGGCGCGCGACCTGTTCCAGCAGGGCCGCATCCGCCTGCCCCGGGATCAATGTAAAAGCGCCGCCGGCGATGGTGACGTACTGGCGGGTCCAGCCCGTCCCCTCCTTCATGACCAGCTCGACCGGCATGGCGTCCAGCACCTCGTTGGCCAGCACCACGCCGTGGAAGCCGTCCGGGAAGCCGTTCAGCCAGCGCACCTGCGGGAAATCCTTCAGCGCTTCCTGCTGGCGCGCCCGCAGCTCGCCCGACAGTTCGATGATCGTGTAGCTGTCGACGGCCACGCCGAGGGCGGCCAGTTCGGTGAGCACGTCGCGCGCCAGCTTGCCGGTGCCGGCGCCGAATTCGATGATGTTGGGGCCACTTTGGGCCATAATAGCGGCGCTTGCTCGCGCCAGCGTGGCGCCGAACAGCGGACTGATCTCGGGCGCAGTGGTAAAGTCGCCGTCCCTGCCCAGCTTGGCCGCACCGCCGCTGTAGTAACCCAGGTTGGGCGCGTACAGCGCGAGTTCCATGAAGCGCGAAAACGGGATGGCGCCGCCTTGTTCGGCGATCTCGGCAGCGATCAGGCGCTGCAGGGCTTGGGACGCGGCCAGCGCGTCGCTATTCGGTGCGGGTAGAGACATCCGGCCATTGTAGGACATATCACGTAGAACATGACAGACACCGCTTCCAACGACCAGCCGGCCCACGCAGGCCGGGCCCGCGTGGCCCTGGTGACGGGCGCCGGGCGCCGCATCGGGCGGGAAATCGCCCTCGGCATGGCCCGCGCCGGCTGGGACGTGGCCGTCCATTACCGCGCGTCGCAGGCCGAGGCCGAGGAAGTCGTGCACGCGATCCGCGCGCTGGGCCGGCGCGCCGTGGCGCTGCAGGCCGACTTAACGAAGGAACATGCCGTGCGCGAGCTGCCGCGCGACACCGTCCACCTGCTGGGCGGCCTGGATTGCATCGTGAACAACGCTTCGTTGTTCGAATACGACAAGCCGGATGCGTTTTCGCCAAGCCTGCTGGCGGCCCACATGCAGTGCAACCTGGCCGCGCCGCTGCTGCTGGCGCAGGAACTGCACGCCCTCGTGCCGGAAGGCGGCCAGGCCGTGGTGGTCAACCTGCTCGACCAGAAACTGTACAATCTCAACCCGGATTTTTTGTCGTACACGCTGTCCAAATCGGCACTGCACACGGCGACGACGATGCTGGCCCAGGCCCTGGCGCCGAAGCTGCGCGTGGTCGGCGTCGCCCCCGGCATCACGATGGTGTCGGGCGACCAGACCGAGGACGGCTTTTCGCGCGCCCACCAGGTCACGCCGCTGGGGCGCTCGTCCACCCCGCAGGACATCGTCGATGCCGTCTGCTATGCGGCGAATGCGCGCGCCCTGACCGGCACCACCCTGCTCGTCGATGGCGGCCAGCACCTGGTGCCGCTCGAGCGCGACGTGATGTTTTTAACTAAATAAAAGGTTTCTATGTTGTCCGCCCTGTCCCACCCGCAGCTGCGCGATTGCCGCAGGCTGTTCCTGCGCAATTACGAAGTCATGATCAACATCGGCGTGCACGACTTCGAGAAGAAGGGCGAGCAGCGCGTCCTGATCAATGTCGAGCTGTACATCCCGCTGGCGATGTCGACCCCGAAGGACGACCAGCTGCACGAGGTGGTGGACTACGACTTCATGCGCGAGACCATCGCGAAGCGCATCGCCCAGGGCCACGTGCACCTGCAGGAAACGCTGTGCGACGACGTGGTGAAGGCCATGCTGGCCCACCCGCGCGTGCGCGCGGCCGGCGTGTCGACCATGAAACCGGACGTGTACCCCGACTGCGAAGGCGTCGGCGTCGAAGTATTCCAGATCAAGGATGAAGCATGAGTGAAGTGATTGAGCAGCCTGTCGACAAGCAGGCTGAAAAACAAGCGTACGAGAACAACAAGCTGCACAAGCGCCTGTGCCGCCTGGTCGGCCAGGCGATCGGCGATTTCAACATGATCGAGGACGGCGACAAGGTGATGGTCTGCCTGTCGGGCGGCAAGGACAGCTATGCCCTGCTCGACATCCTCATGACCCTGCGCGAGCGCGCGCCGATCAGGTTCGAGCTGGTCGCCGTCAACCTCGACCAGAAACAGCCGAACTTTCCGGCCGAGGTGCTGCCGGCCTACCTGGAAAAGCTGGGCATCCCCTTCCATATCGAGAACCAGGACACCTACAGCATCGTCAAGCGCCTGATCCCGGAGGGTAAAACCACCTGCTCGCTGTGCTCGCGCCTGCGCCGCGGCATCCTGTACCGCGTGGCGGACGAGCTGGGCTGCAACAAGATCGCCCTCGGCCACCACCGCGACGACATCCTCGAGACCTTCTTCCTGAACATGTTCTTCGGCGCGAAGATCAAGGGCATGCCGGCCAAGCTGGTCTCCGACGACGGCAAGCACATGGTCATCCGTCCGCTGGCCTATGTGAAGGAAGCCGACACCGAGCGCTATGCCGAGGTCAAGGGCTTCCCGATCATCCCGTGCGACCTGTGCGGCTCCCAGGAAAACCTGCAGCGCAAGCAGATCAAGGCGATGCTGCGCGACTGGGAAAAGAAGCATCCGGGCCGCGTGGAAAACATCTTCTCGTCGCTGAACACCGTGGTGCCCTCGCACCTGATGGACCGCGACCTGTTCGGCTTCGTCGACCTCAAGACCGACGGCGTGGCGAACCCGAACGGCGACATCGCCTTCGACGAAGAGCCGTGCTCGACGCCGTCCACGGTGCCGGGCACCATTCCGCTGCAACCCCTGTAATCCTTTTCACGGAGACCTCGATGCCGACCTTCCGCCGACTGCTGTGCGCCGCGCTGGCGACGCTGACCCTGCTGCCCGGCCTGGCCGCGGCGGAGCCAGGCGCCATCTACCTCGTGCGCCACGCCGAGAAGGCGGCGGAAGGCAAGGATCCGGAACTGACGCCGCAGGGCCAGGCACGCGCGCAGCAACTTGCCGCGATCCTGCGCCGCGCCGGCATCACGGCCATCTTCAGCACGCCCACCGTCCGCACCCAGCAGACCGCGGCGCCGCTGGCCCAGCGCACCGGCCTGGCGGTCCAGCTGTACGACCCGCGCACGCCGAAGGCGCTGGTCGAGAAGGTGCGCGCCTTGACCGGCGCGGTGGTGGTGGTCGGGCACTCGAACACGCTGCCGGAACTGGTGAAACTGTTCGGCGGCGCGCCCGGCGCGGACATCCTTGATGATGAATTCGACCGGCTGTACCTGCTGCTGCCCGGCGCCGATGGGCAGGTGAAAACCATCCTGCTCGGTACGCCTTAAGCGCGCCTGACGCTACGAGGCTTTCGGTTCCGGCTCCGGTTCCGGCAGCAACAGGTGCAGGCAAAGGATAGCTGCCGGCACCGCCAGGGCCACGAAACCCGCCGCGCGGAACGCGAAGGCGCCCGCCGCGCAGCCCAGCGCGAACGCCAGCACCGGCCAGAAGAACTTGGCGCAGCGCGCCCGCGTTGCCGCATCGGCCGCGCCGCGCAGGCGGTCGACCGTGTCGATCACGAGCTGGGTGACGTTCCCGGTCATCATCGAGGTCGGCGCCAGGTGGCTCAGCAGCAGCTTGCTGGCGGCGCTGTGCGCGCCCATCGCGGCCGCGCCCAGCAGGCCCGCCATCATCGCCAGCGCGCCGACATGCCTGCCGACCGGCTCGGCCAGCATCCCGCACACCATGAAGCCCAGCAGCAGCACCAGTTGCAGCAGGTAGGCCGGCTTGACGGCGCGCACGCCGCGCCGCTCGCAGCCGGCCACCAGCAGCCTGGCCGCCGCCACGCCCAGGATGAAGGCCGGGAAGGCCAGCAGCTTCAACAGCGACGGCGTCTGCGTGGGATCGGCCATCGACACCGCGATCAGCACGAAGTTGCCGGTGACGTGGGCGGTGAACAGGCCGAACAGCGCGATGAAGCCGAAGGTGTCGACATAACCGGCCAGGAAGCCCATGCCCACGCCCTGCAGGCGCTGGAATCGTTGCGCATCCATGCTGTTCCCCCTTCAGAAAGCGAAGCAGCTGCAGCCGAAGGCGCCCCAGAAGCCGCCGAAATCCGACACCGGCACATTCGATTTGCGGGCCTTGTCGTGCTGGTGGGCGTGCACGCCGCAGGGACCGCTGCACTGATGGGGCAGCGCGGCATGCGACTGCTGCGGCTGCGGCGCGGCCCGGCGCCAGTGGCCCGGCACCTTTTGCACCGGCGACCACTCGGGCAGGACCGGGATCGGCGGCGGCCCCAGGCTGGTGAACTCGGCGGCGCCAAACACGACCTCGCCGCCGACCACGGTCAGCACCGATTCGATCGCCTTGATGTCTTCCTCGGGCACGCTGAAGAAGTCGTCCGAGAGCACCGCCAGGTCGGCCAGCATGCCTTCCTGGATCCGGCCCTTGCGGCCCTGCTCGTTCGAGAACCAGGCGCTGCCGGAAGTCCACAGTTCGAGCGCGACCTCGCGCGGCAGGTGCCCGTTATCCCCGTACAGCGGCAGGCCGCCGACGGTGCGCCCGGTCACCAGCCAGTACAGCGCCGTCCACGGGTTGTAGCTGGCCACGCGGGTCGCGTCGGTGCCGGCGCCCACCGGCACGCCCAGCTCCAGCATCTGCTTGACCGGCGGGGTGGATCGTGCGGCTTCGGCGCCATAGCGCTCGACGAAGTACTCGCCCTGGAAGGCCATCCGGTGCTGGATGGCGATGCCGCCGCCGAGCGCCCGCACGCGCTCGATATTGCGCTGGCTGATGGTCTCGCAATGGTCGAACATCCAGTGCAGGCCGCCGAAGGGAATGTCGCGGTTCACCTTTTCGAACACGTCGAGCATGCGCGTGATCGATTCATCGTAGGTGGCGTGCAGGCGGAACGGCCAGCGGTTCGCGACCAGGTGCCGCACCACCTTCTCCAGTTCGTCCTCCATGCCGGCCGCCAGCTCGGGGCGCGGCTCCAGGAAGTCCTCGAAGTCGGCCGCCGAGAACACCAGCATCTCGCCGGCGCCGTTGTGGCGGTAGTAGTCGCTGCCCTGCCCCGGCGTCACCATCCCGGTCCAGCGCTGGAAGTCTTCCAGTTCCTGGCCCTTGTTCTGGGTGAACAGGTTGTAGGCGATGCGGATGGTCAGCTGCCTGTTGCGGTCGAGTTCCTCGATGACGGAGTAATCCTCGGGATAGTTCTGGAAGCCGCCGCCGGCGTCGATCGCGCTGGTGATGCCGAGGCGGTTCAGCTCGCGCATGAACTGGCGCGTCGAATTCACCTGCAGCTCGTAGGGCAGTTTCGGTCCCTTGGCCAGGGTCGCGTACAGGATCATCGCGTTCGGTCGCGCGATCAGCATGCCGGTCGGGTTGCCGGCGGCGTCGCGCTGGATCTCGCCGCCCGGCGGATTCGGCGTGTCCTTGGTGTAGCCGACGGCCCGCAGGGCGGCGCGGTTGAGCAGCGCGCGGTCGTACAGGTGCAGGACGAACACCGGCGTATCCGGCGCGGCGGCGTTGATCTCATCGAGCGTCGGCATGCGGCGCTCGGCAAACTGGAATTCGCTCCAGCCGCCCACCACCCGTACCCACTGCGGGTTCGGGGTGCGGTCGGCCTGTTCCTTCAGCATGCGCAAGGCGTCGGCCAGCGAGGGCACGCCTTCCCAGCGCAGCTCGAGGTTGTAGTTCAGTCCACCACGGATCAGGTGCAGGTGCGAATCGTTCAGGCCCGGGATCACGGTGCGGCCATTCAGGTCGATGACCTGGCTGCCGGCTTCCCTGAAGCGCATCACGTGCTCGGTATCGCCGACGGCCAGGAAACGGCCGTCGCGGATGGCGACCGCGCTGGCCTGCGGCCGTTCGCGGTCCAGGGTGGCGAACCTGCCGTTGACGAGGATGGTGGTGGACTGTGCTTGCATGCTCTTCTCCTGGATGGATCAGCGGACCGGCGCCGGGACGGGGGCCAGCACTTCGTTGCGGCCCTGGTTGCGGGCCGGGGCCTTGTGCACCATGGTATAGGCATAGTCGACCCCCATGCCATAGGCGCCCGAATGCTCGGTGACGATCTTCATCACGGCATCATAGCTGTCGCGGTGCGCCCAGTCGCGCTGCCACTCCAGCAGCACCTGCTGCCAGGTGACCGGAACGACGCCGGCCTGCACCATCCGCTGCATGGCGAAGTCGTGTGCGTCCTTCGAGGTGCCGCCCGAGGCATCGGCCACCATGTAGATCTCGTAGTCGCCTTCGAGCATGGCGGACAGCGCGAAGGTGGTGTTGCAGACTTCGGTCCACAGGCCCGCCACGATGATCTTCTTGCGGCCGTTGGCCTTCAGGGCGTCGCGCACTTTCTGGTCGTCCCAGGAGTTCATCGAGGTACGTTCGAGAATCTGGTGGTCCGGAAACACGTCCAGGATTTCCGGGTAGGTCTTGCCGGAGAAGGACTCGGACTCGACGGTGGTGATCACGGTCGGGATGCCGAAGGCCTTGGCGGCCTTGGCCAGGCCGACCACATTGTTCTTCAGGGTCTGGCGGTCGATCGATTGCACGCCGAACGCCATCTGCGGCTGGTGGTCGATGATGATCAGCTGCGAGTTTTGCGGGGTCAGGACTTCAAGTTTCGGGTTGTTCATGATGCGCTCCTTTTATTGAGTGTTGAAAATCAGATGTTTGGCCAGCGGGACGGCCTGTTCGCCGAGCAGCATGCCCAGCAAGCCGATCAGTGCGATGGCGGGCGGCGCCGGCGAACGCACGCCGATCAGGCCGTAGAGCACGCCGGCCAGGAGGCCGGCGCCCAGGGAAACCAGATACATAGCTCGCTCCTATTCAAAACATCGACAGCTCCGCAGTTGGGTAATTTTGTTGCCCCTGCTGCGTGTTCGATGCGATGGAGTGAGTATGCGCGATCAGGAAGGAAGTGAAAAACGGATAATTTGCAGATGTTCAATCGAAATTTTTGAATATGTCCCAGTGTGGGTTCCGGAGCACTGCCCAGGCTACCGGCTTGACTCACCATACGAGCAGGCGCATAAAAGCCCTATCCGCCATCGTTGGAGAGCCATCATGCGCAGCGTTACCGGGACCGACATCGTGCAGGGACTGTCCAACGGTGAATTCGTCCTGTATTACCAGCCCAAGGTGTCCCTGATCACGAACCGCGTCGTCGGTGCCGAAGGTCTTGCGCGCTGGCGGCGGCAGGACGGCAGCGTGGCGACGCCAGGCGCCTTCATGCCGGCAGTGCAGGAGGCCGGACTGTTGAAGGCGCTGACCCGCCAGCTGCTGGCCCGGCTCATCCAGGACATGCACGATACCCTGGGCGAGGACATCCGCATCTCCTTCAACGTCGGCGTGGACGACTTCGAGGACGATACGCTCAGCACGGTGCTGCTGGACGCCATCCGGCACCGGCAGCTGCTGCCGGCCAGCCTCGAACTCGAGATCGTCGAAACCCAGGCGCTGCAGGCCAGCGACGCGCTGCTCCGGCGCGTCCAGGCACTCGTCGATGCGGGGATCAGCCTGGCAATGGATGACTTCGGGGTCGGTTATTCGAGTATCGATACCTTGAGCAAGCTGCCCTTCAGTACCATCAAGCTCGACCAGGGCATCATCGGGCGCATGCTGGACTCCGGGAAGGACGCGACCATCGTCCGCTCGGCGATCCGGCTCGGTCACGAACTGGGAATGGAGATCGTGGCCGAAGGTGTCGAAACCCCGGCCCAGCGCGACTTCCTGATCGAATCGGGCTGCAAGCTGATGCAGGGTTACCTGGTCAGCAAGGCGCTTCCGGTCGACGCCTTCCACCGCTTCCGCACGACATCCGGCAGTTCCGGCAGCTTCCCTGTCGGGCTGGTCCAGCTGGCAATCGTCGACCACGTGCAGTGGCGGCGCCAGATGGTCAGCTATGCCGTGCAGCGGGCCACCCTGCCGCGCAACTCGCCGAGCCGCAAGGCGGACGGCTTTCCGCAGATGAGCGCGACCCACTGTGCGCTGGGCCGCTGGTACTTCGGCGAAGGACGCCATTTTGCCGCCACGCCCATCTACCACGCGATCGATGCGCCGCACCGTGAACTGCACCGCATCGGAAAAACCGTCATCGACCTGGTGCGCAACGGAGCGACGCTGGCCGAACTGGCCGGCTCCCTGAGCACCATGAAAGCCGTATCGACTACGCTGATCCGCCTGCTCGAAGACCTGGAGGATACCGGCCTGCAAGAGCTCTACCGCGATACCTCACTGGAAGCCCTGCCGAACCGGTGAAGGCGCGGGGCGCTCAGTTCTTCCCGGCCGGTTTCTGGATCTTCGCGTGGATGTCGTTCACCGCCATCAGCGCGGCCGATGCGAAGAACTTGTGGTACTCCGCCACCATCTCGCCGTTGATGATCACCGGATCGGTGGCGACGAAGGTCTTCGCTTCCTCGATGTCGGGAGTGTTGAAGACGAAGATCCCGCGCCGTCCCTCGACCCCGTCCAGCGGCCCGGCGAGCACCAGCTTCTTCTCGGCACCGAGGCGGCGCATGTTGGCGAAGTGTCCCTCGAACATCTTCTTGCGCCCTTCTCCCTCGGGCATCTTGTTCGGCCCGGTCTTCAGGATGACGAACACGTAACTGCGCATGCCCATGTCGTTGGCGCCGAGCGACTTGGCCAGCTCGGCATCGTATTGCACGGCCGGTTTGTCCTGCGCGGCGACGGGGCCCAGGGCGCCCAGCAGGGCGGCGGCAAGGAAACAACGCTTCAGTAGCATCATGTCATCCTTTCATGGTCGGGCGGCCAAGACTAGCATGAAGGATGAGTAAAGGAAACCTGTAGCTTTCATACGCTTATGCATATTTTTTCGCGGAAAGCGATGTAATATTCCTACCTGCCGCATCAACCCACCTGGACTATTCTTATGCAAATCGGCCATCCTGCCGGCGCTGCGCAAAGCGACGCCTCCCATGCCAATGGAGCGAACCTCGCCAGCCTGCGCGTGTTCGTCTTCGCCCTGTTCTTCACCTTCGGCGGCATCACCAGCCTGAACGACGTGATCATCCCCAAGCTGAAGGACCTGTTCACCCTCAGCTATGCCCAGGCCATGCTGGTGCAGTCGGCCTTCTTTGCCGCCTACTTCATCGTCTCGCTGCCGGCGGCGGCGATCGTGCGCCGCATCGGCTACATGCGCACCGCCGTGGTCGGCCTGCTGACCATGACGGCGGGCTGCCTGCTGTTCATTCCGGCGGCCTCGTCCAGCCTGTTCGGCGCCTTCCTGCTGGCCCTGTTCGTGCTGGCGGCCGGCATCACCATCGTGCAGGTGGTGGCCAATCCCCTGATCTCGATGCTGGGCGCGCCGCAGACGGCAAGCAGCCGCCTGACCTTCGCCCAGGCCTTCAACTCGCTCGGCACCACCGTCTTCCCGTATGTGGGCGCGATCCTGATCCTCGGTTCGCTGGCCAAGGTCGACCAGGCCACGCTGGACGCGGTGCAGCTGGCGGCCTACCGCGCGGCCGAAAGCCAGGTCGTGGTCCACACCTACATCGGCCTGGCGATCGCGCTGGCCATCGTGGCCGCCATGGTCTGGGCCAACCGCAAGAAGCTGGTCGAGCACACCAGCCCGGAAAGCAGCATCCTGGGCGCCTTCAGCCTGCTGGAGCGTCCGCGCTTCGCCTTCGGCACCCTGTGCATCTTCCTGTACGTCGGCGCCGAAGTGGCGGTCGGCTCGCTGATCGTGAACTACCTGATGCAGGCCGACGTGCTGGGCCTGGGCGCCGAGGCGGCCGGCAAGCACGTGCCGCTGTACTGGGGCGGCGCGATGGTCGGCCGCTTCCTGGGCGCCTATGTCCTGCGCATCTGCTCGCCGGGCAAGGTGCTGGCCGTGGCCGGCGGCCTGGCCGCCCTGCTGCTGCTGGTGTCGGCCGGCAGCACCGGCGCCGTCTCGGGCTGGTCCCTGCTGGCGATCGGCCTGGTGAACTCGATCATGTTCCCGACCATCTTCACGCTGGCCTCGGAAGGCCTGGGCGAGCGCACCGCCGAAGGTTCGGGCCTGCTGTGCGTGGCCATCGTCGGCGGCGCCATCGTGCCCCTGATCACCGGCTTCGCGGCCGACATGTCGAGCCTGCGCCTGTCGCTGGCCGTGCCCGCCGTCTGCTACCTGCTGATCCTGGTGTTCGGCTGGTACGCGCGCCGTCCGCTGCAGAACTGCTGATCCCCTCCCCTGCGCTCACGGGCGCAGGTCGGTCCCGGCCGGGCTGGCGCCCGGCTGGACCGCGCGCGCCGATTCCGCGGCGCGTAGGGTGCGGGCGTTGACCCGGACCCGTTCCTCGTCGCGCAGCCAGCCCCACTTGTTGAAGTAGCGCGCCGCCGAAACCAGGTGGTGCCCCAGCAGCCGCCAGTCGCGGCACGAACCCCTCCCGACATCGTGCACCACGGCCACGTGCGGCACGAACACCGTGCGCGCGATCCGGCCGACCCGGCGCGACAGGTCGACATCCCCGAAATACAGGAAGAAGCGCTCGTCGAACAGGCCGGCGCGCTGCACGGTCCCGAGCCGCATCAGCAGGAAGCAGCCGGACAGCGCCGGCACGTCCATCACGCGGGAATAGCCGCTGCCGTGCAGCTCGTAGCGCGCCAGCCGGCCGCTGGACCGGTGCAGCAGCGGAAAGAAGCGCCGCACCAGCAGTTCGAGCGGATGCGGCAGCAGCTTGCACAGCGGCTGCAGGCGGCCGTCCGGATAATGCACGCGCGGCGCCAGCAGGCCGACGTCGGGATGCTGCTCCATCCAGGCCAGCAGCTTGCCGATCGCGTCGAGCGGGATCTGGATGTCGGCGTGCAGCACGAAGTGGTAGGCGCTGCCGGCGGCGATGGCTTCACGCAGCGCCAGGTTGTGGGCGCGGGCGTAGCCGGGATTCTCGGGCTGGTGACGGTAGCGTGCACCGAAGCGCCCGGCCAGCGCGCGCAGCGTATCGGTGGGCGAGTTGTCGACCAGGTAGACCAGCAGGTCGGGCCTGGCGGTCGTCACGCTGGCCAGCAGGCGCTCGACCTGCTCGCGCCGGCTGTGGTAACAGACGATGGAACAGCTGGCCGGCGCCGTCATGATCGTCGCTCCCGCCAGCCGGCCAGGCTCCCCTTCCATTCCCCAGGATACTGCCTCAGGTAAACGCCCATCGCCGCTCCTTGTCGACCGCTCTTCCATACACAGTCAGAGCGGCCGCGCCGGCCACGGTTGCAGGGGAATGGCCGGGCCTTGCGCGGGATCAGAGGGCGATATCGGTCCGCATCACTGGATACAGGTTCAGGCGCTCGTCCCACGATGCATGGCGGCGCGCGAAGAATTCGAGGCGCGCATGCGGGTTCTTCGCGAACGCGGCGTCGCTCTCGACCTTGCGGCGGAACTCGGCGGCCAGCGCCGGATCCTTCGCCATCTGCTCGCGCGCGACGTCCTCGGCGACGTATTCTTCCATGTATTCCTTGCGCTCGAAGGCGTTGTTGAAGATGCCCCAGGCCAGCAGCGAATCCGGCGCCTGCGGCTCGAACAGGGCCATCACCAGCCGCGCCTTGGGCTGGGCGATGGGCACGAACAGCGCGCCCTTGCCGACCGTGCGCGGCTCCTGCTTCCACATGCCCTCGACCTTCAGGCGCTGGTGCGACTCGAAGGACGCCGGCGCGAAGGAGGCCTTGTCGGCGCGGAAGGTTTCGACCTGCGCCTGGACGGGCGCCTTGTCCAGCCGGCGGAAGGCAATGCCGTGCTGGACCAGCTTGGCGGCGACGATTTGCGCCCACGCCGCCGGCACCACGTAGCCGGCCCCCGGCGCCTTCACCTGCAGGTCGTCGACCACCTCGTCGCGCAGCGGCACATGCCAGACCTGCGGCCTGGTCTCGTCGTAACGGGTCATCATCATGCCGGACACGTCGGACATGGTGCGCGTGTAGGCATAGCCCTGGAAGTCGACCATCGTGGTCTTGTCGGTGGTCTTGTAGCTCAGGGCCACCGGCTGGCCGGCCAGGCGGGCGGCGCGCGCATCGGCGGCGGCGGCCATCCGCTGCCACTCCCTGCCGTGCGCGGCGACCTGGTCCAGGATCGAGACGATGGAATGGTGGGTGATGCGCACGCGGGTCGGGTAATCCTTCCACGAGTGGGTCTCGACCAGCAGCGACATCCGGTTGCGCAGCAGGAAATAGCCGGTCGAGAAGCGCGGTTCGTAGACGGTGTTGACGAAGCCCGAGGCCGGGTCGTCGGTTTCCTTGAACGACATGTAATAGGCCTGCGGCGACGAGCCCTCTTTCGTGATGTCGGCGATGACGTTGGTGCGCAGCGCCAGGCCGGCCTTGCGGAATTCCGCGTCGCCCGAATTCACCGGCTCGACCTGGATCGAGACGTCATGCTGGAACATGGCGCCATCGGTGACGTGCAGGTCGACATAGGTCAGCGGATCCCAGGCGTTCACCAGGGCCAGCATGGCCTGCATCTCGGGCGCGTCGGCCTTCATGTAGTCGCGGTTCAGGTTGAAGTTCTGGGCGGTGGTGCGCCAGCCCATCTCGACCGGGCCGCGCTGGTTCGGGCGGTTCCATTTGGCGAAGCGCTCGTGGCCGTCGACGTTAAACACCGGCACGAACAGCAGCACCTGCCTGTCGAGCGCGTCTTTCGCGACGCGGTTTTCCAGCATTTCGCGCAGGGCCAGGAAACCGGCGTCCTTGCCGTCGATCTCGCCGGCGTGGATGCCGCCCTGGATCAGGGTCACCGGCAGGTTCTTCTTGCGCGCGGCTTCCGGCGTGAAGGCGTTTGCCCGGGTCACGGCCAGCGCCATCATCGGGCGGCCTTCCGGCGTGGTGCCGAACTGGAAGCACTTCACCTGCTTCGGATACGCCTGCTGGAAGTCGCCGCACAGCTTGATGACTTCGTCGTAGCGGCCGGTGGCCGTGAAGCCGGACCGTTCCGATACGGTCACCAGGTCGGGCGCGGCATGCGCGAGGGGAACGGCGGCCAGCATGGCCAGCAGTAACGCAGAACGGATCATCTATAACTCCGGCAGAGTTGGGAAAAATTCAATCCGGAAATTATAGACTCTAAAACGTCGTCCCCGCCTGCGCGGGGACGACGGTGGTAGCAGCGGGGACGACGTATCAAATCAACGCTGCCGCCGCGGATAAACCGCAATCTCCTTGGCCTGCGGCCGCACCAGCTGCATCTGCACCGCGCTCGCACTCACGCTCGCGCGGGCCGTGCCGGAGGCCGGGCAGGTGTTCGTAGCGCGGTAGGACAGCGCGGCGGCCAGCATGTTCTCGGAGGTGTCGCCGAGCGAGTGAGCAAGGTCGTCGGCCACGGTGCAGGTCGGCGCGAAGCCGTCCGTGAAGTCGCCGAAGCCTTTCGCGTTCACGCCCTGGAACTCGATCGAGAAATAGGTCGTGCCGCAGTTGTCGACCGGGTTGAAGCCGTAGGGCTTGCCGCAGGTCTGGCCGCCGATGATGTTGACTTCGATGTCCACGCCGCGCAGGCCGTTGATCACGGCTTCGCTGGCCGAGCAGGTGCCGGCCGTGGTCAGCACGGTCACGCGCTTCAGGCCCAGGTAGGGCAAGGCCATGCCCGACGGCGCCGGGTTCGGCGCCGGGAAGCCGAAGGCCGTGTTGAGGAAGGGGATCGGCGGATCCGCCGCGGTCTTGTTGTTGTAGACCAGGTCTTCGAAGGTCTTGCCGGCCGAACTGGGCCCGGCAATCATGTAGGCCAATTCGCTGGCGATGTACAGCAGGCCGCCGCCGTTGTAGCGCATGTCCAGCACCAGGTCGTTCACGCCCTGGCTCTTGAACAGGTTGAAGGAGTCGATCAGCTGCTTCTCGGCCACCGCATTGTGGTTCTCGAAGCTGAGATAGCCGACCTTGCCGGTCGGGGTATCGATCACCTTGGTGTTCTTCACGGAATCGCTGGCGACCACCTTCGACACCAGCGTCACGTCGAAGGTCGTGGTGGAACGCTGGATCGTCAGGCGGTGCGATTCGCCCGTATTCTCGGGGAACAGTCCGGCATTGATCCGGTCGATGCCGGCGGTATCGGAGGTGTTGACGAAGTCGACGCCGTCGACCGCCTTCAGCATGTCGCCGCGCTGTATGCCCGCCAGCGCCGCCGGTGAGCCGGGCTCGACGATGGAAGCCAGCCAGGTACGCGGCGCGGTGGCGGAATTGCGCGACCAGGTCAGGCCATAGCCGACTTCCTCGCCGGCGCGGCTCAATGCATCCCACTCGGCCGTCGTGTAGGTGAAATGGAAGCGGTCCTTCGGCTTGCCCGCCGCCGTCAGCGCGGGCGTCTTCAGCGCCGCGAAATAATCCAGCGTATTCGTGTAGTCGGCCATCCGCACCGTGGCCGGGATCTCGTTGTACCACAGGTAGTAGCGGTCGGACCAGCCGCGCAGGAACTTCATTTCGTCCAGCAGCGTGCCCTGGCGGTCCGGGAAGGGGTTCCCCTGCGCATCCACGCCCGTGCGCGGCGCGGCGCACAGGTTCTGGTAGCTCATGAAGTCGGTGGGGATCGGGTCCGCCGACGGACCCGTGGGAATGGTCGGGGGCGTCTGGCCGCCGCCGACCGGCGAGCTGGCGGTCGAACCGCCACCACCGCCGCCGCAACCGGACAGCAGGACGAGGACCGCACAGACCGACGCGGCGGCTTGGGAGAAGACGGCCAGGCGGCCGTGACGTACATTTGGCGAGCTCATGCGCCTGATTATAGACGCGACTGTCTTCCCGATTGCAACCAACTGTAACAGTTGGCGCGACGCGACATCAGTATTTGCTATATCGCAAGCTCAGGCGGCAAGTTCAGTCAGCAAGCTTGGTCAGTAAGCTTGCGCGCTGCGATGTCCAGATAGGCCGGGTCGCCGTATTCCCTGTACTCGCACAGGGCGGAATAGCACAGCTTGATGGCGTGGTCGTCGCTGGACAGGATGGCGCGCGCCGCGATCGCCTCCTCCGTGGCTTCCGCCCCCTCGCCACCGGCTTGCGCCCGGCCCTTTGGCGTGGCCACGACCGTGAGCCAGGCCACCAGCACGGCCTGCCACAGGTAGCGCCGGGCCAGCGCGCCATCGCTGGCATAACGCTGCACGATGCGGAAGGCGTGGCAGCCCGTCACCACGTGCAGCAGGGTGAAATCCTCGCGCCGCCGGTACGCGTCCAGGCCGAAAGCGGCGATCTCGCGCAGCGACGGCGGCGCGGCCGGCTGGATCACGGCGCCCGCCAGCACCGCGTCCCAGGCGATCTCGAGCATCTTGTCGATGATGATGCCCGGCTTGAATGCGTGGTTGGCCACCTTGACGCGCAGGCGCTCGGCGATCTGCTCCAGCGCGCCTTCGCACGGCTCCAGCGACAGCGGCAGGACCGCGTATTCGCCGGCCCAGTACGCCAGTGCGCGCGCGAGCTCGTCCTCGAGCCCGCCCTCGATGGCATAGGCGAGGCGGATCATGCCGTGGAAGGCGGACGCCGCCAGGCCCGGCATGAGCACCGGCACCCAGTCGTGCAGCACGGCGTCGGCGCCGGCTTCGCGGATGCGGTCCTGGAAAAAGGCGAGGAAGCGCGGATAGTCGCCGCTGCTGCCGAGCACCTCGTGCGGATCGAGCCCGCTGCTCGACACCCCGGCGGGTACGAGCCTGCGTGCATAGCCGTCGGCGAAGCGGCGCATGGTGGCGGCATCGGCGCCGAGCCGGTCGAGCGCGACCAGCGCCATCGGCAAATGGTTGGCCAGCCGGTCGCCGTACAGCGGCGCGTAGCGATGCGACGCGGTCAGCAGCTCACGGCATTCGGCGGAGATGGGGCGCATGGTGCCAATGTAGCACCAGCGCCCCAGGTTTTGCAGGCGTCTCGACTGCTCAGGCAACTTGGGTCCCCGCCTGCGCGGGGACGACGGTTCAGGCCGCGCGTGAAGCGGCGCCAGCCGAGTGGAACGCCGCCACCAGTTCCGCCTCCTTGCGCTTGGCCGCCGCCAGGTGGCGCTCCTTGACATGTCCAAAGCCGCGGATGTCTTCCGGAATGCTGGCGATCGCCACGGCCTGGGCCAGGTTCTCGCTGCCCAGCTTCGGCAGCAGGGCCTCGACGGTGCGGCGGTATTCGCCGATCAAGGCACGCTCCATCTTGCGCTCGTCGGTGTAGCCGAACACGTCGAAGGCGGTGCCGCGCAGGCCTTTCAGCCTGGCCAGCATGCTGAAGGCCTTCATCATCCACGGACCGAATTCCTGCTTGACCAGGTGGCCCTGCTTGTCCTTCTTCGCCAGCAGCGGCGGCGCCAGGTGGAACTTCAGCTTGACGTCGCCTTCGAACATGCCTTCGATCTTCTGCATGAACGCCGGATCGGTGTACAGGCGCGCGACTTCGTACTCGTCCTTGTAGGCCATCAGCTTGTGCAGGTAGCGCGCCACGGCTTCGGTCAGGCGCGTGCCCTTTCCGAGCTTCTCTTCGGCGGCGCGGACCTGGTCCACGAAGGCCTGGTACTGATTGGCATACGACGCGTTCTGGTAGGCGGTCAGCAGTTCGACGCGGCGCTTGACCAGGTCGTCGAGCGTCTGGGTGCGCTTGAACTCGATGACCTTGGCCGGGGTCGTCAGCCTGGTCACGGATGCCAGGTCGTGGGCGGCGCTGCGGCCCCAGTTGAAGGCGGCCTTGTTGAACGGGATCGACACGCCATTCAGCTCGATCGCCTTCAGGATCGAGGCTTCCTGCAGCGGCACCTGGCCCTTCTGGAAGGCGTAGCCGAGCATGAACATATTGGTGGCGATGGCGTCGCCCATCAGCGCGGTGGCGATCTGGCCGGCGTCGACGAAATCGACGTTGTCCTTGCCGCAGGCCTGCACGATGGCGCCCTTCGAGCCTTCGGCCGGGAACTGCCAGTCCGGGTTCTTGATGAAGGCCGCGGTGGTGGCGCCGCTGTTGTTCACGAAGGCGCGGGTGCGGCCCTCTCCCATGCGCGACAGGGCGTCGCGGCTGGCGGTGACGATCTGGTCGCAACCGATCACCAGGTCCGCGCTGCCGGTGCCGACGCGGGTCGAGTGCAGGTCGGACTGCTTGTCCGCCAGGCGCACGTGCGACATCACCGGGCCGCCCTTCTGGGCCAGGCCGCTCATGTCCAGCACCAGCGCGCCCTTGCCCTCGACGTGGGCGGCGACGGCCAGGATCTGGCCGACCGTGACCACGCCGGTGCCGCCGATGCCGGTCACCAGGATGCCGAAGGGTTCCAGCGTGGCCGGGATTTTCGGAGCCGGCAGCGAAGGCGGCGTGGCTTCCGTGCCCGATGCCTTCTTCGGCTTCTTGAGGCCGCCGCCTTCGACGGTCACGAAGCTCGGGCAGAAGCCGGTGACGCACGAGAAGTCCTTGTTGCAGGAGGACTGGTTGATCTGGCGCTTGCGGCCCAGTTCCGTTTCCAGCGGCTCGACCGACAGGCAGTTCGACTGCTTCGAGCAATCGCCGCAGCCTTCGCAGACGGCTTCATTGATCACGGCGCGCTTGGCCGGGTCGGGATACTCGCCCTTCTTGCGGCGCCGGCGCTTTTCGGAGGCGCAGGTCTGGTCGTAGATCATCGCCGACACGCCCGGCATCTCGCGCAGTTCGCGCTGCACGTCCATCAGTTCCGAACGGTGGCGTACGGTCACGCCTTCGGCCCAGGGATAATCCGCCGGGTATTTTTCCGGCTCGTCGGTGACGACGATGATCGGCGTGACGCCTTCGGCCGCGAGCTGGCGGCTGATCCTGGCCGGGTCCAGCGGACCGTCATGGGTCTGGCCGCCGGTCATCGCGACCGCGTCGTTGTACAGCAGCTTGTAGGTGATGTTGACCTTGGCCGCGACCGACGCTCGGATCGCCAGCACGCCCGAGTGGAAATAGGTGCCGTCGCCGAGGTTGGCGAAGACGTGTTTTTCATCCGTGAACGGAGCCTGCCCGATCCAGGTCGTGCCTTCCGCGCCCATGTGGGTGAAGGTCGAGGTCTCGCGATCCATCCACAGCACCATGTAGTGGCAGCCGATGCCGGCCAGCGCGCGCGAACCTTCCGGCACCTTGGTCGAGCTGTTGTGCGGGCAGCCGGAGCAGAAGAAGGGGATGCGGTCGGTTTCCGGATTGGCCTTGACCGGGATGGCCTTCAGCACGGCTTCCTTGGCTTCCAGGTAGGCGATGCGCTGCTTGACACGCTCGGCCACCGGGTGACCTGCGCAGTAGTGGCCAATGCGCGACGCGATGGCGCGCGCGATCTGGGCCGGGTTCAGTTCGTAGGTGCCGGGCAGCAGCCAGTCGCCCTGGCCGGAGCGGTTCTTGATATCCCATTCGCCGCTGTCGTCGAACTTGCCGACCACGCGCGGACGCTCGCCGTCCGGCAGGTTGTACAGCTCTTCCTTCAGCGCGTATTCGAGCACCTGGCGCTTTTCTTCGACCACGATGATCTCGTCCAGGCCTTGCGCGAACTCGTGCACGCCCACGGAATCGAGCGGCCAGGTCATGCCGACCTTGTACACGCGCAGGCCGATGTCGCTGGCTGCCTGCTCGTCGATGCCGAGGTCGGCCAGGGCCTGGCGAGTATCCAGGTAGCTCTTGCCCGCGGTGATGATGCCGATCTTCGGCTTCGGGCTGTCCCAGATGATGTTGTTCAGCTTGTTCGCGCGCGCGTAGGCCAGGGCCGCGTACCACTTGAAGTTGTTCATCCGGACTTCCTGGTCCAGCACGGCGTCTGGCCAGCGGATGTTCAGGCCGCCCGGCGGCATCTCGAAGTCGGTCGGGATGACGGGCTGGACGCGGTCCGGGTCGAGGTCGACCACGGCGCCGGATTCGATGATGTCGGTCACGCACTTCATCGACACCCACAGGCCGCTGTAGCGGCTCATGGCCCAGGCGTGCAGGCCGTAGTCGATGTATTCCTGCACCGACGACGGGAACAGCACCGGCATGCCGACGTGGTGCAGGATGTGGTCGGACTGGTGGGCGGTGGACGAGGATTTCGCCGCATGGTCGTCGCCGGCCAGCACCAGCACGCCGCCATGTTTGGCGGAGCCGGCGTTGTTGCCGTGCTTGAAGACGTCGCCGCAACGGTCCACGCCCGGACCCTTGCCGTACCACATGGCGAACACGCCGTCGTACTTGGCGTTTTCGAACAGATTGGTTTGCTGGGTGCCCCAGACGGCGGTGGCCGCCAGGTCTTCGTTCATGCCCGGGTGGAACTTGACGTTGTGGGCATCCAGGTGCTTCTTCGCCTTCACGGCGGTCTGGTCGATGGCGGTGACGGGCGAGCCGCGGTAGCCGGTGATGTAGCCGGCGGTGTTCAGGCCGGCCGCGACATCGCGTTCGTGCTGCAGCATCGGCAGGCGGATCAGGGCCTGGGTGCCGGTCATGAAGGCGCGGCCGCGGGCCAGCGTCCATTTGTCGTCGAGGGTGATCTCGTGGCCAGGCTGCGCCGGCTCCAGCTGGGAGCGGTCCAGGGGTGCGTTCATTGTGTCTCCATCGTTGTCTTTATAAGCGCAGCCAGCCCGTAGGGCGGGCACTCCGTGCCCACGCGGCCAATCGAATCGCCGGCTTTTGCGTGGGCTCGGGGAGCCCACCCTGCACGGCGGGCCCTGCGCCAGTCTATGCGCCAGTATATTCCCGACCCCCGGCCATTAAATTTCAATCGATTCCCCCCGCCAGGCGAATTGCGCAATAAAATTGCGGACACCTGAAGAGTGAGGGAAATTCATGTCAAAAATCGAGCTGGATAAAACCGATCGGAAGATCCTGGCCATCCTGCAAGCCGATGGGCGCCTGTCCAACCAGGACGTGGCCGAGCGCGTCAACCTGTCGCCATCGCCCTGCCTGCGCCGCATCAAGCGGCTCGAGGAGGCCGGGGTGATCCGCCAATACGTGGCCCTGCTCGATGCGGACAAGCTGGGACTGGGCCTGCTGGCCTATGTGAACGTGCGCCTGGAAAAGCACGCCGAAGGTGCGCCGAACGCGCGCGTGCCGGCAACCTCGCCGCGCTTCGAATTCGCCCAGGCCGTGTCGGCCTGGCCGGAGGTGGTGGACTGCTATGCGATGACGGGAGAGATGGATTTCCTGCTGCGCGTGCATGTGGAAGACATGGACCACTTCTCGCGCTTCATGATGGGCACCCTGCTGCGGCATCCGGCGGTGCTGGACGTGAAATCCAGCTTTGCGCTGCAGAAGATCAAGGAGACGACGGCGCTGCCGATCGTCTGATTGCTTATTTTTTGGGCATTAGCCACTTCAAGGCGGCGCGGGTATTCAGCTTGAAGGTGTAGTCGATCTTCGCCATCTGCTCTTCGAGCGCCTCGGCCAGCACGCTCGAAGGGCTGGGCGGCGGCAGGTGCAGGTGGGCGTCGGCCTCGCCATACTCGCGCTTGATCTCCATGCCGGCCTTTTTGGCAATGTGCATCATGGTGCGGTTCGAGGACAGGCATTGCATATAGAGCGTGTCGACATCCGAATTGCGGCAGTGGATGGCGGCGCGTTCGAACAGCCGGGTGCCCACGCCCTGCCCGCGCGCCGATTTCGACACCGAGACCCCGAACTCGGCCACTTTTTCCTTGTCCGTATAGTTGATGCTGTCCGGATGCGCCTCGCGCGAAGTAAAGGCCAGGTGGCCGACGCCGGCCAGCTGGAACACGCGGTTGTAGACGCCGAACACGATGTCGTTGGCGAAATCGAGCTTGCCAACGTAGTTGGCGACCTGCTCGTCCGGCAACACGCTGCCGAAGCGCAGCAGCCGGTCGTTGCTGTCGAGCGCCATGAAATGCCGCAGCACGCGCCGGCGGTCGCGCTCGCTCAAGGCCTTGACCAGCACGGGCTGGCGGCCGTGTTTACCGATCAGGTTGTTCAGCCAGCGGCGTAGGGGGTTGTCCTGCATGGGTTATTTGTTTTTGTGCACTGCACCAATTCCGGTATTGTAGCGGATTGGGCGGGTGATCTGCTGAGTCTGGATTCCAGGGTGCACGCAAGACCGTCATTCCCGTGAAGGAAGACCGGCATTCCCGCGAAGGAAGACCGGCATTCCCGCGAAGGCGGGAATCCATGCTGAGCACCCGAATTCGGTACGTCGAACGTACTGGCGGCTTGATTAAATGAACGAATCCTGACACTCAGTATGGGTTCCCGCTTTCGCGGGAACGACGGCAAGAACTATTCACGCACCGCGTTCACCGCCGCCACCCGCGCCGCATGCACCGCCGCCGGAATCCCCGCCTTGTCATCGCCGCAGCGCCCCGCGATCTCCCCCGCATTCACCCCGCGCGCCGCCTCCAGCGCCTTCAGCAGGCGCGGCGCATGCGTCTCGTGGGCGGGCGACGCGCATTCGGCCGCCAGCAGCATCTGGGCAAAGCGCTCCGGCTTGCGGAAGGCGTCGCTGCGTTCGAACAGCGTGACGGTGGCTTCCGCATCCAGGGCCGGCGCACGCCCGATGTTGTCCTGTTCGCGCGCCGTCATGACGGCCAGGTCGCGGCAGTCGACCGGCACGCGCAGGCGCTTTGAGAGGTCGGCGATTTCCTTGCCGAGGCCGTGCATCAGGACGGCAAAACGTACCGGCAATTCGACCCCGCGCCCGGCGGCGTAGTCGATCGCGCGCATCAGGGGCGCATCGGCATCGAGTTCAGGCAGGATGCGCGCCAGGGCGCCGCAGTCGCGCAGCACCTCGAACATGCGCGAGGGCTTTTGCTCCATCAGCCCGCGCGACAGTTCCTGCCAGACCCGTTCCGGCACCAGGGCGTCGACTTCGCCGTGTTCCACCATGCTGCGCATCAGGGCGTTCGTGGACTCGGCCACGCGGAATTCCGGGAAGCGCGCGGCAAAGCGGGCCAGGCGCAGGATCCGCACCGGGTCTTCGGCGAAGGCCGCGGACACATGGCGGAAAATGCGGTCCCGCAGATCCTGCTGGCCGCCGTAGGGGTCGACGATGGTTCCGTCCTCGGCGCGCGCCATCGCATTGATGGTCAGGTCGCGCCGGATCAAATCGTCTTCGAGCTTGACGTCGGGCGAGGTGTGGAAGACGAAGCCGTGGTAGCCCGGCGCGGTCTTGCGCTCGGTGCGCGCCAGCGCATATTCCTCCTGCGTTTCCGGGTGCAGGAAGACCGGGAAATCCTTGCCGACCGGGCGGAAGCCCTGCGCCACCATCTGTTCCGGGGTGGCGCCGACCACGACCCAGTCGCGGTCCTGGACAGGCAGCCCCAGCAGTTCATCGCGCACGGCGCCGCCGACGACCCAGGCCTGCATCGCCATCAATCCGGCAACTCGTCTTCGTGGGCGGAGGCGACTTCCGTTTCCGCCATCGCTTCCTCGACCCAGCGCGCGACGGCCGGATGGGACAGCATGCGGTCGCAATAGGCCTGCAGGGCCGGCGCCAGCGCCACGCCATAGGTTTTAAAACGCATCACCACCGGCGCGTAGAAGGCGTCGGCGATGGAGAAATCGCCGAACAGGAAGCGGTGGTGGCCGAAGCGCGACAGGCACTCTTCCCAGATCTCGCAGATGCGGCCGATGTCGGCCTGGGCGCCCGGCGTGCGGCCGCGGCCCGGCAGGCGCGCCTTGATGTTCATCGACATCGCGGTGCGCAGGTCGGGGAAGCCGGAATGCATCTCGCACACGACCGAGCGCGCCAGCGCGCGCGCCGCCACGTCCTGCGGCCACAGGTGTTTTTCGGGGAATTGCTCGGCCAGGTATTCGCAGATGGCGAGGCTGTCCCAGATCGTCATTTCGCCGGCCAGCAGCACCGGCACCCGGCCGGCGGCGGAGAAGCGCGCGATATTGGCGGAGGTTTCAGGCTGGTCGAGCAGGACGCGGACTTCCGTGAACGGGATCCCGGCCGCCACCGCCGCCACCCACGGGCGCATCGACCACGACGAATAGTTCTTGTTGCCGATGACGAGGGTCAGGCCCGCCTGGCGCGCCTGGTCGAGGGTCTGCGAAAGCGTCGGATCGAGTTCGATTGTCTGCATGGTCTCTTTCTATTTCGGATGGGGATGTTCCGCATGGCGATGCCGCGCCCGCGAGCGCAGTTCGTCGAGTTGCCCGGTCGGCGCCAGGTATTGCGGCGCGACGGACTCGAGCGCCGTGAGCTTGATTCCGAGCGCCTCCGCTGTCAAGGCCTGATCCGATGGGTTGACAACATTATCGACTTTCATGGAGTCCAGGTTGTCGCGCGTGATCAGCGGCGTGCCCGGCAGGAGTTCGAAGAACGTCGCCTGCAGCCGCGCCAGCGCGTCGGGCAGGGGCAGCACGGGGCGCGGATGGCCGGAATAGCGTCCCGCCAGCCGTACCAGCTCGGCCAGGGTGTAGATGCCGGGGCCGCCGAGCTCATAGATGCGGTTGCGGCTGCCTTCGTCGGACAGGGCGCGCGCATAGGCCTCGGCAACGTCGCCGACGTAGACCGGCTGGAAGCGCGCGTCGGCGCCGGCCAGCGGCACCACCGGCAGGTGGCGCTGCAGGCGCGCGAACATGTTCAGGAAATTGTCGCCCGGACCAAACACCACCGAGGGACGGAAGATCGTGGGCGCCACCGCCGCTTCGCTGGCGGCGGCCAGTTCGCCGTCGGCCTTCGAGCGCTGGTACATCGAGGGGCCGTTGCGCGCCGCGCCCAGCGCGCTCATGTGCAGAAGGCGCGGCACGCCCGCGGCCGCGCAGGCGGCGGCGATGCGGCGCGGCAGTTCGACGTGGACATGGCGGAATTGCGGCCCGTAGGGCGTGCCGCGGTGCGAATGCAGGATCCCGACCAGGTTGATGACGGCGCTCTTGCCGGCCACCAGGCGGCGCAGCACGGCGTCGTCGCGGATGTCGGCCTCGACGATGTCGACGCCCAGCGGCATCAGGTGCATCGCATTCGCTTCGTGTCGGGTCGGCACCACGATGGTCACGTCGCGCTCGGACAGGCGTGCGGCCAGGTGGCTGCCGATAAATCCTGTTCCTCCGAACAACACTACCGACAGCTGGGGCATGATGGGCTCCTCAGGGCAGGCCGATGCCTCCGCCGCGCGGCATGATCGTCCCCAGGCGGGCCTTGAGCGACTGCGGACGCTTTTCGAACAGTGCGGCGTAGTTCGTTGCGTTCGACATCACGTTGCGGACGTAGTTGCGGGTTTCCTCGAACGGGATGGTTTCCACGAATATCGCACCTTCCATCGGTGCATTCAAGAGGCCGCGCCAAGTGCGCGTGCGGCCCGGGCCGGCGTTGTAGGCGGCGGTGGCCAGCACCTGCGAGCCTTCGGCATTGTTCAGCACCATGTTCAGGTAATTGGTGCCGAGCAGGATGTTGGTGCGGATATCGCTCAGCATGCCGTGGCCGTAGTCGCTCATGCCGATCTTTTCCGCCACCCACTTGCCGGTCGACGGCATCACCTGCATCAGGCCGGCCGCGCCGACCCCGGACTGGGCATCGGAAATGAAGCGCGATTCCTGGCGGATCAGGCCGTAGACCCAGGCCTGGTCCAGGCCCAGCCCCTGCGCGGTCGGGTGCAGGATGTCGTTGTGCGGGGCCGGGAAGCGCTGGGTGTAGTCGAATTCGGTACGGGTACGCTCCGAGGTGTTGACCATGCGGTCCAGGATCTCGTTCTGGCGCGCATACTCGGCCGCCACCAGCAGCTGGCGGTCGGAAAAGTCGCGCAGCGTCCAGTTCCATTCGCGCGTGCCTTCGAAGCGCAGGCGCAGGGCAAAGAATTTCAGGGCGCGCCTGAAGCCCGGATTGGCGGCCATCTGCGCCAGCTCGGGCGCGGTCGGCGCGGTGGGGGATGCCGCGCTGGGCGGGATCGAGATCTGCTGGCCGATTTCCTCCAGGGCGAGTTGTCCGTAGAAATTGTTCTGGTCGGCGATGCGGCGGAACAGGGCCTGCGCATCCTCCTTCTTGCCCTGGGCCAGGTAGGCGCGCCCCAGCCAGTAGGTCCAGGCCGGCAAGGCGCGCTGCTCGGCCGGCATGGCGTCGATGGTGGACTTCACCATCTTCCAGTCGCCGCGGCGCAGCGCGATCCGGGTCTTCCACTCGAACTGGGTTTCGGACAGGGGAGCGCCGGCGGCGTGCTGCCAGTCGTCATAGGCTTCCGGCGCCAGCACCAGCGAGGCGGCCAGGGCGATGTTCGACCAGCCGATCGCCTTTTCCTCGGCGGACAGCCTGGACGCATTCTTGTTCAGGGCCACGGTGGCCAGCTTCAGGCTGGTGCGCGCCATGCGGCCGATCGCGACCAGGTAGATCTCGTGCTCGGCGCGGGTATTGCCGATGCCGCGCGCCATCGCCAGCGCCGGGAAGTCGACCGCCTGGGCGGCGCGGGTGTCGGAGGCGCCCAGCAGCAGGGCCGTGCGGCGCGACGGGCCGGTGGCGTGCATCTCGCCGGCCAGGCGCAGCTGGGCCAGCAGGTCTTCCTTGCCGAACTGGCCGGACTGGGCCAGCTGGGCGACCAGGGCGGCGCCGGCGTCGCCGTACATCGGCGGATTGTCGAGCAGGGCGCGCGCCTCGGCGGCCACGTTCTGCCCTTTCACGGCGCGCGACAGCAGGGCGTAGCAGCGCACCTGGTAGTCGTCGTTCTTCACGAACAGCGGCAGTTCGCGGTCGAAATTGGCCCAGTCGCGCTTGCGGCCCAGCTCGAGCAGCCAGTCGTTGCGCAGGCGGTCGGCAATAGCGCTGCCCTCGTAACGTTTCAGGAAATCCAGGATTTCCTCGTTCGACGCGTCCTTCAGGCGCGGTTTGAGCCGATAATAGTCGACATACGAGGGAATTGCGTAGTTGGGCAGGCGCGCCGCCAGCTCGGCTGCCTTGCCGGCATCGTTCTGGCGCGCGGCTTCGCGCAACTGCAGGAACAGCGCATCCTGCTCGCGGGCGGCATCGGCGACGGCTTGCGGCAAGGCAGCCGCAGGCGCCGTGGCAGGCACAGCGGGTGCGGCAGCGGATGCGGCAGGTGCTCCGGCGGACGGAGCCGTTTGGGCGGATGCCGGCGAGAACGCCAGCAATATAGAGGCAGCAATACTTGCGCCGGCTAACAATTTCAATCGAAACATCAAACCAACCTTAATGTACGCTTCATTTCATCCATGACCGGCGATTCAAGAATACCACGCCCCTTCCCGGGCTTGCCAGACTCGAACTCAAGCGTGACGGGCGACAGCCAGGCGGCCAAGGCGGCGCTGCGCAAGGCGCTCAGGACAGCCCGCGGCACGCTCGACCCGGCCGTCAAGGTCCAGTGGGATGCCCACATCGGCGCCCAGGTCGTCAGCTGGTGGCGGCTGCGCCAGATGGATACCGTGGGCGTCTACTGGCCGCTGGCCGGCGAGCCCGACCTGCGCGCGGCCTATGCCGAGCTGGCGCTGGCCGGGGTGCGCCTGGCGCTGCCGGTGGTGATGGAACGCAACGCCCCACTGGCTTTCACGGAGTGGAAACTGGACGAGCCGATGCTGGCGGACGAGATGGGGGTGGCGGTGCCGGCCACGCTACGCTTCATCGGGCGGCCCCCTGCCCTCCTGGTCCCCTGCCTGGGCTTCAATGCCGACGGTTACCGGCTGGGCTACGGCGGCGGTTACTACGACCGCACCCTGGAACTGTCGCCGCGCCCACTGACCCTGGGCATTGCCTACAGCAACCAGGAAGCCCGGTTCGGGCACGCGCCGCACGATGTGCCGCTGGATGTGATCGTGACGGAGCGCAGCCGGGTCACCTGAGCGATTTGTGACTGGGAAGCACAAATAAAAATGCCCACGGCCATCGGCGCGTGGGCATTTTCGTTGGCCGCGATCGTCAGGCCGCCGGCGTCCCGTGCAGGCGCTGCCAGATGGCGGTGGTGGCCGCCGCCTGGTTCATGCTGTAGAAGTGCAGGCCGGGCGCGCCGCCCGCGAGCAGGCGTTCGCAGAGCTGGCTGACCACGTCCAGGCCGAAGGCCTTGATCGAGGCGCTGTCGTCGCCGAAGCTGGCCAGTTTCAGGCGGATCCAGCGCGGGATCTCGGCGCCGCACATGTCCGAGAAGCGCATCAGCTGGGTGTAATTCGTGATCGGCATGATGCCGGCCACGATGGGCACGTCCACCCCGAGCTTACGGGCGTTGTCGACGAACTGGAAATACGCGTCCGGATTGTAGAAGTACTGGGTGATGGCCGCGTTCGCACCGGCATGCACCTTGCGCGCGAAGTTCTGCAGGTCGTCCTGCGGCGACTTCGCCTGCGGATGCATTTCCGGATAGGCCGCGACTTCGATGTGGAACCAGTCGCCGGTTTCCTGGCGGATGAACTCGACCAGGTCGCTGGCATAGCGCAGTTCGCCGGCGCCGCCATAGCCGCTCGGCAGGTCGCCGCGCAGGGCCACAAGGCGGTGGATGCCGTGCGACTGGAAATCGCGCAGGATGGTGCGGATCGATTCGCGCGTCCCGCCGACGCAGGACAGGTGGGGTGCGGCGGCGTGGCCTTCGGACTGGATCTCGAGCACGGTGTCGAGGGTGCCCTGCTGGGTGCTGCCGCCGGCGCCGAAGGTCACCGAAAAGTACTTCGGCTGCAGCGCCGCCAGCTTCTGGCGCGCCGCGCGCAGTTTTTCCGCGCCCTCGGGGGTCTTGGGCGGGAAGAACTCGATGCTGATATTAGGGGTTTCCATCTTTATTCAGGAGTAAGGTAGAAAGCGCCCACGAAATCACGCTGTACAGGATGGCCGCCAGGAAGGCCGACCAGAATCCCGCCACATGGAAGCCCTCGACCAGGTGTGCCACCAGCCAGAACAGCAACGCGTTGATCACCAGGATGAACAGGCCGAGCGACACCAGGGTCACCGGCAGGGTCAGGACGACCAGCACGGGACGGATGATGGTGTTGACCAGGCCCAGCACCAGCGCGGCCACGAGGGCGGCGCCGATGTTGGTGACGGTCACGGAATGCATCAGGAAGGGCAGCGCCATCAGGGCTGCGGCATTGATCAACCAGGTCAGGAGCAGGCGCATGTCGGTGTCTTTCGTAAGGCGTAGGAATCCGGGGCGCCACCCATATCGGGCGGCGCCATGTCACCGAAGAGATTACCAGTTATTAATTAGTAACGGTAATGCGCTGGCTTGTACGGACCTTCCTTGCTTACCGAGATGTAGGCGGCCTGCTCCTCGGTCAGCGTGGTCAGCTGGGCGTTCAGCTTCTTCAGCTGCAGGCGCGCGACCTTCTCGTCCAGGTGCTTCGGCAGCGTGTACACGCCGACCGGGTACTTGTCCGCGTTCACGAACAGCTCGATCTGGGCGATGGTCTGGTTCGCGAACGAGGAGCTCATCACATAGGACGGGTGGCCGGTGCCGCAGCCCAGGTTCACCAGGCGGCCTTCGGCCAGCAGGATGATGCGCTTGCCATCCGGGAAGATGACGTGGTCGACCTGCGGCTTGATGTTTTCCCACTCGTACTTCTTCAGCGCGGCGACTTCGATCTCGTTGTCGAAGTGGCCGATGTTGCAGACGATCGCCTGGTCCTTCATCTTCTGCATGTGGGCTTCGGTGATGACGTGGTAGTTGCCGGTGCAGGTGACGAAGATGTCGCCGTGTTCGGCGGCGTAGTCCATGGTCACGACGCGGTAGCCTTCCATCGCGGCCTGCAGTGCGCAGATCGGGTCGATCTCGGTGACCCAGACCTGGGCCGACAGCGCGCGCATGGCCTGGGCCGAGCCCTTGCCCACGTCGCCGTAGCCGGCGATGACGGCGATCTTGCCGGCGATCATGACGTCGGTCGCGCGCTTGATGCCGTCCACCAGCGATTCGCGGCAGCCGTACAGGTTGTCGAACTTCGACTTGGTGACCGAGTCGTTGACGTTAATCGCCGGGAAGGCCAGCTTGCCTTCCTGGTGCATCTGGTACAGGCGGTGCACGCCGGTAGTGGTCTCTTCGGTCACGCCCTTGATTTCCGGCAGGCGCTTCGAGTACCACTGCGGATCGATGGCCAGGCGGCCCTTGATCGCGTTGAACAGGCAGATCTCTTCTTCCGAACCCGGCTTGTCCAGCACCGAGATGTCCTTCTCGGCGCGCACGCCCAGGTGCAGCAGCAGGGTGGCGTCGCCGCCGTCGTCCAGGATCATGTTGGCGTGCTTATCACCCGGCCATTCGAAGATGCGGTGGGTGTAGTCCCAGTACTCGTCCAGGGTCTCGCCCTTGACGGCGAACACCGGCGTGCCGACCGACGCGATGGCGGCGGCGGCGTGGTCCTGGGTCGAGTAGATGTTGCACGAGGCCCAGCGCACTTGCGCGCCGAGGGCTTCCAGCGTGCGGATCAGCACGGCGGTCTGGATGGTCATGTGCAGCGAACCGGCAATGCGCGCGCCCTTCAGCGGCTGGCTGGCGGCGTATTCCTCGCGGATCGCCATCAGGCCCGGCATCTCGGTTTCGGCGATGCGGATTTCCTTCTCGCCCCACTGGGCAAGGCCGATGTCGGCAACGAGGTAATCCTGGGAAGTGTTTTTGAGTACGGCGCTCATCACGCCCTCCTTTCAAGTTAAGAAAAAAGTAACGTGAGCGCGGTGTTGATGATCCGAGCCTGGCGAAAGAAGGATCTTTCGTCGCAACGCTCCTCGGAATCCGTAAGTTTAACACGGGTGAAGCTGGCGGTGTGCTGGCAAACTCGGATCCCCGCCTTCGCGGGGACGACGAAAACAAGGCCGCCGCCCCCGCGCAGGCGGGGGCCCAAGTTGCTGTTGACTTGCTTTGGTTACGCCAGGCCGGCCGCGGCGCGCAGTGCCGCCGCCTTGTCGGTGCGCTCCCAGGTGAACTCCGGCTCTTCGCGGCCGAAGTGGCCATAAGCGGCCGACTTGGCGTAGATCGGGCGCAGCAGGTCCAGCATCTGCACGATGCCTTTCGGGCGCAGGTCGAAGTGTTCCATCACCAGCTCGGCGATCTTCTCGTCGGAGATCACGCCGGTGCCTTCGGTGTAGACGGTGATGTTGATCGGCTTGGCCACGCCGATCGCGTAGCTGACCTGCACCTGGCACTGGCGCGCCAGGCCGGCCGCGACCACGTTCTTGGCCACGTAGCGGGCCGCGTAGGCTGCCGAGCGGTCGACCTTGGACGGATCCTTGCCCGAGAACGCGCCACCGCCGTGCGGCGCGGCGCCGCCGTAGGTGTCGACGATGATCTTGCGGCCGGTCAGGCCGCAGTCGCCCTGCGGGCCGCCGATGACGAAGCGGCCGGTCGGGTTGACCAGGTAGCGGGTGTCCTGCAGCCATTCGCGCGGCATCACCGGCTTGATGATCTCTTCGATCACCGCTTCCTCGATCTGGCTGTGGCTGACTTCCGGCGCATGCTGGGTCGACAGCACGACGGTGTTGACCGAGACCGGACGGCCGTTCACGTAGCGCAGCGTGACCTGGGACTTGGCGTCCGGGCGCAGCCACGGCAGGCGGCCGTCCTTGCGCAGCTGCGACTGGCGCTCGACCAGGCGGTGCGCGTAGTAGATCGCGGCCGGCATCAGTTCCGGGGTTTCGTCGCAGGCGTAGCCGAACATCAGGCCCTGGTCGCCGGCGCCCTGGTCGAGGTCGAGACCGGCGCCTTCGTCGACGCCCTGGGCGATGTCCGGCGACTGCTTGTCATAGGCGACCAGCACGGCGCAGCCCTTGTAGTCGATGCCGTAGTCGGTGTTGTCGTAACCGATGCGCTTGATGGTGTTGCGCGCAACTTGAATATAATCGACGTTTGCGTGCGTCGTGATCTCCCCGGCCAGCACCACCAGACCCGTGTTGCAAAGGGTTTCGGCCGCTACGCGCGCGCGCGGATCCTGCTCGAGGATGGCGTCGAGGATGGCGTCGGAAATCTGGTCGGCGACTTTGTCCGGGTGGCCTTCCGAGACGGACTCGGAAGTAAAGAGGTAGTCATTGGAAGACATCTAGGCTCCTGATACTGTTGAGATAATTGCCGCAGTACCATTGCCTGCGACGCTTTAGCGATATTTATATTCCGCTTCGCAAGTTGTCATTAACTCCGCGGATCCTGCTCAAAGTGGTATTTTACGCTCCTTAAAAAATTTTGGTGAAGCAAGCCGCATCACCTCTACCCTGAATCAATAATGCTCGTCTTCTTGTTCCGTTTCCTGTCGGTGTTCCCGCTCCCCGTGCTACACGCACTGGGCGCGGCGCTCGGCTGGCTCGTCTATCTTGCTTCTCCTTCCTATCGGCGGCGCTTGCGCAGCAATCTCGCGCTGGCCGGCTATGGCGCCCAGCTGCGCACTGCGATCGCGGAGTCCGGCAAAGCGATCGTCGAGCTGCCTTTTGTGTGGTGCGCGCAACAGGAGCGCGTTACCCGCCACGTCACGATGGAGAACTGGGAGCTGGTCCAGCGCCAGCTCGACTCTGGCCGCGGCATCGTGTTCCTGACGCCACACCTGGGCTGCTTCGAACTGACCGCCCAGCAGGTTTCGCTGCGCCAGGAGCTGACGGTCATGTACCGCCCGCCGCGCAAGAGCGCGCTGAAACCGCTGGTCGAAGGCGCCCGCGCGCGCCAGAACATGCACCTGGCCCCGGCCAACCTGTCGGGCGTGCGCATGCTGGTAAAGGCGCTGAGGGGAGGCCAGCCGGTCGGCGTGCTGCCGGACCAGGTGCCGCAGGAAGGCGAAGGCGTATGGGCGCCCTTCTTCGGCCGCCCGGCCTACACCATGACGCTGCCGGCCAAGCTGGCCCAGCTGGGCAAGGCCGACATCCTGCTGACCTACGCCGAGCGCCTGCCGCACGGGCGCGGCTATGTGATCCGCTTCGTGCCCTTCGAGGGCGACCTGTCCGGCACCGCGGCCGAGCAGGCCGGCGCCATCAATCGCGCCATGGAGCAATTGATCGCGCGTTGCCCGTCCCAGTATTTCTGGAGCTATAACCGCTACAAGCGTCCGCAGGGCGTGGCGGCCCCGGAAGCCGAGGCGGTCGCATGAGGGCCCTGATTGCCTTGCTGTGGCTGCTGCACTGGTTGCCGCTGCCGGTCCTGGGCCGCATCGGCAATGCCGTGGGCAGCCTGATGTATTACGCGATCCCGAAACGCCGCAAGATCGCCCTGACCAACCTGCGCCTGTGCATGCCCGAGCTGGGCGAAGCGGAACGCGCCGCCATCGCCAAGCGCCACTTCCAGGGCTATTCGCGCAGCATCCTGGAGCGCTCGCTGATCTGGTGGGCGCCGATCCCGCGCCTGCGCCGCCTGATCCACATCGAACCGGCAGTACCCCAGGCCGAGATGGAAAGCGGTCCGACCATCCTGCTGTGCCCGCACTTCGTCTGCCTCGACGTGGCCGGGGTGGCGGCGCGCGTGATCCCGGTATCGACCATCTATTCGCCGCAGAAGAACCAGGCCTTCGACCGCCTGCTGCGCTACGGCCGCGAACGCTTCGGCCCGGTGCGCCTGTTCACCCGCGAAGACGGCATCAAGCCGATCCTGCGCGCGTTGCGCGACGGCCTGCCCTACTTCATGCTGCCGGACATGGACTTCGGCGAGAAGGACGCCGCCTTCGTGCCCTTCTTCGGCATTCCCGCCGCGACGCTCACCGCCCTGCCGCGCCTGGCGGCAGCCACCAAAGCCAAGGTGATCCCGGTGATCGCGACCTTCCTGCCCAACTACCAGGGCTACCGGGTGGTGTTCTATCCGGCCTGGGAAAACTACCCGGGCGACGACATGATTGACGCCACCCGCCGCATGAACGAATTCATCGAGGAGCGGGTCCGCGAGAACCCGGCCGAATACTTCTGGACCCACAAGCGTTTCAAGACGCGGCCGGACGGCGAGCCCTCGTTCTACGAGTAAGGAAGCTATATGAAACTGAAATTCACCAAGATGCACGGCGCCGGCAACGACTTCATCGTGATCGACGCCATCAACCAGCAGGTCGAGCTCGGGCCCGAGCAGTGGCAGCGCCTGGCCGACCGCCGCTTCGGTATCGGCGCCGACCAGATCCTGATCGTCGAACGCCCCAGCGAGGCAGGCTGCGATTTCCGCTACCGCATCTTCAACAACGACGGCGGCGAGGTCGAACAGTGCGGCAACGGCTCGCGCGCCTTCGTACGCTTCGTCAGCGACAAGGGCCTGACCGATAAACGCAGCATCCGCGTGCAGACCATGGCCGGCATCATCACGCCGCGCCTGGAAGACGATGGCAGCGTGACGGTCGACATGGGTGCGCCGGTACTGGAGCCGGCCCTGGTGCCGTTCGACAGCGATGGCCTGGCCGGCGTGCCGCAGGGCCGCGACACCCTGTGGCCGATCACGGTGCGCGCGCGCGGCGCGGAGCAGACCGTGCTGGTGTCGGCCGTCTCGATGGGCAATCCGCATGCGGTGCAGGTGGTCGACGATGTCGACACCGCCCCGGTCGCGGAGACCGGCCCCCAGATCGAACACCACCCGCGCTTCCCGAAACGGGTCAATGCCGGCTTCCTGCAGGTGCTGGACCGCGGCCACGTGAAGCTGCGCGTGTTCGAGCGCGGCGCCGGCGAAACCCTGGCCTGCGGCACCGGCGCCTGCGCGGCGGTGGTGGCCGGCATCCGGCGCGGCCTGCTGGACTCGCCGGTACAGGTCGAGGCGCGCGGCGGCCGCCTGAGCATCGCCTGGGCCGGCGAAGGCCAGCCGGTCTACCTGAGCGGCCCCGCCGAGACCGTGTTCGAAGGCGAAGTCACGCTCTGATCCCGCCCGGCGGTCCTGCGGTCGCCACAGGCCTGGCCAGGATCAAGCCGCCAGATCGAGGTCCAGGGGGGCATCCGGCCCTCCCGCTTCGGGCAACAGGGTCCGCAGGCGGTACAGGCGCTGGCGGTAATTGCCTTCCGGCCCAGCCGGGCCGCAATCGACGTTCTCGAACAGGCGCAGGGTACGGTCGAGTAATTGGCGCTCCTGCGCCGTTTCCACCGGCACCAGGCGGCGCCGGCTGCGCCCATAGCTGGCGCGGATATCGACCACCAGGCAGTGTCCGCGGTCGGCATTCCCGAGGTCGAGCAGCAGCGCCTCGGCGCGGCTCAGGCCGAACGCCAGGGCCAGCTCGAGGCGCGCCGCCAGCAAGGGATATTCCGACAGGTCGCGCCCGGACAGCAGCGTTTCGAGGTCGCGCCAGGCGCCGGGGCTGCGCGGCGCGATCTTGCGCAGCATCGCCGCCGCCTTCGGGCAGCCCTGCGCGGCCGCCTTCTGCAGCCAGAACACGGCGCGCACATCGTTATTCTCGTTCTCGCGGCGCGCCCGCCAGGCGCCATTTCCGCACTCCAGCTGGGCATCGCGGTACCCGAGTTCGGCGGCGTGCTCGAGATATTTCTGGGCTTCGATCACGTTACGCTGGGAAAACTCCGGCTTCACATAGATGCGCGACAGCGCGTACCAGGCTTCGGCCAGCCCCTGCTCGCCGGCCTGTACCAGCCAGCGCACCGCCTTCTTGAAGTTGGCCGCGCCGCTGCTGCCGACGATGCGGCGGCCGTCGATGCGCATGCGCGCGCACCATAGTCCCAGGGCGAACTGGGCATAGCGGTCCTGCTCGGCGGCGGCCATTTCCCGGAACGCGTGCAATTCATCCTGCGTGACGTCGTGGGCGGCGCCCTCCTCCACCAGCCGGGCGCAGCGCGACAGCAGGGTCACCTCGTCCGGCGCCAGGCGCGCGCAGGCGCGGCCCTGCGCCACCTCGGAATGGGCCAGCGAGCGCGCCATCGGCAGGGCGCGCGCAAGATAGGCCTGGTGATCGCCGGCTTCCCATTCCTGTTCCAGCAACGCGAACTGGGCCGGGGTGACGCCATTGTCGGCGGCGCGGCGCAGCCAGCGCTGGCCGGCGCGGTCCGGCACGCCGGCGCGCAACGGTTCCGGGTCGATGCGGTCGGCGGCGCCATGCTCTGCCGCGATCCCGGCTGCAGGGGAGGCGTCCGGGCGCGGCGGCGCGGCCCCGTGTTCGCGCGCCAGCAGCCACTGCGCTTCGGGAAAGCCGCCGCGGCCGGCGTCTTCGAGCGCCCGCAAGGCCTTGGCGCGTTGTCCCGGCGCCACACGCTCGCCGCCCAGCACCAGCTGTGCATAGACGAGGCCGGCCCGCGCCAGCCCGCCGTCGTAGGCGCGCTCGTACCAGCAGGTCACTGGCTGCGGGCTCTGCCGGGCCAGGTCGAGGGGAATATGGTTGCCGATCAGTTGCCATGCCTCGGCGCAACCTTGCCGGGCCGCACGATCCAGCCAGTGCAGGGCCGTGGGCAGGCTCTTCGGCAGGCCGGTGCTGCCGAACAGGTAGAGCCGGCCGAGCTGCAGCTGGGATTCGGCCCGGCCGGCGCGCGCGCCACGGATGATTGCTAACTCTTCGCGGTTTGCCATTGCTGATTGTCGACTTCGTGTCGGTAGTGGAGACACCGCCGCGGATGCATGCAAAAGCACGCACATCACGATGAATGCTGATGGATGAGGCCGCCAAGCCCCGATTCCACTGTGCGGTTGTCGGATGGGGCAGAGTCTATAGCCGGCTCAGGGGCGATTCGCCTGCGATTCCATGTGCATTTGAGGCTGCACAAATGTTAAATCCTGCGCGAGGCTGGTATGATGACGTACGGAAACTTAAACAAGCCTTAAGATTTCCTGGCTGAACGAGCTTGCGCGTTTCGAAAATACAACAGCACGATTGGTTTTATTGGCTTTCCACCAAGTGGAACAGTCATAATTGACTAATCCGACAACCTTGACGCGTCAAGCATTTAAGGTTCACACATCCGAGCGTTCAGCAAGAAGAAAAAGTCTCAATGCTCTCTGGATTCTGCGATTCACTTTATAAGGATACAAATAGATGAAAAAATCACTCGTAGCAGTCGCTCTGCTGGGCGCATTCGCCGGTGTGGCGCAAGCGCAAACCGCCGTCCAAATCTACGGCAACATCGACGCCGGCCTGGTCAAGCGTACCGACCAGACCCTGGCCATCGGCAAGCGCGCTTCGAACACCCTGGGCTTCAAGGGCACCGAAGACCTGGGCAACGGCCTGAAAGCGCTGTTCCAGATCGAAATGCGCTACGAGCCGGACACCGGCACCGTCGAAAACAACACCCGTCCGCTGTTCCAGGGCCAGAGCCGCGTCGGCCTGCAGGGTGACTTCGGTATGATCCGCCTGGGCCGTGGCCTGACCCCGTTCCAGGAAGTCGTCGGTTCGTTCGAACCGTGGCACGGCCTGCCGAGCCAAGCCGGCTTCTATACCGACATCAGCATCGCCGGCTTCAACTCGACCCCGCTGGATCCGGGCAGCAATGCTGCCGGTGCTGGCCAGAGCAACAACCGCTACTCGAACGCGTTCTTCTACAACTCGCCGGTCGTGAGCGGCTTCCAGGTGAACGCTGCCATCGCAACCAAGGAAGGCCTGTCGGGCGGCGCAGCCATCACCGGCGTCGGCGCTGGCGCAGCTTCCTACGCTTCGGGCGCAGAAGGCACGGTCAACCCGTTCTCGGTGGCTGCCACCTACAACAACGGTCCGGCCGCCGCAATGCTGGCTTACGAGCGTAACGCCGTCGAAAGCAAAGTCTGGTCGATCGCCGGTTCGTTCGCCGTGACCCCGGAACTGAAACTGATGGGCACCTACTCGCGCCAGAGCCAGGAGCACACCAACACCCAGCGTCCGACCATCAAGGGCGCAGTGATCGGTGCAACCTACGCCATGGGCCCGGGCAAGGTGCTGGCCGGCTTCGGTATCAAGCAGCAGGAAGAGAACGTCCGCCTGCACGACCTGTTCACCCGCCAGTACTCGCTGGGCTACGAGTACAGCCTGTCGAAGCGCACCTACGTGTACGTCGACGCATCGCGCAAGAAGAACATCTTCAGCCAGAGCACCGGCAACCTGGCGAACACCCCGACCGTCAACCACTTCGACGTCGGCGTGAACCACTCGTTCTAAGCAACATTTTCTCACTGAGCGGGGTTCGCCCCGTTCAGCAAGAAGTCCGCAAGGGCGGGCCTGGGCAACCAGGTCCGCCCTTGTTGCATCCAGGCCTTGTGCGATTCGCGCAACGCTTGCGCGGCTGAGCCATGGCAGCCGGCGCGAATTGATGAGCATCCAATGTCAGGGCTTCTGACAAAACCTTCAGGCAAGGCGCTTTGTCGAACACAGTACGCCAATCACGGCGAGACGATGCCAGGCCGTCGTGAAGCTGTTGTCAGGCGCGCCGAACGATCCGATTTGCCAGGGGAGATGCCATGAAGAAGATTGTGCTGGGCGCGCTCGCCGGCGCCTGTTTTCCGACCCTCGCGCTGGCCCAGTCCAGCGTCCAGCTCTACGGTATCGCCGACGCCGGCCTCATGTGGCAGCGCGGCTCGTCGCCCAAGGTCATTAGCGGCGGCGCCGATGGCTCGCGCCTCGGCGTCAAGGGCAGCGAAGACCTCGGCGGGGGCATGAAGGCCGTGTTCGACCTGGAAGCGCGGATCGAGCTCGACACCGGGAAACAGCAACCGACGCTGGTCAACGAGAACCAGGGTTTTTACCTGACGCGCGGCATGGAAGCCCTGCCGCCCAAGCTGCTCGCCGCCGTGCGCAGCGCCCTGCAGCCGCGCGGCGGCCCGGCCGTCAATCCGGAAAACGCACTGTTCGACCGTACCGCCATGGTCGGCCTGGTCACGCCGGTCGGCGCGGTCCTGGTCGGGCGCATGTACACGCCGGGCTACGAAGTGTTCGCGGCAGCCGACACCTTCGAAGTCGGCACCGGCGGCACCTGGGGCAGCGTGACCGGCGGCACCGCCGGCTTCCAGGCGCTGGGCGCCGACATCCGCTCGCAGCGCGCGCTGCAGTACCGGATCGCCCTGCCCTCCGGGCTCGGCGGTTCCCTGATGGTCGCCGGCAGGGGTTCGGGCTATCTCGGCCTGTACAACAAGTTCTGGGGCGCGGCCATCACCTGGAAGGCACGCGGCTGGGATGTCGGCATCGGCCACAACCATGCCTACGATCCGGCCGGCACCCCGAGCCTGCGCACCACCACCGTCGGCGGTTCCCATGCCTGGGACGACTGGAAGTTCTTCGCCGGCTGGCACGACCAGCGCAACCGCCATTCGGCCCTGCTGCCCACCTATATCGGCGGCTGGGACGCCCTGATCGCACCCCAGCTCGCGCCGCTGGGCCCGGCGACCGCGGCCGCCCTGCGCGCGGTATTCGTCAACAACATCACCGTCAACAGCCAGCAGGATGCGGTCAGCGTGCAGGTCGGGGCGCAGTACCGCGTCGGCCCCGGCCGCTTCCTGGCATCCGTCGCGCGCCAGAACGACCGCACGCCGTCCGACAGCGACGCCACCCTGTTCGCGCTCGGCTACAACTACTTCCTGTCGAAGCGCACCGACATCTACGCCGTCGCCTCCTACATCAAGAACGACAAGGAGGCCCAGTACAGTCCGGCGACGGCGGGCGCTCCCGGCGGCTTCACGCCCGCGCCCGGCGTGGATGGGCGCGCCTTCCAGCTCGGGGTACGCCACCGCTTCTGACATCGGCGCCACGGCGGCGATCGGTCCGGCCATCTTTATATGCTGACAGCGGTTGCAGTCGGTTAAAATTAGCGGTCTACCTATTTCCACGCCTCGCAATGACCGCACCACTGGATTCCGCTGCCATCGCCCAATACCTGGTCGACCATCCGCAGTTTTTTGAAGAACATGCCGGCCTGCTGGGCGAAGTAAAACTGTCGAGCCCGCTGACCGGTCGTGCCGTCTCGCTGCAGGAACGGCAAATGGAAGTGATGCGCGACAAGTACAAGGCGCTGGAGCTGCGCATGGCCGGGCTGATGCGCCATGCCGAGGAAAACGCGGCGATCGCCAACCGCTTCCACGGCTGGACCCGCCAGTTGCTGGAAGCCGGCGCGCCCGACGAAGCGCCGGCCGCGATGCCGCGCGCCGTGGTCGACGGCCTGATCCAGCATTTCATGGTGCCGCAGGCAACCCTGCGCCTGTGGAACCTGGCGCCGGAACACGCGACCGAGTGGTATGCGAGCGACGTGTCCGACGACGTGCGCCTGTTCGCCAACAGCCTGCGCGCCCCCTATTGCGGTCCGAACCGCGATTTCGACGCCGTGCGCTGGCTCGAAGACAGCGCTTCGGTACGCTCGACTGTGCTGGTGCCGCTGCGCGCCGCCGGCTCGGCCTTCGGCCTGCTGGTGCTCGGTTCGCCCGATCCGGAACGTTTCAGCGCCAGCATGGCGACCGACTTCCTGGTCCACATCGGCGAAACCGCCAGCGCCGCGCTGATCCCGCTGCGCGCCTGAGGTAGAGAGCCCGACGATGGACACCCCGGCCGCCGACGACTGGACCGGCCGCTACCTGGCCGAGCTGCGCACCCAGCGCAAGCTCTCCGGCCACACCATCGCCGCCTATGCGCGCGACCTCGCGGAACTGGCCGCATTCAGTTCTACCCTGGCCGGCCATACCGACTGGACCCGCCTGACACATTTCGAGATCCGCCGTTTCGCCGCCAAACTGCATGCCGAAGGCCAGAGCGCGACCTCGATCGCGCGCAAGCTGTCCGGCTGGCGCGGCTTCTTCAACTGGCTGGCGCGCCACACGGCCCTGGCCGCGAATCCGGTCGACGGCGTGCGCGCCCCGCGCCGCGCCAAGCGCCTGCCGAAGGCCTTGCCCGTCGATGACGCCGTGCGCCTGATGGAAGCGAACCGCCACGGCCACCCCGAACCGGCCGAGCTGTGCGACCGCGCGATGTTCGAGCTGCTGTATTCGAGCGGCCTGCGGGTGTCCGAACTGGCCGGCCTGGACGCCGGCTTCGTGCCGGCCAGGGATGGCGCGCCCGCATCGACGGGCTGGCTGGAACGCGAAGCCCGCGAAGTCGTGGTCACCGGCAAGGGCAATAAAATGCGGCGGGTGCCGGTCGGCGGCCCCGCGCTCGAGGCGATCGCGGCCTGGCTGGCGGTGCGTCCGCCAAGCAGCGACGGCAGCAACGCCCTGTTCCTGTCGGCGCGCGGCGCCCGCGTCAGCCCGCGCGTGGTCCAGCACCGCCTCAAGAACTACGCCCTGAAGGCCGGGCTGCCGGTCCATGTGCATCCGCACGTGCTGCGCCACTCCTTCGCTTCGCACCTGCTGCAGTCCTCGGGCGACCTGCGCGCGGTGCAGGAACTGCTGGGCCACGCCAGCATCACTTCGACCCAGATCTATACCTCGCTCGACTTCCAGCACCTGGCCGCTGTCTACGACAAGGCCCATCCGCGCGCCAAGCTCAAGTAAGAGCGCCTAACGCATAGATCAAACGACCTGCGCACATGCGACGGTGCCCGGTGGTGACATTTCGTAAATTCCGGCATAATCCCTCGATTCTCGGCGGCCGAACGGCCCCACTTTGATCGGATAGCGAATTATGGAATTGATCCCCAGCACCATCCTGACCGGCTTCCTCGGCGCCGGCAAAACCACGCTGCTCAACCGCATCCTGCAGGAAAACCACGGCATGCGCATCGCCGTGATCGAAAACGAGTTTGGCCAGGAAAACATCGACAACGAGATCCTGGTGCAGGATTCCAGCGAGCAGATCGTCGAGATGAACAACGGCTGCATCTGCTGCACCGTGCGCGGGGACCTCATCGTTGCCCTCGGCAACCTGGCGCGCAAGCGCGACGCCGGCGAGCTGCAGTTCGACCGGCTCGTCATCGAGACCACGGGCCTGGCCAACCCCGGCCCGGTGGCGCAGACCTTCTTCATCGATGAGGAAGTAGGCGCTCACTATCTGCTCGACGCGGTCGTTACCGTGGTCGACGCCCGGCATGGCATGGACCAGCTGGACCGCCATGAGGAAGCCCAGCGCCAGGTGGGTTTCGCGGACAAGATCCTGCTGTCCAAGACCGACCTGGTCGATGCCGCCGCGGTCGAGGAACTCAAGGCGCGCATCCGCCGCATCAATCCGCGTGCGCCGATCAGCACCTCGGACTTCGGCCGCGCGCCGATCCAGGAGGTGCTCGACCTGCGCGGCTTCAACCTGAACGACAAGCTCGAGCTCGACCCGGCCTTCCTGACCGCCGACGAGGCGCATGACCATGACCACGACCATGAGCATGTGCACACCGAAGCCTGCGACCACAGCCACGACCACCACCACGGCCACCACAGCGACGACATCGCCGCCTTCGTGTTCAAGAGCGAGCGCGCGTTCGATCCGGAACGCCTCGACCAGTTCCTCGGCAGCATGGTGCAAGTCTTCGGACCGAACATGCTGCGCTATAAAGGCGTATTGTCGATGGCAGGGGCGGATCGCAAGGTGGTGTTCCAAGGCGTGCATCAAATCATGGGCAGCGACCTGGGTGCAAAGTGGGGCGATCAGGAACCGCGCGGGAGCAAGATGGTCTTTATTGGTAAAAATTTACCGAAAGACGTGTTTATCCGCGGCTTGGAACAATGTTTGGTATAAACTACTCCGGTTCTGTATTGCACGTCAGGCAGCCTGGCAGTGCAAGCCGGTAGTTGAACGACTGAACAGTCCCGCGACGCAGCGGGACAGGCAGGCACCAACCCCTGCCGTCACGGCAGCAAATCAGCGCGCGCACCTTGTAATAATTGTAACCGCTGAGTAAGCTGATAAAATGGAAACTCTGTCGTATCAAAGGTAAGTGAAGTCATGACTAAAACAACGAAACCGAATACCGTGGCGCAGCCCGAAGACCGCCTCCTGACGGAAGAAGAGATTCGGGCGATGGGCGACGACGACTACATGAACCCGGCCCAGCTGGCGTTCTTCAAGAACCGCCTGCAAGAACTCGAGAAGGAATTGCTGAAGAACGCCGGCGAGACTACAGAGCACCTGCGCGAGACGGTCCTGGTGCCGGACCCGGCCGACCGCGCCACGATCGAGGAAGAGCACGCGCTGGAACTGCGCACCCGCGACCGCGAACGCAAGCTGCTCAAGAAAGTACAGCAGTCGCTGGCGGCGATCGAAGCCGGCGAATACGGCTGGTGCGAAGAAACCGGCGAGCCGATCGGCATTCCGCGTCTGATCGCGCGCCCGACCGCGACGCTGTCGCTGGAAGCACAGCAGCGCCGTGAACTGAAGCAAAAGCTGTACGGCGACTGAACCGTGACAGGCCTCACCGAAAAAAGCATGCGTTGATCGCATGCTTTTTTTATTTGCGCTACAAATGAATTTCCCTTGGGATACACTAGCGTCGGCTTACCTGTCGATTGACGCAGCTCAGGCGTGCGCGCCACGCGCCGCGGGCCGCCGTGCTACTGTCTCGACCGGTGAAAAACGGTAGACAAGGACCGACGTGGGACTCTTTTCCTTCCTGAAGAAAAAGAACGAAGCGCCCGAGGCGCGGGCCGGCGCACGCCCGCGCACGGGCGACATGCGCGTTGGCGATATGCGCGTCGGCGACGTCTCCGGTCCCGCCAGCGCCTTCGCCCCGACTACCCGCATGCCGCTCGACACCGAAGCCGAGCGCGAGCGCCAGCGCGAGATCGCGCGCGCGACCGCCGCCAAGATCGACGAGATCGAGCTGGAGATGGCGGCCGACATCTTCGACGACCATGCCTGGGCCGGCAACCGGCGCGCCCCGGCCGTCGCCTCGGGCGCCCCCAGCGCCCCGCTTGCCGACCTGAACACGGCCGACCTGCTGGTGGAAGAAGGCATGCCGGACGAAGCCGTGGCGCCGTCCAGCGCACCGGCGGTCGAGGAAGCCGCGATCCTCTACGCCAACGGCCAGCTTGATGCCGCCGAACAGGCGCTGCGGGCTTGCCTGGTCGGCGCCAGCCGCAGCGAGCGCCAGCCCTGGTGGATGCTGTTCGACCTCTACCAGGCGACGGGCCGCGAGCCCGAGTTCGAGAGCATCGCGATCGACTACGCCAGCCATTTCGAAACCTCGCCGCCGGCATATTCGCCGCCGCATGCGCCGCTGGCGGCACAGTCGGCCGGCCAGCCCTATGCCGGCGTGACCCCGACCGCGACCCTGTCGGGCCAGCTCGACGCCACCATCGGCGCGCAGCTGGCGCGCGTGCTGGCGTCCAACTGGCCACTGGTGCGCCTGGAGTTCAGCACGGTCGGCGCGGCCACGCCGGAAGGCTGCGCGGTCCTGCTCGAGGCCTTGCAGACCCTGCGCCACACGGGCCGCGAACTGGTCGTGGCCGGCGCCGACCACCTGATCGCCGTGCTGCGTCCGATGCTGGCGATCGGCGAACGCGCGGCCGGCGAAGCGCCCTGGCTGCTGCTGCTCGAACTGCTGCTCCTGATGAACCGCGAAAAGGATTTCGAAGAGACTGCGATGGATTATTGCGTCACCTTCGAGGTCTCGCCGCCCTCGTTCGAAGCGCCGGCGCGCGCCGCCGTGAGCGTGGGCGCGACGGCCGGCGGCGATGCGGCCGCCGGCGACCGTTTCCTGCTGCCGGGCCTGGTCGAAGGCGGCAGCGCGGCGCTGCTGGACGCGATCGATGCCTACGCCGGCCAGCACACCGCCCTGGTGCTGGACTGCTCGCGCCTGGCGCGCATCGACTACGCGGCGGCCACCGCCCTCGGCGCGCGCCTGCGCCAGCTGGCCGGCGACGCCGGCGGCACGGAGGAAAAACGCAGCATCGAGCTGCGCGACCTGAACCACCTCGTCGCCGCCCTGCTGCGCCTGCTCGGCGTGGGCGACTACGCGCGTCTGTACGCCCACAAATATTGAACCTTTAACTGGTCGCCGAACGCGACAGTTTGTTCTTGCAATATCGTGAACGGTCCCCACGTTTGGTGAGCAATCAACCACGAGGCAACTATGGAACAATTTCACGGCACGACCATTGTGAGCGTGCGGCGCGGCGAACAGGTCGCACTCGGCGGCGACGGCCAGGTCACGCTCGGCAATGTCGTCATGAAGGGCTCGGCGCGCAAGGTGCGCAAGCTGTACCAGGGCAAGGTGCTGTGCGGCTTCGCCGGCGGCACCGCGGATGCCTTCACCCTGCTCGACCGCTTTGAAGCCAAACTGGAAAAGCACCAGGGCAACCTGCTGCGCGCCTCGGTCGAACTGGCCAAGGACTGGCGCACCGACCGCATCCTGCGCCGCCTGGAAGCGATGCTGCTGGTCGCCGACCGCGAGAAGACCCTGATCATCACCGGCAACGGCGACGTGCTCGAGCCGGAGGACGGCATCGGCGCGATCGGCTCGGGCGGCGTGTATGCGCAGTCGGCCGCCAAGGCGCTGCAGGAAAACACCGATATGGCCCCCGCTGAAGTCGTCAAGAAGGCGCTCACCATCGCCGGCGAGCTGTGCATCTATACGAACATGTCCCACATCGTCGAGACGCTGGACTGAGCAATGAACAATCATCATATGAATATGAATATGACTCCTTCCGAAATCGTTTCGGAACTCGACAAACACGTGGTCGGCCAGGGCAAGGCCAAGCGCGCGGTGGCGATCGCCCTGCGCAACCGCTGGCGCCGCCAGCAGGTGGAAGAGCCGCTGCGCCATGAGATCACGCCCAAGAACATCCTGATGATCGGCCCGACCGGCGTCGGCAAGACCGAGATCGCGCGCCGCCTGGCCAAGCTGGCGGATGCGCCCTTCATCAAGGTCGAAGCGACCAAGTTCACCGAGGTCGGCTATGTCGGCCGCGACGTCGACACCATCATCCGCGACCTGATCGACATCGGCGTCAAGCAGACCCGCGCCAGCGAGATGAAGAAGAACCGCCAGCGCGCCGAGGACGCCGCCGAAGACCGCGTGATCGACATCCTGGTGCCGCCGGCGCGCGACTTCGGCTTCAACGTCAGCAGCACCGAATCGAAGGACGGCGACACCACCCGCCAGACCTTCCGCAAGCGCCTGCGCGAAGGCGCCCTCGACGACAAGGAAGTCGAGATCGAAGTGGCCGACGCCGCGCCCCAGGTCGACATCATGGCGCCGCCGGGCATGGAAGAAATGACCGAACAGATCAAGTCGATGTTCGCCGGCGTCGGCGCAGCCCGCAAGAAGGCGCGCAAGATGAAGGTCAAGGACGCGATGAAGATCCTGATCGACGAGGAAGCCGCCAAGCTCGTCAACGAAGACGAGATGAAGCAGAAGGCGATCCAGAACGTCGAGCAGAACGGCATCGTGTTCCTGGACGAGGTCGACAAGATCGCGTCGCGCTCGGAGCACGGCGGGGCCGACGTCTCGCGCGCCGGCGTGCAGCGCGACCTGTTGCCGCTGGTCGAGGGCACGACCGTGAACACGAAATATGGCATGATCAAGACCGACCACATCCTGTTCATCGCCTCGGGCGCCTTCCACTTATCCAAGCCATCCGACCTGATCCCGGAGCTGCAGGGCCGCTTCCCGATCCGCGTCGAGCTGGAAGCGCTGTCGGTCGACGACTTCAAGAGCATCCTGACCTCGACCGACGCCAGCCTGACCAAGCAGTACGAAGCCTTGCTGGCGACCGAGGGCGTGACGCTGGAGTTCGCGCCGGAAGGCATCCACCGCCTGGCCGAGATCGCCTTTTCCGTCAACGAGCGCACCGAGAACATCGGCGCGCGCCGCCTGTACACGGTGATGGAAAAGCTGCTCGAGGAGATCTCGTACTCGGCCACCGACAAATCGGGCGAGAAACTGGTCGTCGATGCAGCCTACGTCAACGAGCGGCTCGACAAGCTGGCGGTCAACGAAGACCTGTCGCGGTATGTGTTGTAACTGAGGTGCTGTAATCACCCGCATCGAAAGGAGCGAAGATGGCAAACAAGGCGCTGGCAACCCGGCAGAAGATGATGCTGCGCGTCACACCGGCGCCGCTCAAGCCACGCAATCCCTTTGCCGGCTTCGCCAAGCAGCGCGCGGCCGGCTCGCATGCGAAACCGCTCTCCAGCGAACGGCAGGCCGCCAAGCGCGCCCTCAAGAAGGTCAAGCTGGAAGCGGACGACGAGTAACTTTTTTCATTGAAGACTCGCTTTTTCTTCTGTAAAGTCAGAACCCATGAGCTCCCCCGACATGGTTCTGGACGTCCTCCGCGCCGAACTGCGCGCCGCAGGCATCACCTATAAAATGCTGGCCGACCGCATCGCCATGAGCGAATCGAGCATCAAGCGCATGTTCGGCCAGAAGGACATGACCTTGTCGCGCCTGGCCCAGATCTGTCAGGCCGCCGGCATCAACCTGGAAGACGTGCTGCGCCGCGCGGCCGATGCCCGGCCCCAGGCCGACACCCTCACCCTGCCCCAGGAAACCTCGCTGGTCGCCAATCCGCGCCTGCTGCTGGTGGCGATCTGCTGCCTCGGGCACTGGAGCCTGGAACAGATCCTCGAGACCTACCGCCTGGGCGAACCGGAATGCATCGGCCTGCTGGCCGAGCTGGACCGGCTCTGCCTGATCGAACTCAAGCCGCTGAACCGCTACAGCCTGCGCGTCTCGAACGCCTTCCGCTGGCTGCCGGACGGCCCGGTACAGCGCTACTTCCGCGAACACGTGGTGGGGGATTATTTCGATGGCCGCTTCGATGGCCCGGGGGAAGCGCTGATGTGCCTGCCGGCCAGGCTGTCGCTGGCGAGCGCCGGCGAACTCACGGAAAAAATCTACCAGCTGGCCGGGGAACTGGCGCGGCTGCACCGCAACGACCGCCGCCTGGCGCCGCGCGAACGCGACGGTTTTACCCTGCTGGTCGGATTCCGGTCCTGGGAGTTTTCCGCCTTTACCGCACTGCGGCGTTAAGAGCGTTTAACCAAGTCCCAGGGCAAGGCGCACCGTCGAAGGCAGTACGCCAGTACGGCGGGACGATGCAACGCCGCCACGGGGCTTGGTTAAACGCTCTAGATTACTGGCGCGTCGGCGCCTGGCCGGTGACCGGGTTGCCGGTCGAACGGGTCGGCGGCGCCATCTGCACCGGCGGCGGGGGATTGTTCGGGTTGTTCGCGTTATTCGGATTGTTCGGATTGTTCGGATTGTTCGGATTGTTTGGATTGTTTGGATTGTTCGGCACGGCGACGTTCGGCGTGGCCGGCGCCGGTTCTTCCGGCGGTCCGCTGACCTGGCCCGGATTGCCCGGGTCCGGGAAGGTCGACGATTGCGACACCGGGCCCGCCGGCGGAACCTGCTGCGGCTGCACGACCGCGCCCGGCGACATCGGCGGTTCCGGCACCGGCGCACCCGGCGGCAGGGTGGCCGGCATGGCGGCGTTGACCGAACCGCCCTGGACGGCCTGGTCGCCCATTTGCGCTGCCGGCTTGGCGTCGGCTGCCAGGTCGAGCCGCTTCATGACGCCGCCGTCGGACAGCATCACGTAGCGTGGATGCACCTCGGCCAGGGTGATGCCCGGCGTCAGTTCCTTACCCACTTTCAGTGCCTTCGGCGGCGAGCCTTCGGCCACGATGATGGCCACGCTGTCGCGCCCGGCCGCGACGATGCCGGTCAGCTGGTAATTGGTCGCGCTTGCCGTCGCCACCTGGCCGCCGAACAGCGTGGCGGCGGCGTCGATACCGGGTTCCGGCATGCCGCTGTGCGGCACCGCGGCGATCGGACGCTGCGGCGGCTGGTACAGCTGCAGGATCCAGTAGGCAAGCGAACCCGCCAGCAGAATCACGCCGAACAGGCTCGTAAGTAGAGGCAAGCGCTTGTCCATCAGTTTCCTTATCACCGCACTAATTGGTTGATTTCAATGATCGGCATCAGCACCGCCAGCACGATCAGCAGCACGACCAGGCCCATGGCCAGGATCAGCACCGGCTCGAGCAGGCCGGCGATGGTCAGCGCGCGGCGCTCCAGGTCCGCCTGCTGGGAATCGGCGGCGCGCTCGAGCATGGCCGGCAGTTCGCCGGTGATCTCGCCGGCGCGGATCATGTGCACCAGCATCGGCGGAAAATACTTCTGCACCGACAGGGCCCGCGCCAGGCTCGCGCCCTCGCGTACGCTGGCGGTCGCATGTTCGACCAGGCCTTTCATGGCCACGTTCGACAGCGTGTCGCGGCTGGTCTCCAGCGCGCGCAGGATGGGCACGCCGGAACCGGTGGTGATCGCCAGCGTGCTGGCGAAACGCGCCGTGTTCAGGCTGCGCTCGAAGCGGCCGTAGACCGGGGCGTCCAGCAGCCAGGCATGCCAGCGCAGCTTGAGCGCGGGATTCTGCAGCGCGCGGCGCCACATGAACCAGGCTGCGACGATGGCCAATCCAACATAGATCCCGTAAGCGCGCGTAAAGTTCGACACGCCGAGCATGATCACGGTGAGCACCGGCAGTTTCTGCTTGGTGTTGGCGAACACCGAGACGATCTGCGGCACCACGTAGGTGAGCAGGAAGATCACGATCGCGAACGCGACCACGGTGACGATCGCCGGATAGGTGAAGGCCAGGCGCACCCGTTGCACCAGGGCGTTGCGGCGCTCGATGTAGTCGGCCAGGCGCGCCAGCACGCGCGCCAGCTGGCCGATCTGTTCGCCGGACGACACCAGGGCGCGGTAGATTTCGGCGAAGTCGCGCGGGTGGCGCGACAGCGCGCTGGAGAAGGAAGCGCCGCCCATCACCTCGGAACGGATCGAGGCGATCAGGTCGCGCATGTAGGCGCGCTCGGCCTGTTCCAGCAGCGCGGTAAACGCCTGCTCGAGCGGCAGGCCGGCTTCCAGCAGGCTGGCCAGCTGGCGCGTGAACAGGGCCAGCTCGACCTGGGACAGGCGTTCGCCGAAACCGCGCGAGCGCGCCGCCCCGCTCTCGTCGACCTGGGCCGCGATGGCCTCGACGGCGAGCGGCGTCAGGCCCTGCAGGCGCAGGTCGGCGCGTGCGGCGCGCGGGCTGTCGGCGTTCAGCACGCCCTTGCGGGTGACGCCGCCGGTATCGACGGCTTCATAGCGGAATGCCGGCATCAGTCAGCCTTCGTCACGCGCACCAGCTCGGCTTCGGTGGTGACGCCTTCGCGCACCCAGCGTTCGCCGTCCTCGCGCATGGTCTTCATGCCGGACTTCAGGGCCGTATCGCGGATCTCGGCTTCCGACACCTGGTTGTGGATCTGCGCACGGATCTGCTCGTTCGTTTCCAGCAGTTCGTAGACGCCGACCCGGCCGTGGAAGCCGGTATGGCCGCAGCGGTCGCAGCCGACCGCGCGCCACTGGCCGTTGCCTTCCTGCTGCTTGCAGTAGGGGCACAGCTTGCGCACCAGGCGCTGCGCCATCACGCCCAGCAAGGACGACGACAGCAGGAACGGCTCGATGCCCATGTCCAGCAGACGGGTCACGGCCGAGGCCGCATCGTTGGTGTGCAGGGTCGCCAGCACCAGGTGGCCGGTCAGCGACGCCTGCACCGCGATCTGCGCGGTTTCGAGGTCGCGGATCTCGCCGATCATGATCACGTCCGGGTCCTGGCGCAGGATCGCGCGCAGGGCCTTGCCGAAGGTCATGTCGATGCGGGCATTGACCTGGGTCTGGCCGATGCCGGGCAGGTCGTATTCGATCGGGTCTTCCACCGTCATGATGTTGGTGGTGCTCGCGTTCAGGCGCGACAGCGACGCGTACAGCGTGGTGGTTTTACCGGAGCCGGTCGGACCCGTCACCAGCACGATGCCGTGCGGCTGGTTGATCATCCTGTCGAACTGCGGCAGCAGGTCTGCGCTCATGCCGAGGTGGCCGAGGTCGAGGCGGCCCGCCTCCTTGTCGAGCAGACGCAGCACCGCGCGTTCGCCGTGGCCGGTCGGCAGCGTCGAGACGCGCACGTCGACCGGCTTGCCGCCCACGCGCAGGGTGATGCGGCCGTCCTGCGGCAGGCGTTTCTCGGCGATGTCCAGCTGGCTCATGATCTTGATACGCGAGATCAGCGAGGCGTGGATCGCCTTGCGCGGACGGACGATGTCGCGCAGCGCGCCGTCGATGCGGAAGCGCACCACGGAAGTCTGCTCGAAGGGCTCGATGTGGATATCGGACGCGCCTTCGCGCAGCGACTGGGTCAGCAGCGCGTTGATCATGCGGATCACCGGGGCGTCGTCGGACGATTCCAGCAGGTCCTCGATCGCCGGCACGTCCTGCAGCAGCTTGGTCAGGTCCAGGTCGGCGTCGAACTCGTCGGCCACCTGGGACGCGTCGCCGCCGGCATTGGCGTAGGCGGCGGCGATCGCCGATTCCAGCTCCGCGCGTTCCATGCGGCGCAGCGCGATGCGGCCGAAGCGGCGCGAGACTTCCGCGATCGCGGCCGGCTTGGTGGCATTCGACACCAGCACTTCGACGGCCTGCGACGGGTCGCCGTTGGAACGCGCCAGCACGCCGTAGTCGCGTGCGAATGCGTAGGGCAACAGGTTATTCATGATGTTCAGTTCTGCGTCGGCGATGCCGGCCGGTACTCTTGCTGCGCCGGCTGGGGCGGCTGCACCGGACGGAATTCCGGCTGGGGCCGCTGGCCCGACTGGGCCGGCTGCACGGGCTGGTTCGTGCCCGGTCCCGTGGCGGCGCCCGGACGCGGCGCGCTAGGGGCCGGCGGCGGCATCGTGGCCATCGCGCCGCCCGCGGGCGGCTGGCCATTGGTTAATGGAGGCAGCATCGGCGCGCCAAGGTTGCGCAGCAGGATCGAGTCGTCTTCCGGCTGGCTGTTGGCGCCGGTTGCACGCATGAGCTCGTAGCGGTCCATCGAGATGCTGTTGTTCTGTTCCTTGCTGCGCACCACCACCGGGCGCAGGAAGACCATCAGGTTGCGCTTGACGCGGCTGCGCGACTGGTACTTGAACAGGTTGCCGATGATCGGGATGTCGCCCAGGCCACGGACCTTCTCTTCGTTGTGGCCTTCGTCATCCGAGATCAGGCCGCCGAGTACGATGATCTGGCCGTCGTCGGCCAGCACGTTGCTTTCGATCGCGCGGACGGTCGTGATCAGGCCGCCCGAATTCGCCGGGACCGAATTGTCGATCCCCGAATTCTCGTGGTAGATCGACAGCTTGATCGTCCCGCCTTCGGAAATCTGCGGGCGTACCTTCAGCAGCAGGCCCACGTCCTTGCGGTCGACCGTCTGGAACGGATTGCTTGCCCCGCTCGCACCGGTGGTGAACGAACCGGTGATGATCGGGATGTTCTGGCCGACCTTGATCGTTGCCAGCTCGTTATCGAGCGTGATCATGTTCGGCGTGGACAAGATGTTGGCGTTGCCGTCGTTTTCAAGGGCGCTGGCCACCGCGCCCAGGCCCAGCTTGCCGTTGATCTGGCGGAAGATGCCGACCGACAGGCCGCTCAGCCCCTGCAGGGCACTGGTACCGCCGGTGGAGCCGGTGCCGCCGGTGCCGCTGGTGCCGCCGGCCGCCGCGGCGGCCAGGTTGATGATGTTGTTGGCGCCGCCGTTGTTGAAGGACTGCACGCCGCCGACGCGGTAGCGGCTGGTGTCGCTGCCGGACAGGCCGACCCACTGCACGCCGAATTCGGAGGCCTTGTTCGAAGTCACTTCGACCACCAGGGCCTCGATGTAGACCTGGGCGCGGCGGACGTCGAGCTGGTCGATGACCGAGCGCAGGTTGCGGTAGATCGCGTCCGGCGCCGTGATGATCAGGCTGTTGGTCGAGGCATCGGCCTGGATGAAGCCGGAGCCCTGGCCGGCGCCGGCGCCGGTCGCGGTGGCCTGGCTCTGCTGGCCGAAGGTGTTGCCGGTGCCGCCCATGCCGACGCTGCTCTGCTGGCCCTGCTGGCCGCCGAGCCCGCCGCCGGTACCGCCGGCGCCACCCGTCGTGCCCGCCTGGATCGAGCCGCCCGAGGTGCCCTGCTGCTGCACCGGCACCGCCGAGGCGTCCTGCGACACCACCGCGCGCAGGGTCTGGGCGACCTTGCTGGCGTCGGCGTTCTTCAGGTAGACCACGTGGATATTGCCCATTTCCGCGGTCGGCTGGTCGAGCTTGGCGATCAGGCTCTTGGCCATGTTCGCGCGCGCCGCCGAGGGCGCACGCACGATGACGGAGTTGGTGCGGGCGTCGGCCAGCACGGTGACGCGGCCGGCATCGCCGCCCGGGCTCGGCTCCATCAGGCGCGTCACGAGCGTGGCGACGTCGCTGGCGATGCCGTTGCGGATCGGGACCACGTCGAGGTCGCCCGTGGACGGGGCGTCGAGCGCGGCGATGATCTTCGACAGGCGGCGCAGGTTGTCGGCGTAGTCGGTGATGACCAGGCTGTTGTTGCCCGGGTCGGCCATGATCGAATTGTTCGGCGAGATCAGCGGGCGCAGCACGGCCGTCAGGTTGGCCGCCGACTCGTGCTGCAGGCGGTAGACCTGGGTCGCGATCTGGTCGCCGCGCGCCTTGGCGCCGCCGACGCCGACCTGGGTCGGCGAAGACTGCAGCTTGGCTTCGGCTTCCGGCACCACTTTCGCGTAGCCGTCGCCGGTGACCACCGCATAGCCCTGCAGGCGCAGTGCCGAGGTCAGCAGGGCGAAGGCCTGGGCCTTGCTCAGGGTGCGCTCCGACACCAAGGTCAGCGTGCCCTTCACGCGCGGGTCGATGATGAAGGTCATGCCGGTGTAATGGCCGACCGCCTTGATCACCGATTCCATGTCGGCGTTGACGAAGTTGAGGGCGGCGCCCCCTCCTTCCTGGGCAAGGGCGGGCACGGGCGGAATCGCTCCGAGGACGGCGCAGCACAGCATGACGTTGGCGGCGAGCCGGCGCACAGCCGGGGTTTGCGGATTTTTTTTCATCATCTGAACTCGAGTGCGATTAGGTTCTTGCCGTTCACCATTCGGCGCTGGCCCAGCAGGTTGAGCAGGTTGCCCAGCGTGTCTTCATATCCATCGGCCGCTTGCGCCTGGCCCGAAAAGCGCAGACGACCATTTTGCAGAGTACCACTTCCGGAAAGCAACAGCGCGCCACGTACGGTGCGCAGGTTCAGGTCGGCCTGCTGTCCGCGCCAATCCATCGCCAGCTCGTAACTGCCGAGCGGCTTGACCGGACTCATGCGCGAACCCATATCGGTCAGCGACAGCACGGTCCGGCCCTGCACCGCCACCATCTGGTCCTGGCGCGCGATGTCCAGCAGGTTCCAGGACAGCTTGATCACGCCCGAGGGCGCCAGCGTGTTCAGCGGCGCGCCCAGCCCGGCCAGGCCCTCGGCCGGCAGCAGCAGTTCGCCGGCGCTGACCTGCCACTGCGCCCAGCTGCCGCTGATCCGCACCGGCTGTGCCAGCGCCTTCTCGTTGGCCAGTTCCATGCTCACCTGGCCGAACAGCACCAGCGGCGACAGCCGCCAGCTGAACCGGCCCGGCAGCAGCGGCGTGACCGCTCCGCCCTCGCCCGCCGCACCGCCCAAGAAGGCAGAACCGCGCCACAGCGTACCCTGCGCATCCCCCAGAGTCAAACGCCCGCCGGTCTGGCGCTCGACCATCGGCCCCAGCCAGGACGCCGGCAGGAACACCAGCACCGTGATGGCGGCGGCGAGCGCGGTCAGTCCGAGCCACAGCAGCGCCCGCTTCATTGGGCGGCGCCGGTGTTCTGGCGCAGCGTCAGGCTGGCATCGACCTGGCCGGCCGCCGGCAAGGCGGTCACGACGGCGTCCTGCACCAGCACGCGGTTGGCGCGGCGCTGCTCGTCGAGCCAGGTTGCCAGGTTGGCGAACGACACGTTATTCAATTGCAGTTTGATGTACTCGCCCGTCATCGACAGCGACTGCGGCGTCAGGCCGCGTCCGCTGAGGCTGGTATTCACGGTTTCCCGGGTGAGCGGCGTGGCCTGCGTGACCGGCGCACGCGCTAGGTTGCCCGCTTCCTGGGCCATGGCCTGCAGCTCGGCGGCCTGCTGGCGCAGCTGCGGCAGGGAGCGGCGCAGCTGGGCGCGGCCTTCGACGGCCGGGTCGACCAGGATCAGGTAGAGCAGCGCCAGCAGCACGACGGCGCCGCCGATGGTCAGGAAACGCCGTTCCTGTTCGGTGCGCGCGAGCCAGAGCGCGTTGGCGCGCTCGCGGTACTGGGCGATGGTGGTGGCGAAACTCATGGCTTGGCTCCTGTGCTGCGGATCACCCAGCTGCCCGGCGCAGCCTCGTCGAGGCTCATGTTGCGCGCGGCCAGGGCGGTGCGCAGCTGACCGGTCAAGCCGGAGTCGGCCGTTCCGGGTTTGACTTTGACCGACAGCGCGCGTTCGCGGTATTCGATTGACGCAATGCCGGGTTGGCGTCCGAGCGAGCGCATCGCTTCGCCGAAGGCCGCCGCCATGTAGGTGAATTCGTCGGGCGCCACCTCGCCGGTGCTGGCGCGGGCGCGCGCGATGTTCTGGCGCATCTGGGCCACCGGGTCGAGGATCGTGGTCTGGTTCGGATACACCGAGCGGAAAGTCTGGGTCATCGACTGGCGGACGGTCTCGGCTTCGCGGCGCAGGCGCAGCCACTCGACGTTCAGGCCGATCAGGTTGACCGCCACCGCCAGCAGGACCAGGCCCAGCGGCCAGCGCCAGCGGCGCCAGTCGCGTGGCTGGCTGCCGGCGGCGCCCAGGCCGCTCACCAGGTCGAGCGCGGTGGTCTTGGAGCCGGCGATCCAGTGCGCCCAGTCGTCGGTTTCCAGCGTGATGCCGGGGCCTGCGTCGGCGGCGAGGACCTGGTATTCGCCCAGCTGGCCGGGCGGCACGTACAGCACCAGCGGAGCATCGCCGCTGAAGGCGCGCGCGGTCTGCAGCACCACCGCCGGGGCGCCGTCGAGCGCCAGGCCGAAGCCCTGGAACAGGCCCTGACGCAGGGTCAGCTCGGTGCCCTGGATGGCGGCCGAGACGCTGCCCGGCTGCAGCGGCAGGCAGAGCTGGGCCGGCACGGCGGCCACCGAACGGGCGCCCTGGGCCAGCAGGCTGCGCACGATGGTTTCCAGCCAGTCGCGGTCGACCACGGCGACCGGGCGGGTCTCGTCGGGTTGCTGGGGCGCCGCCACCAGCACGTGGTCGGCCGGATCGCCCAGGATGTGTTCTTCAACCAGGCCCGGCAGCGCGGCCTTCAGGCGCGCGCCGGTCAGGGGCGGCGCCTGCACCTGCAGCAGGCTGACGTCGGCGCCAGCCAGCAGCAGCACGACCCGGCGGCTGGTGCCCACCAGGTCGCCCAGGTTGCGCAGCGGGCCTTCGCCCTGCTGTTCGATGACGCCGCCGTCGTTCACGAGGGCGAAGCGGCTCAGCGCATGTTCGCCTTCAGCGCGGGCGGGATGCCGGATATAGAGTGTACTCAAACCGTCTCTCTTTCTCGATCTTCTTGATCTGTTAGTACTGGCGGATCCACACCACTTGCGTACCGCCACCGGCAACCAGCGTCGGGAAGCGGTGGACCAGCGCCTCGGCATCCAGGGCGGCGCGGTCCAGGCGGATCCGGCTGTTCACCAGGAACCAGTCGCTCCTCACGCTCGCCGCGCCTGGGGTGATGGGCCGGCTCTCTCCGATTTCCGCCGAAAAATAATTTAGGTCCCTCCAGGCCGCGCGCTGCCGCCGTACGACCAGCGAATTCGCTTCCGACACCGACATGTTCGGCATCAGCGCCGCCAGCACTTCGGCCGGCGCGGTGTTGACGTTCACCGGCGTCACCTCCGGCAGCACGATCACGAACGGCCGCAGGCGCTCGACCATCGCCGGCGTGAAGCCCGGCACCGTCAGCAGGTCCTCCACCGCCAGGAACTTCATCGGCGAGCCGGACACGCTGCTGCGGCTGACCGCCGGTAAACTGCGGCCGCCGGTCGGCGTTCCGCCAGTCGGCGTACCTCCTGCCGGCGTACCTCCCGCCGGCGTACCACCCGCCGGTGTGCCGCCCGCCGGTGTCCCGCCGCTCGGCTCGCCGCCTTCCGGCACCGGCGCTTCCAGCGGCTGGCCGGCGGCGACAAAGGCCGCGACCCGTCCCGCCAGTTGCTGGTCCATCTGCAGGTTGCGCAGCAGGCGGCCGAACACTTCCATCTGCTCCGGATTCACCTGCCCCTTGTCGGCGAGATTGCGCAAATTGTAACGCGAGCAAGCGTCGATTATGTTGCCGGATAACGTCGCCTCGAAATTTTCTCCCTGAACCCGTTCGCGCTCGATGTACTGGTCGAGACGGGTTTCCGCCAGCGGCGTGGCCCAGACGTGGTCGAGGGCAGTGAAATCGCGGTGGTCGAGGCCGTCCTGGAACAGCACCAGGCTGGCCCAGTCGAGGGCGCCGCGCAGGATCCACTTGGTCTGCAGGTGCAGGCGCTGGTTCTCCATCGAGCGCACCTGCACCTGCTGCTGCCAGAACAGGCTGGCGACGATGGAGATCGCCAGCGTCGTCAGCAGCAGCGCGGTGATGACGGCGACGCCGCGTTCGCGCAGCCCCCGCATGCGTGGCCGTCTCATGGTTCCCCCAGCAGGAAAGACTTGGTCATCGGTACTTCCTGTCCCTGCACCTGCAGCGCCACCTGCATGCCGGTCGGCGGCAGCGGCACGGTATTCGGATCCTGCTGGGCCGCCGCCACGTCGCCGGCGGTCGCGGCGGCGGCGGCTGCACTGCCGGACGTGGCGGCGCTGGTGGCCTGGCGCCAGGCCCGGTTTTCCCAGGTCAGCACCTGCATGCCGGTCACCCCGGCCTGCAGCGCGACGGCGCCGCTGGTGTCGGTGTCGCTGACCGCGGCCTGCCACAGCCCGTCGAGCTGGACCAGGTCGCGCACGCCCGGCGACTCGCGCCGCACCAGCACGCCGTTGACGATGCGGTAGGCGACCACCTGCAGCCGCGATGGCTGGTTTTCGGTGAACACCTCGCGGATCATCGTGAAGCGGTCGGTGCCGGTCAGCAGATAGGGACGGCGGTCGAGGACGTCGCGTCCGGCGATGTGCTCGCAGTCGCTCTGCATCTGGGCAAAGGCCAGCTGCATGCCGCGCGTGGTTTCCATCTGGTTCGTCAGCGCCACGCGCGCGCGGATGATGCCGTCCAGCCCGCGCCAGCCGAGCACGGCCACGATGGCAAGGATGCTGATCGCCACCAGCAGTTCGACCAGGGTAAAACCGCGCCGCCGTATGCGCTTCGGAGTCATAGACGCGACCTCAGCACGAGTTGGACCAGCTTGACGATGCGCCGGTTCGGATTTTCGATGTCGAACACCGAGACTTCGACGCGGCGCAAACGCGGGTTCGGGCTGGCAAACACCTCTTCCTGGCAGACCAGGTGCAGGTCGCCCTGCGGGCAATCGAAGCCACGCTTGCCGATTTCCGGGAATTCCTTGCCCAGGCGGATTTGCACGAGGCGGTTCTCGGCCGACCAGGTCGCCATCATCGAGGTCCGCAGGCCGCTGCTGTTGGCGGTCAGGCTGCCGATCGCGCGCAGGCCGGCGCCGAGGGCGGTGCCGACGATGACCAGGGCCACCAGCACTTCGAGCAGGGTGAAACCACGGGAGCGGGAGGTCTTCATGGCGGCGTTCATTCGACCGTGAAGTGCCCGACGCCGTCGGCCCGGATCGCGACGCGGTTGTTGCCGGTGGCGAGGATCAGGACGAAGGGCTTGTCGACCGGCTCGCGGCCGAAGGTGATGCGCAGGGGATTGACGGTGCCGGCGCTGGCCGGGTCCAGCAGCAGGGTCAGCGGGCCGTTCTTGAACTCGCGCTCGCGCAGCAGGTCGTCGCCGGTGATCAGGTTCCAGCGCGTCTCGTTGCGGACCAGGAAGTGGTAGCGCTCGGGCGTGGCTTCGAAGGTGACCGGGCGGTTGCGCACGATCGCCTCGTCGCGCGCCAGCTGCAGCAGCAGGGTCAGGCGCTGGGCCTCGGCCTGCAGGTCCTGGCGCGGACTGGGGATCGCATTCAGCGACGCCACCCCCAGCATGATGCCGATGATGACCATCACCACCATGATCTCCACCAGGGTGAAGCCGTGGTCCGGCATCCCGGCCGCCAGACCGGGCCGGGCGGGCCGGCCGCGCTCGTGCTTGGTCATCGGGATGGTTCTCCTCGGGCTGCTGGCCGGGCGGACGGGTCAGCTTCGCTTATTTGCTGTCCCAGGAACCGACGTCGGCATCCTCGCCGGCGCCGCCGGGCTGGCCGTCCGCGCCCAGCGAGAACACGTCGACCTCGCCATGCAGGCCCGGCTGCAGGTACTGGTAATTGTTGCCCCACGGGTCTTTCGGCAGCTTCTCGACGTAGCCGCCCTCTTTCCAGCCGCCGGCGGCCGGGCCGGTGGTCGGCTTCTGGACCAGCGCCTGCAGGCCCTGTTCGGTGGTCGGGTAGCGCTGGTTGTCCAGCTTGTACAGCTTGAGCGCCTGCATCAGGGTCGCGATGTCGGTACGGGCGGCGGTGACGCGCGCTTCGCCGGTGCGGCCCAGCAGCTTGGGCACGACCAGCATGCCGAGGATGCCGATGATGACCACGACGACCATGATCTCGACGAGGGTGAAACCGCCCTGGCGGCGCCGCTGCGACATGCGATACGTAATGTTCTGCATAGAATAATGATGGATGGTGGTCAGGAAATCGATTTTGCCAATCGATCTAGTATAAGGCCGAATGGCCGCAATCAGCCACCCGGGAGACTTTCCAATTGTAAGCGACGGGGAAGGGTACCGCACGGCTTGTCAGTGTGCCATGCGATCCTTGCGGGGATGGCTAGCCGCGTTCGCGGCAGACCGGGCAGGCCAGGTTGCGCCCGACCTGCACTTCGGTCCATTCCATGCCGCGGCCGTCGAGCATCAGCAGGCGCCCGACCAGCGGACGTCCGCAGCCGGCCAGCAGTTTGAGGGCCTCGGCCGCCTGCACGGCGCCGATCACGCCGACCAGCGGCGCGAACACGCCCATGGTGCTGCAGGCCACGTCCTCGAAGCGGCTGTCCTCGGGGAACAGGCAGGCGTAGCAGGGAGACGCGTCGTCGCGCACATCGAACACCGAGACCTGGCCGTCGAAGCGGATGACGGCGCCGGCCACCAGGGGCACGCGCGCAGCCACGCAGGCGCGGTTGACGGCCTGGCGGGTGGCGAAGTTGTCGCTGCAGTCGAGTACGACATCGCTATCGGCCACAAGTTCCCGCAAGCGCTCGCCGGCGACGCGCTCGCGCAGGGCGACGACCTCGATGTCGGGATTGATCTGGATCAATGCTTCACGACCGGACTCGACCTTGGGCTGGCCGATCCGGGCCGTCGTGTGCATGACCTGGCGCTGCAGGTTGGTGAGATCGACCTCGTCGTCGTCGACCAGGGTGATGCGGCCGGCGCCGCTGGCGGCCAGGTAGAGCGCGGCCGGCGAGCCGAGGCCGCCGGCGCCGATCACCAGCACGCGCGCGCCCAGCACCCGCTCCTGCCCTTCGATGCCGACCTCGTCGAGCAGGATATGGCGCGAATAGCGCAGCAGCTGGCGGTCGTCCATGCCGTTTATTCCGGATGGACTCACTTCTTCGGGCTGCCCTTCACTTCGGGCGGCTTCTGCTCGGTGCCCGGCAGCTTGGCCGGGGCCGGCGCGTCGGCGTCCGGATCGGCCTTGGCCAGCTTCACCGGCAAGCCCTTGAAGTGATTGATGGCCTGGGCCAGCTGGAAATCGTCCTTGCCGCCAAACTCGGGCGGCGCGGCACTTTTCAGCATGGCCAGGGTGCGCTGCTCTTCCTCGAGCTCGTCGCGCCGGGCGCTGACGGCGCCGTTCTTGCCGACGAATTTGGCCTCGCCCTCGTTCGACAGGTGACGGTCGAGGTCGGCTTCGCGCACGCGCAGCGCGTTCAGGCCGTCGCCTTCCGGGGTCTCGTCGACTTTCAGGTCGGGCACGATGCCGAGCGCCTGGATCGAGCGGCCTTTCGGCGTGTAGTAGCGCGCGGTGGTGAGTTTCACCGCGGTGTTCTCGGTCAGCTGGCGCAGGGTCTGCACCGAGCCCTTGCCGAAGGTCTGGCTGCCCATCACGATGGCGCGCTTGTAATCCTGCAGGGCGCCGGCCACGATCTCGGATGCCGAGGCCGAGCCGGTATTCACCAGCACCACCATCGGCACCGTCTTCAGCGCCGCCGGCAGCTTGGCCAGCGGATCGGCGCCCGGCCTGGCGTAGAAATCGCGCCGGCCATAGAAGGTGGTATTCGATTCCGGCAGCTGGCCCTTGGTCGAAACGATGATCTCGTTCTGCGGCAGGAAGGCGGCGGACACGCCGATCGCGCTGGGCAGCAGGCCGCCCGGATCGTTGCGCAGGTCGAGCACCAGGCCTTTGATGTTCGGATTCTGGGCGTACAAACCCTTGAGCTTCTCGGCCAGCTCGTCGACGGTCTCTTCTTGGAACTGGCTGATCCGCAGCCAGGCATAACCCGGCTCGACCAGTTTCGCCTTGACGCTGGCCACGCGGATCTCTTCGCGCTCGACCGGCACCACCCACGGGGTGTCGGCGCCGCGCCGGGCAATGGTCAGCAAGACCTTGCTGTGCGGCTCGCCGCGCATGCGCGTAATCGCCTCGTCCAGGCTCAGTCCCTTGACCGGCACATTGTCGATGCGGGTGATCAGGTCGCCGGCCTTGATGCCGGCGCGGAAGGCCGGCGTGTCCTCGATCGGCGAGACGATTTTCACGTAGCCGTCTTCCATCGCCACCTCGACGCCGACGCCGACGAACTTGCCCTGCACGGACTCGCGCATGTCGGCGAAATCCTTTTCGTCGAGGTAGACCGAGTGCGGATCGAGCGAAGCGACCATGCCGGCGATGGCGTCGGACAGCAGCTTCTTGTCCTGGACCGGCTCCACGTAGTCGCTCTTGATCAGGCCGTAGACATCGGCCAGCTGGCGCAGCTCGTCCAGCGGCAGGGGCGACTCGACGCCCTTTTGCGCCATCGCCGAGAACTGGACCGAGGCCGCCACGCCGGCGACCATGCCGAGGCCGACCAGGCCGAGGTTCTTGAGTTTGTTGCCCATTCCTGTTCCTAGAATTTGACCCAGCCGGCCGGATCGATCGGTTTGCCCAGATGCCTGAGTTCGAAGTATAGCCCCGATTCTCCGTTGCCGCCGGTGCTGCCCGCGCTCGCGATGACGTCGCCGGCCTTGACCGGATCGCCCTCGTGTTTCAGCAGGGTTTCGTTGAAACCGTAGATGGACAGGTATTCGCCGCCGTGGTTGACGATGATCATGTTGCCCCAGCCGCGCATCCACTTGGCGTACACGACCCGGCCCGGGCCGACCGCGCGCACGTCGGTGCCTTCCGGCGCCTTGATGAACATGCCGCGCCATACCGGGCCGTCGGCGCGCTTGGCGCCGAAGCGGGCGGCGACGGTGCCGGAGATCGGCGCCGCCAGGCGGCCGCGCAGGCTCTCGAAGGCGCCGCTCGGGAGGTCGGCGGCGAGCGAGGTGTCGGGCGACTTCTGCGGCGCCTTGGTGTCGGCCGGTTCCTCGGCCACCTGCGGCTCTTCCTTGACCGGCGCCGGCGGCTTGTACGGCTTGCCGCTCTTTGCCGCTTCGCGCGCCAGGCGCTCGCGCTCGGCCTGTTGTTCTTTTGCACGCGCCAGCGCGCGCGCCTTCGCCTCGGCCGCGGCCTTGGCGCGCGCGGCGGCCAATTCCTGCTGGCGCTTGCGCTCGGCGGCGGCGGCGATTTCCTGTTCGCGGATCAATTTCGTCAGGCGATCCACCAGGCCGCTCATGCGCTGGGCGTCCTGCTCCAGCTTGTTGGCTTCCTTGCGCTGGCTCACCAGCTTGCTCGACAGGTTGGCCAGCAGCGAAGCATGCCTGGCCTTCTCTTTTTCCAGCAGCGTCTTCTGGTCGCGCTGCTCCTGAGCAATTTCTTCGAGTTCGTCCTTGGCGTTTTGCGTCTCGGCCTGGTTCGCCTCGACCGCCGCCAGGTTTTCACGCAGCGAGGTCAGCAGCCTAGCCTGGGCCTGCGATACATAGGCCATCATCTGCAGGTCCCGGTTGATGCGGTTCGGGTTGTCGCCCGACAGCAGCAGCTTGATGCGGTCCTCGTTGCCCGCGACATAGTGTTCGCGCAACATCCTGGACAGCTGCCGTTTCTGGGTTGCGATGGTCTGGGTCAGGCGCTCCTGCTGGGTGCCCAGGTCCTGCAGCTTGGCGTTGGTCTCGGCCTGCTCGCCGGCCAGTTCGCGCAGCGAGCGGTTGGCGTTCGAGATCGCCTCTTCCGACTCGGCCAGCTCGTCGGCCGCGTCTTCCTTTTCGCTCTCGGTACGGCTGATGTCCTTCTTCAGCGCATTCAGCTTTTGCTGGATGCCGGCGCGCTCGGCTTCGGCCTGGGCCTTCTGCTTGCTGCGATTGGTCTGGCGCGGGGCGGCCTGCGCGGCCCCGATCGCCAGCGCACACGCCAGCAGGCCGCACAGCAGCTTGCTGCCGGCGGACTTCAATGCAGGGAGTTGCAAGGTTTACTTCGCCTTCCCTTGGTTCGCCACGGCGGCCATCGCGGCCGCGATCGCTTCCTGGTCGCCCAGGTAGTAATGGCGGATCGGCTTCAGGTTCTCGTCCAGCTCGTACACCAGGGGGGTGCCGTTCGGGATGTTGAGGCCGACGATGTCGGTGTCGCTGATGTTGTCGAGCATCTTGATGACGGCGCGCAGGCTGTTGCCGTGGGCCGAGATCAGGATCTTCTTGCCGGCACGGATGGCCGGGGCGATTTCCTCGTCCCAGGCCGGCATCACGCGCGCCACGGTGTCCTTCAGGCATTCGGTCAGCGGGATCTGGCCCTTGTCGAGGCCGGCGTAGCGCGGGTCATTGAACGAGGTGCGCGGATCGTCGGCTTCGAGGGCCGGCGGCGGGGTGTCGTAGCTACGGCGCCAGACCAGCACCTGCTCGTCGCCGAACTTGGCGGCGGTCTCGCCCTTGTCCAGGCCCTGCAGGGCGCCGTAGTGGCGCTCGTTCAGGCGCCAGTCGTTCCTGACCGGCAGCCACATCATGTCCATCTCGTCCATGGCGAGCCACAGGGTACGGATCGCGCGCTTGAGCACCGAGGTATAGGCGAGGTCGAAGGTGAAGCCGGCTTCGCGCAGCAGGCGGCCGGCGGTCTTGGCTTCGTTGACGCCTTTTTCGGTCAGGTCGACATCGGTCCAGCCGGTGAAACGGTTCTCGAGGTTCCAGGTGGACTCGCCGTGGCGCATGAATACGATTTTGTACATAAGGCTCTTCAGATAATAGTGGGAAAGGCCCTCGATCAACCTGCTGCGCGTCGCACTGTCGGCCTGCGATGCTCGCCGTACTGCTCGTACGGCTGCGCTTCTCGGCCAACATTGCTTCCGCCCGTAACGGTTTATCGAGGTCCGGGATACGGATTCAGCTTCTATTTTATAATGCGACGATTCAATGTAGTTCAACCGACGGAAACTTCGTGAAATTCATCCTTGACCATATCTTCGTTGTTGCGATCGCCGTGATTTCCGGCGGTGCCCTGTTGTGGCCGGCGCTCGCGCCGCGCGGCCGCCGCGCTTCCCCCCTGCAGGCGACCCAGCTGATGAACCGCGGCAAAGCCACGGCCGTCATCGACGTGCGCGGCAGCGACGAGTTCACGGCCGGCCACCTGCGCGACGCAAAACACATTCCGCTGGCAGACTTGAACAATCGCATCGGCGAGTTGGACAAGTCGAAAACCAAGACCGTGATCGTGGTGTGCCAGAGCGGCAACCGCGCGGACAAGGCGGTGCGCCAGATCAAGGCGGCCGGCTTCGACGACGTCTACGCACTGGATGGCGGCATCGCGGCCTGGACGGCTGCCGGCCTGCCCCTGACCAAATAATCGTTCGAAAGGATTGCTTATGACTGCCCATGTCGTTCTCTATCACACCGCAAGCTGCCCCTACTGCGTGCGCGCCGAGCGCCTGCTGGAAGCCAAGGGCGTGACCGACATCGAGCGCATCCGCGTCGACCTCGACCCGGAACAGCGCGCCATCATGATGGAACGCACCGGCCGCCGCACCGTGCCGCAGATCTATGTGGGCGATACCCACGTCGGCGGCTTCGACGACCTGTACGCGCTCGACCAGGCCGGCCGCCTGGATCCGCTGCTGAAGGGCGAAGCGGCCTGAACGCGGGCTTGAATGCCACGGAAATACCATTGAAACGCCATTGAAATGCCACCACGCGTCGAGGCGGCCGGCAATGCTATTGCAACCGAATTGGTTTTGATACAATTGCCGACGCCTTGACATCCAAGCATGCGGGCAGCCTTTGCTGTCCTTTATACACACACTGAAAGCGTTCCATGGCTGACGAAAACCTGCAACCCGTGTTCCAAATCCAGCGTATCTATCTGAAAGATATGTCGCTGGAACAACCGAATTCCCCGGCGATCTTCCTCGAGCAGGAAGCCCCGACCATCGAGGTCTCGCTGGACGTCGGCGCCGAAGGGATTGCCGATGGCATCTACGAATCGACCGTGACCATCACCGTGACCGCCAAGGTCAAGGACAAGGTCGCTTTCCTGGTCGAGGGCAAGCAGGCTGGTATCTTCGAAGCCCGCAACATCCCGGCTGACCAGATGGATCCGCTGCTGGGCATCGGCTGCCCGAACATCATCTATCCTTACCTGCGTAGCAACATCGCCGATTTCATCACCCGTGCCGGCTTCCCGCCTGTGCACTTGGCTGAAATCAACTTCGAAGTGTTCTACCAGCAGCGCCGCCAGGCGCTGGCCGAGCAGGCTGCCGCAGCTGGCACGCCGGCCGCCAACCAGTAATACAAGTAACACCCCGCTGTTCGGCCTGCCTGTAGCAGGCTGGCCGAACAGGCCTCTCTTTCTGCCTTTCGGCGCGTGTCGTTTTCCCAAAGGCCTGTCATGCTCACCAGTCGACTCCGCCAACGTTTCATCGCAGGCAGCATCCTGTTGCTGGCGTCCTGCGCGGCCGCGGCCTTCGATTTCAAGACGGTGGGCGCACACCCCGCAGTCCTGTACGACGCCCCGTCCGCCAAGGGCGGCAAGCTGTTCATCGCGCCGAGCGGCATGCCGGTCGAAGTCGTGCTCAGCTACGGCGACTGGGTCAAGGTGCGCGATGCGGCGGGCGACATGGCCTGGACCGAGCTCAGGAACCTGTCGGCCAAACGCAATGTGATCGTGCGCGCGGCCTCTGCCCGCGTGCGCGCCGCACCGGAAGACAATGCCGCCGTCCTGATGACGGCCGATAAGAACGTCCTGCTCGAACTGGTCGATCCGGAAGCCGGCCCGTGGGTGCGCGTGCGCCACCGCGACGGCATCAGCGGCTATGTCAGGGCGTCCGAAGTCTGGGGCATATAAGACCCCACCCACCCCCATGCACGAAGCCAAACAACCACAACCCATCACTGTCCTCGGCGCCGGCGCCTGGGGCACGGCGGTCGCGATCGCGCTGGCCGCCCGCCACGACGTACTGCTGTGGGGCCGCAACCCCGAGCAGATGGCCGCCACCGAAGCGGCGCGCGACAACGTCACTTACCTGCCGGGCCATCCGCTGCCGCCCGCCTTGCGCGTGAGCGCCGACTTCGAAGCCGCCATCGCCCACGTCACCGGGGCCCCGGCCGGCAGCACGCCGCTGCTGATCGCGGCCTGCCCGGTGGCCGGCCTGCGCCCGCTGCTGGAGCAATTGAAAGGCCGGGCGATCCCGAACATCGTCTGGCTGTGCAAGGGTTTCGAATACGGCACCGGCCTGCTGCCGCACCAGGTGGTGCGCGAAGTCCTCGGCGACAGCGTGCCGGGCGCCGCCCTGTCCGGCCCCTCGTTCGCCCAGGAAGTGGCGCGCGGCCTGCCCTGCGGGCTGACGGTGGCCTCCAGCTCGGCGGAACTGCGCGAACGCGTGGTCTCGCTGGTGCACGGCGGCAGCGTGCGCGTGTACGCCTGCGACGACATGGTCGGCGTGGAAGTCGGCGGCGCGGTCAAGAACATCCTCGCCATCGCCACCGGCGCGGCCGATGGCCTGGGCCTGGGCCTGAACGCACGCGCGGCATTGATCACGCGCGGCCTGGCCGAGATCACCCGCCTCGGCGTCACGCTCGGCGCCCAGGCCAGCACCTTCATGGGACTGACCGGCATCGGCGACCTGATCCTGACCTGCACCGGCGACCTCTCGCGCAACCGCCGCGTCGGCCTGGCGCTGGCCCAGGGCAAGCAGCTCGACACCATCGTCAAGGAACTCGGCCACGTGGCCGAAGGCGTGCCGTGCGCGAAAGCCGTGCGCGAACTGGCGGCGAAGCTCGGCGTCGATATGCCGATCACCAATGCGGTGGCCGGCGTGCTGTTCGATGGCGCCTCGGTGCAGGAGACCGTGGACCGCTTGCTGGCGCGCGATCCACGAAACGAACTGGCTTAACTATTCGCCGCCCCGCGCGGGTCGCGGGTCGGGCCGCCGCTGTTGTCGCCCGGGTGCAGCAGGATGGTCATCAGGGCCACCGCGTCCTTGTTGGCGCGCACCGCGTGCGGTTCGCCGCCGGCCAGGTAGACCATCTCGTTCGGCCGCAGGATGGTGGTGCGGCCGTGGGCGTCGAAGGCGATCTCGCCTTCCAGGCACAGCAGGGTCATCTCTCCCTCGACCCGGTGCTCGGGCAGCGGTTTTTCCTTCGGCAACACCAGCCGGATCAGCTCCATGTGATCGGTCTTGATCAGCGCGATCGACGTGAAGTTCGCGATGTCGTCCTCGCCCCGCTCCAATGCTATCCGTTCTCCCGATACTGCGTGTTGCAAGGCCATGTCGCTCTCCAATCAATAAATCATTCTTCGTGTGCCTGGGGCACCCCGCGCAGCCAGTCGACCAGCGCGGTGGCGTCCTTGAATCCCTGCACGAGCTGGGGCACCAGTTTTTCCGGGGCGTTGACGTCGAGTTTCGTCTCGGTCCAGACGAAATAGCTCTTGAGCTTCAGGTATTCGACCAGCGGGTGGGCCGGGTCGAAGCCTTTCGGCGGACGCTGCAGTTTGTCTTCCTGGGTCAGGTCGCCATAGGTCTCGCGCAGATGTTTATTCTTCAACATTTTGCCGAACCCTGTCGCATCGTTGGCCACGTGTTCGCGGATCGCCTTCAGGCGCGCCGCCGGCGGCAGGTATTCGCCGGCGCCGAACTGCAGGGTACCGTCGGCCTCGATGTGGAAGTAATAGGTCGGGCCGCCGGCGGCGCTGGGACGGCGCTTGTCGCCCGGCGCGATGCCGGCCGAGAAATGCGACTTGTACGGCGTCTTGTCGTGCGAAAAGCGGGTATCGCGTTGGAAGCGGAACGCCGCCTTCTTCGGATCGCAGGCCGCCACCTGGCGGTCGAACTTCGACAGTTCCCGGATCAATTCGGTCAGCGTCTCGATGAACTCGGTGCGCAGGATGTCGTAGCGGGGCTTATTCCAGAGGAACCAGGGGCGGTTGTTGTTGTCCTTGATCTCGGTGAGGAATTGCGTCAGGTCGCGCAGATGCATAAGTTTTTCTTATTCAACAAAAGGAATTCAGGGAGCCTGGCGCGGGCGGCGGCCGACCGTCACGTCGAGCGTCGATTGCCGGTTCTTGCGCATGACCGTCATTTGCGCCTTGCCGCCCGGCGGCAGCTCGGCGATCAGGTTCAGCATGTCGTTGGTGCTGCCGACCTTCTTGCCATCCACCGACAGCAGGATGTCGCCCGGGCGCATGCCGGCGCGGTCGGCCGGGCCCCCGCGCACCACGCCGGCGATGATGGCGCCGCGGTCGCGCGCGAGGCCGAAGCTGTCGGCCAGTTCCGGCGTGATGTCCTGGGATTCGATGCCGATCCAGCCGCGCACCACCTGGCCGTGCTTGACGATGGAGTCGAGCACGGTCTTGGCGGTCGAGACGGGGATGGCGAAACCGATGCCGACCGAGCCGCCGGTCTGCGAATAGATCGCCGAGTTAATCCCGAGCAGGTTGCCGCGGGTATCGACCAGGGCCCCGCCCGAGTTGCCGAAGTTGATCGCGGCGTCGGTCTGGATGAAATTCTCGAAATGGTTGATGTGCAGGTTGTTGCGGCCCAGCGCGGAGATGATGCCGAGGGTGACGGTCTGGCCGACGCCGAAGGGATTGCCGATCGCCAGCACCACATCGCCCACCCGCGCTTCGTTCGGGTTGCCCAGCACGATCACCGGCAGTTTGTCGGCCTTGATGCGGATCACGGCGAGGTCGGTTTCCGGATCGGTACCGACGATGCTGGCGGCAGCCTTGCGGCCATCGGCCAGGCCGACCTCGATCTCGTCGGCGCCTTCGACCACGTGGTAGTTGGTGAGGATGTAGCCGTCGGCGCTGACGATCACGCCCGAGCCCAGGCTGGCCATCTGTTCCTGCGGCGGCAGCTTGTCGCCGAAGAAGCGGCGGAAGAACGGATCCTTCAGCAGCGGATGCGCTTCGCGCAGGGCCTTGCTGGTCAGGATGTTGACGACCGCCGGCATCGCGCGCCCGGCCGCATCGCGGTAACTGCCCGGCGCCGATGCCCCCGGCGCCTGCAGCACGGGCACCGCACGGCCGGGGCCGCCGATGCCGACCTGGACCGGCGCACGCTGCAGCGACAGCGCCCCCAGCCACTCCGGGCGCAGCGCCGCGATCACGGCATAGATGCCGAGGGCGATCGTGACGGTCTGCGCGAACAGGAGCCAGTAGCGCCGCATGATGCGTGGCCGGTCGGTCTCAGGTGCGATGCTTCAGCGAATCGCGGATCTCGCGCAGCAGCAGGACTTCTTCCGGCGCCACCACCACGACTTCTTCCTGCGGATGGAACGAATTGCGCATCCGGTTCATCAAACGCACCATCTGGAAGATGACGAAGGCGAGGATCACGAAATTCAGCAAGATCGTCAGGAAATTACCGTAGGCCAGCACGGCGCCCGCCTTCTTGGCCTCCGCCAGCGGCAAGCCGTAGGCCTGGCCGTTCAGGGGAATGTAGTAACTCGCGAAGTCGAGGCCGCCAAAGATCTTGCCGATCGGCGGCATGATCACGTCCTGCACCAGCGAATCGACGATGCGCCCGAAGGCGCCGCCGATGATCACGCCGACGGCCAGGTCCATCACATTGCCCTTCATCGCGAACTTCTTGAACTCTTCCATCATGGACATCCCGATTCTCCTTATCGTTTTTACATACCTGTCGAAAAGATACCCCCTGACGATGATACCGCAAAGCCGGGCGTCCGCTGCCGCGAGTGAGTCTCGACCCGGCCGCAGGGGGAAGCGGGAAATGCACATTTGGAAGGCATCGTAACGCTAAGAACGTTTTTTCTTTAATTTGCAAAACTGTTCACATATAATCGACTGTTGCAATAAAGGTTTTTACCTATTTGCAATCTATTGCATTGCAGCATTTCGCATTTGACGAATGGAGTTGGTATGAGTAATGAGAAGCAGGTCGATACAGGCCGGCGAGGCTTGCTCGTGGCTACATGCGCGGCGGGTGGCGTTGTCGGTGTTTCAACGGCCGGGGTCCTGGTAAGTACTTTCCAGCCTTCGGAACGAGCGAAGGCGGCGGGCGCGCCAGTCGAGGTGGACATCTCCGACGTCAAGCCTGGCGAAATGAAAGTGGTGGAATGGCGCGGCAAGCCGGTCTGGATCCTGCGCCGCACTTCGGAAATGCTGGCCAGCCTTCCGAAGAACGACAGCCTGGTCGCCGATCCGAAATCCGAAAAGCCGTACCAGATGGAAACGCCTGCGTACGCCAAGAACGAAACCCGTTCGCGCGCCGAGCACAAGGAAGTGCTGGTCGCGGTCGGCATCTGTTCGCACCTGGGCTGCTCGCCCTCTTCCCGCTTTGCCGAAGGTCCGCAGCCGAACCTGCCGGACGACTGGCACGGCGGCTTCCTGTGCCCCTGCCACGGTTCGACCTTCGACCTGGCCGGCCGCGTCTTCAAGAACAAGCCGGCGCCGGCCAATCTCGACGTCCCCCCGTACATGTACCTGGCCGATAACAAGATCCTGATCGGCAAAGACGAGAAAGGCGAGGCATAAGATGGGCGCAGCTTTCAAGGAAACCAAACTTCCGGCGGATGCGCCGAAGAGCCAGAAAGCGCTGGCCTGGGTCGACGACCGCTTCCCGCTGTCGAAACTGTGGAACGACCAGTGGGGCAAGTACTACGCCCCGAAGAACTTCAACGTCTGGTACATCTTCGGCTCGCTGGCCATGCTGATCCTGGTGCTGCAGATCGTCACCGGCATCTTCCTGACCATGCACTACAAGCCGGACGCCAGCCTGGCATTCGGCTCGGTCGAATACATCATGCGTGAAGTCCCGTGGGGCTGGCTGGTGCGCTACATGCACTCGACCGGCGCCTCGATGTTCTTCATCGTGGTCTACCTGCACATGACCCGTGCGCTGCTGTACGGCTCCTACCGCAAGCCGCGCGAGCTGATCTGGCTGTTCGGCTTCGCCACCTTCCTGTGCCTGATGGCGGAAGCCTTCTTCGGCTACCTGCTGCCGTGGGGCCAGATGTCGTACTGGGGCGCACAGGTGATCGTCAACCTGTTCAGCGCGATCCCGCTGATCGGCCCGGACCTGTCGCTGTGGATCCGCGGCGACTACGTGGTGTCGGACGCGACCCTGAACCGCTTCTTCGCCTTCCACGTGATCGCGATCCCGCTGGTCCTGCTGGGCCTGGTAGCCGCGCACCTGATCGCGCTGCACGAAGTCGGCTCGAACAACCCGGACGGCATCGAAGTGAAGGAAAACGTGGGTCCGGACGGCCATGGCGTCGACATGATCCCGTCGCATCCCTACTACACCACCAAGGACCTGTTCGGCGTGTCGGTGTTCCTGTTCATCTACAGCGCGGTGATCTTCTACGCGCCCGAGATGGGCGGCTACTTCCTGGAATACAACAACTTCCTGCCGGCCGATTCGATGAAGACCCCGCCGCACATCGCGCCGACCTGGTACTTCACGCCGTTCTACTCGGTGCTGCGCGCCACCACCTCGGACTTCATGTGGGTCGTGATGGCCGGCGTCGCCGCCTATGTCGTGTTCATCTGGCTGCGCTCGCGCCTGTCGTACAAGACCAAGCTGATCGTCACCGCGATCGCCGTGGTGATGGAAATCGGCATGCTGACGCTGGACGCGAAGGTGTGGGGCGTGGTGCTGTTCGGCTCGTCCGTCGTGATCCTGGCCCTGCTGCCGTGGCTGGACCACTCGCCGGTGAAGTCGATCCGCTACCGTCCGGACTGGCACAAGTATGTGTACCTGGTGTTCGGCATCGCATTCATCGCGCTGGGCTACCTCGGCACCCAGCTGCCGACCCCGGCCTACACGCTGATCGCCCAGGCCTGCACGCTGATCTACTTCAGCTTCTTCCTCCTGATGCCGTGGTGGAGCGCCTCGGGCCGGTTCAAACCGGTGCCGAACCGCGTCACCTTCACCCCGCATTGACTGGAACGGAGCAAAGGACAACCATGAATTTTTCGAAGAAGATACTCGCGGTCCTTGCCTTGCTGCCGGGACTCGTCTTTGCGAACGAGGGGACTTTCCCGCTGGATCACGCGCCGGAACGCAACGACATTGCGTCACTGCAAAACGGCGCCAAGCTGTTCGTCAACTACTGCCTGAACTGTCATTCGGCATCGGCAATGCGCTACAATCGCCTGCGGGATCTGGGCCTGAGCGAGGACCAGATCAAGAACAACCTGCTGTTCTCCGGCGAGAAGGTCGGCGACATGATGACGATCGCGATGCGCCCTGCGGATGCGAAAGCCTGGTTCGGCGCGGTGCCGCCGGACCTGTCGGTGATCACGCGCGCCCGTTCGTCGGGCGCCGGTTCGGGTGCGGACTACCTGTACACTTACCTGCGTACTTTCTACAAGGACGACACCCGCCCGACCGGCTGGAACAATATGGTGGTGCCGAACGTCGCCATGCCGCACGTGCTGTGGCAGCTGCAGGGCGTGCGCACCGCCAAGATGGTCGAGGAAGAAGATCCGCACGAGCACGGCAAGAAGGTGCACAGGTTCGCCGGTTTCGAGCAGGTCAGCAAAGGCCAGCTCAGCCCGCAGGAGTTCGACACCCAGGTGGCCGACCTGGTCGCCTACATGAACTGGATGGCCGAGCCGGCGCAGGATCTGCGCAAGCGCCTGGGTGCAATTGTGTTGCTGTTCCTTGCTATTTTCGCTTTCCTTGCCTGGAGACTGAACGCTTCTTATTGGAAAGACGTAAAGTGATTTGATTGCCCGGTTATAATGCGGGCAATTATTATCCTGGGGTGAGCCGCTTGCGCTTCACCCCTTTGTTTCTTGAAGGAACTATAAACCATGATGGTTCTCTACTCCGGCACCACGTGCCCGTTCTCCCAGCGCTGCCGTCTGGTCCTGTTCGAAAAGGGCATGGACTTCGAAGTGCGCGACGTGGACCTGTTCAACAAGCCCGAGGACATCTCGACGATGAACCCGTACGGCCAGGTGCCGATCCTGGTCGAACGCGAGCTGATCCTGTACGAATCGAACATCATCAACGAGTACATCGACGAGCGCTTCCCGCATCCGCAGCTGATGCCGGCCGACCCGCTGATGCGCGCGCGTGCCCGCCTGATGCTGTTCAACTTCGAAAAAGAGCTGTTCGTCCATGTGAACACGCTCGAGAACGAGCGCAGCAAGGTCGGCGACAAGAGCCACGACAAGGCGCGCGCGGAAATCCGCGACCGCCTGACCACGCTGGCCCCGCTGTTCCTGAAGAACAAGTACATGCTGGGCGACGAGTTCTCGATGCTGGACGTCGCCATCGCCCCGCTGCTGTGGCGCCTGGACCACTACGGTATCGAGCTGTCGAAGACCGCCGCACCGCTGATGAAGTACGCCGAACGCATCTTCTCGCGTCCTGCCTACATCGAAGCGCTGACGCCGTCCGAAAAGGTCATGCGCCGATAAAACGCCGTCCGTCGCCTCGGACACCGTTGCACGCCAGTTTTCGACGCCCCGCGGCGAATCGGATTACACTGGCGTGTAACAACTTGATGCAATTTGATCCACAACATGCCAGATATCTCCACCAAGCCGTACCTGCTGCGCGCCATTTATGAATGGTGCACGGACAGCGGCTACACGCCTTACCTGGCGGTCAAGGTCGACGCCGCGACCACGGTTCCGATGGAATACGTGAAGAAGGGCGAAATCATCCTCAACATCAGCTACGGCGCCACCTCCGGGCTGAAGATGGACAACGACGCAATCACCTTCCGCGCACGCTTCAACGGCGTCTCGCGCGAGCTGTACATTCCTGTGCAAAACGTGCTGGCGATCTACGCCAACGAAAACGGCCAGGGCATGGCCTTCGATGTCAGCACCACCGCCGCCGAGCTGGCCCCGCCTTCTCCTGAACCCGCCAGCGCACCTGCTTCTTCAGCCGGTTTGTCGGCCGTGCCGGGCAAGACTTCCAGCGCCCCGGCATCCGAGGTGTCGCATCTACCCGACGGCGATAATGAACCGCCCAAAAAAGGTGGCCGCCCGACGTTGACCAGGATCAAATAAGGGTATAATTCTGGCCACATTGCCGGCTTAGCTCATCAGGTAGAGCAGTTGATTTGTAATCATCAGGTGGCGGGTTCGAGTCCTGCAGCCGGCACCAATAGAATCAAGCACTTAGCCCAGCCTTCATGGTTGGGCTTTTTGCTTTCTGGGCGTCATGTAGGCACTATGTAGGTTTTAAGGCTGAGTCCACAAGAGAGGCAGGTGCTGCAAGCTGACGGAAATCGACAGCGGCCCAGTTATCGATCTTTCAAGCTCCGCCAAGGATTGTTGATTTATCGCAATCTTAGGCCCGAAAATTGATTAATTCATAGGATCAAAATCAATTTGCTGTCCGAATAATCGGAGGCAACCCAACAGGTCAGGTAAAATTCTGACTTTCGAAACCCAAAGATTTCCATGACACGCGAGCTGACAATCTATTGCGATGAGTCGGATATTTCCGGGAAGCATTTTTCAAATTTTTACGGCGGCGCGCTGGTGGAGTCGATGCACTTGGTAGAGGTGATCGCCAGATTGCAGGCCAAGAAAGATGAACTCAACCTGGGGGCAGAAGTAAAATGGCAAAAAATTAGCTCTGCGTATGCCGGCAAGTACATTGAGTTCATCAATGAAATTTTTGCTCTACTTCAAGAAGAAAAGCTGAAGATGAGGGTGATGTTCACCCAAAATTATTTCAGTGCTAAAAATTTAAGTGCTGAGCAAAGGGACAACACTTTTTTCTTGCTCTACTACCAGTTTGTCAAGCATGCGTTTGGCCTAGGGCATGCGGGGGTTGAAGGCGAGACTCTCCTCCGTATGTACTTCGACATGCTGCCCGATACGAAGGAAAAATGCGAAGCGTTCAAGGGCTATGTGGCCGGCTTGAATCAAAGTAAGCACTTCCGCGATGCACGCATGGTCATCAAGACTGACCAAATTGCTGAGGTTGACTCCAAAGAACACGTTATTCTTCAAAGCCTTGACATTGTCATGGGGGCGATGCAGTTCCGGTTAAACAATAAACACTTGGAAAAACCGGAGGGTTCACGCTTTCGAGGAAAACGTACTATTGCCAAAGAACAGGTCTATAAACACGTGCTCTCCTGCATAAAGGAAATGTACGGTTACCCGTTCAATATTGGTATCAGCACGGGGACGCGCGGCGATATAGCCAACCATTGGCACCATCCGTACCGGCACTGGCTGTTTATCCCGTCTGAGTACGAGATCAAGCCGCAATACGCGAAGAAATAAAAAAGCCCCGCGCCAGCTACATAAGTGTCCCAAGTGGAACTTGGGCGTTCGCTGGACGAAGGGCTTACGTAATTATAACGACATTGGCTATCATAGTCACGCACTTTAATCAACGTGCTGTTGTCAAGACAAATTAGCTGCATCGCATACACTCCACCGGCGACCCAACATGGCGTGCCGACCAATGAGTTACGTTTCAAGCCGTAGAGCTCGACGTATCTCAGCCACAGACCAGCTCAGCCGCCCGTTGATCCGAACCGGCCGGATCAGGCCTTCTACGTCGAAAGCGTGGGTCCGCCTGCACTAATTTCCCGCCAGAGACCAATTACGCATGCTAGCGCTCCAAATTCCCGAGAACTAACTATCCGTACGGGGCAACAGGAAAGTGTAGTTCGAACAGTCAGCCTTAACGTTTGTCCATTGACAACTAATCGTAGCGGCTTTCATACTTACCGGAAAAATTGGAAGCCTGAGCTCATCCCGGCTGTTCTGTCAGATCATATAACCTTTTGTTCCGCGTCAGGTCGGAGTCAACAAGTTCACTACAACGTGCTCCAGCCAAGCCTACGCGCGGGCAAGCCACCAGACTCGACACTACCTGAAAAATTTCTATCTCGACTTAGTGCGACTCTCAGGTGCTCTTAATCACATTGCCACCTCGCTTGAGGCGCAATACACAAACACACACCACCCATAGCATCACGAACACATGCCAATCAAGAAGTCAGATCTCTATTCCAAACTTTGGGCCTCATGCGACGAACTGCGCGGTGGCATGGACGCCAGCCAGTACAAGGACTACGTGCTGGTCCTGTTGTTCATTAAGTACATCAGCGACAAATACGCCGGCCAGCCCTTTGCGCCCATCCAGATTCCCGAAGGGGCGAGCTTTGCCGACATGGTGGAACTCAAGGGCAAGAGTGACATCGGTGACCAGATCAATAAGAAGATTGTTCGCCCGCTAGAAGAAGCTAACCGCCTGCGCATCAAGGCCGACTTCAACGACGATGCACTGCTGGGCCAAGGCAAAGAGAAGGTCGATAAGCTGACCAACCTGATCGGCATCTTCGAGTCCAAGGACTTGGACTTCAGCCGTCACCGCGCCGACGGCGACGACATCCTAGGCGATGCCTACGAGTATTTAATGCGCCACTTCGCCACCGAAAGTGGCAAGAGCAAAGGCCAGTTCTACACGCCGGCCGAGGTGAGCCGAGTGATGGCACAGGTGTTAGGTATCGCCAAGGCTCAGACCAGCCATGACACTACGGTGTACGACCCGACCTGCGGCTCGGGCTCGCTGCTGCTCAAGGTCGCCGAGGCAGCACCCACGCCCGTGAGCGTGTATGGCCAGGAAAAGGAAGAAGTCACCAGTGGCCTTGCACGTATGAACATGATCTTGCACCACAACCCCGGCGCGGTGATCGAGCAGGGCAACACCCTAGCCGATCCCAAGTTCCTCGTGGGTGACCAGCTCAAGACTTTCGATTACGTGGTGGCCAACCCGCCGTTTTCCGACAAGCGCTGGAGCAACGGTCTGGTCGGTGACCCGTACAAGCGCTTCGACGGCTTCGGCACGCCGCCCGACAAGCAGGGGGACTATGCGTACCTGCTGCACATCATCCGCTCACTCAAGCCCACCGGCCGGGCAGCCTGCATCCTGCCGCACGGTGTGCTGTTCCGTGGCAACGCTGAGGCAGAAATTCGCAAGAGTCTACTGCGACGCGGCCTGATCGAGGCCATCATCGGACTGCCAGCCAACCTCTTCTATGGTACCGGCATCCCGGCCTGTATCCTCGTCATTGACAAGGCCGGCGCTGCGGCCCGCAAGGGTATCTTCATGATCGACGCCGCCCAGGGCTACATGAAGGACGGCCCGAAGAACCGCCTGCGCGAGCGCGACATCCATCGCATCGTTGATACATTCTCCACGCTGGACGACAGCGATCCACGCTATGCCCGGATGGTGGGCCTGGACGAGATCGAGAAGAAGAATGACTTCAACCTCAACCTGCCGCGCTATATCGACAGCAGCACGCCTGAAGATCAGCAGGACATCGACGCTCACCTCAACGGCGGTATCCCTGAAACCGACGTACACGCGCTGAGTCGTTACTGGACGGTATGCCCCGCCTTGCAGGCCACTCTATTCAAGCCGCGCCGGAAGGGCTATCTGGACCTGACACCCTCACCCTCTGCCATCAAGGGTGTCATCCACGCACATCCAGAGTTCCAGACTTTCACTCAAAACATGAACGGCCACTTCGAGGTCTGGCGGGCACCGATGACGCAACGGCTCAAAGCCCTGGCACCAGGCTTCCAACCGAAGGCGCTGATCCACGAATTGGCCGAGGGCCTGCTTGCTCACTACGAGCACCAGCCCACCGCTGAGAAGCTTATCGACCCGTACGCCGTCTACCAGCACCTGATGGACTACTGGGCCGAGACCATGCAGGACGATGCCTACCTGATTGCCGAAGACGGCTGGAAGGCGCAACCCTACCGCGTGTTGGAGACCAAAAAGAACAAGGACGGCTCACCGGGCAAGACCGTGGACAAAGGTTGGGCCTGCGACCTGGTACCCAAGGCTCTGCTGGTGCAGCAATACTTTGCTGCCGAACAGGCCGAGCTGGACCGGTTGGGCGCCCAGTTGGAAAGCACCCAGGCCGAGCTGACCGAGCTGGAAAAAGAGCATAGCGGTGACGACGCCGCGTTCGCCGGCTTCGACAAGATCAACGACAAGGAAGTGAAGTCGCGCATCAAGGAGATCGGCCGCGATGCCAATGCGGCCGACGAACTGGCCGTGCTGAAGCAGTGGCTGGCCATGTCAGAGCAGGCGGGCAGCCTGAAGAAGCGCATCAAAACGCTGGATGCTGAGCTGGATGCTAAGGCTTTGGCGCGCTACGCCATGTTGACGCCCGACGAAGTGCAAACGCTGGTGGTGGACCGCAAATGGATGACCGCTCTGGGCGCGTCCCTGCATGGCGAGCTGGACCGCGTGAGCCAAGCGCTGACCGGGCGGGTGAAGGAATTGGCTGAGCGCTATGGGCAGACCTTGCCCGAACTGGTAATGCAGGTGGACGACTTGGAGATGCGAGTTGCCGGGCATTTAGCAAAGATGGGGTTTGTATGGAAGTGAAGGAACCTTCTGCTCAATACCTAGGCGCCGTTCACCGCACAGAGTTGGGCGAACTCCCTACAGACTGGAAAGTTGTGTCGCTGGGAATGTTCGAACCGTTTGTCACCAGCGGATCTCGCGGTTGGGCAACCTACTACGCCGAGATCGGTTCACCTTTTCTGCGCATCACGAACCTGTCGAGGTCGTGCATCTACCCATCGCTTAAAGACCTGCGGTACGTTGCAGTTCCGCTCGACAATAGCGAAGGCGTACGGACGGCGTTGAAGGCAGGCGACGTCTTGATTTCGATCACTGCCGACATCGGAATCATTGGTTTTGTCACCGACGAGATAGATCTACCTGCGTACATCAATCAGCATATTGCGCTGGTGCGGGTAGCTAACGAGGACGTAAACAGCCGGTACATCGCTTACTTTCTTGCCGGGGAGGCCGCGCAGCGTCGATTTAAGTCGATGACGGATGCAGGTGCGAAGGCAGGGATGAACCTGGCTGGCATTCGGGAAGTGTTGGCCGCTATTCCGCCCACCACCGATGAGCAGAGTGCGATTGCCGATGCCCTCACCGATGCCGACGCTCTAATCGACACGCTAGAGCAAATGCTGACCAAGAAGCGCCAGATCAAGCAAGGCGCCATGCAGGAGCTGCTCACCGGCAAGCGACGATTGCCGGGGTTTGTGCAGGAGTGGAGAGCACAGTTCATTCGAGACATCGCCGAAATGAAGAGTGGCGATGCGATCACTTCCGAGAAATTGAGCGACACGCACCCCTATCCCTGTTTCGGGGGCAACGGCCTGCGCGGATACGCAGAATCATTCACACACGACGGTCAATTCGCACTGGTCGGACGGCAAGGTGCTTTATGCGGCAACGTGGCGCTGGCACGAGGCAAGTTCTTTGCATCGGAGCATGCCGTGGTCGTCACCCCAGGCGCGTCCATCGACATCGTCTGGCTGCATTACGTTCTCGTTCGCATGAACCTCAACCAGTACTCGGAGTCATCGGCGCAACCTGGCCTATCTGTCGAGAGACTGATGCACCTACATATTCTTGTGCCAGAACCGTCGGAACAAACTGCTATTGCCCAAGTTCTCTCCGACATAGATGCCGAAGTCACTGCCCTCGAATTCCGCCTAACCAAAGCGCGTGCCGTCAAGCAAGCCATGGTTCAGGCCCTGCTGACCGGCCGAATCCGCCTTCCCGTCGGCGCTCAGGAACCAACCATGCCGGTTCCGTCCCGCAAGGGAGTGAGCGCGCTTTGGAGCGACCAAGCGTGCGCTCAGGAGTCCGCCGCATGACCCAACCGACCAAGAACTATTACCGTGTGATGCTGGGACGCCAAAGTGTCCATGCTGCCGAGTGCTTGGCCAGCGGCTTCATCGGTGCGGACTTCGGCATCGAACAAGACCTCACCGGTCAACTACCCGATGAGTGGCGGCAGTTTAACGCTGTCTTCATTCCTGTATTCCTGGCCGGCCGCCCCGGCAAGAGCAAGATTGCTGCGGGCTTGGCATGCGGCGCGCTATGGACGGTGGCCAAGGGCATCCGGGCCGGGGATGTAGTGCTGTGCCCGGACGGTGCGGGTCGTTACCACGTGGGAGAGGTTCAAGGCAGCTATAGCTATGCGCCTGGCGAGGTGCTGCCACACCGTCGCCAAGTGAAGTGGCTACCTATTACCATCGCCCGCGCAGCCATGAGCGAGGCACTGCGCAATTCCACGGGCTCAGTTGGCACGGTAAGCACGATCACCGTGCACCACCAAGAGATTGAGCAGTTCCTGACCTCGATCCCCGGCCAGACAGCGCCTAATATCGTCGCCACCGACCCAGTGGTTGAAGACCCGGTGGCTTTCGCGATGGAGAAGCACCTGGAGGAGTTCTTGGTGAAGAACTGGGCGCAGACCGAGTTGGCACAAGCTTTCAAAATTTACGAGGAAGACGGCGAACTGGTGGGCCAGCAATACGGCACAGACGCGGGCCCCATCGACATCCTAGCCATAAGCAAGGATGGCCAGCGCCTACTGGTGGTAGAGCTCAAGCGCGGCCGTGCGTCGGACGTGGTGGTGGGGCAGATCCTGCGCTACATGGGCTATGTGAAGGAGCAGATCGCCGAATCTCACCAGACCGTGGAAGGCGTCATTATCGCGCTGGACGATGACCAGAAGCTGCGTTGGGCATTGTTAGCGGTGCCCAGCATTAGCTTCTACCGCTACCAAGTGAGCTTCAAACTGATCAAGCACTAAGCCAGCCACCAAAAGCTACGCAGGGAGGAACCAGATGAGCAACGTCAGCAAGCCCGAACGCGCAACCCAGGAACGAGTAATCGAGCTCTTTACCCAGAAGCTGGGCTACCGCTACCTGGACGACTGGTCGGACCGCGAGGGCAATCACTGCATCGAGGAAGGGCTGCTGACGGCTCACTTGGCAGGCCAGGGCTACAGCCCCGCGCACATTAGCGCTGCGCTGCACAAGCTGCGCTCAGAAGCCTTGCTGCATGGGCGCACACTGTACGCCGCCAATCAGGCGGTGTACCAACTGCTGCGCTATGGCGTGTCGGTGAAGGTAGCTGCCGGTGAGGTAAGCGAAACGGTTCACCTAGTGAACTGGGCCCAGCCCGCCGACAACGACTTCGCGATCGCCGAGGAGGTGACGCTCAAAGGCGGCCACGAGCGCCGGCCCGACATTGTGCTGTACCTGAACGGCATCGCTGTGGGCGTGCTGGAGCTGAAAAACAGCCGCGTGGGTCTGGGCGAAGGCATCCGCCAGTGTCTGTCGAACCAGCAGCCGGAATTCAACGACTGGTTCTTTAGCACGGTGCAGTTGGTGCTGGCCGGTAACGATTCGGAAGGCCTGCGCTACGGCACCATCGAGACGCAGGAGAAGTACTTCCTGACCTGGAAGGAAGACGAAGACGACAACGTTGGCTACAAGCTCGACAAGTATTTGACCAAGCTGTGCAGTAAGGCTCGCCTGCTGGAGCTGATCCACGACTTCGTGCTGTTCGACGGTGGGGTGAAGAAGCTGCCCCGAGTGCACCAATACTTCGGTATCAAGGCCGCGCAGAGCCACGTGCAGCAACGGCGTGGCGGCATCATCTGGCATACACAAGGGGCCGGAAAGAGCATCCTGATGGTGCTGCTGGCCCGATGGATCCTAGAGAACAAGCCTGCGGCACGAGTGGCAATCATCACCGATCGCGATGAGCTGGACCGCCAGATCGAGCGTGTGTTTAAGGACGCTGGCGAGACCATCCACCGCAGCCAAAGTGGTCGCGATCTGATAGCCCAACTCGCGCAGCCCAATCCGCGCTTGCTGTGCTCGCTGGTGCACAAGTTCGGCCGCCGTGATGTGGACGATTTCGAGGCCTTCCTGCTCGACTTGGCTGCGCAACCCGGCCAGACCCAAGGCGAGATCTACGTCTTCGTGGACGAGTGCCATCGCACTCAAGGCGGCAAGCTGCACCGCTTAATGAAGGCCATGATGCCCAGCGCGGTATTCATCGGCTTCACCGGCACGCCGCTGCTCAAGAGTGACGTACAGACCAGTCTGGAGGTATTCGGCGGCTATATTCACACCTACAAATTCGCGGAAGCCGTGGAGGACCGCGTAGTGCTGGACCTAGTGTACGAAGCGCGCGACATTGACCAGAAGCTGGGCAACACTGACCAGATCGACCAATGGTTCGAGGCCAAGACCAAGGGTTTGAATGACTGGCAGAAAGACGAGCTGAAGAAGCAGTGGGGCACGATGCAGAACGTGCTCAGCTCGCGCGCACGCATGGATCGTGTGGTAGCTGACATCGTGTTCGACTTCGCCGTAAAGCCGCGGCTGTCGAATGAGCGCGGCAACGCCATTCTAGTGGCATCCAGCATCTACGAGGCCTGCAAGTACTTCGTGCTGTTCGGCAAAACGGTGTTCAAGGGGCGCTGCGCGGTCATCACCTCTTACAACCCGCAAGCCTCTGACGTTAGCAAGGAAGAGACCGGGGCCAACACCGAGAGCGACAAGCAGTTCATCTACAACACCTACACTGAGCTGCTAAAGGACGTGGTGGCCGAGCCCGGCAAGACCAAGACCGAGACCTACGAGCAGCAGGTGAAAGAGCACTTTATTAAGGCGCCCGCGCAAATGAAGCTGCTGATCGTGGTGGACAAGCTGCTGACGGGCTTCGATGCACCGCCCTGCACCTATCTCTACATCGATAAGTCAATGCAGGACCACGGCCTTTTCCAGGCCATCTGCCGAACCAATCGACTGGATGGTGACGACAAGGACTTCGGCTACATCGTTGACTACAAGGACCTCTTCAAGAAGGTGGAGAAGGCGATCGCAGTCTATACCGCCGAGCTGGACCACAGCACAGGTGGCACCAATCCGGAAGTTCTGATCAAGGACCGGCTAGAGGCTGGCCGTGAACGCCTGGACGATGCCGTGGAGGCCCTGGCGCTACTGTGCGAGCCGGTAGAGCCGCCCAAGGGTGACTTGGAGCACATCCACTACTTCTGTGGCAACACCGAAATTGCCGACGACCTAAAGGCGCGCGAGCCGTACCGCGTGGCACTCTACAAAGCGGTGGTGGCACTGATACGGGCCTACGCCAACTTGGCCGATGAGCTGGAGGCGGCTGGCTACACCCCCGAGCAGATCGAGCACCTGAAGGGCCTGCAGAAGCACTACCTAAACCTGCGTGAGATTATCCGCAAGGCGGCCGGAGAGACCTTAGACCTGAAGCCTTACGAGGCCGACATGCGCCACCTCATCGATACCTACATCGAGGCGCGGGCGCCCCGCAAGATATCGCCGTTCAATGGCATCGGCCTGCTGGACCTGATCGTCAAGACCGGCATCGCCGACGCAATTGCCGAGCGACTGAGCGATATGAAGGGCAGCAAGGAGTCCATCGCCGAGACGATCGAGAATAACGTCCGCAGCAAGATCCTGAAGGAGCAACTGACCGATCCGGCTTACTTCGCCAAGATGTCGGCGCTGCTGGACGAGATCATTCGTCTACGCAAAGAGAAGGCCATCGAGTACGAAGACTATCTGGCCCGCATCGCCGAGGTGGCTAAGAAGGTAAGCGCCGGCAAGGCCGATGACACACCAGTGCAGTTGAAGACCTCCGGCCAACTGGCTCTGTACAACAACTTGAAGGATCATGTGGCCACCGACGCCGTTCAGGAGCCCGAGACACCTTACGCAGGCAAGACGATTGCGCTAGACACGGCACTGAAGCTGGACGCAGCCATCAAGGCCAAACGACCGGACGGCTGGCGCGGTGTGGTGGCCAGGGAGCAGATGGTCAAACAGGCGATGTTCGAGGTGCTGCGGGACATCAAAGAAGTCAACCGTCTGTTCCCCATCGTCTTCGCACATAAAGAGTACTAATGCAAGACATCTTGGACTTGGGCGAGATGCACGCTGAGGTGATTCGCAAGGCGATCAAGCACGTGCATTTGAGCGTGCTCCCGCCAGCGGGCAAGGTGCGTGTGGCCGCGCCTCAGAGCATGCCACTGGAGACCATCCGCTTGTTCGTCATCTCAAAGCTGCCCTGGATCCGAACGCAACAGCGCAAACTGCAGGCGCAAGAACGCGAAACACCTCGAGAATTCCTGAACAAGGAAAGCCACTACCTGTGGGGCAAGCGCTATCTGCTGGAGCTCAGCTTTGCCGACGCGGCACCAACCGTGAACCTCACGCCGCGCAAGCTGAAGCTACAAGTGCGCCCAGGTGCAAATGCAGCACAATGCGAAGAGGTACTTGATGCTTGGTATCGGCAACAGATCCGGGATGTACTCCCGGCGCTACTGGCCAAATGGGAGCCACTGCTCGGAGTAAAAACCTCTCGGGTGTTCGTACAGCGCATGAAGACCAAATGGGGAAGCTGCACACCTGAGGCAGGGTATATTCGACTCAACACTGATCTGGCTAAGAAGCCGCCGGAATGCCTGGAATATATCGTCGTCCATGAGTTGGTGCATCTGCTCGAACCAACGCACAACGACCGGTTCTCTGCGCTGATGGACCTGTATCTACCGCATTGGCACCACTTAAGAAAACAACTCAATAGCCTGCCAGTCAGGCATGAAGAGTGGCAGTACTAGCTCAAGCAATGTTGGCCCGCCGTGGAGCCTAGAAACAAGCGTATTACTGCCGGCTTTAATCTCCTTCGCCCCGCACTATGCCTGGCTCTGCCCTACTCCGCTCTTCACGAGGCTCAATGTGCGCTTCTACAGCCCGCGCCGACCAGTCGCGCTTGTAGATTCGTAGAATACCAGCGTGGTGCTCATCCTCGCCCCGGAGGTGCATGACTTCTAAGCAAGCGATTACCGCCTGTAGTTCTTGTTCTCGCTCCCGGATTTTTAATCCAGGCTCCACGACGAGCCGTAGGCTTTCCGCTATAGCTTGCTGTCGGTGGTGGACTCCACAGAACCCATGATTGCCAATGGCTGGGTTTTTACACGGCCGTCCGCCCTCTACTATTGCTGAACACTTCTTTCGTGATAAATCATCCTTGGCCAAGCTGCCCTCCGTTCTCAGTTCGCGCTCCCATGTAAAGGCTAATTCTTACTACAACGTGCTGATCAGGCAAAGACATGCCTACTTGAGCAAAATGAGGAAGATTACCCGTGGAGCGATATGCATCATAACGTGAACATTGGCGGATGCCAACGTCTTCGCCAAATGCCAAGGATCTATCTCTCATTGCATTCGGCACGGCCGTTCGCTCGGCACGGAAGGCACGTGGCATTTCTCAGGAAGAGCTGGCGCATCTTTGTGCGGTTGACCGCTCATATCTAGGAGCCATCGAGCGCGGTGAGCAGAACTGCGGATTGCTTCATTTGGTCAAGATTGCTACGGCACTTCGGATGTCCCTAGCTGAGCTAGTCGCTTTGGCAGACCTTTAGCCAAACGTCTCGCTGGCCCTTCAGTACCCTGCACAAACCAAGGGGAGAATGCGCTACATAAGAGGGAACCATCCAGTCGCTCTGGTTCCAATCTCAACTACCACTGACCTCGTCGGTTGCCTGGATGTACGGAAAGCTATTTTGTAGAGCGACTTGGTTGCGCTTGGTGTAAGCAGATAGATTCCCGAAAATTCCCACCGGTTCCCGTTCAAGGGCTTTTTCGGGGAGTCCACTTCCCGAAAATTCCCACCACCCCTATAGGGGGTGGGAATTGTAGTACCTGCGTTAACTGTCATCCTTGACCATCCCGTTGGCTAAACGCGCCAGAGCCAGCCCTCCTTCACACCGTAGATGTTCTTCGCCACTAGTGCGGTCAGGGCCGACTGAGCGCGCTCGGTACGGCGTTTGGCCTCACACGGCATCTTGTCGGCGACCATAACAACAGCCTCATCCAAACGCAGGCACGGGCGACCAGGCGGTGCAGCGCCTTGGCCGAACACTTTCGATTCACGCAGTGGTTGGCTGAGAGTATCCATAGCGATTTTCTGATTCCCACCTTGAGGCAGTTTTACCCGCTTCGCCGCCCCGAGGCTGTCGTCGGTAACGACGACACAAGACGTGATTTCCTGACCGTCATGGTCATGTCCGACCGCTACGACCTCGAGCGAAAACGGCTGTACCTGTCCCGTCTCATCGTCTTTCGATTTAGCAACGCTCCATTCGCGGCGACCATCCATCTTGCTGACCTCGATCGCGCCGTCGAGCGCGGCGTACAGGCTGGAATGCCCGCGCAGGCCTTTCGTCGGATCCTTGCCGCTGTGATGTACCAACAGAACCAGACCACCCGTCAGCTTCTGAAGGCGTTTCGCTGCAGCGATGAGGTTGCCCATATCGACCGAGGAATTTTCGTCCGCTCCCGGTGCGGCGCGGTTGAGGGTATCAATAATCACCAGCCCGGGAGCGCTCCCAGCAGCGCGCACTGCCTTCGCCAAGTCGATGATGTCGCCCTCAGCAAGCAGATTGAACGACTGCGCCACGAAACGCAACGCCTCGGGTACCGGCTTTTGGTGATGCTGGCTCCAAGCCGATACGCGCTTGCCCATGCCGCCTTCGCCCTCAAGTGCGCAATAGGTCACGGGGTGTTGCGTGACCCGGCGACCAAACCAGTCGTAGTGGCCGCCGGCGATCGACGCTGCCAAATCGAGCACGAGAAAGGACTTCCCCGCACCGCTCGGGCCGTACAGTGCTGCCAGACCTTCAACTGGCAGCACACCGTGGACCATCCAGCGCAGAGGTGGCAGAGCGAACAGATCGGAACCAGACAACAAGCGAAAGCGCAGCGGGACCGTCATCGGCTTCTGCAGCACAGCCTGGAGCGCTGCAATGCCGTGCTCCAGAAAATAGTCGTTCGCATCGTAGTTCAGCGGTTTATCTGCCGGCAATTCGCACCAAGCGCAATCAAGCTTTCCCGCGATCCCCTGCGCCAGGGTTTCCTTGCCACGGTCAGGCAACAGCACCAAGCGGGCGCTCGGTTCGCGATTGCGCAAGGCACCCGCTACGACTGCCATGCGGCCGGCACCGAAGGTCACTACCGCAGCCGCACCAGTCACCGCGTGGCTAGCCCATGCCTGCCCGAGCCCCTCGGCCACATATACTACGTCACCTGCCTTCACTTGGCCGAGCACAAAAAAACCGTCGTGGAACGATGCGCCGGGCAAGTTCAGTTTACGTCCGTCGTTGGCAATAAACTGCAGGGTTTTCAGCAACCCGTCGGCCAGGCACGGCACGACCAGCCAGCCAGCCACGCAGTGCAAGCCTGCTTTGTCACGGATAGTGAGTTCCGGCGCCGACGTCGGATAGATGCGAAGGCCCTCCACTTTGCCGCATTTTTTGATGATATACGGATGGTCTGGTGGCGCCGATTCGCACAGTTCCCACACCTGCGAGGCCTTCGTCTTTTCCGCCGTCGTTGCCTGCTTCATCACGGCCGCGCCGTTGGCCGTGATGTGAGCGCTCTTGGAGTACGGCACCTCCGCTGCGATGTCTTTCCAGCCTTGGTCACGTGCCGCCTTGAAGAGTGTAGCTGCCGTTACGCCGCCGTCAGGTTTGAACGACTTCCACGCAGCGCGGCAATCGTTCTCGCCAGCATAGTTATTGGCCGGCACGCTCCAGCCGTGAAAATCATCAAAGGTCAGGCCGGCCGCTTTCGCCGCCATACCGATCACCACCCACTCGTGACGAGCGCAGCTGGGATCGACATGAAGCAGCGCTGAGCGAGCGCGATCCTGATCCTGCTCCGCCGAGCCGTTAACGCTAGGGCCCGTATAAAGGGGGAGATTGGAGGCTCCGATCATTGGCAGCCCCACTGGCCGATCTGGCACGAATCGAGCTCACGCAACTCTTTGCGAAAGATCTCACGCTGAACAGCATTCAGTTTCGCCGCTTGGGCCGCGCTTTTGAGCTTTGCGCGAGCGGTTTTGACGCTCTCGATCCAGGCAGCGGCGTTCTGCATGAGCGCCTGTTTAATCGCGTTTTCGTGCAGGTAGTAGACGGTGACCCAGGCAAAGCGGCCATCGTTGGTGTAGACCTCGACGTTGTGGCGCTGGATGTACCAGCCGTAGTGCGCTTGCAGCGCATGTACGTGGCTGCTCAAACGGGTCGTGTTTTGCTTGAAGACGCTTTCCATTGCAGTCATGCGGGCGCCCGCCAGGAGTGCAGCGAGCACCTCGGCGCGAACAGTATCGTGACGTGCCGGAAAGGCACCAACGGTATAATGGCGGCTGTCAGGCACGCTCTCACTGCAATTTTGGGTGGGGGCGTTTTTCATTATTTCGCCTCCTGTTCCAGCAGGCCCTTGATCTGATGCACGGACCAGGCCAAGCGGCCATGGACACGGATCGGACGGATCGGGCCATTCTCGAGGCAAGCCCACAAACGCAGCGTTTGGGGCTTGCGATTCAGGTGAAATGCGGCGCAGGCCGTCTCAACATGGCTGCGCAGCTCCTGTTCGATCGGAACGAAGGTTTGATTTCGTGCCATCGGCATTTGGAAGTCCTCCTATTTGTTGAAGAGGACCTCACTTCATTCACGGGAAAATTTCCCGTAAACGAAAACAAAAAAGCCAGCAACCCCGCATGGTTGCTGGCTTTTCGCCAATTCTAGGGTGCCGAAAAAACGTAGAAAAAATTTTTCCCGAATTTCCCGAATTTCCCGATTCAGTATTAGCGCGCGTGCCTCTTCCACCAAGCACCTTGCAAAGCATTGCGCAGAATATATGCTGAGGATAGCGGCTTGCCCATATCGCTGAGAACATGCTCACTTCTGAGAATCTTTGCGACGTGATCAGCAACGTTTTGCTGGCTTGGAAAAAGGCCGTTTATCTTGTGTTTTTCCAAATAGGAGGCCCCTATCCCCTGAGCTTTGGCGACCCAGGCGTGGCGATTCGACTGGCTTACCGCGACGTCAGCAGCCTCCGAAGAATCCACCATCTTGGACGTTCCGGGAACGTGTCCCCCATCGCTCTGGGAAACAGTCGCGCTTGCCGCCTCGACAGCTTTCACATCGATCATTGACACGTACAGGTTTTCAGCTGTCAAATCGACAACAAGCCCCAATGCATCCTCGAGCGCGAGTAAATGCCCGTCGAGAAAAAATCCGCGCCGTTTAGGCAAAGTGACTACAGCGACGTCCTTGTTCGGATGGTATGCAATATAGGGGAATGAGGCATGACCTTGCACAGCGACTGACTGCAGCGTTACCGGGGGAGCTCGTAGCAAACCGTTCCAAACGCAGTTTCTACGATCACTCTCGCGCTGCTCCAACTTCTGAAACAGCTGCTCATACTGTTCACGAAAGGCGTCAATTTGGCGACGCCGAGCTCGAATTTCCTCTACCGCCGACTGCTGCTCAAACTCGCCTAATTCCGCCTGCCCTTGAGTGGAAAGGATATGCTTGCGTAATTCCATTTCCATCGCACTGATGTTCTGCTTCAAAGAGCTAAGCTCCTGTGCCACGTCACGCTCACCGTTTGCCCTTAACCATCTGTCATTCATGTTAAACGCTAAGCCATGAAAGGCGAATAGCACAGGTATATGTCGGTATAAGACATATTCTAGAACCTGCCGCGGGGTTCGATTCCAACGTGTAGCGAGCTCGACGACTGTAAGCGTAATAGGTTCAAACATTATTTCCTTCGCGTTCCGTTACGGCAATGACAAGGCTGTGACCGTCGCCAGGCCGAGTCCGTGAATGCGAATCATAATTTTGCGGATGCCAAAATCAAGCCCGGGGCCTCGACCGTTGGGTAATACAGACATGCGCTTTGCTACCTTTGAGGTGCTACGAGTGCATGTCGTCAACCCGGAAAAGGACGACGAGACGGTTCGGCTATCTTTGCCGGATACTCTTCAGGTAGCTTTTGGCGAGAGCGACTGTCGGCCTACCAAAGTTGATAGTTGCATCGACGGTTTTTTGGCCATGCCTAGACGTGAAGCACATCTAGGCCCGAGTCAGAAACAGCTCTTTCACCGGTCGGGCAGTTAGCGACGATTAAGAACGCCTAACAAAACCTCTCGACGTACCGCCAACAGATGAGCGAGCAGGCAAGCGACAGGAACGCCTTGTGCATGTCTGCTCGTCGCTCATGTCGAAGGCGCAATCTGCGGAAGCGGTGTAACCACCCCAAGGTGCGCTCGACCACCCAACGCCACCGTCCAAGCCTTTCGCGCGACTCCACGCCGTAGCGCGCGATACGAGCTGCGATGCCTCGACCACGCAACCAAGCCCGATGTGCTTTCGAAGCGTACGCCCGATCGGCATGCAGCTTACCTGGACGTTTGCGAGCGCGGCCTGCCAGCCCTTTAACTGCCGGGATTGACTCTACCAACGGGATGAGGAAACGCGAGTCGTGTACCTGCGCGCCTGAGATCTGGGCTACCAGTGGAAGCCCACGCTCATCCACCAGCAAATGGTGCTTGCTTCCGAGTTTGCCGCGATCGGTTGGGTTTCGGCCTGTGTGCTCGCCTCCGGCAGGTGCCGGTACGCTTGCAGCGTCAACGCAAGCTCGATCCCACATGATCTGGTCGTGCTCTCGGAGCCGTCGCAGAATCGCCTCGTGGACACGCTGCCAAACGCCGGCTCGCATCCATTCGTGAAGGCGACGCCAGCATGCCATGCCACTGCCGCAGCCGAGTTCGCGCGGCAGGTACTCCCACGGTATTCCAGTCTTAAGGACAAACAGGATTCCAATCAGGACCGCGCGATCGTCGATACGTGGCCGCCCTCCTTTCGGTGAGCGGCGATGGGCCGGAAGGTGAGCTGCGATAAGCGTCCAGAGGTCTTCGGGAAGAAGTGCTCGGGCCATGGCATCAGTCCGTCTACGAACACGGACGACATGTTAGTGGCCAGACTGAGCCTTCGTACGTCCGCTATCGACCCAAAGCAGACGTGTCCATCTCTTCGCAAGTTGATCCACTGAGCTTCTCACGCCGTAAGCCATCATCCTTTTAGTCAACGGAACGCTAACTCTTACCAACTGACGTTCTATTTCAGTCTTGCACGCAAGGCATCGAGTGCATCTCCTGTACACAGAAAACCAGCGAAAATATACATTTGACCAGGGATTGACACGGGGTGAACCGAGCTCATATCCCACAAATGCTTCCGTCGTAGCCAGATGGCTCCTCGGTGAGCAGGCGGTCCCACGTCTATTTATTCCCGTGGGTTTCATTGAAGGATAGCAGGACGCAGCGCCACGTTCTGTGTTGCGGCGTGGGTTAAGTCCTGGCGGAGTACAGGAGCAACCATGAAAGCTGTTGTCTATCGGGGTCCCCGCGAGGTAGCGGTCGAAAACGTGCCGGACCCAAAGATTGAGCGTCCAACAGACGCCATCGTCAAGATTACCTCGACCAACATTTGCGGTTCCGACCTGCACATGTACGAAGGCCGCACTGATTTCGAGCAGGGCCGCATCTTCGGTCACGAAAACCTCGGCATAGTCCAGGAAGTGGGGCCGGCCGTCGAGCGGCTCAAGCCCGGAGACTGGGTCTGCCTGCCTTTCAATATCAGTTGCGGCCATTGCAAGAACTGCGAGCGCGGCCTGACCAACTACTGCCTGAACGCGAACCAGCCGGGCGTGGCCGGCGGCGCCTTCGGCTTTGCCGACATGGGCCCATGGCCGGGCGGCCAGGCCGAATATCTGCGCGTGCCCTGGGCCGACTTTATGGCCCTGAAGCTGCCGGAGGATGCGGAGGAGAAGCAGACCGACTACGTGATGTGCGCCGACATCTTCCCGACCGGCTGGCACGCGACCGAACTGGCCGGCATGAAGCCGGGCGACGCGGTCGTCATCTACGGCGCCGGGCCGGTGGGCCTTATGGCCGCGCACTCGGCGATGATCAAGGGGGCTTGCAGTGTAATGGTGGTCGACTGCCATGCCGACCGGCTCAAGCTGGCCAAGTCGATCGGCGCGATCCCGATCGACTATTCGAAGGAAGACCCGGTGCAGCGCGTCATGGACCTGACCCACGGTATGGGCGCGGACGTGGGTTGCGAATGCGTCGGCTACCAGTGCCATGACCACCATCATCACCGCCAGGAGCGTCCCGACCTCACGATGAACAACCTGGTCGCCTCGGTCAAATTCACGGGCGGGATCGGGGTGGTCGGGGTGTTCGTTCCGCAGGACCCCGGCGCACCGGACGAACTGGCGAAACAAGGGAAGATCGCGCTTGACTGGGGCATGCTCTGGTTCAAGGGGCAGCGCGTCGCCACCGGCCAGTGCCCCGTCAAGGCCTACAACCGGCAACTGCGGGACCTGATTCACGCCGGCCGCGCCAAGCCCTCGTTCATCGTTTCCCATGAACTCAAACTGGATGAGGCTCCGAACGCCTACCAGCACTTCGACGTACGTGATCATGGCTGGACCAAGGTGGTCCTGCATCCCGGCTCCTAGCGGTGCAAACATTCTGATGGGAGGATTTATGTTAGCAACAAATTTTCGTGGACCATACCGGATCCGGGCCTCGCAAAAACCAGATCCCGTGATCGAACACCCGGGCGACGCCATCGTTCGCGTGACGCGCGCCTGCATCTGCGGCTCCGACCTGCACCTGTACCACGGGCTGGTGCCGGACACGCGCATCGGGCACACCTTCGGCCATGAATTCGTCGGTATCGTCGAAGAGGTCGGCTCGGCGGTCGAAACGCTCAAGGTGGGCGACCGCGTGCTGGTGCCCTTCAACCTGTTCTGCGGCTCATGCTTCTTCTGCCAGCGCGAGCTGTACAGCAACTGCCACAACACCAATCCGGAAGCGACCGCCGTGGGCGGCATCTACGGCTATTCGCACACCACTGGCGGCTACGACGGCGGCCAGGCCGAGTTCGTGCGGGTGCCGATGGCCGACGTGGGGCCGTACAAGATTCCGGACGACATCGGGGACGAGGACGCGGTGCTGCTGACCGATGCGCTGCCGACCGGCTACCAGGCCTCTGAAATGGGGGACATCAAGCAAGGCGACACCGTCGTGGTGTTCGGCGCAGGACCGGTTGGCATCTTTGCCGCCAGGTCGGCCTGGCTGTTCGGCGCGGGCCGCGTCATCGTGGTCGACCATGTCGAGTACCGGCTCGAGTTCGTGAAGCGCTACGCCCCTTGCGAAGTCATCAATTTTCGCGAGGTGGGCGACGTGGCCCTGCACATCAAGAAGATGACGGACTGGCTGGGCGCGGACGTGTGCATCGATGCCGTCGGCTGCGAGGCCTCGGGCAGCCTGGCTCAGACGATTACCGGACGCTGGACCATGCTGCAGGCGGGCGCAGCCACTGCGCTGTTCTGGGCGATCAATTCGGTGCGCAAGGGTGGCAATGTGTCCATCGTCGGGGTCTACGGGCCGACCTTCAACGCCGTACCGATTGGTAACGCCCTGAACAAGGGGCTCACGATGCGCATGAACCAGGCTTCCGTAAAGCGCCACGTGCCGCACCTGATCGAACACATCCGTCAGGGGCACCTGAAGCCGAGCGAGATCATCACCCACCGAGTGCCGCTAGAGGAAGTTTCGGACGCGTACCACATCTTCTCGAGCAAGTACGACGACTGTATCAAACCCGTACTGATTCCACCGCGTGCTGGCGCAGCGCGCCCAACGGCGTTCAGCGTCGTTCACTAAAGGAGCAGCCATGGACACCGAAACAGCTCGCCGCGATCTCGCCGAGCAGCGGCAGCACCCGCATCACCACGGCCACGTGGAATACGAGCGCCAGATGGACTTCGACCTGAACCGGCATAGTCCGCCCATTGAAGACCTGCAGCGCATCCCCGGCTGGGGCTCGGACCTCGACCGCAAGAACAGGCCTGCCGTCCCGATGGAGCGCACACCGCCACGCTTCATCCACGTGCCGGAGGGACAGCCGGTACAGCAGGCGCAGACCGTCGAAGTCTTCTGCTCGCCGGAGCGGCCTGGCATCACGCCGATCTTCGGCACTGCCGAGCCGCCCAAATGGGTCTCCGGCGCGATCCGGCGCGTGGCCTACAAGCTGCCGGAGAACGACCTTCGCCACTGGTTGATGCTGCTTGCGGCCGACCGCTTCAACATGGTCGAGGGCATTGTCGAGGACCTGGCGCACGGCCACATACCTAATGTGCTCGGAGAAATGGGCATCCGGGCCGAACTGCGCCACAACCCGGCCGGACTGGTGCGCAAGGCGCTCATCGCCACCGTGGTGGTCGGCGGCATCATGGCCCTGCGGAACCGTCGTAAGCGTTACTGATCCGCGCCCAGCCAAGTCGGGCGAGCACACAGCCCCGCGTTCGTGGCGCGAACGCGGGGTTTTTTCGCTTCTAAAATTCGTGGAAATTCATTCGGCATGCCCTGAAAGTCATGCGTGGCATGGCTTGCGGTACTTCAATAAAGGAGAAGAAACCGCAACGGATTCTTGTCCAAATACGTCTGCTTTTGGCCGATAGCGGACGGTCAGCACAGCTCAGTGTACTCGGCAGTTGCCTGCTGAGCAACTAAAGGGTTTTGTTAGGCGTACTAAGTTACTTTTGACTCGGCTCAGTAGTACTTTGAGGTAAAGACGGCAAGCTTGCCTCCGGGAATCGCCACCGTTTCGGTTTAGGTGAAGCCGTCTGAACTGGGAATGTGCCGTTATCGTCACTGCGGCACAATGCAGTCTCCGCGGCACGAATCTCCGCCAATCTGATATGGTCGCGTCGCCCCGGGTACATTACGGATCGGCGTTCTGGCATTCCCACTGGCGGCCCCAGATGCGTGCGACGAGGAACAATAACCGGCGCGGGATACGGCCATTCGAAACCCTCTGAGCGCTTTGGCTTACGCTTGCAGCTGCAGTCACGCGACGGTGCAGTCGCGTGCTGGATCACCCCGTCGTCGAGGCGTGCTCGATGCGGTGATAGAAAGACAAGAAGCCAGCGCACAACCTCAACGGCGAGTGCATCCCAGAACACTCTGGCAAATTCCGGCGTTACCAGTGGCGTTGGTTCACGCTTCTTTAAGGCCCTCTTTAAAGGATTGAACAAAATTGGTCCAAATACTTGGCGCCATTCGTTCTCTCGCTGGCGCAACAAAGTAACGGTTGTTGTTGCCGGCATGAGGTCAATGGTTCGAAAGATGAAAGCCCCTTCCCCATCGGCATTCCAGGCCTGCTGAAGTGCTGCGCAGGTGTGGCGCTGCCGGCGAAGTTTCGCCACGTGTTCACGACGGCGCACGCCCAGTCCACGGCTGGACATACCGATATAGCGGTAGCCTGTCGGGACATGCAGGATCTCATAGATCACGCATGCCACGACAACCTGGTCCAATGCTCGACCCATTCCCATTAAGGCACACCGCTTGAGAAGGCAGCCCGGTAGCACGTGGCCTAGCAGGCGCGCAAAGATGTTGAGTACGCGCATGCGCTGTTTTCTTCCTAAGTAGCCGGTCGATGCGCACACCATGACGCAATATAAACCTCTCCCGTAGAGTGGCGCGCACACGACGGAACTAATGTGTATGCGCCGACACAACCTCCAGTATCTAGCACCCTGTGACCTAAAATAGGCAGGGAGTAGCATGTGAACTCACGAGTCTTTCGTTTGCCGAAGTGTTTAGGCCGATGGAAACATCGCGGCCGACTAACTCAACCAATAGGCTGCGCAGTTCAAAGGCTTGCAAAGGGAGTTGTGCCGTGAAGACTAGAGAAAAGGATAGCTGGTCTAGCCAGCTTGAGCTACCGGACGGTAGGGTAATTTCCGGAGGCGCTGCAAGAGAAGCGAGGATCGCCGCACGGGGAGGTATGGACCGAATTTCTTCTGACTACGAGATGCGCGGCTATAGAACCTGTACAAAGGAAATCGCGGATCGTGTGTCGGCTGTTGAGAAACGCCTTGCACGCCTTGAAAAGCATAAGTAGGTCGGATGGCGAGACGACGATACGAATTTGGCTGGAGCTTGATTCTGTCTTGATTGGCCCGGCGACGCACTATGCCTATCATCAATGATAGCGTCGGGTTTGCTCGCAAGTTCAATGTGGACGCGCCAGCCATTGAGATTTTCCAGAGCTTAAAAGCCTTGGCAGAGTTTCCTTTGCCATGAAATGCTCCTTGCGTATCTTCGCAGCATACCGCCGAGCCTTAAGCTGCGAATCGTCACTGGTGTCGTGGGAACTCTTCAGCCCGTAAACTCAACACATGCCTGAGAAAGCATCCATTCTTCAATTTTGACATGCCACACGCGCAGTAAATCGAGCGGGCGGCGGATATAGTTCTGTTCACGGACTCCCTGCGGCGCGTGGCCCTGGATCTGCGCTGCAATGCCGGCCGGCGTCTGGAGCCATTCAGACAAGCTGGCGAACGAGCGGCGTAAGCCATGTAGAGTCAGCGGTGGTAACCCAGCAATGGCCAGGGCTTGATTATGCGCGATTCGTGGCTCTGCCAGCCTACCGGTCTCGCCCCTGGGGCTACTGAATACCCAGTCATTAGTACGCGGAAGAGCCGACAACACGCTCGCGACGTACGGTGTTAATGGAATAACTCGATGGTCCTCGACCTTATCATTCAGCCGGATACTGTTCCAGCGGAAATCCACATCCACCCAGCGCAGTCGAGCCACTTCTTCACGGCGTGCACCGGTCAGCAGGAGGGTCTGGAGATAGGCACTGATAACAGGATTTCTGATCTGGCGAACGGCGTTAAACCATGCCGCGAGCTGCTCACGCTGCAACACGTCGTGTTTTACTTGCGGTTTGCCTAAGACTTCCCGCGCCTTGACGCTTTTCGTCGGGTTTGCTGTCAGAAGATTCGAATACTTCGGATGCGCGGCGCACCAGTTCAGGCATGCCTTCAACAACCGCATTGCGAGCCGGCCGCTGGACGGACGGATGGCGGCTTCTGTCTTGGCCCAAGCTTCGATGCACTGGACGGTCAAATCGACCAGCCTCAAGTCTGCCAGAGGCGCCAAGGGACCAGGTGCGGTTAATTTCGGGCTTCGGCTGCGCGGTTCGCCGCCGGACTGGATAATTTTTCGGTGTGCAGCGATATGGTGCTGTGACCAAAGCGGAGAGCGCTCCGCTACATACTCCAACCAGACATCCCGTAGGGTTACGGCATTCCGCAACTCCTGCGCCTTCGATGCTGCTAACTCAGCCGCTTGTGTCGCCTGCTGCTCAGCCGCAAGCTTGCGTGGGTCAACGCCTTGGTCAACCAGAGTCTTATAACGCGTTGCCTCAGCCTGTGCCTTGGCGATCGGCCAAGTACGAATATCACCGATGGTGATGCGGATCGTCTTGCCGTGTAGCCTAGTTTCGAAAATGTACGATTTCGCACCTGATGCGGTCACCCGCAGCCCTAAGCCGCGAGCCTTGCCGTCCCAGAAAATCGTCTGTTGCTTGCCCGGTGCGCATTGAAAGCCCGCAATCCGCTCAGCCGTAAAGTTGGGATGCTTCACCCTCTACCTTCTATGTAGGCACTGTGTAGGCAAATTTTATCAACAAACCTGAACATTTACATATTTATTTTTTACCTAGGTATAGCAGCGATGCCTTCATCCCCCTATGAAATCGTAGTTTATAGCATAGTCATCAATTCAAACCAACGATATGTCTTGGTGATTTGTAATCATCAGGTGGCGGGTTCGAGTCCTGCAGCCGGCACCAATAGAATCAAGCACTTGGCCCGACCTTCATGGTTGGGCTTTTTGCTTTCTGGAGACGAAAAAAAGCCCGCCGGAGAGTGCGGGCAAGGAGAACAAAGCACAAGGTAGTCTCACATCGAAGACAACTCAGTGTAGCCCTTGTGTAGCGGTTAAAGTCTAACCAATAGTAACTTTGTTAACATAAAAGCGCGCCTCGCCACCAGACACGGCATTACAGCAGAGCCAGCGCCGGCATCCCATGCTTGCCCAGCCAGGTCGTCTCGAAGCGCTGCTGCACCAGCCTCAGCGACACGGAATCGCCCCGCTGCCGGTACACCTCCATCAAGCCACGCAGCGCCCAGCCATTGCTCGGCGTGCGCGCCAGCGCTGACCGGAACACGGTCTCGGCCTCGTCGAGCTGGCCGGAACGCAGCAGCGCCACACCCAGCGACTGGCGGGTCGGGTAATACCAGTACGGCGGTTCCATATACGGCAGGCTGTCCTGCACGGCGACCGCCTGCCGGAAAGCCGCCAGCGCCAGCGGCCGGTCGCCCTGGGCATCGGCCAGGCGCCCGGTGGCGACGTAGCGGGCGGTCTTGACGATGTCCTGGGCCGGCACGTTCCAGGCGGCGAAGGGTTTGAAGTCGGCCGTGCTTTCGATCGCGGCCAGCGCGTCGATCTCGCGCCGGCTGTCCTCGAGCATGCCCTTGCGCGCGTAGCCGACCGCGCGCGCGTAATGCCACATCGCCCTGACCAGCACCAGGTCGGGCCCCGGGTCCGGCAGCGATACCAGGGTGTCCGGGTCGCTGAACTGCACCTGCGAGAAGTACGGCGCCGCCTTCACCGGTTGCAGCGACGGGAACTGCGTCACCAGTTCGTAGGGCAGCGCCTTGTCGAGCTTGACGGCGGCGTCGAGCGCGGTCCTGCCGTCGCCGCCCATCAGCGCGGACACCATCACGAAGTGGATATTGTGCGGGTAGTAGGCGCCCTTGTAGACCGGGTCGCTGCGCGAGCGGCTGAAGTAGCGTTCGTCGGTGGCGACGGCGTCGATGTTGGCCGCCAGCGATTCTCTGTACATGCCGAGCCGGTAATAGATATGCGATGGCATGTGCACGATGTGGCCCGCGCCGGGAATCTGCTTCGCCAGCAGGCGCGCGTAGGGCAAGGCCCGCTCGGGGTTCGAGGATGCCTCCACCGCGTGGATGTAATAGTGTTCGGCGCCCGGGTGATGGGGATTGCGCGCCAGGACCGTCTCGAGGGCCGCGATCATCTCTGCCGCGCGGCCCTTCGGCTGGCTGCCGCCGGCCTGCCAGTAATCCCAGGGCGACAGGTCCATCAGCGATTCGGCGTACAGGACCTGGATGGTGTCGTCGGCCGGGAAGGCGCGCGCCGCTTCCATCATCGCATCGGCATAGGCCTTGTCGAGGTGAGTGCGGTCCTCGACGGGCGTGTCGGCATAGCGCTGGCCGACGGCGCGGATCAGGGCCTGCTCATGGGGTGTGGTGCGGCCGGCCAGCTGCAGGGCCTTCTGGGCCGCCGCACGGGCCGGCGCGACCGCTTCCGGGAACATCGGCGCGTTGATGTTGGGGCCGAGCGCCAGCGCTTCTCCCCAGTAGCACATCGCGCAGTCCGGGTCGATGCGCGCCGCGGCGCGGAAGGCGCGCACGGCCTCGGCATGGTTGAAGGCGAAGGTCAGGCGCATGCCCTGGTCAAAATAGGCCTGGGCTTGCGGACTGCTGGTCGTGATCGGCACGTGCAGCTTGCCGAGGTTCTTGTACAGCGGCGGCGCCGAGCTGTCGCCCTCGGCCGGCAACTGCTGGCCCGGCTGGAAGGGACGCGTCTCGGTGGGGAATTGTTGCTGCGCTTGCAGCAGGCTGGCCAGCAGCACGGGACGCCCGGGCTGGGCCGACGTGCAGCTCGCGCCCCCGGCGAACAGGGGATCGAAGGCGACGCGCTCCCGCCTGGCTTCGGACGGGGAATAGGCCAGTAGCGAAAGGAGCCCGGCGCTCAGCAGGGCCAGCAGGATTCGATGGTGTCGCATGACGCCCTCCTCTCACCAACGTAGGCGATAAGAGAGGGCTTGGCAAGATCAACGCTGGTGCACGGTGCAGGCATCGACCCCGTCGTGCTTGCCGAACTCGAAACGCACCGGCAGGAACAGTTCGATCACCTCGGCATTGGTGCGCGCATGCATCGATACCTCGTCCACCGTAAAGCCGCCGCCACCCGCCAGGGCCAGCGGCAGCATCAGCTGGTCGCCCAGGTATTCCGCGACCGCGGCCCGGGTAGTCAGGAACCGGCGGGCGCGCTGCACCACGTGGCGGGCGACGTTCTCGGCTGTGACGGATTTCTCGCCGAAGGCCGTGAACACTTCGGTCGTGTGTTCGTACTCCAGGGTCAGCATCAGGGCGTTGCCGGGGCCCTGCTCGTCCGGCAGGCGGCGCGCCAGCAGCTGCTCCTCTCCCCAGTTCATGGCCTTGCCGACGCACTCCAGCTCGCGCTGCGCCACGCGCGCCGGGATGCCGGCGATGAAGCACTCGGCATACGCGGCCTTCCGTTCGCCGCGTTCCATCCAGGTGCGCGGCCGCAGTTGCGCGCAGGGGGTGACGCTGGCCACGACTTCGCCGCCGCCGGCCGGATAAAAGCCGAAGCGTTCCAGCTTCACGTCGATCTCCGCCCCCATCCCGGCCAGCAGGCGGCAGTAGGCGCGCTGCAGGAACTGCACCGGCGGCGCCATCGGATTGTGCGTCCCGCCGGACAGGCGCAGGGTCGACGGCCGGTCCGCCGTGAGCAGCGCCGGCAGCACGGTCTGCAGCACCAGGGTGCAGCTGCCGGCAGTGCCGATCGCGAAGCGGTAGTCGCCGCCCTGGACTTTGCCGGGAATGAATTCCAGCTCCTGGCTGCCGACCGCCGCGCCAGTCACCCGGGCAGCGCAGATCTGGCTGGCCGCCTGCACCGCCACCAGGTGCTGGCGCATCAGGCCGGGCTTGGTGCGCCGCGCGCGGATCTGGCGGATGTGGAATGGCCGGCCGGTGATCATCGCCAATGTCAGCGCGCTGCGCAGGATCTGGCCGCCGCCTTCGCCCGCCGATCCATCCAGTTCGATCATGTTCATCCTTTCACGCACACGATCTGCTTGAGCGTGTGCACCACTTCGACCAGGTCGCTCTGCGCCTGCATGACGGCATCGATGTCCTTGTAGGCCATCGGGATCTCGTCGATCACGCCGGCGTCCTTGCGGCATTCCACGCCTTCGGTCGCCTTGACCTGGTCGTCGACCGAATAACGGCGCTTGGCTTCGGTACGGCTCATGGTCCGCCCGGCGCCGTGGCTGCAGCTGTGGAAGCTTTCGGGATTGCCCTTGCCGCGCACGATATAGCTCTTCGCGCCCATCGACCCCGGAATGATGCCGAGTTCTCCCGCGCGCGCCGATACCGCGCCCTTGCGCGTGACCAGCACGTCCTTGCCGAAGTGGTGCTCCTTCTGCACGTAGTTGTGGTGGCAGTTCACCGCTTCCACGTGCGTCTCGAACGGTTTCGCAATCACCGAGCGCACCGCCGCGATCAGGTTCTGCATCATCACTTCGCGGTTCATGCGCGCGAACTTCTGGGCCCAGCCGACCGCCTGCACGTAGTCGTCGTAATGATCCGTTCCTTCCTGCAGGTAGGCCAGGTCCTGGTCCGGCAGGTTGGCGAAGTGGGTGCGCATGTCCTGCTTGGCCAGTTCGATGAAGTGCGTGCCGATCGCATTGCCGACGCCGCGCGAGCCGGAATGCAGCATGAACCACACGAAGCCCTGTTCGTCGAGGCAGATCTCGATGAAGTGGTTGCCGGTTCCCAGCGTTCCCAGGTGCTTGTAGTTGTTCGTGTTCTTCAGCCGCGGCGTCTTCTGGCAGATGACGTCGAATTCGTCCTTCAGCGCCATCCAGGCGGTGTCGACGGCCTGCGGCGGCGACTCCCACGATCCCTTGTCGCGGCCCTTGAAACCGCGGGTCTTGGGCGACATCCCGTGCGGCACCGAGCGTTCGATCGCGCTGCGCAGCGGGCCGAGGTTGTCCGGCAGGTCGGACGCAGCCAGGGTCGTCTTGGCGGCCATCATGCCGCAGCCGATGTCGACGCCCACCGCGGCCGGGATCACCGCACCCAGGGTCGGGATCACGCTGCCGATGGTCGAGCCCTTGCCGACGTGGACGTCGGGCATCGCGGCCATGTGCTTGTAAATGAAGGGCATGCGCGCGGTGTTCGCCAGCTGGCGCTTCGCATCTTCTTCGACCGGTACGCCGCGCGTCCACATCTTGACCGGGCTGCCGCCTGCCACTTCCAGGACATCGTAGTGTTCGTTTTTCATTTTTCTCTCTCCTAATTTTGCACCAGGGTCGACAGGACATTCTGCCAGACGCGCTGCGCCTGCCATGCGGGAACCGCGCCGGACTCCGGGAATACTTTTACCTGGGCCTCCATGCCCTGCACATCAACGCGCAGCGATACCGCCTGCACCCCTGCCGCCCTTCCCTTTGCGCCGGCCTTGCCGACGCTGATGATCCAGCCCATTTCCGCCTCCTGTGTCGTCGTTTTGTTCCTTCCTATTTGCAAGCGGCGTGCCAGGCATGGCCATCGGCACTTATTGGATGAGCAAGCGATTGATTCATAAGGACATTGTGATCGACAAGGACCAGATGACAAAAGATATAGTCGAATAAGAAATATGTTAGATTTATCTTTATAGATAAGGTTTTATACAATGAAAAACAAGAAAACCGTCGTCATCGGCTTCGTCGGCACCCAGCTCGACAACGGCAAGGGCAGCGCCCGCTGGGAAAAATGGCGGCCGACGGTCGCCCTGACCCAGCACGAGGATGTAGTGGTCGACCGCATCGAGCTGCTGTTCAACGGGACCATGCACGCCCTGGTCGACGTGGTGAGCCAGGACATCGGCGCGGTCTCGCCCGAGACGGCGGTCGTGCCGCACCATATCGAGATCGACGACCCGTGGGACTTCGAGCAGGTCTACGGCGCGCTGTTCGACTTTGCGAAGGCCTACCCCTTCGATCCGGACAACGAGGAATACTGGATCCACATCACGACCGGTACCCACGTCGTGCAGATCTGCCTGTTCCTGATGACCGAGGCGAATTACTTTCCGGGCCGCCTGCTCCAGACCTCGCCGCCGCGGCGCCATGCACCGGGAGAGCCGGGCAGCTACGCGCTGATCGACCTCGACCTGTCGAAGTACGACCAGATCGCGCAGCGCTTCTCGCGCGAACAGCAGGAAGGGGTGGCGTTCCTGAAATCCGGCATCGCCACCCGCAATGGCCGCTTCAACGCGATGATCGAGGAGATCGAACGGGTGGCGATCAAGTCGAAGGCGCCGATGCTGCTGATGGGGCCGACCGGCGCGGGCAAATCCTTCCTGGCGCGCCGCCTGTACGAGCTCAAGAAGGCGCGGCGCCAGGTCGACGGCAGCTTCGTCGAGATCAACTGCGCGACCCTGCACGGCGACGGCGCCGGCTCCACCCTGTTCGGCCACATCAAGGGCGCGTTCACGGGCGCCGCCTCGGATCGCGCCGGGCTGTTGCGCACCGCGAACAAGGGCGTCCTCTTTCTCGACGAGATCGGCGAGTTGGGCCTGGACGAGCAGGCGATGCTGCTCAAGGCGATCGAGGAAAAACGTTTCCTGCCGGTCGGCGGCGACCACGAGGTGCACAGCGACTTCCAGCTGATCGCCGGGACCAACCGCGACCTGTCCCGCGAAGTCGGGCGCGGACGCTTCCGCGACGACCTGTTCGCCCGCATCAACCTGTGGACTTATGAATTGCCCGGGCTGGCCGACCGTCTCGAAGACATCGAGCCGAACATCGATTTCCTGCTGCGCGAATTCGGCGCCGAGCACGGCCAGATGGTGCGCTTCAACAAGGAGGCGCGCGACCGCTACATGCGCTTCGCGATGTCGGATGCGGCGCGCTGGACCGGCAACTTCCGCGACCTGTCCGCCTCCGTCGTACGGATGGCCACGCTGGCCGAGGCGGGACGGATCACCAATGAGATCGTCGAGGCCGAAGCCGTTCGCCTGAAGCGCTTCTGGCAGCCCTTCCGCGAGCCGGACGCCGGCATGGCGGACGCTGACCTCGAGGAGTTGCTCGGCGCAGCCGCGGCCGCGGGCCTGGACCAGTTCGACGCGCTGCAGCTGCAGGCGGTCGTCAAGGTCTGCCGGCAATCGAAGTCGCTGTCGGATGCGGGCCGCAGGCTGTTCGCGGTCTCGCGCAATGCGAAGCGCCAGCCGAACGACGCCGACCGCCTGAAGAAATACCTGGCGCGTTTCGACCTGTCCTGGGATGCGCTGCAGGCTTAGGAATTCTGCGCTTCATACCGCCGATGCTGCAGTCTGTCGCAATCCGCCATTTCTCCAGGACGCACAGGCCTATAGTGCATCCATCAGCCAACTTCTGGAGAACAAGTCATGAACAAACTGCTCAGCACCGCATTCCTGGCCACCGCTTTCTCGATGGGGGCGCAAGCCGCTTGGGCGGACGACATCGTGCGTGAAAACCGTCCGGTCGATGCCAAGGTGTCGAAGATCCACCTGGGCGGCGTGATTCGCCTGAACGTGCGCCAGGGGCCGACGCCATCGCTGGTGGTGTCGGGCGACCGCCGCTACGTCTCGAAGATCACGACGACCCAGCGCGGCGATACCCTCACGATCGATACCGAAAACAATAACAATATGCACTTCGGGAACAACAAGGGCAATGAGCTGCGCGCCGACCTGACGGTGCCGAACCTGCAGGAATTCGTTTCCGAGGGCGTGGGTTCGAGCGAGGTGTCGGGCTTCAGCGGCGACAAGCTGGTGGTGTCGCTGGATGGCGCGGGCGCCGTGAAGGTCAGCGGCCAGTACCGCGACATCGATGCCCATCTGGGCGGCGTCGGCGGCCTCACCCTCAACACGACGGGCCAGGCGGATCGGATCGAGCTGAAACTGGGCGGCGCGGGCCACATCAGCGTGAGCGGCCAGGCCAAGGTGCTGCGTGCCCATCTGGGCGGCGTCGGCAGCCTCGACGCGCAGCAATTGCGCGCCGATACGGTCGACCTGGACATGTCGGGCCTGGGCGGCGCCAGTGTCTTCGCCAGGACCGCAGCCAACGTCAACCTGAACGGCATGGGCTCGGCCACCGTCTACGGCAAGCCGGCGACGCGCAACGCGACCACGAATGGATTCGGGAAGGTGAGCTGGCAGTAAGCATTCCGCTTCCGGCACGGGGCTGGGCCACCGTGCCGGACGCCCTGCCGGCAGGCTTAGCGGATCACCGTGTCGTTCTTCACGGATTTCACACCCTTCACGCCACGCGCCAGTTCGACGGCGCGCTGGGCGCTTTCGCGCGAATCGACGAAGCCGCTCAGCTGGACCGTACCCTTGAACGTTTCCACCTGAACCTGGGTCGCCTTGACGGTCGGGTCGGCGGCAAAGGCAGCCTTCACCTTGCCGGTAATCACCGAGTCATCGATGTATTCACCGGTGCCTTCACGGGTGGGAGTTGGAGCGCAGGCAACCACCGACACCAGCAGGGTGCCGGCGATGAGGGATTGAGCAATAGCGGACTGGAAACGACGAGTAAGAGCCATGACAGTTCTCCCGATGAATTGAGATTTTTATTATTCCCAATTTCGGCATAGCCTGTCGCCCGATACTGTTGTGAAAACGGCACTGTAGGACTCAAGGGGCGCCGGCGCCGCCCGCATGGGCTGCCGGCAGCGCGTTTGCACGGCTGGCAATCAATTGGGCCGACAGGTCGCGGCCGATCACCAGTCTTATGTTCGCGCGTCCATTCATCCTGACCTCGACCGGCCTGCCGCCGAAGCGTTCGGCCAGCCGTTCGGCCACGCCACGGAAGGCCGGCTGGTACTCGATGCGGGTCTGGCGCACCGCGAACCCCTTCTCGTTGGTCAGCCGCACGACTTTCACGGCCGGGTCGCGCAGCTGGCGCGACATCATCCGCGCCAGGCCCTGGCGCCCGTTGCCATTGCAGATCTCGAGCGCGGCCACGATGGACGGATCCTTGTCCTGCTTCGGCGGCACCGGCACAGGCGGGGCGGCCGGCGGGAGTGCCGCGGCCGGCGCCGCGCTGCGGACCGGTGTCACGCGGCGCAGTTCGAGCACGCCGTTCGGGTTGCCGACGACTTCGACGAAGGCCCAGTCCATGTCCGGGCGCCCGGTCGTCTTCACCGCCTTTTCGATCGGCGCCAGCCTGGCGCCACCGTCCGCGGCGGCGTAATCGGCGCGGAAGTCGTGCTCGCGCAGGGCGCTGGCCTGGCGCAGCATCTGCGCTGCGCGTTCATCCTGGCCGAGCTGCTGCAGGGTCTCGCCAAGGCGCTGCCAGGTGCGGTGGTTCAGCGGATCGAGCAGGCAGGCCTTCTCCAGCGCGACCAGGGCCTCGTCGTATTGGCCGTTGAGGAAATAGGCGTGGCCGAGGTTCCCGAACAGGAAGGCGGTGCCGATCCCGGATGACATCGTGGCGTCGCGCGTCAGCTCGCGCCAGATCGGGATCGCCCTGGCGAAGTCGCGCTGCTCGGCGTAGGCGATCGCCAGGCCGTTGCGCGCATTCACGTGGCCGCCCTCCGCCCGCAGCGCTGCCTGGTAGGCCGCGATCGCCTCGTCGTAACGGCGCGCCAGGTGGTAGTTGCGGCCGCGGACGTAATTGTCGTCGGCGGCCGCGACTGCCGCGCGCGTCGGATCGGCATGCACGGCCATGCTGCTGCACGCCGCCAGCATCGCGCCGCTGCACAACACGGGCAAGGTCTTGATCAGGATTCGGGTACGCATGACAAGCTCCTTGGAAAATCAGTGAGCGCCGGTCAGGACCGTGCCGAAGATGCGCATGATCTTGATTGCGGCCGGGCCGAGCAGCACCATCAGCAAGGTCGGAAAAATGCAGAAGATCAGCGGGAACAGCAGCTTCAGGCCGATCTTGGCTGCGGCCTCTTCGGCGATCACGCGGCGCTTGCTGCGCAGGTTCTCCGAATACACGCGCAAGGCGTCCCCGATGCTGGTGCCGAAGCGCTCGGACTGGATCAGCATCGCCACCAGCGCGTCGATGTCGTCCACGCCGATACGCAGCGAAAAATTGCGCAGCGCCTTTTCCTTGCTGAAGCCGGCACGCATCTCCATCAGCACCAGCTGCAGCTCCTGGGCCAGGACCACGCTCTTGATATGGATTTCGCTGGCCACCTTGACCAGTGCGCGCTCCAGGCTCAAGCCGGCTTCGACGCACACGGTGAGCAGGTCGAGGGCATCGGGAATGGTTTCGAAGATCTCGCGCTTGCGGCGCTGGGCGATACGGGCCAGCACCACGTTCGGCAGGTAATAACCGCCCGACGCCGTGAGCAGGAGCAGGAGCAGCACCCTCGTGCCGCTGTGGGCAACAGGCAGGAGGGCAAGCACGATGCCGGCCAGCGCGGGAAACGCCAGCGCGAGCACGCTTTTCGACGCGAAATAGAGTGCCGGGGCCGCCGGGTTGCGCCAGCCGGCATTCATGAAGCGCGTGCGCAGCGCCGACTTTTCCCACCCTTCGTCCGGCACCGACAGCCTGGTCAGCGGCCGCGCAGCCTTCGCCATGCGGTCGAGCCAGCCCCCATCCGGCTTGCCGTCGTCGGCATGGCCCAGGAAGTGCGCCAGCCGCGCGCGTAACGCGGCCGGCGCGAACAGGAGCATTCCCAGCCAGGCCAGCATGCAGACGATCGCGAAGACGATCAGCAGGAACAGCAATTGCGGGGTAGTCATCGACGGCTCCTCAGATACGAATGCGGATCACCTTGCGCAGCCAGAACACCCCGACGATGATCATGACCAGTCCGTACCAGGACAGCCGGATGGCGGTCGGGTCGGTCCACATGAACCTGATGTACTCGGGATTCAGCAGCACCATCGCGCCGCCCACCACGAACGGGAGCAATCCCAGGATCCAGGCCGACATCCGCCCCTCGGCCGACAGCACGCGCACCTGGGCCGCCAGCTTCAGGCGTCCACGGATGATGTGACTGATGTTGCCGAGGATCTCAGCCAGATTGCCGCCGGTCTCGCGCTGGATCAGGACGGCAATGATCAGGTAACGCAGGTCGGTCAGCGGGATACGCGCGGCCATGTTGTGCAGCGCCTCGCTCATCGGCACGCCGTAGTTGATTTCTTCGCGGGCGATGCGGAATTCGCCGCTGAGCGGCTCCGACAGTTCGTTGCCGACGATTTGCAGCACGTTGGTAAACGAATGGCCGGCGCGCAGCGCGCGCGCGATGAAATCGGCCGCTTCGGGCAGCTGCTCCTCGATATGCACCAGCCTTCGCGCCCGCGCGCGGCGCACCAGCGCCAGGGGAAGCAGCGCGAACACGACCGACACCCCGGAACGCAGCGGCGCCGGCCAGTGCAGTCCAAGGAAGATGCCGGCCAACAGCGCCACGCCGGTCCATATCAGGAAGTACTCGACCGTCCACTTGGTCCCGGACTGGATCAGCAGCTGGTCGAGGCGGTGGACGAGCGCGGCCCGGCGCAGCAGGCGGTCCGCCACGTCGTGACGGCTGAAGCGGCGCTGCTTGAGGATTGAGATGCGCTCGCTGGAGCGGCCGGGGGTGCCCGACATCAGTTGCAGGCGCCGCGCCACGCGCTGGGCCGCGGCGCCGTGCGAACTCACCCACCACAGATACAGCCCTTCGATCGCGAGGATCACGGCGGCGAACAGGAAGACGACAAAACCGTAGAAAAGGATGTCCATGCAAGGCTCCGCAGCGGCACGGCGATCAAGTGAAGATGCGGTCCGGATCGAAGGTGTCTTCGGGCACCGGAGCGCCGAAGGTCTTGAGGCGCTCGGCGAAGCGCGGCCGGACGCCGGTGGCGCAGAAATGGCCCTGCACCTTGCCTTCGGCATCGATGCCGGTCTGTTCGAAGCGGAAGATCTCCTGCATCGAGATGATGTCGCCTTCCATGCCCGTGACTTCCTGGATGCTCACCATTTTGCGGGTGCCGTCGGTCAGGCGCGAGGCCTGCAGGATTACGGTGATGGCCGAACAGATCTGCTGGCGGATCGCACGCGCAGTCAGGTTGACCCCGGCCATGCTGACCATGTTCTCCAGGCGCGACAGCGCGTCGCGCGGCGTGTTCGCGTGGATCGTCGCCAGCGATCCTTCGTGGCCGGTGTTCATCGCCTGCAGCATGTCGAGCGCTTCCGGCCCGCGCACTTCGCCCAGGATGATGCGGTCGGGACGCATCCGCAGCGAGTTGCGCACCAGGGCGCGCTGCGTCACCTCGGCCTTTCCTTCGATGTTGGGCGGGCGCGTCTCGAGTCGCACCACGTGCGGCTGGCGCAGCTGCAGCTCGGCCGCGTCCTCGATGGTGACGATGCGTTCGTTGGCCGGAATGAAACCCGAAATCAGGTTGAGCAGCGTGGTCTTGCCGCTGCCGGTACCGCCCGAAATCAGGATGTTGACCTTGGCCAGCCCCAGGCTTTCCAGCACCTTGATCATCGGCGGCGTGATGCTCTTGAAGTCGATCAGGTTCTGCACCGTCAGCGGCGAGGCGCCGAAGCGCCGGATCGACACCAGCGGACCGTCGACCGCGAGCGGCGGAATGATCGCGTTCACGCGCGAACCGTCCGGCAGGCGCGCATCGACCATCGGACTTGATTCGTCGACCCGGCGGCCGACGCGCGAGACGATCTTCTCGATGATCTTCATCAGGTGCGCATTGTCGTGGAAGGTCACGTCGGTCAGTTCCAGGCGCCCGCGCCGCTCGACGTAGACCTGGCTGTGGGTGTTGACCAGGATGTCCGAGATGGTCGGGTCGTTCAGCAGCGGCTCGAGGGGACCGAATCCGAGCATCTCGTGCTGGATGTCGAGCACCAGGTGGTGCCGCTCCTGCTGGTTCAGCACGATGCGCTCTTCCTCGATGATGCGCTGGACCAGCAGCGCCAGCTCGTGCTTGAACTGTTCGGTGGTCAGGCGCTTCAGGCGCTCCAGGTCGATCCGGTCGAGGATCATCTGGTGCATCGTCTTCTTCAACTCCTGGTAGGCCTGTTGCGCCACCTCCGGCAAGGCCGGGTGATGGCGATCCTCGTCGGTTCCGGACAAACGCTCGCGCAGGGACATGGGATCGGCTCCTTGGGGTTCAGTCATCGCCCTCGCCGCGTCCGAACAGGCGGTCGAACAAGCCCTTGGTTTCGGTCACGCGGCGGGCCGTCACCACTTCGACCAGGTCGGCCAGGCTGCGTGCGGCCGCACTGCCGCGCGCCAGCTGCAGCACGGGAATGCCCTGGTTGACCGAATCGGTGACGGCAATGTAATCGTTGGGAACGGTATGCAGCACTTCCGCGCCGAGCGCCGCGTGCAGGTCCTGCAGGCGCAGCCGGCCGCCTTTCTCGTAGCGGTTGACGATCAGGCGGATGTGATCGGTGACGTAGCCGAGCGAGCGGAATATATCCAGCAGGCGGCGCGCATCGCGGATATCGGGCAGTGCCAGCTGCAGCACGGGATAGATCGCATCGGTGCCGTCGAGCGCGCGCAGCGAAACCGCGTCGATCTGGCGGCCGACGTCGAGCACGATGTAGTCGTAGTGCTGGCGCGCCACGCGCAGGATGGTATCGATGTGCTCGGGCTTGGCTTCGATGGCCTGGCCGGGATCGTCGGCTGCCGCCAGCACGCCGAATCCAGGCGCCACGTGCACCAGGCAGGATTCCAGGAACGGACCATCGATGCGGGCGATCTGCTGGCACACGTCCGACAGGGTCATGGCCGGCTTCTGGTCCGACACGTACAGCGTGGCGTCGCCGAACTGGCGGTGCAGGTCGATCAGCAGCACTTTCTTGTCGGCGAGCGTGGCCAGCGCATAACCGAAATTGGTCGAGATGAAGGTTGCGCCGCTGCCGCCCTTGCAGGCGATGAAGGCCAGCACCTTGCCGTCGCGCGCCGACGCCACGCCGGCGCTGGCGGCGATGCGGTCGATCGCCTCATGCAGCGCGCGATGCACCAGCGGCAGCTGGAGCACTTCGCGCACGCCGGCACGCATCGCGCGGATCAGCAGTTCGGGATGGTGGTTATCGGTCAGCAGCATGAAATGCGCGGCTGCGTAATGGCGGGTCAGGCGCTCCAGCAAGTCTCCGTCGGCGGCATCGGCTTCGCTGGTGTCGACGATGACGAGGTCGGGAGGATCGGACAGCGGGCGATCGAGAGCGTCGCGCAGGCTGGCGCGGCTGGCGGATACATTCAGCGGCGGTACGCGCGCCGCGCCTTGGGAGGCGATCTCCGCGTAAAGCTGGGTGTCGCGGCTGATCAGGAGGGCTTTCATTGGATTCCTCGGAACGGCATTCAGTCAGGTCCATCATCGATTCAGCTTGCGCTGCGTGTCCGGGCTCGACCGGCCCGCGCCACTTCACTGGCTGCCGCTCCCTGCAACCAGGGGGCGTTCGTTGCCGGATCCGCTTTCCTTGAACAGTCGCTGGTAGCGTTCCTGTGCCGCGCGGGCCGCGGCGCCGTCGACGCCGGAAGCCGGATCCGTATTCGCCGCAGCCTCGGGATGGATCACCTGGGCGGAAAGGTTCGCGCGCACGGAGTCGCCGAAGTGGTCGTTGAAGCGCGGGGTCGAGCTGCAGCCTTGCAGCAGCGCGCCCAGCAAAGGCACAAGCACGAGCGGATTGCGTCGGATGGACATCGCTTTCTCCTATTTCAATTCGAAGCCGCCCGCACTCTGCGAAGGGCGCGAGGCCGGCGCCGGCGCCGGCGTCGACAAGGCCGCGTTGCTGGCCTCGGGCGCGGGGCCGTCCAGGCGCCCGCCGAGCATCAAGGCGCCGCGCGACGGCACGCCTACCTTGTCGGTCGGCAGTACGTAGCCCGGACCGGGCATCGGCTTGACCAGGTGGGCGGTAATCACGAAGACTAGTTCGGTGCGGTCCTGCTGGTAATCGGTACTGCGGAACAGGGCGCCCAGAACCGGCACTTCGCCCAGCACCGGCAAGCCTTTCAGGTTGGTCACCAGGTTATTCTTGATCAGCCCACCGATCGCGAAGCTCTGGCCGTCATACAGCTGGACCGTGGTGGTGGCGCGGCGGGTGGTGATGACGGGCAGGATCGAGGTCCCGTTGATGCCGCTGGCGGTGATGCCGATGCCTTCGCGCGACAGCTCCGAGACCTCGGGCGCGACGTGCAAATTGATCCGCCCGCCGGACAGCACGGTCGGCGTGAAGCGCAGGCCGACGCCGAATTCCTTCTCGGCCAGGGTGACGCGGTTGTTGTCCTGGGCAACCGGCACATAGAACTTGCCGCCCGCCAGGAAGGTGCCTTCCTGGCCGCTGATTGCCATGATGTTCGGCTCGGCCAGCACGCGCACCAGGCTGTCCTGCTTCTCGGCGGTGGCGGTCAGGCCGTTGCCGTTTGACTTGTTGGCGCCGATCGAGCCATGGGTCGTGCCGGTGATGAAGTTCGACAGCAGGGTCGCGGCCCAGCTGCCGGAGCCGAAGCGCCAGGTCGTACCGGCTTCGAGCCGCTCGAGCAGGGTCTTCGATACTTCCGCAACCTTCACTTCCAGCTGCACCTGCTGCGGAGCGCTGACGGCCAGCAGGTTGACGACCCGGGCGGCAGGCAGATTGCTGGCAGCGGACGCCCCCGGCGGATTGGCCGTATCCTGCTTGTCCGGCACAGGCAGCGGACGCAGCGGTCGGCGCACGTAGGCGTTCGCCAGTTCGACCGCGCGCGCCACCGCGGCCGCATCGCTCACGGTGCCGCTCAGGATCAGCGTATCGGCGGCCGACAGTACCTTGATGTCGCGTTCTTCCGGCATCACCTCCGCCAGCGTGGCCTGCAGGGGCGCCGCGTCCATCGCTACCGTGATGTCGAGCATGCTGCACAAGCCGCTTTTGCCCTGCACGATCATATTGGTGGTGCCGACATCGACGCCCGCGATGTACAGCGTGTCCGGGGCGACCAGCAGCGCCTGGACGACAGCCGGGTTGCCGACGCTGCGGTGCTGCACCGGCTCGGGCAGGCGCATCAGGTTCGACTTGCCGACCTGCAGGGACAAACGGGCGGGCTTTGCCGCGTCGCCCTGGCAGCGCGGCGCGACCTCGGCGCGGGCGGACGCCGCCTGGCCCGGATTGTCGGCAGCCTGCACCGGCTTGGCGGCCAATGCGGGGGCGGCGGACAGCGCCAGGCCGGCGGCAAGGAGACAGCGGAGAAGCGGCGTATGCATCAGGCATCCGTTCATGGCATTACCCCGGAATAGGTTCAGAAGCACTCCTGCGTCATGCGCAGGCCGTTGAGCACCGTGACGCAGTCGCGCCTGACCGGCGCCGCCACCTTGACGATCACCGGCGCCGGACGCGCGGCAGGCACCGGCTTCGCGGCGGGCTTGGGCGGCGCCGGCGCCGGGGACGGCAACAGCGTCAGCTTGGTGGCGCCCTCGGTACTGGCCGACTGCGGATCGATCTGGTTGCGCAGGGCCAGCGACAGGGTGCCCACGCTGCGCGCCAGGTCGAGCTTCTCGGCCTGCTCGGGCGTGACTTCCAGCGTGACGGCATTGACCACCTTGGGCTTGGTTTCGTCGCGGTTGACTTCCTGGGCGACCGCCAGCACCAGGATCCGCTCCAGCACGATCTTCGAGATGCTCTGCTCGCGCATGGTGGAACCGGGCGCCACATCCTTTTGCATGCTGACGATGATGTCGACGTAGTTGCCCGGTAGTGCGAAGCCGGCCACGCCGATCACGTCGTTCACGCGCACCGTGATCGCGCGCTTGCCTTCGGTGATCAGGGCCGACAAGCCGCCCAGCGTGCCGGACGGCGCCAGCTTGCTTTCGCTGACCGGCTCGCCCATCTGCAGGTTGCTCTTGAGGACCCGTCCACCGAGCTTTTGCGGATCGGTGAACGCACCTTTCGGCACGCTGTCGGCCGGCCACTCGGCCAGCTTGAACATCTCCGGCGCCAGGCGCTGGCCGAGGCTGATGTCGGCGGCGGCCACTGCGATGCGGCCGGCGTTGCCGGACGGCTGGTTCAACAGCCAGCGCGACGCGAAGACCACGGCCGCCAGGCCGAACACGATGGCAACCGCCATGACGATGAATGCGCGCTTGTTCTTCATTTACGCCTCCGTCCCGCCAGCGATGAACATACTGTTCCAGGCCTGTTCGACCGCAGCCACCGACAGGCGGGGCTCGCTCCCGGCAAAGCCGGCGAAATCGGCGATGCGGTCGAGCAGTTCGCCGGGATAGCAGGCCAGCAGCGCGCGGCCCGATTGTGCATGCAGCCGTTCGATCAGGTGGTCCGCTGCGCCGTCGTCGTAGTCGATGCGGCGCAGCAGGCATTGGCGATGCAGCTGCGCGCGATACACGCTGGGCGGCCATGCTCCGATCTCGGCCTTGTAGCCGATCCGGCGCAGGGCTGCGTTGTCGAAGGTGGCGGCGGGCTCCAGGTTGGTGGCGAACACCACTGCGGCATCGAAGGGCAGCGACTCGACCTGCCCGCCCTGCAGCGACAGCTGGTCGGCGCCGGCGTCGAGCGGAGCGATGAAACGGTTGAGCAGTTCCGCGGCCGGGATGCGCTGGCGCCCCACGTCGTCGATCACCAGCATGCCGTTGTTGGCCTGCAGATGCGGCGGCGCGTGGTAGACGCCTTCCTCGGCGTCGTAGCGCAGGTCGAGCATCTCGCGTCCCAGTTCGGCGCCGGCATGCACCAGCGGACGCTGGCAGACGGCCCAGCGCGCATCGCAGCTGCGCCGTTCCTCGTGCTGGCGCGTGACCACGGGAGCGAGGTGCAGCGCGGGGTCGTACAGGCGGATCATCTGGCGCCCGACGATCACGGCATACGGCACCGCGATCGGGCCCGGCAGAAGCCGCCCTAGCTTGTGCGCCAGCTGGGTCTTGCCGCTGCCCGACGGACCGTACAGCAGCAGCGAACGGCGCGCATACAAGGCCGCTCCCAGCACCTCGCGCACCGCCGGGGCCAGCCCATCCTCGCCGAGCAGCGCGGCCAGTTGCGCCCGCGTGGCGCGCTCGGTATCCGCATGGCGCAGCGCCTGGCGCTCGACCACGGCGCGGTAGGATGCCAGCGTGACCGGGGCCGGACCGGTGTAACGGCAGCGCGCCAGCGCATCGACGGCGGCGCGCTGGCCGATCGCGGTCAGCTGGTACTGCATGTCGATATCGGATTCGCCGCACCAGGCAACCTCGACCTGTTGTTCCGCGATCAGGGGATTGAGCGCTTCACGCAGCACGCTGATGGACAGGCGCAGCTTCCCTGCCAGCACGGCCAGCTGGGCCTTGCCACTGGCATGGATGGCCTTGAGCACCAGGTCCGTGACAAAGCGCGGTTCGAGCCCGGTGTCGCGCACGGTCTTGGCCTGGCGCGGCAGGATCGGCGTGATCTCCGGCGCACCTGGCGGCGCCGATTGCACGGCGCGCGGCGCCGTCACGGTACTGCTTGTCGATAGCGGTTCAAACATCGGAATCCCCTAGAAACTGCATGTTTTCCGAAACGGGTCAGACTGATTCTAGCGAGCGCCCTCCCGCCACTATTGCGTTGCGCCAAGCCGTGCTCAACAGTAATGGCGGGCCAAAACAAGGACCGAACCGGCCGCGATCGCTACCCCGTAAGGCATGGAACCGGCGCTCGTTTTCCCGGGTGAGCCGGTCATTTCCGCGCCTGGCGCCGTCCGGCGCAACATGAGCCCGAGATTGGCGAGCACCAGCCGCAGGCGTCCGCGCCACAGCACCAGCAGCAGCGCCATCACGCCGCCGGCGCACCAGCTCAGCACGGCGATCTGGAAGGCGTCGCCCGGGCCGGTAAATGCGCCCACCACGGCCATCATCTTGACGTCGCCGGCGGCCATGCCGCGCAGCAGGTAAAAAGGCAGGAACATCGCCAGCCCAAGCCCCATCCCGCCGAGTGCGGAGAGCAAGGATGAAGGGGGATTGGCGGACAGCAGGCGCAGGACCAGGACACAAACCAGGCCGGCGAGCAGCAGCCTGTTCGGGATGCGGCGTGTTGCGAGATCGCTCGCGGCGGCGATGCTCACCAGCAGAAGCAGCGTCACGGCAAGATACTGTTCGATGGGCATGGCATCCTCCAAAAACAAAAACCCTCCGGGCCGTGCGACCCGGAGGGTTGATACCGCTTACACAGGCATCTTGATGCCTGCCAGGCTGGTGCCGATGTTGTCGAACAGGGCAGACAGGTTGGTGCCCAGGGCCTGGGCGGCGACAGCGATGCCAACCCCGACCAGTGCAGCAATCAAGCCATACTCGATAGCTGTCACACCGTTCTCGTCAGCCATGAAGGTTTTGACTGCGGTGGTGAAAGTGCTCATGAAATACTCCCATATGGTAGGTTAGTAATTACAACCCTGACCGAATGCACTGCCTGATGCTTTCTGCGGTTTGCTGCTCCGCGTCGGCCAGTGAATTCACTATAGAAGATGATGCCGCACGGCAAGTTGAGTGCACGCAAGTTTTCCGGAGAGCACTATTTTTTGTCGACCGGAATCATTCCTCCTTCGCTTGGAGGATCGGCATCGCCCCGATGCTTGCGAAAGTCCCTTGAGCACAAAAAATTGCTTTTTCATAATTGCATATAAGACAAAAAACCTATATCCTGTTTCGCTTGCTCTTTGTGACATGCCAGATACCTGCGACGCGACGGCGGCTGTTTAGCCTGCAGGTCGGTGGATTACATTGCTGAGAACAACATGGACTCGCTTCTCAAACACATGGTGGACATGACCGGCCACCGCGATCACGCGATGCTCGATATTTCCGTGATTTCGGCAGTGCAGGAACTGGCCGGCGCCGCGCAGACGCGCATCCTGGGTATTGCCACCGTGGCTGGACAACAGTACCTGCGTTCGCGCGCGGCGATCCATGCCGGCGGCGAGGCCCGCCTCGAAGACGCGCACGATGGCGCCCCCGGCGAACCGATGAATCCGGAACTGGCGCGCTGCCTGGCCGAACACCGCACCAGCGCGGAAGCCTGCGGCGCCGACGGCAGCCGCACCCTGTGGCTGCCGATCTGGTTCGGCGACACGGCCAGCACCTGCCTGGAACTGCGCAACGACAAACCCTTCTGCAGCGATACCATCCACACCGTTGGCGGCATCGTCGGCGTGTACCGTAATTTCCAGAACCTGCTGGACTACAGCGAGCGCGACTCCCTGACCGGCCTGCTCAACCGCAAGACCTTCGACGACCAGCTGGCGCGCATGCTGCACAGCGCCCACGAGCAGGACCCGCGCCTGCCCGGCCTGGCGGAACGGCGCCAGCCGCACGGTCCGGAGAAGCAGTGGCTGGCGGTGGTCGACGTCGACCACTTCAAGACCGTCAACGACAAGTTCGGCCACCTGTACGGCGACGAGGTGCTGATCCTGATCGCCAACCTGCTGCAGTCATCCTTTCGCGTGCAGGACCGCGTGTTCCGCTTCGGCGGCGAGGAATTCGTCGTGCTGCTGCGCTCGACCACCCTGGACAATGCCTGGAAAATCATCGAACGCTTCCGCACCAACGTCGAGCACCACGCTTTCCCGCAGGTGGGCCGGGTCACGGTCAGCGTGGGTTTCGTGAGCATCAGCGCCTACGAATCGCCGGTGGTGACCCTGGGCCATGCCGACCAGGCCCTGTACTATGCCAAGAGCAATGGCCGCAACCAGGCCTGCCATTACGACGACCTGGTCTCGCACGGCATGCTGCAGGCGGTGACCTCGAACGACACCGCCGAATTCTTCTGAGGTTTTACGCCGCGAGCGTCATGAAGCGCAGCGGATCCACCTTCCACTTCTCGGGCGATTCATGGCGCATGATCTTGTCGCCGCCGCCGAAACCCAGGCCGCGCGACAGGTCGACGGTCTCCGGCCTGATATAGGTCTGGCTCCTGGTGCTGAAGAACACGTTGACCTTCGGCGTGAGCAGGCTCGTTTCGTGCGGCTCGACCACCACGCCCAGGCGGCCCGATTCCAGCAGCACCAGGGTGCCAACCGGGTAGATGCCGACGCAGCGCATGAATTCCTGGGTCAGCGTCGGATCGAAGTGGAACTTGCTCCACTCGTACATCTTGCGCAGGGCCTCGGCCGCCGGCATGCCCTTGTGGTAGCAGCGATCGGCGGTGATCGCGTCGTAGACGTCGACGATGGCGGCCATCTGCGCCAGCTCGCTGATCTGGCCGGCGCCCTGGCGGTCCGGATAACCGGTGCCGTCGCGCCGCTCGTGATGGTGCAGCGTGATGTCGAGCGGGATCGGGCCGATCTCCGGCGAGCGGCGCAGGATCTCGTAGCCGTCGCGCGGATGGCGGCGCACGACCTCGAACTCCTCGTCGGTCAGGCGCCCCGGCTTGTTCAGGATGTGGTCCGGGACCAGGGCCTTGCCCGTATCGTGCAGCAGGCCGCCGATGCCGGCCTGGTAGATGGTGTCGTCATCCATCTTGCGCGAGCGGCAGAAGGCGACCAGCAGGGTGCACACGCTGACCGAATGGAGGAAGGTGTAATCGTCCTTGTTCTTGATGTACGAAAGGCCGAGCAAGGCGCTGGCATTGCGCAGGATCGAGGCGGTGATGCTCTCGACCACCGGCGACACCTTGTCCACCTCGACCGCCTTGCCAAGGCGCGCATCCTGCATCACGGTCCTGACCAGGCCGGCGGCCTGGCGGCGGATGGCGACGGCACGGTCGAATTCCTCGGCCAGCGTGGCGCGCAGCGGCGCCACCGGCCTGGCCGCGATCGCCGTCACTTCCGCCTCGACCACCGCATCCGCCTCCTCGACGGTCGGCGCGTCGATCAGGTCCAGCCCCTTGCCGCAATCGATGACCACGCCGCGGATCCCGGCATTCAGGATTTTGCGGATTTCATCTTCGCTGCTCAGGACAAAGCGGTTGCGCACGAAAGGATGTTCCATCCAGCCGCAGTCGAGATCGTGGATGGCCATCCCCACACGGAGCTGCGAGGAATCGATTTTCTTAAGCATGGGGAAAAGACGGGGTGTGTTAATCTCGCCGCGTTTCGACGTGCTTTCAGTATAGCAACTGTTCAGCTGGTTAGTTGCCGTAAGTAAATTATCTTCACAAATCATGTGCCCTTAAAGATACAAATATTTTTTCATGGAACTACGCCAGCTTCGCTACTACGTTGCCATCGTCGACCACGGTTCGCTGTCGCGCGCGGCGCTGGTGCTGCACGTGGCCCAGCCGGCGTTGACCCAGCAGCTGCGCCAGCTGGAGGACGAGCTTGGCGTCCAGCTGCTGCACCGCTCGGCGCAAGGCGTGGTCAGCACCGATGCCGGCAAGGTCTTCTACGAGCATGCGCTGGCGATCCTGAAACAGGTCGCGGATGCCCAGGCAGCCGTGATCCAGTCGGCCGAGCGGCCATCCGGCAGCGTCACGCTCGGCCTGCCGCACAGCATCTCGGGGGCGCTGGCCCTGCCCCTGCTGACGGCGATCCGCCGGCGCTATCCGGAAATCACCCTGCAATTGACCGAAGAAATCACAGGCAACCTGGCCGAGCAGTTGCGTTCGGGCCGCGCCAACCTGGCCGTGCTGTTCGACGACGGCCAGCTGGCCAGCTTCGCCACCACGCCCCTGGTCGAGGAGGAGTTGCGCTTCATCTGCCGCTTCGACGCGCCCTGGGCCGAAGGGCGCGACAGCCTGAGCCTGGCGGAAGCGCTGGACGCGACCCTGATCCTGCCCGGCCTGCAGCATGGCGTACGCCCGCGCATCGAAAGCACGGCGCGCGCCGCCGGCCTGCAGACGCGCGGCGTCATCGAGATCAACTCGATCGCGATCCTGAAATCGGCGATCCTGGCCGGCATGGGCGCCACCATCCTGCCGGTCGCCCCGGTGCTGGCGGAAGTCGAACGCGGCGCGATGCGGGCGCTGTCCATCCACAGCCCGGCGATCTCGCGCACGGTGGTGCTGTGCACTTCGAAGAACATCCCGCTGACGAACGCCGCCGCCGCCGTCAGCCGCCTGGTGGCGCAGGTCGCCGCGGAGCTGTGCGCCAGCGGCGCCTGGATCGGCGCACGGGCACTCGAAGCAGCCTGAACCTCCCGACGGGCCATCATTTTTTCTTATAGCCCCATCCCCATTCCGTATTTCCGTATACGTCAGCTTGTCACTACACTTCGGGTAAAGCCAAAAAAGCGGCACCCGGCCTGCTCCCGCCAACGCCTACCCGGCCCAAAGCCCCGAGCCAGCCCACCTGAATACCATTTGGAGACACCATGCCTGACACCACCCTCGGCCAGGGCGCGCCTGCGCCCGCCGCGCCTGCCACCCCGCCTGCTCCCCCTGCTTTAAAAGACGTCAGCCTCGACGACAAGTACACCGCCACCTCCGGCAAGATCTTCCTGTCCGGCATCCAGGCGCTGGTGCGCCTGCCGATGATCCAGAAGATTCGCGACGAACAGGCGGGGCTGGATACGGCCGGCTTCGTGTCGGGCTACCGTGGCTCGCCGCTCGGTGGTCTCGATGAAAACCTGTGGAAGGCCAAGGGCCACCTGGAAGCAAAGAGCATCCAGTTCGTGCCGGGCGTGAACGAGGACCTGGCCGCGACCGCCGTGTGGGGCACCCAGACCGTCGACCTGATCGGCCCGGCCAAGCACGACGGCGTGTTCGCCATGTGGTATGCGAAGGGCCCGGGCGTGGACCGCTGCGGCGACGTCTTCAAGCACATGAACCACGCCGGCACCGCGAAGAACGGCGGCGTGCTGCTGGTGGCCGGCGACGACCACGGCGCCTACTCCTCGACCCTGCCGCACCAGTCCGACCACATCTTCGCCGCCTGCATGATCCCGGTGCTGTATCCGTCGAACGTGCAGGAATACCTGGACCTGGGCGTGCACGGCTGGGCGATGTCGCGCTTTTCCGGCCTGGCGGTGGCCTTCAAGGCGCTGGCCGATACCGTCGAATCGAGCGCCTCGGTCGACGCCGATCCGTTCCGCGTCGACGTGAAAATCCCGCGGGACTTCGCGATGCCGGAAGGCGGCCTGAATACGCGCCTGTCGTCGGTGCCGCTGGGCCAGCAGGCGCGCACCCAGGAAGCGCTGATGCAGGACTACAAGATCTACGCAGCCCTGGCCTACGCGCGCGAGAACAAGCTGAATCGCGTCACCATCGACAGCCCGGAAGCGAAGCTCGGCATCATCGCCTCCGGCAAATCCTACGTCGACGTGCTGGAAGCGCTGGAAGAACTGGGCATCGACGAAGCGATGGCGGCCCAGGTCGGCCTGCGCCTGTTCAAGGTCGCGATGATCTGGCCGCTGGAGCCGGAAGGCGTGCGCGAATTCGCGCAGGGCCTGGAAGAGATCCTGGTGGTCGAAGAGAAGCGCCAGGTCGTCGAGTACCAGCTCAAGGAACAGCTGTATAACTGGCGCGACGACGTCCGTCCCCACATCGTCGGCAAGTTCGACGACAAGGGCGAATGGGTCTCGCCGCGCGGCGAATGGCTGCTGCCGCCGAAGGCCGACTTCTCGGTGGCCCAGGTGGCGCGCGTGATCGCCGGCCGCATCGCCCGCCTGAACCTGGACGAGCGCACGCGCGACCTGATCAAGGCGCGCCTGGCCTTCCTGGAAGCGAAGGACGCGGTGCTGATGAAGGCCGTCACGACGCCGTTCCGCCCGGCCTTCTACTGCTCCGGCTGCCCGCACAACACCTCGACCAAGGTGCCGGACGGTTCCTTCGCGCTGGCCGGCATCGGCTGCCACGTGATGGCGACCTCGATCTACCCGGAGATGAACAAGCTGACCACCCACATGGGCGGCGAAGGCACGCCCTGGATCGGCCAGGCCGCGTTCTCGAAAGTGCCGCACGTGTTCCAGAACCTGGGCGACGGCACCTATTTCCACTCGGGTTACCTGGCGATCCGCGCCGCGATCGCGGCCAAGGTCAACATCACATATAAAATCCTGTACAACGACGCGGTCGCGATGACCGGCGGCCAGCCGGTCGACGGCGTCACCTCGGTGCCGCTGATCGCCCAGCAGATGGCGGCCGAAGGCGTGAAGCGCATCGCCCTCGTCACCGAAGACCTGTCGCGCTACGAAGACCGCTCTATGCTGCCGGAACTGGTGACGATCCACGACCGCAAGTTTATGGACGACGTCCAGCGCGAGCTGCGCGAACTGCCGGGCGTGACGGTCCTGATCTACGACCAGACCTGCGCCGCCGAAAAGCGCCGCCGTCGTAAAAAAGGCGAGTTCCCGGACCTGAACAAGCGCATGGTGATCAACGAAGCCGTCTGCGAAGGCTGCGGCGATTGCGGCGTGCAGTCCAACTGCGTCTCGATCCTGCCGAAGGAAACGGAATTCGGCCGCAAGCGCGCCATCGACCAGTCGTCCTGCAACAAGGACTACTCGTGCGCCAAGGGCTTCTGCCCGAGCTTCGTCACCGTCGAAGGCGGCACGCTGAAGAAGAACAAGGCCGGCGTGGCCAAGGACGGCACGGACGACGGCTGGGGCCTGCTGCCGGAGCCGGCGCTGCCCTCGATCGCCGCGCCCTACAACATCCTGATCAACGGCATCGGCGGCACCGGCGTGATCACCGTCGGCGCGCTGATGGGCATGGCGGCCCACCTCGAAGGCAAGGGCGCATCGGTGCTGGACATGACCGGCATGAGCCAGAAGAACGGTTCCGTCACCTCGCACGTCAAGATTGCCGAGACCCCGGAACGCCTGCGCGCCCAGCGTATCGCCACCGGCGAAGCGGACCTGGTGCTGGGCTGCGACATGCTGACCGCCGGCGCGTCGGACGCGATCTCGAAGATGCGCCCGGGCCGCACCACGGTGGTGGTCAACCTGCACGAGCAGCCGACCGGCACCTTCGCCCAGCAGCGCGATTGGGAATTCCCGGCCGAGCAGGTGCGCTCGCTGATCGCGGAAGCGGTCGGCGGCGAGGCCGGCGTGGACTTCATCGATGCGACCAGGCTGGCGACCGCGCTGATGGGCGACTCGATCGCCGCCAACCTGTTCATGATGGGTTACGCCTGGCAGAAGGGTTTGATTCCGCTGTCGGAAGCCTCGCTGCTGCGCGCCATCGAACTGAATGGCGTGGCCGTCGGCTCCAACAAGCGCAGCTTCCTGTGGGGCCGCCGCGCCGCCGTGGACCTGAAGCGCGTGGAACGTACCGCGACCCCGGCCCAGGCGATCGTCGTGCAGATGCCGCAGAGCCTGGATTCGGTCATCAAGAAGCGCGTCGAATTCCTGACCGGCTACCAGAATGCCGCCTACGCCGCGCAGTATGCGGAGCTGGTCGAGAAAGTGCGCGCGGCCGAGGGCGCCCATAACCTGGGCAACAAGCTGTCGATGGCTGTCGCGAAATCCCTGTTCAAGCTGATGGCCTACAAGGACGAATACGAAGTCGCGCGCCTGTACACCGATGGCCGCTTCGTCGAGCAGCTGCAGACCCAGTTCGAAGGCAATTTCAGCCTGAAGTTCAACCTGGCGCCGCCGCGGTTCGCGAAGAAGGACGCCAAGGGACACCTGGTGAAGGCCGAATTCGGATCGTGGATGTGGAGCGCCTTCAAGCTGCTGGCCAGGCTGAAAGGCTTGCGCGGCGGCGCCTTCGACGTCTTCGGCTACACGGCCGAGCGCAAGATGGAGCGCGCCCTGATCGCCGAATATCGTGGGATGATCGAGGATGTGCTGCGCTCGCTGGATGCCTCGACCCACGCCACGGCGGTCGAACTGGCGGCGCTGCCGGAGCAGATCCGCGGCTTTGGCCACGTCAAGGAAAAGGCGGTGGCCGAGTACCGTGTGCGCAAGGAAGAGCTGCTCTCCGGCGGCGTCAAGAAACGCGCCGCTTGATTTGCCGCTCCGTCGTTCCCGCCTTCGCGGGAACGACGTTCTACATTCTTGACGTTTACGTTAACGTCATATACCGTACCAAGAACTCCTGTTCGCTTCCGCAATCTCAAGGAACACCATGAACGACATCACCCCCGCCGCCAAGCTCGAGCTGCCGGAACAGCCGAAGCTGGCCAATAAAGTGCGTTTCGTGACCGCCGCCTCGTTGTTCGACGGCCATGACGCCTCGATCAACATCATGCGCCGCATCCTGCAGTCGAACGGCGCCGAGGTCGTGCACCTGGGACACAACCGCTCGGTCGACGAAGTCGTCACCGCGGCCCTGGCCGAGGACGTGCAGGGCATCGCCATCTCCAGCTACCAGGGCGGCCACGTCGAATACTTCAAATACATGATCGACCTGCTGCGCCAGCGCGGCGGTGCGCACATCAAGGTGTTCGGCGGCGGCGGCGGCGTGATCGTTCCCAGCGAGATCGAAGAACTGCATGCCTACGGCGTAACGCGCATCTTCAGCCCGGAAGACGGCCAGCGCATGGGCCTGGTCGGCATGATCCGCTCGATGCTGGAAGCCTGCGACGTCGATTTGTCCACCTACGCGCCGACCTCGCTCGAACCGCTGACTACCGGCGCGATCGAACAGCGCCACCGTCCGCTGGCCCAGCTGATCACCGCGCTGGAAAACGACAAAGCATCGAACGAACTGCGCAAGCAGATCATGGACGCCGCCGAAGGCCTGAAGGTGCCGGTACTCGGCATCACCGGCACCGGCGGCGCCGGCAAATCCTCGCTGACCGATGAGCTGATCCGCCGTATCCGCCTCGACCAGGGCGACCGCCTGAACATTGCCGTCGTCTCGATCGACCCGTCGCGCCGCAAGTCGGGCGGCGCCCTGCTGGGCGACCGCATCCGCATGAACGCGATCAATCCGTGGAATGGCCAGGCGCGCGTGTTCATGCGCTCGCTGGCCACGCGCGAAGCCGGCTCCGAGATCTCGCAGGCGCTGCCGGAAGTGATCGCCGCCTGCAAGGTGGCCGGCTTCGACCTGGTGATCGTCGAAACCTCCGGCATCGGCCAGGGCGACGCCGCCATCGTCCCGCACGTCGACCTGTCGATGTACGTGATGACCCCGGAATTCGGAGCCGCTTCCCAGCTCGAGAAGATCGACATGCTGGACTTTGCCGACTTCATCGCGATCAACAAATTCGACCGCAAGGGCGCCCAGGATGCGCTGCGCGACGTCGCGAAACAGTACCAGCGCAACCGCGAACTATGGTCCCAGAGCGCGGACCAGATGCCGGTGTTCGGCACCCAGGCCTCGCGCTTCAACGACGACGGCGTCACCGCGCTGTACCACGGCCTGCTGCCGGCGCTCGCCGAGCTGGGCCTGAAGGTCGAGGCGCCGAAACTGCCGCAGCCGTCGCAGAAATACTCGAGCGGCAAGAACGTGATCGTGCCGCCGAGCCGTACCCGCTACCTGGCCGAAATCGCCGATACCGTGCGCGGCTACCACCGCAATACGCATAAGCAGGTGAAACTGGCGCGCGAACGCCAGCAGCTCAGCGAAACCAAGCGCATGCTGGCGGCGGCGAACCGCGAAGTGGTGCTCGACGACCTGATCACCGAGCGCGACAACGCGATGGACGGCGAAGCCAAGGGCCTGCTGGCCTCCTGGCCGCAGCTGCAGGCGACGTACGCGGGCGACGAGCACGTGGTCAAGATCCGTGACAAGGAAATCCGCACCAAACTGGTGCAAACCACGCTGTCCGGCAACAAGGTGCGCAAGGTCGCCCTGCCGAAGTACGAAGACCATGGCGAAATCCTGCGCTTCCTGATGCTGGAAAACGTCCCGGGCGCCTTCCCCTACACGGCTGGCGTGTTCCCGTTCAAGCGCGAAGGCGAAGACCCGACCCGCATGTTCGCCGGCGAAGGCGATGCCTTCCGCACGAATCGCCGGTTCAAACTGGTGTCGACCGGCATGGATGCGAAGCGCCTGTCGACCGCCTTCGACTCCGTCACGCTGTACGGCGCCGACCCGGCCCTGCGTCCGGACATCTACGGCAAGGTCGGCAACTCGGGCGTGTCGATCGCGACCCTGGACGACATGAAGGTGCTGTACGACGGCTTCGACCTGTGCAGCCCGAGTACGTCCGTCTCGATGACCATCAACGGCCCTGCCCCGACCATCCTGGCGATGTTCATGAACACCGCCATCGACCAGCAGATGGAGAAGTTCGCTCTTGAAAAAGGCCGCCAACCGACCGAAGAGGAAGCGGCAAAGATCAAGGCATGGGTGCTGGCCAACGTACGCGGCACGGTGCAGGCCGACATCCTGAAGGAAGACCAGGGCCAGAACACCTGCATCTTCTCGACCGAGTTCTCGCTGAAGGTGATGGGCGACATCCAGGAATACTTCGTCCAGCACCAGGTCCGCAATTTCTATTCGGTGTCGATCTCGGGCTACCACATCGCCGAGGCGGGCGCGAACCCGATCTCGCAGCTGGCCTTCACGCTGTCGAACGGCTTCACCTTCGTCGAAGCCTACCTGGCGCGCGGCATGAACATCGACGACTTCGCGCCCAACCTGTCGTTCTTCTTCTCGAACGGCATGGATCCGGAATACACGGTGCTGGGCCGCGTGGCGCGCCGCATCTGGGCGGTGGCGATGCGCGACAAGTACGGCGCCAACGACCGCAGCCAGAAGCTGAAGTACCACATCCAGACCTCGGGCCGTTCGCTGCACGCGCAGGAAATCGACTTCAACGATATCCGCACCACGCTGCAGGCGCTGATCGCGATCTACGACAACTGCAACTCGCTGCACACCAACGCCTACGACGAGGCGATCACCACGCCGACCGACGAATCGGTCCGGCGCGCGCTGGCGATCCAGCTGATCATCAACCGCGAATGGGGCCTGGCCAAGAACGAAAACCCGAACCAGGGCTCGTTCATCATCGACGAGCTGACCGACCTGGTCGAGGAAGCGGTATTGCAGGAATTCGAGCGCATCGCCGAGCGCGGCGGCGTGCTGGGGGCGATGGAAACCGGCTACCAGCGCGGCAAGATCCAGGAAGAGTCGATGCTGTACGAGCACAAGAAGCACGACGGCAGCCTCCCGATCATCGGCGTGAACACCTTCCGCAACCCGAAGGGCGCGGAGGCCCCGGCCACCATCGAACTGGCCCGTTCGACCGATGACGAGAAGCAGTCGCAGCTGACGCGCCTGGACGCCTTCCACCAGCGCAACGCCGAACAGGCGCCGGCCGCCCTCGCCGCCCTGCAGCAGGCGGCGATCGACAACGACAACGTGTTCGCGCGCCTGATGGACGCCGTACGCGTGTGCTCGCTGGGCCAGATCACGACCGCGCTGTTCGAGGTCGGCGGGCAGTATCGCCGCAATATGTAAGTGTCAGCCTCGGCTCCTGCTTTAAAATTCGGGGTCAGAGCACATTTTGGCAATCTCGCCAAAAATGTGCTCTGACCCCGAACCACGGAGCCGTGCATGCCGATCAAGCCGGAACACCTCGCCGCCCTGATGCGCGAAGTCGAGCAGGAAGATCCGATCGACTTTGCCGACCTCCCTTTTCCCGAAGACGACCTGCGCGAACTGGTTGCCAACCACCTGTGCGAGATGGCGGCGTCGATGGAGAACTTCAGCACTGAAGACCGCCTGATGACCCTGCTCGCGGTATCCGCCAAGCTGGTGCTCGAAAACCTGGTGCTGCACGTGCAGCTGTTGCGCCGCCACGGCATTCCCGCCGGAGACAACGTCGAAGCCCTGTTGAGCCGACTGCGCAACAACAAAAAGTAAATGCTGCTGGCATACCACAAATTGCTTTGATTTCGCACAATTGCCTATTGTGTTAATGACAGCCGGATTTCTTCGGGTATGATTGATTTTTGCAAATTTCTATGCAGACAACCCTGTTTGCAAAAGCCATTATTTCGAGGGAATCATGCCGCGTAATGTCAACAAGAAGGCGCTCAGTACCGCACTGGTCACCGGGGCCATCATCGCCGCTGCCGCCCTGGGCGGCTGCAATCGCAGCAAGCCAACCGAACAGCTCCTGGCGGAAGCGAAACAGTATCAGCAGAAGGGCGAAGTCAAGGCCGCGATGATCGAGCTGAAGAATGCGGTCGCCAACAGCCCGGAAAACGGCGAAGCCCGCCTGGCGCTGGGCGTCCTGCATCTCGAGACCGGCGACGCCGTGTCGGCCGAAAAGGAGCTGCGCAAGGCGCGGTCGCTCGGCATCGACAAGAACCGCGTGCTGTCGCCCCTGGCCCGCGCGCTCGAGCAGCAAGGCAAGTTCAAGGAAGTGCTGGACACGATTCCGGCCGACAGCGCTGCCAGCTCGGCCGAGCTGCTGACGCTGCGCGGCAATGCCTATCTCGACCTGAACGAGCCGGACAAAGCCAAGGAAGCCTATGACCAGGCCGCCAAGTTGCAGCCGGACAGCGGCAATGTCCTCATCGGCATGGCGCGCCTGGCCGTCTTCCGCAAGGATCTGATGGCGGCCACGGTACTCGTCGACCAGGCCGTCGCCAAGGATCCGAAAAACGCCGAAGCATGGATGTTCAAGGGTTCGCTGGCGCGCAGCGAAGGCAAGATGCCGGAAGCGCTGGCCGCTTTCACCCAGGCCCTGGCAGTCAAGCCGGACCACCGCACCGCGCATATCGAAAAAGCGCTCATCGAAATCAACCTGCACAAGTTCGATGAGGCCAAGGCCGACCTGGACGCGGCGCGCAAGATCACGCCGGCCAGCCTGCAGCTGGCCTACACCCAGGGCTTGCTCGACTTTACCAAGGGCCAGAACGCAGCGGCCCTGGAATCCGTGCAAAAAGTGCTCAAGACTGCGCCCGAGCACATGCCGAGCATCCTGCTGGCAGGCGCGATCCAGCTCAAGATGGGCGCCCACCAACAGGCCGAGCAATACCTGCGCAAATACCTGGCGGCCGTTCCGGACAACACGTACGCGCGCAAGCTGCTGGCACAGGCGCAGCTGCAGACCGCGCCGTCCGAGGCCCTCGCGACCCTGGCCCCGGCGCTGAAGAATCCGACCGACGACCCGCAGCTGCTGGCCCTGGCTGGTGAAACCTATTTCCGCAACCAGGATTTCGGCAACGCCACCACCTACCTCGAAAAAGCGACGGCGCTGGCGCCGAAGGTCGCGGCCCTGCACACTTCGCTGGGCCTGTCCCGGATCAAGCAGGGTGACCAGGCGAAAGGTCTGTCCGAGCTCGAGCTCGGCGCCTCGCTCGACACCACCACGCCCCAGGGCGCGATGGCGCTGGTGCAGGCCGAAATGTCGATGAAGCACTACGACAAGGCGCTGGTCGCCGCGCAAGCGCTGGTGAAACAGCAACCCGACAGTGCCCAGGCGCATGGCACGCTAGGTGGCGTGTATGAGGCCAAGGGCGATACCGCGAATGCCCGCGCCAGCTTCGAAAAGGCGGTCGCGCTCGATCCAAGCTTCCTCCCCGCCTCGGCGCACCTGGCCCAGCTGGACCTGAACGACAAGAAGCCGGCGGATGCCGAAGCCCGTTTCACCTCGGTGCTGAAGAAAGATCCGAAAAACATCACCGCGATGACCGCACTGGCCGAGCTGGCCATGATGCAGGGGCAGCAGGACAAGGCAACCACCTGGTTCGAGAAGGCCAGCAGCGAGAATCCGGATGCCGTCGCGCCGGCGATCCGCCTGGCAAACCACTATCTGAAGATCAAGCAGGTGCCGAAAGCGCTCACCCTGGCGCGCAAGCTGCAAACCGAAAACCCGACCGATCCGAACCTGCTGGGCCTGCTGGGCCAGGCCCAGCTGGCGAACAAGGACACCACCGCGGCGATCGAGACGTATAGCAAACTGGTCAACGTCCAGCCGAAATCGGCGCAGGCCAAATACCTGCTCGCCTCCGCCTACGCCCTGGCGAAGCGCGACGACGATGCTGCCGCCGAGCTGAAGAAGGCGACCTCGCTGCAGCCCGACTTCCTGCCGGCCCAGCTGGCGCTGGCCGAGCTGGCGGTGCGCAAGAAACGTCCGGAAGAAGCGCTGGCGATCGCGCGCGGCCTGCAGAAACAGGAACGCACCGCCCCCACCGGCCTGCTGCTCGAAGCCGACCTGCTGATGGCGCAGAAAAAGGTGGACCAGGCCTTGCCGCTGTACGAAAAGGCCCAGAAAAACCACCCGACGACCCGGATCGCCATTGCGCTGCACCAGCTGCAAAAGATGACCGGGAAGGAGCAGAAGGCCAGCCAGGGCCTGGCGCAATGGATCAAGGACCATCCGAACGACGTCCAGGCACTGATGTATTCAGCCGAGCAGAGCCTGTCCGCCAAGCAGTACCAGCCGGCCGCGGACCAGCTGGAAACGGTCGTGAAGCTGACGCCCAACAATGCGCTGGCGCTCAACAACCTGGCCTGGACCTACCAGCAGCTGAACAATCCCAAGGCGGTGGAAACGGCCGAGAAGGCCTACAGCCTGGCCGGCAACAACCCGGCCGTGCTGGATACCCTCGGCAGCATCCTGACCGACAAGGGCGACAGCAAGCGCGCGGTGGATCTGCTGCAGAAGGCGGTGACGGCCATGCCTGAAAACACCGACATGCAATTGCATCTGGCGCAGGCGCAGGCCAAGAGCGGCGACAAGGCCGGCGCGCGCAAGACCCTTGAAAAGGTCTCCGCAGCCAACAAGGGCGACGCGTCGGCGAAGGCCAGGGAACTGTTACAACAAATGTAAAATCGGGCCGGCGGCGCAAGCCGCCGGCGTTACAAACAGTGTGTTTTTTACCATAGTAGTTATCAAATATTCATTTCTTTATTACATTTTCACTACCTTCGGTGTTACGATTGTTAAAGCAACTGAGCCTTTGTGCAAGATGAATATCGATGTCCTGCGGAGATTAAAAGAATGAATAGCTTAACAGCTCGCGAGGAAGTAGAAGAAGCGTCCTATGAAACTCAGGACGCACGTTACGATACGGCTCCTGCGGGTGGGCGCGAGCTCGACTGTGATACGATCACCGATGTGACGATTAACGAAAAAACATTTGGTATCCGCACGGCGGACACGGATGGGAGGCGCAGTTCTGCGAATCTTCTCATCAACAAGATGTATGCGTGGCGTGGCTATACTGGCACGCATCGTCTTGACGATGATCCGAACCGGATTACCCTTTCGGCTTCCGACCATGGCGAAGTGGTCGGTACGGTCACGCTCGGTATCGACTCCCCTGTCGGCCTGCTGGCCGACGAAGTTTTCAAGGACGAAATCGATCGCTTTCGCGATCGCGGAGCGAAAGTCTGCGAGATCACCAAGCTCGCCTTCGATCCCAAAGTCCGCTCGAAGGCCGCGCTGGCCTCGCTGTTCCACGTGATGTTCATCTACGGCCGCCGGCTGCACAAATGCACCGACGTGTTCATCGAAGTTAACCCGCGACATCGGCGTTTTTACGAGACGATGCTGGGTTTTAAGCGCATCGGCGAACTGCGCATCAACCCGCGCGTGGATGCGCCGGGCTGGCTGCTGTGGAACAGCCTCGATTACGTCCAGGACCAGATCGAACGCTACGGCGGCACCAGCGATTCCGCGGAAAACGAACGTTCCCTGTTCCCCTACTTCTTCTCCCAGAAGGAAGAAGAAGGTATCACGCGCCGCCTCACCAATCTCGGTTAAGGCTCAGGCGCTGCCGGCCGGGGCCTTCTGCCCCGTTTCGTGGCGCACCAGGATCGGCACGATCAGCCGGCGCATGAACAGGCCGATGCCACCCCACATCGTGATGAACCAGAGCGGCACGCCGCCCGGCGGATTGCCCGGGTAGCTCCACTGGCCGCTGTGCACGCCCGTGTATTCGATCAACGCTCCCAGCAGCACCATATAGCCGGCGTAGGCCAGGTCCAGCGGTTCATGGAACAGCGCCAGCCCCACCAGCAGCAGGGCGCCCGTCACCAGCAGGAGCGTATTGCTGTCGTGGATGGTGGCGAACGCGGCCGAGTAAGCCAGCGCCAGCGCCCACACGGTGGCGCGGCGGCCGCCTGGCGCCGGCCCGTCCAGCAGGCGCCGCGTGTGCAGCAGATAAAACCCCCACATGAACAGTTCCCAGACGGGCTGCAGCAGGATGTCCGGATGGGCGAACATGAAGATGCCCTGCTTGAGCGAGGCGGCATTCATCCCCGTGAAGAACAGGCAGACGCAGACGTAGAAGATCGTCTCGACCTTGCTGAGGCGGCCGAAGGTCAGGGCCCAGACGAGCAGCAATGCGGCGAGCTTGCCGAGGTTGGTCGGCACGAAAGCCAGGATCAGCATGACTGCCGGTACCTGGAGAAGAAGACGAAGGCGCATGGACATTTAACAAGTAGACGACAAGACGCTGATGTTGTCAATCAGCAAAAAATTTAACAAAAGAAAAAGGCCTCCGAAGAGGCCTTTTCCAAGAGAGTGCCAGGAATTACTTGGCAGCTTTCTTTTCGCGGCGACGCAGTGCGGCGCCCATGCCGACCATGGCCAGGCCCATCAGCGACAGCGCGCCCGGCTCCGGCAGGGCAAATGCCTGACCCGGATCGTCGATACGTGCACCCAGGATGTCGGAGCCTTGGCTCCACACCGGGTTGTAGTTGTAGCTGTTCTTGAAGCGCAGGTCACGCATGCCCAGGTAGCTCGAGAACCAGTCCGAATTCAGCTGGTCAGCCCACAGGCCGCCGGCGCTGGTCATCACGGAACCGTAGGAGTCAGCCTGGCCGGTGAAGCCGTTGCTGCTCGGGATGGTATCGCCGACGATGGTGTTGTTCGGGTTGCCGACGTCCATGCCGGTGTCAAACATGATACGGGCCAGGAAGGTACCTTCGGTGAAGCCGGTCGCGCAGCTTTCGCCGCAACGGATGCTCGGATCGATGGAGGTGTTCGAGACCGACGATTTCGACATCGTCGACAGATCGCGCCAGTACAGGTCCAGGTAGCCGCCGGTGGCCGGGAACGGGTTGCTTGCCGAAGCCGTACCTTGCTGGATACCGTAGAACATGCCGGTGATCTGGCCGCCCTGGCCATTCACGTAGAAAATGTCGCCGTTCGGATCGATGGCGTCGTGCGGGGTGTTGACGTCGCCCTTCTCGGCGGTCGACACCAGGATCACGCCCCAGTTGATCTCATTGTTGCCGTAGGTGTGCGCACCATTGATGGCGATTTGTTCTTGACCAGAGAACTTCAGGTAGATCGGACCGGCCGGCAGGGTGGACGGGGCGGCAGCAGCATATGCGCCCATGCTCATGACGGCGCCGACAGCGAAAGCGAGTAACTTCTTCATGTTCTCTCCAATATTTGGATTTCAATTAAAAACTAACAACAGCACAGCAATATAAGCAACCTCTGTGCCAGCTTGAAGAAGTGCTTTCTAAGCAACTGATTCTTAAGTAAATTGTTGCAAGGAAATTAAGATTATTACGTATTTACTTTGAGATATTTCACAAAAATGTAAAGAAACTCGACAGTTAGTTACCGTACCTACCGGGCGCCAGCAGGTCGTGCGGGTCGAATTCACGGCGCAGGCGCGCATGCAGGCGCGCCGAATCGTCGAGCCACCCCTGCAGTTCCGGCATGGCGTCCACCGCCAGCCGGTACGGGAACCAGCCGCGCTCGCGGCCGGCGGCGATCAGCTCGCGGTAACAGGCCTGGGCCGCCGCCACTGCCTCAGGAGAATTGCGGTCGAACAACAGCGGCACGGTGCTGTCGAACAGCTTGTCGCTCAGGGAGGTGAAGGTCAGCAAGGGTTCGATGCCATGGCGGCGCGTGATTTCCCTCACCGTCTGGACATAGGCACGGGCGCCGGCGCCGCGCATCGGCACCAGCGGCGCATACCAGATCAGGCCGCAGCCGTCGCGCGCCGGATCGCGCGGCCCATCGCCATGCGGACGCGGATTCCGCCAGTAGGCCAGCGGCAGCGCGGTTTCGTTAGGGCGCCCGAGCACCAGTTCCAGCGAACTGGCCAGCGTCGACGCGGTGCTCGACAGGCGCCGTCCGGCGGGCCCGGGAATCCAGCGCGACAGCGCCAGCAGGGTGTTCGCATTGTCCTGGCTCAGGAACAGCAGGCGGCTGGCGACGCCCTTCAGTGCGGCGCGGATTTCCTTCTGCGCCGCCTTCACCATCCGCGCCGTCCCATACAAGGTGCCGAAGCCGGTCCAGGGCATGATCTGGTACTGGCTGCCAAGCGCGTCGATCACCTCCTGCGGAATCAGGCCGTCGGGGCCGACCTGGGCGGCCGGATACGGCGCCGACATCGCCAGCACCCGGTGCCGGTTCATCAGGTTCAGTCCGCCGACCGTGCCGGGCAGGCGGCCGAGGATGGTGCGGATCCGCTCGATGGCCGGCTCGAGCAGGCTGTCGTCCTTCAGGCTGAACAGGCACACCTTCACTTTTTCCGGACGGCGCGCCAGCATGATGCTCATGCGCGTCACGATGCCCAGGCCGCTCTGGGTGAACAGGCCGCTGGCATAGGGGCCGATGCCCCACTTGAACAGGCGCGCCAGGTCTTCGCCACCCGCTTCGCGCATCGCCGTACGGTACAGGCTGCCATCCGCGAGCACGGCTTCCAGGTCCGTCACTGCGGCGAAGTGGTCGGTGATGGGCGTGACGCCGTAACCGCGCTCGAGCGCATTGCCGAGCAGGCTGCAATGCGGGCCGGCGCCGGTGGTCGGCACCATGAAGGGATAGCCGTTCCGTTCCAGGAAGTCGGCCAGCATGCCTTGCGTGACGCCCGGCTCGACCGTGACCACGCCCATCTCCGGGTCGAAGTGAAGAATGCCGCGCAAGCTGGACAGGTCAATGATGACGCAGCCGTCGCGCGCCGCCAGCGCGCTGCCGTAACCCCAGTTGTGGCCGGTGCTGATCGGGTGCACGGGAACCAGGAAGCGCTGGGCGATGCGCATTACTTCAGGCAACAGTTTGCTGTCGAGGATGCGCAGCGCGGCCGGCAGCCGGCGCGCCGCGCCGGTGGTATCACAGCCCCAGGCCTGCACGGCGGCCTCGCCGCGCAGCACATTGTCCGGGCCGAGCAATGCCTGCCAGGCGTCCAGTGCGGGCGCCAGTTGGTTCGTAGTGTCCTGCATGAGTCAGTCTGAAGTCGGTGGGTGGGCCAAGGGCGGACGCTTCAGCTTCAAATTCAGCTGCTCGATCAATTCCGTCGCCGCGCTGACGATCTGGCCGGACTCGAAGCCGGCCTTGGTCATTTCCTTAAAAAACGAGCGCGCAAGAATTTTCGCCGCATCCTCCGGATTACGGTAGGCCAGGCGGACTTGATCGCCGACCTGGTCGCGCGCTTCCTGCAGCAATGCCAGCTGCGCAAAGCGCGAGTCGAGCAGGCGTTGCAATTGTTGCACCTGGATCGACTTACCGATGAATAGCGCAATTATATGAAGCAATTGCAAATCGCTGTCGCCAAATGCCGGGCTCGCCAACGCGCCCGCCACATTGATGACGCCGACGATCTTGCCGTCGATGCGCAAGGGGGCGCATATCAGGCTGCCGCCGATGCCCGCGCGCCCTTGCGCCAGCGCCGCCAGCCCGGACTGCGCGATGTCTTCGACCAGCAGCGGTTCGCCGCTGGCCAGCACCCGGCCGCAGATGCCCTCGCCCCGGCCGACCGAGGCCGCCAGTGCCGCTTCCGGCAGGGGGCCGAAGCGGGCATGGACCGTCATGCGCAGGTCATCGGAAGCGCCGCTGTTGAGCAGCATGATCGAGCAGCTGGCGGCGCCGAGCAATCCCGCAGTCAGCGCGGCCTGGTTCTGCAGACAGTCGTCGAGACTGCCTTCGGCCAGGAAATGCTGCAGGTCCTGCAGCCGCACCAGCCTGTTCTCCACGCTGCCCATGTCACCCTCGCAATAGGAATGATTGCAATCCAATAATTTTTTAATATTATCAGTGAGCGGGCTTTGCGTCAGGAGAAAGGAAAGCTTTATGGAACAGATGCCGGGTCAGCAGGAAGAAGGGCATGCGCAGCCAGTTCCCGCGGATATACAGCATGCCGTGGGCGATGGGCGTGAAGGCGTCGGTGCAGCTCGGGTGGGCAGGGCCGAGGGCGCGCAGGAACAGGCGGTCCATCAGGGCCAGCAGCACCGGGCCGGGACCGGCCGGCGCCATGTTGCGGATGACCGCGTCCGGCACCGGGGTGCCCAGCAAACGCCGGCAATAGCGCAGCGCGTAGAACAGCGGCCGCTCCAGCTCCAGTTCGCGCGCGCGTGACGGCAAGCCGTCCCAGAAGCCGTCCTGCGGCCCGAACTGCAGCAGCAGCCGGTGGATGTCGAACAGGTTGCGCAAGCCCTGGTCGAACTCGCCTTCCGAGAACAGGTGCACGGCGCTGTGCAGCACCATGTCGCGCGGCGCCAGCACGAACAGCGCAGGCATGCCGGGCTCGAGGCCGGCGACCGGCACCGCGGCCGCGCGCAGCCGGGCCGGATCCGGGCGCTGCGCCGCCGTCTCGGGCAGGATCGCATGGTGCACATCGATGACGTTGCCGCGGCGCACATGCTCCATCGGCGGCAGCTCGTGCATCCACTCGCGGTAATAGCGCTGGTCGTAGGCGTCCTGATGGGTCGTGGCCCAGCCGTGCAGCATCAGGGCCGCTTCGACCTGGCCGATCTGCGCCTTCGGCACCAGGATATCGATATCGGAAAACATCCGGCCGCGTCCCGGCGCCAGGCCGGCCATCGCATACGCCGCGCCCTTCAGCAGGATCAGCGGCAGGCCCAGGCCGGACAGGGCGCGGTCGATTTGCCTCACCTCGTAGCGCACTGCCTGCGCATGGCGGGCGCTGGCGGCGAGCGCCCATTCGAGGTGGGCGCGCGGCGCCGGCGGGACCCGGTCGAACAGGCCGGCTTCCTCGAGCAGCACGGGCAGCATGGCGCTCATGTTCGCGCCGAGCGCCTGGCGCAGCAGCAGGTCCCAGCCGGCCTCGTCGAGCCCGGCCGCCACGGACGGCTCGCGCAGCACGCGCAGCAGCAGCGGCAAATCCGTCATGCCCGTCATGCGCCGTCTCTCGCCAGGCGTTCGAACAGGGCGACCGCCTCGTCCAGCCTGCTGTAGCGGAACTCGAAAGCGTCCGTCGATTCGATCAGGCAGCCCAGGGCATCAAAACCGCGCGCGCCCAGCACCTGGTAGTTGAAAGCGTTCTCGGCCACGCCCATGAAGGCGCGCGCCTTCGGCAGCGGCGCCAGGCTGGTGGGCGCCTGCGCTTCGTAGCGGGGAAACACGATGAAGGCGGGCCGGGCCGGGTCGAAGGCGCGCTCGATGCTCGCGGCCGGCGCCTTCAGGTGGGCGATGGTGCCCTTGGCCGTGTTTTCCACGGGCGGGCTGAGCACGGCGTCGGGAGCGAAGGCGCGGATCACGCCGATCGACGCATTCTTCAGGCTGACCGGGCGCGGCAGCGGCAGCACGGCGCCGTCTTCGAGGCGCACCAGGGTCATTTCGTCCGACAGCAGGCGCCAGCCGCGCGTGACCAGGGCCGCGCACAGGGTGCTCTTGCCCGACCCGGGCGGCGCCGGCAGGACCACCGCGCGGCCATGGCGCTCCAGCACGGCGGCATGGATGATCAGGTAAGTGTGGGCGCGGTGCGACACGCACCAGTTCATCACCCACTCGAACATCGGATAGGCCTGCGCCAGCGGCAAGGGCTTGAACGGGGTCATGCCCTCTTGCGCGAAACGGACCTGGGGACGGAACCAGCGGCGCATGCCGCCCGCGCGGTGCAGGGACAGGTGGAAGTCGGCAAAGCCGCCGGGCGCGTCGACCGGATAGTCGGCGTACAGCAGCGCAATGCCGTCGAGCAGGTGCGGGATATCGCTGCGGATGCGGTTGGCGAATGGTCCGGTGCGCAGGACCAGTCCCGGACCGGCCAGGCGCGCCGCCAGCTCGCGCCGCGGCAGGTCGGCGACGGTCAGCATAGGGAAAATTCGACCAGGTCGAGCGTGGCCAGCCCGGCCAGCATGTCTTCGATCATGACGGATAATTCATCGGGATCGGCCTCGAACTGCCCGGCCAGGCCGGCGGCCAGGGTGGCGGCATCGGCGGGATGCCGGCGCAAGGCCTGCAGCACATCGATGGCGGCGCCGTCCAGCAGGTGGGTGCTGCCCGACAGGTCGTTGTACAACACCGCTTCTCCGTCCCATTCCCGGAACACAAGGGACTGCCCCGGAACCACGCGCCACATGCTCCTTGCCGCCTCGTCAGTCGTGGGTGGCTTCGAGGTAGTTCTTGACCTGTTCGGGGTTCCATTGCACCCCGGCGGTGGGGCTGTAGAAGCCCTTGGTCTGCACTTCGTACCACATGTTGAGCAGCGTTTCGACAGACAGGAAATTGATCTTGCCCGACTTGATATTCAGGTAGGTCGCCACCGTGTGCATCCCCAGGTTGTACCGGTCGAAGCTTTGCGGGTCCAGTATGTTCAGCAGCGTCGAGCACAGGTAACTCTTGTCCTTGGTCTCGGGCGTGCAGGACTGCTTGCTGCCCGCCACGTAGAACACGTCGGCGAACATGGTGGCGATCGGGACCGGCCAGTCGCCGGTATGGTTTTTCCAGTAGCCCGGCGAGCGTCCCTGGCAGACCGGCTCCGGTCCGTAATGGCTGCTCAAGCCGCCGGACAGCGCGCCCGACGGCGACTTGCAGACCATCGGGCCCATCGCCGCGCGGCTTTCCAGCGTCCACAAGATACCCGCGGCACCGATGCCAGCCTTGGCCAGCCGGCGCCGCCTTGCGCCGCGTTCGCTCAAGGACAACGGCGCCGCGTTTCCATTGTTTTCTTGATTGTCGGTAGCCACGTGCGATATCCCCAAAGATGTGCTGCATTCATGCGAAGTGTGCGTCACCTCTCATAAAAGCAAATTCCGGGCCATAAACACGGCATTCCGAAAAAAATATTTCAAATCAGGCGCTTAGGTCCTGATGTACCACCCGGAAATTTCCATTGTATGCCGGAACGCCGATAAGTGTAAAAATTATCGACGCAACAGTATCAGAAGAAGCTTTCGGGGATTACCAGCACGTCACCCGGGCGCATCGGCATATTCGCCGAGATATCGCCGTCCTTGATCAGGTCGTCCAGACGCACGTTGAACTTCTGTTGTCTGCCATCGACGGTACGGATCACGCTGGCACGGTTGCCCGACGCGAACTCGGTCACGCCGCCGACGGCGATCAGCACGTCCATCAGGCTCATGTCACGCCGATACGGCAGGGCCTGAGGCTTGGCGGCCTGTCCGATGACGCGGATCTGTTCGCTGAAATTGCCGACGAAATTGGTGACGATGACGGTCACCACCGGCTGCTGGATGAACTTGGCGAGCGATTTTTCGATATCGCGCGCCAGTTCGGTCGAGGTCTTGCCGGCAGCCGGCAGGTCTTCGACCAGCGGGGTCGTGATCTTGCCGTCCGGGCGCACCGGTACCGACATCGACACCTCGGGGTTGCGCCACACCATGATATTCACGGTATCGCCCGGTCCGATCAGGTAGTCGGGGTTGGTAACCTGGGTTTGCGGGGCGGCAGCAGTCCTGTGGAAAGCACAGCCGCTCAACGCCAGCGCCAGCGCGGCGGCGGCCGCCACTGTCGTATGTTTAATCAGGTTCGCCTTGTACTTGCCCACGTCATTCCCTTTCGTCGAACACAAATATGTTAGTAAGCCATCAACAGTGAATTATTTTATACCATAGTGCTTTAGGAAAACCCCCGCACAATAGAAATAGTTCCTAATACATTACTTCTGTTGCATCAGCGCCTTCACATACTTCACCGGCACCGCGTAGGTGATGCCACTGGGATTGCTGATCGCCGTCTCCTTGAGCCCTTTCACGAACACGGCGTTGATCACGCCCCAGACGTCGCCGCTGGCCGGATCGTAGACCGGGCTGCCGCTGTTGCCGGGATAGGCCGTCCCGTCGAGCTGGAAGATATCGAAGGAGGTGCGCTGCAGCTGGGCCAGCTGGCGCGCATCGAGCTTGCGCGAACTCAGCGACGGCATGACGATCGGCGTGATGGCCGCCAGGGTGGCGCGGTGGGTGGCCGCATGCAGGCCCAGCACCATGCCCAGCGGATAGCCGGTGAAGGCCAGGTTCTGGCCCTCGGCCACTTCACCGGAATCCCCCAGCTTCAGCGCCGGCAGCGGCGGCCCGCTCAGGCGCAGGTGGGCCAGGTCGTGTTCGTTGTCGCGCGCTACCAGCTGCGCCGGGCGGAAGCGCACCATGTCGCCATCGCCGGTCACGATGCCGAGCTGCTCCATGTGCGCCTCGTCCAGCTTCTCCGGCACCACGTGCGCATTCGTAATCACGCTCAAGCCATCCCCCACGACGAAGCCGGTTCCGAAGAACACGGTCGAGGGGCTGCGGGTGCGCTCGAACGTGCCGACACCGACCACCGAACGCTTGACGGTTGGAATCACTGCCGTCAGGTCGGCGCCCATTGCCGGCGCCAGCGCACAGGCCGCCGCCATCCCAAGCAGCAGCCGCCGGGCCGCCCCGGACCAAGTTTCATGGGCGCACCAACCGTGCACCCCTTTTTGCAATTTAGACATTACAATGAATCGATTTCTTTTCGAAAATTGCGATTTCGCAAGTCTACTCCATGAGCGCACCGCACGAAGAAATATGTTGCCCAAATGCATCTAATCCCCGCAAACTAATAGAGATTTAATCAATATTTCGTAAAACTAAAGCCAAAACTAGCGTATCTTCGGGTTTCTCAGTGGAATTTGTGTTGTAGGCAAGGTACTCCTTGTTGAAGTCTTCATATTTTTCATGTGCTTAATTGCAATTGCCCGAAGTACCAGCGATGATGCGATGTATTCCATTTTCCTTTGATTCGGATCACTCCTAGAACCCGAATCCTTCATGGTGAGATTGACACGATGGCAGAGATCACAGCCACCCTTCTGAATTTCCTTAAAGCAATCGGCAAATACCGTTGGTATGCCGTCGCCATTTCCTGGACCATCGCGGTAATCGGATGGGCCGTGGTCATGCGCCTGCCCAATCAGTACGAAGCATCGGCCCGGGTCTACGTCGACACGCAAAGCATCCTCAAGCCTTTGCTGTCGGGCATGACTTCCCTGCCCAACCTGGACCAGCAAGTCGTGTTCATGCGCCGTACCCTGATCAGCCGCCCGAACGTCGAGCGCCTGATGCGCATGGTGGACCTGGACGTCAAGGCCAAGGACACCAAGGAGCACGAGAAGATCGTCGATGAGCTGATACAGAACATCAAGATCGCCGGCACCGAGCGCGACGACATCTATACGATAACCTACAGCTCGGACAACCCGAAGCTGGGCAAGGACGTCGTGCAGTCCCTGCTGACCATCTTCGTCGAAGGCAGCTTCAGCGGCAAGAAGCAGGATTCGGAAAAGGCCGTCCAATTCATCGAGGACCAGATCAAGTCGTATGAAGAAAAGCTGACCGCTGCCGAAAACTCGCTGAAGGAATTCAAGATCAAGAACATGGGCCTGCTGCCGCGCGAAAGCGGCGGCGACTTCAGCAGCCAGCTGATCCAGGCCACCGACCAGCTGAACCAGGCACGCCTGGAACTGGCCGAAGCCGAGCAGGCCCGCAACGCGATCCGCCGCCAGATCTCGGGCGAGCCGGGCAAGGGCGGCGAGGCCGCGGCCACCGGCGCCACCGATCCGGACCTGGAAGCCCGCATCGCCACCACCCAGAAGAACCTGGACGCCCTGCGCCTCCAGTACACCGAGCAGCATCCGGACATCGTGGCCAACCGCCGCCTGATGGAGCAGCTGCTGGCGCAGAAGGCCGACCTGTCCAAGCAGAAGAAGCGCAGCGCCGATCCGGGCGCCGGCTACAGCCCGATGCTGCAGCAGCTGAACGTGTCGCTGTCGCAGGCCGAGGCCCAGGTGGCGTCGATGCGCATCCGTGTCGAGGAATATTCGGCCCGTGTCGCCCGCCTGCGCGCGCAGAGCGCCTCGGTGCCGGAAGTCGAAGCCCAGCTGGCCCAGCTCAACCGCGACTACCAGGTCAACAAGGAGAACTACCAGAAGCTGCTCGAACGCCGCGAATCGGCGCGCCTGTCGGGCGACCTGTCGTCCGCCACCGACATGCTGACCTTCCGTGTGATCGATCCGCCGACCGTTCCGCTCCAGCCGGCCGGCCCGAACCGCCTGCGCCTGTTCTCGCTGGTGTTCGCCGGCGCCCTGATCGCCGGCATCGCCGTCGCCTTCCTGATGAGCCAGTTGCGCCCGACCTTCCTGAGCCAGTCCACCCTGCGCGAAGTCACCGGCCTGCCGGTGCTCGGTTCGATCGGCATGAACTGGACCGCGGAACAGACGATCCGCCGCAAGCGGCGCCTGGCTGCCCTCGGGGTATCGGTACTGGTCTTGTTCGGCATTTACGGCGCCGGGGTGGCAGCGATCCTGTCGCACCCCACGTTTTGATCGCGGCGCCCCCGCACAGTTTGCAAGGAGTTCCACGTGAGCATTATCGAAAAAGCAGCCAGCCGCATCGACCGGCAGCGTAGCGCCGCCGCCGCCGTCCCCGCCGTCCCCGCCAGCCCGGTCGAGACCAGCGCGGCCCCGGCCGTGGTGGCGGACAGCCCGGTGACCGGCATTGCGCACGACGCCCTCCACGCCGTGCCGGCCGCGCCCGCCGTCGGCGCCGCCACAGCCGCCGCCGCGGCCCCGCAGAGCGAGCGCGTCACGCCGAAGTTCACCACCCGCCGCGTCGAGCTGGACCTGGCGCGCATGCGCGAGATGGGCATGGTCACCGCGGCCGGCGGCCGTACGTCCCTGCTGGAAGACTTCCGCATCATCAAGCGCCCGCTGCTGCAGCGCGCCTTCGCCGAACGCCGTCCGGGCGACAAGCCGGGCAACCTGATCATGCTGACCAGCTCGCTGCCGGGCGAAGGCAAGACCTATTCCGCGATCAACCTGGCGATGAGCATCGCCATGGAACTCGACCACACCGTGCTGCTGGTCGACGCCGACGTGGCCCGTCCGTCGGTGCTGCGCACGCTCGGCCTGCCGGCCCAGCGCGGCCTGATGGACCTGCTGGTCGACGACAAGCTCGACATGGGCGAAGTGATGTTGCGCACCAACGTCGACACCCTGTCGATCCTGCCGGCCGGCACCAGCACCCCGCGCGCGACCGAACTGCTGGCCAGCTCGACCATGAGCAACCTGGTCAACGAAATCGCCAACCGCTATCCGGACCGGATCGTGATCTTCGACTCGCCGCCGCTGCTGCTGACCAGCGAATCGCACGTGCTGGCGTCGCACATGGGACAGATCGTGGTGGTGGTCGAAGCCCAGACCACGACCCAGCATGCAGTCAAGGAAGCCCTGAGCCAGCTCGGCGGCCTCAACAACGTTAATCTCATCTATAACAAGACCAGGGATCTCCCCGGCATCGAAGAGACGTATGACTATCACTACGGCTAAGCGGCCGGACCGGGCGCTGCTGCTGACGCCGCTCGCCCTGGCGGCAATGTTGTTGTCGGCCGAATGTCGCGCCGACTGGAAATTTACCCCGACCGCGGGTGTGACGGAAACCTATACCGACAATGTCAACCTGGCATCCGACGACCGGGCGCGCAGCCAGCTCGTCAGTGAAGCGATGGGCGGGTTTTCGCTGACGGAACAGAGCGCGCGCCTGCGCTTTTCCGGCGCCGCCCACGTGCACCAGTTCATCTATACCGACGGCAACATCCCGAACCTGAACGACCGCGAACACGATTACAGCGCCACCGCCCTGGCCAAGCTGACGGACGAACTGTTCCTCGACGTATTCGCTGCCGGCGGCCCGCAAAGCATCTCGGCCTTCGGGCCCCAGGTGAGCGACAACCTGTACTCGATGGGCAACCGCACCACCGTCAACAGCTGGCGCATCAGCCCCTACCTCCAGCACCACTTCGGCAACACGGCCGAGCTGCTGGCGCGCTTTTCGCGTGACGGCGTCGATGCCGGCTCGCGCAATGCGTTCGGTTCGAGCACGGCCAGCACCGCCAGCCTGAACCTGAACAGCGGTAGATCCTTCAATGACGTGGGCTGGGGCCTGTCGTACACCCACCAGGAGATGCAGAATCGCCTGGCCGGACCGTCGTCGTTCAGCAATGCACTGGCCAACCTGCGCCTGCGCTATTCGCCGCGGCTGAGCGCCACCGCCACCGCCGGCTACGACAAATACGATTACCAGGCGCTGGGCGGACGCACTGCCGGGCGCAACTGGACCGGCGGCTTCATCTGGACCCCGTCGTCCCGTACCAGCCTGCAGGCCAGCTACGGCCGCCGTTATTTCGGCAAGACCGGTTCGTTCGCCGCCAGCCATCACAGCCGCCACAGCGTGTGGAGCATCAACTACAGCGACGCGATCACGACCAGCCGCCAGCAATTCCTGCTGCCGTCCACGATCGACACCGCGGCCCTGCTCGACAGCCTGTTCAGCGCCACGATCCCGGACCCGGTGCTGCGCCAGCAGGCGGTGCAGGCCTACCTGCAGGCGACCGGCCTGCCGCCCAGCCTGGCCAATAACGTGAATTACCTGAGCAACCGCTACCTGCGCCAGAAACAGCTGTCGGCCGCAGTCGCCTTCAACTGGGCGCACAGCAGCCTGGTGACTTCCGTATCGAAGACCGAGCGCACCGCCCTGTCGCTGCAGCAAAGCGACAGCGAACTGCTCGGCAGCCAGCTCGCCACGCTGAACGACAACACCCGCCAGCGCGGGGTCAGCAGCGTCTATACCTACCGGCTGAACTCGCGCACGGCGGCGACCGCGACCGCGAACCTCACCCGCGTGACCTCGATCGACACCGGCATCACCGAAAACCACCGCCAGTTGCGGGCGGGTCTGGCGCGCCGCTTCGATCGCTACATGAACTTCGCCGTCGACCTGCGCCACGTCACCGGCGGCACCGGCGCGGGCACCGGCCGGACCTACAGCGAGAACGCGGTGTCGGCCTCCCTTTCCGCCCAGTTTTAATCGGAGCAGCGATGTACGAGACCTTTTACGGATTTTCCGCCAAACCCTTCCAACTGCGCCCGGACCCGCATTTCTTCTTCGGCAGCAAGGGGCACAAGCGCGCCATGGCCTACCTCGAGTACGGCCTGTCGCAGGGCGAAGGCTTCATCATCGTCACCGGCGAAGTCGGCGCGGGCAAGACCACGCTGGTGCGCAACCTGTTCAACAGCCTGCCATCCGACCAGATCGTGGCGGCGCACATCGTCAACACCCACCTCGATCCGGAAGACACCCTGCGCATGGTGGTGTCGGCGTTCGGCCTGCCTTTTGAAGGCGCCAGCAAGACCGACCTGCTGACGCGCCTGGAAAAATTCCTGTGCGACGTCGACCACCAGGGCAAGCGCGCCCTGCTGGTCATCGACGAGGCCCAGAACCTGTCGGCGCGCACGGTGGAAGAACTGCGCATGCTGTCGAACTTCCAGACCGACGACAAGTCGCTGCTGCAGACCTTCCTGCTCGGCCAGCCCGAATTCCGCGCCACCCTGCACAGCCCCGGCATGCAGCAGCTGCGCCAGCGCGTGATCGCCAGCTACCACCTGGGCCCGATGGATGCGCAGGAAACCCGCGCCTACATCGAGCACCGCCTGGCGACGGTCGGCTGGAACGGCGACCCGTCCTTCGACGACGGCGCGCATGCCGCCATCTACGCCTACAGCGGCGGCATCCCGCGCAAGGTCAACACCCTGATGGACCGCGTGCTGCTGATGGGCTACCTGGAAGAGATGCACCAGTTCGGCGAGGCGGACATCCAGGCCGTCATCAGCGACATCAGCGAAGAATTCCAGCTGCCCGACGGGCAGGCCGCGGCAGTCGCGGCGGCCCCGGGCGCCGGCCTGGGCGGCCTGAACCAGGAACTGCGCACGCTCGACCAGCGCGTCGGCGAACGCCGCGCCAACAGCGTCGAGGTGCTCGACGAACGCATGATGCGCCTGGAGAAGTCGATCGTTTCCGTATTGTCGATCCTGAAGAAGATCGTTGCCACGCCCCAGGGGGCGGTCACCCAGCCGATGGACAATCAAGAATGAACATGTACGAACTGGCCCCGCGCCGCCTGCCGGCGCCGGGGGAACGCATCCGCAATGCGATGACCTGCGACGTCGAGGACTATTTCCAGGTCTCGGCCTTCGCGCCCTTTATCGACCGCGCCAGCTGGCCGAGCCGCGAATGCCGGGTCGAAGCCAATATGGACCGCATCCTGGCCCTGTTCGAGCGCCATGGCGTGCGCGCCACCTTCTTCACCCTGGGCTGGATCGCCGAGCGCTATCCGCAGGTCGTCCGGCGCATCGTCGCTGGCGGCCACGAGCTGGCCAGCCACGGCTACGGCCACCTGCGCGCCTCCGACCAGACCCGCGCCGAATTCGCCAGCGACATCCGCTCCGCCAAGGCGCTGCTGGAAGACATCGGCGGCCAGGCCGTGCTGGGCTACCGCGCGCCCAGCTTCTCGATCGGTCGCGCCAACCTGTGGGCGCTCGACGAGCTGCTCGAGGCCGGCTACCGCTACAGCTCCAGCATCTACCCGATCGCGCACGACCACTACGGGATGCCGGAAGCGCCGCGCTTCGCCTTCTACCCGAACGGCCCGGAGGGCCTGCTGGAAGTGCCGATCACCACCGTGCAGATGCTGGGCCGTAACCTGCCGGCCGGCGGCGGCGGCTATTTCCGCCTGCTGCCCTACGCGCTGTCGCGCTGGATGATGGCCAAGGTCAACCGCGACGACCGCCAGCCCTCGCTGTTCTACTTCCACCCGTGGGAGATCGACACGCAGCAGCCGCGCCCCGAAGGCCTGGGCGCCAAGGCGCGCTTCCGCCACTACATCAACATCGACCGGATGGAGCGCCGCATCGAAGCCCTGGCGCGCGACTTCGCCTGGGACCGCATGGACCGGATCTTCCTGAATCAAGCATGAACTCGATTATCGAAGCAGCACAAGCAAAGCGCGCCGCGCCGGCGCCGGCCGCCGGCCCGCTCACCCTGCACCTGATGCAGCCGAACGAACGCGCACGCTGGGACGCCTTCGTGCGCACCTGCCCCGACGCCACCTTCTTCCACCTGTCCGGATGGCAGCAGGTGATCGAGCAATCGTTCGGCATCAAGACCTGGTTCTACTACGTGCAGCAGGACGGCCAGATCCAGGGCGTCCTGCCGCTCGCCGAGATCAAGAGCCGCCTGTTCGGCCACTCGCTGGGCGCGATGCCGTTCTGCGTGTACGGCGGCCCGGCCGCCTTCAGCGGCACCGATGGCGATGCCGCGCGCGCCATGCTCGACCAGGCCGCGCACGCGCTGGCGCAACAGCTGGGCGTGGGCCACCTGGAATACCGCGGCATGCAGCGCTTCCATCCGGAAGACCCGGCCTGGCACACCAAGGAGCTGTACGTCACCTTCCGCAAGGAGATCACGGCCGACGACGAAGCCAACCTGAACGCCATCCCGCGCAAGCAGCGCGCGATGGTCCGCAAGGGCATCAAGCTGGGCCTGAAGGGCGTGGTCGAGGACAACGTCGACCGCATGTTCGAAGCCTACGCGCACAGCGTGCACCGCCTCGGCACCCCGGTGTTCCCGAAAAAATACTTCGCCCTGCTGCAGAAGACCTTCGGCGACGAGTGCGAGGTGCGCACCATCCTTACCGAGGACGACCAGCTGGTGGGATCGGTGCTGTCGTTCTACTGGCGCGACGAGGTCGTGCCCTACTACGGCGGCGGCATGGACATCGCGCGCAACGTGGCCGGCAACGACTTCATGTACTGGAACCTGATGCAGGCCGCCGCCGCGCGCGGCTGCCGGATCTTCGACTTCGGCCGCAGCAAGCTGGGCACCGGCGCCTACGACTTCAAGAAGAACTGGGGCTTCACGGCCCAGCACCTGCCTTACGAATACAAGCTGTACGGCGCCACCGCGCTGCCGGACAACAATCCGCTGAATCCGAAGTACCAGCTGTTCATCAGGATGTGGAAGAAGCTGCCGCTGCCGCTGGCGAACTTCATGGGCCCGTACATCGTGCGCAACCTGGGCTGACGTCCGAAGAAACCGGGAAGAATCGTGGAAGACCTGCTCCTGCTGATCCATCGGATCCCCTACCCGCCCAACAAGGGCGACAAGATCCGTTCGTACCACCTGCTCAAGCACCTGTCCAGGCATTACCGGGTGCACCTGGCGACCTTCGTGGACGACCCGGACGACTGGCAATACGTGCCGCATGTGGAGGCACTGTGCGCGAGCAGCCATTTTGCCCGCATGAACCCGCTGGTGGCGCGCGTGAAGAGCCTGGGCGCCCTGCTGAAGAACCGCTCGCTGTCGCTGGAGTACTACCGCGATGCAAGACTGGCGCGCTGGGTGCGCGACACGGTGGCCGCGCACGGGATCGAGCGCGTGCTGGTGTTCTCGTCGGCGATGGCGCAGTATGCCGATCCCTACCGCCAGGCGCGCCGGGTGGTCGATTTCGTCGACGTCGACTCCGACAAGTGGCGCCAGTACGCGGACAAGAAATCCTGGCCGATGAGCTGGCTGTACGGCTACGAAGCGGCGCGCCTGCTCGACTACGAGCGCCAGGTGGCGCGCGACTACGACGCATCGCTGTTCGTGTCGGCTCCCGAGGCGGACCTGTTCCGCCGGCTGGCGCCGGAGAGCGGCGCCAAGATCGGCCACTTCAGCAACGGCGTCGACACCGACTACTTCACGCCCGAAGCGGCCCACGCCAACCCCTACCAGCCGGGCGAACGCGCGCTGGTGTTCACCGGCGCGATGGATTACTGGCCCAACGTGGATGCGGTCCAGTGGTTCTGCGACAACGTGTTCCCGGCCCTGCGCGAACGCTTCCCGGAGCTGCGCTTCTACATCGTCGGCTCGCGCCCGAACCCGGCCGTGCAGGCCCTCGGCCAGCGCCCCGGCGTGACGGTCACCGGCACCGTGCCGGACGTGCGTCCCTATATCGCCCACGCGGCGGTGGCGGTGGCGCCGTTGCGGATCGCGCGCGGCATCCAGAACAAGGTGCTGGAAGCGATGGCGATGGCGCGCGCGGTGGTGGTGTCGCCGCAGGCGCTGGAAGGCATCGATGCCGAACCGGGCAGCGAACTGGTGCTGGCCGAAGACGCCGCCGCCTTCGTCGACGCCGTGAATGCGCTGCTGGCCAGCCAGGACGGCGCGGCCGAAGCGATCGGCCTGGCCGCGCGCGCCAAGGTCCAGCGCCGCTACAGCTGGTCGAGCAATCTTGCCTGCATCGGAGAGAACCTGGAATGATGCTGAATCCGCCGCCCGGCGTCACCCCCGATGCCACCGCCGCCATCCCGCCCGCAGCGCGCCTGTCGCGCGCAGCCATCGCCCTGATCGCGCTGGCCCTGCTGGCGCCTTTCGCCCTGTACTTCGGCACCGTCGACTCGATCGTCTCGATCTGGAACAGTTCCGAGACCTTCGCCCACGGCTACGTGATCCTGCCGATCAGCCTGTGGCTGATCTGGCGCCGCCGTGCGAATTTCAGCCTGTATCCGCCCAAGCCCTGGGCGCCGGCGCTGATCCTGCTGGCGCTGCTCGGCGCCGGCTGGCTGGCGGCCCGGCTGGGCGAGGTGCAGGTGGTGTCGCAATACACCTTCGTGGCCATGCTCCCGGTCGCCGCGCTGGCCCTGTTCGGCCCGCGCCTGGCCGGCTCGCTCGCCTTCCCGCTGCTGTTCCTGCTGTTCGCGGTGCCGTTCGGCGAAGTCTTCGTCGGCCCGCTGATCCAGTTCACCGCCGACTTCACGGTGGCCGCGGTGCAGGCCACCGGCATCCCGGTGCTGCGCAGCGGCACCCGCTTCGAGCTGCCGACCGGGAACTGGTCGGTGGTCGAGGCCTGCAGCGGCGTGCGCTACCTGATTTCCTCGATCACGCTGGGCTGCCTGTACGCCTATCTCACCTACCGCTCGATGACGCGGCGCGCGCTGTTCATCGCCCTGTCGGTGGTGGTGCCGGTGATCGCCAACGGCCTGCGCGCCTACATGATCGTGATGATCGGCCACCTGTCCGGCATGGAGCTGGCCACCGGCGTCGACCACCTGATCTACGGCTGGCTGTTCTTCGGCCTGGTCATGTTCATCATGTTCTGGATCGGCAGCTACTGGCGCGAGGACACCGACGTCCCGCCGGCGGCCGCCGGCGCATCGCGCGCGGACGCCGGCGCGCCCGGCCGCATCCCGGCCATGGTCGGCTGCGTCGTGGCCCTGTGCGCCGTCTGGCCGGCCTTCGCGCTGTACGGCGAACATGCCAACCACAACCCGGCAAAGGTCGAGCTGGCGCAAGTGGCCGTGAGCTGGCCCGAGGCGCCCGCGTTCGCCGACTGGAAGCCGGACTACATGGCGCCCGACGCCACCCTGCGCCGCAGCTACCGCCAGGGCGCGACCCCGGTCGACCTGAGCCTGCTCTATTACCGCAACCAGGACCGCAGCAAGTCCCTGATCAGCTCCATCAACCGCCTGGCCGGCTACAAGGACAGCTGGCACGAAACCGCGTCGACGAAGCGCACCGTGAACCTGAACGGGGTCGCGCTGACCGTGCGCGAGACGGTGCTGCGCAGCGAGGGCCGGGCCCTGCTGGTGTGGGACTGGATGCGCATCGGCGAGCACGAGACCACCAGCAACGCGGTCGGCAAACTGCTGCAGGCGCAGTCCAAACTGTTGTTGCGCGGCGACGATGGGGCGGCCGTGATGCTGTCCTCACCCTTCGACGAACAGCCCGATGCAGCGCGTGCGACACTTCTTTCATTTCTGTTAGACAATTACAAACATATTAACGTAGCGCTCGACAACGCGCACCGACACTGACTGAAGCAATACGCCATGCGCACCACCATGATTGCGGTGCAGCTGCACGAACTGAAGAAGAACCGATGACCGCCCCCCTGATCGTCCACCTGACCTATAGTCTCGACTTCGGGGGGCTGGAAACCCTGCTGATCGAGCGCATCAACCGGATGCCGGCAGGAGCCTACCGTCATGCGGTCGTCGCGCTCACCCGCACCACCGACTTCGTCCGCAAGATCACCAAGCCGGACGTCGGCGTGTACGCGCTGAACAAGCAGCCCGGCCTCTCGCTCGGTACCCACGTGGAACTGTTCAAGCTGCTGCGCCGCCTGCGTCCGGCGATCCTGCACACGTATAACCTGGCCGCCATCGAGTACGCGCCGGTGGCGCTGCTGGCCGGCGTGCCCGTGCGCATCAATGGCCTGCACGGACGCGATGCCGCCGATCCCGAAGGACGCAACCCCAAGCACAAGCTGCTGCGCCAGCTGATGCTGCCCTTCTATGACTGCTGCTATGCGAATTCGGGCGACATGCTGGCCTGGAACCGCGACGTGATCGGCGTCCCCGGGCACAAGAGCTGCCTGCTGGCCAACGGCATCGACGCCGAGCGCTTCCGCCCGCTGGAGCGGGACGAAGCGCGCCCGGATTTCGGTTTCGGCCCCGGCTGCCGGGTGATCGGCAGCGTCGGCCGCGTGCAGGACGTCAAGGACCACGCGACCCTGGTCGACGCCTTCGCCCTGCTGCGCGCACACCTGCCGGAGCAGGCCGGTACATTGCGCCTGGCGATCGTCGGCGACGGCCCGCTGCTGGCGCCGCTGCGCGACAAGGTGCGCGCGCTCGGCCTGGAAGGCCTGGTCTGGCTACCCGGCGCGCGCTATGACATTCCGGAGATCCTGCGCGGCTTCGACGTGTATGCGATCTCTTCGATCGCCGAAGGCACGCCCGGCAGCGTGCTGGAAGCGATGGCCAGCGGCCTGCCCGCGGTCGGCACCCGCGTCGGCGGCGTGCCGGAGGTGATCGCCGACGGCGTCACCGGCCGGGTGGTCCCGCCGCGCGACCCGGCGGCGATGGCCGACGCGCTGGCCCAGTACCTGCAGGCGCCCGGACTGGCGGCCGCGCATGGCGCCGCCGGCCGCGCGCGCGTGCTTTCCCATTATTCGATGCCGGCGATGGTCGCCGGCTACCAGGCGCTCTACGACAGCCTGTGCGAACGTAAAACCCCATTCAGGAAGCCCATCAAATCATGTGTGGAATAGTCGGCATTTTCGATACCCGCGGCGCACGTCCGATTGATCCCGTGCTGCTCAAGCGGATGAACGAGACCCAGCATCACCGCGGTCCGGACGAGGGCGATATCTATACCGAACCCGGCGTCGGCTTCGGCCACCGCCGCCTGTCGGTGATCGACCTCGCCAGCGGCCAGCAGCCGATGTTCAATGCAGCCGGCGACGTCGGCGTGGTGTTCAACGGCGAGATCTACAACTACCGCGAGCTGACCACCGAGCTGGAAAAGCTGGGCTACGTGTTCCGCACCAACAGCGATACCGAAGCCGTGGTCCACGCCTGGGAAGCCTGGGGCGAGGAATGCGTGCACCGCCTGCGCGGCATGTTCGCGATCGCGATCTGGGACCGCACCAAACAGACCATGTTTATGGCGCGCGACCACATGGGCGTGAAACCCTTCTTCTACGCGCAGCTGCCGGACGGGATGTTCATCTTCGGTTCCGAGCTGAAGTCGCTGCGCGCCCATCCGGGCCTGGCGCGCGACATCGATCCGACCGCGGTCGAGGATTATTTCGCCTACGGCTACGTGCCCGAGCCGAAGACCATCTATGCGGGCGCACGCAAGCTGGCGCCGGGCTACTGCCTGCTGGTGCGCATCGGCCAGCCGGTGCCTCAGCCGAAGCGCTGGTGGGACGTGCCGTTCAAGCAGCACGAAAAGATGACCGAGGCCGACGCCGCCGGCGAGCTGGCCTCGCGCGTGCGCGAAGCGGTGAAGAGCCAGCTGAAGGCCGACGTGCCGCTCGGCGCCTTCCTGTCGGGCGGGGTCGACTCGAGCGCGGTGGTCGCCATGATGGCCGGCCTGGACGACAAGCCGGTCAACACCTGCTCGATCGCGTTCAACGACAAGGCCTTCGACGAGTCCGAATACGCCGGGCAGGTCGCGCGCCAGTACAAGACCAACCACCACACCGAGACCGTCGACACCGACGACTACGCCCTGCTCGACACCCTCGCCGGGCTGTACGACGAGCCGTATGCCGACAGCTCCGCGATCCCGACCTACCGCGTGTGCCAGCTGGCGCGCAAGCGCGTGACGGTGGCGCTGTCGGGCGACGGCGGCGACGAGAACCTGGCGGGCTATCGCCGCTACCGCCTCACCATGGCCGAGGACGCGGTGCGCTCGAAGATCCCGCCGGCGCTGCGCCGCAACGTGTTCGGCCCGCTCGGCCGCTACTACCCGAAGGCCGACTGGGCGCCGCGCGTGTTCCGCGCCAAGACCACCTTCGAATCGCTGGCGCGCGACCTGGTCGAGGGCTACTTCCACGGCGTCTCGATCATGTCCGATGCCATGCGCGAACGCCTGTTCACCCCGGAATTCCGCCAGCGCCTGCAGGGCCACCGCGCGATCGACGTGATGCGGGGCCACGCCGCCAACGCGCCGACCGACGATCCGCTGTCGCTGATCCAGTACCTCGACATGAAAACCTACCTGCCGGGCGACATCCTGACCAAGGTCGACCGCGCCAGCATGGCACATGCGCTGGAAGTGCGCGTGCCGCTGCTCGACCATGAGCTGGTGGAGTGGATTTCCGGCCTGTCCTCGTCGATCAAGCTGAAGAACGGCGAAGGCAAGTACATCTTCAAGAAGAGCATGGAACGCTACCTGCCGCACGACATCCTGTACCGCAGGAAGCAGGGCTTCGCCGTGCCGCTGGCGGCCTGGTTCCGCGGCCCGCTGCGCCAGCGCGTGCGCGAGTCGCTGCTGGGCCCGATCCTGACCGGCACCGGCATCTTCAACACCGCCTTCCTCGCCGAGATCGTCGAACAGCACGAGTCGGGTCGACGCGACTACAGCGCGCCGATCTGGACCACGCTGATGTTCGAGGCCTTCCTGCGCAAAGAAATGGAGGCAGCGTAAATGCGTGTCCTGCACATCCTCGACCACTCGATCCCGCTGCACAGCGGCTATACCTTCCGCACCCGCGCGATCCTGCGCGAGCAGCGCGCGCTCGGCTGGGAAACCTTCCATGTGACCGGCTCGAAGCAGCATTCGAAGGACATGCTGGAAGAGACCGTGGACGGGCTGCATTTCTACCGCACCCCGGCCGCGACCGGGCCGCTGGCGAAGCTGCCGGTGCTGAACCAGAAGGCAGTGATCGACGGCCTCACGAAGCGCCTGGCCGAGATCATCCCGCAGGTCAGGCCGGACGTCCTGCACGCGCATTCGCCCTCGCTCAACGCGGTCGCCGCGCTGCGCGCCGGGCGCCGCTTCGGCATCCCGGTGGTGTACGAGGTGCGCGCATTCTGGGAAGACGCCGCGGTCGACCACGGCACCTCGAAGGAATTCGGCCTGCGCTACCGCGCCACCCGCGCGCTCGAAACCTGGGCGCTCAAGCGCGCCGACGCCGTCACCACCATCTGCGAAGGCCTGCGCAAGGACATCGTGGCGCGCGGCATCCCGGCGGCGAAGGTCACGGTGATCCCGAACGCGGTGGAGATCGACAAGTTCGCGGTCGGCGGCAGCGCCGACCTGCAGCTCAAGGAACAGCTCGGCCTGTCGGGCGCGCGCCTGGTCGGCTTCATCGGCTCGTTCTACGCCTACGAAGGCCTGGACGTGCTGCTGCGCGCGGTGCCGCAACTGGTGGCGCGCCTGCCCGACCTGCGCGTGCTGCTGGTCGGCGGCGGCCCGCAGGACGCAGCCCTGCGCCGCCTGGCATCCGGACTTGGCATCGCCGACAAGGTGGTGTTCACCGGCCGCGTGCCGCACGACCAGGTGCAGAAGTATTACGACCTGCTCGACGTGCTGGTCTACCCGCGCCTGTCGATGCGCCTGACCGACCTGGTCACGCCCCTGAAGCCGCTGGAAGCGATGGCCCAGGGCCGGGTGCTGGCGGCCTCGGACGTGGGCGGCCACCTCGAGCTGATCGCCGACGGCAAGACCGGCGTGCTGTTCAAGGCCGACGACCCGGCCGCCCTGGCGGACAAGCTCATCGGCCTGCTCGAGGCGCAGGATTCCTGGCCGGCGCTGCGCTCGGCGGGGCGCCAGTATGTCGAGACCGAGCGCAACTGGCGCGTCAGCGTGGCGCGCTACAAGAACATTTATGGCGGCCTGACCGGCCGCACGCTGCATGAAGATCCTGACTTTCAGCACCCTGTTCCCCAACAGCGCTAAGCCCGGGCACGGCATCTTCGTCGAGACCCGCCTGCGCCACCTGGTCGCCAGCGGCCGCGTGGAGTCGCGCGTGGTCGCGCCGGTGCCGTGGTTCCCGTCGCGCCATCCGCGCTTCGGCGCCTGGGCCACCTGGGCCTCGGTGCCGCGCCGCGAGCAGCGCTTCGGCATCGAGGTGGCGCATCCGCGCTATCCGGTGCTGCCGAAGATCGGCATGAACGTCGCGCCGGCGCTGCTGGCCGCGTCCAGCCGCGCCGCCATCGGCCGTCTGCTCGACGAGGGCTTCGACTTCGACGTGATCGACGCCCACTACTTTTACCCCGACGGAGTCGCCGCCGCCATGCTCGGCCGCTACTTCAACAAGCCGGTGGTGATCTCCGCGCGCGGTTCCGACATCACGCTGCTGCCCAGCTACCGCCTGCCGCGCCGCATGATCCGGTGGGCCGCCTCCAGCGCCGACCACGTGATCACGGTCTGCAACGCGCTGCGCGAGGAAGTGATCGCGCTCGGCGTCGCGCCGGAACGCGTGACCTCGCTGCGCAACGGCGTCGACCTGGCGCTGTTCCATCCCGCCGAACGCCCCGCGGCCCAGGAGCCGTTCACGCTGCTGGCGGTCGGCCACCTGGTGCCGGTCAAGGGCCAGGAACGGATCATCGGCGCGCTGCCGCTGCTGCCGGACGTGCGCCTGCGCATCGCCGGCGACGGTCCCGACCGCGCCAAGCTGGTGCAACTGGCGCAGGAACTCGGCGTCAGCGGGCGCGTGAGCTTCCTCGGCGCCGTGCGCCAGCCCGAACTGGTGCGGCACTACAACGAAGCCGACGCGCTGGTGCTCGCATCTAGCCGCGAAGGCTGGGCCAACGTGCTGCTCGAATCGATGGCCTGCGGCACGCCGGTGGTGGCCAGCCGCGTGTACGGCACGCCGGAAGTGGTGGCCGCGCCGGAAGCCGGCGTGCTGATGGACGAACTCAGCGCGCGCGGCGTGGCCGATGCCGTGAAGGCGCTGCGCGCCAGCTATCCGGACCGCGCCGCCACCCGCCGCTATGCCGAGCGCTTCAGCTGGGACGACACCACCGCCGGCCAGCTCGCCATCTTCGAGGCGCTCGCCCAACGTACCGGAGCCTACTGCCATGCGTGACGTCATCATCTTCCTCGTCATCAGCGCGCTGGTGGTGTGTATCCCCAAGCGCCCCGCGATCGGCGTCATGACCTTTACCTGGCTGTCGCTGATGAACCCGCACCGGCTGGCCTACGGCTTCGCCTTCAGCTTCCCGTGGGTGGCGATCGTCGGCGGCGTGACCCTGATATCGCTGTTCGCCCGCCCGGGGCAGTTCAAGCTGCCGAAGAACGCCCTGACGATCACCCTGATGCTGTTCATGCTGTGGATGACCATCACCACTCCGTTCGCCTTCGAGCAGGAACGCGCCTGGGGCGAATGGAACCGCGTGATGAAGACGCTGTTCTTCGCGCTGGTCTCGATCGCGGCCCTGAACAACGTCAAGGACACCAGGCTGTTCGCGCTGGTGGTCACGCTGTCGCTCGGCTTCTACGGTTTCAAGGGCGGCCTGTTCACCCTGCTGTCGGGCGGCAGCAGCCGCGTGATGGGACCACCCGGCACCTACATCGGCGACAACAACGACCTGGCGCTGGCGCTGCTGACGATCGTGCCGCTGGTCTGGTACCTGCACCTGCAGGAAACGCGGCGCTGGCTGCGCTGGGGCTGGGCGTTCCTGGCCCTGCTGACCATGACCGCGGTGCTCGGCTCCTACTCGCGCGGCGCCCTGCTCGGCTTCGGCGCGATGCTGGTCATGCTGTGGCTGAAGAGCCGGAAAAAGGTGCTGACCGGTACCGTGGTGCTGCTGCTGGTGCCGCTGGTGTTCATGCTGATGCCGGAACAGTGGTTCGGGCGCATGCAGTCGATCGGCGAATACAAGGCCGACGGCTCGGCGATGGGACGCGTGAACGCCTGGCATTTCGCCTGGAACGTCGCCACCGAGAACTTCATGGGCGGCGGCTTCCTGACCTTCACGCCGAGGATGTTCCGGATCTACGCGCCGGAGCCGACCAACGTCCATGCGCCGCACAGCATCTACTTCCAGGTACTGGGCGAGCACGGCTTCGTCGGCCTGCTGCTGTTCCTGGCCTTCCTGTTCTTCGCCTGGCGCACCGGCAGCCGCGTGCTGCGCTTCTGCAAGGACAAGCCGGAACTGAAATGGGCGTCCGACCTGGCCGCGATGTGCCAGGTCAGCCTGGTGGGCTACTGCGCCGGCGGCGCTTTCCTGACGCTCGCCTACGCCGACCTGCTGTACGACGTCGTGATCATCCTGGTGCTGCTGGAAAAAGTGCTCGTCACGAAAGCCGCCGTGCCGCTGCGGCAGCCGGCGCCCGCCGCGGCGCCCAATCCGCCGGTCCTGGAGAGCGGGACGGCATGACGACACTTCATGTTCAAAACAGCCTGCCGGCGCGCCTGATGCGCGCCGTCTCCAACGTGTTCACCCCGTTCCAGGACGCGGACCGCCTGTGCGTGCTGAATTATCACCGTATCCTGGCGCAGCCCGATCCCCTGTTCAACGACGAACCGACGGTCGAGACCTTCCGCTGGCAGATGCGGCTCCTGGCGCGCTACTTCAACGTGCTGTCGCTGCCCGAGGCGATCGCCCGGCTGGCCGCCGGCCGCCTGCCGGCGCGCGCCATCTGCATCACCTTCGACGACGGCTACCGCTCGATCCACGACCTGGCGATGCCGGTCCTGAATGAGTTCGGCCTGCCAGCCACCGTGTTCGTCTCGACCGCCTACCTCGGCTCGGGCACGATGTGGAACGAGACCATCGCCGATGCGGTGCGGCGCCTGCCCGACGGCGCCGTCGACCTGTCCGGCGCCGGGATCGGCATGCGCGAACTGCACACCAGCGACGACCGCAGGAACCTGCTGAACGAATTGAACGCCCACGCGAAATACATGCCGCCGGCGGAACGGCTGGCACTGACCGAGCGCCTCGCGGCGATGGTCGGCGGCGGCCATGCCGACAGCCTGATGCTGACCCCGGAGATGATCCGGACCATGGCCGCGCAGCGCTTCGAAATCGGCGCCCACACCGTCTCGCACCCGATCCTCACCTCGCTCAGCGACGAGGCGGCGCGCCACGAGATCGAGCAGGGCAAGCGCGACCTCGAAGCGATCACCGGCGCGCCGGTGCGCTACTTTGCCTACCCGAACGGCAAGGTCGGCAAGGACTTCGACGAGCGGCACAAGGAAATGGTGCGCGCGGCGGGCTTCACCGCCGCCTTTTCCACCGAGGTGGGCCCGGCCGTTCGCGGACGCGACCTGTTCCAGCTGCCGCGCAGCCGACCGTGGGACGCCAATCCTTTCTTGTTCGGGCTGCGCCTGTTGCGCTGGCTGGCCCAGGAGTAAACGATGTTAACCAAAGAAACCAGCACCAACCCTGCCGCCGACGGCGCCACGAACGAACCGGTCCCGGCCCAGGGCACGCCCGGAGCGTACGTGGAACGGCTGGCGCAGATGAACAGGCGCGTCCTGCTGATTGCCTTCCACTTCCCGCCGGAGGCCGTCAGCAGCGGCATCCAGCGCACCCTGAGTTTTTTCAAACACCTGGGCAAGTACGGCTGGGAGCCGATGGTGCTGTCGGCCCATCCGCGCGTGTACCGCACCCAGAATCCGTCGCAGCTGGCCAGCCTCCCGCCCGGCCAGGTGGTGCGCCGCGCGTTCGCGCTCGACACCAAATACCACATGGGCATCAAGGGCCGCTACCTGGAGCTGCTGGCCTTGCCCGACCGCTGGGTGTCCTGGTTCCTGGGCGCGGTGCCGGCCGGCCTGTCCCTGATCCGCGAACACCGGCCACAGGTGATCTGGTCGACTTTCCCGATCTCGACCGCGCACCTGATCGGCCTCGCCCTGCATCGCCTGACCGGGCTGCCGTGGGTCGCCGATTTCCGCGATCCGATGATCCAGCCGTCCTATCCGACCTCGCCGCTTCAGCGCAAGGTCTACCAGTGGATCGAGCGCCAGACCATCCACCGCTGCCAGGCGGCCGTGTTCACCACCCATAGCGCAATGAAGTCCTACCGCGAGCGCTATCCGCACATCCCGGCCTCGAAGTTCAGCGTGATCGAGAACGGCTACGACGAGGACGGTTTCGACGGCAGCGCGGCGCCCGTACCCTCGCCTTCCGCCGGGCCGCGGCGCCTGACCCTGGTGCACAGCGGGGTGTTGTACGAGAACGGGCGCAACCCGTCGGACTTCCTGCGCGCGATCGCCGTGCTGAAGAACCAGGGACGGGTTAACGCCGCACGCCTGCGGGTGGTGCTTCGCGCCCCGGGCAACCCCGCCGAGACCAGCGCGCTGGTGGAGCAGCATGGCGTCGGCGACGTGGTAGAAGTGGCGCCGCCGGTGCCGTATCGCGAGGCGCTGGCCGAAATGCTGGGGGCCGACGGCCTGATGGTATTCCAGGGCACGCCCTTCAATACCCAGGTCCCGGCCAAGATCTACGAATACTTCCGCGCCGGCAAACCGATTCTCGGCCTGGTCGATACCAGCGGCGAGACCGCCCGCGTGCTGCGTGCCGCCGGCTTCCCCAGCCTGGCGAACATGGACCGCCACGAAGAGATCGCGACGGTGCTGGCGCAGTTCCTCGACGACGTCGAACGCGGCCAGGCCCATGTCGCCGATGCGGAACTGGTGGCGGCCAGTTCGCGCACGCGCCGCGCGGGCGAGCTGGCGGACGTCCTGCGCGACGCCGTGCAGGCCCACGCCGCGGCAAAAAAGGAGAAGTGATGTCGTGGCCGGGCGCACGGCCCGGCCGTCTTCAGGCCACGCTGCTTTTCAGGGTCTCGATGGCGGCTTCCTTGCCGGCCGCACCGGACCTGGACGACGGGGCCGCATTCCGGTCGATGAATGTCGGCGCCTCCCGGCGCGTACGGACCAGCTGCAGCAAGGGTTCGAACACCCAGCCACGGCGGCGCCGCAATGACGGCAGGAAGCGCGAGGCCAGCAGCAGCATCCTGTTCGGCCAGCTCAGGTAAGGCAGCGCTTCCCTCACCACCGCCGGGTCGCCATACAGGAAATTCTGGCTGGCGCGCTCGCGTGCATGGCGCACGCCCGGGTCCAGCGGCGCGTGGTCCTTCGGGATGTTGCGCGTACCGTGGAAGTCGTAGAACTCCGGGTAGAAGCGGCGCAGGCACTCCTTCTGCAAGACATGCCTGTACTTGTCGCCCGGGTGCACCTGCAAGGCGGCGCGGACGAAATCGAGGTCGCAGTAGGGGAACACCACCACATGCCCGGGCGGGTGCATCATCGTGATGCTGGGGCTGATGCAGCGCCGCGTGCGCGATTCCAGATACGCCAGTTCGACCTGGTTCAGGTTGGTCGCGAATTGTCCCAGATAGGCGCGGTACTGCCGCCGGAACTCGTCCGAGTCCGGGAACAGCGCCGATAACTGCGCACGCATCGCCGGATTGCTGGCCTCCCCGAGCAGCACTTCAGCGTCGCGCTCCGGCGTCTCGTGCAGGCCGTCATACATGAACCCCGTGTTGCCCAGGTTGTCGCCGGCCAGGCCGTCGAACACCAGTGAGGGCGGGCGCGCCGCCAGCCAGCGCATCATGGGCAGCACCCAGGCGTGCATGAAGGTCTCGGTGCCGACCAGGTTCTGGCGGCGCCGCGCATCCTGTTCCATGTGTTCCGGCGCGGTCGCATGCACCAGGTCGCAGTCGACGCCGAATGCGGCCGCGATCTTCGGCGCGTATTGCAGGTCGAGGTCGTAATCCTCCCCGTTCTTGCGGTGGAAGGTCTGGCAGGTGACGGCCTTGAACGGCACCTGTTTGCGCACCAGCGTGCCGAAGAACCGGCGCGAATCGTAACCGCTCGAGAACGGCAGGGTCACCGCGCCGGCGTCCAGGCGCAGGCAGCGTTCGAAGCCGGCGAGGTAGGCGTTTTCGACGGCGCGGAAGGTGTCGTCGTCGGCCCGGCGGGTGCCGGCCGGGAGCGCCTTGAAATCGAACCAGCGCCTGGTCTCGGCGTGGCCGGGGCGCAGGGTCATCTCCGATCCCGCCGGGAAGCGCACGATGTCGCGGTAAAAAGTGCGGTCTGCCGTCGGCAGGCCGTTCTGCATCAGGCCCGCCCAGTACACCATGTCCGGCGCATCGCCCTCCAGGTGCAGCAGGGCCGGATGGGAGGCGAACAGCCAGGCCTTGCCGAGCTGGCGGTAGAACAGCGGGCTGATGCCGAGCGCGTCGCTGCGCACGACCGCCTGCTGCAGGTCGCGGTCGAACTTCAGGCAGGCGAAGACGCCGTTCTGCAGGCCGCCGGGCGCCAGCAGCCGCCGCAGCGCCTGCGCGTCCGAATAGGTATGCACCGACAGCTCGCTTTCGTAGCCGCGGAACACGATATCGTTGTTGCCCGCCTCATGCGCCAGGCCGCGGCCGTGCGCCGGGCTGAGGGAAGTCACCGCCCAGAATTGCGGGCCGCTCCTGACCGCCAGGCCGGCATCGCTGCCGGTGAACTCGGGCGGCGTCTCCGGAAAGACACAAGTAAGGAAGAACTCGACGTCGGTAAAGATCGTGGCGATACGGCTCAAATCGATTTTCATGGGACCTCGCTGGTGGCGCCAACAAGCGGTGGCGTCTTCCGTTTGATCTTGCTGAGAAAATAGGACTCGGCGCCTTCCGGGCGTTTCGCCAGCTGCCACAGTGCGAGCACGACACCGCAATACACGGCGGCGCCGGTCACGACTTTCAGCGCCAGCATGCTCCAGTGGGGCAAGCCGAGCGTCTTGTCGAGCAGGGTCAGCACCAGCGCCATCGCCAGGCAGCCCAGCAAGGGACGACTGACGCCATGGAGCAGCTTCACCACGCTCAGCCCCGGCACATAACGCATCAGCAAGCTGTACGAGACACTGAAGGTCAGCACGATGGCGGCCAGGCGCAGCTGGGTGACGAGTTCCGGGCTCAGGCTGGAATGGAACAGCCCGACGCCCGTCATGAACACGGCGATCTGGATCCAGCTGGTCAGCGCCAGGATGCGGATCTTGCCGATCACGGTAAGTACGTAATTGGCGCTGCTGCTGATCGACTGGATGATGCTGGACAGCGCCAGGACCTGGATGAAGGGCACGATGAAGACCCACTTGTCGCCCAGCGCGACGGGCACGAAGTCGCGCGCCGTCAGCACGAAGCCGACACAGGTCGGGAAGGTCACCATGACCTGCACCGCCTGCGCCGACAGCAGCAGGCGCGTGAGCTCGGCCATGTCGTCGCGGGCGCGCGCGAAAGCCGGGAACAGCACGCGGTTGATCGGCGCCAGCAGGTCGTTGCCGGGAATGTCGGAGATTTCGCTGGCCAGGGTGTAGCCGCCGGTGACAGCGGTGTTGCCCATGCCGCCGACCATGAAGACCGGCAGTTTGTTGTCCAGGTACTGGCTGATGTTCTTGACCAGCACCCACTGCGATACCGAAAAGATCTCGCGGATGTCGGCCAGCGAAAAGCGCGGACGCATCGGGTGCACCATGTAGCTGCGGATCGTGCTCACGATACGGCTCACCAGCGCGCCGATGATCATGCCCCAGTAGTTATGCAGGATCAGGGTCAGCACGATGGTGGTCACGAACCCGACCAGGCGCTTGAACAGCGTGTATTTCACGTCGTCGACGAAGCGCAGCTCTTTCTGGAAATTGATGACGCCGACGTTCTCGAACGAATTCACCAGCAGGGACAGCGCCATCAGCTGCACCGCCGAGGTCACGCGCGGATCCTTGTAGTAGTCGGCGGCGAAGGGCGCGATCGCCACCAGCGCCAGCGCCACGCAGGAAGTCTGCAGGATGCGCAGCGTCCAGGCGGTGTTGTAGAAGGACTGGGAAGGGTCTTTCCTCTGGATCACCGCAACGTTGATGCCGAGGTCGAAGATCACGTCGGCGAACGCGACCACGACGGATGCCATGGCGACGATACCGAAATCGCCTGGGACGAGCAGGCGGGCAAGAATAAAGGTGCTGATGACCCCGATGAGGCGATCGAACCAGCGCATCATGACCATGACGACGGCGCCACCGCCCAGGCTATTGCTTTTATTGTGAACCATTTTTGCTGTTACGTATGACGGCCGCTGAAGCGGCGCATGAAACAGCCGACCAGGCGTCCGACGGTTGTCGCTTGCTGATCCTTAGCAAGGAAGAGGTATTCGGGCAGAGTATTCCAAGCGTTGAAACGAGTCAAGAATTACAACAATCGTGCGCGGGGTCACGACAGTAATTTTTACACCAGCACTTCGACCACGTCCGGATGGCTCAAGAAGCCGCCCGGGCTGGCGCTCCTGCCGTAGGCGCCCGACTGGAACACCACCACCAGGTCGCCGGGTTCGGCGCGCGGCAGTTCCATCTTCTCGGCCAGCAGGTCGAGCGGGGTGCACAGCGGGCCGACCACCGACACCACTTCCGTGTCCTGCTGGTTGATGCGGTTGCCGATCGCCGCCGGGTAATTCTTGCGGATCACCTGGCCGAAGTTGCCGGAGGCCGCCAGGTGGTGGTGCAGGCCGCCGTCGGTCACCAGGAACACCTGGCCGCGCGAGACCTTGCGGTCGATGACGCGCGCCACGTATACGCCCGCCTCGCCGACCAGGTAGCGTCCCAGCTCGATGTTCAGGCGCACCTGGGGCAAGGCCGCCTGCACGCGCGGCAGCGCCTGCGATAAACGTTCGCCGACCGGCGTCAGGTCGAGCCGCGCCTCGCCCGGGAAATACGGGATCCCGAAGCCGCCGCCGATGTTCAGCACGCGCACCGGGTCGCGGCACTCGCCGGCCAGGCGCAGCGCCAGCTCGAGCGTCTGGGCCTGGGCCTCGGCGATCGCCTCGGCCTTCAGGCTCTGCGAGCCGGAAAAGATGTGGAAACCGAGCACTGTGAGGCCGAGTTCCGCCGCCAGCGCCAGCATGCGCGGCGCCTCCTCGGCATCGATGCCGAACTGCTTGGCGCCGCCGCCCATGCGCATGCCCGAACCCTTCAGTTCGAAGTCCGGGTTGATGCGCAGGACCAGCTGCGGCGCCATGCCGAGCTGCGCGCCGATATGCGCCAGCAGGCGGATCTCGCGCTCCGATTCGGCGTGCACATGGACGCCGGCGGCCACCGCCTGGGTCAGTTCCGCCTCGGATTTCCCGGGGCCGGCGAAGCTGATGTGGTCTGGGTCCTTGCCGGTGTCCAGCGCCACCTTCAGTTCGCCGCCCGAGGCGACGTCGAGCCCGTCGACCAGGCCGGCCAGGTGCTGCACCAGCGCCGGCATCGGATTGGCCTTGATCGAATAGTGCAGCCCGACCGCATCCGGCAGGTGCGCGCGCACGTGGCGCACGCGCTCGCCGACCAGTGCGCGGTCATAGGCATAGAAGGGGGTGCGGCCGACGCGCTGCGCCAGCCGGGTCAGCGGCACGCCGCCGACCTGCAGGCAGCCATCGGCGGTGGCGAACAGCGTCTGTTCTGCGTGGACGGGGCGGGGTGTGCTCATGGTGGTGTGTCGAACATCGTTGAATAGGACTGGCGCAGCAGGTTACGGTCGATCTTGCCGTTCGGGTTGCGCGGGAACTGGCCGTCGTGCGGCGCGACGTGGGCCGGCACCATCCAGGCCGGCAGGCGGCGCTGGCATTCCTTGAGCAGGTCGGCCGGCGTGACGCCGTCGCGCAGCACCGCCAGCAGCACGATCGCCTGGCCCAGCGCCGGATGCGGCACGCCGAAGGCGGCGGCTTCCAGCGCCAGCCCGGTCGCGTGCACCGCCTCTTCGACCTCGGTCGGGCTGACCCGGTAGCCCGAGACCTTGATCATGTCGTCGCTGCGGCCGATGAAGTACAGGTAGCCCTCCTCGTCCATGCGCACGGTGTCGCCCGACCACACCGCCATCTCGGTCAGCGGCAGGGCCGGGTCCTGCCCGGGCGCCGGGCGGAAGCGCTCGGCGGTTTTCACGGGATCATTCCAGTAGCCGAGGGAGACCAGCGCGCCGCGGTGCACCAGTTCGCCCGGTTCGCCGGGCGCGCAGGGCGTGCCGTCCGGCCGCACCACCATCACCTGCGCGTTCGGGATCGCGCGCCCGATCGAGTCGGGGCGGCGCGCCAGTTCCGACGGCGGCAAATAGGTCGAGCGGAAGGCTTCGGTCAGGCCGTACATCAGGAACAGCTGCGCATCCGGCAGCACGCGGCGCAGCGCGTCGACGGTGGCGGTCGGCATGGCGCCGCCCGAATTGGTCAGATAGCGCAGCGGGCAATCGTCCGGCCAGGGCAGCGCCGCCAATTGGATCCACAGCGGCGGCACCGCCGCCAGGCCGGTGATGCGCTCGTCCTGCACCGCCTTGACGATATCGCGCGGGAACAGGTAGTTCATCAGCACCGCGGTGGCGCCGGCCAGGAAGGCAGTGGTCAGCTGCGACAGGCCGTAGTCGAAGCTGAGCGGCAGCACCGACAGCACCCGGTCCTCCGGCGTCAGTTCGAGGTAGCTGGCCACGCTGTGCGCGCCGGCCACCATGTTCCGGTGCGACAGCACCACGCCCTTCGGTTTGCCGGTGCTGCCCGAGGTGTACAGGATGGCGGCGATGTCGGCGTCGATCGCGCGGCGCGCCGCCAGCGCGGCCGGCCGCGGGCGCTCCTGCACGGCATCCCAGGCCTGCACCGTGGCCGGACCGGCGGCTGCCGGGAGGCCGGACTTCGGCACCGCGCCGGTCACCAGCACGGTGCGCAGGTCCGGGCAGCCGGCCAGCGCGGCGTCCAGCTGCGCCAGGCGCTCGGCGGAGGTGACCAGCACCCGCACATTGCAGTCGGCCAGGATGTACGCCACCTGCTCGGCCTTGAGCAGCGGATTGACCGGGACGAACACGGCGCCGGCCAGGCTTGCGCCGAACATCGCCGCCACGTTCTCGACGCGCTTGTCGAGGTAGACGGCGACGCGTTCGCCGCGCCGGACGCCGGCCGCGAGCAGCGCGCCGGCGGCCTGCTCGAGCGCGCCGGCGAGGGCCGCGTAGTCGAGCCGCTGTCCGCCATGCACCAGCGCTTCGGCGCCGGGCGTACGGCGTGCGGAATCGAAGATGAAATCGTGGATCAGGTCAGGCATAGGGGGATGGGTGTCTCGTGCAGATGGGCATCTTAACAGCTTGGCCGGGAGCCCGACATAATTGTTTAGTTTCCAACATATCTCGTGGCCAATTTTTCTACACTGGGGCTATACTCCGGCAATGGTTTCCACCCAGGCTCCCCGTCCGCTGGTCCCGCTCGCACCGATCCTGTCCGCCGCCTCGTTCCGCCGCGCCGCTCCGGCACACCTGCCGACCCTGCTCGACGCCGGAGAGGCGCGGCTGGTCACCAGCGGCCGCGTCGCGATCGCGCTGGCGCTGCGCGAAATGGGCGTCGGGCCCGGCCACGAGGTGCTGGTGCCGGCCTGGCACAGCCCCTCGATGATCCCGCCGGTGCTGTGGCGCGGCGCGCGGCCGGTGTTCTACCGTCTGCGCCCGGACGCCACGGTCGACCTGGACGACATCGCGGCGAAGATCGGCCCGGCCACCCGGGCGCTGATGGTGACGCATTATTTCGGCTTCATGCAGGCGGTGGAACAGGTGCGCGCGCTGTGCGACGCGCGCGGCGTGCCGCTGCTGGAAGACTGCGCGCATGCCTTCATCGGCGAATACCGCGGCGCGCCGGTCGGCTCCACCGGCGACTACGCGATCGGCAGCAGCATGAAGTTCTTCCCGATTTACGAAGGCGGCGCGCTGGTGTCGAGCCGGCACAGCCTGGAACGGGTGCCGCTGCGCCCGGCCGGCGCCGGTTTCGAAGCCAAGGTCGCGCTGAATTCCCTGGAAAACGGCTTCGCCTACGGCCGCCTGCCGGCCGCGCGCGCGGCGCTGTGGCTGCCGCTGCGGCTCAAGGGCACGCTGTGGAACATGGCCAAGCGCCGCCGCCCGGCCGGCGCGCAGGGCCAGGCGCCGGCGCTGGCGCCCGGCTCGTCCGACAGCAGCTTCGCGCTCGACCTGGACTGGATCGACAAGCGCTCTTCCTGGTTCTCGCGCACGATGCTGCGCCTGGTCTCGCCGAGCCGCATCGCGGCGCTGCGCCGGGCCAACTACGCGCGCCTGGACGCCGCCCTGCGCGGCATGCCGGGCGTGCGCCCGCTGTACCCGGCGCTGCCGGACGGCATCTGCCCCTGGGTCTATCCGCTGGTGGCCGACGATCCCGCGCTGCTGTACGAGCGCGTGCAGGCCGCCGGCGTGCCGGTGACGCGCTTCGGCAACCCGCTGTGGGAAGGCGTGGACGAAGGGGTATGCGCCAACAGCGCCTGGCTGTCGCGCCATGTGCTGTCCTTCCCCTGTCACCAGGAGCTGCGCGAGGAGGAGCTGGCCTGGATGATAAGCGCGATCGGAAAGGCGCTGCAGCCATGAAGTGGACACTCCAGCCCGCGGCAGGCCTGCCCGGCTTTGCCCGCCAGTGGGACCAGCTGCACCGCTCGAGCGGCGCCTCGCTGCTGCTGGCCCATGATTTCGTGGCGCCGCTGGTGGACGCCTTCGGCAGCGGCAGGGAACTGCTGGCGATCTGCGAACGCGACGGCGCACCGGCCGCGATGGCGATCGTGACGCCGTCGCGGCGCGGCAGCTGGGCCACCTTCCAGCCGGCCCAGGCGCCGCTCGGGCTGTGGCTGCAGCAGCCTGGCCTGGACCTGGAAGCCCTGCTGGCGAGCCTGGTGCGCGCCCTGCCCGGCTTTCCGCTGGTGTTCGGCCTGACCCAGGTGGATCCGGCGCTGATGCCGCGCCCGCCCGACAGCGCGCAGCTGTCCACGCTCGACTACATCGACACCGCCAAGGTCACGCTCGCCGGCGCCTTCGACGACTACTGGCAGGCGCGCGGCAAGAACCTGCGCAGCAACCTGAAAAAACAGCGCGCGAAGCTGGACAAGGACGGCGTGGCGCTCGCCCTGCGGGTCAGCCGCGACCCGGCCGACATGGCGCAGGCGATAGCCGACTATGCGCGCCTGGAAAGCTCGGGCTGGAAGGAAGGTTGCGGCACCGCGGTCCATGCAGACGATGCGCAGGGGCGGTACTATCGCGCGATGCTGGAAGCGCTGTGCCGGCGCGGCGCGGGCCGGGTCTACCGCTACTTCTTCGACGAGCGGCTGGTGGCGATGGACCTGTGCGTCGAGGATGACAGTACCATCGTGGTGCTGAAGACCGCCTACGACGAGAGCGTGCCGAAGCAGTTTTCGCCGACCCTGCTGATGCGCGAGGAAGCGACGCGCGCGCTGTTCGACGAGGGCCGGCTCGGCCGGATCGAGTTCTACGGCAGGGTCATGGAATGGCACCTGCGCTGGACGGACGAGGTGCGCACTATGTACCATGTAAATTATTACCGTTGGCCGGGCTTGCGCCGCCTGCACGCGATGCTCGAATCGCGCGCGCGCAGCCGGCAGGCCACGGAAGCGTAACGACTGGAGCACCCATGTATTTAAATGAAGTCAAGAATATCCTGATCGACGTGCTGAACCTCGGCGAGGCCGGCCAGGCCCTCGAGGCCGATTCGCCGCTGCTGGGCAGCCTGCCCGAACTCGACTCGATGGCGGTGGTCACGCTGATCGGCGCGCTGGAAGAACACTTCGGCATCGCCATCGACGACGACGACATCAGCGCCAGCACCTTCGAAACGCTCGGCAGCCTGGCGGCCTTCGTGGCCTCGAAAGCCGCCTGAGCATGGCGCCGGCAAACGCGGCGCCGGCCCACGCGCCGGCCGAAGCCTTCTTCCTGCCGGTGCAGGACGGGTTCCGCTATTGCCTGTTCCATGTCCCGCAAGGCGAATGCCGCGGCGCGCTGGTCTACCTGCATCCCTTCGCCGAAGAGATGAACAAGACGCGCCGCATGGCCGCGCTGCAGGCGCGCGCGCTGGCCGCGCTCGGCATCGGCGTGCTGCAGATCGACCTGCACGGCTGCGGCGACAGCAGCGGCGAGTTCGGCGATGCGCGCTGGGACGGCTGGAAGCGCGACGTCGACGAGGCCCGCGCCTGGCTGCAGCAACGCCTTGGCCGCCCCGCCGGACTGTGGGGACTGCGGGTCGGCGCCCTGCTCGCGCTCGACTACGCGGCCGGCGCCGCCGTCCCGCCGCCTTCCCTGCTGCTGTGGCAGCCCGTCACCAGCGGGGCCGGCTTCCTGACCCAGTTCCTGCGCCTGCGCGTGGCCGCCGAACTGCTGCAGGATGGCGCCGGCAACGGCGGCACCAAGGCGCTGCGCCTGCAGCTCGAGCAGGGCAAGTCGCTCGAGATCGCCGGCTACGACCTGGCGCCGCACATGGCCGACGCCATCGAGCGCCTCGACGCCTCGGTGCTGGCGCCGCGCGGCTGCCGCATCGACTGGTTCGAAGTCACGGCGGCGCCCGACCGTCCGCTGCCGCCGGCGGCCAGCCGCATCGCCGCGATCTGGCGCGCCCAGGGCATCGACTTCGGTGTCCACCTGGCGCACGGCGATCCGTTCTGGACCACGCCGGAAATCAGCGAATGCCCGGCCCTGCTCGACGCGACCAGCGCGCTTTACAAGGAGTCCAGCCATGCAGCCTGAAGAACGCGCACTGAGCTTTGCCTGCGCCGGCGACTGGCTGTACGGCGTGCTGTCGCTGCCCGCGCAGGCGCAGCAAGCCGCGCGGCGCGGCGTGCTGATCGTGGTCGGCGGCCCGCAGGTGCGCACCGGCAGCCACCGCCAGTTCACGCTGCTCGCGCGCAGCCTGGCGCAGGCCGGCATTCCGGCGATGCGCTTCGACTACCGCGGCATGGGCGACAGCGAAGGCGCGCCGCGCGATTTCGAACAGGTGCAGGACGACCTGCGCGCGGCGATCGACTGTTTCATTGCCCAGGTGCCGGAAATGACGGAAGTGGTGTTGTGGGGCCTGTGCGACGGCGCCTCGGCGGCCGCGATGTATGCGCCGGCCGACCCGCGCGTGGCCGGCCTGGCCCTGCTCAACCCCTGGGTACGCACCGAAGGCGGGGCCGCGAAGGCGACCCTGAAGCACTACTACCGCAGCCGGCTGCTGAGCCCCGGATTGTGGAAGAAGGTCGCCAGCGGACAATTCGATGCGGCGCAGGCCGCGACCTCGTTCGTGGCCCAGGTCCGGGCCGCGTTCGGCCGCCAGGCCACGGCCGCGCAGCAGGAAGGAGATGCCCCCGCCCTGCCCCTGCCCGATCGCATGCATGCAGCCCTGCAGGGCTTCGGCGGCAAGGTACTGGTGATGCTGAGCGGCGCCGACCTGACGGCGCAGGAATTCGCCGGGCTGTCGTCCGGCTCGCGCGACTGGGAGCGCCTGCTGGCCGGCGAGCGCGTGACCCGCCACACGCTGCCCGGGGCCGACCACACCTGCTCGCGCCGCGAATGGCACGAGCAGGTCGTCAGGTGGACCGCTGCCTGGATGCAGTAGGCGGCTGCCGGTTCAAGCGGCGGCCTTGATGCCGTGCCGTCCCATCAGGTCGTACATGGTCGGGCGGCTGATGCCCAGCATCTCCGAAGCCTTCACGATATTCCCGTCGGCCCGGGCCAGCGCCTTCACGATGGCCTTGTACTCGGCCTCGTCGCGCACCTGGCGCAGGTTCAGCGGCTCCTCCTCGGCGCCGGCGCCGGTATCCGGCAGGCCGAGATCGTCGGCGACGATGGTGTTCCCGTCGGCCATGATGACGGCGCGCTTGATGCAGTTTTCCATCTCGCGCACATTGCCCGGCCAGGCATAGGCTTCGATGGCCGCCAGCGCGTCCGGCGAGAAGTGCAGCGAGGAGCGCGCCTCCTGGGCGCAGAACTTGTTCTTGAAGTGGTGGGCCAGCAGCGCGGCGTCGCCTTCGCGCAGGCGCATCGGCGGGATGTTCACCACGATTTCCGACAGGCGGTAATACAGGTCTTCGCGGAAACGGCCCTGGGTGCACAGGTCCTTCAGCTTCTGGTGGGTCGCGCAGACGATGCGCACGTCGACCGGGATTTCCTCGTGGCCGCCGATGCGTTCGATCACGCGCTCCTGCAGGAAGCGCAGCAGCTTGGCCTGCAGCGGCATCGGCAGGTCGCCCACTTCGTCGAGGAAGAAGGTGCCGCCGTGGGCCAGTTCGACCTTGCCCTTGGTCTGCTTGGCGGCGCCGGTGAAGGCGCCTTTCTCGTAGCCGAACAGTTCGCTCTCGAGCAGGTTTTCCGGGATCGCTGCGCAATTGATCGCCATGAAACGCTCTTTTGAGCGGGGCGACAGCGCATGGATGGCGCGCGCCAGCACTTCCTTGCCGGTGCCCGATTCGCCCAGCAGCATCACGGAGGCCGAGGTCGGCGCCACCTTCTCGATGGTGCGGCAGACCTTCAGCATGCCGGGGTCGCGCGAGATCACGCCGGCCAGCGGCGAATCGGCCTGCGACTGCTGCATGCGGCGGTTTTCCTGCTGCAGGTTGTGCAGGAAGAAGGCGCGCTGGATCACCAGGTTCAGCACCTCGGGGTCGACCGGCTTCTGGTGGAAGTCGTAGGCGCCCATGCCGATCGCCTTGACGGCATTGTTGTGGTCCTGGTTGCCGGTCAGGACGATCACGCGCGTGTCCGGCGCCAGCGCCAGGATCTGCTGCAGCGTGGCCAGGCCCTCGGTGGAACCGTCCGGGTCGGGCGGCAGGCCCAGGTCCATGGTCACCACCGCGGGTTCGTGGCGGCGGATCTGGGCCAGCGCCGCCTCGCGGTCGCCCGCCACCACCACCTCGTAGGCGTCGAGGCTCCAGCGCAGCTGTTTCTGCAGGCCCGGATCGTCTTCGATGATCAGGAGTTTCGGTTTGGTTTGGGTCATGGATTTCCTCTCTCGGGAATCGCTCAACTGAGCATGGCTGCTGCCGGCTCGTGGTATAGCGGCAGCACGACCTTGAAGGTGGTGCCGAGGCCGGGCTGGCTGCTGACTTCCAGCGCGCCGCCCAGCTCGGTGATGTATTCGCGGCTCTCGAACACGCCGATGCCCATGCCGGCCGACTTGGTCGAGTCGAAGGGCTTGAACAGGCGCTCGCGGATGAACTCTTCGCTCATGCCTTCGCCGGTGTCGGTGATCTCGATTTCGACCGCATCGCGCTGCCCGTTCGCGTCGCGGCGGCCGAGGCGGATCATCACGTGGCCGTCGCGCGGCGTGGCCTCGATCGCGTTCTGGATCAGGTGGCCGACCACGCGCTCGAGGCGCTCGCGGTCCGCCATCACGGTCAGCCCCGCCACTTCGACCACCAGTTGCGGACGCGGCTCGAAGGCGCTCTTCAGCGCCACCGCCTGGCGCACCACCTGCTCGACCGCCAGCGGCAGCGGCTTCTCGGCGTTTTCGGTGCGGCTCAGCTTCTGCAGCAGCAGCTTCATCTTCTGCACCGAATGGTTCAGGGTTTCCAGCATGTCGCGCTGGAATTCGGGGTTGTCCTTGTGCTTTTCCGCGTTCGCGTTCATCAGCGACAGCTGGGCCACCAGGTTCTTCAAATCGTGCACGACGAAGGTCGACATGCGGTTGAAGGACTCGAACTGGCGCGCCACCATCAGCGCGTTGGCGGCGTCTTCCTGGGCCAGGTGGCCGGCGGCCTGGCTGCCGGCGATCTCCAGCAGGTCGGTGATCTCCCAGTTCAGCTTGAGCGGGCTGCGGGCGCGCTGCAGCACCAGGAAGCCGAACAGCTTCTGGTGCAGGATCAGCGGCACCACCAGCCAGCGGCGCGGATAGTCCAGCAGCCAGGCGGGCACCGCCAGGCCCTCGTACTTGTCGGGGCGGGCGACGAATTCATCCAGGTCGACCACCCACTGGGTGCTCTCCAGGAAGCGGCAGAACGGCGAACTGGCCGGTTCGAGCGTGTCGGCCGCCGGCGCATGCCAGCGCGCGCGCGGTTCGTAGCGTCCGGCATCGTTGCGCAGCCACAGGGTGCCGCCCGGGCTTTCAACCAGCGCCGCCATCGCCTGGATCGCGCGGTCGCCCAGGTTCGGGCCGCGTTCGGACAGGGTGCGCGTGAAGCGCATCCATTCCTCGCGGTAGTCGTAGTTATAGGTGAAGAAGTGCTTGTTGATCGAGACCTTCAGCCAGGAACGGAAGGTGCCGGAGAACAGGATCACCAGCAGCAGGCAGATGGCGCCGAACAGGAAGGCGGCCTGCATCACCGTGCCCCAGCGGCCGCCGAAGAAGCGCAGGTAATAGCCGGCCGAGCCCATCGCCAGCAGGTAGACGGCGGAGCCGAACAGCGCGGCCGAATGGAACATCACGCGCCGCGACACCACGAAAGACGTGCTCCACGACTTGCTGCGCGCCATCGAGGCCGCCACCAGCGGCACGATCAGCGCATTGATCACGCCGCGCGCGTTCCACAGTTCCGGATTCAGCTCGCGGAACAGCATCATGTTGGTGTACAGGTAGAAGTCGTAGGCGAACATGCCGCCGATGCCGAGGCAGACGAACTTGATCGCCCAGCGCTCTTCGATCGTCTTGTTGCGGTACACCTGCTCGACCAGCAGCATGCCGTACACGGCCAGGCAGGCGAAGGCGGTCACCACCGGCAGCGCGCCGAGGGCGCTCAGGAGCTCGAAGCGGAAGTGCCCGGCCAGCAGCGCCGCCAGCAGCACCAGGTAGGCGCAGCCGGCCACGAACAGGGAGGGACGCAGGCCGAACGGCAGGCGGCTGCTGTCGTCGCGCCAGTGGCCCAGCAGCGCCACCAGGAACACCGACCAGGCGCCGTCGCGCAGCACTTCGATCGAGCCGGTGAGCGCGGTCCAGAGCCGTTCGTGGCTGGCGTCCCAGGCCAGCACGGCGGCCCACAGCGCGGTCAGCAGGCAGGCGGCGGACAGGGTCCCGCGCTGGCTGCGCCCGCTCCATCCCGACAGCATCGGCAGGAGCAGCAACAGGTAGCCGGCTGCGGCCAGTGCGTAACTATAGGCGGCGATATTGGTCACGATGGATGGTCAGTAAGCCCTCGCGGCCGGCCGGGCCGCGGCAGGGATCAGCGCCCGCTGCGGAACAGGACGACTTTCAGGGTATCGATCAGGATCAGGACGTCGAGGAACAGGCTGTTGTTCTTGACGTAGTACAGGTCATACTGCAGCTTTTGCAGGGCATCCTCGGCGGACGAGCCATAACCGTAGCGCACCTGGGCCCAGCCGGTAATGCCCGGCTTGACGCTGTGGCGCACATTGTAATACGGGACCACTTCGATCAGCTGCTCGACGAAGTAAGGGCGCTCGGGACGCGGGCCGACGAACGACATCTCGCCCTTGAACACGTTGAGGATCTGCGGCAGTTCGTCGATGCGGGTCTTGCGCATGAAGTTGCCGATGCGGGTGATGCGCGGATCGTTCTGCTGGGCCCACTGCGGCTTGCCGCCCTTTTCGGCGTCGGTGCGCATGCTGCGGAATTTATGCACGAAGAAGGTCTTGCCGTCCTTGCCCACCCGCTCCTGCGAATAGAACACCGGGCCGCGGTCTTCCAGCTTGACGGCCAGCGCCGCCAGCAGCATCAGCGGCAGGGTCAGCGCCAGGATGATCACGCTGCACACGATGTCGAAGCTGCGCTTCATGAAGGTGCGCACGAAGCTCTGGTCGAAGCCGCCGCCGAACACCAGCCAGGACGGCTGCAGCGAGTCGACCCGGATCTGGCAGGTCTCGCGTTCGAAGAAGGTGGCGGCGTCGGTGACCTTCAGGCCGGCCAGTTTGCACTCGAGCAGTTCCTTGATCGGGAAGCCGCCGCGGCGGTTCTGCACCGACACCACGACCTCCTCGACGTTGTACTGGCGCGCCAGCGCCACCAGGGTATCGCCTTCGCGTCCGTTCAGCAGGCTGGTCGAGGGCACGCACAGTTCTTCGTTGGGCGTGGGGATGAAGCCGGTGATGTTGTAGCGGTGGTAGTTGGCGCTCTGCAGGGCCAGGTCGCTGCATTCCTTGGCCAGCGGTCCGCTGCCGAGGAACAGGATGCGCGTCTCGAGGAAGCGCAGCTCCGAGCTCTTGAAGAAGATCATCCGCGCGATGAAGATGCCGGCGGCGGCGATCGCGAACACCAGGGCCAGGATGCCGCGCCCGAAATACAGGTCGGGAGCGACGTAGAACACCAGCGTCAGGATCAGGAAGCCCATCAGGAACGAGGGCATCAGCTTCATGAAGAAGGGGTTGCGCAGGCCTTCGTTGAAGTCGAGCTGGTACATGCCCATCGCGCTCATGCTGAAGATGATGGCGGCGGTGAAGGCGATGGCGGACGTGAAGAAGTGGTCCAGGTGTTCGATGTTCGACAGGATGAGCGGCTGGCCCAGTTCCATGAAACGGACTGCCGCGCCGACGTAGGCTGCGCCCAGCAGCACCAGCACCTCGACGAACAGCAGGACGAAAACGATTTTCGACACGTAGTGGTTAGAGATTCTAAGCACAGTAGCCTCCGGTATTCTTATTACATACAGAACTCATACTGCGGTGCTTATCGCGGCAAATTGTTCACGTACCAGTCCATCGCCTGTTTCAGGCCGTCGCCGATGCGGTGCGTGGGTGCATAGCCCAGCAGCGTGGCGGCCTTGGTGATGTCGGCCTGGGAATGGCGCACGTCGCCCTTGCGGAAGTCGACATGGGTCGGCTTGTGCGTGGCGACATGCGGAAAGCGCCCGGCCAGCAGCTCGCTCATCATCGCGTGCAGCTGGTTGAGCGAAGTACGGTCGTTCAGCGCGACGTTGTACACCTGGTTGACCGCCTCGCCGCCGGCCATCGCCGCCAGCAGGTTGGCCTGCACGACGTTGTCGATGTAGCAGAAATCGCGGCTGGTCTCGCCGTCGCCGTTGATGCTCAGTTCCTCGTTGCGGATCAGGGCCATCACCCATTTCGGGATCACGGCCGCGTAGGCGCCGTTCGGATCCTGGCGCGGGCCGAACACGTTGAAGTAGCGCAGTCCGATCGACTCGAAGCCGTAGGTGCGGCCGAACACGTCGGCATACAGCTCGTTGACGTACTTGGTTACCGCATACGGCGAGAGCGGCTTGCCGATCTTGTCTTCGACCTTCGGCAGGTCCGGATGGTCGCCGTAGGTCGAGCTGGAAGCGGCGTAGACGAAGCGCCTGACCTTCGCATCGCGCGCGGCCACCAGCATGTTCAGGAAGCCGGAGATATTCGTTTCGTTGGTCAGCTGCGGATTGGCGATCGAACGCGGCACCGAGCCGAGCGCGGCCTGGTGCAGGACGAAATCGACGCCTTCGCAGGCGCGCGCGCAATCCTCCGGCGAGCGGATATCCGCCTGATGGAAGGTAAACCTGGACCAGGCCGTCTCGCCTACCAGTTCCCGCACCTGATCCAGGTTGTGCTGGTGTCCGGTCGAAAAGTTGTCGAGGCCGGTAACGCGCTGGTTAAGCTTGAGCAGGGCTTCCACCAGGTTCGAGCCGATGAAGCCGGCTGCGCCAGTGACGAGCCAGTGGTAGCTGTGCCGCTCCAGTTGCTGTTGGACTTCTTGAATCTTGTTCACGTTGAGACACTCTTACAAGTCGCGCGGGCGGGTGGCCGAACTGGCCCGCTGGGTTGCCACCTGCCTTGGCCGCACAGCCGCAGTCGCGGCCGTTGCAGGTGGCGTCGGTACGTGCTTACAGACGCCAGACGCAGTAGCCGGCTTCGCTGATCGCCTTCGGATCGAACTGCGATTTGACGTCGATGAAGCAACCGTTCTCGTTCAGCTTGGACTGGAAGTCGAGCAGCGAGCGGGCCAGCACTTCCTTGTGCGGCACGGCCACCACCAGGGCGTCGGCCTTCGGCAGGTCTTCCCAGCTCTCCAGCTTGATGCCGTATTCGTGCTCCGATTCCTCGCCGTCGGCGACCGGATCGTAGACGTGCACGTCGCAGCCGTAGGATGCCAGTTCGTGAACGATGTCCGCCACCTTCGAGTTGCGCAGGTCCGGGCAGTTTTCCTTGAAGGTCAGGCCGATCACGTTGACCTTCGAGCCCTTCACGTGGAAGCCCGACGAGATCATCGACTTGACGGTCTTTTCGGCCACGAACTTGGCCATGCCGTCGTTGATGCGGCGGCCGGCCAGGATCACCTGCGGGTGGTAGCCGACCATCTCGGCCTTGTGGGTCAGGTAGTAGGGGTCGACGCCGATGCAGTGGCCACCGACCAGGCCCGGACGGAAGGGCAGGAAGTTCCACTTGGTGCCGGCGGCCTTCAGGACTTCGAGGGTATCGATGCCGACCTTGTCGAAGATGATCGCCAGTTCGTTCATCAGGGCGATGTTCAGGTCGCGCTGGGTGTTCTCGATGACCTTGGCGGCTTCGGCCACCTTGATGCTGGAAGCGCGGTACACGCCGGCCGTCACCACCGACTCATACAGCTTGGCGATGCGGTCCAGGGTGTCGTCGTCGTCGCCCGACACCACTTTCAGGATGGTGGTCAGGGTATGTTCCTTGTCGCCCGGGTTGATGCGCTCCGGCGAGAAGCCGACGTGGAAGTCTTCCTTCCACTTCATGCCCGATTCCTTTTCCATGATCGGGATGCAGACTTCCTCGGTGGCGCCCGGGTAGACGGTCGATTCGAACACGACGATCGCGCCGCGTTTCATGTGCTTGCCGACGGTCTTGCTGGCGCCTGCCAGCGGCGTGAAATCAGGATTGTGGGCGATGTCGACCGGGGTCGGCACGGCGACCACGATGTAGTCGGCCTGGGCCAGCGCGGACGGATCGGTGGTCACTTCCAGGTGTTGGGCCGCCTTCAACTGTTCGGTCGAAACTTCGCCGGTCGGGTCCACGAACCGTTTGTAGTTTTCGATTTTCGAGACCGACAAGTCGAAACCGATAGTTTTCGCCTTTTTGCCGAACTCAACGGCCAGGGGCAGGCCAACATAGCCCAGGCCCACTACTGCGACGACTTCATCTGCTTTCATATCACGTTCCGTTTATGAATGGATTTTTACCATTATTGATTAACAGCAAGACAACAGGTGATAACTCAACAATGGACTTCCTGTTGCGCCAAACCATAAATTTTTTGACCCGGCCTGCTGGACAAGGCACGCCGTGCTCTGGGTCAGACACGGTTACATCGTCGGAGATCCAGTTTCCCGCGGGCGGCACGCATACCGTCGAGTTTCATTCATGGCTTAGATGCAATTTTAGCATTTTCGGAAAATCAAGTTTTTCTTTGCGGCTATCGTGCGCGGCCTTTTCATTGCACAGTTCGCCATCGACGAGAATAGCACCCGGGTACGCGTTTGACGTAAAATAATTTACTCATTTTCAATATTTTCCCAACATGTACAACACCGTTGCTCCCTGGACAGTAGTGATCATCGCGGCACGTGAGTCCATCGATACCCTGGCCCGCTGCATCGGCGCGACACTGGCGGCCTGCGAATCGCAGGGAGCGGTAATCGATGTCGTTATCAATGGCAATGCCGAGCTGGCGAAGGCGGCAGCCACATTGGTCCGTTCCGGCACCCTGCACCAGGGTCCGAGCGCCGTGCGGGTCTGGTCGATCGGGGTCGGCGACAAGGCTCATGCCTGGAACCAGTACGTGCATCACATCTGGCCGGGCAGCGAGATCGCCTATTTCGTGGATGGGTATGTGGAAGCCCGGCGCGACGCTTTTGCCGCCCTGAGCCGGCGGCTTGCCGAGGCGCCGGAAGCGCTCGGGGTCACCGGCGTACCGAGTTCGGGACGGTCGGCCGCGAAGACGCGCGAGTACATGCTCCTGCATGGCGGCATCCAGGGAAACATGCATGCGCTGCGGGGCGAGGCCATGGCCGGGATCAGGGAACGCGGACTGCGTTTGCCGCTGGGCCTGTACCGCACCGATTCGCTGGTCGGGGCCTTCCTGCTGCTGAAACTGGCGCCGGAGAACGAGAAATGGGAGCCGCGGCGCATGGCGGTTGCGGCCGACGCGACCTGGGACATCCCCGGGCAGTCCGCCATCACCTTCCGCAACGTCAAGGCGCAATTCAAACGCGTCCTGCGCCAGGCCCAGGGCGAACTCGAGAACCGTGCCTTGCGCGAACACATGACGGTGCGGCGCTTGCCCGCACAACAACTGCCGGAAACGGTGTCCGAACTGGTCAATCACTGGATCGCTACCCAACCTGAACAGGCCAGGGCGATACTGAAACGGCCAACCTGCCGCTACGCCGCCTATAAACTGCGCCATCACCGGGACTGGTCGGCAGCAAAATTGCCGCCGCAGCTACTCCATTCAAGCACTGGGCTCGATGGTTCGGGAAACTAAAGTCAGTTCGGGATCATGCGAAATGCGCTCAGCACGTTCTTGGCCGGCACGAGCAATAAGCCGCGTCCGGCAGCCATGCCGGTGAGAGGCTGGCTCACGTTCGACTCATCGGGTGAGGCAGAGGCATCACCGGCGGCCCCGGTCTCAGCAGTACACAATACTGCTTGCCTGAGCTTTGAACTTTGGGAAGAAATGGCGCGGCTGGCTGGGATCGAACCAGCGACCCTTGGCTTCGGAGGCCAATACTCTATCCACTGAGCTACAGCCGCGCTGGAGTGATGCGAAGGATACAGAGTTTCGGTCGCCGCGTCTATGGATAACGATGTTGATGCAAGAGAAATTGCGTTTCAATTAAGATGTTTTCGATCTATAATCGACCGGTTCCGAGCCATCTGTAGTGAGGTTGGACCAAGCGCCGGACGCCAGCAGGTTTTTTTATTTATAAGGAAATCATGAGCGACGCAAACAGTGAGCACCAGTCTTTCATCAGGACCCCGAAGCAGTTGATTGGCGCAGTGGCCGGATTCTTCTTGGTCATTGTCATCGGCATCATCTTATTAGTGTCCTTCGCTACCAACCATCCCCTCGCCGGGGCGGGTTCCGAAGGGCAGAATCCTGAAGCGGTGGCGGCGCGCGTGCGCCCTGTGGCCGACGAAGGCTTCGCACTGAAGGACATGAACGCACCCAAGGTGCTGCAGAACGGCCAGGCCGTCTACACCGCCGTCTGCGCCGCCTGCCACGCCACCGGCGCGGCGGGCGCCCCGAAAGTCGGCGACGCCGGCGCCTGGAGCGCACGGATCGGCCAGGGTTACGACACGCTGGTCCAGCACGCCGTCAACGGTATCCGCGCCATGCCTGCCAAGGGCGGGAATCCGGACCTGGACGATGTCGAAGTGGCGCGCGCCATGGTGTACATGGCTAACCAGAGCGGCGCCAAGTTCAAGGAACCGGAAGCGCCGGCACCCAAGACCCAGGCAGCTGCCGCCCCCGCGGCCGCAGCTGCGGCAACCGCAGCACCGGTAGCCGCGGCAACGCCGCCGGCAGCTCCCGCCGCCCCGGCAGCCCCGGCAGCTGCACCCGCCACGGCCAGCACCGCTGGTCAAGCCCTGTATAACGCTACTTGCGTGGCTTGCCACGGCGCCGGCATCGCAGGTGCGCCGAAGGTTGGCGACAAGGCCGCCTGGGCGCCGCGCATCGCCCAGGGAAGCAACGTTCTATACGATCACGCCATCAAGGGCTTCCAGGGCAAGGCGGGCGTGATGCCACCGAAAGGTGGATCGAGCGCGCCTGATGCCGACGTCAAGGCCGCAGTGGACTACATGGTGGCATCTGCCAAGTAAGAAACTTACTTGTCAATAATAAACCGTCCGTGATGGACGGTTTTTTTTCGCCTAAACCGTTTGCATTCTGATAAAAAATTAGCTTTTAGTCATTTAAGCCAAACAATATTTGTTAAAAAAGCGAAAATATTTCGTTGCCTTCGGAGGACATTCCACAAAAAAACCCTAATTTTTCCGTGCGTCATCAATTTCTGTGGGGTAATCTGCTTTCCATCGAAAAGCAAGAAACCCGAAAACAGAGCTAACCAGAGAAGACCACGATGAAATTTGCACAACAAGCCACGACGCTTCGCCGTCTTTCCGTGATTGCCTGTGCCGCTGCCCTGGCCGCCTGCGGCGCCGGTAGCGACCAAGCCCAGGATTCTTCCGCCACCCAGACCGCTGGCAAAATGAGCAACTCGGGCAAGAAGAGCGTTGCGAGCGGCACCCTGACGGGCACCGTGACCACCACCGTCCCGACCACCACCACCACGACCACCACCACGACGGGGACTTCCACCGCAAGCGCGGGGATCACCGATGTTCGTTTCGAAAACACTTCCGCCGTTGCCCAGACCAATGTTCCGGTGACCTTCGGCCAGGTGTTTGCCGTCGGCCACCTGAAAGCGGGTGAACAGCTGGCAGGCCGTCTGGACGACGGCACCACCGTGCCGCTGCAGGTCGACGTCAAGGCTACCCACGCTGACGGTTCGGTCCGCCACGCGGTGATCTCGGCCGTCCTGCCGAACCTGGCGGCAAGCACCGTGCGCACGATGGGCCTGGTCAAGACCGGCGCCACGTCGACCGCCACCGCCGCCGCCAGCATCGATACCCTGATGCAAAAAGGCTTCAGCTTCTCGTTCCACGCCAACATCGGCGGCGTCGACTACTACGCTTCCGCCGACGACCTGCTGAAAAAGGGCGGCGCCACGACCTGGCTGAGCGGTCCGATCGCGACCGAATGGCAAGTCTCCGCTCCGCTGCAAACCTCGAGCGGCGCCCAGCATCCGCACCTGCAGGCCCGTTTCGCGATCCGCTTCTTCCCGGGCACGAGCCGGGCGCGCGTCGACGTCACCCTCGAGAACGACTGGGCCTACCAGCCGTCGCCGCAAAACTTCACGTATGACGCCAACGTCATCATGGCCGGCAAGTCGGTCTACAGCAAACTCGCCATGACGCATTACCACCATGCACGCTGGCGCAAGATGTTCTGGTTCAACGGCGCCGAGCCGCAGGTCAACGTCAAGCTGAATACCAGCTACCTGCTCGATTCGAAGGCCGTGCCGAATTACGACCGTACCCTGACGATCGCCGAAACCACCCTGGCATCGATGCAGACCAAATGGACCGGTACGACCATCGAGCCGATGGGCGTCGGTAGCGCCAACCCGTACATGCCGGCGACCGGCGGCCGTCCGGAAATCGGCATGCTGCCGGCATGGGGCGCCAGCTACCTGCTGAGCATGGACAAGCGCGCCAGCATGGTCACGATGGGCAATGGCGACCTGGCCGGCAGCTGGTCCATGCACTATCGCGACCAGAAGACCGGTCGTCCGATCAGCCTGCTGGATTATCCGTACATGACCATCTACGGTTCGGCCGGCGATACCAAGAACCCGGCCACCGGCCAGTATGAATCCTTCCCGGTCTGCGCCACCAGCACGGCCTGCAAGTCGCCCTATACCCCGGACTCGGCGCACCAGGCGGCGTTCGCCTACCTGCCTTACCTGGTGACCGGCGACTACTACTACCTGGAAGAGCTGCAGTTCTGGTCGATGTGGAACCAGTTCCTGTCGAACCCGGCCTATCGCCAGTACGCCAAGGGCCTGCTGCAACAGGAGCAGGTGCGCGCCCAGGGCTGGAGCCTGCGTACCCTCGCGGAAGCGGCTTACATCACGCCGGACAACGACCGCCTGAAGAGCCACTTCGTCCAGATCCTCAACAACAACCTGGACTGGTACAACACGAACTACACGAACAATACCGCGGCGAACAAGCTGGGCTTCATCGCCACCAATTCCGCGATCGTCTATGACAGCGGGACCGGTGTTGCGCCCTGGCAGGATGACTTCTTCACCGCCGCCGTCGGCCACGCCAACGAGCTCGGTTTCACCAAGGCCGCACCGCTGCTGCAGTGGAAAGCCAAGTTCCCGGCTTCGCGGATGAACGATATGTGCTGGATCAGCGGCGGCATCTACTCGCTGAAGGTACGCGACAGCTCGACCGGTGCGCTGTACACCACGATCGGCCAGGCCTGGAAGTCGAGCCTCGCCAGCACCATCACTTCGCTGCAGTGCGCCAGCGCGGCAATGGCAACGGCATTCAGCCTGAAAACCGGCGAAATGACGGGTTACTCCAGCTCCGTCGAGGGTTATCCGTCGAACATGCAGCCGGCCCTGGCCTACGCATCGGATGTGCTGGGCACTTACGGCAAGACCGCCTGGACGACCTTCAGCAACCGTACCGTGAAGCCGGACTACCGTACCTCGCCGCAGTTCGCCATCGTGCCGCGTTAATCCCCTCCCTTGCCTGACGGCTGCCGACGCGGCCGTCTCGTCTCCATGGCGCTGCCGGCTTGCCGGCGGCGCCTTTTCCATGGTTCACAGCCGATCAAGAGAGTATTCATGAAAGTTCGCCGTCATCACGCCATGCTTGCCCCGATGCTGCTGCTCGCCGCAGCGCTTCCGGCATCGGCCGCGACCCTGTCTGTGGGTCCGGGCAAAACCTACGCTACCCCTTGTAAAGCCTTCGCCGTCGCCAAGAGCGGCGACGTGGTCGAAATCACCGGCAACACCACCTACAGCGGCGACGTCTGCGGCATCTACGCCAGCAACCTGGTCATCCGCGGCGTCAACGGCCGTCCGAAGATCGACGCCGCCGGCAAGAACGCGATGGGCAAGGGTACCTGGGTCGTTTCCGGCAGCAACGTCACCGTCGACAACGTCGAGATGCTCGGCGCCAAGGTCGTCGACAAGAACGGCGCCGCACTGCGCATCGAAGGCACCAGCTTCACCCTGCGTCACTCCTTCCTCCACGATAACGAGAACGGCATCCTGACCGGCGCCAACACCTCGAGCAACATCCTGGTGGAGTACACGGAATTCGGCCACAACGGCTACGGCGACGGCTACAGCCACAACCTGTACATCGGTAACGTCGGCAGCCTGACCTTCCGCTACAACTATTCGCACGACGCCAACATCGGCCACAACCTGAAGTCGCGCGCGCGCACCAACATGATCGCGTACAACCGCTTCTCGTCCGGCGTGGCGGGCAGCACCGCGCTCGGCAAGCCGAGCTACGAGATCGACCTGCCGAACGCCGGCACCTCGTATGTGATCGGCAACGTGATCGAGCAGCCGTCCAGCAACAGCAACCCGACCCTCCTGGCCTATGGCGAGGAAGGCGCCAGCAATCCGGGCAAGGACCTGTACGTGGTGAACAACACCTTCCTGAACGACGACAGCTCGCGTGGCACCTTCGTCCAGGTGGGTTCCACCGTGACCACGCCGGTTCTGCTGCAGAACAATATCTTCGGCGGCATCGGCACCCTGACCACGCAGGCCAGCGCCGTACAGAAGACCAACTACCGTTCGGCCTCGCCGGGCTTCGTCAGCCGTTCCACCTGGGACCTGCGTCCGCTGGCCAATTCGCTGGTGACCAACGCCGGCTCGACCCCGGGCCTGTCGCTGACCGGCATTTCGCTCAAGCCGGTCGGCCAGTACAAGCACGTCGCCTCCGGCGTGGCGCGTCCGGTGATGGGTGCGCTCGACATCGGCGCCTACGAGTCGCAGTAAGCCGCGAATCAGTAAGCCGGAAATGAAAAGGGCCGCGCAATCTGCGCGGCCCTTTTTCATTGGATCAGGCGATTACCAGATAATCACGCGATCGTTCGGCGCCAGGTACATCTTGTCGCCCTGCTTCACCTTGAAGGCTTCGTAGAAGCCCGGCTGGTTGCGCAGGGTTCCGTTGGCGCGGTACTGGCCCGGCGAGTGCGGGTCGGTCTTCACCTGCACGATCTGCTGCTGCTCGCGCATCTTCGAACGCCACACCTGGGCCCAGCCGGCGTACAGGCGCTGGTCGCCGGTCATGCCGTCGATCACCGGAGCCTTCTTGCCCTTCAGCGAGATGTGGTAGGCCTTGTAGGCGATCGCCAGGCCCGAGTTGTCGGCGATGTTCTCGCCCAGGGTCAGCTCGCCGTTGACGTGGTAGCCCGGGATCGGCTCGAAGGCGTTGTACTGGTTGACCAGCGCCGTGGTCTTGGCCTTGAAGTTCTTGTGATCCGCTTCGGTCCACCAGTCGCGCAGGTTGCCGTTGCCGTCGTACTGGGCGCCCTGGTCGTCGAAGCCGTGGCTGATCTCGTGGCCGATCACGGCGCCGATGCCGCCGTAGTTGACGGCATCATCCGCCTTGGCGTCGAAGAACGGCGGCTGCAGGATCGCGGCCGGGAACACGATTTCGTTCATCTCCGGGTTGTAGTACGCGTTGATGGTCTGCGGCGTCATGCCCCACTCGTCGCGGTCGATCGGCTTGCCCAGCTTGTTGATTTCGCGGTCGGCTTCGACCACGCGCGAACGCATCACGTTGCCGACCAGGTCGTCACGCGAGACTTCCAGCTTGGAGTAGTCCTTCCACTTGTTCGGGTAACCGATCTTCGGGGTGAACTTGGCCAGCTTGGCTTGCGCTTCCTTCTTGGTGGCCGGGCTCATCCAGTCGAGCTTGTCGATGCTCTGCTTGTAGGCGGCCAGCAGGTTCTTCACCAGCGCTTCCATGCGCGCCTTCTTCTCCGGCGAGAAGTATTCGGCCACGTACAGCTTGCCCAGCGATTCGCCCTGCGAACGCTCGACCGCGCCCACGCCACGCTTCCAGCGCGGTTCCTGTTCCTTCACGCCCGACAGGGTGCGGCCGTAGAAGTCGAAACGCTCGTCGACGAAGTTCTTCGACAGGAAGCTGCCGTAGGATTCGATCAGGTGCAGCGACAGGTAGGCCTTCCAGGTGTCCAGCGAGGTCTTGTTCGAGACGTCGACGAAGGCCTTCAGGTAGGTCGGCTGGCCGACGATCACGTAGCTGGTCTTGGCGCTCAGGCCGGTGGTGTCCAGCCAGGTCTTCCAGTCGAAGCCCGGGGCGACCTTGTCCATGTCGGCCAGGTTGACCTTGTTGTAGGCCTTGATCGGATCGCGCAGTTCGACCTTGGTCCACTGCACCCTGGCGATTTCGGTCTCGAAGTCGACGATGGCCTTGGCGTTGGCGGCGGCGTTCTGGTCGCCGGCCATGGCCAGCATCTTCTGCACGTGTTCCTGGTACTTGGCCTTGGTGGCGGCCAGCTTGGCGTCGTCGGCCTTCAGGTAGTAGTCGCGGTCCGGCATGCCCAGGCCGCCCTGGCCGATGTCGGCCACGTACTTGGTGGAATCCTTGTTGTCCTGGTGGATGCCGAAGTCGAACGGCACGCCCACGCCGATCTTGCCCAGGCGGGCCAGCATGGCCGGCAGCTCGGACTTGTCCTTCAGCGCGGCGATCTTGTCCAGCTCACCCTTCAGCGGGGTCGCGCCCAGCTGCTCGAGGCGCGCCTCGTCCATGAAGCTGGCGTAGAAGTCGCCGATGCGCTGCTCGTCGGTGCCCTTGGCGGCGTTCTTGGCGGCGACCTTCTCGATGATGCCGCGCAGTTGCGGCAGGGTGTTCTCGCGCAGTTCCATGAACGAGCCCCAGCTCGACTTGTCGGACGGGATCTCGACGGTCTTCAGCCATTTGCCGTTCAGGTATTCGAAGAAGTCGTCCTGGGGACGCACGGACGATTCGATGTATTGGGTGGCGATGCCGGCCGACAGGGTCTGGCCCTTGGTGGCGGTGGCTTTCGCAGCGGCGGCGCCTTCGGCTTTCGCTGCCCCTTCGGCATGGCTGACGCTGGCGATCAGGGCCAGGGTCAGGGCGCTCAACAGATACTTCTTCTTCATTGCATCTCCCTTGGATTGTTATGGGTTACCGGGGGAAGGCGGGATCGCCGCCTCCCCATACATCAGCTTGAATGCGTGGTGCCTGTATTACCAGATCGTGACGCGGTCTTCCGGCTTCAGGTACATCTTGTCGCCTTCCTTCACGCCGAAGGCTTCATAGAAAGCGGCCTGGTTGCGCAGGGTGCCGTTGGCGCGGAACTGGCCCGGCGAGTGCGGGTCGGTCTTCACCTGGTTGATCTGCGCTTCGTCGCGCATCTTCGAGCGCCACACCTGGCCGAAGCCCATGAAGAAGCGCTGGTCGCCGGTCAGGCCGTCGATCACCGGGGCCTCCTTGCCGTGCAGCGAGATCTTGTAGGCCTTGTAGGCGATGGCGAGACCCGAGTTGTCGCCGATGTTCTCGCCCAGGGTCAGGGCGCCGTTGACGTGGTAGCCCGGCACCGGCTCGAAGGCATCGTACTGCTTGACCAGCATGTCGGTCTTGGCCTTGAAGCGGGCCTGGTCTTCCGCGGTCCACCAGTTGCGCAGGTTGCCGTCGCCATCCGACTGGCTGCCCTTGTCGTCGAAGCCGTGGCCGATTTCGTGGCCGATCACGGCGCCGATCGCGCCGTAGTTGACGGCGTCGTCGGCCGCGGCGTTGAAGAACGGCGGCTGCAGGATCGCGGCCGGGAACACGATCTCGTTCAGGCGCGAGTTGTAGTACGCGTTGATGGTCTGCGGCGTCATGCCCCATTCTTCGCGGTCGATCGGCTTGCCCAGCTTGTTGATGTTGCGGTTGTAGGCGAAGGTCGCGGTGCGCATCACGTTGCCGACCAGGTCATCCTTCTTGATCGCCAGCTTCGAGTAGTCGCGCCACTTGTTCGGGTAGCCGATCTTCGGGTTGAACTTGGCCAGCTTGGCCTGGGCTTCCTTCTTGGTCTCCGCGCCCATCCAGTCGAGGTTGTTGATCGATTCCTTGTAGGCGGCCAGCACGTTCTTCACCAGCTCTTCCATGCGCGCCTTGCGCTCCGGCGGGAAGTACTGGGCGGTGTACTCGCGGCCTAGGGCTTCGCCCAGCGCGCCTTCGACGGTGGCGACGCCACGCTTCCAGCGCGGTTCCATTTCCTTCACGCCCGACAGGGTCTTGCCGTAGAAATCGAAGCGCTCGTCGACGAAGGCTTGCGACAGGTAAGGCGCGTATTCGCGCAGCAGCTGCCACTGGAAGTAGGCCTTCACGGTGTCGAGGTCGGTCTTGGCCAGCACCTCGTTGAAGCCGGTGATGTAGCTCGGCTGGCCGACGATCACGTACTCCGCCTTGTTGCCGATGCCGGCGGCGCCCAGCGCGGCCTTCCAGTCGTAGCCGGGGGCCAGCTTGGACAGCTCGTCCACGCCCATCTTGTTGTAGCTCTTGTTCGGATCGCGCAGTTCGACGCGGTTCCACTGCACCTGGGCCAGTTCGGTCTCGAAGGCCACGATGGCCTTGGCCTTGGCGGCGGCATCCTTGTCGCCGGCCAGCGCCAGGATGTTGGTGACATGCTGCTCATACTTGGCCTTGATGCCGGCCATGCGCTTGTCATCCATCTTCAGGTAATAGTCGCGGTCGGGCAGACCCAGGCCGCCCTGGCGGATGTAGGTCGCGTACTTGGTCGATGCCTTGGCATCCTGGGCCACGCCGATGCCGTACGGGGTGGCGACGCCGATCTGCGACAGGTGCGCGACCAGGGCCGGCACGCCTTTCTTGTCCTTCAGCGCGCGGATGCGCTGCAGCTCGCCCGCCAGCGGCTTGTAGCCGAGGGTCTCGAGCTTCTTCTCGTCCATGAAGCTGGTGTACAGGTCGCCGATCTTCTGCTCGTCGCTGCCGGCCTTCTTGCCCGGCTTCTTCTGGTCCGCTTCGACGATGCCGCGGATCTGGCCCTGGGTGTCGTCGCGCAGTTTGATGAAGGTGCCCCAGCTCGTGCGATCCGACGGGATCTCGGTGGTCTGCAGCCATTTGCCGTTCAGGTGGCCAAAGAAATCGTCCTGGACGCGCACGCCCTGGTCAATGTACTGCGTCTCGATGCCGGAGGTCATGCCAGCGGCAGCGGAATGAACATTGTCCGCGGCGCCGGCGAAGGCGGCCATCAGGGACAGGGTCAGGGTGCTCAGAAGGTATCGTTTCACGAGGGTTTCCTTGGTTGCAGGGAAAATAACGGCTTGTGGCCATCGGCAAATGTAACACAGCCCGGCTTGCCAAAACCGGGCATCTGTCTGGCATTTACTACAGTTTCATTTCATAGCGAATGCCGAGAGTTCTATATGTATGTGCCAGCGTGGTGGCGCTTTGCACCAGCGGTCATCATCCAGGTGAGCGCGCCCGACTTCCCGGCATCGCCAGGCCGACGTGCACGCCATGCCGGCCCTGCTCGATGTTGTCGGCCAGGCGCAGCTGGATGTCCTTCTGCTGGTAGCCTTCACGCAGGATGATGTTGATGGTGCCGGCGATGGCCTGGGTGCTGTGCTCGGCCACCGGGCCGCGGATCACCTCGATGCGCTCGACCTGGTCGGGCGACAGCGACTCCAGCGAGAACCCCGGCGGCGGACGTTCGCCGTTGACCAGCATCTGGATATAGCCATTGCCCATGCCGCGCATGCGCACCCCGCCGCCGCCGCGTCCCGGCGCGCCGCCGATGGTCACGCCGGGCAGGCGCTTCAGGACTTCGCTGACGCTGGTGTCGCCGTTGCGCTCGAGTTCTTCGCGGCCGAACACCATCTTGGCGGCGGTCGAGATGCGGCGCGCCTCGGTGTCGTCGGCGCGCGCGCCGCTGACGGTGATTTGCTGGATCTTCGGCGCCGCCTTGCTGGCGGTGGAGGGGGAATTCGGATCGGTGGCGGCGGCCGCCTGGTCACTGCTTTGGGAAAGGGCCCATGCGTCTCGCGCCGTGCCCAGCAAGGCCAGGCAGGCCATCGGGATCAGTTTGCTCATGCTTATCGTTATTATCGGTTGCCCGGACTGTTGCCGTCCGGTTCAATCAAATTCTAGCCGTTAAGCATAGCTAAAAAGCCGATCACATGGCCGTTTTTACTTTACGATACATGGAAGGCATATTGCGCATCAAAAAAGCAACGGAGCGTCGACGGCGGCGTAGACACTCCGTTTATTTATTTACATTGTTGACTGGGAGTCAATAATCCTGGCCGCCGAGATTGATGCCGCGGCCGTGACCGCCCTTCCCGCGCCCACCGCGTTCGCCGCCCTTTTCACCGCCCCGCTCACCGCCATGTTCGGGACGCCCTTCCGGCACCACCCGCATCAACTGCTCGCCGACCAGGGTTGCAACCTGGCGCCGCTGGGCATCGTCGAGGGCGTCGTTCAGGCCCAGCCACAGCTCGCGCAACTGCCTGTCTTCCTGGGCAGTGGCGGCGCTTTCCGCTTCCACCAGGGTGTTCAGCTCGCGCAGTTCGAGATCCGGCCTGGCCAGCAAGGCCCTGGCCTGTTCCTGCAGCGCGTCGCGGCGGCGCTGGCGATCGCGCAGCACGGCGCGCGAGCGGCTGTCGACCTGCTGCCACAGGGTCTGCTGGTTGGCGTTCAGGTTCATCGACTTCTTGAACTCGGAAGCCATCGGCACCAGGTCCTCGGCGCGCAGGTCCATCAGCGGGACGGCCAGGATCGGTCCCGCAGTCCCGAGGGCGAAGGCAAACAGGCAGGCGCGGACGAGGCGCACGGGCATCCGGACAGGCATGGTATGAGGCTCCTGGGCATAAAAAAGCCCACGGGGGTACCGTGGGCAAAGACCACTTCAAGAGTGGAGAGAGAGAAAAACTGATAACAACTATAGGCTCGCCCTCTTCCGCTCGTGTTGACTCTTACAATTACTTACCGGAGGCAATCAATAGGCTTACATGGATTTACAAGTTGCCGGAAATCGGCGATGCGGGCCGCATGAAACGTCGTTTTCGCGAATGTAAAAACGTCATTCCCGCGCAGGCGGGAATCCAAGTTCTGCGATCTGCACGCAAGCTTGAATTCCCGCCTGCGCGGGAAGTTATTTCGGGCAATGCCAGGAATGACGGGTGTGACCGTAGCGCCTGATTAATCGCGCTGCTGCTGGCGGCGCTCCGGAATCAGGTCCTTCGCATCGACCAGGTTGTCCTTGTACGAATCGAAGATCTTGGCCAGCGCATCGCGCATATTGACCTGCGGGGCCCAGCCCAGTTCCGAGACCGTATTCTCGATCTTCGGCACGCGGTTCTGCACGTCCTGGTAGCCCTTGCCGTAGTAGGCGCCCGAGCTGGTCTCGACCAGCTTGACCTGCTTGGCGGTATCGCGGTATTCCGGGTACTCGGCGGCCAGGTCCAGCATCATGTGGGCCAGTTCGCGGATCGAATAGTTGTTCGACGGGTTGCCGATGTTGTAGATCTTGCCGGTCGCCTGGCCGTCCTTGTTCTCGATGATGCGCACCAGCGCGTCGATACCGTCGTCGACATAGGTGAAGGAACGCTTCTGGGCGCCGCCGTCCACCAGCTGGATCGGTTCGCCGCGCACGATGTGGCCCAGGAACTGGGTCAGCACGCGCGACGAGCCTTCCTTCGGGGTGTGGATCGAATCCAGTCCGGCGCCGATCCAGTTGAAGGGACGGAACAGGGTGAAGTTCAGGCCTTCCATGCCGTAGCCCCAGATCACGCGGTCCATCAGCTGCTTCGAGCAGGCGTAGATCCAGCGCGGCTTGTTGATCGGGCCGTAGACCAGCTCCGAGTTTTCCGGATCGAACTCGTCGTCGTGGCACATGCCGTACACTTCCGAGGTCGACGGGAACACCAGGTGCTTCTTGTACTTCGCGGCCGAACGCACGATCGGCAGGTTGGCTTCGAAGTCCAGTTCGAACACGCGCAGCGGCGCCTGGACGTAGGTCGACGGGGTCGCAATGGCGACCAGCGGCAGGATCACGTCGCACTTCTTGACGTGGTACTCGACCCACTCCTTGTTGATCGTGATGTCGCCTTCGAAGAAGTGCATGCGCGGATGGTCGAGCAGCTCGGTGATGCGCTCGGAATTCATATCCATGCCGTAGACTTCCCAGTCGGTCGTCTCGAGGATACGCTTGGACAGGTGGTGACCGATGAAACCGTTGACGCCGAGAATGAGGACTTTCTTCATTTTAAATAAGCAACATATGCACGTGAACGGGGCATTATATCACCGTGGATATTCACACAAGCCGGCTCCGGGCGACCGTTGCGGGCGCCGGACAGGTATACTCTTCCACTGCGCTCAGGCATAACGTTAGCGAAGGACCGACAGCACATGGGCTCGAAACTCAAGCATTCCGCCCTCCTCACCCTGGGCGCCATCCTCGGCGTTGCGGTCACGATCCAGTTTTCCGCGCTGGCCCAGAAGCCGGTCGAGAACGGCATGCCGATCGACAGCCTGCGCCAGCTGAGCAGTGTTTACCAGCTGATAAAATCGGATTACGTCGAACCGGTCGACAACCGCAAGCTGCTGACCCAGGCCACGGCCGGCATGGTGGCCGCGCTCGACCCGCATTCCGCTTACCTGGACCGCAAGGCCTACCGCGAGCTGCGCGAAGGCACGGAAGGCCGCTTCGTCGGACTGGGCATCGAAATCGGCCCGAGCGACGATGGCTATGTAAAGATCGTCTCGCCGATCGAGGATTCGCCGGCCGCACGCGCCGGCATCCAGGCCGGTGACCTGATCGCGCGCATCGACGGCGCGGCGGTCAAGGGCATGGAACTCGACGAAGCGATCAAGCGCATGCGCGGCGAGCCGCACACCAAAGTCGTGCTGACCATCGTGCGCCAGGGCGCACCAGGCCCGCTGGAGATCACGATCACGCGCGACGAGATCGTGCAGAAGAGCGTGAAGGGCAGGATCATTCAGTCCAATGGCGCCGGCTACGCCTGGGTGCGCGTCTCGCAGTTCCAGGAACCGACCGTCAAGGACCTGGCAGCGAAGCTGGCGGCGCTGGCGCGCGCAGAGCCGCACCTGAAAGGCCTGGTGCTGGACCTGCGCAACGATCCGGGCGGCCTGCTGCAGGGCGCGATCGGCACCGCCGCCGCCTTCCTGCCGCCCGGGGCCGAAATCGTCTCGACCAACGGCCAGCTCGAGGAATCGAAGATGCATTTCTACGGCCGCCCCGAACACTACCTGTTCGGCCGCGGCGACGACCCGCTGAAGAACGTGCCGGAGCTGTTCAAGACCATCCCGATGGTGGTGCTGGTGAACACCGGCTCGGCCTCGGCCTCGGAAATCGTGGCCGGCGCGCTGCAGGACTACAGGCGCGCGGCGATCGTCGGCAGCCCGACCTTCGGCAAGGGCTCGGTCCAGACCATCCGCCCGATGGCGAACGAGACGGCGGTGAAGCTGACCACGGCGCGCTACTACACCCCGAGCGGGCGCTCGATCCAGGCGCGCGGCGTGGTGCCCGACTTCCCGGTCGACGAGAACGCCGACGGCGACGGCCTGAACGCGCTGCGCATGCGCGAAGCCGACCTGCAGCGCCATTTGTCGAACGACCGCGACCGTGAAGAAACGACGCGCAAGGACGATATCGAGGCGCAGATGCGGATCCTGGTCGCCGAGCGCCACCGCAAGCCGGTCGAATTCGGCAGCGACAGCGATTTCCAGCTGGCCCAGGCGCTGCGCCACCTGCAGGGCCTGCCGGTGCAACTGTCGAAGCGCGCCGGCAGCGCCGACAGCCCGGGCCCGCTGGCCCAGCAGGCGCGTTGATCGCGGCGTTTCCACGGTCTGTACGATTGTGTAGAATCGGCAGATTCTCCGGGACTCCGCCCCGTATTACCTTGGAAAGCCAACCATGAAACCTGTCGTCATCAGCGGCACCGGCCTGTTCACGCCACCGAACTCGATCTCCAACGACGAACTGGTGACGGCCTTTAACGCTTACGTCGAACTGTTCAACGCCGACAACGCGGAAAAAATCGCGGCCGGCGAAGTCACCGCCCTCGAACCGTCCAGCAGCGCCTTCATCGAAAAAGCCTCCGGCATCAAGTCGCGCTACGTGATGGAAAAGGCCGGCATCCTCGACCCGCGCCACATGACCCCGCGCATCAAGGAACGCGCCGACGAGGAACTGTCGCTGCAGGCCGAGATCTGCGTCGCCGCCGCCCGCCAGGCGCTGGCGCGCGCCAACCGCACCCCGGCCGACATCGACATGGTGCTGGTCGCCGCCAGCAATATGCAGCGCGCCTACCCGGCGATGGCGGTCGAGGTGCAGGATGCGCTGGGCATCGAGGGCTTCGGCTTCGACATGAACGTGGCCTGTTCGTCGGCCACCTTCGCAATCCAGACCGCCGCCGCCGCCGTGCAGACCGGCCAGGCCCGCGCCGTGCTGGTGCTGGACCCGGAAATCACCAGCGCCCACCTGAACTTCCGCGACCGCGACAGCCACTTCATCTTCGGCGACGCCTGCACCGCGATGATCATCGAAGCGGCCGACACCGCGACCAGCGAACACCAGTTCGAGATCCTCGATTCCAAGCTGAAGACCAAGTTCTCGAACAACATCCGCAACAACTTCGGCTTCATGAACCGCTTCGACGAAGACGGCATCGGCCAGCCGGACAAGCTGTTCCGCCAGCAGGGGCGCAAGGTATTCAAAGAGGTCTGCCCGATGGCCGCCGAGATGATCCGCGCCACGGTCGAAGGCGCCGGCCTGACCATCGGCGACATCTCGCGCTTCTGGCTGCACCAGGCCAACCTGAACATGAACCAGCTGATCGTGCGCATGCTGCTCGAGCGCGACGCCACGCCCGAAGAAGCGCCGGTGATCCTCGACACCTACGCCAACACCTCCTCGGCCGGCTCGATCATCGCCTTCCACACCTACCAGGACGACCTGCCGAGCGGCGCCAACGGCGTGATCTGCTCGTTCGGGGCCGGGTATTCGATTGGTTGCGTGGTGGTGCGCAAGAAGTAATCGCTGCCGCGTGATCGCCGCTCCCGGCACTGCCGGGCACGGCCCCTGCCCCTGCCCCTGCCCCTGCCCCGCAATATGATCCGTCATCCCCGCGCAGGCGGAGATCCAGGTTCCTCCCGCAGCCCGAACTCATCAGTAACCATTATTCTTCATTCCGAAAAGAATGATGGTAGTTCTAGTCCTACACCGGTGCGCTCCCGATTCCTCTGGAATACGTTCTTCCCGGCGCGCATGATCTCCCTGTCAGCGCATCAACATGCGCAGCACCTGAGGAGGATCAAATGACCAAGCAAAAAGGGCCGGACAGCGTCCGGGGGCGCGGTATTGCCAAGGAAAAAACCGTCACTGTCGCCGATGGCAGCCTGCAGCCGCGAGCCCCGGGCTGGGTGGCGCCGGGTAGCGCCAACGTGCAGTCGGCAAATATCGAACAGCAGGGTGCGGCCCTGCGCGCCCGCGGTTGGCTGCAGGGCAATGGCAGCGGCGACCAGTACGTCGGCAGCCAGCGCGGCGGCGGCGGCGCCCAGCAGGCCGGCTGGAGCGCCCGCCAGAGCGCCCAGCGCATGCAGGCGCGTGGCGAGGAAGACCGCCTGAACGCTTCCCGCCAGTCGGGCTATGGTGGCATGGAACAAAAGCAGGCGGCGGGCTCGCGCGAAGCGAGCGCTTCGCAAGGCTCGATGCAGAGCGCCGGCGGCGGCGGCCAACAGCACGACCAGAAGCAGGATGCGGCCTCGGATTACGGCAGCAAGAAGAGCAAGAAGAAAAGTATCGGCGCCAAGCGCTAGGCTGTCGTGAACGATTGCTGACAGCAATGGCCGGAAGGAGTTCCTTGCCGGCCATTTTTTCGGCTATCCCGCAGCGAAGCTTCCCTGCGCTGTCGCTTATTTCACGGGAGAAAAGTCCCCTTCGAACATCGAGGGTTTTTGCATGAATACTCTTCCTTTTACGTCGCGAAGCGGGATGACTCCCTGAGCCCGGCTGTCCAGGCTGCCGTCCCAATTATCGCCGAGTAAGAACACCGTGCCATCCGGGACGGTGACCGGTGCCATCGTGCGCGAATACGGTAAGGTGGTTTTGCCGGCGGAAGCTGCGTAAGGTGCCTCCACCGCTTGCCCATTCAACAGCAGTTTTCCGTTCCTGATCTCCAGCTGATCGCCCGGCAGTCCGACGACACGATGGATGTAGTCCAGGCGCTTGTCCTTGCCCGCTTCATATACAACGATATCTCCCCGTTGCGGAATGCCTGACTGGTATACGCGCACGTCAACAAGCACCTGCACTCCCTCCGACAACGTTGGCTCCATCGCATGACTGGGCATGATGTAGGCTGCGAATCCGGAAGGTAAGTCTTTTTCCGCTTGGCGAAGGCTGACAGAATACGTGTTCATGACATCCGGGGGCACGGACCTTGTCCGGTGCATGAAGCGCATGCCTCTCATGCCCATCATCTCGTTGCGAAGCGTGTCGGTCGACGGGTCATATGTCATGCAGGTAGCGGACATGGTCTTCCCGGTCATGTCCTTCATGCTGCACACAATCTCGTTCTGGGTCGTTCCTGCAACGGCATGAAACGATATGCCTGTCGGCCTGGCGCAGGAAACGTTGGCGCATGCTGGAGAAGACGGCCCTCCCATCATCAGGCCCTTGCCTGCTTTATCGAGATACACGGCGACGCCGCCCAGGAAGTAATCGCCGTCGAACGTCGCATCCTCCGTTGCCCAGATGCCGGCCAGCTTTGCAGGGAATTCGGCGGCGAACGCCACCTGAACGGCCAGCAAGCCGCACAATGTCGCGAGAAAGTTTTTCATCTCAGCTCCCAAAAATCATAGCCTGGCCGCGGCCCACAGCAAGGACAAGCCGGACGTCACCATCAAGCCATCGACCAGCATCCTGAAGGTGGCGGGCCGCATCCGCAGCACGACGGTCCTGGCGCAAAACGATCCGGTCATCAGGGCCGCGCCCGCAACCAGGCCTTTCGCCACCACGCTGGCCGGCAGCGCGCCGAACTCCTTGAACGCCGTGATCTTGCTGGCATACACGGCCAGCGAGCCGGCCGCTTCCGTCGCCAGGAAAGCGCCCCGCTCCAGGCCGTAGGCCGTAAACACCGGCACCGTGATCGGGCCGGTCGAGACCACGATACCGGTCAGGAATCCGACCGGGCCGCCGATCAGCGCCAGGTGCAGCAGGCTGAATTTGACGGACCTGCGCGCCAGCCAGCGCCGCGCCGGCACCATCCCGATGAAGAACAGGCCGAGCACGATGTCGACCGCATGCGCCGGCAGCGCCAGCAAGGTGCGCACGCCGAGCGCCGCGCCGGGGACCGCCGTTGCGCAATAGGCGGCGCAGGCCCGCCAGTCGATCTCGCGGCGCCAGGCCAGCACCTTGCCGAGGTTGCCCATCACCGCGCCGATGGCCATCACCGGCACCGCCTGCTGCGGCCCGAAGAAGATGACCAGCACCGGCATCAGCATCATCGACGAACCGGTGCCGACGATGCCGCTGACCATGCCCGCCGCCACGCCGACCAGCAGCACCAGCACATAGGCCGCCGAGGCGCCGTCCATCACAGGCTGGCCGCCAGTTCCGCGCCTTCGCGGATCGCCCGCTTCGCATCCAGCTCGGCTGCCAGCGCCGCGCCGCCGATCTTGTGGAAGCGCGGCCCGTCCTGCGTGCCCTCGGGCGGCATCAGTTCCGCCAGGCTTTCCTGGCCGGCGCAGATCACGACATTGTCCACTTCCAGCAGCTTCTGTTCGCCGCCCACAGTGATGTGCAGGCCGGCGTCGTCGATGCGGTCGTACTGCACGCCCGCCATCATCACCACGCCGTTGCGCGCCAGGGTGGCGCGGTGCACCCAGCCCGACGTCTTGCCGAGTCCCGCGCCGGGGCGCGTGGTCTTGCGCTGCAGGAGCCAGATGCTGCGCAGCGGCGTGGCCGGCTCCGCTTTCCTCAGGCCGCCGGCCGAGCTCACGGCAGGGTCGACGCCCCACTCGCCCATCCACTTCGCCACCGGCACCGGCAGCGGTTCACGCTGGTCGTGCAGCAGGAACTCCGCGGTGTCGAAGCCGATCCCGCCGGCGCCGACGATGGCGACCCGCCTGCCCACCGGCGCGCGCCCGCGCAGCACGTCCAAGTAGGACAGCACCTTCGGATGGGCGATGCCTTCGATGCGCGGCATGCGCACGCTGACGCCGGTGGCCACGATCACCTCGTCGTAGCCGGCGGCGGTCAATTCCTCGCGGCTGACGCGCTGGCCGAGGCGGAGCCGGACGCCGGTCAGTTCCAGCCTGCGCCCGAAGTAGCGGATGGTCTCCGCGAATTCCTCCTTGCCGGGGATGCGCATGGCGACCCGGAACTGGCCGCCGATGCTGTCGGCGGCGTCGAACAGCGTCACCTCGTGGCCGCGCTCGGCCGCGACGGTCGCCGCCGACAGCCCGGCCGGGCCGGCACCCACCACCGCGATGCGCCGGCGCCTTGCCGTCGGGCGGTACACCAGCTCCGTCTCGTGGCAGGCGCGCGGATTCACCAGGCAGGTGGCGCGCTTGTTCGAGAAGGTGTGGTCGAGGCAGGCCTGGTTGCAGGCGATGCAGGTATTGATCTCGTCGCTTTTTCCCGATGCCGCCTTCGACACCCAGTCCGGATCGGCCAGGAAGGGACGCGCCATCGACACCAGGTCGGCATCGCCGCGCGCCAGCAGCTGTTCGGCGTCGTGCGGCATGTTGATGCGGTTCGAGGCGACGACCGGAATGGTCACCGCCTGGCGCAGCCGCCCCGCCACCTCGGCAAAGGCCGCGCGCGGCACCGAGGTGACGATGGTGGGGATGCGCGCCTCGTGCCAGCCGTAGCCGGTATTCAGGATGGTCGCGCCGGCCTGTTCCAGCGCCTGCGCCACGGTGACCACTTCGTCCCAGGTATTCCCGCCTTCGACCAGGTCGAGTACCGAATGGCGGTACATGATGATGAAATCGGGGCCGGCGGCGGCGCGGATGCGGCGCACCACCTCTACGGCCAAGCGCATGCGGTTCTCGATCGCGCCGCCCCAGCGGTCCTGGCGGCGGTTGGTGCGCGCGCACAGGAACTGGTTCAGCAGGTAGCCTTCGCTGCCCATCACTTCGACGCCGTCGTAGCCGGCCCGCTTCGCCAGTGTCGCGCAGCGCACGTAGGCCCTGATCGTCGATTCGATCCCGCTTTCCGTCAGCGCGCGCGGGCGGAACGGCGAGATGGGCGACTTCTGGTTCGAGCTTGATACCACCAGCGGCTGGTAGCCGTAGCGCCCCGCATGCAGGATCTGCAGCAGGATCTTGCCGCCTTCCTCGTGCACGGCGCGCGTGACCTTGCGGTGGTTCGGGACGTCGCCGATGAAATTCAGCGTGCCGCCGAAGGGCAGCAGCCAGCCCTGGCGGTTCGGCGAGATGCCGCCGGTGACGATCAAGCCGACACCGCCGCGCGCCCGCTCGCGGTAGAAAGCCGCCAGCTTGCCGTAGTTATAGAAACGGTCTTCGAGCCCGGTGTGCATCGAGCCCATGATCACGCGGTTCTTCAGTGTCGTGAAGCCGAGGTCGAGGGGGGCGAGGAGATGGGGGTAGGCGGTGGTGGGGATGGGTGCGTTCATCGAGGGCCATGTCATGAACGTCGTTCCCGCTTTCGCGGGAATGACGGTGTTGGATAACCGGCATTACACCGGTTTTTCCTAGACCCGTGTATCTAAAATAAGCACACTCAGACCGGATAACTCTCCGGCGACCGGATCTCCGCAAACTGCTCGATGCTGCCGATGCGCACCGTGACCGGGTTCAGGCTGGCCTGGGGCGACATCGAACGCCAGGCGAATTTCCATTCCTTTTCGCGGGCTTCGGCCGCGGTCTTGCTGAAGGCGAGGCCCAGGCGCGAGCGCACCCCGTATTCGACCGGGCCGTCGATGCCTGCCCAGTTGGGCAGGGTGCGCTGCACGGCGCGGTGCAGGCGTTCGCCGAATTCTTCGGTATTGTGGATGACCAGGCAGGCGTCGGCCGGGCCCAGCACGTTGAACAGCTGCTTGTCCCAGGCCTGCGAGAACGACAGCGTCAGGAAGCCGTTCGCCGGCAGCAGGCGGAACTGGCCGGCGCTGAGCGCCTGTTCCAGGTCGGAGCGCATGCCGTAGCGATGCAGGGTGGGAGGACGTTGGTAGTCGTGCATAAATTCGGGACTTTCTAGTGTGTGGGCTACGCCGGCACGTCGTCGTGCAGGTGCATGCGCATATAGCGGAACGAGACGAATACCTCGCGCAGCAGGAAAATGAAACTCGCGATCAGCGCCACCATCGCCAGCACGAACATGCCGGCGATGTAGCGGTCGAGCGGCAGGTTGGTGGTGTCGCCGAGGAACAGGCAGGCGATGATCACGCAGATCAGGAAGCCGCAGGCGGTGCTGGCGGTCAGCGCGTAGTTGATCAGCTGCCAGCGGGTGTACAGCACTTCCAGCTCTTCGCTGCATTCCGGGTTCGGCGCCTTGCGCAGCTCGGCCTTCAGCACGCGGGTGCGGTCGATGATGCGCGCCAGGCGGTTCATCAGCACGGTCAGCTTGGTGGCGACGCCGGTGAGCAGGAACACGGGCGCGATCGCCAGCTGGATCACATGGCCGATGTCCTGGGTCTGGATGTTCATGGCGCCGTCCTCACTCGAAACGGCCGAAGCGCTTGAACTGCTCGGTCGCGGCGACCAGCGCGCGCGCGATGCCGTGTTCCAGCGCGCCGTGGCCGGCGTCCGGGATCATGCGCAGGCGCGAGCCGGGCCAGGCCTGGTGCAGGCGGTAGGCCGACAGCGGCGGGCAGATCACATCGTAGCGGCCCTGCACGATCACGGCCGGCAGGTGGGAAATGCGGCCGACGTCGCGGATCAGCTGGTCGGCTTCGAGGAAGCCGCCGTTCGCCATGTAGTGCGATTCGAGCCGGCCAACGCCCAAGTCGAGGGTGTCGGACGCGGTCTCTTCCTCCTGCGGCAGCAGGAACACGCGCCGGCCTTCGAAGCGGCTCCAGGCGCGCGCCGCCGGCCAGTACTGTTGCGGATCGTCGCACAGCAGGCGGCGGGTATAGGCCGTCAGCAGGTCGCCACGCTCTTCCAGCGGAATCGGGGCGATGAAATCGTCGTACAGCTCAGGATAAAACCACTGCACGCCGTACAGGAAGAATTCGATCTCGGCCGGGGTGCACAGGAAGATCCCGCGCAGCACGAAGCCGAGGCAGCGGTCCGGATGCGCCTGCCCGTAGGCCAGCGCCAGGGTCGAACCCCAGGAACCGCCGAACACCAGCCAGCGCTCGATGCCGAACATCGTGCGCAGGCGTTCGATGTCGGCGATCAGCAGCTGGGTGGTGTTGTTGCGCCACTCGCCCAGTGGGAGCGACTTGCCGGCGCCGCGCTGGTCGAACAGGATCACGCGGTAGACGGCCGGGTCGAAGAAGCGCCGGTGCTGCGGCGAGAGGCCGGCGCCCGGGCCGCCGTGCAGGAAGATCACCGGGATCCCGTTCGGGTTGCCCACCTCTTCCCAGTAGATCGTATGCAGCTCGTCGACGGCCAGCATGCCGTGGCGGTTGGGCAGGATGGGCGGGAACAGCGACGGCGGAATGGCGGGCATGGGCATCTGGATAATGAATCGACAACCGATTGTAGCTTACCGCCCGGCCATTCAGAAGAAGGTATTCAAGGCTCCGCGCACCGCGTAATCGTCGTCCACCGCCAGCAACAGCGGCCAGCGGTCGAAGGTCGTGCACGGATGCGAAATGCCGCAGCCGACCAGGTCGCCAACCGCCAGCGCCTCGCGAATGGGATCGCCCTCGGGCAGGCGCAGGTAGGCGTGCTGGTCGTTCATCTTGACGATCTCGCAGCCGGCCGGTATCCCGCTCGGGGCGCCCGGACCGGGACGGTGGCGGAACAGGGGCACCGGCAGGCCGGCATCGTGCGAGGCATCGCGCTTGCCCATGGTCAGGATGGCCAGGCCCGGCTCGGGACGCGACTGCACCACGCTCCAGATTTCCAGCGCCGGCCGCAGGCCCTGGTCCGGCGCCACGCCTTCGCGCTCGTCGAGCCGGCGCAGCTGGACGTGGTACATGCCGTGGTCGCTGGTGAGGTAGCAGCCGCTGCGCAGCACGGGACGCAAGGGCCGCGACAGGCCGTGCAAACCCTGGAAACCGCGCGCGACCAGGTCGAAAAAGCCGGAACCGCCGGCCGAGACCAGGATCTCGGGCGTGCCGAACAAGCCTTCGTCGTCGGCTTCCAGCACCAGCGCGCACAGCTTGCCGATGAAGTCCTCGACCGCGCCGCGCTCGTCCAGCAGCCCCTCGTAGCCTTCGAAGCCGGCCAGCAGCAGCCCCGGCGCGCCCTCGACCGCACGCGCCACCGTCATCGCTTCTTCCGGCGTGCGGCAGCCGGCGCGCTTGCCGGACAGGCCGAGCTCCACCAGCACCGGCAGCGGCCGCGCCAGCGCGTGGGCTTGCACCTCCTCCGCCAGCCTCGCCACGCCGGCCAGCGAATCGGCCAGCACCAGGCATTCGAAGTCGGGATCGTCGTGCAGCAGCTGCAGCACGGCGCGCACGTCGCTGCGCGCCACCAGCTGGTTCGCGATCAGCACGCGCCGCACGCCGAAGCGGTACGCCACCTGCACCTGCACGGCATTCGCCAGCGTGATGCCCCAGGCGCCATTGGCAAGCTGGGCGCCGAACAGCTGGGGGCTCATGGTGGTCTTGCCGTGCGGCGCCAGTTCGACGGCATAGCGTTCGCAGAAGGCGCGCATCCAGTCGAGGTTGTGGCGCAGCGCCGAGGTCTTCAGCAGCGCGACCGGGAAACTGGTGTCGCCGTGCAGCACGTTCCAGCCCTGCACGCCGATCGCACCCTGGCGCAGCGGCGCCACGATCGGCAAGCCCTTCACGCCGGGCTGCAGGACCTGTTCTTCGAGACTGGACAGCGCGAGGCCGCCGTGGGGCAAGGCATTCATGGGTCGTTCGGCTCCTTCGTATTCTTCAATTCGTCTTCCAGGTCGCGCAGCAGCAGTCCGGCAGTCGGCATCACGTCGCGCGCGCCCGGCGTATAAAAGACACCGGTCGCGACGCCGTCCTGCTCCAGCTGGGGCAGCAGCTCGCCGACCAGCTCGTCCAGCGAGAAGGATTGCGGCGCGTAGCCGGTCCACTCGTAATCGGCGCATATTGTCGCAAATTCACTGTCCGGCCACAGCGGAAACACCAGGGTGCCGTCCTCCTTCTTCGCCAGCGCCCAGCCGTTGCGGTACAGGCTCCATACCGTGCCCGTCTCGGCCACGCGCTTGATGAAGTATTCGTAGCGCTGCGGCCCGGGAAGCATCACCACCGTCTGCACCTGCCTGGTATCGATTGCCATGTCCGCCTTCCTGGTCGTCGTGTCGGTGCTACGAGCATACGCCAAAAAGAAAACACCGCCCGGAGGCGGTGTTTCGAACGCGGACCGGCGCAGCGCTTACTGCATGTGCTGGCCGCCGTTGATGGCGATGTTGGCGCCGGTCACGAACGCGGCCTCGTCCGAGGACAGGTAAGCGACCAGGCCGGCCACTTCTTCCGGCTTGCCCAGGCGGCCCATCGGGATCTGCGGGATGATCTTCGTCTCCAGCACTTCGCTCGGGATGTCGGTGACCATCTTGGTGCCGATATAGCCCGGCGAGATGGTATTCACGGTCACGCCCTTGCGCGCCACTTCCAACGCCAGCGCCTTGGTGAAGCCATGGATGCCAGCCTTGGCCGCCGAATAGTTGGTCTGGCCGAATGCGCCCTTCTGGCCGTTGACCGACGAAATGTTGATGATCCGGCCCCAGCCGCGTTCGACCATGCCGTCACAGACCGGCTTGGTCATGTTGAACACGGAATCCAGGTTGGTCTTCATCACCGCATCCCAGTTCACCTTGTCCATCTTCTTGAAGGTCATGTCGCGCGTGATGCCGGCGTTGTTCACCAGCACATCCACCGGGCCGACTTCCTGCGTCACCCGGTTCACGCAAGCCTGGGCCGAATCGTAGTCGGCCACATCGCACTCGTACGCCTTGAAGTCATGGCCCTGTTCGCGCATCGCGGCAAGCCAGCCTTCCGCCTTCTTGCTGCCCGGGGAATACGTCGTCACGACCGTATAGCCCAGCGCGGCCAGCTTGATGCAGATTGCTTCGCCGAGGCCACCCATGCCGCCGGTCACTAATGCCACTCTAGCCATTGTCTTCTCCTAGTTTTACGAACCTGTCAAAACGGCTTGTTGTCGTTGGTACTGCTTGCTGCTGCCTGCTCTCAGCGCTCGACCGCCAGCGCCACGCCCATGCCGCCGCCGATGCAGAGGCTGGCCAGCCCCTTCTTGGCGTCGCGGCGGACCATTTCGTGCAATAGGGTCACCAGCACGCGGGCGCCCGAGGCGCCGATCGGGTGGCCCAGTGCGATCGCACCGCCGTTGACGTTGATCTTCGAGGTGTCCCAGCCCATCTGCTTGTTGACGGCGACAGCCTGGGCGGCGAATGCCTCGTTAATTTCCATCAGGTCGACGTCTTCATGGCGCCAGCCGGCCTTTTCCAGGCAGGCGCGCGCGGCCGGGACCGGACCCATGCCCATGATGGTCGGGTCCAGGCCCGACAGCGAGTAGGCCTTGATGCGAGCGATCGGGGTCAGGCCCAGCTGCTGCGCCTTCGAAGCCGACATCAGGATCACGGCGGCGGCGCCGTCGTTCAGGCCGGACGCGTTACCGGCGGTCACGCTGCCTTCCTTGTTGAAGGCCGGACGCAGGCTGGCCAGGCCTTCCAGGGTCGCGCCATGCTTCGGATACTCGTCGGTATCGAAGATGGTGGTGCCCTTCTTGGAGGCGATCTCGACCGGGATGATCTCGTCCTTGAACTTGCCGGCCTTCATGGCGGCTTCGGCCTTGAGCTGCGACTGCAGCGCGAATTCGTCCTGCTCGGCGCGCGAGACCTCGAACTTGCGGGCGACGTTCTCGGCGGTCACGCCCATGTGGTACTGGTTGTACGCGTCCCACAGGCCGTCGACGATCATGGTGTCCGTCATCTTGACGTCGCCCATGCGGAAGCCTTCGCGCGAGCCGTTCAGCACGTGCGGGGAGGCGCTCATGTTTTCCTGGCCGCCGGCGATGACGATCTCGGCGTCGCCGCACTTGATGGCCTGGGCCGCCAGGTGGACCGCGCGCAGGCCGCTGCCGCAGACCACGTTCAGGGTCGACGCCGGCACACTGTCCGGCAGGCCCGCCTTGATCACGGCCTGGCGCGCCGGATTCTGGCCGACGCCGGCGGTCAGCACCTGGCCCATGATGACTTCACTGATGGCGGCCGGATCGATGCCGGTCCTGGCCATCAGCTGCTTGATGACCTGCGCGCCCAATTCCGTGGCAGGAATCTTCGAGAGGGTGCCGCCGAATTTGCCGATGGCGGTGCGGCCAGCGGCCACGATGACGACGTCTTCCATTTCAATCTCCCTAGAATGAAGCTTTTGGCCGGAAAGCCAACAATTTTAGATACCTACCTAATAACTAGTTTAAGCAAAATCAATCTTATCAGTTTATGTATGAATCAGAACTGACAAACCGTCCAATTGTGTTATTGCAGAGTCTTCTTATTGTTCAGTTTTTTATCTATGGAAATACTCATTGCTTCTTATTACGAACTCATTACAAGCTATCTTAAACCCTTTACCTTTCAAGGAAATTTCACAGTAGAATGCTCGGGCTAGTGCCAACCAGAACGTTTTATGTCCAAAAACCCGAGTTCCTTGCCCATCGAAATCAAGATTTCCACGGTCGTGGCCATTTCGACCATCCTGCATTCGGCCGATCCGATCGCGATCGATGCCGCGCTCAAGCAGATGACCGGTGGGGTGTCGGACTTTTTCGAGGATGAATTCGCCGTCATCGACGTCGCCGGCATCGCCGACGAGGCTGCGCAGGTCGATTGGCCGGCGCTGGTGGCCCTGCTGAAGAATTACCGCCTGAACGCGGTCGCGGTGCGCGGCGCCCCGGCCGCGCTGCACGATGCGATCCGCGGCCACGGCCTGTTCCTGGACGACGGTTCCAGCGGAGCACGGACGGCCGCCCCGGCGGCGCGCGAGGAAGTCCCGGCTGCGCCCGCTCCGGCCCCGGCTCCCGCACCGGCTCCGGCCCCCTCACCGGCGCAGGTCGCGCCGGTCCAGGCGATGATCATCGATACCCCGGTACGCGCCGGCCAGCGCATCTATGCGCGCGGCACCGACCTGATCATCACCGCGGTGGTGAACAATGGCGCCGAGATCATCGCCGACGGCAGCATCCACGTGTATGCGCCGCTCCACGGCCGTGCCCTGGCCGGCGCCTCCGGCAATGCCGAAGCGCGCATCTTCGGGCTATCGATGCAGCCGGAACTGGTGTCGATCGCGGGCGTTTACCGCACGTTCGACGAAGGTTTTCCGGCCGAACTGGCGCGCCAGCCGGCACAAATCCGTTTGGTTGGCGACCGAATCGATATATCATCGCTGAGTTCAGCCAGCCGCACCTGAGCGCGCCTGGGCGTTCCAGCACTGACCAGATACTGAATAGGACCTTTAATTTTCATGGCAAGAATTATCGTTGTAACGTCCGGTAAGGGCGGTGTGGGCAAGACCACCTCGAGCGCGAGCTTTGCGACCGGCCTGGCGCTGCGCGGCCACAAGACCGCCGTCATCGACTTCGACGTCGGCCTGCGTAACCTCGACCTGATCATGGGCTGCGAACGCCGCGTGGTGTACGACCTGATCAACGTGGTCAACAAGGAAGCGACGCTGACCCAGGCCCTGATCAAGGACAAGCACTGCGAAAACCTGTTCATCCTGCCGGCCTCGCAGACCCGCGACAAGGACGCCCTGACCGAAGACGGCGTCGAGCGCGTGCTCAACGACCTGGTCAAGATGGACTTCGAATTCATCATCTGCGACTCGCCGGCCGGCATCGAGCACGGCGCGCTGATGGCCCTGACCTTCGCCGACGAGGCGATCATCGTCACCAACCCGGAAGTCTCGTCGGTGCGCGACTCCGACCGCATCCTCGGCATCCTGCAGGCGAAATCGCGCCGCGCCCAGAGCGGCGGCGAACCGGTCAAGGAACACCTGCTGATCACGCGCTACTCGCCGCGCCGCGTGGAAAACGACGAAATGCTGTCCTACCAGGACGTGCAGGAAATCCTGCGCATCCCGATGATCGGCATCATTCCGGAATCGGAAGCGGTGCTGCACGCATCGAACCAGGGCAACCCGGCGATCCATTTCAAGGAGACCGACGTGGCCCAGGCCTACCAGGACGTGGTGGGGCGCTTCCTCGGCGAAGAAATCCCGCTGCGCTTCACCAACTACGAAAAGCCCGGCCTGCTGCAGCGTTTATTCGGAGCAAAGTGACATGCCCCTGCTTTCATTCCTGTTTCCGAAGAATCAGAAAAGCGCCACGGCGGCCAAGGAAAGGCTGCAGATCATCATCGCCCGCGAACGCGGCGGCCGCGGCGGCCCGGATTTCCTGCCGGCCCTGCACCGCGAGCTGATCGAAGTGATCTCGAAGTACACCAAGGTCAACGCGGACGACATCAAGATCTCGCTGGACCGCCAGGGCAACCTGGAAGTCCTCGACGTCAACGTCGTCCTGCCGGACGCCTGAGCGGCCCGGACCCGGATGCGGCCCGCCAGCCCGGCCGCATTCAGGCCGGCTGCGCCTTGTCCGCGGTCTGCCCTACCTCCTGCGCTACCCTGGCGCAGGCTTCCACGTGCTGGTAGCCCATCTGGCGAAACAGCGCGAACCCGATCGCCGCGGAAGCGATCTGCCCCGCCAGCGGAACGATCTTGGTGGCCGACTTGGCCGCCAGCTTCGCGCCCGACTTCTGTAATAATTTCAGCACCAGTTCCCTGGTCACGATCTTGCCCACCAAGGTCCCGCCCAGCGCCGCCATGGCCTGGTAGGTGGCGACCCGCATGTGCGGCTGCAGCGCTTCGATCTGCGCGGGAGTCAGGCCGAAATCCTTGTTGATGTCCTCGACCATCGAGGCGAAGCTGGTGAGATCGGCCACCATGTCGATGCCGGGGATCGGGACCGCCGAGATGCCGGCGGAAATCGCCGCGCGCTTACGCACCAGCGCCCGGCAGCGCTCGCGCACGCGCCCGATGTCGCCGCTCGACATCGGCAGCAGCGCCACCGCCGCGCCCTGTGTCTTTTTCTTGAAGATCTTCTTCAGCATCGCCTTCCCCGATTGACGTTCGTAAGGACAGTGTAGCCCGCTCCTTGTTGACGCGCCGGCACGGCTGTGACGTTATTCCCCAACGAAAATGTAAATTTATCTGAAGCATGTGTAGCTTTGATTTTAAAAAGTCTGCTATATTCGGTAATAAGTTGTAGGAGTGCTCCTACAGCAACATTAGTAGTAGTCCCACCCCCGCCGAGATCGCTTCATCATGAGAATTGCAGTACTGGACAACGATACTTCCCAGGCCGACCTGATTTGCCAGGTGCTGACCGGCGCCGGGCACCAGTGCCATGCCTTCGACAACGGCAAGGAATTGCTGGGGCAACTGCGCAAGGACAGCACCGACCTGTTGATCCTCGACTGGCAGGTCAACGACGTGCCGGGCGCCGAACTGCTGCGCCGCGCCAAGGAGAAGATGGCGCCGAACACCCCGACCATGTTCCTGGCCGGCAGCGCTTCCGAGGATGACATCGTTTCCGGCGTGACCGCCGGCGCCGACGATTACCTGGTTAAGCCGCTGCGCCGCGGCGAACTGGTGGCGCGGGTGCAGGCCCTGCTGCGCCGGGCCTACCCGTCGCAGAACGGCGCCGAGCAGCTGCAGTTCGGTCCCTACACCTTCGAAACCCGCCCGGGCCGCCTGACCATGGCTGGCGAGCAGATCGACGTCACGCACAAGGAATTCAACCTGGCGCTGCTGTTCTTCCGCAACCTCGGCCGTCCGCTGTCGCGCGCCTACATCCACGAGTCGATCTGGGTGCGGGAAACCGCCGTGCCTTCACGCACCATGGACACCCACGTTTCGCGCGTGCGCAACAAGCTGCGCCTGCGTCCGGAGAACGGTTTCCGCCTGGTGCCGGTGTACAGCTACGGCTACCGCCTGGAGAAACTGGGCTCCTGAAGAAGCGCCGAGGGGCGTCCGTGAAACCCTGCACGCATCAGGGTATAATGGGCGCGCTGCCCATTTTTTGACCACCCATGCAACTGCTCGCCGTCGGCCTGAACCACACCACCGCACCGGTCTCGCTGCGCGAGCAACTGGCGCTGGCGCCCGAGCAGCTGGGATCGGCGGTGCAGGCGGCGCGCGGCTGGTTTTCCCGTTTCAATAGCCGCGGGGAGGACGAAGCGGCCCTGCTCTCGACCTGCAACCGCACCGAGATGTACGCCGCCAGCGACGTCTCCGACCCGCTCGACGCCTCCGCGCGCTTCCTGGCCGATTACCACCAGCTGAATTTTTCCGAACTGCGTCCGCACCTGTACATGCTGCCCCAGCATGACGCCGTGCGCCACGCTTTCCGCGTCGCCTCCGGCCTCGACTCGATGGTCCTCGGCGAAGCGCAGATCCTGGGCCAGCTGAAGGACGCGGTGCGCGTGGCCGACGAAGCCGGCGGACTGGGCACCTACCTGCACCAGCTGTTCCAGCGCAGCTTCGCGGTGGCGAAGGAAGTGCGCAGCACCACCGAGATCGGCGCCCACAGCGTGTCGATGGCCGCCGCCGCGGTCCGCCTGTCGGAGCGCATCTTCGATTCGGTCCGCGAGCAGAACGTGCTGTTCATCGGCGCCGGCGAGATGATCGAGCTGTGCGCCACCCACTTCGCGGCCCACCAGCCGAAATCGATCACGATCGCCAACCGCACCCTCGAGCGCGGAGAGAACCTGGCCGCGCGCTTTGCCGGCCGCGCGATCCGCCTGGCCGACCTGCCCGAGCTGCTGCCCCAGTTCGACATCGTGATCTCCTCGACCGCCTCGACCCTGCCGCTGATCGGCAAGGGCCTGGTCGAACGCGCGATCAAGGCGCGCCGCCACCGCCCGATGTTCATGGTCGACCTGGCGGTCCCGCGCGACATCGAACCCGAAGCCGGCAAGCTCGACGACGTGTTCCTGTACACGGTCGACGACCTCGCCGACGTGGTCCGCACCGGCGTCGAACACCGCCAGGCGGCCGTGGCACAGGCCGAAGCCATCATCGAGACCCGCGTGCAATCCTTCATGCACTGGATCGGCGACCGCGCCGTGGTGCCGGTGATCCGCGACCTGCACGAGTCCAGCGAAAGCCTGCGCCTGGCCGAACTGGAACGCGCGCGCAGGTTGCTGGCCAAGGGAGAAGACATCGACGCCGTGCTGGACGCGCTGTCGAAGGGCCTCACCGCGAAATTCCTGCACGGCCCGCAACAGGCCCTGCACCGTGCCCAGGGCGACGAACGCGCGCGCCTGGCCGCCCTGCTGCCCCAGCTGTTCCGCGGCCGCCGTTAGCGCCCGCTTCCCTCCTGCGCATGGTCCCTCCGCGGCCGTGCGCGTGTCCGTGCATGCCGCCGCCCTGCGGCTTCCCTTTCATCCCTATTTAGTCAGAATGCTATGAAACCATCCATGCTGTTCAAGCTGGACCAGCTGGCCAACCGCCTCGTCGAACTGGACGAACTGCTGGCGACCGAAGGCGCCACCTCGAACATGGAGAGCTTCCGCAAGATGAGCCGGGAGCACGCCGAACTGGGCCCGCTGGTCGCCGTCTACCACCAGTACCAGACCGCCCAGGGCGACATCGCCGCGGCCCAGGAGATGCTGCTCGACCCGGAGATGAAGGAATTCGCCCAGGACGAGATCGAGGCCGCGAAAGCACGCCTGCTCGACCTCGACCTCGAACTGCAGAAGATGCTGCTGCCGAAGGACGAGAACGACGAGCGCAACATCTTCCTCGAGATCCGCGCCGGCACCGGCGGCGACGAGTCGGCCCTGTTCGCCGGCGACCTGCTGCGCATGTACACCCGCTATGCGGAACGCAACCGCTGGCAGGTCGAGGTGGTGTCGGAATCGCCGTCCGACCTGGGCGGCTACCGCGAAGTCATCGTGCGCATCATCGGCAACGGCGTGTATTCGAAGCTGAAGTTCGAGTCCGGCGGCCACCGCGTGCAGCGGGTGCCGGCCACCGAGACCCAGGGCCGGATCCACACCTCGGCCTGTACCGTCGCGGTGATGCCGGAAGCGGACGAAGTCGAGGACGTGCAGATCAACCCGGCCGACCTGCGCATCGACACCTACCGCGCTTCCGGCGCCGGCGGACAGCACATCAACAAGACCGACTCCGCGGTGCGCATCACCCACCTGCCGACCGGGATCGTGGTCGAGTGCCAGGACGACCGCAGCCAGCACAAGAACAAGGCGCAGGCGATGAAAGTCCTGGCCGCGCGCATCAAGGACGTGCAGCTGCGCGAACAGCAGAGCAAGGAAGCGGCCACCCGCAAGAGCCTGATCGGTTCCGGCGACCGCAGCGAACGCATCCGCACCTACAACTTCCCGCAGGGCCGCCTGACCGACCACCGCATCAACCTGACGCTCTATAAACTGGACATGATCATGGACGGCGACCTGAACGAGCTGACCAACGCCCTGTCGGCCGAGCACCAGGCCGAGCTGCTGGCCGCGCTGGGCGACTGATCTTGCTCAAACCAGGGTCAGACTCCCAATTTTGGCAAGAACCCGCCGGATATTTCTAAAAATTGGAGTCTGACCCCGGTTTGATTCAGGCCAAGTTAAGTGTCGCCGTGCGAAAATCGCAAGATTCCCACCACAGGAAGTTTTTATGCCCACGTCCCGCAACGCCCTGCTCCTGATCGCCGCCGTCAGCATCGCCCTGGTCGGCGCCGCCCTCTATCTCCAGCACGCCAAGGACATGCTGCCCTGCCCGCTGTGCGTGATCCAGCGCTACCTGTTCCTGGGCATCGCGATCTTCAGCCTGATCGGCGCTTTCGCGAATAAAGTCAAGGCGCTGGGTGCGCTGGCCCTGCTGTGCGCGCTGGGCGGGCTGGGCGTGGTGGCCAAGCACCTGTACGTGCTGGCCCACCCGGGCTTCTCCTGCGGGATCGACCCGATGGAGACCATGCTGAACAAGATCCCGACCGCGACCCTGCTGCCCTGGCTGTTCCGCGCCGACGGCCTGTGCGAAGCGGCCCAGGACACGGTGCTGGGCCTGAACGTGCCGCAGTGGTCGGCCGTCTGGTTCGCCATCCTGACCGCCGGCCTGGTCTGGGTGCTGGCGCGCCGCGCCCGCTGATGCTCATCGCGGCATGATTATCCAGCCCGGCGCCAGCCTGCGCGAGCTGCAGGCCAGCCTGCCCCTCGATCCGCTGGAAAACCGCATCCTGCTGTGCCATGCGACCGGGCTGTCGCGCGTGCAGCTGATCACCCGCGCCGAGCAGGTCCTCGATGAAGCGCAGGCGGCGCGCCTGCAGGCACTGGTGCAGCGCCGCCTGGCCGGCGAGCCGATCGCCTACATCGTCGGCCAGCGCGAATTCTTCGGCCTCGACTTCGAAGTCAGCGAGGCCGTGCTGATCCCGCGCCCGGACACGGAACTGATCGTGGAACTCGCCATCGAGCGCCTGCCGCCGCAGGGCCGCCTGCTCGACATGGGCACCGGCAGCGGCGCGATCGCCGTCGCCGTCGCGCACACGCGCCCGGACGCCGCCGTGACCGCCCTGGACCTGAGCGACGCCGCCCTCGACGTCGCGCGCCGCAACGCCGCGAACAACGGCGCGCGCGTGCGCTTCCTGCGCAGCGACTGGTTCGACGCGCTCGGCGCCAGCGAGACCTTCGAGCTGATCGCCTCGAACCCGCCCTACATCGCGGCCGGCGACGAACACCTGTCCCAGGGCGACCTGCGCTTCGAACCCGCCGGCGCCCTGACCGACCACGCGGACGGCCTGTCGGCCCTGCGCGCCATCGTCGCAGGCGCTTCGGCCCACCTCGTGCCCGGCGGCTGGCTGCTGATGGAGCACGGCTACGACCAGGCGGCAAGCGTGCGTGCGCTGCTGGATGCCGGCGGCTACACGGAGGTGCAGAGCTGGCGCGACCTGGCCGGCATCGAGCGTGTCAGCGGCGGCAGGACCGCGGCCTGAGGCCAAGCCTGCGCGCGCCTTCGGGCCTGTTTGTTACAATGGCCCGCTCACTTTCCGGAGCCCTGCGATGCCTCGACTGTCCGCGCCCCGGCTGTTCGCGGCCCGGCTGACCCTTCCCCTGTTCACCGCCACCCTGCTGGCCGCCGCGGTCCTGCTGGCGCCGCCGCGCGCCGGCGCCGCGGACATCGCCGCCGGCAGCGCCAGGGAACAGGCGCGCGCCCTGTTCGAACGCGACTGGCAGTGGCGCCTGAAGCACCAGCCGGAATTCGCCACCTCGGTCGGCGACCACCGCTACGACGGGCAGCTCTCCGACACCTCGCTGGCCGGCGTCGCCCGCACCCTCGAGCACGAGCTGCACATGCTGGAACTGGCGCGCCAGCTCGACCGCAGCCAGTTGAACGGCCAATCGAACGGCCAGGACCTGCTGTCGCTCGATTTATTCATCGCCGACAAGGAAAGGCGGCTGGTGCAGGCCGGTTTCGTGACCTTCGACCCGCAGCCGATCACGGCGCGCGACGGCATCCACATCCGCCTGCCGCAGCTGGCCGCGCAGATGCCCTTCGTCACCGAAGACAATTACCGCGCCTGGATCGCCCGCCTCAACGCGGCGCCGCGCCACATCGAGGGCATCATCGAGCAGCTGCGCGAAGGGATGCGCACCGGCTGGACCGCGCCGAAGGTGGCGATGGCCGGCCTGCCGGCCCAGCTGCGCGCGCTGCGCGAACACCTGGGCGACGGCCCGCTGTCCGAACCCTTCCGCCGGATGCCCGCGACGATCCCGCAGGAAGTGCGCGCCAGGCTGGCGCTGGACGGCCAGGCCGCCGTCGCCGGGCTGGCGCCCAGCCTGCAGCAGCTCGAGGACTTCGTACGCAACGAGTACCTGCCGGCCGCGCGGCCGACCATCGCGGCTTCCAGCCTGCCCGGCGGGGCCGCCTGGTATGCCTTCCTGGTGAAAAGCGCCACCACCACCAACCTGACCCCGGCCGAGATCCACGACCTGGGACTGGAGGAAGTGGCGCGCATCCGCGCCGAGATCGCGGCGCTGGTTCCGCGCACCGGCTTTCGCGGCAACCTCGCGCAATTCATCGCCTTCGCGCGCAGCGATCCGCGCCTGTTCTTCACGGACGCCGACACGCTCCTGAACCGCTACCGGCGCACCATCGCGCGCGCCACCAGCCGCCTGCCGCGGCTGTTCGATGCGATCCCGCCGGACGAACTCGCGGTCAAGCCGGCGCAGGCCGCCGGCGCCGAGGGCCAGGGCGCGGCCTATTACGAGGCCGGCAGCCCCGACCGCGCGGCGGCGCTGGTGATCAGCACCGCGCGCCTGAACACCCTGCCGATGTGGGAGATCGAGACGCTCGCCCTGCACGAAGGCGTGCCGGGCCACCACCTGCAGGTCGCGCGCGCCCAGGCGAATGCCGCGCTGCCGGCGTTCCGGCGCTACGGCTGGTACGGGGCCTATGGAGAAGGCTGGGCCCTGTACGCGGAGAGCCTGGGTCCGGAACTGGGCCTGCTGCGCGACCCCTTCCCGCGCTTCGGCTACCTGGCCGACGAGCTGCTGCGCGCGGCGCGGCTGGTGGCCGACACCGGCATCCACGCGAAGGGCTGGTCGCGCCAGCAGGCGCTCGACTACCTGAACGCGAACACCGCGAATCCGCCCGCCGACAACGAGGTCGAGGTCGACCGCTACATCGTCCGGCCGGGAGAAGCGCTGGGCTACAAGCTCGGCCAGCTGCGCATCGCTTCGCTGCGGCTCGAAGCCCAGGACGCGCTCGGCGAACGCTTCGACATCCGCGCCTTCCACGACGCCGTGCTGGACAACGGCCCCCTGCCGCTGGACATGCTGGCACGCCAGGTCAGGCGCTGGATCGCGGCGCAGGCGCCTGCGCCGGCGCCCGCTCCGGCCGCTGCACCAGCCCCTGTTCCGGCCCCCGTTCCGGCACCTGCGCCGGCGCCCGCGCCATCGTCGCCGGCGCGCCCATCGGTCACCAATCCTTAACAAAATAGCTATACTCTGCGGAATTGGGGGGTCCCCGACGCGCTTGCCGTTTTTCGGTTACTCTCTGCACCTCATCGGCAGTACAAGAAAGGAAAGACCGTGTCGAATCAACTCCAACGCCGCCTGGCCCTGCTGGACGACGATGCCCATCGCGGCCTGCTGTTGCAGGGCCTGCGCGGCATCGAGCGCGAGACCTTGCGCGTCGACGGCCAGGGCCACCTGGCACGCACGCCTCATCCGGTGCAACTCGGCTCGGCCCTGACCCATCCGCAGATCACGACCGATTACGCGGAAACCCTGCTCGAATTTATCACCCCGGCCGAGCACGACATCGGCCTGGCGATCCACCGCCTGGACGCGATCCACCGCTACGCCTACAGCAAGCTGGGCGACGAGATGCTGTGGAGCCAGTCGATGCCGTGCGACCTGCCGTCCGAGGAAGAGATCGAGATCGCCTGGTACGGCAGCTCGAACATCGGCATGCTCAAGCACGTCTACCGCCGCGGCCTGGCGCTGCGCTACGGCAAGGCCATGCAATGCATCGCCGGCATCCACTACAACTACTCGCTGCCGGAACAGCTGTGGACCCTGATCGCCCAGAGCGAAGGCATCATGGAAGAACGCCGCACCGCACTGCGCGACTTCCAGTCCGAGAGCTATATCGCGACGATCCGCAACTTCCGCCGCTACAGCTGGCTGCTGATGTACCTGTTCGGCGCCTCGCCGGCGCTGGCCAAGGGCTTCCTGCGCGGCCGCCCGCACCAGCTCGAGACGCTGTCCGACGACACCCTCTACCTGCCCTACGCGACCAGCCTGCGCATGAGCGACCTGGGCTACCAGAACGACGCCCAGTCCGGCCTGCGCCCGCACGAGAACAGCCTGGAAAGCTACGTCACCTCGCTGATGGACGCGGTCAACCGCCCCTATCCGCCCTACGCCGAGGTCGGCACCAAGAAGGATGGCGAGTGGGTCCAGCTGTCGACCAACATCCTGCAGATCGAGAACGAATACTATTCGACGATCCGCCCGAAGCGCGTGATCCGCACCGGCGAGCGTCCGGTGCAGGCGCTGTGCAACCGCGGCGTGCAGTACATCGAAGTGCGCTGCCTGGACGTCGACCCGTTCGAACCGGTCGGCATCGCGCTGGAAACCGGCCGCTTCCTGGATGCCTTCCTGCTGTTCTGCGCACTCGAGGAAAGCCCGAAGATCAATGCGATGGAGGGGCAGATCCACGCGCGCAACTTCGCCCGCACCGTGAAGGAAGGCCGCCGCCCGGATCTCACCCTGACGCGCGACGACCAGGAAGTGCCGCTGAAGGACTGGGCGCTGGAACTGATCGAGCGCATCCGCCCGCTGGCCGAGCTGCTGGACAACGAGCACAATTACAAGGGCGCGCACATCGAGTCGCTGGAAGCGCAAAAGGCCAAGGTGCTGGACCCGGCGCTGACGCCTTCGCACAGGGTGCTGGAAGCCGTGCGCGAACTCGGTTCCTTCGCCAGGTTCGGCCTGCAGCAGAGCGAACTGCACGCACAGGCCTTCCGCGCCGATGGGCTGATGCCGGCGGAAGTGGCCGTGTTCGACGAGATGGCGCAGGCCTCGCTGGCCGAGCAGGCGCAGATCGAGCAGACCGATACCGGCAGCTTCGACGATTTTGTGGCGGCTTATAACAGCAGTACACTGTGCTGTAATAGCTGACCAAAGGGACTCCGCAGCTTGTAAACGTCATCCCCGCGCAGGCGGGGATCCAAGTTTGCCAGCGTTCAGGTAACGCATGCAGAACTCGGGTTCCCGCCTGCGCGGGAACGACGGTCTTCAGGCTGACGTTCCACGTACAGGATCCGCACCTTGCTCACCTTTTACAACGAACACCACGCCCAGCACCACGCCCGCTACGAAATCTTCCGCGGCGAACGTGTCCCGTGTTCGGAAAAGCCCGAGCGGGCCGACCTCGTCGTCGCGGAACTGAGCCGGCGCGGCCTGGGCCAGATCGTCACGCCGCACGGCGTGCCACTGGTTTCGCTGGAGCGGGTGCATACGCCGCGCTACCTGCACTTCCTGCGCAGCGCCTGGAGCGAGTGGCTGCAGCTCGACCCGCGCAACGCGGAACGGGACGCCCTGCCTTCGGTCTGGCCGATCCGCGGCATGCGCCACGACATCGAGCCGGACAATTTCACCGCCCGCCTCGGCCTGTACTCGATGGACGACGGCAGCCCGCTCACCGCCGGCACCTGGGTCGCGGCCAAGACCGGGGCCGACTGCGCCGTCAACGCGGCCCACGCGCTGCGCCTGGGCGAGCGCGGCAGCTTTGCGCTGACCCGTCCGCCCGGCCACCACGCGGGCGCGGACTACTTCGGCGGCTACTGCTTCCTGAACAATGCCGCGCTGGCGGCCCAGCACCTGCTGGACGACGGCCTGCAGCGCGTCGCCATCCTCGACGTCGACTACCACCACGGCAACGGCACCCAGAGCATCTTCTACCACCGCAAGGACGTGCTGTTCGCCTCGATCCACGCCGATCCGCGCCAGGACTACCCCTTCTATCTCGGCCACGCCGACGAGCTGGGGGAAGGCGAAGGCCTGGGCTACAACATGAACCTGACGCTGCCGCACGGCGCCAGCGCCGCCCAGTGGTTCGCGGCGCTGGAGTCGGCCTGCCTCAAGATTGCGATGTTCGCCCCGCAGGCGCTGGTGGTGTCGCTGGGCGTCGACGGCTTCGGCGGCGACCCGCGCTCGCACTTCACTCTCTCCAGCGCGGACTTCCTGCGCATCGGCGAACGCATCGGCTACCTCGGCCTGCCCACCGTGTTCGTGTTCGAAGGCGGTTCGGTGGTGCCGGAGCTGGGCGTCAACGTGGTCAACGTGCTCGAAGGTTTCGAGACCGCGGCCTGAAACAAACAATTGTCTATTTAAATAAACAAATGATTACTTGGCAATGGAGCGGCTTCGCCGACCTGACGGTCGCGCAGCTGTATGCAATGCTGGCGCTGCGCCAGGAAGTGTTCGTGCTCGAGCAGACCTGTTTGTACCCGGACATCGACGGCCTCGATCCGGGCGCCCACCACCTGCTCGGCTGGCGCGACGCCGGCGGCAAGCCCGAACTGGTGGCCCACCTGCGCTGCCTGGCGCCGGGCGCCAAGTACGAGGAGATGTCGATCGGCCGCGTGGTCACCAGCCCGGCCGCGCGCGGCACCGGCCTCGGACGCGAACTGGTGGCGCAGGGCCTGGCGCTGGCGCAAAAACGCCATCCGGGCCACGCGATCCGCATCGGCGCCCAGGCCCACCTGGAAGGGTTCTACGCCAGCTTCGGCTTCGTCACCGTCTCCGCGCCCTACGACGAGGACGGCATCCTGCACATCGACATGGTGCTGGCCGCCGCCTGAACCAGCTCACTTGAGCAGGCCGCGCTTGGTCGGATCCGGCATCCGGATCGCGACGATGCAGGCGATCGCGCACATGATGCTGACGTACCAGTAGAAACTCGGTTCGTGGCCGGCCTTCTTGAACCACAGGGCCACGTACTCGGCCGAACCGCCGAAGATCGCGTTCGCGATCGCATACGAAAAGCCGACGCCCAGCGCGCGCACCTCGACCGGGAACATCTCGGCCTTGATCAAGCCGCCGATCGAGGAATACAGGCTGACGATCGCCAGCGCGCAGGTGATCAGCACGCCCGCCATCACCGGGCTCTGGACGCCGCGCAGCGTGGTCATGATCGGCACCGTGAAGATCGCGGCCAGCGCGCCGAAGGCGATCATCGACGTGCGCCGGCCGATGCGGTCCGACAGCGCGCCGAAAACCGGCTGCAGCAGCATGTAGATCAGCAGGCAGACGGTCATGACCCGGCTCGCGGTGGTGGCGCTCATGCCCACCGTGTTGACCAGGTATTTCTGCATATACGTGGTGAAGGCGTAGAAGATCAGCGAGCCGCCCGCGGTAAAACCCAGCACGGTGATGAACGCGGCGCGGTGGTGCTTCAGCAGCGAGCCGAGGCTGCCCGCGGCCTCGCTCTTGCGTTCCGACTCCTTGGTGGTCTCGTGCAGCGAGCGGCGCAGGTAGAGCGAGACCAGGGCCGAGCAGGCGCCGACCACGAAGGGAATCCTCCAGCCCCAGGCCACCAGTTCCTCGTGCGACAGGAACAGCTGCAGGATGCCCAGCACCAGCAGGGCCGCCAGCTGGCCGCCGATCAGGGTCACGTACTGGAACGAGGCAAAAAAGCCTTTGCGGCCCGGCTCGGCCACTTCGCTCATGTAGGTGGCGCTGGTGCCGTATTCCCCGCCCACCGACAGGCCCTGGAACAGGCGCGCCACCAGCAGCAGCGCCGGCGCGGCGGTGCCGATCGTGGCATAGGTCGGCAGGCAGGCGATCAGCAGCGAACCGCCGCACATCATCAGCACCGAGATCATCATCGCGTTGCGGCGGCCGTAGCGGTCGGCGATGCGGCCGAACAGCCAGCCGCCCACCGGGCGCATCAGGAAGCCGGCGGCGAAGATGCCGGCCGTGTTCAGCAGCTGGGTGGTCGGATTGTCTTTCGGAAAGAACGCGGACGAGAAATACAGCGCGCAGAAGGAGTAGATGTAGAAGTCGAACCATTCGACCAGGTTGCCGGACGACGCGCCGACGATGGCGAAGATCCGCTGGCGCGGCGTGAGGTGTTCGATCGCATGCGGGTCGGCCGCGCCTGCCGCGTTTACCGTGTTCATCGTTGCCATTGCTTTCCTCCGGGTGGTTCATCCAAAAGCTCGGCAGCACTGGACGACTTCCCGGACGAATCCGCCAAGGCCAGCGCGGCCAGGCAAACTTAGCATAGTGACTATTCGCGAATCGTGGCGCGCAGCAGGCCAGGTCGCCGCCCGCAACGCTCAGAAGGTGATCACGAAGCGCGCCCCGTGCCCGACCGGGCGCGCATGGCGCACCGTGCCGCCGTTCCCGTGCACCAGGTGGCGCACCATCGCCAGGCCGATCCCGCCGCCCTGTTTCTTGGTCGTGAAGAAGGGGGTGAAGATGTGTCCCGCCAGGCCTTCCGGCACGCCGGGGCCGTCGTCGCTGACCTCGATGCGCAGCCGCGCGCCGCGCACCAGCCGGGCCGCGACCCAGGCATGGCCCGGTTTTCCGGGATCGCCAGCGGTGGCCTCGAAGGCGTTCTTGAGCAGGTTGATCAGGGCCTGCTCGAGCTGGCCGGGGTCGGCCATCAGTTCCAGCGACGCCGGCTCGACCGAGAAGCGGACCTCGCCGCCGCGCGCGCGCCAGGCCGGGCCGACCAGCGCGGCGATCCGCTCGAACAGGGCATCCAGCCGCACCCGCTCCGGCCGCGCGGCCGGCACGTTCGACAGGCTGCGGTAGCTGGCCACGAAATCGACCAGGCTGTCGGCGCGGCGCCGGATCGCGTCCAATGCCGTGGTGAGATCGGCGCCGACGTCTTCCGGCAGCGCGCCGCGGAACTCGCCCAGCAGCCCGTAGGCCGTGTGCGACAGCGACGCCACCGGGGTCAGCGAATTCATGATCTCGTGGGTCAGCACGTGCACCAGCTGGCGCCAGGCGTGCAGGGCCTCGGCTTCGAGCTCGCTCTCGAGCGGCATCAGGGCCGCCAGGCGCTGGGCCCGGCCCTGCAGCGTGATCGACGACACCGCCAGCAGCGCGCGCTCGGTGCCGCGCTCGGTCTCGAAATCGATCAGCGCGCGCCGTTCGCCCGGCTGCGCCGCGAGCTGGCGGTACAGGTCGGCCGGATCGCTGGCGCGGCCCGGCGCCACCAGCTTGCGCGCATTGCCGTTCAGGGGCGCGACCTGGCCCTCGCCGCCGGCGCCGTCGATGCTGAACAGGGCTACCGGCGTGTGCTCCAGCCGGGCCTCCAGCGCCAGCGCATTGTCGACCAGGGCCTGTTGCTCGATCGGCAGTCCGGGTTGAGATGGAAGAGGCACAGGCTGCAGGGCCGCCAGCCGGGCCAGGTTGCGCCACAGGCTTACCGCCAGCGGCAGCGCGGCGAGCCCACACAGCACGGCCAGGCGCGGCGACTCGTGCACCGCGCCGGCGCCGAAGGCCAGCAGCGAGATGCCGGCCACGGCCAGCGCGACGCCTGCCTTCAGGCGCCGCTCAGATGCCATGCTTGCCCAGCTTGCGGTACAGCGCGGCGCGGCTCAGGCCGAGCATGCGCGCCGCCAGGCTGATGTTGCCCTTGGCCTTGTCGAGGGCGGCGGCGATGGTCTCGCGTTCGAGCGCGCCGAGCCGGAATTCGCCGTCCGCGCCTTCCATCGCCGCGGCATTGGGGAGCGCGCGCGCCGGCACCTCGGCCGCCGCCGGCGCCGGCATTCCCAGGCCGAAATCCTCGTAGCGGTACTCGTCCTGGGCCGCCAGGATCACGGCGCGCTCGCAGGCGTGGCGCAAGGCGCGCACATTGCCCGGCCACGACCAGTCGCACAGGCGCTCCAGCGCGCTGGGCGCCAGTTCGCGCACCGGCCGGCGGTACTGGGTCTCGTACAGCGACAGGTAATGGTGCAGCAGGCCGGGCACGTCGTCCTTCCGTTCACGCAGCGGCGGCACCCGGATCACGATGGTGTTCAGGCGGAACAGCAGGTCGGGCCGGAACACGCCCGGGTCGAACAGGCGCTGTTCATCCAGGTTGGTCGCGCTGACGATGCGCACGTCGATCGCCTCGGGGCGGTCGGCGCCGATCGGCGTGACTTCGCGCCGCTCCAGGGCGGTCAACAGCTTGGCCTGGCTTGCCAGGGGCATGTTGCCGATCTCGTCGAGGAACAGGGTGCCGCCGCGCGCCGCCTGGAAGCGCCCGGCGCGGTCGCTGCGCGCGTCGGTGAAGGAACCCTTGCGGTGGCCGAACAGTTCGCTCTCGAAGGTCGATTCGGGCAGCGCGCCCATGTCGACGGCCAGGAAGGTCGCATCGAAGCGGCCGGACGCGGCGTGGATCGCGCGCGCCACCAGTTCCTTGCCGACGCCGTTCTCGCCCAGCACCATCACATTGGCTTCGGTGGGCGCGACGCTGGCGATCATGGATTTCACTTCGCGCATCGCGCTCGAATCGCCCATCAGGCCGCAGGCCGCGGGAGCGCCTCCGCGTGCCTCGCGCCGCGCCAGCGCGCCGTCGACGGCGGCGACCAGGCGCGCATTGTCCCAGGGCTTGGTGATGAAATCGCCGGCCCCGCGCTTCAGCGCCTCGACCGCGAGCGGCACGTCGGCGTAGGCGGTCAGGGCGATCACGGCGGGCGGATGCGCCAGCGCGCGCAGGCGGTCGAGCACGGCCAGGCCCTCGGCGCCGTCGATGCGTCCGGGCGTGAAGTTCAGGTCGAGCAGCACCACGTCGGGCACCTCGGCCGCCAGCAGGGCCGGCAGGCGCGCGGGATCGTCGAGCGTCGCCACCCGGCCATGGCGGCGCCGCAGCAGCATCTGGGCGGCGCAGGCGACGTCGGTGTCGTCGTCGAGGATCAGGATGTGGGTGGTGGCGGCCATGGCGTTGCCATTCTAGCAGCGCAATCCGGCCGCGGCGACCACTGCGGAAGGCCCTCCGGCCGCCTGTCCGCTTATGTACATGCATAGGTGTCCGCTTCCGGACAGGTGAACGGCGGACGCCCGGAAAAACCGCGCAAAAGCGGCCAGAAACGGGCTGGCACGGCGCTTGCAAAAGGGATCACGTCATTCATCGTTCAGAGAAAAGCATCGCCATGGATCACATTCCTCCTCCCGCCGTCACCGGCGCCGCCATGGACACCGTCGTCCCCCGGCGGCGCGGCCGGCTGCTGGCGCGCATCGGCGTCGCCGTCGCCGTGACGGCGGCCCTGGCCTGGGCCGGCTGGCAGTTCGTGCCGCACGGGCTGCAGGTGGCTGCCCGCGACGTGCGCCTGGCCAGAGTCGAACAGGGCGTGTTCCGCGACGACATCGTCGTGCGCGCCACCGCCGAACCGCTGAATTCGATCATCCTCGATTCGGTCGAATCCGGCCGCGTGGAAGAGGTGTTCGCGAAGGACGGCCAGGCCGTCAAGAAGGGAGACCTGCTGTTCCGGCTGTCGAACCCGCAGCGCAACCTGGAGCTGCTGGCGCGCCAGACCGAGTACTCGCAGCAGATCTTCAACGCCGCCAACCTGCGGGTCGCGCAGGAAGCCGTGCGCACCGACCACCAGCGCCGCCGGTCCGACCTCGAATTCGCGCTGAGCCAGGCCGAGAAGCAGCATGCGCGCAACAAGCGCCTGGCAAGCCAGGGTTTCATTTCCGCGGTGGCGCTGGAAGAGTCGGCCGACAAGCTGGCGCAGGCGAAGCGCGCGCTGGACGAGGAAAAGCGCGCCGTCGCCACCGAGGAACAGGTGCGCGACCGCGCGCTGGACCAGATGGACAGCGCCCTGCACGGCCTGCAATCGGGCCTGAAGCTGGTCAGCGCCACCGTCGATGCGCTCGCCGTGCGCGCCCCGGCCGACGGCGTGCTGACCGACTTCCGCATGCTGGTCGGCCAGACCGTGCGCCCGGACCAGCACATCGGCCGCATCGACGACCCGCAGCACTTCAAGCTCAGCGCCCAGGTCGACGAGTTCTACCTGAGCCGCCTGACGGTCGGCCGGCCCGGCAGCGTGACCCAGGACGGCAAGACCTATGCGCTGAAGGTCGCCACCGTCTACCCGCAGATCAAGGAAGGCCGCTTCACCGCCGAGATGGTGTTCACGGGTGCCCAGCCGGAGGTGATCAGCCCGGGCCAGAGCATGGACACCCAGCTGACCCTGGGCGACCCGGCCAAAGCCATGCTGCTGCCGAACGGCGCCTTCGTGAACGACACCGGCGGCACCTGGGTGTTCGTGCTCGAGCGCGACGGCGAAAGCGTCGGGAAACGCGCGGTCAAACTCGGGCGCCGCAACAACGCCCAGGTCGAGGTGCTGTCCGGCCTGGCCCCCGGCGAGCAGGTCATCGTGTCCAGCTATGCCCCGTTCGGCAAGGCCGAGCGGCTGCAATTGACGAAATAATCCACCATCCAGACAGGGAATCGAACATGCTCAAACTATCAGGCGTCAGCAAGATCCACCGCGCGGGCGAAGTGCAGACCACCGCCCTCGACCGCATCGACCTCGACATCGCGGCCGGCGAATACGTGGCCATCACCGGGCCGTCCGGCTGCGGCAAGTCGACCCTGCTCAGCGTGCTCGGCCTGCTGGACGTGCCGACCTCGGGCGAATACTGGTTCGAGGGCCAGAACGTGGCCGGCTGGAGCGAGGCGCGCCTGAACGCGCTGCGCCGCGGGAAGGTCGGCTTCATCTTCCAGAGCTTCAACCTGATCGAGGAACTGTCGGTGTACGAGAACGTCGAGCTGGCGCTGGAGTACACCGGCACGCCCCCGGCCGAGCGCCGCCGCCGCGTGCAGGAAATGCTGCAGCGCCTGGGCGTGGCGCACCGCGCCGGGCACCGTCCCTCGCAGCTGTCGGGCGGCCAGCAGCAGCGGGTCGCGATCGCGCGCGCGCTGGTGGCCGGCCCGGCCATGCTGCTGGCCGACGAACCGACCGGCAACCTCGACACCGCGCACGGCGACGAAGTCATGCGCCTGCTGCGCCAGATTAACGCCGACGGCACCACGGTGGTGATGGTGACCCACTCGCCGGCGCATGCGGCCCAGGCCTCGCGCACCCTGCACCTGCTGGACGGGCGCGTGGTGGTCGACGCGCTGCAGGCGGCATAAGGAGCGATCATGAAGATCAACCTGCGGGATTTCCGCATCGGCTGGCGCCTGCTGGTCAAGGAACCGGCCTTTTCGGCGGTCGTGATCCTGGGCCTGGCGGTGGGCTTCTGCGCCTGCTTCCTGCTGCTCGGCTACGTGAGCCATTCGCTGTCCTACGACCGGCACGTGCCGCAGCGCGAGAACATCTACCGCCTCCAGCAGCGCTGGAACATCTCCACCGCGGACGGCAAGTGGAGCGACGCCGCCAGCCTGCCGGCGCGCGACGGCGCCATCGCCAGCGGCGTGCCGCTGCTGGCCAGCGGCTTCATTTCGCGCAGCATCGACGTCAAGATCGGCTCCCACGTGCAGACCATCAAGGTGGCCGTGGTCGACCCGGACTTCCGCCGCATCTTCCAGCCGAAAGTCCTGGCCGGCGACCTCGCCGCCGCGCTGGCGCGCCCCGACGCGCTGGCCCTGACCCGCGAGACCGCGACCAAGCTGTTCGGCGGCCAGGATGCGCTCGGCAAGACGGTGGAGGTCGGCGGCCGCCCCTACGCGGTGCTGGCGGTGCTGGAAGACCAGCCGGCCGCCACCACCCTGCCCTACGAATCCCTGGCCGGCAGCACGACCACCATCTGGAAGCAGGAATACCGCCAGCTGGTCACCACCAACTGGGGCTCGTCGCACGGCCCGGTCTACATCAAGCTGGGCCCCGGCGCCAACCCGCAGGCGGTGGCCGAGAGCGTCCGCCGCGCGATGCTGGCCTCGAATTTCTACGCACGCCAGACGCCCGAGCAGAAGGCTTCGCTGAACGGCCGCGACATGATCGACTTCCGTCTCGGCCCGCTGGCCGAGGCCTACCTCGATCCCGACGTCAGCGGCGATTCCGAAACCCATGGCGACCGCAAGACCATCTTCGGACTGGCCGCGGTGGCGGTACTGATCCTGGTGCTGGCGGCCACCAACTACGTCAATCTCGCCACCGTGCGCACCCTGCGCCGCCAGCGCGAGATCGCGGTGCGCAAGGTGCTGGGCGCCAGCGCCGGCGCGGTCAGCCGCCAGTTCCTGGCCGAATCCGTGCTGGTATGCCTGATCGCCACCGCCATCGGCCTGCTGCTGGCCTGGCTGCTGTTGCCGGTGTTTTCCGACCTGGTGCAGCGCAAGCTGGACCGCATGTTCACGCCGGCCTCGCTGGGCCTGTCCTTGCTGCTCGGCGTGCTGCTGGGCGTACTGGCCGGCGCCTACCCGACCTGGTCGGCGCTGAAGGTGCGCCCGACCGCGGCGCTGTCCGGCCGTGGCAATGTCGAAACCGCCGGCGGCCTGTGGCTGCGCCGCGTGCTGACGGTGCTGCAGTTCGCCACCGCGATGGGCCTGACCGGCATGACCCTGGCCGTGGCCTGGCAGACGCGCTACGCCAGCAGCCTGGATCCGGGCTTCGACCCGGGCCCGCTGCTGGTGGTGCGCACCAGCGACGACCTGCGCGACGCCACCGAGCGCACCTTCCGCGACGCCCTGGTGCGTTTGCCGGGCGTGGAGGGCGTGGCCGTCACCGACTTCCCGGTCACCATCAACTTCAACAGCACGGCGCTGCAGCGCGACGGCGGCAGCCCGATCGAGATCAACTGGTTCTACGTCAGCCCGGAATTCTTCAATGTGTATGGCCTCAAGCCGGTGGCGGGGCGCCTGTACGACCCCTCGCGCGACAAGGTGGAAGACGAGGACAAGGTCGTGATCAACGAAGCCGGCGCGCGCAAGTTCGGCTTCGCCAGCGCCCAGGACGCGGTCGGCAAGACCATCCGCCAGCCGAATGGCAAGGACCCGATGCAGGTGGTCGGGGTGGCGCCGGACATCCGCCACCGCTCGGCGCGCGATCCGATGCAGCCGACGGTCTACTTCCTGTCGCCGCGCATCGGCACCTTCACCGTGCGCAGCGAACGGAATATGGAAGCGGTGCAGCGCGCGATCGAGGAAATGTGGCCGCGCTACTTCCCGAACGACGTGATCGACGTAAAACGGGTCTCCAGCAGCTTCGCCCTCAGCTACGCCGACGACCTGCGCCTGGCCAAGCTGCTGGCGGCATCGAGCGTGATCGCGACCGCGATCGCGGCCTTCGGCATCTACGTGCTGGCGGCCTACAGCGTGCAGCGCCGCGCCCGCGAGATCGTGCTGCGCAAGCTGTACGGGGCCGGCACCACGGCGGTCGGCAGCCTGGTGATGCGCGAGTTCCTGGTCCTGATCGGCGCCGGCGCGCTGCTCGGACTGCCGCCCGCCTGGCTGGCGATGCAGCACTATCTGGCCGGCTTCACCGAGCGGGCGCCGATCGGCGCCTGGACCATCGTCGGCGCGCTGGCGGTGGCCGGCGTGGTCGCCCTCGGCTCGACCCTGCGCCACACGCTGGCGGCGGTGCGGATCCGGCCGGCGCTGGCGCTCCGGGAGTGAATCAGCCGGTGTGAATCAGCAGGTGGCGCCGCAGATCTTGAGCAGCTCGACGTCGAACACCAGGTCGGTGTTCGGCGGGACCTTCTGGTTGCCGGTGGAACCGTAGCCGAGCACGGCGGGGATCACGATGGTGCGCTTGCCGCCCACCTTCATGCCCTTCACGCCCTGGCTGAAGCCGGGGATCACGTTGCCGCCGATGACGAAGTCGAAGGGGGCCTTGCCGACGCTGGTATCGAACTGGGTGCCCTTGTTGCCGGCCGCGGTGGCGCTGTACAGCCAGCCCGTGTAGTTGACCAGCACATAGCTGCCGTTGGCCGCTTCGGCGCCGGTGCCGACCACGGTATCGGTGATCTTGACGGTGGCGGCCGGGTTGGTCGTATTACCGCTGCCGGCATCGCCGCCGCCGCCACAGGCGGTCAGGCTCAACATGGCGGCGAAAGCGGCGGCAAGCGGGAAGGACAACAGTTTCATGGGGCTCCTTGGGTCGATCGGGGTTGAACGAAAAACCTCGACCTTAGCAATGGGCCCTCATGGCTGTCTGTGCAGAATTTGTATGACTTTGTCGTACTAGATCTCTACTTGCGTACCCAGTTCGATCACGCGGTTGGCCGGGATCTGGTAGTAGTCGGCGGCGGTACGCGCGTTGCGCTGCATGAGCACGAACAGGTGCTCGCGCCACGGCATCATGCCCGATCCGGGCACCGAGATCACGGTCTGGCGCGCGATGAAGAAGGAGGTCTCCATCATCTCGAACTCCAGGCCTTTCAGGGCGCACAGGCGCAGGATGTCGGGGATGCTGGCCTCGTCCTTGAAGCCGTAGGCGATGTTCAGCTGGTAGCAGTTGTGACCCAGCGCTTCCACGCTCACCTGCTCGGATTCCGGCACGTAGGGTTCTTCGCGGATGTGCACGGTGAGGAAGACGACGCGCTCGTGCAGCACCTTGTTGTGCAGCAGGTTGTGCAGCAGCGCGTGCGGCACCCCGTCGCTTTCGCCGCGCAGGAAGATCGCGGTGCCGGCCACGCGCGCCGGCGGGCCGACGAACAGCGACTGCAGGAAGTCGTCGAGCGGGATCGCATGCTTTTCCAGGTTCTCGAACACCAGTTCGCGCCCGCGCTTCCAGGTCAGCATGGTGGTCAGCAGGATCGCGCCCAGCAGCAGCGGGAACCAGCCGCCATGCAGCAGCTTCAGGGTGCTGGACGAGAACAGCATGATATCCATGATCATGAAGAAGCCGGTCGCGCCGAAGCAGAGCCAGAGCGGCAGGTGCCAGCGGTAGCGGATCACGAAGAAGGTCAGGATCGTGGTGGCGAACATCGTCGCCGTCACCGCGATGCCGTAGGCGCCGGCCAGCTTGTCGGACGAACCGAAGCCGACCACGGCGAGCAGCACCACCGACAGCTGCAGCCAGTTGACGGCCGGGATGTAGATCTGGCCGATCTCGCTTTCCGAGGTGTGCATCACGCGCATGCGCGGCAGCAGCCCGAGGGCGATGGCCTGCTTGGTCATCGAGAAGGTGCCGGAAATGGTGGCCTGCGAGGCGATCACCGCCGCCATCGTCGACAGCACCACCAGCGGCAGCACGCTCCAGCTGCCGAGCTGGCGGAAGAACGGGTTCTCGAGCGCATCCGGATGCGTGATCAGGAGTCCACCCTGGCCCAGGTAGTTCAGGGCCAGGGCCGGGAACACGACCATGAACCAGGCCAGGCGGATCGGCTTCTTGCCGAAGTGGCCCATGTCGGCGTACAGCGCTTCGGCGCCGGTGAAGGCCAGCACCACCGCGCCCAGTGCGACCAGGGCGACGAAGCGGTTGCGCAGCATGAATTCGAAGGCGTGCCACGGATTCAGGGCATGCAGGATGACCGGGGCCTGGACGATGTTGATCACACCCATCACGGCCAGCACCGCGAACCAGACCAGCATGACGGGGGCGAACCAGCGGCCGATGCCGGCGGTGCCGTGGCGCTGCACGCTGTACAGCACCAGCAGCACGACGATGGTGAGCGGCACCACGTATTTTCCCAGCCCTGGCGTGGCCACTTCGAGGCCCTCGATCGCGCCCAGCACCGAGATCGCCGGCGTGATCACGCTGTCGCCGTAGAACATGGTGGCGCCGAACACGCCGATCAGCATCAGCACGTAGTGCCAGCGCGAGCTGCGCGTCACCGAGTTCAGGGCCAGCGCCATCAGGGCCATGATGCCGCCCTCGCCGCGGTTGTCGGCGCGCAGCACCAGGGTCACGTACTTGAGCGAGACGATCATCGTCAGGCCCCAGAAGATCAGGGACACGATGCCCAGCAGGTTCGGCGTGTTCAGCGCCAGGCCGTGGGTGGGATCGAAGATGGTCTTCAGCGTGTACAGGGGGCTGGTGCCGATGTCGCCGTAGACGATGCCGACCGCGGACAGGGTCAGCGCTGCGAGGCTGCTTTTCTTATGTTGCGCCGTCAAGATTTCACCATTGCTTGTTCTGGTGCGTTGCACAATAGAATAATGAACAAGGAAAGACAAGCGGAATTCCGTCTTCCAGGGGTGCTATTGTCTCAGCGAATGGGAAAATGGCAAGCTCGCCTGCAGGGCCAGGCCAGTTCGGGGATAATGTCGAGCCTTGTCTTCATCCCGCCTGCTCATGCGTACCGGCATCCTTTCCGCCGCCTCGGCCTTCCTGTGCTGGGGCTTGTTCCCCTTGTATTTCCACGCCATCGGCGAAGTGCCGCCGCTGCAGATCCTGGCGCATCGCATGCTGTGGTCGCTGCTGTTCCTGGTGATCGTGCTGGCCGTGCGCCGGCAATGGGGCTGGCTCAACCTGGTGCGCCAGCCGCGCATCCTCGGCAGCTTCGTCGCCTCGGCCGTGCTGCTGAGCGTGAACTGGCTGATCTATATCTGGGCGGTCAACAACGGCCACGTGATCGAGGCCAGCCTGGGCTACTTCATCAATCCGCTGGTGAACATCTCGCTCGGCTACCTGCTGCTGAAGGAAAGGCTGCGGCGCGCGCAATGGATGGCGATCGCGGTGGCGGCGCTGGGCGTCGCCTGGCTGACCTGGCAGGCCGGCACCGTCCCCTGGATCGCGCTGGCGCTGGCGCTGTCCTTCGGCGGCTACGGCCTGCTGCGCAAGACCGCGGCGCTGGGCGCGCTGGAAGGCCTGTCGTTCGAAACCATGGTGCTGTTCCCGGTGGCCGCCGCCTACGTGGTGTGGCTGACCGTGCACGGCCAGAACGCCTTCATCAACACGGAGTCGACCAGCACCCGCCTGCTGCTGGCGGCGGCCGGGCCGATCACCGCGATCCCGCTGCTGCTGTTCGCCTCGGGCGCACGCCAGATTCCGCTGTCGGCGCTGGGGCTGCTGCAATACCTGTCGCCGACCCTGCAATTCCTGCTTGGCGTGTGGCTGTTCCACGAACCGTTCTCGGCCGAGCGCCTGGTCGGCTTCGTACTGATCTGGCTGGCGCTGGCGCTGTTCGCCATCGAAGGCCTGCTGCGCCGCCCTGCCCCAGCCAAAACGGCTTGAGCAACAAAAAACCGGGGTCAGACTCCAGTTTCAAGCAATTTCTTTAATTCGGGGTCAGAGCACATTTTTCGGCACGCTCCCCAGTGGAACACAGCGGAAAATGTGCTCTGACCCCGAATTTTTACAGTATCCTGTCGTCCTTATTTCTCAAGAATTCCCAATATCACATGGCCAATTACGTCTACACCATGAACCGCGTGGGCAAGATCGTCCCACCGAAACGCCAGATTCTGAAGGACATCTCGCTGTCCTTCTTCCCGGGCGCGAAGATCGGCGTGCTGGGCCTGAACGGCTCCGGTAAATCGACCCTGCTGAAGATCATGGCCGGCATCGACACCGATATCCAGGGCGAAGCGCGCCCGATGCCGGGCCTGAACATCGGTTACCTGCCTCAGGAACCGCAGCTGGATCCGGAAAAAACCGTGCGCCAGGAAGTGGAATCCGGCCTGGGCGAAGCCTTCGAGGCGCAAGCGAAACTGGAAGCCGTGTACGCCGCCTATGCGGACGAAGACGCCGACTTCGACGCGCTGGCGAAAGAGCAGGAGCGCCTGGAATCGATCATCGCCGCTGCCGACGGCGGCAACCTGAACCTGCAGATGGAAATGGCCGCCGACGCGCTGCGCCTGCCGCCGTGGGACCAGAAGATCGGCGTCCTGTCGGGCGGTGAAAAGCGCCGCGTGGCGCTGTGCAAACTGCTGCTGAGCAAGCCGGACATGCTGCTGCTGGACGAGCCGACCAACCACCTGGATGCCGAATCGGTCGAGTGGCTGGAGCAGTTCCTGCTGCGCTTCCCGGGCACCGTGGTCGGCATCACCCACGACCGCTACTTCCTCGACAACGCTGCCGAGTGGATCCTTGAACTGGACCGCGGCCACGGCATCCCCTGGAAGGGCAATTACTCGTCCTGGCTGGAGCAGAAGGAAGCCCGCCTGAAGCAGGAAGAAGCGACCGAATCGGCACGCCAGAAGGCGCTGGCGAAGGAACTGGAGTGGGCGCGCCAGAACCCGAAGGCCCGCCAGGCCAAGTCGAAGGCGCGCCTGGCCCGCTTCAACGAACTGAGCGAATACGAATACCAGAAGCGCAACGAGACCCAGGAGATCTTCATCCCCGTGGCCGAGCGCCTGGGCAACGAGGTCATCGAGTTCAAGAACGTCAGCAAAGCCTTCGGCGACCGCCTGCTGATCGACAACCTGTCGTTCACGGTCCCGCCGGGCGCGATCGTCGGCATCATCGGCCCGAACGGCGCCGGTAAGTCGACCCTGTTCAAGATGATCGCCGGTAAAGAGCAGCCGGACAGCGGCGAAGTCGTGATCGGCCAGACCGCGAAAGTGTCGCTGGTCGACCAGAGCCGCGACGAGCTGGCGAACAACAAGACCGTGTTCGAAGACGTCACCGGCGGCGCCGACATGCTGAGCGTCGGCCGCTTCGAGATGCCGTCGCGCGCCTATCTCGGCCGCTTCAACTTCAAGGGCGCGGACCAGCAGAAGGTCGTCGGCAACCTGTCCGGCGGCGAACGCGGCCGCCTGCACCTGGCCAAGACCCTGCTCCAGGGCGGCAACGTCCTGCTGCTGGACGAACCGTCGAACGACCTCGACGTCGAAACCCTGCGCGCGCTGGAAGACGCCCTGCTGGAATTCGCCGGCAGCGTGATGGTGATCTCGCACGACCGCTGGTTCCTGGACCGCATCGCGACCCACATCCTGGCCTTCGAAGGCAACTCGCAAGTGACCTTCTTCAACGGTAACTACCAGGAATACGAAGCCGACAAGAAGAAGCGCCTGGGCGAAGAAGGCGCGAAGCCGAAACGCATCCGCTACAAGCCGCTGTCTGCCTGATCAGTCGCATCGGCGCCACAAAAGCTCCCCGCGGGGAGCTTTTTTTTCGCATGCCGTCCGGTGTGGCCGGAATTCCGGGCAATGCTGACACCTGGTTTTCGGAGTGCACGCGCGCTTATTTTTCGCGCGGAAATGGATCGGCCTGATTCCCATCTCATGTGTAGAATCGGGCGTCGTTGAGGTCGGCTTAGGCCACATTCATCCATGACACGTTACCGCGATAACCGCGTTCCCGGCATGACGTACTTTTTTACGGTGCGGCTGCTGGACCGGAATAGCACTTTGCTGACGGACCATTTCTCGGCGTTCGGCGAAGCCATGCGCCAGGCACGGATCCGCAAACCCTTCCACGTCGATGCCTGGGTGGTACTGCCCAACCACGCGCACGCGATCTGGACCCTGCCGCCCGGCGACCATGACTGCGCCACCCGCTGGCGCGCCGTCAAGATCGCCTTTTCCAAGGCCCTGCACAAGACCGGCCTCGTCACCGCAAGTACGGCGGGGGCGGCCGACGCCACGATCTGGGAACGCCACTACCGCGACTACCGCGTCGGCGACGACGACGAGTACACGACCCTGGTCGACTACGTGCACAGCAACGCGATGCGCCACGGCTTCTGCGAGCAGGCGGCGCAATGGCCGTGGTCGTCGTTGCACCGCTTCGTTGCCGCCGGCTTCGACGCGCCGCAGCCGCCGCTGGCCCCGCCGCCGTGGATGCCGTCGCTGCATGTGCAGGCCCGGGCGCCGCTCTGAAACGGCGCCGCCGATAAAAAAGGCGCTGTTCGCATTAAGTGTGGAATCTTTTCAGCAGGCGCCCGGTCCAACGTCGACCTGAACCGTTGACGGAGGCGCCATGCAAGCACGGCAGTTCGAGCAATTTATGCTGCGTCTATCCAGCCTGACCCGGCGCCAGCGTGGTCGGGTGCTGGCGCTGCTGCAATCGGCCGCCGGGCTGGACCGGGCTCTCGACGTCATCGAACAGCCCGGGCGGACGCCTTGCTGTCCACGTTGCCAAGCCGATCGTCCCTATCGCCACGGCCATGCGCATGGCTTGCAGCGCTATCGCTGCCGCGTCTGCCTTCGTACCTTCAACGCACTGAGCGGCACACCCTTGGCCCGGTTGCGCCATAAATCCCGCTGGATCGATTATCTCGACGGCATGCTCGACTCCCGCAGCGTGCGCCGCTCGGCGCTGGAAACAGGCGTGGCCAGCACCACCAGCTTTCGTTGGCGGCACCGGTTTCTCGCCTTGAGCAAGGAGGATCGGCCGGATCGCTTGGGCGGGATCGCCGAGGCGGACGAGATGTATGTGCTCGAATCGCACAAGGGCTCCAGAAAACTCGACCGCCCGCCACGAAAACGCGGCGGTAAAGCGTCAAAGCGCGGGATCTCGAACGAGCAGATGTGCATTCTGGTCGCTCGCGATCGCAGCGGGCAGACCATCGATGCCGTCACCGGCAAGGGCGCGCTGCGCAAGCAGCATTTGCTTGAGCACCTCGGGCCGCGGCTGGAGCGCGACGTGCTGCTCGTGACCGACAGCCACGCCGCTTATCCGGCATTCGCCCGTGAAGCCGGGATCTCCCATGAAGCCGTGAACGCAAGTGCGGGCATCCGCAAGCGTGGCGCCCTGCACATTCAAAACGTCAACGCGTATCACAGCCGGATGCGCGCCTGGCTCGTGCCCTTCCGCGGGGTTGCCAGCCGCTACCTGTCGCACTACTTCGGCTGGCGCTGGGCACTGGACGGACAACGCATTGCGAGTCCGGATGCATTCCTGAGAGCGGCGCTGGGCCGGTTCAACACTTAGTGCGAACAGCGCCATAAAAAAACGGGGCCACGAAGGCCCCGTTTTACCCTAGGAACTGAAAGCTACAACGTTAGAAGTTGTAGTGCGCGCCGACGGTCCAGACGTTGGCCTTGGCGCCGATGTCCTTCTCCTTGCCGTAACGCTCGTATTCGGCGGTCAGTGCGACCTGCTGGTTCAGCTTGTACTCGACGCCCAGTGCACCGTAGGCGCCGGTGTCGCTGTCCTTGACGTTCAGGGCGGCGCTGTCGAACTTGCGCTCGCTGTGCTGGACGCCCAGTTTGCCGTAAGCATTGAAGCGATCGTTGATCGGCATGGTCGCCTTGCCTGCCACGTAGTAGCTGTTGCCCTTGGTGGTGCCGTTGGCGACGTCCTTGTTGCCGTAATCGGTGTAGCCGGCTTCAGCAGCCCAGGTCTGGTTGACCTGATAGCCACCGTAGATCTTGCCGCCGGTGCGGTAGTCATCCGTCTGGATGTTCTTCGACGTGGCGGCGCCGACGCCGACATAGGCGTGCGGTTGGGTATCGACGGTCTGGGCCTGGGCGGCGGTCATGGCGGCAGCGCCTGCGATCAGTGCAACGATGAGCTTTTTCATATTCGGCATCCTTTACTTGGTTTGACTGGCTCGCGATGCAGGTTTGAATCGCGATGTGGCCAAGATATCAGCTGGCAAATGCTTAAGTCAGTGGACATTTCGTAAGAACTGTAAATAGATGTAACTTAATGACCAGTTATTCATTAATAAAATAACGGAAAATACGGATAGATATGTATGAATTAGCCGATGTAACGGAAAGTCAGGTTGAGCCTCGGCCCCATCGGTTTTGCAGTTTTGTTGATCCCATGCAGCCAGTTTTGCTGCAAAGTACCTGCCATCAGTAACAGGTTGCCATCGGCGAGATCGAATTTCAGCGTCCGTTTGCTGAGTTTGTGGCGCAGGATAAAGGTACGGGTGGCGCCATAGCTGAGCGAGGCGATGGCGGGATGCGGTCCGAGTTCCGGCTCGTCGTCGCTGTGCATGCCCATGCTGTCGGCGCCGTCGCGGTAGTAATTCAGCAGCACGCTGTTGTAGCGGTGGCCGGTGGCGGCTTCCACAGCGCTGCGCAACTGCGCGAGCAGCGGCGTCATCGGCAGCGGCGCCAGGGTCAGGCCGGAATAGGTATAGCCGGCTTCGCCATGCCAGGCCGTCAGGCGCGGTTGCAAATGGCGCTTGCCGTACACGAGCACGGATTCATGGCGCCAGTCGGTCTCCGCCAACAGGCGCGCGAAGACCTCGGCATTGCTCATCGGCAGAGGGAGTTGGGGCAGCAGCGCCAGTTCGCCATCCTCGATCGGGATCGGCTGCAGGCCCGTATCAAGAGAAAACAGATCCATTCAGACAATATAAAACGTAAAAGCTATGATGGCGGGATCCCATCGACAGGACATTTTCGCATGAACAAACGCCAGTTCCTCGGCGCGGCGGCAGCGGCCGGCGCCCTTCCGCTCGCCGGCCAGGCTTTAAGCGCTTCCCTGCCCGCGCCGCCGGATGGACCGGCCCTGCTGACGGTCACCGGCGCCATCGCCCAGGCCAACCGCGGCTCCTTCGACGCGGCGCTCGACCAGATGATGCACAAGCACGGCGTGAGTTTCCGCAAAGCCTGGGTGTTCGACGACGCCGCGCTGCGCGTCTTGCCCGCGGTGACGATCCGGCCGACCCTGGAATACGACGGCAAGGCGCACACGCTGCGCGGCCCGCTGCTGGTGGATGTGCTGGCGCGCGCCGGCGCGACGCTGGATGACAAGACGGTATTGGTGCTGCGCGCGGTGGACGGCTACAACGTCGAGCTGCCGCTGGCGCAGGCGCGCGCGCGGCGTTTCATTGTCGCTACGCACGTGGACGGCAAGCCGATGCCGCTGGGAGGACTGGGGCCGCTATGGGCCGTGTACGACGCCGACCGGGTGCCGGAGATCGCCAGGCTGCCGCTGGGGCAGCGGTTCCCGGCTTGCCCGTGGGCGTTGTATCACATTGAAGTGCGCTAGGAAACGCGGACGGTGATACGTCGTTCCCGCGAAGGCGGGAACCCATGCTGAGCGTCTTTAGCCGCCTCTGTATGGCTTCCCGCTTTCGCGGAAATGACGATTAAGCGTACGCTTCGGCCAAGGACATGACCCGCGGCGTGACCGCAATACCGAAGTGCCCAAACAGGGTATCCAGTGCCGCCAGGTTGCTCGCGCATTCCTCGCTTTTCCAGCCCTTGAACAAATCGGTGCCGTCTTTCTGGAAGTGCAGGTCCAGCACCTTTCCTTTGTCCTTGTGGATATAGCTCTGCTGATAGGTGTTCGCGAAACCCAGTTCTTGCAGCGCAGCCAGCATGGCGTTCGGCGGATTGTCGGGATCGGTAGCGAGGAACACGCCGAAAGTCTTGCCCGGCGGTTTGGCGGCGACATCGACTTCATAAACACCGGGTGCTTTGGTGACGCTGGTACTCTTCAAGAACAGCATGCGATCCTCCGTGGTCGTAGACTATGCAGCTTATTGCACTACGGGAACTTTGTCACGAAACGCCGCTGGTATTTTGCTCTATTGCAACAATAAGCCAAGCGCGCTGCCCGCGACCAGGGCGCCGCAAGCCAGCATGCCGATGACGAAGCCGGCTTCGCGCTTGCTGGGGTCGCGGTAATAGCCCAGCGCATACAGGATGCGTCCCGCGCACCACAGCAGCCCGCCGGCCGCCGCCCAGGTATCGCCCAAGTAGATTCCGCACAGCCACAGCGGCGCCAGCACCAGCGGCAGCTGCTCGAGGGTGTTGGCCTGTACCCGCTGCGCGCTCTGGAAAGGCAGCGGACCGTCCATCCCCGGCGCCGGCACCTTGTATTTCGTCCGGGCCCAGCCGGCCATCACGCCGGTCCAGAAATACACGCCGAGAACGGCCAGGGTCGCCCACGCGGTCAAGCGCATGCTGTCTCCTTCATGAGTAAGAAAAATTTATGCTTGCGATGGGGGCCGGCGCCGCGCCAGGTCCCAGGTGGCAGTTGCCAGCGCCTCGTACAGCGCGCCGGTGGCCGGATCCCAGGCGTCGACGGCGGCCTGCTGGCGCGCCACGGTGGCGGCGTCGCCGCGCGCGATCGGGCCCGACAGGGCGGTCTCCGGCCCCAGCCGGAACACATTCGCCAGGGTCTCCGTCGCCAGCGGCCGCGCCAGTTCGCGCGCCACGTCCGCCGGGATGCCGGCCGCCTGGTAGGCGCGCAGGGCGGCGTCCAGCACCGTGGTGAGGTAGTTCGAGGCGAACACGGACGCTGCGTGATAGACGGTCTTGGCGCGCGCATCGATCGTCACCACGCGGGCGCCGATCGCTTCGAAGGCCGGGTTCAGCACCGCCAGCGCATCCGCGTCTCCTTCGACGCCGCAAAAGGTGCCGTCGAAGGCATCGGCCACCTGCCGCGGATCGGCGAAGCTGCGCACCGGGTGCACACTGGCGACCAGGGCGCCGGCCGCGCGCAGGGCTTGCAGTTCCGAGGAAGCCTTCGCGCCGCTGCAGTGGAATACCACGGCGCCTTTCACGTCGACGGAGGCGGCCAGCTGCCCCGCCACATCGGCGATGCGATCGTCGGAGACGGCCAGCATCCACACGGACGCCGGACGCAGCGACGCGGCGGCGTCAAGCGCGCGGCCGGCGCCGATGAATGCCACCGCGTCCTGCGCGCTGGCGCCAGAGCGGGTCAGCACGTCCTGCACCGCAAACACGCCGCGTGCGTCGAACAGGCTGCCCAGCGCGCGGCCGACGTGGCCGGCGCCGACGATGTTCAGGCTTGCCGCCATCAGAAGCGGGAGCCGGGCTGGCGCAGGAATTCGATCTCTTCCGGCGTGGAAGCGCGGCCGAGGATCTCGTTACGGTGCGGGAAGCGGCCGAAGCGCGCGATCACGCCGCGGTGGCGGTGCGCATAATCAAGCATCTCGTCGAAGCCCGGATGTTCGGCGGCGAGGTTCGTGAACAGCTCCACCGCGCGCTCCTGCATGTAAGCGTCCTCCGCATGCTCGAAGGGCATGTAGACGAAGGCGCGCTGCAAGGGCGGCAGCTCCTTGTGCGCGCCGCTGTCGACCAGCTGTCTTGCCGCGGCCAGGGCCAGCGGATCGCCCTCGAAGGAACGCGGCGTGTTGCGGTAGGCGTTGCGGGTGAACTGGTCGAGCACGAGGATGCGCGCGAGCGCTCCTTCCGGCCCCTCGGCATCCCATTCGCGCAGGCCGCCGGCGACGGCCTGGTCGATGGCCGTGCCGAAGATCCGCTTGACCTCGGCGTCGAAGGCGTCGCTCTTGACGAACCATTCGCGGCGCGGCTGGCCGGCAGTCTCGCTGCCGGGGGCGCCGAACCAGAAATCGAGTACTTCCTGGGCTTTCATCGTCATTTCCATATCAGTTACGTGCATGCGAGAGCAGGAACCCGTCCACGCCCTCGAAGGTCGACAGCTCCGAGGCCAGCGAGGACAGCGGCGCGCCCGCGTGATTCGCCTGCGCCAGCGCCACGAAGCGCCATTCCTGGCAGCCCTTGTCGCTGCCGATGGTGAGCGAGCCGCCGGCGATCTCGTAGCCGCGCTCCAGCGCCGCCTTGCGCAGCTCCGATTCCTGCGGGCGCACGCCGGGCTTGAAGCGCAGCGTCACCGCCACCGCCTGGCGCGAGGGCAGCAGGCTGACCGCGCGGTTCAGGTAGATCATGATCATCGCCGAGAAGAAGGCCAGGCCCATCGCCGCCATGTAGAAGCCGACGCCGACCATGATGCCGATCACCGACGAGGCCCAGATCGAGGCCGCGGTCGTGAGTCCGCTGATATTGAAACCCGAGCGCATGATCACGCCGGCGCCGAGGAAGCCGATGCCGGTGACCACGCCCTGGATCACGCGGGTCGGATCGACCAGGGCCACCGCCGCGCCATGCCCGCCATACCAGGAGTTCGGGTAGCCGGCGATGATGGTCAGGGCGCAGGACGCCATGCACACCAGGCCATAGGTACGCATGCCGGCCGCACGCCCGTGATAGGAACGCTCGTAGCCGACCAGGAGCCCCAGCAGCAGCGCGCCGAGCAGGTGCAGCAGGACCAGCGCATTGGTCTGCAGTTCGGCCTGCGACCAGTACAGCTGGACCAGGTCCGCGAAGGTCAGCACGGAACCGGACGATGTGACTGGATTCAAGGCTGCTTCTTCCTCACCAGCTGCTTTTCAAAAGCGGCATCGTTCTTGGTGATGCGCTTTTCCGGCTGCGGTCCGAGGCCGTCGACGAATTTCACGAAGTCGTCCAGCTCCATCGGTGGGCACAGCGGCGGTGCGCCGGCCCGCTCGGCCAGGAAGAAGTGACCGGCGCCGGTGCGCGCCATCGAATAGGTGGTGGTGCCGGTGCGCTTCTTGAGCCGCTCGACGGCGGCGCTGGCGCGGGTGGAACGGATGCCGGCCGCCATTCAGATCTCCCAGGTACGTTGTTCGAGCCAGTCGCGCGCCGCGCCCTCGACCAGCGGCAGCAGGCGCGCGCGCACGCTGCGGTGGTAGTCGTTCAGCCACGCGACCTCGTCGCCGCGCATCAGCGACATGTCGATGCAGCGGGTGTCGATCGGGCACAGCGTCAGGGTCTCGAAGCCGAGGAACTCGCCGAACTCGCCGGTCTCGACGATTTGCGTGAGCACCAGGTTCTCGATGCGGATGCCCCATCGGCCGGGGCGGTAGATGCCCGGTTCGTTCGAGGTGATCATGCCCGGCTCCATCGCCGTGTGCGGCTCGGGCATGGCGGACGGCGAGATCGTCTGCGGACCTTCGTGCACGTTCATGAAGTAGCCGACGCCGTGGCCGGTGCCGTGGCCGTAGTCGATGCCGGCGGCCCAGATCGGCGCGCGCGCCAGGGCGTCCAGCATCGGTCCCCTGGTGCCGCGCGGGAAGCGCGCCACCGACAGGTTGATCATCCCCTTCAGCACCAGCGTGAAGTCGCGCTTCTGCGCGGCGGACGGCGTGCCGACCGGGACCACGCGGGTGATGTCGGTGGTGCCGCCCAGGTACTGGCCGCCGGAGTCGATCAGCAGCAGGCCGTCGCCTTCGATGGTCGCGCAGTTTTCGGGGGTGGCGCGGTAGTGCATGATCGCGCCGTTGGCATTGAAGCCGGCGATGGTGCCGAAGCTCGGGCTGACGAAATTCGGACGGCGTGCGCGGGCCGCGGTGATCTGCTCGTCGATCATCACTTCGGTGAGTGGCGCGCGCTTCGGATCCTGCAGCGTCGCTTCGAGCCAGGCGAAGAATGCGCACAGCGCGGCGCCGTCCTGTTCCATGGCGTCGCGCACATGGTCGGCTTCAGCCGGCAGCTTGCGCGACTTGGCGAACGTGGTCGGGTTGATCGCCTCGATCACGCGCACGTCCTGCGGGACGGCGGCGCGCATGCCGGCGGTGACGCGGCGCGGGTCGATCAGGAGGCTGCTCCCGGCCGGCAGCGCGGCCAGGGCCTGGGCCGCCTGTTCGTAGGGCGCGATGCGCACGCCGTCCTGCCCGAGGCGCTCGCGCAGCGCGGCCGGGACCTTGCCCTCGGCCACGAAGATGGTCGCGCCGGACGCCTCGACCAATGCGTGGGCCACGAACACCGGGTTGTAGCTGACGTCGGCGCCGCGCAGGTTGAACAGGTAGGCGATGTCGTCCAGGGTCGAGATGAAATGGCGCTCGGCGCCCAGCTTCGCCATCGCCTCGCGGGTGGCGTGCAGCTTGTCGGCGCGCGCCATGGTGGCGTACGGCGCCTCGTGCTCGAACACGGCCTCGGGCGGCAGGCCCGGACGGTCTTCCCAGATCTCGTCCAGCAGGTCGAGGTCGGTACGCAGCCCGATGCCGCGCGCTTTCAAGGCGTCTTCCAGCAGCCGCGCCACGGCCAGGCCCAGCACGCGGGCGTCGACGGCGACGGTCTGGCCGGGCTGCATGGTCTCGGCCAGCCAGTCGATGTGCAGCAGGCTGGCGCCCGACGGGATCTTCATCAGGCGGATTTCGGTGCCGGCCAGCTCCTGCTCGGCCTGGGTATAGTAGCGGCCATCGGTCCAGACGCCGGCGAAATCCGCCGTCGCGATGAAAGTGCCGACCGAGCCCGTAAAGCCCGACAGCCATTCGCGGCCCTTCCAGCGTCCGGGCAGGTACTCGGACAGGTGCGGGTCGGCGGAAGGGACGATGAAGGCGTCGACCTGGTGGCGCGCCATCGCGGCGCGCAGCCGGGCAAGGCGTTCGGCGCGCAGGCCGGTGGTGTCGTTGGCAGGCTTGGTGGCGGACATGGTTGCTGGCATATCGGGGATGCTTTTGTGTTGTGGATTCTCCAAGCTGCGTATGATACGCCCCTCTGCCCGGATGTGGCGCAGGCGCCTCATTGCGGGGGAACATCAAGCCAGCAATCTTCCTGAACCAAGCGGAACGCACTCAGGGAAATTCTGACGCATAATCGCGGTGAATTCTTTTTCTCAAAATAAACCATGCAAGAACTGGATTTCCACTACACCCGCGCCCGCGACCTCCTCGCCCGCGCCGAAGAACTCGTCAGCGCCGACACCGTCCAGGCCGCCGTGCGCAATGTCGCCGAAGTGCTCAACCAGCGTTTCGACAGCGACGATACCGGCGCCTTCCCGCTGGTCCTGGGCGTGATGGGCGGCGCGGTGGTGTTCACCGGCCACCTGCTGCCCCAGCTGACCTTCCCGCTCGAATTCGACTACATCCACGTCACCCGCTACGGCGACCAGGACCGCGGCGGCGAGGTGGTGTGGAAGGTGATCCCGCGCCAGAACGTGGCGGGCCGCATCATCATCGTGGTCGACGACATCCTCGACGAAGGCGAAACCCTGGCCCACGTGAAGCAGCGCCTGCTCGACATGGGCGCGGCCGAAGTGATCCTGGCCGTGTTCGCCGACAAGGAACTGGGCCGCCAGAAACCGGTGCAGGCCGATATCGTGGGACTGACCATCCCCAACAAGTTCGTGGTGGGATTCGGGATGGATGCGCATGGCTACTGGCGTAACCTGCCGGGACTTTGGGTGATCAGGGAAGAGGACAAGCAGGTGGAAGAGGCGGAAGAAGGACCGCCGGCCTGAACTCGTCGTTCCCGCGAAGGCGGGAACCCAAGTTTACGGTGAGTTGCTACACGCGTTCGCACTGATCGACGAACTTGGATCCCCGCCTTCGCGGGGACGACGTTCAGAAGGTGCAGCGGGGACGACGGTTATCTGAGGCTCAAGCGTTCCCGCGCCGCCTGGTACTGCGCCTGCAAACGCTCCACCATCTCCGCCACCGTCGGCACATCATCCATCAAGCCCACGCCCTGCCCCGCGCCCCAGATGTCGCGCCAGGCCTTGGCGCTGCCGGAGCCGAAACTCATCTTGCTCTTGTCCGACACCGGCAGGTTCTCCGGATCCAGCCCGGCCGCCACGATCGATTTCTTCAGGTAGTTGCCGTGCACGCCCGTAAACAGGTTGGTGTACACGATGTCGGCCGCGCTGGAGTCGACGATCGCGTCGCGGTAGGCCTCGCTGACGTTCGATTCCTTCGTCGCCAGCCAGCGCGAGCCGATGTAGGCGAAGTCGGCGCCCATCGCCTGGGCGGCCAGGATCGCGTCGCCGGTGGCGATCGAGCCGGACAGGGCGATCGGACCGTCGAAGAATTTGCGGACCTCGCCCACCAGCGCGAACGGAGACAGGGCGCCCGCATGGCCGCCGGCGCCGGCCGCCACCAGGATCAGGCCGTCGACGCCCGCTTCCAGCGCCTTCTCGGCGTGGCGGATCGAGACCACGTCGTGCATCACGATGCCGCTGTAGGCGTGGACGGCATCCAGCATCTCCTTCGGCGGCGCGCGCAGCGAGGAGATGATGATCGGCACCTGGTGCTTCACGCACACGGCCACGTCGTGCTCGAGGCGGTCGTTCGACTGGTGCACGATCTGGTTGACGGCGATCGGCCCGACCTTCTTATCCGGATGCGCTTCCTGGTACTCGGCCAGCTCGCGCTGCAGGTCGGTCAGCCAGACGTCCAGCTGCTCGGCCGGGCGCGCGTTCAGCGCCGGGAAGGAGCCGACGATGCCGGCCTTGCACTGCGCGGCCACCAGCGCGGGGCCGCTGGCGATGAACATCGGCGATGCGATGACGGGTAAGGAAAGGTTTTGCAGTACGGGAGGCAGCGCCATGGATGTTCTCGCAGACGTGGGATTGATCGGACCAGCTCCCCGATTATAGAATCAAAAAAGCACGACCGTGCTAGATCCCTGGCTCTAATTCAGGCATCGACCAGTATGTCACCCTGCAGCCGCGCGGCGCCGGCCTTCTCCAGCGCCCGCACCGCCCACTGCGCCAGCTCCGCCGCGGGACGCGCCAGGAAGCGCTCGCGCGCCAGCACCAGCAGCGGCACCGTCTCGAACAGGGTCTCCACCTCGGCCAGCGGCATCGCGCGGCGCTCGAGCAGCAGGAATTTCAGCAGCACCTTGACGCCATTTTCCGCATTGCGCACCGGGTCGGCCGCCAGATAATCGAGGCGCCCGTACGCGCGCTGCAGGGCCGCCTCGACATCGGTGAAAGGCGAACCGTGGCCCGGAATCACCAGGCGTGGCCGCAGCGAAGCGATCAAATCGATCGTGGCATGCACCTCGCCGAAACCGGGCTCGCCGGCCAGTTCAGGAAAGATCACGCCGAAGCCGTTCTGCCACAGGGCGTCGCCGGCAATCAGGATGCCCTCCCCTTCGCACCAGAACAGCAGCGCGTGCGGATCGTGGCCCGGCGCGGCCAGGGCTTGCCATCGCAGCTCGCCCATCGCCAGCACGTCGCCCGGCGACACCGTCTCGTCGAAGGCGAAGCGCGCGCACTGCTGGCCGGTGGCGCGGTAGCTGAGCGCCTCCTCGTCCCAGGCCCGGACTTTGCCCGCTTCGGACACGGGAATCGCGATACGGCTTCCGAAAGCGTCTTTTAAAAGCGCATTGCCGCCGCAGTGATCCGAATGCAGGTGGGTGTTGACGATGCGGTCCAGGGGCCGGTCGCCGAGCGCATGCCGCACCAGCGCCAGCGTCTGCGGCGCATGCGTCACGTAGCCGCTGTCGACCAGGGTCGTCTCGCCGCGGCCGATGAACAGGATGTTGTTCGCGGACAGCCAGCCGCGCTCGAACACCCGCATCGACGCCGGCAGCAGCATCACTCGAACAGCTGCGCTTCGCGGCGCCGGATCTCGGCCCAGACGGCGCGCTTGTAGTCGTCGTCGGCGCGGCCCCAGGCGACGATCTCGTCGATGGTGCGCAGGCAGCCTTCGCACAGACCGGTTTCGGGCACCATCCGGCATACGTTGATGCAGGGGGATGGCACCGGGGTTTGCTGTTCCGGACTCATGGCGCGGCTATCCCGGCTTTCTCGGCCTTTTCGATCTTGCGCGCTAATTTCGCATTGAAGCGCGCCGGGTCGATCACGCAGCGTTCGTGGATGCCTTCGCAGATGCGCTCGGCGTCATCCCAGGCTTCGACCCTGAAACGCACGCGGCGGCCTTCGACCTCGATGACTTCGCCCTTCACGTGCAGGGTCATGCCGGGCGGCGTCGGCGCCAGGTGCTGGAAACTGACCATGGTGCCCAGGCTCTGTTCGTTCGGCCAGTCCATATACGGCATCATGCCGTGCACACAGGCAAGCTCCATCATCCCGACCATGTAGCCGGTAGCGAGCACATCCGGCATGTCGCGGCAGAATGCGGTATCGTGGTAGAGGTTTGGTACGGTGGCGCGCTCGGGTACCGTGTAACGCCACTCGAAGCGGACGCCAGGCTGAAATGTCGGACTCATGCCGCGCAGATTACCGTATCCGGACGGATCGCGCTTGCGTCGCCTGTCAGGTTGACGCAAGCTGACCAACCAAGACTGAGGCACCAAGTCGAATCACAAGGAGGGCCGATGTCCTTAAGCAATAAGCTGTTCGCGCAGATGCGCGCCGCCACCCGTTCCCTGATGCGCCGCGGTCCTTCCGTCGCGCGCTCGGTGATGCGGGAATCGATCAAGAACGCCTCGAGCCTGCATCCGGCGGCAAAGCAGGCGCCGGCCTCGAACCAGGCCAGCTTCGATCCCGTGTCCGACATGCTGGCCGACCTGAGCCGGGTGGGCAAGTCCGTCAATCCCTTCAATGCGCCGCCCTTGTCCTCCGGCGCGGCCGCGATCGGCCTGCCCGGCCATTTCATCGACGGTTCCTTTACCAACGATGCCGGCACCCGCGACTATAAACTGTACGTGCCGAGCACCTATGCCGGCCAGCCTTCTCCGCTGCTGGTGATGCTGCATGGCTGCACCCAGAACCCGAACGACTTCGCCCTCGGCACCGGCATGAACACGCTGGCCGAGGAGTGGAACTGCCTGGTCGTGTACCCGGCCCAGTCGCAGCAGGCGAATGCGCAGCGCTGCTGGAACTGGTTCAATGCGATCGACCAGCAGCGCGACCAGGGCGAGCCGTCCATCATCGCCGGGCTGACGCGCGACCTCATGGCGCGCTACGTGGTCGATCCGGAACAGGTGTATGTGGCGGGCCTGTCGGCCGGCGGCGCGATGTCGGCCATCATGGGCACGCTGTATCCCGAGCTGTACGCGGCGGTGGGTGTGCATTCCGGCCTGCCCTTCGCGGCCGCGCACGACCTGCCGACGGCGATGGCCGCCATGAAGGGCGATTTCCACCGTCCGAAGGGGGATAAGGTGCCCGAGCTGCCGATCATCGTGTTCCACGGCGACCAGGACACCACCGTGCATCCGGCCAACGCCGAAGAACTGATCCGGCAACGGCGCCGCCACGCGAACGAGCAGGTCGCCGTCGAACCGGGCCGCGTGCCCGACGGCCACGCCTATACGCGCACCGTGCACAGCCATCCGGACGGCACGATTCACGCGGAACACTGGCTGGTGCACGGCTTCGGCCATGCCTGGTCGGGCGGTAACGCCCTCGGTACCTACACCGACAGCAAGGGGCCGGACGCGAGCCGCGAGATGATGCGCTTCTTCCGCACCCGGCGCTGATGGACCGGGTTCACACTCCACCGGACATGTCTGGCGACACTCCAGCCTGTTGCGCGATATGCTGACGCAGGCAGGCGGGGCACCAGCAGCCGGGCGCAGGCTGTCCTGCGCCGGCTTGCGGTACCGGTACGACCGGGGGCAATGCAGTGCACCAGCACGGCGCTTCGCCGCCATCGGCCATGGCGCAGCCGAACGCGGCGCCGCAACGAGTACATGTGCTCATGGCCCCACCTTAGCCGGGTGCGCCGGAAAATACAACAAGCTGCCTTTATAATGCGCACTGCGACGGGCCATTGCCTGTAAAATCTCGCAAATTCTTTTTGGACCCCCAATGAACGCTACGCTGAGCACACTGACGGGCGACGACCAGAAGAACGACCTGACTGCGGTCTCGCCGCAGATCAAGGCGCAGATCCTGGCCGAAGCACTCCCCTATATCCGTAATTTCCACGGAAAAACCATCGTCATCAAATACGGCGGCAACGCAATGACCGACGAACGCCTGAAACACGGCTTCGCGCGCGACGTCATCCTGCTGAAGCTGGTCGGCATGAACCCGGTGGTGGTGCATGGCGGCGGTCCCCAGATCGACAACGCCCTGAAAAAGATCGGCAAGCAGGGCACCTTCGTGCAAGGCATGCGCATCACCGACGAAGAGACCATGGAAGTGGTCGAGTGGGTGCTGGGCGGCGAAGTCCAGCAGGACATCGTCATGCTGATCAACCACTACGGCGGCCAGGCGGTCGGCCTGACCGGCAAGGACGGCGGCCTGATCCGTGCACGCAAGATGGCGATGCCGGACCGCGACAAGCCGGGCGAATTCCTCGACATCGGCTTCGTCGGCGAAATCGAGGCGATCAATCCGGCCGTGGTGAAAGCCCTGCAGGACGACGCCTTCATCCCGATCATCTCGCCGATCGGCTTCGGCCAGGATGGCCAGGCCTACAACATCAACGCCGACGTCGTCGCCGGCAAGATCGCGGAAATCCTGAAAGCCGAAAAGCTGATCATGATGACCAACATCGCCGGCGTGCAGGACAAGCAGGGCAACCTGGTGACCGACCTGTCGGCGCGCGAGATCGATGAGATGTTTGCAGACGGCACGATTTCGGGCGGCATGCTGCCGAAAATCTCGTCGGCACTGGATGCCGCCAAGTCCGGCGTGAACACCGTGCACATCATCGACGGGCGCATTGAACACAGTTTGTTGCTGGAAGTCTTGACCGAGCAGGCCTTTGGCACTATGATCCGGTCTCACTAAAAATTTTGCAGCGATTCAATCGTCGCAAAATGTGAACGATGCCCTTGTAGCTCAGTGGTAGAGCACTCCCTTGGTAAGGGAGAGGCCACGTGTTCAATCCACGTCAAGGGCACCATCTGGAGCGGTAGTTCAGTTGGTTAGAATACCGGCCTGTCACGCCGGGGGTCGCGGGTTCGAGCCCCGTCCGCTCCGCCAGAATCGAAGAAAAAAGGTCCGCTTGTCGGGCCTTTTTTCTTTTCAGGTACAGGAGGATCTCCCCCTGCGGGAGATCCGGTGTCGGGCTCGAAGGGATTCGCTTGCAGGCGAATCCGCGGCCCGCGGGACGTGGGCGAGCCCCGTCCGCTCCGCCAGAATCAAAGAGAAAAGGTCCGACTTGTCGGGCCTTTTTTCTTTTGGAGTGCCGATATAATCCTGGCTGCCTCCATTCGAATCGCTTCCCGTGTCCAAACCCTCCTCCCCCGTCTGGTTGTTCGACCTCGACAACACCCTGCACGACGCGTCGCACGCCATCTTTCCGGCGATTAGCGCCAACATGAACACCTACATCGCGCGCGTGCTCGGTGACGGCGTGACGCCGGCCAGCCAGGACGCGGTGAACGCGGCCCGGCTCGGCTACTGGAAGCGCTACGGCGCCACCCTGCTCGGCATGATCCGCCACCACCAGGTCGACGCCGCCGACTTCCTGCGCGAGACCCATGACATCGGCGCGTTACGCGAACTGGTGCGCTGGGAACGCGGCCTGTCGCGCATGCTGAAGCGCCTGCCCGGCCGCAAGATCCTGCTGACGAACGCGCCGACCGCCTATTCGACCGAGGTGGTGCGCCACATCGGCCTGCAGCGCCATTTTTCCCACCACATCGCGATCGAGGACATGCACGTGCACCGCCAGCTGCGGCCGAAGCCGTCGACCCTGATGCTGCGGCGCCTGCTGCGAAAACACCGGCTGGCGCCGCGCCGCTGCGTGCTGGTCGAGGACACCCTGGTCAACCTGAAGCACGCCAAGCGCCTCAAGGTGCGCACGGCCTGGGTCACGCAATACCTGCGCTACAGCGATCCGAGCGGTAAAGCGCCCCTGCCGAAAATGCTAAAACGACCCGCCTATGTCGATGTCAAAGTAAAATCCGTGCTTCAGCTGCCGTCGCATTTGCGCCGGCTGCGCTCATCGACCTGAATACGGAGCACCGCGACACATGGCAAGCACGAAGCCGGGCCAACGTAAACTGCAGATCCTCCAGGCCCTGGCGGCGATGCTGGAACACCCGAAGGGCGAAAAGATCACGACCGCGGCGCTGGCCGCGAAACTCTCGGTGTCGGAGGCGGCGCTGTACCGCCACTTCGCCAGCAAGGCCCAGATGTTCGAAGGGCTGATCGAATTCATCGAGTCCAGCGTGTTCGGCCTGTTCAACCAGATCACGGAACGCGAGGACGACGGCGTGGCCCAGGCCCATGCGATGCTGCAGATGCTGCTCTCCTTCGCCGCCAACAACCCCGGCATGACCCGGGTGCTGATCGGCGACCCGCTGGTCGGCGAGGACGAACGCCTGCAGCTGCGCATGAACCAGTTCTACGACAAGGTCGAACTGGCGTTCAAGGGCGCGCTGCGGGTCGCCGTCACCCAGGGCCACGGCCGCGAGGAAGACGTCGGCGCGCGCGCCAGCCTGCTGGTGTCCTACGTGACCGGGCGCTGGCACCGTTTCTCCAAGAGCGGCTTCCGCCAGCACCCGGCGGAGAACAGCGCCCTGCAGCTGTCGCTGCTGCTGGCGGCCTGAACCCGATGAACGACAGCGCCATCTTCGCCCTGCTCGACAACGCCGGCCCCGACGCCGGCCCGCCGTCGCGCTCGCGCCTGTACCGCGACTACGCGGGCACGCTGGCCTGTCACACCATCGACGAATGGCCGGCGCTGCTGGCGCGCCTGCAGGAAGCCCTGGCGGGCGGCCTGTACGCGGTGCCGGTGCTGGGCTATGAACTGGGCGAGCAACTGCTCGGCATCGTGCCGCCGGCGCAGGCACAGGCTCAGTTGCATGACGCGCCCCTGGCCCAGGTGCTGCTGTTCCGCGGCTACGACCTGCTGTCCGCCGACGAGGTCACCGGCTGGCTGGCCGAACGCGCCGGCGCGAACGGCCCGGCCGGGATCGCCGACGTGCGCGCCAACGTCGACGAAGCGGCCTTTACGCGCGCCATCGAGCGCATCCGCGAGTACATCGCCGCCGGCGACACCTACCAGGTCAACTACACCTACCGGATCCGCTTCGACGCCTTCGGCTCGGTCTACGCGCTGTACGCGCGCCTGCGCGAGCGCCAGCCGGTGCCGTATGGCGCGCTCATTGGGCTGCCGGACGGCCGCGCCGTGCTGTCGCTGTCGCCCGAACTGTTCGTGCGCCACGACGCCGGACGCCTGCTGGCGCGGCCGATGAAGGGCACCGCGCCGGCCTGCGGCGACGAAGACCTCGATGCGGTGCGCGCCAGCGCCCTGGCGGCCGATCCGAAGAACCGCGCCGAGAACCTGATGATCGTCGACCTGCTGCGCAACGACCTGGGACGGATCGCGCGCACCGGCAGCGTCGGCGTGCCGGCCCTGTTCGAGGTGCGCCGCTACAGCAGCGTGCTGCAGATGACGTCCACCGTCCAGGCCCAGCTGGCCGACGGCACTTCGCTCGGCGCCATCTTCGACGCGCTCTACCCCTGCGGCTCGATTACCGGCGCGCCGAAGCGCCGCACGATGGAGATCATCGACGAACTGGAGCCGGCGCCGCGCGGCATCTACACGGGCGCGCTGGGCTGGATGGATCCGCCCGCGTTCGGCGCGCAACTGGGTGCCCAGTCGGGTGCTCAGTTGGGCGCTCAGTTGGGCGATTTCTGCCTGTCGGTACCGATCCGCACCCTGGTGCTGCAGCCCGCCCACAACGGCGTGCGGCGCGGCGAGCTCGGGGTCGGGGCCGGCATCGTGTACGACAGCGATCCCGCCGCCGAATATGCCGAGTGCCGGCTGAAGGCGCGCTTCCTGACCGGGCTGCCGAACGAATTCGAGATCTTCGAGACGATCTACGCCACCCGCGAAGACGGCTGCCGCCACCTGGAGCGCCACCTGGCGCGCCTGCGCGCATCAAGCGCCTACTTCGGCTTTGCCTTCGCGGAGGAGCTGGCGCGCGCCGGCGCGATCGCCGCCTGCGCCGTGCTCCCCGCGGACACGCCGCACCGCCTGCGCCTGGCCCTGAAGCCGGACGGCGAGGTCGTGGTGCACACGGCGCCGCTGGCGCCCCTGGAAGGCCCGGTGGAAGTACTGCTGTCGGATGAAGCGGTCGACTCCACCGCCCTGTTCGCGCGCCACAAGACCAGCGTGCGCAGCCGCTACGACGCCGCCTGGAAAGCGGCGGAAAACGTGGGCGCCTTCGACACCCTGTTCTCCAACGAGCGCGGCGAACTGGCCGAGGGCGGCCGCAGCAGCGTGTTCGTGCGCGTCGGCGAGCGCTGGTACACACCGCCGCTGTCCTCGGGCGTGCTGCCCGGCGTGATGCGCGGCCTGCTGCTGGAAGACCCGGCGTGGAATGCGATCGAATGCCCGATCTCGCGCGAAACGCTGGAGCGCGCGCAGGAGATCGTGGTGTGCAATGCGCTGCGCGGGCCGCTGCGGGCGACGATCCGGAAATAAGCCCGTCATTCCCGGAAATGACTTCCCGCGAAGGCGGAAACCCAAGTGTGTGTGAACATCCGTTAGCAAACGCTGGCGAGGTTCAGCGAACCTGGATTCCGCCTGCGCGGGAATGACGAGCAGGCGTGCGGGGACGACGGTGTCTCAGCCGCCCAGCGCCTGCTCGATCTTGCCCACCAGCGCCGGATCCTGCGGCGTGACCTTGCTCGGGAAGTAGTCGAGCACCTTGCCGTTACGGTCGATCAGGTATTTGTTGAAGTTCCACTTCGGCTGGTTGCCGGTGGCCTTGATCAGTTCCGTGTACAAGGGATTGGCGGTCGCGCCGGTCACCGAGCTGCTGGCGAACATCGGGAACTTCACGCCATAGGTGTTGTAGCAGAGATCGGCGATCTTCTTGGCGTCGCTCGACTCCTGCTTGAAGTCGTTCGACGGGAAGCCCAGCACCACCAGGCCGCGCGCCGCGTACTTGGCGTACAAGGCCTCGAGACCCTGGTACTGCGGGGTAAAGCCGCAATAGCTGGCCGTGTTCACCACCAGCACCACCTTGCCGGCATACTGGCACAGGTCCTGGGGCGCCTCGTCCTGCAGGCGGTTGAAGGTGTGCTTCAGCACGGCCGGGCAGGATGCCGAAGCCGCGGCCGGCGCCGGTGCATTCGACGCGCTCTGCGCCTGGGCGGGAGCGGTGGCGGCGATGGCAGCGCCGAGGGAGAACAGCAGGGCAGTAGTCTTGAACATGGCGGCGAAGGTCAGGGTTTAGAAAAATACCATTCTATTCCACCTTGACCTTATCGAGGTCGGCCTTCGGCGCCGGCCACGACAGGTTCATGCCCTGCATGGTCTCCAGCAGCAGATGGGCGACGATCAGGTTGCGGTGGGTCTTCGAGTCGGCCGGCACGATGTACCAGGGTGCGTGGTCGGCATTGGTGGCGGCGATCGCATCCTCGTTGGCGCGCTGGTAGGCGTCCCACTGCTTGCGCACCTCCAGGTCGACCGGGTCGAACTTCCAGTGCTTTTCCGGGTCGTCCAGGCGCTCCTGCAGGCGTTCCTTCTGCTCGTCCTTCGAGATGTGCAGGAACACCTTCATGATCGTCGTGCCGGTCTCGGACAGCATGCGCTCGAAGTCGCGGATCTGGGCGTAGCGGCGCTTGGTCTCCTTGCCGTCGATATCGCCCAGCACGCGCGGCACCAGCACTTCCTCGTAATGGCTGCGGTTGAATACGGCGATCATGCCGGCGCCCGGCACGTGGGCATGCACGCGCCACAGGTAGTCATGGGCCCGTTCACGCTCGGTCGGGGCCGAGAAACCGGTGGCCCGCAGTCCCATCGGGCTGATCTGCGACTGCGAGAACAGCGCGCGCGTCGTGCCATCCTTGCCGGCCGTGTCCATGCCCTGCAGGATCAGCAGCAGCTTCTGCTTGTGGCCGGCGTACAGCATCTCCTGGAAATGGGCGACCTTGCCGATCAGTTCGCTAGTAAGCGCTCGCTCGCGCTGCTTGGCGCCATTCTTGCCGTTCTTCTCGCCGTTCTTGTCGCCGTTCTTGTCTCCATTATCCCCGCCGTTCTTGTCGCCGTTTTTCTCGCGCAGCGGGGTCAGTCCCGCGTCCTCGTCGCGCAGCTTGACGTTCTTGGGCGCGCGGAAGCGCTCGCGGACGTTCATGAGCGGGATTCCAGCTTGCGGTGCTCGACCAGCATGCAATGGTTCATGACCACGTCCAGGCCGGCCGCGCGCGCCAGGTCGGCCGCGGCGCGGTTCTCGATCCCGAGCTGCATCCACAGCGTGCCGGCGCGCACGTCGATGGCGTCCTTGGCGACCGGCGGGACATCCTCGGATTTGCGAAACACGTCGACCACGTCGATGCGGCGGCCGTCCCTGGCCAGCACGTCGGCTGCTTCCTGCAGGGTGGCGTAGACGGTGCGGCCGAGGATCTGCTGGCCGGCATAGGCCGGGTTGACCGGCAGGATTTCATAACCCTGCGACTGCAAATATTCCGCCACCTCGTGGCTGGCGCGTTCCGGTTTGTTGGACAGGCCGACCACGGCGATGGTCCTGGCGCTCCTGAGGATTTGTTCGATGGTTCGCATGCTGGGCTCGTTATGTTATGGTCATGACCAGCTTATCATCTTTATATTGCGTTCTGGCGCATGAACCCGCACATGATGTTCCGCCCTGCCCTCGCCCTTTCCCTGCTGTTGCTTGCCTCCACTTGCGCCTCTTCCCAGACCCTGGCCGAGGTCGAACGCAGCATCGTCCCCGTCGCCACCTGGGGCGGTACCCCGGCCGACGCCACCCAGGCGCATCGCCACACGATCACCCACATCACCCTGCACCACCAGGGCGAGCCGTTCAGGCCGGGCACCGATCCGCGCCAGTACCTGCGCAAGCTGCAGACCTGGTCGCGCGGGACGAAGCACTGGCTGGACATCCCCTACCACTACATCATCGACCTCGACGGCAACATCTACGAAGGCCGCCAGATCGACTACGCCGGCGACACCAATACGGAATACGACCCGAGCGGCCACGCGCTGATCGAGGTAGTGGGGAATTTCGAGGAAGTCGAGCCGAACCAGCAGCAACTGGATGCCGTGGTGCGGCTGATGGCGCTGCTGGCGAAGAAATACGGCGTCACCCTGGACCACATCGCCAGCCACCGCGATTTCTCGGCACAGACCGTGTGCCCGGGCGCGAACCTGTACCGCTATGTGCAGGAGGGCTACTTCCGGCACAAGGTGGCGCTGCGGCTGGCGCAGGAACAGTCACGATGACGACGACGCGTCGCGTGGCCGGTACTTTGCTGTGCCTACTGGCCTTTGCGCTCGCGGCTTGCGTCGCCTGGGTGGCCGCCATCTACCTGTTCGGGGTCCTGTGGATGCATTTTCCGCTGCTTCCCGGCCTGGCGATCGGGGCGGCGCTGGCGGCGATTCCGCTGTGGTTCTGCCGTGCCTGTTACCGGCTCGGCGTACGCCTGCGCAACGACGGAATATCGGCCAAATAAAAAAGGCAGCCCGCAGGCTGCCTTTTCGTATGCCACTAGAAGACGCTAACGATCAGCGGCCCTTGTGACGCAGCTTGGCGATGGCCGCCAGCTGGGCGATCGCGGCCGCCAGTTCGGCTTGCGCCTTGGCGTAGTCGATCTGCGATTCCTTGTTCAGCATCAGCTCTTCGGCCTGGCGCTTGGCTTCCTGGGCTTTCGCTTCGTCCAGGTCGGCGCCGCGGATCGCGGTGTCGGCCAGCACGGTCACGCCTTTCGGCTGGACTTCCAGGATGCCGCCCGCGACGAAGACGAATTCTTCTTCGCTTTGGCCCGGCACCGTGATGCGCACGGCGCCCGGACGGATGCGCGTGATCAAGGGGGTGTGCATCGGGTAGATACCCAGCTCACCCGATTCACCCGGCAACGCGACGAACTCGGCTTCGCCCGAAAAGATCTGCTCTTCGGCCGAGACGACGTCTACGTGAATAGTGTTTGCCATAAGTGTCCTTTGAAGAGGCTAGCGATTAGGCAGCCAGCTTCTTGGCCTTTTCGATCGCTTCTTCGATGGTGCCGACCATGTAGAACGCCTGCTCCGGCAGGTGGTCCAGTTCGCCCGACGCGATCATCTTGAAGCCCTTGATCGTGTCTTTCAGCGAAACGTACTTGCCCGGTGCGCCGGTGAACACTTCAGCGACGTGGAACGGCTGCGACAGGAAACGCTGCATCTTGCGTGCACGAGCGACGACCAGCTTGTCTTCCGGCGCCAGTTCGTCCATGCCCAGAATCGCGATGATGTCACGCAGTTCCTTGTAGCGCTGCAGGGTGCCCTGCACGGCGCGCGCGGTGGCGTAGTGCTCTTCACCGACGACCAGCGGGTCCAGCTGGCGCGAGGTCGAGTCCAGCGGGTCCACTGCCGGGTAGATACCCAGCGAAGCGATGTCACGCGACAGAACGACGGTCGAGTCCAGGTGGGCGAAGGTGGTTGCCGGCGACGGGTCGGTCAAGTCGTCCGCAGGGACGTACACGGCCTGGATCGAGGTGATCGAACCGGTCTTGGTCGAGGTGATGCGCTCCTGCAGGCGGCCCATCTCTTCGGCCAGGGTCGGCTGGTAGCCCACTGCCGACGGCATACGGCCCAGCAGTGCCGACACTTCGGTACCGGCCAGGGTGTAGCGGTAGATGTTGTCGACGAAGAACAGAACGTCCTTGCCCTCGTCACGGAAGGCTTCGGCCATGGTCAGGCCGGTCAGCGCGACGCGCAGACGGTTGCCCGGCGGTTCGTTCATCTGGCCGTAAACCATCGCGACCTTCGAGTTGCCCAGGTTGTCCAGGTCAACGACCTTGGCATCGGCCATCTCGTGGTAGAAGTCGTTACCTTCACGGGTACGCTCACCCACGCCGGCGAACACGGACAGACCCGAGTGCGCCTTGGCGATGTTGTTGATCAGTTCCATCATGTTCACGGTCTTGCCGACGCCGGCGCCGCCGAACAGGCCGACCTTGCCGCCTTTGGCGAACGGGCAGACCAGGTCGATCACCTTGATGCCGGTTTCCAGCAGGTCCTGCGACGGCGACAGCTCGTCGTAGACCGGAGCGGTGCGGTGGATCGATGCGGTGCGGTCGGCGTTGACCGGACCACGCTCGTCGATCGGGTTGCCCAGCACGTCCATGATGCGACCCAGGGTTGCCGGACCGACCGGCACCATGATCGGGTTGCCGGTGTTTTGAATGGTCATGCCGCGACGCAGGCCTTCCGAGCTGCCCAGCGCAATGGTACGGACGATGCCGTCACCCAGCTGCTGCTGCACTTCCAGGGTCAGTTCGGAGCCTTCCATTTTCAGTGCGTCGTACACCTTCGGCATTGCGTTACGCGGGAATTCCACGTCAACCACGGCGCCGATACACTGAACGATTTTGCCATCAGCCATGTTCGTTCCTTCAGATATAGTTTTAATTTCGTTACGAGAGGTCGTTTGCTTCGCTTGGCTGCCGCCGTCAAGCACTGATGGCAGCTGCGCCGGACACGATCTCCGAGAGTTCTTTCGTAATCGCTGCCTGGCGGGTCTTGTTGTAGACCAGCTTCAGCTCGCCGATGACGTTGCCCGCGTTGTCGGTTGCGGCCTTCATCGCCACCATGCGCGCCGACTGCTCGGACGCCAGGTTCTCGGCCACCGACTGGTAGATCAGCGCTTCGACGTAGCGCATCAGCAGCTCGTCGATGACGACTTGCGCGTCCGGCTCGTAGATGTAGTCCCACGAGTGGGCGCTTGCATCCGCCTTCAGGTGCCCGGCCGGCAGCGGGAGCAGCTGCTCGACCACCGGTTCCTGGCGCATGGTGTTGATGAACTTGGTGTAGCACAGGTACACCGCGTCCAGCTGACCATCCTGGTAAGCGTCGAGCATGACCTTGATCGGGCCGATCAGCTTGTCCAGGTGCGGGGTGTCGCCGATTTGCGTGACACTCGAAACGACCTTCACGCCGATGCGGTTCAGGAAGCCCAGACCTTTGTTGCCGATTGCAACGACTTCAATGCGATTGCCCGCGGCTTCCAGCTCGCGGGTCTTCTGCGTCACCTGGCGCAGCACGTTGGTGTTCATGCCGCCGCACAGACCCTTGTCGGTCGTGACGACGATGAAGCCGACGGCTTTCGCTTTCGTGTCCTTGGCATGCGCCATGAACGCGTGGGTGTACTCCGGGTTCGCAGTGGCGAGGTTGGCCGTGATGTTGCGGACCTTCTCGCTGTAGGGACGGGCGGCGCGCATCCGGTCCTGCGCCTTGCGCATCTTGGACGCGGCGACCATTTCCATCGCCTTGGTGATCTTCTTCGTATTTTCTACGCTTTTGATCTTGCCACGTATCTCTTTGCCTGCTGCCATGAGCCCTTACTCCTTATAGGGACCGGGTTGCCCCGGCCCCGCATTCCATCAGAAAGCCGCGCTTAGAACGACTTCTTGAAGTCGGCGATGGCGGCTGCCAGCGCTGCTTCGCCGTCCTTGTCCAGGGCCTTGGTCTCGTCGATCTTCGACAGCAGGGCGCCGTGGCTGGACTTCAGGAAGTTGTGCAGACCGGCTTCGAAATCCAGCACGCGCTTGACTTCGATGTCGTCGAAATAGCCCTTGTTGACGGCGAACAGCGATGCAGCCATCAGCGAGATCGGCAGCGGCGAGTACTGCTTCTGCTTCAGCAGTTCGGTCACGCGCGCACCGCGGTCCAGCTGCTTGCGGGTCGATTCGTCCAGGTCCGATGCGAACTGCGCGAACGCAGCCAGCTCACGGTACTGCGCCAGGTCGGTACGGATACCGCCGGACAGGCCCTTGATGACCTTGGTCTGGGCTGCGCCACCGACGCGCGACACCGAGATACCTGCGTTGATCGCAGGACGGATACCGGCGTTGAACAGCGAGGTTTCCAGGAAGATCTGGCCGTCGGTAATCGAGATCACGTTGGTCGGAACGAAGGCCGAAACGTCGCCAGCCTGGGTTTCGATGATCGGCAGTGCGGTCAGCGAACCGGTCTTGCCGGTCACGGCGCCGTTGGTGAAGGCCGACACGTAGTCGGCGTTCACGCGAGCGGCACGCTCCAGCAGGCGGCTGTGCAGGTAGAACACGTCGCCCGGGTAGGCTTCGCGGCCCGGCGGACGGCGCAGCAGCAGCGAGATCTGGCGATAAGCGACAGCTTGCTTCGACAGGTCGTCGTACACGATCAGCGCGTCTTCGCCGCGGTCGCGGAAGTATTCGCCCATCGCGCAGCCCGAGTAGGCCGAGATGTACTGCATGGCTGCCGATTCCGAAGCGGAGGCGGCCACGACGATGGTGTACTCCATCGCGCCATGCTCTTCCAGCGAGCGCACGATGTTCTTGATGGTCGAGGCCTTCTGGCCGATCGCCACGTACACGCAGGTCATGTTCTGACCCTTCTGGTTGATGATCGCGTCGACTGCGACAGCCGATTTACCGGTCTGGCGGTCGCCGATGATCAGCTCGCGCTGGCCACGGCCGATCGGCACCATCGCGTCGATCGACTTGATACCGGTCTGCATCGGCTGCGAGACGGATTCACGCGCGATCACGCCCGGGGCGATCTTTTCGATCGGGGCGGTCAGGGCGGCGTTGACCGGACCCTTGCCGTCGATCGGCTGGCCCAGTGCGTTGACGACGCGGCCACGCAGTTCCGGACCGACCGGGACTTCCAGGATGCGGCCGGTGGTCTTGACGGTGTCGCCTTCGGAGATGTGCTCGTAAGCACCCAGGATCACGGCGCCGACCGAGTCACGCTCGAGGTTCATCGCCAGGCCGAAGGTGTTACCCGGGAATTCCAGCATCTCGCCCTGCATCACGTCCGACAGACCATGGATGCGGCAGATACCGTCGGCGACGGAGATCACCGTGCCTTGGTTACGAACATCAGCCGAACCTTCGAGGCCCTGGATGCGGCTCTTGATCAGTTCGCTGATTTCAGACGAATTAAGTTGCATGAGTGCTAACTCCTAATAGTTTCTTGATGCGTAGGGCAAGGGCTTGGACGCGGAAGACGGTGCAAAGATCCTCAGGCCACCAGCGCGTTCTGCATCTGCTGCAGTTTCGCGCGGACCGAGGTATCCAGCACTTCGTCACCGACGACCACGCGCACACCACCGATCAGCGACGGGTCGACTTCGACCGTGGGGTTCAGCTTGCGGCCAAATTTCTTTTCCAGCGTGGCGACCACCGAGTTCAGCTGGTCGGCCGACAGGTCGAAGGCACTGTAGATGGTTGCGTCGGCAGCGCCTGCCTGGGCGTTCTTCAGCACGGTGAACTGCGCAGCGATTTCCGGCAGCAGGTTGATGCGGCCGTTTTCGGCCAGCATCGCGATGAAGTTCTTCGCTTCGGCGTTCAGCGGCGACTTGACCAGCGACGCAATCGTGTCGGCCAGTTGTGCCGGCGTGACGTTCGGATTGCCGGCAAAAGCCTGCACGTCCGGATTGGCGCCGATCTGGGCCAGTTCCGAGACGATGCCGGACCAGGCTGCCATGTCGCCGTTCTGGGCGACACGGAACAGCGCTTCGGCGTAAGGACGGGCGACGGTTGCGAGCTCAGCCATGATCAGAGCTCGGTTGCCAGGCGGTTCAGCAGGTCGGCGTGGGCCGCTGCGTTCACTTCGCGCTTGAGGATCTGCTCGGCGCCGGCAACCGCGAGGGCAGCCACCTGGCCACGCAGTTCTTCGCGCGCGCGGGTCACTTGCTGCTCGGCGTCGGCCTTGGCACCTTCGATGATGCGTGCGGCTTCGACAGCGGCGTTCTGCTTGGCTTCTTCGATGATCGCTGCGGCACGCTTTTCGGCGTCGGCGATGCGCTTGGCGCTTTCTTCGCGGGTCGATGCCAGTTCGGCGGCGATGCGTTTTTCAGCGGCGGCCATTTCTGCCTTGCCGCGGTCAGCTGCGGCCAGCCCATTCGCGATCCTCTGGGCGCGCTCGTCGAGCGCTTTCATCAGCGGCGGCCACACGAATTTCATCGTGAAGAACACCAGGATGAAGAAGACCACGAACTGGGCAAACAAGGTTGCGTTCAAGTTCACGGTAAATTCCTTCTCACAAAAACGGATGCCGAACCGGGGAGGGTTCGGCTATTCAGAACCGAATGGTGTTTCGATTAGCCGTGGAACGGATTGGCGAATGCGAACAGCATTGCGATACCAACACCGATCAGGAATGCCGCGTCGATCAGACCAGCCAGCAGGAACATCTTGGTCTGCAGGGTGTTCATCAGTTCAGGCTGACGTGCCGAAGCTTCGAGGTATTTACCGCCCATCAGAGCGATACCGATACATGCGCCAATAGCACCCAGGCCAATGATCAGACCGCAAGCCAGTGCAACGAAAGAAACGTCAGTCATGAGATTTACTCCAAAAGTTAATTTAAAAAACTAGAAAAATTACAACTTCTTTACTACCACTATCTTGTTCGTTCTTGCGATCGCGTCGGTCAGTGGCTCTCGTGGGCCTGACCGATGTAGACCAGCGTCAGCATCATGAAGATGAATGCCTGCAGGACAACGATCAGGATGTGGAAGATCGCCCAGATCGAGCCGGCAACCACATGGCCGATGAAGCCGAAGGCGGTGGCCATGGAGCCAAGCAGAGCGATCAACAGGAACAGCAGCTCGCCGGCGTACATGTTGCCGAAGAGTCGCATGCCGAGCGACACGGTACGTGCTGCGTATTCGATCAGGTTCAACAGGAAGTTGGCGGGAGCCAGCCAGATGCCGAACGGAGCCGCGAACAGTTCATGAATCCAGCCGCCCACGCCCTTGACCTTCAGGTTGTAGTACAGGACCACGGCCAGCACGCCCAGGGCGATGCCCATGGTGCCGTTCAGGTCGGCGGTCGGGACCACGCGGTGGGTCGGGAACACGTGCTCGAGGCCCAGGACGCGGAACAGCGACGAGAACAGGTCGACCGGCAGGAAGTCCAGCGAGTTCATCAGGGCAACCCAGATGAACACGGTCAGGGCCAGCGGGGCGATGAAGCTGCGGTCACCGTGGATGATGGATTTCGACTGGTCTTCGACCATCTCGACGATCATTTCGACGAAAGCCTGGAAACGGCCCGGCACGCCCGAGGTGGCGCGGCGTGCGGCCAGCCACATGATCAGGCAGCCGAGGACGCCTGCGAAGATCGACCAGAAGATGGTGTCGATGTTCCACACGTGGAAGTCGACCACGAAACTCTGGTGGCCGGCGGTCAGGTGGTGCAGGTGGTGCTGGATGTATTCGCCGGCGGTTGGCGCGTGCTCCGCGGCGGTTTCTACCGTTTGACTCGTCATTGTGAATGCCTAAATAGTAAGATGATGTAACTTTTCAGCGCCACGATGAACCCGCCCATGAGGGCCAGCCAGTTCAGATCGTGGTAAAGCCGCGCCGTTACGAACAGCAGCGCCAGCGTTAAAGCAATCTTTACAAATTCCCAGATGAAAAATGTGGCAGGATTCGCGCCGCCCGGCTTTTGCGCGCTGGCGAACAAGCGCACCGCCATGACACCGTTGGGAACGACACAACACAGCCCGCCAAGTACCGCCGAAAACATCGCAGACCACCCCCCGAGCAGTCCGGCAATTACGCCGGCCACAAGTGTTGCCATCATTTGCAGGGAGACCAAGCGCAGCATTTTTTTTGTTCTTTCGCGCTAGCCGTGGTGGAACCGAGTTACGGTATGGTAATTACATGAATCAGCGGGATTATAAGTGTTTATGAAGCTCGTAGTCAAACTCTTCCGTCCTTATAACCATGCAAATCCGATGTAAAAACTACAAAGGATTTTGGGCCTAAACTGTTAAATTTCCTACCAAATTCGGCGTATTGACGCCATCAAGGCAGGATCCAGCAAGGGTAGAAGTCATGCATATGGCTGGGCAGGACGCCCGGCCGGCGGGATGTGAAAGTAATAACTGTGGACAAGAGTTAACTTGCCCACAGTGTGGAAAAGATGCTACAGATCAAGTCCGCAAACGGGCCAGCACGCTTTCGAGGATATCGAGGTCGGCGAAGTCGATGATCATCTGGCCCTTGCCCTTCGGCCCCATCTTGAACGCGACCGGGGTGGCGAGGCGGTCCGACAGTTCTTCCTCGAGGCGCACGATGTCGCCCGACTTTTCCTTCTGGCGCGGCGCGGCCGCCGGCGCATTCTGTTCTTCCAGGGTGCGGGCGACCAGCTTCTCGGTCTCGCGCACCGACAGGCGTTTCGCAATCACGTGGTTGGCCAGCGCGATCTGGCTGGCGGCATCGACCGCCAGCAGGGCGCGCGCATGGCCCATGTCGATATCTCCTGCCATCAGCATGGTCTGCACCGGCTGGGCCAGGTTCACCAGACGCAACAGGTTGGAGACGGCGCTGCGCGAGCGGCCGACCGCATGCGCCGCCTGTTCGTGGGTGAAGTCGAATTCCGAGATCAGGCGCGCGATGCCCTGCGCTTCTTCGAGCGGGTTCAGGTCTTCGCGCTGGATGTTCTCGATCAGGGCCATCGCCGCCGCGTTCTGGTCGTCGACCTCGCGCACCAGCACCGGGATCTCTTCCAGTCCGGCCAGCTGGGCGGCGCGGAAGCGGCGTTCGCCGGCGATGATCTCGTAGCCGACGCTCCCTCCCCCTTCGATCGGGCGCACCAGCACCGGCTGCATGATGCCCTGACTCTTGATGGACGCCGCCAGCTCGGACAGCGAGCCGTCGTCCATGCGGGTGCGCGGCTGGTACTTGCCGGCCTGGATGCGGGTGACCGGCAGGGTGGACGGGCTGCCGGCGGGACTGGCCGGGGTGTCGTGGGCGTCTCCGCCGAGCAGGGCGTCGAGGCCGCGGCCGAGGCCTTTCAGTTTTTTGGTTGCCATGGTGTTGGACTGTCGTTGTTTTATGTTGGTTACATGGTCTTGATGCGTTCGACCATCTCGGCGCCGAAAGCGATATAGGCCTGCGCCCCCTTCGACGAGGGATCGAACACGACGCCGGGGATGCCGTAGGACGGCGCTTCGGCCAGGCGCACGTTGCGCGGGATGATGGTCTTGAAAACCTTGTCGCCGAAGTGCTGCTCGAGCTGGGCCGAGACCTGCTGCGACAAGGTCATGCGCGGATCGAACATGACGCGCAGCAGGCCGATGATGCGCAGGTCGTGGTTCAGGTTGGCGTGCACCTTCTTGATCGTGTTGACCAGGTCGGACAGGCCTTCCAGCGCGTAGTACTCGCACTGCATCGGGATGATCACGCCGTGCGCGCATACCAGGCCGTTCAGGGTCAGCATCGACAGCGCCGGCGGACAGTCGATCAGGATGAAGTCGTAATCGGCATCGACCTTGGCGAGGGCGTCCTTGAGGCGGCGTTCGCGGTTGTCCAGCTCCACCATCTCGACTTCGGCGCCGGCCAGTTCGCGGTTCGCCGGCAGCACGTCGAAGCGCCCCGCTTCGCTGCGCATGCGGCTGCCGGCCACGTCGGCCTCGCCGAGCAGCACCTGGTAGATCGAGGACTCGAGACCGGCCTTGTTGATTCCTGCGCCCATGGTGGCGTTGCCCTGCGGGTCCAGGTCGACCAGCAGCACGCGCTGGTTCAGCTTTGCCAGTCCGGCGGACAGGTTGACGCTGGTGGTGGTCTTGCCGACCCCGCCCTTCTGATTTGCTACGCAAAAAATTTTCGCCATGTATGCCTTCAAAAAGTCATACCGTTAATACCATTAAAACGATTTATACGATTTACTTGGTATTACGGTATAAACTGTTTATATCGTTTACCCTGTTGCCTTCGAAATGAATACGAGGTGGCGTTCCGCTCCCAGCCTGGGCACCCGCAGGGGCTCCAGTTTCTCCACCTTCCATTCGGCGGGCAGCCTCTGCCGCTCGTCCTCCGGCGCCACCCCTTTCAATGCGATGTAGCGCCCTCCCTCCGCCAGCAGGTGCGACGACCAGTTGACGAAATCCGACAGGTCGGCAAACGCACGCGAGGTGATGACGTCGAATTTGTCGCTCACCGCCAGTTCCTGCACCTTCATGGTGTAGATGGTGACGTTGGCCAGGCCGAGCTCCGCCTTCACCTGCGTGAGGAAGGCGGTTTTCTTGTGCACGGTGTCGATCATCGACACTTTCATGTCCGGGCGCACGATGGCCAGCACGATGCCGGGCAGTCCGCCACCGGAACCGACGTCCAGCACGTTCTTCGCGTCGGCGAACGCCGGCACCGCGGCCAGCGAATCGAGCAGGTGGTGGGTCACCATCTGCATCGGGTCGCGCAGCGAAGTCAGGTTGTAGACAGAATTCCACTTGAACATCAGGGCCAGGTAATCCATCAGCCTGCCCTGCTGCTCCGCCGAGACCTCGAGCTGCATCTCGGCGATGCCCTCGGCCAGCACCTGGGACAGGGTGTTGCGGTCGAAATTCTTCATTCAGCCGCTTCCTCCGTCGGCGCATTGGTAAAACCCTTGGCGCCGCGCTTTTTCAGGTGCACCAGCAGCAGGGAAATCGCCGCCGGGGTCACGCCGGAAATGCGCGAAGCCTGGCCCAAGGTTTCCGGACGCTGCTTGTCGAGCTTCTGGCGCACCTCGATCGACAGTGCCGTGATCTCCAGGTAGTTGAGGTTTTCCGGGAGCTTCAGGTTCTCGTAGTAGTCGTGGCGTTCCACTTCGCGCGCCTGGCGGTCGATGTAGCCCGAATATTTCAGCTGGATCTCGACCTGTTCCTTCACGGCCGGATCTTCCACGCCCGGGCCGGCCAGCGCCTGGCCTTCATTGCCCTGCAGGCTCATCAGCTTGTCGTAGTCGACGCCCGGACGGCGCAGCAGGTCGGCCAGGTTGTACTCGCGTTCGATGGCCTGGCCGATCACGCGCTCGGATTCGGCGGCTGCCAGGATGCGCGGATTGACCCAGGTCGAGCGCAGGCGTTCCAGCTCCAGGCCCACGGCTTCGCGCTTGCGCTCGAAGGCTTCCCACTGCGCATCGCCGACCACGCCCAGCTTGCGGCCGATCTCGGTCAAGCGCATGTCCGCATTGTCTTCGCGCAGCGACAGGCGATATTCCGCACGGCTGGTGAACATGCGATAGGGTTCGGCCACGCCCTGGGTCGTGAGGTCGTCGACCAGCACGCCGAGGTAGGCTTCCGAGCGGCCCGGGATCCAGGTTTCCTTGCCCTGCGTTTGCAGCGCGGCATTGATACCGGCGAGCATGCCCTGCGCGGCCGCTTCCTCGTAGCCGGTGGTGCCGTTGATCTGGCCGGCGAAAAACAGGCCATTGATCGCCTTGGTTTCCAGCGAAGCTTTCAGGCCGCGCGGGTCGAAATAATCGTATTCGATCGCATAGCCGGGGCGCAGGATGAAGGCGTTTTCCAGGCCGCGCATCGAGCGCACCAGGGCCAGCTGCACGTCGAACGGCAGGCTGGTCGAGATCCCGTTCGGATAGAACTCGTTGGTGGTGAGACCCTCCGGCTCGAGGAAGATCTGGTGCGATTCCTTCGAGGCGAAGCGGTGGATCTTGTCCTCGATCGACGGGCAATAGCGCGGGCCGACGCCTTCGATCACGCCGGTGTACATCGGGCTGCGGTCGAGACCATTGCGGATGATCTCGTGCGTCTGCGCATTCGTGTGCGTGACCCAGCACGGCACCTGCTTCGGGTGCATGGAAGCATTGCCCATGGTCGAGAACACCGGCACCGGATCGAGGTCGCCCGGCTGCTCGCTCATGGCGGAAAAGTCGATGCTGCGGCCGTCGATGCGCGGCGGCGTGCCGGTTTTCAGGCGGCCTTGCGGCAGCTTCAGCTCTTTCAGACGCGCGGACAGCGACACTGCCGCCGGGTCGCCGGCACGGCCCGCCGTGTAGTTCTGCAGGCCGACGTGGATCTTCCCGTCGAGGAAAGTACCGGCGGTGAGCACGACGGCGCGCGCACGGAACTGCAGGCCGATCTGGGTCACGGCGCCGACCACGCGGTCGCCTTCGACCATCAGGTCGTCGACCGACTGCTGGAACAGCCACAGGTTCGGCTGGTTTTCCAGGCGCGAGCGGATCGCCGCCTTGTACAGGACGCGGTCAGCCTGGGCGCGGGTAGCGCGCACGGCCGGGCCCTTGGACGAGTTCAGGATGCGGAACTGGATGCCGGCCTCGTCGGTGGCGATCGCCATCGCGCCGCCCATGGCGTCGACTTCCTTGACCAGGTGGCCTTTGCCGATGCCGCCGATCGACGGGTTGCAGGACATCGCACCGAGGGTCTCGATGTTGTGAGTAAGCAATAGGGTCTTCTGCCCCATGCGTGCGGACGCGAGAGCCGCTTCGGTGCCGGCATGGCCGCCGCCGACGACGATCACGTCGAATTCTGTCGGAAATAACATGATGGAATGTACTGCGAGGAGAGTTAAGCTGGGATTATAGATTCTTTTTTCTGTGCGGCTTCAGTTGAGGTCCGAAAACGACAGAAAATTGTTTCACGTGAAACCAAGCACGGGCCGAAATACTATTTCGACTAGTCAACAATAAAACGCCAAACGATGAACAAACGACTCTTCACTGCCGCCGCCGCTGCCCACATCCTGTTGACGGTGTCACCGATCCAGGCTGCCGAGCCGGCGTCCACTTACTTCCAGCACCTGGACTGGGAGCTCGCCTGCGACAACACCCGGACTTGCCGCGCCGCCGGCTATCACGCAGACGATGCCGAAAACCGCATCACGATCCTGCTGACACGCAATGCCGGACCCGGCGCACCAGTCCGCGTCCAGCTCCAGCTGGGCGACACCCAGAGCGCCTACCCTGCTGCACTGCAGATGCGCGTCGACCGCCGATCGCTCGGGCAAGTCCGTCTCGACAACAACGCACATGGCGAACTGTCGGCGGCCCAGACTGCCGCGCTCTTGCCCGCCCTGCTGAAGAATGCAGCGCTCGCATGGTGCGCCGATGGGGAAACATGGACGGTGTCGACCAAGGGCGCGAATGCCGTGCTGCTCAAGATGGATGAGTTCCAGGGCCGCCTCGGCACGCCGGGTGCGCTGGTGCGCAAGGGAAGACTAGCCGAATCCACCGTTCCGCAGGCGCTGCCGATACCCGAGGTAGCGGCCGTCCGCGTCAGCGACGACAAGGCCGACAGCCGCCTGATTCCGGCGGCCCAGCGCACGGCCCTGCTTGCGGACTTGCGCAAGACACTGGGCCAGAAGGACGACAACAGCTGCGACGACTTCAATGAGAACGCCAAGGACCCGGCGAAGCTGACCATCGTCCGCTTATCGCCATCCCGGCTGCTGGTGTCGATGGGCTGCTATGTCGGCGCCTACAACAGTGGCGATGCCTACTGGGTCATCAACGACCGGCAGCCTTACTCGCCGGTACTGGTGACGAACGCCGCCAGCGATTATGCGCGTGGACAGCTCTTCTTTTCGCAGCGCGGGCGCGGAATCGGCGACTGCATGTCGAGCGACACCTGGGCCTGGGACGGCCAGCGCTTCATCCACACCTCGTCGCTGTCGACCGGCATGTGCAAGGAAATCGCAGCAGGCGGGGCGTGGGAGCTCCCGACCCTGGTGACGAAAGTGGTCAAGCCCAGGTAAGCCTCGACTGTTTCACGTGAAACATCACCAGCCAAGCTTTGTAAAAGAATCGTAAGCCGTCTTTACAATCAGCAGCGACACCACGACCAGGAACAGTTTGCGCACGAAGCCGCTGCCATGCTTCAGCGCCAGCCTGGTGCCGATCAGCGAGCCGCCGACCTGGCAAACCGCCATCAGCGCCGCCAGCTTCCAGATCAGGTGGCCGCTATAGCCGAACCAGATCAGCGCCGAGACATTGCAGGCCACGTTGACGATCTTGGCCGCCGCCGACGCGCCCAGGAAGTCGAAGCCGAAGAAGCGTACGAACATGAAGATCAGGAAGCTGCCGGTGCCCGGACCGAAGAAGCCGTCATAAAAGCCGATCGCGGCACCGACACCGGTCGCCAGCAGGCGTTCCGTCATGCCGCTGTGGACCGGTGCGTGCACCGAACCGAAGTCCTTCTTCTTGAAAGTGTAGACCGCGACAGCCAGCAGGATCAGCGGCAGCAGGCTGCGCACGAAGTCGCCGGGGACACGGGTCACGGTCCAGGCGCCGACGAAAGCCAGGGCGAAGGCGGCGATGGCGGCCGGCGCCGCCGTGCTCCACGCCACCTGCACCCGTCGTGCATACTTCACCGCGGCGACGGTCGTACCGCACATCGAGGCCAGCTTATTGGTCCCCAGCAGGGTCGCCGGCACTTCTTTCGGGAACACGGCAAAGATCGCCGGAATTTGTATCAGCCCTCCCCCTCCCACGACAGCATCAACCAGACCGGCAAGAAAGGCCGCGCAGGCCAGGACGACGAAATCAAGCATGGGACAAAGGGACAAACGGGGGAAACCGTCATTGTACGGTAAGGAAAGTATCGAGCTGGTGTAAGCTTGAGAAAACACAAAACCAGAACCCGAAGGAGACGAAGACGATGAGCGCCATCCCCGCATTCAGTTTCACCACGGTTTCCAGCATCGTGTCCGAACCCGGCGCAGCGCTGCGGCTCGGGCAGCTCGTGGCCGAGCGCTTCCCGGGCATCAAGCGGGTACTGATCGTGACCGATCCGGGCTTCCTGCGCACCGGTCTGGTCGAGACGCCGCGCGTCAGTCTCGAACGCCAGGGCATGCAGGTCGACACCTATTCGGACGTGATGGCCGATCCACCGGAAGCCGTGGTCCAGGCCGCGGCCGGGTTCGCCCGCCAGCATGGCTCGGAACTGGTGATCGGTCTGGGCGGCGGCAGTTCGATGGACGTGGCCAAGCTGGTCGCCGTGCTGGCCGGCAGTGAGCAGCCGCTGGAAGAGATGTACGGCATCGGTAAAGTCACTGGAAAACGCCTGCCGCTGGTCCAGATCCCGACAACCGCCGGCACCGGCTCCGAAGTCACGAATATCGCCATCGTGACCACCGGCGAAACCACCAAGATGGGCGTCGTGTCGCCCCAGCTCTACGCCGACGTGGCCCTGCTGGACGCCAACCTGACCCTGGGACTGCCGCCGGTCGTCACCGCCGCGACCGGCATCGACGCCATGGTGCATGCGATCGAGGCCTATACCAGCCGTCATAAGAAGAACCCGCTGTCCGACATGCTGGCGCGCCAGGCGCTGTCCTTGCTGTCGACCAACCTCGTCAAGGCCTGCGAAAACGGCCACGACCTCGACGCCAGACAGGCGATGCTGCTGGGCGCCTGCCTGGCCGGACAGGCGTTTTCGAATGCCCCGGTGGCCGCCGTGCACGCCCTTGCCTACCCGATCGGCGGCATCTTCCACGTGGCGCACGGACTGTCGAATTCGCTCGTGCTGCCGCACGTGCTGCGATTCAATTTACCCGCAGCAACCGGACACTATGCGGAACTGGCTGGGATCGTCGTCCCGCACGCCAGCGGCAGCGAGGAAGCGCGGGCCCATGCCTTGATTGTTGCGATGCAGCAGATCGCCAAGATCACCGGCATCGAAACGACCTTGCAGCAGGTCGGCATCACGGAACACGACCTCGACCGGCTGGCCGACGATGCGATGCTACAGACCAGGCTGCTGGGGAACAATCCGCGCGAGCTGACGCGGGCGGATGCGCGGGCGATTTATGCGGCGGCGCTGTGAGGGCCTGGCGAAAGCTCTTGTTTTCTTTCGATGCAACTCGCCCGTATACTAAGACTTGGAACGTCCGTTATCGACTAGGAGCGGACGCCTGATTGGAGCGCACATGAGGGTATTTGGATGGTTTGGACGAAAGAAAAACGGGGCAACTGGTTCGGATGCTGAGACCGTCAAGGTCTACTTAAATCCGTTGCACGCCATGCTGGGTGCGGCAGAAAAAAAGAAAGGCTCACCGCTCACTGAGGCTGAGGTCTTGCATGTACGGGACACCACTGTTGCGATCGATATGACCCCGGAACAAGCAGAAAAGTTTTATGCGTCTCTTGACGCACTGATGCCAATTGGGCGGCTAAATCCTGCTCGCATCTGGGAAGAATGGCAGGAAGTACGGGACCATGTTATGAGGCAACTCGGTAGCTAGGCCAACTTGAACACCTGTTTCAAGAGTCCGAACGGTCGTATCGTTGGGCGTCCGATGGCGCTGCAACAGTGGTTCATCGTGAGTTCCAACGGGTGTCTCAATGTGATTTCCGCTGCCGAACCCTTGGTTCGCTTTCTGTAGGTTCAACTTCTGCAATGGGTCGAAAGCTACCCTAGACAAGGGGTTTTGCTAAACGCTCTCAGTCGCGAACTCACGTCCATTCCACACAGGCGGCGGCCCATGCTGAAGCACAGAATCCGGCACTACGCTGATTCGGTAACGTAGCGGGTCCGATACCCGGTATGAGTTCCCGCCTTCACCGGAACGACGGTAAATCCGGCCGACGAGTTAAAAGCTGCTCTGCGGCCTCTTCGCCGCAAAAAAATCCAGCAGCAACGCATTCACCTTCTCATGCGCCGTCAGCTGCAGCCAGTGATCGGCGTCATGGATCCGCTCGAAGCGGAACTCCCCGTCCACGTAATGGGCCGAATCGCTCATCTGCTTTTCGCCCAGGGCCGGGTCGCGGTCGCTCCAGATCCCCATCACCGGCACTTTGACGCGCGGGGTCGGCGCCGGCAGGGCCAGCCTGAGGTTGGCCCGGTAATAGTTCAGGGCCGCCGTCAGGCGTCCCGGCGGCTCGAGGTCCCGCTTCCAGAATTCGAACTGGCCCGGTTCGCTGGTGAACTGGCGCAGCGCGAACCAGTCGGCCGCGCGCAGCATGGCCTCGGCAATGCCGGGCATGCAGAACATCGGCACATAGGCCATGCGCAGGTGCTGCAGGATGCCGGCGTGGGCGATCGCCGATGGGTGGCCGGTCGACAGCGCGGCGAAGCGTTCGATGCGCTGTGGGGCCAGCGCGGCCAGTTGCCAGCCGATCAGGGCGCCCCAGTCGTGGCCGACCAGGTGCACCTTGTCGATTTTCAGGGCGTCGAGCAGGCCCAGCACGTCGCCGCGCAGCTTGTCGAGCGTGTAGTCGAGGATGCCCGGCGGGGCGTCGGTGCGGCCATAGCCGCGCAGGTCGGGCGCCAGCACGCGGAAGCCGGCGCTGGCCAGCACCGGCACCTGCTTGCGCCAGACGATGTGGGTATCGGGAAAACCGTGCAGGAGCAGGATGACTGGCCCCTGCCCGGTCGTGGTGGCGTGGATGTGGATGCCGTTCGCATTTACCGTGAGGGATTCGTCGATCACAGCCACCTCCTTTGCTGAAGCTTTTCTAAGCCGGCTTGCCCCTGCGTCTGGCCGCATCGAACGCCGCCAGGATCTCGCCGACGATACCGCGCCGGAACAGCAGCACGCAGATGACGAAGATCAGCCCGGTGACGATGCCCACCGATTCGCCCAGGGACGAGAACCATTCTACATGCGTCGCTTCGGCGAGGAAGTTCCCTACGTCGCCGAGCTTGTTCTCCAGGGCGACGATCAGGAAGGCGCCCAGCACCGGCCCGGCCAGCGTGCCCATGCCGCCCACCAGGGTCATCAGGATGACGAGGCCGGACATGGTCCAGTGCACGTCGGTCAGGGTCTCGAAGCCCAGTACGACGGCCTTGGTGGCCCCTGCAAGGCCCGCCAGGGCGCTCGAGAGCACGAAGGCCAGCAGCTTGACCTTGTCCACGTCATAGCCCAGGGAAATGGCGCGTGGCTCGTTCTCCTTGACCGCCTTGAGCACCTGGCCGAAAGGCGAATGGATGATCCGCACGATCAGGGCGAAGCCGGCAACGAAGATCGCCAGCACGACGTAGTACATGGTGAGATCGTTGCCGAGGTCGAGCATGCCCAGCAGTTTGCCGCGCGGAATACCCTGCAAGCCGTCTTCGCCGTGCGTGAACGGGGCGCGCAGGGCGCCGAAGTACACCATCTGGGCCAGCGCCAGCGTGATCATCGAGAAATAGATGCCCTGGCGGCGGATCGCCAGCAGGCCCATCACGAGGCCGATGGCGCTGGCCGCCAGCACGCCGAGCACGATGCCGGCCTCGAACGGCAGGCCCAGCGTCGTCAGCGCATAGCCGGCAACGTAGCCGGCGCCGCCGAAGAAGGCCGCGTGGCCGAAGGACAGCAGGCCGGTGTAGCCGATCAGCAGGTTGAAGGCGCAGGCGAACAGGCCGAAGCACAGCAGCTTCATCAGGAACACCGGATAGCCGACGAAGGGAGCGGCCAGGGCTGCCAGCAGGGCGAGGGTATAGCCGAGTTTTCGATTCATATCACTTCTCTTTACCGAACAGTCCTGCCGGACGCAGCAGCAGCACGATCACCATCACGACGAACACCACCACTTCCGACGCTTCCGGGTAATACACCCGGGTCAGGCCCTCGATCACGCCAAGGCCGAGGCCGGTGACGATGGAGCCGAGGATGGAGCCCATGCCGCCGATCACGACAACCGCGAACACGACGATGATGAGGTTCGAGCCCATCAGCGGCGTGACGTTGATGACGGGCGCCGCCAGCACCCCGGCAAAGCCCGCCAGGGCGACGCCGAAGCCGTAGGTCAGCGTGACCATCAGCGGCACATTGACGCCGAAGGCTTCGACCAGCTTCGGGTTCTCGGTGCCGGCGCGCAGGTAGGCGCCGAGACGGGTCTTTTCGATCACGAACCAGGTCGCCAGGCAGACCGTCAGCGAAGCAGCCACGACCCAGGCGCGGTAGTTCGGCAGGATCATGAAGCCGAGGTCGGTCGCACCCGACAGCGCTTCCGGCACGTCCAGGGTCTGCCCGGACACGCCATAGAAGGAGCGGAACACGCCTTCCAGCAGCAGCGTGATGCCGAAGGTCAGCAGCAGGCCGTACAGGTGGTCCAGCTTGTACAGCCAGCGCAGCATCGACTTCTCGACCAGGATACCGAACACGCCGACCAGCAGCGGCGCCAGCACCAGCATCATCCAGTAGTTCAGGCCGAAGGAAGTCACGCCGATGAAGGCGGCGAAGGCGCCCATCATGTACAGCGCGCCATGCGAGAAATTGATGACGTTGAGCAGGCCGAAGATCACGGCCAGGCCCAGCGACAGCATCGCATAGAAAGAGCCGTTGACCAGTCCCAGCAGGAGCTGGCTCATCATGGCTTGCAGGGGGACGCCGAAAATTTCCATATGGGTTCAGGCTAAGTACGCCCGTCGTTCCCGCGAAGGCTTCGCGGGAACGACGGTTTTTAAGCATAAGGGCGATTTAAAGTTAACGAATTACTTCCAGGCAGCGCACTTGGTTTCAGCCTTGGTGGTGTAGGCCTGGTCGCCCGGAATCGTCGAAACGACCTTGTAATAGTCCCACGGTGCCTTCGATTCCTTGGGCGTCTTGACCTGCATCAGGTACATGTCGTGGACCATGCGGCCGTCCGGACGGATCTCGCCGTTCTTGGCGAACATGTCGTTGATCTTGGTCTTCTTGAGCTGGGCCATGACCTTGTCGGAATCATCGGAACCGACCGCCTTCACCGCGTTCAAATAATTGATCGTGGCCGAGTAGTCGGCCGCCTGCAGCATCGACGGCTCCTTCTTCATCTTGGCGAAGTAGCGCTTGGACCAGGCGCGGGTGGCGTCGTTCTGGTCCCAGTACCAGCCGTCGGTCAGGTACAGGCCCTGGGTCGTGTTCAGGCCGAGGGTGTGGATATCGTTGATGAACACCAGCAGGCCGGCCACCTTCATCTTCTTGGTCAGGCCGAACTCGTTGGCGGCTTTCATCGAGTTGATGAAGTCGCCGCCGGCGTTCGCCAGGCCCAGCACCTGGGCCTTGGACGCTTGCGCCTGCAGCAGGAAGGACGAGAAGTCGGAAGCGCCCAGCGGATGCTTCACGCTGCCGAGCACGGAGCCGCCGTTGGCCTTGATGACGTCGGTCGTGTCCTTTTCCAGCGACTGGCCGAAGGCGTAGTCGGCGGTCAGGAAGTACCAGGACTTGCCGCCCTGCTTGACCATGGCGCCGCCGGTGCCGCGCGCCAGCGCCACGGTGTCGTAGGCGTAGTGCACGGTGTAGGGCGAGCATTCCTCGTTCGTCAGGCGGGCCGAGCCGGCGCCGATGGCGATGAAGACTTTCTTCTTCTCCGCCGCCACCTTGGCCATGGCCAGGCTGGCGCCGGAGTTGGTGCCGCCGATCAGCATGTCGACGCCTTCGCGGTCGAACCATTCGCGCGCCTTGCTGGCGGCGATATCGGCCTTGTTCTGGTGGTCGGCGACGATGAACTGGACTTTCTTGCCGTTCACTTCGCCCTTCATGTCGGCGATCGCCATGCGCACGGCTTCGGCGCCGCCGTTGCCGTCGATGTCGGCGTACACGCCCGACAGGTCGGTGAGCAGGCCGATCTTGATGGTATCGCCCGAGATCTGGGCCTGGGCCGGGATCGACAGGCAGGCGGCCGCGGCGGTGGCGGCAATGGCGGTGGCAATGGCGGTGCGTTTCATGGGTCGTCTCCGTTTTAAAAAGTGGTTGTTGTTCATACGCCGAGCAGTTCGGTCAGCTCGGGCATGCTGGCCTTCAGTTCGTCCGCGCGGATTGTTTTCACGATTTGCCCGTGTTCCATTACATAGAAGCGCTCCGCCAGCGGCGCCGCGAAGCGGAAGTTCTGTTCCACCATCACGATCGTGTAGCCCTTCGCTTTCAGGGTCGTGATCATGCGCGCCAGGGTCTGCACGATGACGGGCGCCAGGCCTTCCGAGATCTCGTCCAGCAGCAGGAGCCGCGCGCCGGTGCGCAGGATGCGCGCCACCGCCAGCATCTGCTGCTCGCCGCCCGACAGCCGCGTACCCTGGCTGTTGCGGCGCTCGTACAGGTTGGGGAACATCTCGTAGATCTCGTCCAGCGACATGCCGCCGCCCTTGCCCTTGGACGAAGCCAGCACGGGCGGGAGCAGCAGGTTTTCCTCGGTCGACAGCGAGGAAAAGATGCCCCGCTCTTCCGGGCAGTAACCGATGCCCAGGTGCGCGATCTTGTAGGTCGGCAGGTGGATCGCTTCGACGCCGTGGATGCGGATCGAGCCGCGCCGGGTCCCGGTCAGGCCCATGATGGCGCGCAGCGTGGTGGTGCGGCCGGCGCCGTTGCGTCCCAGCAGGGTCACGACCTCGCCCTCGTCGACCGAAAAGCCGACGTCGTGCAGGATGTGCGATTCGCCGTACCAGGCTTGCAGATGCTGGATTTCGAGTGCCGCCGCCATCAGTGCGCTCCTTCCAGCGGCGCTTCGGTGCCCATATAGGCTTCTATCACCTGCGGGTTGGTGGAGACCTCGGCATACGTGCCCTCGGCCAGGATGGCGCCGCGCTGCAGGACCGAAATGCGATCGCAGATGCCGGACACCACGTTCATATTGTGCTCGACCATCAGGATGGTGCGCCCGGCCGAGACTTTTTTGATCAGTTCGGTCACGCGGTGCACGTCTTCGTGGCCCATGCCCTGGGTCGGTTCGTCGAGCAGCATCAGTTCCGGCTCCATGCCCAGGGTGGTGGCGATCTCGAGCGCGCGCTTGCGCCCGTACGGCAGGTCGGCGGTCAGCATGCCGGCAAAGCTGCCGAGGTCGACCTCTTCCAGCAAGGCCATCGCCCGCTCGTTCAGGCGGTCGAGCGTCTGCTCGCTGCGCCAGAAATGAAAATCCGTGCCCAGCGCACGCTGCAGGCCGATGCGCACGTTCTGCAGCACCGTCAGGTGCGGGAACACGGCCGAAATCTGGAAGGAACGAATGATGCCCATGCGGGCGATCTGGGCCGGTTTCGCGCCCGAGATGTCGCGCCCATTGAACAGGATCTGGCCCGAGGATGGCACCAGGAACTTGGTCAGCAGGTTGAAGCAGGTGGTCTTGCCGGCGCCATTCGGGCCGATCAGGGCGTGGATATGCCCACGCTGCACCTGCAGGTCCACGTTGCTGACGGCAGTGAATCCCTTGAATTCCTTCGTCAGCTTGCGTGTCTCAAGAATGACGTCCGCCATTGCGTCTCCATTGTTTCCAAATCTTACACACTTTTAGGTTTCGCCACGATACAACACATCCCTTATACAGGTGTCCGTGTTGCGTGCTGCGCTAACGCAAACCCGTTGTGCATTTTTGCCCAGCCGGGCACTAGTTTTTCTGTTCCACGATCAGGCGCGCCGTTTTCTCGGCAATCATCAGGGTCGGCGAATTCGTGTTGCCCGAGGTAATGAAAGGCATGATGGAGGCATCGACCACGCGCAGTCCACGCACGCCTTTGACGCGCAATTCGCTGTCGACCACGGCCATCGGATCGTCCGGCTTGCCCATCCGGCAGGTGCCGACCGGGTGGAAAATCGTGGTGCCAATCAGGCTGGCGGCCTCGGCCAGCTCCTCGTCGGTGCGGTAATGCGGGCCCGGCTTGAATTCCTCGGGCCGGTACTTCGCCAGCGCGGGAGACGCGACGATGCGGCGCGTCAGCGCCAGTGCATGGGCCGCCACCTGCTTGTCTTCAGGCGTGCTGAGGTAGTTCGGCGTGATTTTCGGCGGCGCGTAGCTGTCGTTCGAGGCGATGCGCACATGGCCGCGCGAGGTCGGGCGCAGGTTGCAGACGCTGGCCGTGAAGGCCGGGAAGCCGTGCAGCGGGTCGCCGAATTTTTCCAGCGACAGCGGCTGTACGTGGTACTGCAGGTTGGGCGTGGCCTGGCTGTCGTCGGAACGGGCGAAGGCGCCCAGCTGGGACGGCGCCATCGACATCGGCCCGCTCTGGAACAGCATGTATTGCAGTCCGATCTTGGCCTTGCCGAACCAGTTCGCCGCCGTCGTATTCAGCGACGGCGCCCCGGTGATGCGGTAGACCATCCGCAGCTGCAGGTGATCCTGCAGGTTTTCGCCCACGCCCGGGGAATCGACCAGCGGCGCAATGCCGTGGCGGGCCAGGCTGGCGGCCGGGCCGATGCCGGACAGCTGCAGGATGGCCGGCGAGCCGATCGCGCCGGCGGCCAGCAGGGTTTCGCGGCGCGCCGTGGCGGTGAAGGCGCGGCTGCCGCCCGTGAATTGCACGCCGCGGCAAACCTTGCCCTGCTCGGTCGCCTCGATCAGCAGTTTTTCGACATGGCAGCCGGTCATGATGGTCAGATTCGGCCGCTGCGACGCGGGTTTCAGGAAAGCCTTGGCGGTGTTCAGGCGGATGCCGCGGCGCTGGTTGACCTCGAAATAGGCACAGCCGGCGTTGTCCCCGCCGTTGAAATCCTCGATTTTCGGGATGCCGTTCTGGCCGGCGGCCTCGCGGAAGGCGTCCAGGATTTCCCAGGACAGGCGCTGGCGCTCGACTCGCCATTCGCCGCCGCTGCCGTGGACGGCGCTTTCGCCCCCATGGTGGTCTTCGCTCTGCCGGAACAAAGGCAGCACCTGGTCCCAGCGCCAGGACGGATCGCCGCTGACTTCGGCCCAGCGGTCGTAGTCGCTGGCCTGGCCGCGCATGTAGATCATGCCGTTGATCGAGGAAGAACCGCCCAGCACCTTGCCGCGCGGGTAGATCAGCGCGCGGCCGGCGAGGCCCGGATCGGCTTCGGTGCGGAACAGCCAGTCGGTTCGGGGATTGTCGATGCAGTAGAGATAGCCGACCGGGATGTGGATCCACAGGTAATCGTCCTTGCCGCCGGCCTCGATCAGCAATACCTGGACATCCGGCTTGCGGGTCAGGCGATTCGCCAGCACGCAACCGGAAGTGCCGGCGCCCACGATGATGTAGTCGTATTCCCCTGCCGATTCCACGCTGCCCCTCCATATCACACGGTTGATGCTTCGCTCCAGCAAGCTTACCAGATCGTCAAGGCTTCGTGACTGTGGATAAGCTTTTGCATATCCACAGGTACCGATTGTGCGAAAACCGGACTTTTCGCACAGCGCGATTTTTTATCCATTTTTTCCACCAGGCACATACAAGGCAAGCCCACCGGCTTATGCGGACCGTAAACGATTGATCTTGTGGACAAAACCCGGCTTATCCACAGATGAGCACCTCCGTTAACTACTACCACTATTCTGTAAACAAGCTATTGCTTGTAAACCCGACGACCTTCTTGAAAACTGCGGCCTCGCCGAAAAAAAATTTTCGACTCCGGTCGGGCTGGCGCCCCGTGAAAGCCTGCGGCTTCGACGGCAATCCTCGACAAGCGATGAGGAAAGGCCGATCGCATCCCTGCCGGCCTGCCTGCTGCGCAAAATTTTTCGGCTCCGGCAAGGCCGCCAGCCTGGCCAACACCGCGACCTCGACCCTGCCGCAGGTCCTGTCTGTGGACAAACCCATGCATATCCACAGGATCGAATGTGCGAAACCGCGCGACTTGGCCACAGCCGTTTTTTTGTCCAGTTTCAGTCCCCGCCAGACGCAAGCCTTGTTCAGCAGATTGAAACGCAGGTAAACCCTTGAGCTTGTGGAGAAAATCCGGCTTATCCACAGAAGCGCAGGCGTTTACTATCACTACCAATTTATATATCTATCTAAATTAACTAACACAAGGAAGCGGCTTCGCGTGGAAAAACCGGAACACCGGTCACGAAAGCAACCGCGAACACGAATGCGAACGCGAACGCGAACGTAGTCGATGTCGAGCCAACACTGCTCGACCGTTTTTTTGTCTTCAGGAAGAAAGTGGAAACGCCGAGACCGGCGCAAGGAAGGACGACAACTTCTTGCTGACAGCCGTTCGTATGCAAAACAGGCAAGTTCGGTCACGCCTAGAACACCAGGCAGCCGCCAAAACGCCTGCTGAACCGCTTCGTCTGTGGAAAAACGCCTGCATATCCACAGCAGCAAATGTGCAGAAGCCAGTTTTTTGCTGGCCAAACCGTTTTTGTCCAAGATCGATTCAGCTTGGATACAATGCTTTTCCAGCTCATCCGGCAGCACGTAAACCGTTGACGCTGTAGACAAATCTCGTCTTATCCACAGCAGAACCGTCGTTTACTATCTACTACCAGTTTTTATATACATCTTGTTTTATTAAAACACTGGGCAGCAAAACCGCCGCAAACCCGGCTTCCAGGCCATCCAGGACAGAAAAAACATGCGATTAGGGATCATCAGTGCCTTGCACGAAGAACAGCAGGGGCTCGTAGAGGCCATGCAGAGGCCCTACAAGCTCATCCATGGCATGCGCGAGTACTGGGCAGGAAAGCTCTGGGAAATCGACGCTGTGTGCGTTTTATCGCGTATAGGCAAGGTTGCAGCCGCCATGACAGCCACCACGCTTGTGGAGAAGTTCGGAGTTACGCACATCCTGTTTACGGGTGTGGCCGGCTCTGGCGACGCATCGGTGCGTGTCGGCGACGTCGTGGTGGCGGATTTCCTGGTCCAGCACGATATGGATGCGAGCCCGCTGTTTCCGCGCCATGAAGTGCCGCTGACCGGCCTGAGCCATTTTGCGAGCGACCGCCAGATGACCCTGGAACTCAGCTACGCCGCCCAGCGTTTCCTCGAGCTGGAGCTCCTCGATGCCGTCGATGCCCAGGAAAGGGCCCTGTTCGCGCTGCAGGCGCCGCGCGTGCATCGAGGCCTGGTCGGCAGCGGCGACCAGTTCGTCAGCCACAGGGACCGCATCCGGGCCCTTGGCGAGGCTTTACCGGGGCTGCTGGCGGTGGAAATGGAAGGCGCCGCGGTGGCGCAGGTGTGTTTCGAGCTGGGGATCCCGTTCGGCGTGATCCGCACGATTTCCGACAACGCCAATGAAAACGCGGCCACCGACTTCATGCGCTTCGTGAAGTCGGTGGCCGCGCGCTATGCCTTTCATATCGTCAGGCAGTTCTGTTTGCAGGCCTCGAATCAGCCCAGCATCGAATCGGCCGGCACGTAGTCGTAGCCCAAGTCCTTCGCCACGGCCGCATAAGTGACCTTGCCCTGGCAGACGTTCAGGCCATTCTTGAGGTGCGGATCGTCGCGCAGGGCCTGCCGCCAGCCTTTGGTCGCCAGTGCGACGGCATGGCCGATGGTGGCGTTGTTCAGGGCAAAGGTCGAGGTACGGGCCACCGCGCCCGGCATGTTCGCCACGCAGTAGTGCACCACGCCGTCGACCACGAAGGTCGGATCGGCGTGCGTGGTCGCGTGCGAGGTTTCGAAGCAGCCGCCCTGGTCGATCGCGACGTCGACCACCACCGCGCCCTTCTTCATGCGCGACACCATGGCGCGGGTCACCAGCTTCGGCGCCGCCGCGCCCGGCACCAGCACGCCGCCGATCACCAGGTCGGCCGACAGCACCGCTTCCTCGATCGCGTGTCCGTTCGAGTACAGGGTCGAGATCCGGTTGCCGTAGACCAGGTCGAGCTGGCGCAGGCGGTCCACGTTCTTGTCCAGCACGGTGACGCGGGCGCCGGTGCCGACCGCCATCTGCAGCGCATTCGTGCCGACCACGCCGGCGCCGATGATCACCACGTGGCCCGGCGCCACGCCCGGCACGCCGCCCAGCAGCAGGCCCATGCCGCCCTTCGATTTTTCCAGGTGGCTGGCGCCGGCCTGGATCGACATCCGCCCCGCCACCTCGCTCATCGGCGCCAGCAGCGGCAGTCCGCCGCCCGGGCCGGTGATGGTTTCGTAGGCAATGCAGATGGCGCCGGATTTCACCAAGGCCGCGGTCTGTTCCGGGTCCGGCGCCAGGTGCAGGTAGGTGTACAGGACCTGGCCTTCGCGCAGCATCGCGCATTCCTGTGGCTGCGGCTCCTTGACCTTCACGATCATGTCGGCGCGCTCGAAGATTTCCTTCGCGCCGGCGGCGATGGTGGCGCCCGCCGCGATGTATTGTTCGTCGGATAAACCGATCTCGGCCCCGGCGCCGGTTTGCACCAGCACCTGGTGTCCGCGCGCCACCAGTTCGTGGACGCTGGGCGGGGTCAGGCCGACCCGGTATTCATGGTTTTTGATTTCTTTCGGAACGCCTACTAGCATGTTTGTCTCCAAGTTGAACAACTTAAACGACTGCTCATGTGAAAACCGGGGCATGTGCCCCGGTCATTTCTTCTTATGATTACAAGCCCAGCGTCATCAGGCTTGCGTTACCGCCAGCCGCGGTCGTGTTGACGCACACGGCGCGTTCGGCCACCAGCCGCCACAGGGCGACCGGCTCATCCGGCTGGGTATCGACGATGCCGACGATGGCGCCGGTGCGGGCCGCCAGTTTCGCCTGCAGGTTTCCTTTCACACCGCGTTCGACCATGGCCATGTGGATCTCCAGGCTGTCCAGCTCGGCTTCGCCGATGAAGCGCACGTGCTCCTTGACCTCCGCCGGCAGGCTGCCCAGCACCTGGTCGCGCGAATCCGCGAGTACCAGGGCGCGGTTGCCGGTGACCAGCACCGCCGCCAGCTGGTTCAGCAGGCCCTTGGCGCCGGTCGCTGCGCACAGGATGGCGCCGCGCGGTACGAAGCCGAGTGTATTGCGTTCGCCCGTCGGACCCGGCAGCTCGAGCCTGATGCCGTCCAGCGTGGTGGTCGCGTACTGCTCGGCCAGCACCGCCACGTCGCCATGGCCATTGCCCTGCGCCCAGCCCATCAGGGCGTCCAGCGCCGGATTGCTCTGGCGCGCATGTTGCAGCAGCGGAGCAGCATCTTTTTGCAGGCGCTTCAGGTAGAGCGGACCGCCGGCTTTCGGACCGGTGCCCGATTTGCCTTCTCCGCCGAAGGGCTGCACGCCGACCACGGCGCCGACGATGTTGCGGTTCACGTAGATGTTGCCGACATGGGCGCGCGAGACGATGAAATCGATGGTTTCGTCGATGCGCGAGTGCACGCCCAGGGTCAGGCCGTAGCCGGTACCGTTGATGGTGTCGATCACCTTGGCCAGGTCGGCACGGCGGTAGCGCACGATGTGCAGCACCGGGCCGAAGACTTCGCGTTGCAGTTCCGCCATCGAGCCGATTTCCAGCACGGTCGGCGGCACGAAAGTACCCTGGGCGTCCAGCGCGGCCGGCAGTTCCAGTGCGAAATATTGCTTGGCGCTGGCCTTCGTGCGCTCGATGTGGGCCAGCAGGTTCTGCTGCGCTTCACGGTCGATGACGGGGCCGATGTCCGTGGCCAGGCGGTCCGGCACGCCCACGCGCAGCTCCTGCATCGCGCCCTTCAGCATCTTGATGGTTTTATCCGCGATGTCTTCCTGCAGGAACAGCACGCGCAGGGCCGAGCAGCGCTGGCCGGCGCTGTCGAAGGCGGACGACAGCACGTCCTGCACCACCTGCTCAGGCAGCGCCGAGGAGTCCACGATCAGGGCGTTCTGGCCGCCGGTTTCGGCAATCAGGGGAATGTCATAGCCTTCTTCGGCCGCGCGCTTTGCCAGCGTACGGTTGATCAATTGGGCCACTTCGGTCGAACCGGTGAAAATCACGGCCTTGACGCGCGGGTCGGCGGTGAGCGCGGCGCCCACGGTTTCGCCGCGGCCCGGCAGCAGCTGCAGCACGCCGGCCGGCACGCCGGCTTCGTGGAACAGCTGCACGGCGCGGTGGGCGATCAGCGGGGTCTGCTCGGCCGGCTTGGCCAGCACGACGTTGCCGGCGGCCAGCGCAGCGGCTACCTGGCCCGTGAAGATCGCCAGCGGGAAGTTCCACGGGCTGATGCAGGTCACCGCGCCGAGGGCGTCCGCATCGCCGCCGATACGGGTTTCTTCCGCGTAGTAGCGCAGGAAGTCGACCGCCTCGCGGATCTCGGCGATCGCGTTCGGCAGCGATTTGCCGGCTTCGCGCACGGCCAGGGCCATCAATTCAGCCATGTGCTGCTCGAACAGGTCGCCGACCCTGGCGACGATGTCGGCGCGGCCGGCCGCGCCCAGGCCTTCCCAGTTCGCAAACGCGTTGGCGGCGGCCTGCAGCGCGGTGTCGACGTCGGCGACCGTCGCTTCGGTCACTTGGCCGACGATATCGGCCGATTGCGCCGGATTGATCACGTTGACGGCGCCCACGGCCTCCAGGGGACCATCGACCAGCGGCGCGGCCAGGTAGTGGCGCGGGGCGGCGAGTTCGTCGCCCAGCTTGCGCAGCACGTCTTCGTTGGCCAGGTCGAGGCCGGCGGAGTTCTTGCGGCCGTCGCCGTACAGGTCCAGCGGCAGCGGAATGCGCGGGTGCGGCAGGCACTTGGCGGCGCGCGCCTGCGCGAAGGGATCGGCCAGCAGGGTGTCGATCGGCACGCTTTCGTCGACGATCTGGTTCACGAACGAGGAGTTGGCGCCGTTTTCCAGCAGGCGGCGCACCAGGTAGGCCAGCAGGGTCTCGTGCGAGCCGACCGGCGCGTAGATGCGGCAGGCTTTACCGAGCTTGTCGGCGCCCACGACCTGGTCGTACAGCGTTTCTCCCATGCCGTGCAGGCACTGGAATTCGTAGTTGTCCACCGCGTCGGCCTTGGCCCAGGTGTAGATCACCGACAGGGTGTGCGCGTTGTGGGTCGCGAACTGGGCGTAGATGACGTCGGTGGCGGCCAGCAGTTTTTTCGCGCAGGTGAGGTAGGAAACGTCGGTGTACACCTTGCGCGTGTAGACCGGGTAGCCGGGCAGGCCGTCGACCTGGGCGCGCTTGATCTCGGCATCCCAGTAGGCGCCTTTGACGAGACGCACCATGAACTTGCGGCCGCTGCGGCGCGCGAGGTCGACCACGTAGTCGATCACGAAGGGGCAGCGCTTCTGGTACGCCTGCACCACCAGGCCGATGCCCTCGAAACCGGCCAGCTCCTCGTCGAAGGCCAGCGCTTCCAGCATGTCGAGCGAGATTTCCAGGCGGTCGGCTTCCTCGGCGTCGATATTGATGCCGATGTCGTACTGCTTGGCCAGCAAGACCAGCTTGCGCACGCGCGGCAGCAGTTCGCCCATCACGCGCGCGTACTGGGCGCGGCTGTAGCGCGGATGCAGGGCCGACAGCTTGATCGAGATGCCCGGGCCGTCCTTGATGCCGCGGCCGTCCGAGGCGCGGCCGATCGCGTGGATCGCGGCTTCGTAGGAAGCGTAGTAATTCTCCGCATCCGCCTCCGTCAGGGCGGCTTCGCCCAGCATGTCGTAGGAATAGCGGTAGCCGCGGGTCTCATTGTCGCGGCTGTTCTTCAGCGCTTCGGCGATGGTCTGGCCGGTCACGAACTGGTTGCCGAGCATGCGCATGGCCATGTCGACGCCCTTGCGGATCAGCGGCTCGCCGCCCTTCGCGATGATGCGGGTCAGCGCCGCGCCCAGGCCCTTTTCGCTGCTGGACGACACCAGCTTGCCGGTGATCAGCAGGCCCCAGGTGGCGGCGTTCACGAACAGCGACGGCGATTCGCCCAGGTGTTTCTTCCAGTCGCCCCTGCTGATCTTGTCGGCGATCAGGCGGTCGGCGGTGTCGGAGTCCGGGATGCGCAGCAGGGCTTCGGCCAGGCACATCAGGGCCACGCCCTCTTCCGACGACAGCGAGAATTCGTGCATCAGGGCGTCCACGCCCGAGGAGCGGGTGCGTTTTTCGCGCACGGCCGAGACCAGGCGGTGCGCCAGCGCATGGGCGTCGCCGGAGGCGGCGGCGCCTTGCGCCAGCAGCCATTCGACGGCCGCGGTTTCGTCGCGGCGGTAGGCGGCGGTGATCGCGGCGCGCAGCGGCGTCTGCTCGCGCCTGGTTTCGGCCTGCAGGGCGTCGAAGGGAACGAAGGTGATGGCCGGGGTGGCGGCAATGTTCATGGAAGCTTGATCAAAAAGGTAAAAGTCGGCGTATAGGCCGCATTTAGACATGACACCGCGCCGCCCATCGGTGATGGCCGGCGCAGGCAAATATGTGAATACATGAATTCGATTGTAGAGGGAAATCTTCTGGATTAATTCTGTTTTTACAGAAGACTAGCAATAGATAGTTTTTGGTGAGAGAATTTCACCAAATAATATTTATAGTGGAGAGAGAAAAACATGCTGGACAAGATCAGCAAGAAAATCCTTGCCGAGCTGCAGAACGACGGGCGTATCAGCAACGTCGAACTGGCCGCACGCGTCAACCTGTCGCCCGCGGCCTGCCTGGAACGCGTGCGCAAGCTGCACGAGTCCGGCTACATCATGGGTTACACGGCCCAGCTGAATCCCGTGCTGCTGGATGTGTCGCTGCTGGTGTTCATTGAAGTGGTGCTGGACCGCACTACCCCGGAAGTCTTCGACGCCTTTAAACAGAGCGTCCAGTTGATCCCCGAAGTGCTGGAGTGCCACATGGTGGCCGGCGGTTTCGACTACCTGGTCAAGGCGCGGGTGAAGGATATGGCGGCTTACCGGGAATTCCTTGGTAAAACCTTGCTGCAGAAGGGGGTGCGGGAGACGCACACTTATGCGGTGATGGAAGAAGTGAAGAACACCACCAAGCTGCCTATCAAGTAAGCAAATATCGTTTGCTGAAAAACCGTCGTCCCCGCGGAGGCGGGGACTCAAGTTCTGCGTGAGCTATCGAAACGCAGGCAAACTTGGGTCCCCGCCTTCGCGGGGACGACGTTGTTTTAATTCGCGGTTCCTCCGCCTTACGCAATCTTTTCCATCTTCTCGGTCATCTCCGACTTCTGCGGCAGCGTCTTCTGCGCCGCCACCGACAAGTGCTCGAGGTTCTCGCGCAGCCAGCGGTGGGCCGGGCTGCGGCCGTCGCGTTCGTGCCAGAGCATGTCCAGGTGCACGGCCGGCAGCTGGAACGGCAGTTCGCGCCAGACCAGGGAGTCGGCGGCGCCGGTCGAGGCGATCAGGTGGCGCGGCAGCACCGTCACCAGGTCCGAGTTCGCGACCACCCGGCCGGCGGTGAAGAACTGGTTCACGGTCAGCAGGATGCGGCGCTCGCGGCCGAGCTGGGCCAGGGCTTCGTCGACCAGGCCGTGGGCGCGGCCCGAGAAGCTCACCAGCAGGTGGTCCGCCTTGCAGTAGCTGTCCAGGTCCAGCTTGCCCTGGGCCAGCGGGTGGTTCTTGCGCATCACCGCCACATACTCGCCCGAATACAGGCGCTCGTGGCGGATCGGCGAGCCGGTTTCGTACGACAACTGGGCCGCCACGCCGGGGAAGAAGCCGACCGCCAGGTCGATGTCGCCGCGCAGCAGCATCGGCCGCGGTTCGCGCGTGGTCAGCGGCACCATGCGGATATTCACGCCCGGCGCCTCCTTTTCGATCGAACGCACCAGCGACGGCAGCCACAGCGCGGCCGTCGCGTCGGCCATCGCCAGGCGGAAGGTGGCCTGGGCCTTCGATACGTCGAAGGTTTCCGGCATCACGGCCGCTTCCAGCGCGGCCAGGGCCTGGCGCACGGACGGCCACAGCGCCTCGGCGCGCGGCGTCGGTTTCACGCCGTAGGCGGTGCGGATCAGGAGCTCGTCGCCGAGGCTTTCGCGCAGGCGCTTGATGGCATTCGACACCGCCGGCTGGGTCATCGCCAGGTGGCCGGCGGCGCGGGTCAGGTTTTGCTCGGTCATGACGGCGTCGAAGACGCGGAGCAGGTTCAGGTCAAGCGTGAGAAAGCTCATGGGGTCTGTTGGGGGCTGCGTTTTGTAGTGTCTTCAAGTGTACCCTATTTCCATTCACAATCAATATAAGAACTATCATCAAGCGTGATTAGATTTATATGTTGCGTTGCACTATAGTTACATGGAACCTTAACATTAAACATGCCTTAAGCTTAATTCAGCCTTAATCCAGCCATGTCTTTCACTGCCACCCTGTTCCAGTTACCGATGACGGCGATGCCGTTCATGCAGCTCTTTACCAGCATGGTCGAGCTGATCCTGCTGGGCGGCCTGTTGATGTTCTTCCGTCCCCTCCTGATCGGCATCGCCCGTGCGCTGGTGCTGGTGGTGCGCCCCCGTCCGACCAAGGACGAGCTGGCCGCACGCCGCAAGCTGCGCCTGGCGGAGCAGGCCAAGGCGGCCGTCACCGCTGCCACCAAGGTGCGCGCGCTGCATTCCTGATCCAGATTCACCGTCTTTCTCCTTGAACGGCGCCCGGATATCCGGCGCCGTTTTTTTCGTCCTTTCGATCCCTTTACCCCTGTTTGCCCTGCCCGCGCTGAGCGGGAATGACGAATTGTCGTCGACTTCCGGTCGCTCCGGTTTTCTGGGGATTTTTCAAGCTATCGATTTAACATTTAGTCGATATCGTATACAGAATGCATAAATTCGATTATCCATACCAATGCGAGATGCACGATTATTGATGAGTTTTAGGCGGAAATTGAGGGTAGTAGGGATTTTCTGTATCGCCCAATGCAGCGTCCGGCAAAAGCCGTCAAGGTGACGTTAGGAAGTGCATGAACGATGCAGATCACTGACTATTATAGATGGGTTGGCCGCACGAAGAGCGAAGTTCAAATAAAGTTACCATGCATGGATGAGTTATCGTTACTTCGATCGTATCGAATGCAGGCGCCGCCAGAGCCTTCGGCCGGGCGCCTGGGGTCCGGCTCCATCCGAAAAATCGGCGGATGCGCAGTCAAAAAACGAGGGCGAAAAAAAACGCGGCTGCCGGTTGCCCGGGGCCGCGTCAAACCAGGAGCTTGAGAGAGAATTACCTGGTCTCGCCGAGCAGGGCCGGCTTCAGGGAGCGGTCGACCGGCTTGTCGCCCAGCCAGATGCGCAGAATGGCGTTATAGAAATTGATATCGGGGATGGGTTCGCCCAGCTTCTTGCCGTTCAGCTCGGCCTGGGTACCGGTGCCCGGGATCCAGTCGAGGTGCAGCACGTCGCCTTTCTTGATGGCGTCGACCGAGGCGAACAGCTCGCCCATCCTGCCGATCTGGGACACGATCTTCTGCTTCTCGGACTTGTCCAGGTTTTCGTTCAGGCCATCCATGAAGGCCTTGCCGAACTCTTCCGACGTGAGGTCGCGTGCCATCTGCAGGGTCACGCGGCGCGGACCTTCCTGCTTCAGGACATCGGCCACCGAGGTTTTCTTTTCCGTCAGATAGAGGCCGGCGGCATACACCTTGAACACCAGCTTGGTGCGCATGCCGGCGCCGTTCAGTTTCAGCTCCTTGCCGGCGACCTTGGCCGTGTCGTCGAACTTGTAGCCGTTGACGTCGACCGATGCCTGGGCCGGCAGGCTGACGGCGGCGGCCAGCAGGGCGCCGGCCATCATGCCCTTGATGACGAGCCTGCGGGCAAAGGTGCTGTTGAAGGTGGAAGTCATGTGTTTCTCCTCAGGAATGAACTGTTGTGATGGTAATCAGTAGCGCAGCGCCAGCCAGGATGCGCTTTGCGGCAGGCTTGGTTCTTGCGCCACGGCCTGGCCGAGCGCGAAGACGTTGACCGCGCGCGCCAGCCGCGCCGCCTGGTCCTGCATCGCCGCCGCTGCCGCAGCCGCCTGCTCGACCAGCGCCGCGTTCTGTTGCGTAGTCTGGTCCATGTCGACGATGGTCCGGCTGACCTGGGCGATACCGGCGCTCTGTTCCACGCTGGCGGCCGTGATTCCTCCCATGATCTCGGTCACGCGGCGCACGCTCTCGACCACCTCGGCCATCGTCACGCCGGCCTGCTCGACCAAATTGCTGCCTTCATGCACTTTATCCACAGAATCGCTGATCAGCAACTTGATCTCTTTCGCCGCCGCCGAACGCTGCGCCAGGTTGCGCACTTCCGACGCCACGACGGCAAAGCCGCGTCCCTGCTCGCCCGCGCGCGCGGCCTCGACCTCGGCATTCAGGGCCAGGATGTTCGTCTGGCAGGCCAGGCGCTGGCCGATCCGCATGTTTCTCAGCATGTTGTCTCCCGGTCCCGCCAAATAGTATGAGCGTGCTATTTTTTGATAATAAATATAGCACCAACTTATTTGCCAAAACTAAATAATCGAACCTATTTCGATGCTGCGGGCGCACAAGTGGCCATCGGCGGGCGCGGCGGCCGGCGAAGGCGAACAGCCGCCACGGCGCAGTGTTGCGCCGGTAGCGGTATGGAAGAGCGGCGGAAAGAGGTGATACGGGCCGTCCTGGCGGACGGTCAGGCCGCCTTGGCGGCGGTCAGCTTTTCGTACTTGGCCTGGAGTTCTTCGCGGGTTTCGCGCCACTCCGGATTGAAGGGGATGCAGGCGACCGGGCACAGTGCCACGCACTGCGGTTCGTCGAAGTGGCCGACGCATTCGGTGCACTTGTGCGGGTCGATCTCGTAGAACTCCGCGCCCATCGAGATCGCTTCGTTCGGGCACTCGGGCTCGCACACGTCGCAATTGATGCAGTCGTCGGTAATCAGCAAAGCCATTTTTTTACAACCTGGTTGAAGTTCAGGCCTTCGGCGCGGCGGCCATGGCGGCGATTTTCTTCTGCAGCCAGCGGTCGACCGAAGGGAACACGAATTTGGAGACGTCGCCGCCCAGCATGGCGATCTCGCGCACGATGGTACCGGAGATGAACTGGTACTGGTCGGACGGGGTCAGGAACAGGGTCTCGACGTCGGGCAGCAGGTAGCGGTTCATGCCGGCCATCTGGAACTCGTACTCGAAGTCGGATACGGCGCGCAGGCCGCGCACGATCACGCGCGCATCGTGCTGGCGCACGAAATCCTTGAGCAGGCCGGAAAAACTCTCGACCTTCACGTTCGGATAATGACCGAGCACTTCGTTGGCGATTTCCAGGCGTTCGTCGAGCGAAAAGAACGGTTTCTTGTTCTTGCTGTCGGCGACACCGACGACCAGGGTGTCGAACAGACCCGATGCGCGACGCACCAAATCCTCGTGACCGCGGGTCAGCGGATCGAACGTACCTGGATAAACGGCTACAACCATTGCGGCTCCCTGGAGAATGCACCTGAATAAGCGCGCATTATGCCTGAAAATTCGGCAGCCGCCCCGGTGTGGGGCAGGTTTTGCGGTTTTTTAGTGCAACTTCAGCAGGTGAAAGTGGACCATGCCGGCTTTATCGCCACGCACCAGTTGCCACGGCGATAACCACTCGGGCGTACCGCCCTCCTCGCCTTCGGCAAACGGCAGGGCCGCACCCGACTCGGCATATACCAGGCCGCCTTCCTTCAGCAGGCCGGCGCAGAGCGGCAGCGCCTGGCTCAGGAAATCCTGTTGATAAGGCGGATCGAGGAAGATCAGGTCGAAGCGCTGGCCGCGCTGGGCCAGGTCGCGCGCGACGGCAAGCGCATCGGCGCGCAAGACCTTGACGTTGTCGGCTTTCAGTTTTTCCTTGATGGTTTCGAGCTGGCGCACCACCGGGCCGAGGGTATCGATCATGGTGACGGAGCGTACGCCGCGGCTGGCCGCTTCGAAGCCGAGGGCGCCGCTGCCGGCGAACAGGTCGAGGCAGTCGAGGCTGCCCCAGTCGCCATCGACCTGGTGCCTGATCCAGTTGAACACGGTTTCGCGCACGCGGTCGGGGGTCGGGCGCAGGCCGAAGGCGTCGAGCACCGGCAAGGGGGTGCGTTTCCAGGCGCCGCCGATGATGCGGACTTGTTGCGGCGGGCCGGGACGGCGGGGGAAGGAGGGTTTGTGTGAGGACTTCTTTTGCATGGGCGGACTATACCACGCGTGCCTCGGCCTTATTTACCCTGCGCCAGCGCATTGAAATCGTTGATCCAGCCCTGCATCCGCTTCTGCGCATGCGCTTTCTGCTCCGGCGTGGTCAGCCTGATCGCCGTCAGGATGAACTTCGAGGTGTTATCCACATAGGCGTCGAAGAAGGCCTTGCGTTCCGGCGCTTCCATGCGGTCGAAGAAGTCGCGCAGCGTGTCGTGGATGGCCGACATGGTCTGTTCCTTGTTCAGCTTCTGGTCGTGCACGCGGCGCAGCAGGGACACGATCTTCTTCTGGCGCAGCATGCGTTCCTGCAGCCAGATTTCGTTGTCCAGCGGGCGCGCATCCGAGGCGCGGCGCAGCTGCGCTTCCTGGTCGCGGCTGAAGCCGCCGAACCACAGGGTCAACTGGTCCATCGCCTTCTTGAAGCGCGCCTTGTGCTGGTCTTCCACGCTGCCGCTCATGAATTCGCGGCGGAACTTGTCGTTATTCTTGGCGAATTTCTGTTCCATCTGGCCGATCTGGTCCGGCTTGATCGACATCGCGAGGTCGGCCAGCTCGGGCAACGCCTTGAAGGCCAGCAGCTCGGTACGCGCCTTGACGTCGCGGTAGTCGGACAGCAATTCGTCCTGGGTCACCGTGCCATCGCCCAGCTGGCGCTGCATCTTGGTCAGCAGGCCGGCGTAATCGCGCAGCTGGGTCGCACGGTGCCACTGGAACAGCTTGTCGATGTCTTTCTTGACCCAGTCGGACTGATCGCTATCCAGGTCGAGGTAAGCGTTCAACCACCAGTACAGCAGCGTATCGCCATGGTTGTACGTGAAGCGGATCGTGCTGCAACCTGCGGCAAGGACCATCAGCGCTATCAGAAACAGCAAGCGTGCGCGCTGGAACAAGGGTTGGGGCGTGTTAAACTTTTTCATATTTTTTAACAACTAATTCATTTGAGAACGGCATATGAACGTAGTCATCCTCGCCGCCGGCATGGGAAAGCGCATGCAATCCGCACTGCCAAAAGTCTTGCATCCACTGGCTGGGAAGCCGCTGTTGCAGCATGTCATCGACACGGCACGCAGCCTGAACCCGACTAAATTATGCGTAATTTACGGACACGGCGGCGCAGCGGTGCCGAGTGCGGTTCACGAATGGGGCATTGACGCAGGCATCGTCATCGACACCGCCCTGCAGCAGCCACAGCTGGGCACCGGCCATGCCGTGATGCAGGCCCTGCCCCAGGTCGACGAAAACGCGCCGACCCTGGTGCTGTACGGCGACGTGCCGCTGACCACCGCCGCCAGCCTGCAGCGCCTGGTCGAGGCGGCCGGCGACGACAAGCTGGCCATCCTGACCGTGGTGCAGGACAACCCCTTCGGCCTGGGCCGCATCATCCGCGAGAATGGCGAGATCGTGCGCATCGTCGAAGAGAAGGATGCCAGCGAAGAAGAGCGCGCGATCAAGGAAATCAACAGCGGCATCATGGTGATCCCGACCAAGCACCTGAACGGCTGGCTGGGCGCGCTGAAGAACAACAATGCGCAGGGCGAGTACTACCTGACCGACATCGTGGCCCAGGCGGTCGCCAACGGCGTGCCGGTCGTGTCGGCGCACCCGTCGGCCGAGTGGGAAGTCGCCGGCGTGAACAGCAAGGTGCAGTTGGCCGAACTCGAGCGCCGCCACCAGCTGAACATCGCGACTGCGCTGCTCGAGAAGGGCGTGCACCTGCTGGATCCGGCCCGCATCGACGTGCGCGGCGAACTGGTCTGCGGACGCGACGTCTCGATCGACGTCGGCTGTGTGTTCGAAGGCAAGGTGGAACTGGCCGACGGTGTGACGATCGGCGCCAACTGCGTGCTGGTGAATACCAGGATCGGCGCCGGCGCCAACATTAAACCTTTCTGCCACCTGGAAGACGCCGTGGTCGGCGACAAGTCGCAGATCGGTCCGTACGCGCGCCTGCGCCCGGGTACCGAACTGGCCGAAGATGTCCACATCGGTAACTTCGTCGAAGTGAAGAACAGCAAGATCGCGGCCCACAGCAAGGCCAACCACCTGGCCTATGTGGGCGATGCGGACGTCGGCTCGCGCGTGAACATCGGCGCCGGCACCATCACCTGTAACTACGACGGCGCGAACAAGTTCCGCACCGTTATCGAAGATGAAGCCTTCATCGGCAGCGATAGCCAGCTGGTGGCCCCGGTGCGGGTCGGCAAGGGTGCGACCCTGGGCGCCGGCACCACGCTGACCAAGGATGCGCCGGCCGGCAAGCTGACGATTTCCCGTCCGAAGCAGCTGACGATCGAGAACTGGACGCGTCCGGTCAAGAAGAAGTAATCCACCGGATAGGCACAGGCAGCCCACAGCAAAGCCACAGGATAAACACAGCCTGGTCCACCGGCTTTGCACAGGGATGCCAAGCGCTCATCCACACACATACCCACAAAGTCATCCACAGGCCCGCACGGTCATCCGGCGGGCCTGTTGTCTTGTTGGCGCTTGTTTTTGCGTGGATTTCTTCTCCGCGGCCGGCGCTGGCGGAAGCCGGATGGCTTATCAGGCCTCCAAGTTATCCACAGAGCATAGGGCAGCCGGGCAAGGAGATTGACGGTTCCGGCAGCGCGATCCGGCCGCCTGAAAACCCGGCCGGGTGGGCCGGCAGGCGACGCGGGGCTGCGTTACCGGCCGTCGCCTGATCTTGTCCACAGCCGCCTGTGGATGAGTTGTGTACTACCTGTGCGGAAGCAAAGTTTGCAGGTAAACATCTTATCCACGTTGTTCACAGCCCCCTGTGGATGACTTGTGCGTGAAGGGATGTTCAGACCAGGATGCGGGTTTCGAACTTGCTGCGGAAAGTCGAAAAATACGCTTTCACATTACGCACATTGCTGTGCGTGGTGAACAGGCGGTGCGCCAGCGCGTGGTAGGCCGGCATGTCGGCCACCTGCACCACCAGCACGAAGTCGGGACCGGGCGCGACCCGGTAGCACTGCAGCACGGCAGCCTCGTCCGCGACGGCGCGCTCGAATTCCTCCATGCGGTCGGCGGCCTGGACGTCCAGCGATATCTCGACGATGGCCGTCAGGCGCGCGCCGACCTTGTCTGGCGAGACGATCGCAACTTGCCGTTCGATAACACCGTTCGCGGTCAGCTGTTTGACACGCCGCAGGCAGGTTGGCTGGGACACGTGTACCAATTCCGCCAATTCCGCATTGGTGTGAGAAGCGTCAACTTGCAAGGTATTCAGGATGCGACGATCAAGATCGTCCAGGATTTCGGGTTCTGTCGACATTTTTCTAAAGTTTTATTCGATATTTGAAAGAATATTTCACGCCTACGTGGTCATGAAATAATCTATCAAAAGAGGCTGGATTTAGAAAGCTTATTTCATTGTGTCTACTCTACATTAGTGAAATCTGTTAATTTCCATTGGAGCCCATCATGTGCGGTATCGTCGGAGCAGTAGCCCAGCGCAATATCACCCCTATCCTGATCGAAGGTCTGAAGCGCCTTGAATACCGCGGCTACGATTCCTGCGGCGTTGCCCTGCACGTCGACGGCCGCCTGTCGCGTTCGCGCAGCACCTCGCGCGTGGCCGACCTCGAGTCCCAGATCAAGGAAACCGGCCTGCAGGGCTTTACCGGCATCGCCCACACCCGCTGGGCCACCCACGGCGCCCCGGCCACGCAGAACGCGCACCCGCACTTCTCGCCGACCGAAGAGAATGCTCGCATCGCCCTGGTCCACAACGGCATCATCGAGAACCACGACGAGCTGCGCCGCGAACTGACCGACCTGGGCTACAAGTTCACCAGCCAGACCGACACCGAAGTCATCGCCCACCTGGTTGACCACATGTACAACGGCGACCTGTTCGAAACCGTGCAGCAGGCCGTGAAGCGCCTGCACGGCGCCTACGCGATCGCCGTGTTCTGCCGCGAAGAGCCGCACCGCGTGGTGGCTGCGCGCCAGGGCTCGCCGCTGATCGTCGGCCTGGGCAAAGGCGAAAACTTCGTCGCCTCGGACGCGATGGCGCTGGCCGGCACCACCGACCAGATCATCTACCTGGAAGAAGGCGACGTGGTCGACCTGCAACTGGCCCGCTACTGGATCGTCGACGTCGAAGGCCGCCCGGCCGAGCGCGAAGTCAAGACCGTGCACGCCCACACCGGCGCCGCCGAGCTGGGCCCGTACCGCCACTACATGCAGAAGGAAATCTTCGAGCAGCCGCGCGTGGTCGGCGACACCCTCGAAGGCGTCACCGGCATCATGCCGGAACTGTTCGGCGACGAGGCCTTCCGCGTGTTCAAGGAAATCGACCGCGTGCTGATCCTGGCCTGCGGCACCAGCTACTACGCGGGCCTCACCGCCAAGTACTGGATCGAATCGGTGGCCAAGCTGCCGGTGAACGTCGAGATCGCCAGCGAATACCGTTATCGGGACAGCGTGCCGAACCCGCAGACCCTGGTCGTCACCATTTCGCAATCCGGCGAAACCGCCGACACCCTGGCCGCGCTGAAGCATGCGCGCAGCCTGGGCATGACCAATACCCTGACCATCTGCAACGTCAGCCACAGCGCCATGGTGCGCGAGTGCAAGCTGGCCTACATCACCCGCGCCGGCGTCGAAGTCGGCGTGGCCTCCACCAAGGCATTTACCACGCAGCTGGCTGCCCTGTTCCTGCTGACCCTGACGCTGGCGCAAGTGAATGGTCGCCTGAGCGACGAGGAAGAAGCGACTTACCTGAAGCAGATGCGCCACCTGCCGGTCGCGTTGAGCTCGGTGCTGGCGCTGGAGCCGCAAGTGATCGCCTGGGCCGAGGAATTCGCGCGCAAGGAAAACGCCCTGTTCCTGGGCCGCGGCATCCACTACCCGATCGCCCTGGAAGGCGCCTTGAAGCTGAAGGAAATCTCGTACATCCACGCCGAGGCCTATCCGGCAGGCGAGCTGAAGCATGGCCCGCTGGCCCTGGTGACCGAAGAGATGCCGGTGGTGACGATCGCCCCGAACGACGCCCTGCTGGAAAAGCTGAAGTCGAACATGCAGGAAGTGCGCGCCCGCGGCGGCCAGCTGTACGTGTTCGCCGACGTCGACACCCAGATCACCTCGGGCGACGGCCTCCACGTGATCCGCCTGCCGGAACACTACGGCCTGCTGTCGCCGATCCTGCACGTGGCGGCGCTGCAGCTGCTGGCGTACCACACGGCGCTGGCGCGCGGTACCGACGTCGACAAACCGCGTAACCTGGCGAAGTCGGTGACGGTGGAGTAAGGACAAGCTTTGGCCTTGGCGCCAGCCGACAAGGTCAAATCTCCCCTCCTGGCGCTTATTTCACGGCCGTGATGACGTAGTTACCGTTTTGCTGCACGATCTCGACGTCGACTTTCTTGCCGACCGAAAGCTTGTCGAACAGGGCCTTGTCCTTAACGGTAAAGCCCATCGTCATGGCTGGCCAGTTCAGGCTCTTGACCGGACCATGTGCGAGAGTCACGGTCCCCGCTGCCGGGTCGACGGATTTCACCGTGCCGACGGCCTCGTGGCGGGCCATCTTGCTCCCTTTGTTTGCCTGGTGCATGTCCATGCCCTTCATCATGTCCTGACACGACTTGGCATCCATGTTTTTCATGTCCATATCCTTCATGTTCATGCCTTTCATCATGTCCTGGCACGATGTCGTGTTCATGCCGGTTTGATTCGGCTGTGCCTGCGCGGCCAGACCGGAGACGGCAAGGGCCAGCATCGTGGCGATCATGGTGTGATGTTTCATCATATTTCCTTTCATATATCAGTTGAGGCGGGAAGGTCTGCAGGAGCGGCGTCGCAAATACCGCATGCCTGCCGTGCTATTTCGCATATATCGTTCGGTCCCGGCTTGTGGACGCCTGGCGCAGGGCGTGCATGCGCCGCGTCTGGCGGCGGCGCAGCAGCAGGTAGGCTGCGGGCACAACGAACATCGACAGCAGCGGCGCCGTGACCATGCCGCCCACCATCGGCGCGGCGATGCGCTGCATGACTTCGGAACCAGTGCCGGCGCCGATCATGATCGGCACCAGACCCGTGATGATGACGGCTACCGTCATCGCCTTCGGCCGAACGCGCAGGACGGCGCCTTCGCGGATCGCGTCGACCAGATCGGCTTCGCTGTCGTGCCCGGCCTCGACGCGGGCCTCCCAGGCTTGCTTCAGATACAACAACATGATCACGCCGAATTCGGCTGCCACGCCGGCCAGCGCAATGAAGCCGACGCCGCTTGGCACCGACAGGTTGTGCCCGAGGAGCCACAGCAGCCACACGCCGCCGGCCAGCGCGAACGGCAGGGTGGCCATGATGAGCGCGGCTTCGTCGAAGCGCTTGAACGTGAAATAGAGCAGCACGAAGATGATCGCCAGCGTGACGGGAACCACGACCTTCAGCTTCGCCGTCGCACGCTCCAGGTACGCGAACTGCCCGGACCACGATACCGAATAGCCGGGCGGCAGCTTGACCTCGCTGGCGACGACATGTTGCATGTCACGCACTGCGGAGCTGAGGTCACGGCCGCGAATGTCGACATAGACCCAGCCCGACAGACGCGCGTTCTCACTCTTGAGCATGGGTGGTCCATCCTCGATGCGGATTGCCGCGACGTCCCCGAGCCGGATTTGCGCGCCACGTTCGGTCAGGACGGGCAGCTCGCGCAGCTTCTCGATCGAGTCGCGCACCTCGCGCGGATAACGCACGCTGATCGGAAAACGCTGGAGTCCCTCGACCGTCTCGCCGATGTTGTCGCCGCCAATCGCGGACGATACGACGCTTTGGACATCGGCGATGTTCAGGCCGTAGCGCGCGGCGGTCTCCCGGTCTATTTTCACGTCGACGTAGCGGCCGCCGTTCAGGCGCTCGGCCAGTGCCGATGACACGCCCGGCACTTTTTTCACGGCACGCTCGATTTCGCCGGTGATGCGGTCGATGACCTTCAAATCGGTGCCGGCGATCTTGACGCCGACCGGGCTCTTGATGCCGGTGGCCAGCATGTCGATGCGGTTGCGGATGGGCGGCACCCAGACATTCGACAGGCCCGGGACCTTGACGATGCGCTCCAGCTCCTCGACCAGCTTGTCAGGCGTCATGCCGGGGCGCCACTGGTCGCGTGGCTTGAACTGGATCGTCGTCTCGAACATTTCCAGCGGAGCCGGATCGGTGGCCGATTCCGCGCGGCCGGCCTTGCCGAACACGCTCTGCACTTCGGGAACCGTCTTGATCAGGCGATCGGTCTGCTGCAAGAGCTCGGCCGCCTTGCCGATACCGAGGCCGGGCAGGGCCGACGGCATGTACAGCAGGTCGCCTTCGTCGAGCGCCGGCATGAATTCGCCGCCCAGGCGCGACAGAGGCCAGACAGTCGCAGCAGCGACCAGGCCCGCGACGATGAGGACCGTCTTCGGATACTGCAGGACGCGTTCGAGCAGCGGGCGATACAGCCGGATAAGGCCGCGGTTGAGCGGATTGCTCTGCTCGTCCGGGATGCGGCCGCGGATCAGGTAGCCCATCAACACTGGAATCAGCGTTACGGCCAAGCCTGCGGCGGCGGCCATGGCATAGGTCTTCGTGAACGCCAGCGGCGAGAACAGCTTTCCTTCCTGCGCTTCGAGAGTGAAGACCGGTACGAACGACAGCACGATGATCAGCAGCGAGAAAAACAAGGCCGGACCAACCTCGGCCGCCGCATCGCCGATCACACGCCAGTGGTCGTCGCCGGCGAGCTGTTTGCCAGGATGGGCATGGTTCCAGGCCTCGATATGCTTGTGCGCATTCTCGATCATGACCACGGCCGCATCGACCATCGCGCCGATCGCGATCGCAATCCCGCCGAGCGACATGATGTTGGCATTCACACCCTGGTAGTACATGACGAGATAAGACGCGAGGATGCCGATCGGCAGCGACACGATCGCCACCAGCGCCGAACGCATGTGGAACAGGAAGATTGCGCACACCAGTGCGACCACGATGAATTCCTCGATCAGCTTGTGCTCGAGGTTGGCGACTGCGCGCTTGATGAGGCTCGACCGGTCGTAGGTCGGCACGATCCGGACACCTGGCGGCAGGCTCGACTTGAGCTTCTCGAGCTTCGCCTTGACCGCGTCGATCGTCTCGAGCGCATTCTTCCCGGAGCGCATGACGATCACGCCACCCGCCACTTCGCCTTCGCCATTCAGCTCCGCGATGCCGCGCCGCATCTCCGGGCCGATTTGGATTCGGGCGACATCGCCGAGCCGTACCGGAACACCAAGCTCGCTGGTCCTCAAGGGAATCTTGCGAAAATCGTCCAGCGATTGCAGATAGCCGGAGGCACGCACCATGTATTCGGCTTCGCCCAACTCCAGGACCGAGCCCCCCGTCTCCTGGTTCGCCTTTTGCACGGCGTCGATGATCCTCGCGTGCGAAATATTGAAAGCACGCATCTTGTCCGGATCGAGCTGGATCTGGTACTGCTTCACCATGCCGCCGATGCTGGCGACTTCCGACACGTTCGGCACCGCCTTCAGTTCGTATTTGAGGAACCAGTCCTGCAGGGCACGCAACTGCGACAGGTCGAGCTTGCCGCTGTTGTCGACGAGCGCGTATTCGTACACCCAGCCCACGCCGGTGGCATCCGGCCCGAGCGATGGTTTCGCTTGCGGCGGCAGGCGCGACTGCACTTGGTTAAGGTATTCGAGCACCCGCGAACGTGCCCAGTAGGGATCGGTGCCGTCGTCGAACAGGATGTAGACGAACGAATCGCCGAAAAAGGAATAGCCGCGTACCGTCTTCGCTCCCGGCACGGACAGCATGGTCGTCGTCAGGGGATACGTAACCTGGTTCTCGACGATCTGCGGCGCCTGACCCGGGTAGGTGGTGCGTATGATCACCTGCGTATCCGACAAGTCCGGGATGGCATCGAGCGGCGTTCTCGACAACGCCCAGGCACCCCAGCCCGTCAGGCCGACAGTAGCCAGCAACACCAGAAAGCGGTTGGCAATGGACCAGCGAATCAACTTGGCAATCATTTGCCGTCTCCGCTACCGGTCTGCTTGTTGGCCGGCGTGATCGAGGTGATCTGATAGTCCCCTTCCGGGGTCTGGCGGATCTCGAACGTGACCTGATTACCCACTGCGATATTGCGTGGCAAGCCGTCCGGCGGCCGTTTGAAGGGCATCGTCATCGGTCCCCATCGCAGCGTCGGGATCGCCTCGTGCGACAGGGTAATACTGTCGGTATCGATCTTCTCGACGCGGCCGCGGCCGTGGTGTGTCGGGGCGGCAGCCGGTTTGGCGCCACCGGCGGCGCCCGCATCGTCCATGCGTGCGATCGCACCCTTGAGACTGGCTTCCGAGTCGACCAGAAACTGCCCGGACGCGACGACCTTCTGGCCGGACGACAGGCCGCTGCGGATCTCCGTCTGGCCATTGGTTTCGCTTCCCGTCTTTACCTCGGCCGGAGCGAACTTCCCATCCTCGCTCACAATGAACACGACGCTGCGCGTGCCGGTCTGGATCACGGCCTCGCTCGGCACCATCAGGACGGTCTTGCGCGCGGCCGGCGCCAGGCTCACGGTAATGAACATGCCGGGCACCAGCCGGCCTTGCGGGTTGGCAAGCTCGATGCGCGCCTTCAAGGTGCGCGTGGTTGGGTCGATTTCAGGCAGGATCGCGCCGACCTTGCCCTGGAACGTCACACCTGGCCAGGCGGCGGTGCGTGCCTCGACGGCGTTGCCGGGACGTACCTGGGCGGCGGCTGCTTCAGGAATCTCGGCATTCACCCAGACAGTGGACAGACCGTTGATGCGGTAGAGTGGTGCGCCCGACATGACCGTCATGCCCTCGCGCACGGCAAGCTCGGCCACAACGCCCGACACAGGCGATGTGATCGTCAACCGCGCATGAACCTTGCCATTTTTCTCTATTTGGCGGATCTGTTCCTCAGTCATACCGGCCAGGCGCATGCGCTGACGTGCCGCATCGGCCAGGTCCGCCGACATGCGGCGCGCGGCCAGGTAATCCTCCTGCGCCGCCACCCAGTCGGGGACGTAGATATCGGCCAGCGCCTGACCCTTGCGGACCTGGTCAAGCGGTGCGCGCACATGGAGGCGCTCCACATACCCGTTGGCACGCGCTTGTACGAGGTAGAGATCGCGCTCGTTCCAGGCGACGTTGCCCACCGATTCGAGTACGGCGGCGAGCGTGCCTTCCTTCACCTCGGCTGTCCGGATGCCGAGGTTTTGCTGCACACGCGAACTGATTGCGACTTTGCCGTCGTCATCGGCTTCGTCGGCATACACCGGCACAAGCTGCATGTCCATGAAGGGCGACTTGCCCGGCTTGTCGAATTGTTGACCGGGTACCATCGGGTCGTGCCAGTAGAGCACTTTTCTTCCGGTTGCGGGATCGACCTTGTCGCCGCTCGTGGCCGCGCCGTTGCGGGTCATTGCCGGCATGGCCGCATGCAGGCCATGCTGCAGGCCGGCCCGATACAGGCCACCGCCGGCAGCGAACAGGATACCGGCCGCGGACAACGCGAGGATGAGGTTCTTTTTCTTGCTCATTTCATGTTCCTGGAGTTGGCGGCTGCCGCCGGCATCGCGCCGTGCGAAGTGGGGAAGAGGAAGTTCAGTTGTGCCCACAGCCTGGCCGTGTCGGCTTCGAGCTGCAATCCGGCGAGGCGAATGTCGAGTTCGCCGCGCCGCGCAGCCAGTACCTCGGCAAGCGTCGCCTTGCCGCCACGGTAGGCAGCTAACGTTGCTCCGCTGCGCTCTTGCGCCAATGGGATGAGTTCCCGGGAATACCGCGCCAACCGTTCGCGATTGGTCTGCCACTCGGCCACCATGACGCGCGTTTCAGCCGTATGCGCTCGCAGCATCTCGTCGCGTTCGGCGCGAGCCTGGTCGGCGATGGCAAGCTTGGCCGCCAGTTCGCGGTCTTGCCGGTTCTTCTGCGCCCACTGCAGCGGCAAGGAGACGCCGAACGAGATCATGTTGGAATAGCCCGGGCCGCGCTGCGCATAGCCCACCTCCACGGTCCAGTCGGATTTCTTGTTGGCCTCGGCCAGCTTCACTTCAGTCGCAGCGACATCGACCTGCTTGGTGAGAACGGCGATCTCAGGGTGATGGGCAAGCTGGGTATCGAGCGAGGACTGGTCGAGCCGGATGGTATCGATGGGGGGCTGGCCGGACAGGGGCTGGTCGGCCGTGTCGCCGACCCAGCGCGCCAGCGCGATCTTCGCACTGCGCACCCGGCGCCCGGCATCGTCCATACGGTCGTCGAACTGGGCGACGGCGGCCCTGGCGGACAATACGTCAGCCTGGCTTCCACGTCCGGCGCGGTAGGCAGCGTCGGCGGCCTCTCGCTCACGTTGCGCCTGCTCGCGCTGGGAGGCGACCACTGCCGCCATCGCTTCGGCATAGTAGCGATCGAGCCAGGCGATGGCGGTGTCACGTTCGACATCGGCCGTGGTCTTGTCCTTTGCGGCAAGCGCTTTGTCTGCTTCGCGCTGGTACCGTTCGGCCCGGAATGCGCGTTTATCGGAGCGCGTGATTTCCTGCATGACGCCGATACGCCGCATCGTCATGAAATCCGATGTGAGGCTTCCACGGTCGGGGCCGCTGACCGGCAGGTTGTCGACGCCAATCTTGAGCACTGGGTCGGGCAATCGGCCCGCAGCCGTTGCCATCTCGCGTGCCGCAGCCACGGCAGCATCTTGCGCGGGAATCTGCCGGGAGCGCTCGACAGCGAGACGCTGCGCCTCGGCTAGCGACAAGGCATCTGCGGCAAGGGTGGGCGCCGCCAGCGTCAGGGACGCGGCCAATACGGCCACGCATCCGGTCAACGAAAACAGGGGGGTGCGCCCGTGACGGCGCGCGGAAAAGAAGAAGGACATGCGATCTCCACAGGCGTTGAAATACATCGCGTGCGCAAACGCGCGCGCGGCGAATCAAGCATGTGGAGGTGTCAGATACGGAAGCAGCAGTTGCGGATCGCCATTGTCGGCCCGGTCGCGTGCGATAGCGACGGTATGGCGGTAAAGATCTCTGGCGGTGCTACGCCATCGTCGAGCAAGACCACTGACAGAACCGGCCCGATCACAAGGAACGGCAGCACCGAGGGCAAATCCGGCTTGTTGAGCGATTGCGGGTCGGAGTGGGTGTGCGCATGACACAAGCTCGGCTGGGCCTTGTCGATGCCGGTGCTCGCGCAGTGATCCATGCCGGCCATCCCGTTGTCGGCTGCCGCCATCGCCATGCGCTCCGGCATGCTCACGCTGGGGCAGGCGTACGAAGCCAAAGCCAACTGGGTGAACAGCAAGCTGATCACGGCAATCACGGCGGCTACGAAGCGGGTTGAACGGGACGGTTTCATGGCTTTGGATGTGTTGGCAAAGATTGTGGCAGCGCGCCGGCGCCAGTGTCAAGGCATGGTGTGATGTGATGCGCTCAAGAACGCCTCGTTCACCGATGGCATATGCGTCTGACAGCGACGGTCGTCCAGCAATCGGGGACCAACATAAAGCTTCCGCTTATGGGAAGGTCAAGCACTTTGTGTGTTTCGATATTGTCGGTGTCGGTTCATGCAGCGAGTCGACTAATGGTGTTGGTGTTGCTCACGACATGGGTGTACGTGCGCAGGCGCCGAGTGTCAATCATGCTGAGGAGTTTTTACACATTGGATAGAATGAAGTACGCCAACTTCACCGGCTAACCATGTCTTTCGACCACCCCAACGAAGCAAGCCGCCTCAAGGCCTTGCAAGGCTACGACATCCTCGACAGCGGTCCCGAAGAAACCTGCGACCAGTTGGTGCGCCTGGCCGCAACGCTCTTCGATGCTCCCATGGCTGCGCTGTCGTTCGTCGACGCGCGCCGCGAGTGGCGCAAGTCGGCGGTCGGCCTGGACGCGGCCGAGGTGGCGCGCCCGGATTCGCTGTGCGCGCAGGTCGTCGCCGGCGGCGGGGAACTGGTCGTCGCCGACCTGCAGCTGTCGCCGCAGCACCTGGCGTCCAGGGAAACGCAGGAGTGGCGTTTCTACGCCGGCATGCCGCTCGTCACGCCCGACGGCTTCGTGCTCGGTGCGCTGGCGGTGATGGATCGCGTGTCCCACGTGCCGACGCCGGCCCAGCTGGAGGGCCTGCGGACCCTGGCGCAGAGCGTGATGGCGCAGCTCGAGCTGCGCCGATGCAGGCGCGACGCGGTCGAACCGCAGCGCGACCGGTTTCGCCAGCTGGCCGACTCGATGCCCTACGTGGTCTGGTCGGCCAACCCGGACGGGACCATCGATTTCGCCAACCAGTCGATCGTCGACTACGCGGGTGTCACCGATATCAGCCGCATCGGCGAGCAATGGATCGATCTGCTGCATCCGGACGATGTCGAGCGAACGCTCACGGTCTGGGGCGACTCGGTGAGGACAGGTGAAGTTTTCTCGACCGAGTACCGATTGCTCCGGGGCAAAGACAAGGCCTACCGCTGGCATCTCGCCAAAGGCATGCCGATCCGGGACGGCCAGGGAAACATCACGAAGTGGTATGGCACCACGACGGATATCCACGACATGAAGCAGGCCCATGAAGAGATCGGCAGGCTCGCTTTCTACGATACCCTGACCGGCCTGCCGAACCGGCAGCTGTTGATGGACCGGCTCGGGCACGCCGTGACGCTGCACGCGCGGCTCAAGCGATATGGCGCGGTGCTCCTGCTCGACCTGGACAACTTCAAGAACATCAATGACACGCTGGGCCACGACAACGGCGACCTCTTGCTGGACCTGGTGGCCAGGCGCCTGGCCGACAGCGTGGCCGAGCGCGATACGGTAGCGCGGCTGGGCGGCGATGAATTCGTCATCATCCTGGAAGACATCGGCAGCTGCAAGGAGACTGCGGCGCAGCACGCCGCCATCGTCGCGCGCCGGATACTCGGGGTCCTGAACGGCTCCTACAAGCTGCGCGGCCATGAACGCCACATCACGCCGAGCGTGGGGGTGGCCCTGTTCGGCGGCGCCGCGCTGACGATCAATGAGCTGCTCAAGCGCGCCGACCTGGCGATGTACCAGGCCAAGGCGGCGGGCCGGAATACCGTCTGCTTCTTCGATCCGAAGATCCAGGCCGCCGCGCTGGCGCGTGCCGGGCTGGAGGCGGAAATGCGCCATGGCCTGCAGCACGGCGAATTCCTTCTCTACTATCAGCCCCAGCTGGACAGCGACGGCGTCGTCACCGGCGTCGAGGCGCTGGTGCGCTGGCAGAATCCGCAGCGCGGACTGGTGCCGCCGATCGAGTTCATTCCCCTCGCCGAGGATACCGGCCTGATCCTGCCGCTCGGCCGCTGGGTACTCGAAGAAGCATGCGCGCAGCTGGTCAGGCTGTCCGCCGATCCGGCCACGCAGGCCTTGCACGTGTCGGTGAATGTCAGCGCACTCCAGTTTCGCCAGCCGGACTTCGTGGCCGATGTGCTGGCGGTATTGGCCAGCTCCGGCGCCGACCCGCGGCGCCTGCAGATCGAGCTGACCGAGTCGCTGCTCGTCGAAGATATCGACAGCGCGATCGACAAGATCCACCAGCTCAAGGAGCACGGCATCTGCTTTTCGCTGGACGATTTCGGCACCGGCTATTCGTCGCTCACTTACCTGAAGCGGCTTCCGCTCGACCAGCTCAAGATCGACAAGTCCTTCGTGCACAACCTGCTGAACGATTCGCGTGACGTGGCGATCATCGACGCCATCATCACGCTCGGCAAGGCGATGAAGATCGCCGTGATTGCGGAAGGCGTCGAGACCACGGAGCAGCGCGACCTGCTGGTGCGTTGCGGCTGTAATCTGTTCCAGGGCTATCTGTTCAGCAAGCCGCTGCCGGGCGCGCAACTGGATGCCTTCCTGTCTATTTCGGCTCCGGCATCGCCGACGAATGGTGGCTCGTGATCAGCCACTTCGACCCGTCCCAGCGGTAAGTGTAGGTATAGCGGGCCCGCACCACCTCGCCCGTCTGGGCAAAGGTGAAGGTATAGAGCCCCGCATCGACGGCCGAATTGCAGCCGATGTCGACAAAGCGCAGGTCGATCTTTCCTGACGGGCGCTTCTTGAGGAACTCCTGGAAATAGTCGTTCTTTTCCGCCGGCGTCAGGCGCGGCTTGTTGGACACGGTCGGCAGCAGGATCGATTTTTCCGCGTAGTTGGCAACCACCTGGTGCGGATCGCCGGTCTGCAGGGACTGGTTCCAGCGGTCGAACAGTGCGGCGATCTCGCTTTCGGATGTTTGCTTGCACTTCGCCGCGCCCGGTACCTGCGCGTTGTCGGCAACATCCTGGTGCGTGGCGCAGCCGGCCAGCACTAGGGCCGCCACTGCGGTGAGCAGCTTCATGGTGGATCTCCTTTGGTGGATTTAGAGTCAGGGATCACGCATTCAGCTTAGCACCGTGTGTTGGCAATCAAAGGACATTTGGACCTGTGTGGCAGGAATGCCGCGGTTTGTAAACCTTGGTCCGGAACAGGACTCAAAACAGGACCGCCAGCTCCAGCGTGAGCCCCCTGCGCACATGCTCCGGCTGCGTGACCGTACCGCGGAAGGCGCCGTCCGCGGTCAGTGCCGCCTCGCCGCTGCGGGGTACTTTCAGCCAGTCGACGCGGCTGCGCAATTGCAGGGATGGCGCCCAGGCGGGGCGGATGCCGGCGCCGAGCCGCAGGCCATGTGCGCGGCGGGTAGTGAGCGACACCGGGTCGAATAGGCCGGAAAAGCCGATCCGCATGCGCTCCGGTTCGGCAAGGACGGCGGCGGCGTCGAGCGAGACGGTGCCGATGGCCGGACGCCAGGCCGTGCCGGCGCCGAGCAGCAGGCGCCTGGAACGGTAGGTTTCCTGCAGCCCGGCGCTGGCCGCGGTGCCGAGGATGTCGCGCTTCCAGTGGTCGATCTCGAACGCGGCCTGGATGGCGTAGCTTCCCCAGGCATACGATGCGCCCAGGCGCGCCGCGGCCAGCCTGGTCGAGGTCGATGACATGGCGGGGGCGCCGCCCTGGGTCTGGCCGCGGTAGTCGATGCCGCCCTGGTACCAGTCCGCGCCGCCGAACCAGGTGACGCTGCCTTGCCGGTAGCCGGCGCCCAGGCTTGCCCCGGGCAGCCAGCCGTCTTCGCGCACCAGCTGGCGGCCGGCCAGGTCGTATTCGGTATGGCTGGCGCTGCGGGCGCCGGCGCCGATGCTGCCCTGCCATTCGGCGCTGGCGGGCAGGGACAGCAATGCGTAAAGCGCCGCCCCGAAGGCGGCGCGGTGGATCGGCGTCATCAGATCAAGGCGATGAATTCGCTCCAGCTCAGCGTCGTGCTTTGCGTGATCGTGCCATCGCCCTTCGCGCTGTAGTCCAGGCGCACGCTGCTGGCATTCACCGCGGTGACGGTGACCGACGAGGCGGCGCCGTTGACGATCAGCGAACCCGAGCCCGGCATGGCCGTGCCGACGCTCACGAACGGCTGGATGTTTTTCACCGTATAGGCAAACTGGCCCAGGCCGTTCACATTGCCCGACAGGCTGAAGTTGGCGGCGCTGGTCGTGTTCATGCCGTCGGTGCTGCCGGTCAGCGAATAATCGGCGAGGGTCATGTTCGCCACGGCCGCGCCGGCCTTCTGTTCGCTGACCTGCAGGGACTTGCCGGCAATGGTGATCGAACTGACGGTCGCGCTCGCCAAGTTGAGGACGATCTTCATGTCGCCGTTGATGGTGGCGGTTTCGCTGCCGCTGGCGATGCTGAAGCCGGTGAAGCGCGTATCCATCGTCGCGGCGCCGGTCGAGGTGTTCACGAGGTCGCCGCTGACGTTGGAGAAGGCAACCGTCATGACACCGTTCAGGTTGTCGCCGTCCTCGACGCAATTCTTGGCGGTCAGCGTCATGGTATCGCCGTTGCTGATCTTTTGCGTGTTGCTCAGGGTGGCGTCGATCGTGACGGTACCGCCGCCGGAGCAGGCTTCCGACATCGTGACCCCGGTCAGCAGCGGTGTACCGCCGTGGCCGGCTGCGCGCTTGACCAGGGTGAGGACCGGCGAAACGGCGCTGATGCCGGTGCCGCCGATGCTCACGCCGGTCAGGACGCCGGTGAGCGAGGTCGACGAGTTGCCGATCAGGTCGTTGGCCGAATAGCCGCTGGCTGCCGCCTGGTTCGCATTGGCTGCCGTGATCGGCGTCAGCGCCGAGGTTTGCACGGGCGCGGGGCCGGCGCTGCCCGGGTCGCCGCCGCCGCCGCCGCAGGCGCTCAGGGCCAGCGCCGACGCGGTGGCAAGGAAGAAGGTGCGATATGTCATTTTTATCTCTCTCAGGACGTGAGAGGCGAATGGTAGCCGCGCGGGCTGCCATAAAGGCTAACCAATTGTCACGCCCTGACGATCTTCCAGATGCCGCCCGAGCCGATGACATACAGCTCGCCCTGGCCGTCCTGGCCGAAGGAGACGACCTGGCCGACCTTGGCGACGCTCCACTCGCGCTGCTCGGTGGCGCTGCGGTCGACGGCCAGGAAGCTGCGCAGGAAGCCGGCGCAGTAGTCGGAATAGAAGTAGCGCCCGGCCAGTTCGGGGATGGCCGCGCCGCGGTAGACGTAGCCGCCGGTGATCGAGCAGGCGCCGCCGTCGTGGCCGTAGTCGAGCACCGGCAGCGCCAGGCCGGTGCGGTCGCAGGTCTGCGCCCGGTAGCAGGCGCTGCCTTCCATCCTGTTCCAGCCATAGTTCACCCCGCCCTGGGTGGCCGGTTGCAGGTCGATTTCTTCGTGCAGGGCCGCGCCGACGTCGGCGATGTAGAGCTGGCCGGCATCGAAGGCGAAGCGCCACGGGTTGCGCAGGCCGAGCGCCCAGATCTCGGGACGGCTGCCGGCCTGGTTGCGGTAGGGATTCGTGTCGGGGACCAGGTAGGGCGCGGCGGCGCTGGCGCTGCGCACGTCCAGGCGCAGCAGCTTGCCCAGCAGGGAAGCCGGGTTTTGCGCATTGCCGTTCGGGTCGCCCTCCGAGCCGCCGTCGCCGGTGCCGAGATACAGGTAGCCGTCCGGACCGAAGGCGAGCAGGCCGCCGAAGTGGTTGGTGTAGGTCGGGTGCGCGATCTGGAGGATGGCCAGCGCCGATGCCGGATCGGCACGGTTGGGATCGTTGGACACCGTGTAGCGCTCGACCACGATATCGTGGCTGGCATTCGTGCGGTAGACGTAGAAGCGGCCATTGGTGGCGTAGCCGGGATCGAAGGCCATCGACAGCAGCCCGCCTTCGCCGGTCGTGTCGGTGAGCGCCCGGATATCCAGGAAGGGCTGGGACAGCAGCGTGCCGCCCTGCATGACGAGGATGCGCCCGGCGCGCTCGACGATGAACTGGCGCGCATCGCCCGGCGGCGCGGTCAGGAAGGTGGGATTGGACAGGTTGGCGGCGAACGGCGCCAGCGCCAGGGTGAGTGCGGCGGGAGGCGGATTGCCGGCCGGCGGCGGCTGCTGGACCGGCGGCGTGCCCGCGCCGGAAGCGCCGCCTCCCCCTCCGCCGCAAGCGGCGAACAAGACGCCGAGCGCGCCCGCGAACAGGAGCGGCAGGGGCAAACGCAGGTACCTGGACAGCATCGCAGCCTCCGGATCGGTTGCCAGACTCATGTCATTGCAGCATGGCGCAAGCATGCCTGTCACGGCGCGCGATTGGCGCGCAAAAAGATGGCGCATCCGTCAACTCCGCCGGCTCGCCCGGCCGGCGCCGCGCGAAAAAGTGGTGTCCGCCCCAAAAGCGGTGCATAATATGGCGCTTGTCTTCTGTCTTATATAAGACTTGGCCGCGCAACAGGCAGCACCGCGCGGCGAAAAGCTCCTCGCTCCGGGTCAGATCGGTTAGGATCGACGCCTGACGGCATGCGTGATCCGCGAGCCAGACAGTTGATATCTTTTTAGTATTAGTATTCGAAACCTTCGCGAACACCGAGGAAAAAGCGTATGAGCAGCGATCCGACCATCATCTACACCCTAACCGACGAGGCGCCCCTGCTGGCCACTCACGCCTTCCTGCCCGTCGTCAGCACCTTCACCAAGCCTGCCGGTATCCGGATCCAGGAAAGCGACATCTCGGTCGCGGCCCGTATCCTGGCCCAGTTCCCCGAGCGCCTGACGCCGGAACAGCGTGTCCCTGACACCCTGTCCGAGCTGGGCAAGAAGACCCTCGAAGCCGACGCCAACATCATCAAGCTGCCGAACATCAGCGCTTCGGTGGGCCAGCTGGTCAACGCGATCAAGGAACTGCAGGGCAAGGGCTACAACCTGCCCGACTACCCGGCCGATCCCAAGACCGACGAAGAAAAAGAAATCAAGGCACGCTACGGCAAGTGCATCGGCTCGTCCGTGAACCCGGTCCTGCGCGAAGGTAACTCGGACCGCCGCGCGCCGAAGGCCGTCAAGGAATACGCACGCAAGAACCCGCACTCGATGGGCGAATGGTCGCCGGCGTCGCGCACCCACGTGTCGCACATGACCGGTGGCGACTTCTACCACGGCGAAAAGTCGATGACCCTGGACAAGGCTCGCGACGTCAAGATGGAACTGCTGACCAAGAGCGGCCAGACCCTGGTGCTGAAGCAGAAGGTGTCGCTGCAGGACGGCGAGATCATCGATTCGATGTTCATGAGCCGCAAGGCCCTGCTGGCCTTCTATGAGAAGCAGATCGAAGACGCCAAGAACACGGGCGTGCTGTTCTCGCTGCACGTCAAGGCGACCATGATGAAGGTCTCGCACCCGATCGTGTTCGGCCACTGCGTCCGCACCTTCTACAAGGAAGCCTTCGAGAAGCACGGCGCACTGTTCGACAGCCTGGGCGTGAACGTCAACAACGGCATGGCCGATCTGTACAACAAGATCGCCACCCTGCCGGATTCGCAGCGCGAAGAAATCATCCGCGACATCCACGCCTGCCAGGAACACCGTCCGGCACTGGCCATGGTCGACTCGGCCAAGGGCATCACCAACTTCCACTCGCCGAACGACGTGATCGTCGACGCGTCGATGCCGGCCATGATCCGCGCCGGCGGCAAGATGTACGGCGCCGATGGCCGCCTGAAGGAAGTCAAGGCAGTCATTCCGGAATCGACCTTCGCCCGCATCTACCAGGAGATCATCAACTTCTGCAAATGGCACGGCGCATTCGATCCGAAAACCATGGGCACCGTTCCGAACGTGGGCCTGATGGCGCAGCAGGCGGAAGAATACGGTTCGCACGACAAGACCTTCGAGATCCCGGAAGACGGCGTCGCCAACATCACCGACCTGGCTACCGGCGAAGTGCTGATGTCGCAGAACGTCGAGAAGGGCGACATCTGGCGCATGTGCCAGGTGAAGGACGCCCCGATCCGCGACTGGGTCAAGCTGGCCGTCACCCGCGCCCGCAACTCCGGCATGCCGGCCGTGTTCTGGCTGGACCCGTACCGTCCGCACGAGAATGAAGTGATCAAGAAGGTCAAGACCTACCTGAAGGATCACGACACGACCGGCCTGGACATCCAGATCATGTCGCAGGTGCGCGCGATGCGTTACACCCTGGAGCGCGTGGCGCGCGGCCTGGACACCATCTCGGTGACCGGCAACATCCTGCGCGACTACCTGACCGACCTGTTCCCGATCCTGGAACTGGGCACCAGCGCCAAGATGCTGTCGATCGTTCCGCTGATGGCGGGCGGCGGCATGTACGAAACCGGCGCCGGCGGCTCGGCGCCGAAGCACGTGCAGCAGCTGGTCGAAGAGAACCACCTGCGCTGGGATTCGCTGGGCGAGTTCCTGGCGCTGGCCGTCAGCCTGGAAGACCTGGGCCTGAAGACCGGTTCGAACAAGGCCAAGATCCTGGCCCAGACCCTGGACGCCGCCACCGGCAAGCTGCTGGACAACCGCAAGTCGCCGTCGCCGAAGACCGGTGAACTCGACAACCGCGGCAGCCAGTTCTACCTGTCGATGTACTGGGCCCAGGAACTGGCCACGCAGACCGAGGACGCCGAACTGGCAGCCTACTTCGCGCCGCTGGCCAAGAACCTGGCCGAGAACGAGCAGAAGATCGTCGCCGAGCTGCTGGAAATCCAGGGCAAGCCGGTCGACATCGGCGGCTACTACCAGCCGGACAACGCCAAGGTGAAAGCCGTGATGCGTCCGAGCGCGACCTTCAACCAGGCGCTGGCTTCGGTCGCCTGAGAGAGCGACGCTCGTAACACGTAGGACACGTACCTACGCACGTCGTCCCCGCGCAGGCGGGGATCCAAGTTTGCCGGCGTTTCGATAACGCGAACAGAACTTGGGTCCCCGCCTCCGCGGGGACGACGTTTTTGCGCTAACGTTTTCGATCTGACCTATCCATGATGACTGGCACCGACCTTGGCAGCGTGCTGGCGCCGGCAACCAGCATCGACGCCATCGCCGGCGCCGGCCTGGCCGGCAACCGCCACGCCAGCCCGCTGTCGCCGCGCCAAGTGCTGCTGGCCAGCGCTTCCTCCTACGCCGATTTCCAGCTGCCCCCGCATGCGCTGGGCGAGAACCTGCTGGTCGGCTTCGACACCGCAGCCCTGGGTTCAGGCACAGTGCTGCGGATCGGAGAAAAAGTCCTGCTGCGCCTGATGTTCCAGTGCGAAGCCTGCGGCCATCTCGACGCGTTCCAGGGCGGGCTGTCGGGCCGCATCGGCCGCCGCCGCGGCATCCTTGCGCGGGTGCTGGCCGGCGGCGCCATCCACCCCGGCGACCGCATCCTCGACCTGGGGCGCATGCTGCCGGCCTGGGACGACGACTGGCGCGCGCGCGTCGCCCGGGTGCTGCAGGCGGTGCCGGACGGGATGGTCGTCAGCTACGCCCAGCTGGCGCTGCTGGCCGGGGTGCAGCCGGTGTACTGCCGCGCCTTTCCGCGCCTGGTCGCGAAGCTGGGGCCGCACTACGCAGGCAAGGCGGTATCCGCACAGGCGGCAGCGGGACGGCGCTGCTGGGATGGCCAAGGCCTGTTCGGCGACGCCGGCTACGAGGCGTGCAGCTCGTAGCGCACGTCGCGGCGGTCCCGGTCCTGGCTTCCCTCGACCAGGTAGGCATCCCAGCCCAGCCGGCCAATCGTCGATCCTTCTTTCAAGACAACTTCGCGCACGTCGGCCGCGCGCAGCACCAGTTCCACTTCATACTCGAGCGTCACGCCGGTGAACAGGGCCAGGATCGAGCGCAGCGCGCGCGCCGCCAGGCCGCCGGGCAGGAAGGCGTCGAAGCTGGCGCGGTCCAGCGGTCCGATCACGAGGCGCAGGCGCAGATCGCGCTGCCATACGCGCACGCCGGCCATCGCACTCGTGCCGAGGATGGCGGTGGCGTCGCCGAGGATGGTCTGCTGCTGCTCCGGCACGTCATACCACTGGCCGACGAACTGCTCGGCGCTCACCGGCTGGCCGAAGTACTCGCCCAGCACGCGCGCCAGCTGGGCGCTCGACGCCGGCCGGTGCCGCAGCGCGGCGGCGAAGTAGCCGATCGATTCGTCCAGCACCGCGCCCTGCGCTTCGTGCGCCAGGCGCCGGCGCAGCGTGGCGTTGCCGAAGCCGGCCAGGCCGAGCAGCAGGGGCAGGAAGCCGTCCCGGCCATCGGCCTGGAACTTGAAGGGCAGCCGGTATTTGCGCCAGGCTTCGTAGAACAGGGCCAGCGAGCGGTTCGAGAAGGTGTCGAGGAAGGCGCGCGGGCCTTCGTCCTTGTGGCGCAGCTCGTGCTCGGCGATGCGCTCGGTGTAGTGGGCCGGCAGCACGCCGGTGCAGCCCAGCAGGCCCATGAAGGCGGGCGTGACGTGGACGTACCTGAGCCGTTCGCCCTCCTGCGTTTCGGTACCGATGGCTTCCAGCTGGCTGGCCGGGAAGCGGTGCGAGGTCGAGTTCCGGAAGCGCAGCATGCCCGCCACCGGGTCGGAGGTGGCGTGTCCATGGCGCCTGAGCCAGAGCTCGAGCAGGCGGACCGCCTGGAAGTACTCGAAGCGCCAGGGTTCCTTGAACAGGCGCTCGATTACAGCAGGCTCGAATCGCCGCTTCTTGGCGAACATGCGAGTAACTCCTCTCCGTTCTTGTGCGAGACGATGGTCAGCTTCGTAAAACTGTTGGCATGCACGTAGAGGGCCAGGAAGCGTTCGATCAACTGGGCAAAGGCGTGGATGCCGCTGCCGATGAAGGCTTCCTCGTCGATGCTCAGGCGCACCTCGACCCCGCGCACCAGGCAGGTGTACGGGTTCCCCGGCAGCCAGGCGCTGCTTGGCTTCTGTTCGATGCCGACGATGCCGGCGATCTGGCGCTGCGAGGAGGCCGAGCGCGGCAGGTCGTACAGCGCCAGCATTTCCCGAAACGCGTCGATCCCGTCCGTGGTGAGCGACAGGTGGTTCAGCGACATGTGCGAGATCAGGCGCCAGTGGGTGCCGCGTCCGTGCCCGAAGCGCCAGGAAGCGGTCGGCTTGCGGAGAAAAGCGATCGACTTCACGCTCGATCCGCCTTCGAGGAAGAGGTCGCCGCCGCGCTGGCCGTAGGCGAGCAGGGAGGGCAGGTCGCGGTTGGTGCAGGTGAGTTCGAGGTTCAGCGTGTCCGTCTCGACCGCGGCCGGATCGAAGTCGACATCGACGATCGTGATCTGGGTCTCGAAGCCGGGGCTCTTGTCGAGCAGCGCTTCGTCGCGCCGCATGGCCCAGTAATGGCCGCGGATCGAAGGCGCCTGCGCGTGCCTGAGCGAATAGAAGGGCTGGTACTCGACGATGGTTTCGCCCTGCGGCGTCTGCCGCACCAGCGAGACCGAATCGATCGACTGCACCTCGTAGGCGAAGGCGCGGCGCGCGTCGGCCAGCACCGGGTAGCTGGCGCTGGTGTGGGTCAGGCGGATCGGCTCTCCCTTCTGGCGGAACAGGTTGACCACCGGGGTGCAGCCGAGCAGCACGTTGTGCGTCGACAGCGTCTCCAGCATGCGCGCCGTGTTCGAATCCGCGCGCAGGCCGGACAAGGCCAGGTGCAGGGTCAGCGACCTGGTGCCGGCCGGCAGGCGGCTTGCCAGTGCCGCCAGGTCGATGTCGAAGAAGTTGAATTTCTCGGGGAAGCAGAAGTATTCGGTCAGCAGCCGGTAGGCGGGGTGGGAGCGCGCCGGTACCTCGATCAGCGCCTCGTCGTCGTCGAAGCCGGCGGCGTGCAGCGGGATCGCATCCAGCGGCACCCAGCGTCCACTGCGGTCGCCCTCGGCCCAGGCGGCGACGCTGCGCATGAACAGCGCATCGCGCAGGGCCGCGCAGAACGAGGGCTCGCCGTCGATGAACACGCGCAGCCGCTGCAGCTGCAGCTGGCCGGGCGCCGGTTCGCCGGTGGCGGCAATGGTGAGCCTGATGCCGGCGCTGGCGCCGCCCGGCAGGCGCACGGCTTCCGGGCAGCGGACGATGGCGCTGAACGACGCTTCGCTGAGCGCCAGCGGCGCCACGCTGACCGGATAGACGGTGCGGAAGGTGCAGGCGGCGCCGCGCACCGGCCGCGTGGTGAGCTGGGTGCCGCGCGCGATCGTGCCGGCGCCGGTCTGCTGCCTGGCGGCGGCGCCGACATCCATGTGGGCGATCGAGCACGAGGGGAAGGGCCGCAGGTAATGCGGATACAGCACCTCGAACAGGGCTTCGGTGAACTCCGGATAGTCGTCGTCGAGGCGCTTGGCGATGCGGGCGTTGAGCAGCGCGAACGATTCGATCATGCGCTCGATGTGCGGGTCTTCGCACACCTCGCCACCGATCAGCAGGCGGCCGGCGATCTTCGGATAGCGTTCGGCGAAATCGCGCAGGTTGCGGCGCAGGTAGCCCAGCTCCCGCTCGTAATACGGCAGCAGCCGCTCCACCTCAGGCTCCCGTCGAGCTGGAGGCTCGCCCTGCCTTGCTGATGCTGTACTGGAGGGTCGAACGCTGCAGCACGGCGTCGAAGTTGACCGGCTCCTGCGAGCTGCTGGCCACCAGCAGCGCCGTGATCGAGAAATTCAGGCGGTTCACCGCACCTTCCCTGATTTCCAGCGAGGCCTTCACATTGCGCAGGCGCGGCTCGTGGCGGGCGATGACCTTCTCTAGGCAGGCGCAGATGTGGGCGCGGTCGGATGGGCTGGACAGCGAGCGGTCGGCGAAGTCGTTCAGGCCATAGTTCAGGATCGAGCGGCTGCATTCGGGGTAATCCTTGAGCAGCTCTTCCGGGATCACGGCGCGGGTGTTGAGCAGCGCCTCGAGGTCGCGCGCGACCGCATCCTTCAGATCCTCGGCCGAGATCCGCGACACCGTCGCGCCGCTGCCGCCGGACGCGCCGCGCGCCGGCGTCCCGAGCAGGCGGTCGAATAAGCCAGGCGTGAAACCCTTCATCGGACTCCCCTCGCGTGATCGAGCAGGAAGTCTTACATGAACGGTGCCGAAAAAACAGTTCAGTTCGTACGGCGCTACTGAAAGCTTGAGCGAGAGCAAGGCACGACAGGGTTCCGGTAAAAATGCTTGCACGAAAAGCTATGGTTGTGGACTCGACAGGAGGAAACGCGACCATGAACAGCAAGCTACTTTGGGGCGAGGGCCTGCTGCTGCGGCCCCAGCATTTCCAGCGACAAGACCAATACCACGAGCACCGCCTGCACAAGAGCATCGCCACCGTCCATCCCTATGCATGGGGCGTGGAGCGGCTGGAGATCGACCGCGACGCGATCGGCAACGACGTGCTGCGCATCCTGGCGCTGTCGCTGCGCTTCCAGGACGGCGAACTGGTCGACGCGCCCGGCCCTGACGAGTTGCCGCCCACGGTCGACCTGGGCCAGCTGAACGCCCAGCCGCAGCAGCAGACCGTCACGTATTACGTCGCCCTGCCGGGACTGAAACCCTTCAGCGGCAACTTCGCCCAGCCCGGCCAGGACAGCAACACGGCCCGCTTCGTGCAGGCGAACCAGGAGACGCCCGACCTCTACACCCAGGCCTCGCCCGCCCAGCTGGCTTACCTGAAGAAGACGGTGCGCCTGGTGGCCGAGTTCGAACCGCGCGACGCCTACACCTGCTTTCCGCTGCTGCGCCTGCGCCGCGCCGCCACCGGCGGCTTCGAACCCGATCCCTCCTTCGTGCCGCCCAGCCTGTCGGTGGGGGCCGCGCCGATCGTGTTGCTGCAGCTGCGCCGCCTGCTGGACGCGCTGCAGGCCAAGGTCGGCGCCCTGTACGGCCACCACCGCGAACCGAGCCGCAACGTGATCGAATTCCGCTCCGGCGACATGTCCTCGTTCTGGCTGCTGCATACGGCCAGCACGGCCTGCGCGGCGCTGACGCACTACCTGCACCATCCGGACCTGCACCCGGAGCGCCTGTACGAGCAGCTGCTCGCCACCGCCGGCGCCCTGATGACCTTCTCGAAGAGCTGGACCTTGGCCGACCTGCCGCCCTACCAGCACGCCGACCCCGGCCCGGCCTTCGCCAGGGTCCACCAGATCATCCGCGAGCTGCTCGATACCGTCATCTCGTCGAAGTACTTCGCCATCGTCCTAAACGAAGTGCGGCCCAGCTACCACCACGGCATGCTCGACTCGGGCAAGATCGACGACAAGACCACCTTCTACATCGCGGTATCGGCCGATATCCCGGCGCTCGAACTGGTCGACATGGTGCCGCTGCGCTTCAAGGTCGGCGCCCCGGACGACGTCGAGAAATGCGTGCTGTCCGCCCTGCCCGGCGTGCGCCTGCAGTACGCCCTGCAACTGCCGGCCGCGGTGCCGGTGCGGCCCGACACCTGCTACTTCGTGCTCGACGCGAAAGGCCAGATGCACGAACGCATGCTGCAGGCGCAGTCGGTTGCGATCTACGTGCCGTCGGGGATGAGGGAGCTCAAGCTGGAGCTGCTGGCGGTGGCGGCTTGAGCCTGGTCCCTGCGCGGCCTGGCCGGGTGACAGCCGCAACAAAACAAAAGCCCGGGATGACCCGGGCTCTTGCCTGTTTTTTAGCCAGCCGTTGCCGATGCTCAGCGCACCCGGCGCATCGACGAGATGCGGTCGTTCATCCCCTCCAGGAAGGCATAGCGGCCCGGGCCGAGCACGATGCACTGGCCGCGGAAGTCGCCATGCTCGCAGAATTCCCAGCGGCCTTCGTAGATGACGATCGAGCCGGCGCGGTCGTTGAAGCCGACGTCGTTCAGCGAGCGGAAGTCGCCGGACAGGCTGACGTTCTGGCCTTCGAAGCGCGGGCCGGAGAACAGCTGGACGGCGTCGCCGCGCGGGCCACGGTCGTCGCGCCAGTCGCCGCGGCGCTCGTCGCGCCCATCCCCGCGTTCGCCGTGCTCGCCGCGCCAGCCCGGGCCGCCGCGGCGGTCGTCACGGTCGTAGCCGCGGCCGCCCCGCGAGATTTCGCGCGCCGACGAGATGCTGTCGTTGAAGCGCGGCAGTTCGCGGTATTCGCCGGGGCCGAACTCGGCGCAGTAGCCGCCGAAGTCCTTGTGTTCGCACAGCTGCCATACGCCCGAACGCACGATCAGGCTGGAGGCGCGGTCGTTGAAGCCGATGTCGGCGAGGTTGTAGGCGTCACGGTTGACGGTGACGCGGGCGCCCCGGAAATCGTTGTCGGTGAACAGCGTGATCTCGCCGGCAAAGGCGGCTTGGGCAAAGGTTGCCAGCACGGCGGCGGCAGCTAACAGGCGTTTCATGTCTTCTCCATCGAATGAATGCATGCGCCTATATTGGCGCCTGGGTATTTAACGCGGCAGAAGCGTAACACGCGGACACGGCCTTGTAACAAAATCCTACTGGCGCAGCGGACAGGTAGCGCCGGGTTCTTCCAGTTCGCGCGCCAGCTCGGCCCGCAGCGTGCCCAGGGCGGCAATGCGGGCGTCAATGTCGGCCAGCTTCCGGCGCAGCGCCTCGCGCAACGCATCCGCGGCATCCCCGGGCGCCGCCAGCAGCGGCATGCCGGCTTCGATCTCGGCCAGGGTGAAGCCGAGCTGCTGGGCGCTGCGCAGGTAGCACAGCCATTGCACGGCCTCGAACGGATAGTCGCGGTAGCCGTTGTCGCGGCGCCGGGGGTGCAGCAGGCCGCGCTTTTCATAGAAACGCAGGGTATCCCGGCTCAGGCCGGTGGCGGACGCCAGTTCTCCGATTTTCATAGGTAACGATGGAAAGGCTTGACCCTGGAGTGTACTCCAAGGTTGATGATGGACTCTTCACATCACCGGAGCCATCATGAAGCTGCCCACCTACCTCAACATCGTGCGCGCCAGCGCCTGGTACGACCTGCTGCTCACCGCACCTTTTGCGACACCCTGGACTTTTACCCTGGCGCATGCCCAGCTGTCCGCGCTCAACCAGGCGCTTGGCGGAGCCGCCCTGCCGGCATTCTCTTCTTTCCACGTGCTGTTCGCCTGCCTGATGGGCAGCATAGTGTTGGTCTGGAGCGTGCTTCGCCTGCGCGCGAACGAGGCGCGGCTCGGGCGCTATGACGGCGTTGCCCGTTTCCTGTTCGCGCTGTGGATGGGCTGGACGCTGGCCGCCACCGGCGCCCCGCTGCTGTGGCTGTTCGTGGTGCCCGAATTCGCCTGGGGCGTGGCGCAATGGCTGCCCGTCGCCAGGTCCACTCAGGATTGCAGCAGCACCGACCGCGCACCCTTCACCAGCGCCGCGCCCATGCGTTCCAGCCTCGGCGGCTGAATCCGCCAGGCGTGCCAGTGCAGGGACACGTCCATGTGCAGGTGCGGGGTCAGGTCGACCAGATGGCCGGCCTCCAGCAGTGCCGCGCACTGTTCCAGCGGCAGCATGCCGTAGCCGAGGCCGAGCCGGATCGCATCGGCGAACGGGTCGCTGGCCGGCACATAGTGGAAGGGATACGCACCTTCCGGCAAGCCGAAATGCTGCAACAGGAAGGCCGCCTGCAGCGAATCCTTGCGGTCGAACACGACGACCGGGGCCTTCCTGGCGGCCTCGCGCGTAAAACCATCGGGGAACCAGCGGCGGGCGAACGCCTTCGACGCCACCAGCCGGTAGCGCATGATGCCCAGCGGCGTCACCGTGCAGCCGCGCATCGGTTCCGGCTCGCCGGAGATGCAGGCCAGGGCGCGGCCCTGTTCCAGCAGGGTAAACGTGTGCCACTGGTCGTCCAGCACGAATTCGACCAGCAACTGTTCTTCGGCCAGCACCGGCGCCAGCACCGGCAGCAGCCAGGTCGCGAGGGTGTCGTTGTTGACGGCCAGCGGAACCCGCACCGGCAGCTCGTCGTTTTCCACTTCGGCCAGGAACTCGGCTTCCAGCAGGGCGCGGCGGCGCAGGAATTGCAGCAGGCGCATGCCGGGCGCCGTCGGGCGGCAGGGGCGGGTACGGATCAGCAGCGGCGTGCCGAGGTCATGCTCGAGCGCGGAAATGCGCTGTGACACGGCCGAGGGCGTGATGTTCAGCTGGCTCGCGGCCGCCTCCAGGCTGCCGTTGTCGACGGCGGCCAGGAAGGCTTCGCTGCGGCGCGGATCGATCTTCATGGGTTAGCGAAATTTATGATGGCTTAGATTTCGTTAATGTAATTGAAGATTGGGCGCCGGGCGGCGATCCTTGGCGTATTCACGCATCAAGGAAGCAAGCACATGTTTTCGCAGCAGGTATTTCTACAGGGATTAGGCATGGGCGCAAGCCTGATCATGCCGATCGGCGCCCAGAACGCGCATGTGATCCGCACGGGCGTCAGCGGCCGGCATGTGGGCTTGACGGTGGCGGCCTGCGTGCTGGTCGACATCACCCTGATCGCGCTCGGCATGGCGGGCCTCGGCAAACTGGTCGATTCCTCGGCCTGGCTGCTGGCGGCCGCGCGCTACGGCGGCGCCGCCTTTTTGCTGTGGTATGGCCTGCGCTGCTGGAACAGCGCCTGGCGCGGTGGCGCCGCCACGCCGGCAACCGGGCAAGCCGACACGGTCAGCCGCAAGCGCGCCCTCGTCACCGTGCTGGCGATGTCGCTGCTCAATCCGCACGTCTACCTCGATACCGTGGTGCTGCTGGGCGCGGTCGGCGGCAGCCTGGCGGCCGGTCACCGCGGCGCTTTCGCGGCGGGTGCGATGATGGCCTCGCTGCTGTGGTTCTGCGCCCTCGGGCTGCTGGCGCGCCGCTGCGCCTTCGTGCTGGGCCGTCCGGCGGTGTGGCGGGCGATCGAAGGGTTCACGGGGACGACGATGCTGGTGCTGGCCGTGCTGCTATTGAAGGAAGCCTGAACCGCTTACGAAGGCTCACACGCGATCCCATCGAGCATGGCTACGGCGCGTCCGGCAGCGGTCGATCCGCCGAACACGGTCCCGTAAACATCAGGCGGCGAGCGGCGGGGGGAGCGGATTGGCGGGCACGTTGGCGACCAGCGCCTTGCCGCCTTCCACCGACATCTGGGCCGGCAGCGCGACCCCGTTCTTCACGGCGGTCAGTTCGGCCAGGATCGAGACCGCGATCTCGTACGGCGTCTTGCTGCCGATGTAGATGCCGATCGGACCATGCAGCTTCGCGATCTGTTCTTCGCTCAGGTCGAATTCGCGCAGGCGTTCGCGGCGCCGCGCATTGTTGACGCGCGAACCGATCGCGCCGACGTAGAAGGCGTCCGTTTTCAGCGCTTCCATCAGGGCGAGATCATCGAGCTTCGGGTCGTGGGTCAGCGCGATCACGGCGCTGCGGCTGTCGAGCTTCATGTCGAGCACGACGTCGTCCGGCATCGCATGCACCACGTCCACGCCCGGCAGGCTCCAGCTGCCGCGGTACTCCTCGCGCGGGTCGCACACCGTGACCTGGTACTCGAGCCCGACCGCGATCTGGGCCAGGAATTGCGACAGCTGGCCGGCGCCGATGATCAGCATGCGCAGGCGCGGGCCGTGGACGGTGACCAGGGCGCCGTCCGCCATGCACAGCTGGTCTTCGGGCGACGCCGCGGACAGCGTGACGGCGCCGCTGTCCAGGTCGAGCGTGCGGCGGGTCAGCTCGCGGCGCTGGGCCCGCGCCAGCAGTTCTTCCATGCGGCTATGCAGGCCCAGCGGTTCCACGACCAGCTGGATCGTGCCGCCGCAGGGCAGGCCGAAGCGGTGCGCCTCGTCGGCCGAGATGCCGTAGGTGACGACTTCCGGCTTCGTGCGCGTAATGCCTTTCTCGCGCACCGCCGCGATCAGGTCGTCCTCGATGCAGCCGCCGGAGACGGAGCCGACCACCAGGCCGTCGGAGCGGATCGCCATGGTCGCGCCTTCCGGCCGCGGGCTCGAGCCCCAGGTGCGCACCACGGTCACGTACTCGCACTGGAAACCGTCGCGGATCCATTGCGCGCTGGCGTGCAGCACTTCGAGGTCGATACTGTCCATACAATTCCTTTTACAGCGATATCAGGCGGATGCAGAGCGCATGCTAGCGCAAATCAGGCATCCGTATATTCCGCTTCGATCTCGTCCTTGCGGCCGGCCGCCGAGATATCGAGGATGACGGTGGCCTTGAAGCTGTGGCTGGGGTGGGCGGCGCGGTGCTTGGCGAACCAGAACACTTCCTCGCGCTCTTCGTCCTCGTGCCGGGTCGTCATCACGCGGTCTTCTTCGGGAATGTCCTCGTAATCGAAGGCTTCCAGGGCGGCATCGTCCACCATCTCCTGCCAGGCTGCGCAATCCTTGCCCCAGGCCAGCACATAGCGGCAGCCGGACGCCACCAGCCAGCGGGCGATGTCCGCCTGCCACAGTTCGGGGGATTCTTCTTCGCTCAGCACGATGGCGAGGAAAGGCGCCAGGTGATCGAGCGCGGGCGGTTCGCTGCCGGGCGGCAGCTGCAGGTAAGTCAACATCTTCTTTTGCATGATGCCGCCAGCTTAACATCCAACGCTCCCGTATGTGCGCGCCCTAACCGATGGATCAGGCCGCTTCACCGAACATGGCCGCCGGCAGACAGGAAAGGCGGGCGCATGAATCAGGATCAGGTGGTGGTGGTCGGGGGTGGCCTGGCGGGCTTGTCCTGCGCGGTGGCGCTGGCCGACCAGGGCGTGCGGGTGACGGTGCTGGAAGCGGCGGCGGGCCTGGGCGGCAGGGCGTCCAGCTGGATGGAAGCGCAGACCGGGGACGTGGTCGACATCGGGCCGCACATCTTCCATTCGGAATACCACAACATGCTGGCCTTCCTGGAGCGCCTGGGCACCAGCCGCCTGGTCTGCTGGCAGCCGGGCAAGGTCCTGACCATCGCCAGCCAGCCGCACGCCGTGCCGCTGAAGCACGCGCACCTGCCGCCGCCCCTGAGCCTGATGCCCAGCCTCCTCAAGGCGCCGGGCCTGCACCTGGAAGATTACCTGTCGATGGCGCGCACCGCGATGCGCGGCATGGAGTTCGGCGAGGAAGAAGTCGACAGGCTCGATGCGGTCCCGGCCCTGGCGTTCCTGCGCAAGCAGGGTGTGAGCGAAGAGCTGATCGACTGGTGGTGGCGTTTCGCGGCGATGGTGGTGTGCAGCGTGCCGCTGGAGCGCTGCTCGGCGGCGTCGCTGCTGCGCATCCACGCCCAGCTGTCCGGCTACAAGGAGCTGCACTTCGGCTTCGGCGCGGTCGGCCTGGGCGAGCTGTACAGCGACCAGGCAGTCAAGATCATCGAAGATGCCGGCGGCCGGGTGCTGACCGGCGCCAAGGTCGCGTCGCTGCTGCTCGACCGCCGCGCCGACGGCGTATTGCTCGACGACGGCAGCAAGCTGTTTGCCGAGACCGTGGTGAGCGCGGTGCCGCCGCAGCAGCTGTTCGACATGCTGCCGCCCGGCTTCGCGGCGCAGGCGCCATTCGATGTGTGCGACGACTTCGAGCCGAGTCCCTACATCTGCTGCTACCTGTGGTTCGACCGCGTGCTGGAAACGGAGCGCTTCTTTTCCCATTTGTGGTCGCCGCGCCGCCTGAACTACGATTTTTACGACCTGTGCCAGATCCGCCATGGCTGGCAGGGCCGCCCGACCGTCATCGCCAGCAACATCATCTACAGCCACCGCGCGCACGGCATGAGCGATGAGGACATCGTGCGCGAGACCGTCGGCGAGATCGCAGAGTTCGCGCCGCTGGCGGCGCAGGCGAAGGTGCTGCATGCGGACGTGCACCGCATCCCGATGGCGATCCCCTGCCCCACGCCCGGCTTCGAGCGCAAGCGCCCCTTGGCGCGCAGTCCTGTGCCCGCGCTGGTGCTGGCTGGCGACTGGACCCGCACCCACATGCCCTGCACGATGGAAGGCGCGGTCAAGTCGGGCTTCACGGCCGCCGAGGAAGTACTGGCCGGGCGCGGCCAGGACGTGCAGCTCGCGATTCCTTCGCGTACCTACGACGGCATCGCCGGCATGGTGCGCAGTGCGGCGGCGCACAAGCGCGGGGTATCGCCCGCGCCCGAGTGACACGGCCGAGGTCAACCGGCTCGCCGGTGGCGCGTTGCTGGCATACTATGCCGTCATCGCACCAGGAGTCATCTTGAAGAAATTCGTACCGATCGTACTCGCCGCAGCCGCCCTCGCCGGCGCCAGCTTCGCCCAGGCCGCCATCCCGGTCTACGGTTTCGTGGTCAAGAACACCTATCCGCACGATCCGCAGGCGTTCACCCAGGGCCTGTTCATCAAGGACGGTCATCTGTACGAGAGCACCGGCCAGAAGGGGCAATCCTCGATGCGCAAGGTCGACCTCAAGACCGGCAAGGTGCTGCAGAAGAAGGCGCTGGCCGACGAATACTTCGGCGAAGGTTCCACTCCCGTGGGCGACACCATCGTCAACCTGACCTGGCAGTCGAACGTCGGCTTCATCTACGATGCGAAAACCTTCGCGCTGAAGGGCCGCTTCAACTACAAGGGAGAGGGCTGGGGCCTGGCCAGCGACGCGAAGAGCGTCTACATGAGCGACGGCAGCGCCGAGATCCGCATCCTCGACCCGAAGACGCTGGAAGAACGGCGCCGCATCCGCGTGACGGCCGAGGGCAAGCCGATTTCCCAGCTCAACGAACTGGAAGTGGTCGAGGGCGAGATCTACGCCAACGTCTGGGGCACGGACGTGATCGCGCGCATCGACCCGGCCAGCGGCAAGGTGGTCGGCTGGATCGACCTCACCGACCTGCTGCCGCCGGCCCAGCGCGGCACCAGTTCGCCCGACGCCGTCCTGAACGGCATCGCCTACGACGGCAAGCACCATCGCCTGTACGTCACCGGCAAGCTGTGGCCGAAGCTGTTCGAGATCGAACTGGTGCAGATCCGGCGCTAACGGAGCGTCACGCCACCGCGATCACCACCTTGCCGAAGTGCGAGCCCGATTCCATGTGCCGATAAGCCTCGCGCGCCTGGTCGAAGGTGAAGACGCGGTCGACCACCGGCTGCAGGCCGGCCGTGTCGGCGAAGCGCAGCACCTGTTCCAGCATGGTGCGGCTGCCGACGAAGATGCCGACCATGCGCTTGGCGCCGGCCAGCAGGGTGGCCGGGTTGACCTCGCCGCCGAAGCCGCTGACGCCGCCGATGATGGCGACGCTGCCGCCCATCGCGGTCGACGCCACCGAGCGGTTCACCGTGCCCTGCCCACCCACTTCCAGCACCACGTGCGCGCCGACGCCATGCGTCAGGCGCAGCACTTCTTCCTGCCATTCGGGGAAGGTGCGGTAGTTGATCGTGTGATGCGCGCCCAGTTCGCGGGCGCGCTGCAGTTTTTCGTCGCTGGACGAGGTGATGATGGTGCGCAGGCCGGCCGCCCCGGCCAGCTGCAGGCCCAGCACGGACACGCCGCCGGTACCCAGCAGCAGCACGGTATCGCCCGGGCGGATGCCATTGCTGGATTCGAAGATCGCATTCCAGGCGGTCACGCCGGCGCAGGGCATGGTGGAGGCATCGACGAAGCTCATCCCCGGCGGGATCTTCACCAGCGCTTCCTCCGACAGCACGACCTGTTCGGCCAGCATGCCGTCGATGTCGCCGCCCAGCGCGTGGCGGATCTTGTCCGCTCCGGTCGGGCCGTCCTGCCAGTACGGGAAGAAGGAAGCGGCCACGCGGTCGCCCACCTGCACCCGGCTCACTCCCGGTCCCACCTCCAGCACCTCGCCGGCGCCGTCCGAGCAGGGGATGATCGGGTCGTCGACGGTGACCAGGTAATTGCCGTTCGCAACCATCAGGTCGCGGTAATTAAGCGACACCGCATGCACGCGCACCCGCACTTCGCCGGTGCCCAGCTCACGGTCAGGAAAATCCACGCACTGCAGCCCGTCGATGCCATCGCCGGGGAGAATCTGGTAAGACCGCATCATTGCCCTCCGTCCATCAATGTTCCGCTGGCGAGTGCCGTGCCCGCGATTGGACGAATATTGTGGACCCAATGATCAGTTGCCTGGCGCACGGTCGGCAGTTTACTTGCGCCGGCTTGCCGGATAAAAAAAGCCCGTCCTGTCATCAGGAACGGGCTGTTTGGAGCGCCGGCGCGGTCAGTAGCGACGCACCGGATTCCCGTGATACGTCTGCTTCATGAAACGCGACTGCACTTTTTTCAGCAGAAAGCCGGCGATGGCCATCATGATCATCTTGCGCATGGATTCCTCCGTCCTGTGAACAAATGGGTTGGAGAACACCTTACCCAAAACCGGACTCAGGCGGCGCAGGATAGGCTTAGCGTTTCTGCGCCGGAATGAAGTCGCGCAGCACCGCTTCCCGCATCAGCTTCGGCGGCAGGATGCCCTGGGCGATGATGAAATCGTTGAAGGCCTTCAAATCGAACCGGTCGCCCAGCTCGATTTCGGCCAGGGTTTTCAAGGCGCGCAGCTTCACGTAGCCGTAGTAATAGGCGGTCGCCTGGCCGGGGCTGCGGTAGGAATAGCGGTCGACTTCCGACTGCGCGAACGGTTCGGACAGCACGACCTCCTTCATCAGGAAGCTTTTCGCTTCTTCCGGCGTCATGCGGCCCAGGTTGATCTGCGGGTCGAGCATCGCGCGCGCCATGCGCAGCAGGCGCGCGTGCAGCGACACCAGCTGGCCTTCCGGCGGCATGTAGGGCAGCACCAGCGCTTCCGAATACAGGCCCCAGCCTTCGACGTTGGTGCTGTTGAAGGCGTAGCGGGCGCGCGCCACCGACATGCCCTGCTCGACCATCGACGCGAACTGCAGCTCGTGGCCGGGACGGGCTTCGTGCGCGGCCAGGGTCCACGACATCGCCGCGAAGTCGAAGTCGTTCATCTTTTCCTTCGACTTCGCGTTCGGATTCGACAGCGGGATCACGAATTCGCCGTATTCGCCGGTATTGCCGATCATGCGCGGCGGATTCATGAAAGGCGCGGGCGTGCGCGCCGCCTCGGCCGGGGTCGCGGTGCGGATGTTGGCTTCGCGCGTGGGCAGGGTCACCAGCTTGTGCTGGCGGATGATGCCTTCGATGTCCTTGAGGCGGTCGCGGTAGAAGGACAGCAGCTGGTCGGGCGGGATCGCCGTCTTCTTCAGCTCGCGCATCACGTCGCGGTAGTCGCTCGACGGCAGGTGGCGCTGGGCGGCGATGGTGTTGGCCACCACCTGCATCTGGTCGCGCACTTCCTGGAAGTCGAAGCTGGCGCGCTCGATCATCTGCTCCGGCGCGATGTCGACGCCGACGTTGCGCAGGCGGTTCACGTAGATCGCTTCCGGCAGGCGCACGTCCTTGCGCGCGCGCGGCAGGATGCGGCTCTTCACGAAGGCGTCGTAATCCTTCACCTGCTGGCGCAGGGTCGCGAAGTCGGCTTCCCAGCCGGTCAGCTTCGCCTGCCTGAACAGGTCCTCGATGCCGTCCAGGTAGGTGGCGTTGTTGTTCAGCGCCTCCTCGACCTCGCCCACATAGGGGCCGATCAGGGCCTTGTTCGCCAGCCGTTCCTCGGTGCGGGCCCGCACCAGCGTGGCGATCGGCGTGGTGCCCGCCTCCTTGCCGGCGTAGCGCTTCAGGCGCACCAGGGCCAGTTTCTGGCGCTCCGGCTTGTTGCGCGGGTCCAGCAGGGAACGCAGGCCGCCGTACACCAGCTCGCCCACATTCGTGTAGTCCAGCAGGTACTGGCGCTCCAGCTTCATGCTCGCGACCTGCTTTTCGCGCGAGTCGATCAGGATGTCGAGGTCCTGGCCCACCTTCGGGTCCTTCTCGAGCGCGCGCTGGCGGCGCAGCTCCTGCAGGCGTTTTTCGGTGTCGGCCAGTTCGCGCTCGTAGTCGCGCGGCTTGTAGTCGGCGACCATGGTGTCGAAGCTTTCGTCGCCCAGCTGCGTCGATTCCTCGGGGTGGTATTTACCGGTGTCCTTCAGGACGGGCTGGGTGTAGGCGTCGCTGCGCGCGACCCATGCCGCGGGGCGAGCAGATTCGGCGAATGAACTTCCTGATGCGACAAGCAGGGCGAGACCGAGACCGATGCGGGACATGACCATCCTTTGGAAAAGAGATCCCGCATTCTAGACCGGCTTGCTGACCATGAACCAGAAAATGAAGACGAAGGCGATGAAGGCCGGCACGCCCAGCGCGACCCAGGTCTTGAAGTATTTCCAGTACAGCGGCGGCAGCTCGGTGCCATTGCGCGCCGCCTCGGCCGCGAGGTCGCGCAGGCGCATCTGCAGCCACACCACCGGCAGCCAGCAGGCGCCGGCCATGACGTAGAGCGCAACCGACCACATGATCCACTTGCTGCTCATCGGATAGCCGGCCAGGCGGATCATATAGTAACCGGTGGCCGGCTGCACCACGGCGGTGGTGGCCGTGAACAGCCAGTCGGCGATGACGACGTACTTGCTGACCACGGCGATGGCGCGCACGTCGCGGCTGACGTTCGCGAACAGCATGTACCATGCCGACCCGATCCCGGTGCCGAACAGGAAGGTCGACGACAGGATGTGCAGCCATTTCACGACGACGTAGTCCATTCAGTTTTCCTCATCATCTTCGAGTTGGTACAGCAGCCAGATCGCCGCCAGCATCGGCAGGTTCTTGGTCAGCGGCCCGTAGGGGTGGACCAGGAACCCGGGCAGCTTCCACGCGATCACCACCGTATAAAAACCGATCAATCCCAATTGTGCCAGCCATAGCCAGCGCCTGCGTTTCAGGAACAGGATGCCCAGGCCCAGCAGCATGTCGAAGGCGGAGGCGCCGTACAGCATCAGGGGCCGCAGCCCTTCGGGAATGCCGGTGCGTGCCAGCAGTTCGTAGCTGTCCGCCACCGGATACACGAAGGCCGAGACGATGGCGGTGGCGATCCATACCAGCGCGATGCTGATGCGCAGGATGGGCAGCAGCCAGTCGAGCTTTGCGCGCGCGCGTTCGGCGCGCGGCTCCAGCACGAAGGAAGCGATCGGGCGCGCCGGCCGTCCCAGCAGGCGCAATAGCGGGCCGGGATCGTCCGTGTTGCCGCGGTCGAGCATGCGCAGGGCTTCCGGATCGAGCAGGCCGCCCGGCAGCCAGCGGCCGAAGCGCGCCAGCCCGCGCGCCAGGCCTGACGGCAGGCGCAGCACGCGCAGGCGTCCCATGCCCATCGACGCGCGCAGGGCTCCCAGGTAATCGGTGAAGGGCAGCGCCTGCGGCCCCACCAGCGGCAGGCGTTGCGCCGTACCGCCGTCTAGCGCGTCGCCCTGGTCCAGGTACAGGCGCCGGCGCAGCAGGGCGACGATGGCGGCGATGACATCCTCGACGTGGACCGGCTGCACCAGCTGGGGCGCGTCGCCGAAGCGCACGGCGAAGGGCATCGAGGCCAGCGCCTTGAACACGCGCGCGCTGGTGCCGTCGCTGCCGTACACCAGCGAGGGCTGGACGATGGCGGCGCGCACCGGCAATGCGGCCAGGTAGTCGTCGGCGGCCTTCTTCGACAGGTGGTAGGCGGTGTCGGCATGTTCGTCCGCACCCAGCGCCGACAATTGCACGACCATGTGCACGTCCTCGGATTCGGCGCAGGCCGCGAACAGCGCGCGCGGCGTTTGCAGGTGCAGTTTCTCGAAGGTTTGCGCCCCGCTTTCGCGGAAGATGCCGACCGCGTTGATCACGGCGTCGATGCCGGTAAGGCGCGCCAGCCAGACGGATTTATCGGTATCGTTGGTGAAGTCGGCGTGAACGAAGGACAGGCGCGGATTGTTGCTCTGTTTCACACGGCGCACCGCGCAGACGACTTCGTGGCCTTCGGCCAGCAGCGCGTGCAGCAGGTGTTGCCCGATGAATCCGCTTGCTCCTGTCAGCAAAATCCGCATTCACTCTCCTTTCTGCATCGAGGACGATATGGAACCATGGAAAACTGCATTGCAGCGCGGCCTGGTCGGCGGCGTGACCTCCAGCCTGTTGTCGACCGCGGCGCTGGCAGCCTTCGGCAAGCGTGAAGCGGGCAGCGCCTACGCCCCGACCAACGCCGTCAGCCACTGGATCTGGGGCGACAAGGCGACGCTCCATCACGGCCCCTCGGCGCGCTATACCCTGCCCGGCTACCTGATCCACCATGGCAGCGCCATGTTCTGGTCGGTGATCTTCGAGCGCCTGTGCGGCGAACTGCTCGACCGCAAGAATCCTGCGCTCACGCTGGGTGTCGGCACCGCGGCATCGGCCGTGGCCTGCTTCACCGATTACCAGCTCACGCCGCATCGCCTGAAGCCCGGCTACGAAGCGCACCTGTCGCGTCCGGCCCTGGCCGCGGTCTACGGCGCTTTCGGGGTCGGCCTGGCGATCGGCGCCATGCTGTGCCGCCGCAGCTGACCGCCCTGTTCCCAGTGTAAGCGAGGCGGGGAAAACGTGCCGTTCGCCGACGTCCCTCTTTTTATCTACGCCCTGCTGCTGCACGGCCTGATCGGCGGACTCGACGTGTTCCTGGACCACGAACTGCTGGCCAGGCTGCCGGCGCAGCGCTGGTCCGGTCCGGAGCAGCGCATGCACAGCGCGCGCGAAGCCGTCTTCTTCGCGATCTTCATCTCGCTGGCCTGGTTCGAGTGGCACGGCGCGGCGGTCTGGTGGATCGTGCTGCTGTACCTGGCCGAGATCCTGGTGTCGGCGCGCGACGTCGTCATCGAGGGCGATACGCGGGTGCTGCCGAAGCCGGAGCGGGTGCTGCACCTGTTCCTGTTCATGAACCTGGGGGTGCTGGTGGTGCTGGTGGGACAGGCTTTGTGGGGCTGGTCGGGCTTGCCGGCGGCGGTGGTGCGCACCGGGTACGGGTGGGCGAGCTGGGTGCTCAGCGCGATGGCGGCGGGGGCGCTGGCGTGGGCGGTGCGGGATGGGGTGAGTGCGGCAAGACAGGCCCGCAGCGTGTAAACGTCGTTCCCGCGGAGGCGGGAACGACGTACTATTTTTTCCCGCGCAGGCGCTGCACCAGCGTAACCGCCAGCAGCACCAGCCCGCCGACGATCACGCCGGCCACGGCGTCGATCAGGGTCGGCGTCACGGCCGCCAGCAGGCCGCCCAGCACCGGCACCCCGGCGACGGCATGGGCCGCGCTTTCCGCCAGGTGGTGCAGCGGCTCGAAGGCATGGCCGATGATGCCGCCGCCGACCATGAACATGGCGACGGTGCCGATCACCGACAGCGACTTCATCAGGCGCGGCGCGGCCGCCAGCAGCAGGTTGCCGATCGCGCGCGCGGCACTGCCGGTCTTGCGGCTCAAATACAGGCCGAGGTCGTCGATCTTGACGATGCCCGCCACGATGCCGTAGACGCCGACCGTCATGGCGATCGCCACCGCGACCAGGGCGGCGACCTGGGCGCCGAAGGCCGCGCCCTGCTCGTTGACCACGCCCAGCGCGATCACGATGATTTCCGCCGACAGGATGAAGTCGGTGCGCACCGCGCCCTTGATCTTCTCCTTTTCGACTTCGCGCATGTCGGCGTTGGAGGCCAGCGCCTGTGCCAGTTCCTCCTCGTGGGCGGCATCCTCGGCTGCGCTGTGCAGGAATTTGTGGGCCACTTTCTCGAAGCCCTCGAAGCAGAGGTAGGCGCCGCCCAGCATCAGCAGCGGCGTGATCGCCTGCGGCAGGAAGGCCGAGATTGCCAGTGCGGCAGGCACCAGGATCGCCTTGTTCTTCAGCGAGCCCAGCGCCACTGCCCACACCACCGGCAGTTCACGGTCGGCGTTCACCCCGGTCACCTGCTGGGCGTTCAGGGCCAGGTCGTCACCCAGCACCCCGGCGGTCTTCTTGGCTGCGACTTTGCTCATCAGGGCGACGTCGTCGAGAACGCTCGCAATATCGTCGATTAACGCCAGCAAACTGCCTGCAGCCATTGTTCTACCCCCAATATCAAGATGGCCACATCTTAACCGAGGCTTTACAAGTTCTTCACACGGTTCAGGCGCGTTATTTGCGTTTCAACCCCGAAAATCTGCATCTCGTCGCTTTCCGGCGGAACCGCCCCCGCGCCATACGTATAGTGACAACATTGGCTGCGGTGCAGCAGCCTTGCCGACGAAGGAGATGCCATGACCACCACCCTTGCCAATTTCACCAAGCTCGACCTGCCTGTCGCGCCGCGCCGCCGCGCCCGTCCGCCGAAGCGCAAGACCCGCATCACGATCTACCTCGACGACGAGGTGCTGGACGAATTCCGCTCGCGCGCCGAGCGCACCGGCACCGGCTACCAGACCCTGATCAACGCCGCCCTGCGCACCCGACTGGCTGTGCAGGAGGCTCCGTTCGCGCCCGCCTGACCCCGCAAAACGCAGGAAGCCTGCCACGACAGGGCGTACGGCCAGCGTGCGTCCTGTCGAAGAGATTACATATGGCAATTAATTATGCTAATCTTCCGGCTCTTTCAACCCGGAGGATTTATGAAAAAAGGCGAACTGATCGCTGAATTTGCGAAGCGTACCGAGCTGTCCGGTGCCGCTGCCAACGAGGCAGTGAACACCATCATCGACATCATCACCGAGCGCCTGAAGAAGGGCGATACGGTCGGTATCACCGGCTTCGGCACGTTCTCGGTCACCAAGCGCGCTGCCCGCAAAGGCCGCAACCCGGCAACTGGCGAAGTGATCAAGATCGCTGCGTCGAAGACCCCGCGCTTCGCTGCCGGCGCCACCCTGAAGGCTGCCGTCAACCCGAAGAAGAAGTAAGCTGTTCCCCCGGCGGGCCGCAGCCCGGCGTCATGCCGGCCGCTGCGTGCCCAGCCCGTTTTACGCATCCCGCATTCCCCTCCCTTCCCTACCGGTTTCCCAGCATGCCTTTCTCCACCTGGATCGCTTTCGTCATCGCCGGCGTCCTGATCGCCATTTCGCCCGGCTCGGGCGCCGTGCTGTCGATGTCGCACGGCCTGGCCTACGGGCTGAAGAAGGCCAGCGCCACCGTGCTGGGATTGCAGCTGGGCCTGATGCTGGTGCTGGTCATCGCCGGCGCCGGCGTCGGTTCGCTGGTGCTGGCCTCGGACGCCGTGTTCACCGCGGTGAAGATCGCCGGCGCCCTGTACCTGATCTGGCTCGGCATCGGCCAGTGGCGTTCGAAAGCCAGGGCGAGCGGCGTGCCGACCGCCGGCCTGGAGGCTCACCCCTCGTTCGGCCGCCGCGTATTGACCGGTTTCCTCACCAACGCCACCAACCCGAAAGGGATCATCTTCATGGTCGCGGTGCTGCCCCAGTTCATCTCCAAGGACGGCTCGATGCTGCTGCAGCTGGCGATCCTCGGCATCACCATGGTCACCATCGACACCACCGTGATGCACGGCTACGCCTTCCTGGCTTCGTCGATGCAGCGCTTCTTCCGCGACGAGCACGCGGTCAAGATGCAGAACCGCTTCTTCGGCGGGGTGCTGATGGCGATGGGTTGCCTGCTGTTCCTGGTCAAGCGCAGCCATACCTGAGTCATTGTAGAAATAACTATTTCGCAACGATTTGTAACTGGCGTCGTCGTTTCGCACGCTCGTGCGTTGTAACCGGGTAGCATCTTCATACAACATGACACGCTGGAGACTGCGATGCCCAACCCGATCCTGAAGTCGGCCGTGCTGCTGGCCTTCACCACCCTGTCCGCGCTGGCCGTGGCAGCCGATCCGCCGGCCCGCGTCGGCCGCGTTGCGCTCACCCAGGGCCAGGTCAGCATCGGCGCCGACGTCGGCGGCCAGATGAGCCCGGCCCAGGTCAACTGGCCCGTCACCTCGGGCAATATGATCACCACCGCCCCCGGCTCGCGCACCGAGCTGCGCATCGGCTCGACCTCGATCCGCCTGGACGGCGATTCCTCGCTCGACGTCGTCGAGCTGGACGACGACAGCATCCGCCTGCGCCTGCACTACGGCAGCGCCAGCGTGCGGGTCCTGAACGCGGACGTATTGCGCGGCTTCGAACTGGTCACGCCGCAGGCCCGCGTGCGCCTGCAGCAGCCGGGCCGGCTGCGCATCGACGCCGAGCGCGTGCGCGACACCAGCAGCGTCAAGGTGTTCGACGGCGTGGCCCTGGTCGAAGCGGGCGGCTCCCAGCTGGCGGTGCGCGCCGGCAAGCGTGCCGACATCACCGAGGACGACATCCGCACCGCCAGCGTCATGCAGGACGCCTTCGACAGCTGGTCGTTCTCGCGCGACCGGCTCGAGGACAATGCCCGGTCGGCGCGCTACGTCACCTCCGAGATGACCGGCTACGAAGACCTGGACCGCTACGGCAGCTGGCGCGCGGACAGCGAATACGGCCCGCTGTGGATTCCCGCCGTCTCCTCGACCTGGGTGCCCTACCGCGACGGCAGCTGGACCTGGATCGAGCCCTGGGGCTGGACCTGGGTCGACAACGCGCCCTGGGGCTATGCGCCCTTCCACTACGGACGCTGGGTCTACGTGAACCGCCGCTGGGCCTGGGCCCCGGGCAGCCGCCACGAACGCCTGGTGTGGGCGCCGGCGCTGGTCGGCTGGGTCGGCGGCGCCGACTGGAACATCACCTTCCGCGACCGCAGCCGCCGCCCGGGCTACGGCTGGTATCCGCTGTCGCCGTACGACCGCTACGTGCCGTCCTACCGCACCTCCGACGAGCACCTGCGCTGGCTGAACAGCCATGTGCGGCCCGACCGGCATCGCGGGCGCGACTACCGGCCGCAAGGCCTGACCGTGGTGCCGCAGGACCGCTTCGGCCCCGGCGGCCGGGTCAACGTGCCGCGCGCGCCGATCGCCACCGTGCCGCCGACCCTGGTGCAGAACGGCGTGCCCTTGAGCAGCGCGCCGCCGGCGCCGCCCAACCGGCCGCAGCGCGGCGGCATGGTCGATCGCGACCATGACGGCCGCCCGGACCGTTTCCAGGCCGGCCGCGCCGACCGCGACCACGATGGCCGTCCGGACCGCATCGAAGCCGGCCGCGCCGACCGCGACCACGATGGCCGTCCGGACCGCATCGAAGCCGGCCGCGTAGACCGCGACCGCGATGGCCGTCCGGACCGCATCGAAGCCGGCCGCATCGACCGCAACGGCGACGGCCGCCCGGACCGCATCGAGACCGCGCGCGCCGAGCGCGACGGATTCGTGCGCCAGCGTCCGCCGCAGCAGCTCACCGTGCAGCAGCAACAACAGCAACAGCAGCAGGCGCCCGGCCTGGTGCCGATGCCGGTGCCGGCACGTCCCCAGCCGGTCGTGAGCCCGACGCCGCATACGTCTCCGGCGCCGCAGCCGGTGGTGAGCCCGACGCCGCACGTGGCGCCCACGCCGCAGCCGCTGACGAGCAGCGCACCCGTGTTCCAGCCCCCGGCCGCGCCGCCTGGCGCCCACGGCTGGCCGCGCCAGGAGCGCCGCGACTGGGATGCCGACCGCCGCGATGGCCGCGATGGACGCGACCGGCGTGACGGCCGTGACGGCCGCGATGACGACGGGCCGCGCCGCGACCGCCGCGACGAGGGTGAGCGCCATGAGCGCCGCCCGGCTCCCGCGCCGGCGCCGGTAACGACGGTAGCGCCGCCCGCGCCGGTCCAGCACGCCGCCATCGTGACCGCGCCCCAGCCGGCACCGCAGCCCGCACCGCAACCGGTGCAGCACGCGGCGCCGCCGCCGGTGGCCGAAGCGCGCATCGAGCGCCCGCACCGCGGCGATGGTGAACGCGGCCGCGAAGCACCGCAGCGCGCCGCGCCGCCTCCCGTCTCCATGCCGGCTCCGGCTCCGGCGCCCGTGGTCCACCAGGCGCCGCCGCCCCAGGCCAGCGCCCCATCCCGCCCGGCTCCCGCCAAGGCCGACGAGCGCAGGCGCGGCGACGAGCGCGCACACCAGGCCGAACGCTGACCTTCCGGCGTCCGGGATCGCGGCCGGCCCTTGCCCGGCGCGATCCCGGGACTTTGGCTACAATGCGGGTTTTACAGGAGCGGCCATGGACCCGAAAGAATCCCTCATCGAATACCCCAGCGATTTCCCGATCAAGGTGATGGGCGCGACGCATGAGGACTTCGCCCCGACCATCCTCGAGCTGATCGTCCTGCACGACCCGACTTTCCATGAGGGCAAGATGGAAGTGCGTCCTTCCTCGAAGGGCACTTATACCGGCCTGACCGTGGTCGTTCGTGCAACCAGCCGCGAGATGCTCGACAAGCTGTACACCGAGCTGTCGGCCCACCCGATGGTCAAAGTCGTCCTCTAAGCAACAGTTCCGCAGGGCTTGCGGGCAGAGGACATGGGCCTGGCTTATAATGTCGAGGCATTCCATTCCTGTTCCCACAGTTTCCATGCCAGCGAACCGCCCTGCCATCCGTGAGCTCGGCCGCGCAGATTACGACACCATCTTCGCCGCCATGCGTGCCTTCACGGACGCGCGCACGCCCGACACCCCCGACGAACTCTGGATCGTCGAGCACCCGCCGGTGTACACGCTCGGCCTCGGCGCCGACCGCGGCCACATCCTGAGCGCGCACGACATCCCCGTGGTGCAGACCGACCGCGGCGGCGAGGTGACCTACCACGGTCCCGGCCAGGTCGTGATCTACCTGCTGATGGACCTGCGCCGCAACAAGCCGGGCGGCAAGCTGTACGCGCGCCAGTTCGTCCACAAGATCGAGCAGGCAGTCATCGACGTGCTGGCGGCGTATAATCTGGCGGGTGAACGGGTCGAAGGCGCCCCCGGCATCTATATCGCCGAAGGTCCGCGCAAGGGCGCCAAGATCGCCGCCCTCGGCCTGAAGGTGCGCGGCAACGGCTGCACCTACCACGGCGTCTCGCTGAACGTGGCGATGGATCTGTCTCCCTTCACCTGGATCAACCCGTGCGGCTATTCCGGGCTGGCCACGGTGGACATGCGCACCATGGGCGTGGAAGCGCCGCTGGCCGACGTCCAGCAGGCGCTGGCCCAGGCCCTGGCCGGCCACCTGTCGCAAGACGAAGTGCAGGCCGCACCGAACAAACCAACCGAAACCCTAGCAGGGTAAAAAGCACATGACTTCCGAAATCGATACCGGCAATGCCGCAGCAGCTGCCTACAACGCCAGCGCCAAGCAAAAGGGCGCGGACAAGACTTCGCGCATCCCGATCAAGATCGTGCCGATCGAGCAGCACGAGCGCCTGAAGAAGCCGGACTGGATCCGCGTGAAGGCGGCCACCGCCTCCTCGCGCTTCTACGAGATCAAGGACATCCTGCGCGCCAACAACCTGGTGACGGTGTGCGAGGAAGCCAGCTGCCCGAACATCGGCGAATGCTTCGGCAAGGGCACCGCGACCTTCATGATCATGGGCGACAAGTGCACCCGCCGCTGCCCGTTCTGCGACGTCGGCCACGGCCGTCCCGATCCGCTGGACGTGAACGAGCCGGGCAACCTGGCCAAGACCATCGCCGACCTGCGCCTGTCCTACGTCGTGATCACTTCGGTCGACCGTGACGACCTGCGCGACGGCGGCGCCGGCCACTTCGTCGAGTGCATCCAGAAGACCCGCGCATTGAGCCCGAACACCAAGATCGAAGTGCTGGTGCCGGACTTCCGCGGCCGCCTGGAAAAGGCGCTGAACATCTTCGCCGAAGGCTTGCCGGACGTGATGAACCACAACCTGGAAACCGTGCCGCGCCTGTACAAGGAAGCGCGCCCGGGCGCCGACTACAAGCACTCGCTCGAGCTGCTGCGCGACTTCAAGGCCAAGTACCCGAACGCCGTGACCAAGTCCGGCCTGATGGTCGGCCTGGGCGAGACCGACGAGGAAATCCTCGAAGTGATGCGCGACATGCGCGAGCACAACATCGACATGCTGACCATCGGCCAGTACCTGGCGCCGTCGAACTCGCACCTGCCGGTGCGCCGCTACGTGCACCCGGACACCTTCAAGATGTTCGAAGAGAAGGCCTACGAGATGGGCTTCGTGCACGCCGCCGTGGGCGCGATGGTGCGTTCCTCGTACCACGCCGACCAGCAGGCGCACGAGGCGGGCGTGGCGGCGTAAGCCAGTCTTTTTCGAGCAGTACATCGTGGGCGGAGGCCGCCCACCCTACCGGTTCGAATCCGTAGGGTGGGCGGCCCCGCCCACGCTTTTTTCGTTCCGTGGCTTGCCGAACGTAGCCCGCGCGCCAACCGCGCTATATTGGCCACAACCCAAGCCCGTGCATAAACAAACATGAGCCAACACCATTCCCGCCATCCCGCCGACGACCACGCAGACGACACCCAGGACGACGACGCCTTCCTCGAGCGCGACATGAAGCTGCACGAGCGCGGCGCCGAACTGGTCAAGATGGAAGGCCGCGTGTTCATCCGCTTCAGTGGCGCGGTGCGCGTGGACGGCCTGCACGTCGACTACCGCCTGGTGCCGGCGCGCGGCGTGCTGGCCAAGCCGAGCAAGTGGCGCAAGATGGACCTCGGCGCCCGGCGCGAACTGGTTGAAGAACGCGCCACCCGCGACGCCATCGACGACCTGAACCAGGAAGTCGAGGAATTCGTGCGCGAGATCGCCGACCTGTGCGACGACGCCGGCTTCGATCCGATGCTGTTCCTGCACGTGCTGGAAGAACTGGAAACCTCCGAGCCGGCCGAATACGTGTTCGAGCGCATCCGCCAGCGCCTCGACCACGCCATCGAGCGCGACCAGGAAGAGCGCCACGCCGCGCGCACCAAGGAAAGCATCAACCTGGCCGAGTACCCGGCCTCCTTCGAGGTGGCCAGCAAGATGGCGCGCCGCTTCGTCGCCCTGCTCGGCCCGACCAACTCCGGCAAGACCCACCGCGCGATGGAACATCTGGCCCAGGCCGGGAGCGGCGTCTACCTGGCCCCGCTGCGCCTGCTGGCGCTGGAAAACTACGAGCGCCTGCAGGGCGTGGTGCGGGAAGACGGCGAGCCGCTGGCCGTCAGCCTGGTCACGGGAGAGGAGCGGCGCCTGGCCGAGAACGCGACCCACGTCGCCAGCACCGTCGAGATGCTGGATACCAAGACGAAGGTCGAGGTGGCGGTGATCGACGAGATCCAGATGCTGGCCGACCGCGACCGCGGCGCCGCCTGGACCGCGGCCGTGTGCGGTGCGCCGGCCTCGGTCGTCTACCTGGTCGGGGCGCCGGAAGCGCGGCGCGCGATCGAAGCGCTGGCCGAGCGCCTGGAGTGCCCGCTCGAAGTGCACGTGCTCAAGCGGAAAGCGCCGCTGTCGATGGAGCCGGGCGCGGTGCGCAAGATCAGGAACCTGCGGCGCGGCGACGCCGTCATCGCCTTTTCGCGGCGCGACGTGCTGATGTGGCGCGACATGATCACGGAAACCGGCCTGTCGGTCGCCACCGTCTACGGCAACCTGTCGCCGGAAGTGCGGCGCGCCCAGGCCGAGCGCTTCCGCGAAGGCCAGGCCGACATCGTGGTCGGCACCGACGCGCTGGCCATGGGCCTGAACATGCCGATCGAGCGCATCGTGATGACCACCGCCGTGAAATACAACGGCGTCGAAGAGGAAGAAATCTCGGCCGCGCTGGCCAAGCAGATCGCCGGGCGGGCAGGGCGCTATGGCGTGCACGAGGAAGGTTTCGTGGCCGGCTACGACGACGACACCCACGACATCATGCGCTCGCTCATGAAGGAAAAGATCCCGCCGGTGCCGGCCAGCGGCTTCGCGGTCGCGCCTTCGCTCGAACAATTGCACCGCATCGCCTCGGTGACGGGCGAGACCTCATTGGTGAAACTGCTGCGGCGCTTCGTGCACAACATCGACGTGCCGGACGGCTTTTTCTACCCGCGCATTACCGAAGAGCAGAACGAGCGCGCCGAATGGCTCGACACCCTCGACCTGAGCGTGGCCGAGAAGTTCACGCTCTCCCTGGTGCCGATCTCGACCAGGGTGCCGACCCTGGAGAGCGCCTGGAGCCACTGGGCGCAATCGCTGGCGAAAAAGAGGATCTGCAAGCTGCAGCCGCATCCGCAGGAACTGTTCTGGCAGAACCTGCAGGAAGTCGAGGACACCTGCCGCATGTACTCGGCCTATGCCTGGCTGGGTTATCGGATGCCGGATTACTTCCCCAGCATCGAGCTGGCCCAGCAACTGGCGCGCGAGGCTTCCGAGCGCGTCGATTCGCTGCTGCAACAGCAAAACGCGGCGGCGCGCAAGCGGCAGGGGAAAAAGGAGCGCGGCCGCTGGTAGATCCAGCGGCCGAGCGCGCTGGTTGGCAGCGTCAGCGGACCCGCCGCTCGGTGCGCCCCTTGGCGTCCAGCTTGAGCACGCCGGGGATGCGCCGCAGCTTGTCGATCAGCGCCTGGAAGTCGTTCTCGGACATGCGCGAGAAGACGATCAGCACGTCATCCATGGTCGATCCTTCTCCCTGCTGCTGGACGATGAAGGTGCTGATGCGGCCGGTGACGGGACCGAGTTCCTTTTCCAGCACGTGCAGCGTCAGGCGTCCCCGTTCGGCGGAGATCATCACCTCACGTCTTTGTCTGGAAGAAAAATACCAGCGTTCCAGCGGCTTGATACCGGCCAGGATGATCAGGATGATGATGGTGGCCGAGACGGCGGCGAGATACAGCCCGCCGCCGGCGGCCAGGCCGACCGCCGCCACCGTCCACAGGCTGGCGGCCGTGGTGAGGCCGCGCACGATCTCGCCGCGCAACAGGATCGATCCCGCGCCCAGGAAGCCGATGCCGGACACCACCTGCGCCGCCACGCGCGAGGGATCGAGCGAGACGTGTTCGTGGTCCAGCACGTCCATGAATCCATAGGACGACACGATCATGAACAGGCAGGCGCCGACGCTCACCAGCATGTGGGTGCGCAGGCCGGCCGCCCACGACAGGCGCTCGCGTTCGAATCCGATTGCACCGCCCAGCAATGCCGCCAGGCCGAGACGTGCAATGAGTTCGAGAGGGGGAAGCAAGGCCGGTCCCGGTCAGGCCGGCTTGCCGGGTCCCCTGGCTTTGGCCGCGGCGTCCAGCCACGCTTCCCAGATCGCCGGATCCCGGGTCTGCCCATCGGCCCCGAGCTTGTATTCGCTCACCAGGTCCGCCAGGTCGCTGGATTCGGTCAGGTCGACCTCGCGTTCGAGGAAGGCCAGCATGGTCCGGTAGGCCTGCTCGACCGTCATCGTGTCGTTCGCTGCGCTCATGCTTCCTCCTGCTATTCATTGCATTCACTGCCAATGAGGAGAAGCTTACCTCAATGCGTGCGAATCAAGGCCGGCAGCGCGACGTGATGCCGGCGCCGTTCCCGCCCGCCACCGGGATGTCGGATGGCGGCGTGCCATTTCCCAGCACCAGGGTGTTACCGCCGACATAGCGCAGCGGCAATTCCTCGCCCGCATAGTCGGGCAGGTCCTGCGGCACATAGATCGCGAAGCGGAAGTCGAGGTTCGCATGGAAGCCGTGCTGGAACACCTGGCTGGTCGGGCCTTCGTAGATTTCCGCCGCGATGGCATCGACGATGGCGGACGTGTCGGTGCGCGTGTTCAGTTCGACCGAGTCGTCCAGCCGCAGCGTGTAGGGGCGCAGCGGTCCGAAGCGGCGGCCGCCGAACTGCACGCGGAAGCGGTCGACGTCGTAATAGAAGGCCGGCACGGCGGGGCCGGTGACGTCCACGCTGCACAGCACGAACACGGCCCAGAAGCCCTGCGACTGCAGCGGCAGCACGGAATGGACGGCTTCGTTGTGGCGCAGCGGCACCGGGGTCGTGAAGTCGATCCGGTGCACGTTCGCAACGTGCTGGTAGTGCAGGACGACGGTCTCGCGCAAGCCAGGGTCGACACTCGTGCAGCCCGCCAGCAGGAGCGGGAGCAGGAGGGAAGACTGGAACAGCTTGCGCATCAAGGACTCCTTTGCCAGCGAATATATCAAGCTTGGGCCAAGCCGATGGGCAGGGCTTGCGGGAACTCAGCTGGCAGTAAGTGACTTCTGCAGTAGCGCATGCAGCGACGCGAAATCCGGTTCCCCCAGGTAGCGCTTGAGAATCTTGCCGTCCTTGCCGATGACGAAGGTGGTCGGGGTCATGGCCACGTCGCCGAACTGCCTGGCCAGGTCGCCGCCGGAGTCGAGCGCGACCTTGAACGGCAGCTTGCGGGTCTCGGCGTAGTTCAGGACGTAGTTCGGCGGATCGTAGCTCATCGCGACGGCGACGAATTCCAGGCCCTGGTTGCGGAACTTGTTGTAGGTCTCGACCATCTGCGGCATTTCCTTCACGCAGGTGGCGCAGGAAGTCGCCCAGAAATTGACCATCACGACCTTGCCGCGCAAGTCCTGCGAGCTGATCTTCTGGCCGTCGATGCTGATGAAGGTGACGTCGGGGGCAGCCGGCTGCTGGCTGAAGGTGGCGAAGCCGATGCCGGCGATCGCGAGCACGGCGGCGCCGATGGCGGCCGGCTTGATCCAGGAACGGTTGGAGCTTGGTGCGGTCATGAGGGGCATCTCATCCGTGAACAGGCGACGCTCCCATTATAGGCGCGTCGCCGTTTCCGTGCGCTTACTGGGCCTGCTGCGCCTGCTGCGCCTGCTGCGGCTGCATCGCGCGCAGGTCTTCTTCGCTGATGTACTCGAACATCTTGGTCACGCTCATCACGCCCGACACGCCTTGTGCGACCTGGGCCGCGATATTGCCTTCGCGCTGGGTCACCAGGCCCATCAGGTAGACATTGCCGCGCTCGGTGACCACCTTGAAGGAATTGGCCGAGACCGTCTTCTTGTCGGCCAGGCTGAGCTTGACCTTGCTGGTGATCAGGGCGTCGCTCGAGCGCGAGGTGTAGCTCGACGGACCGGCGACGATCAGCTCGTTCATCACATTGTCGACGTTGGTAATGCTGCGCACGTCCTTCTCGACGCCCTGCTTCATGGCTTCGTCGCGCACTTCGCCGGTCAGCAGCACCTTGCGGTTGTAGCTGTTGATGTTGACGTGGCCGGCGTCGCCGACGATCTGCGGCAGGTGGGTCTCGGCCTTCACGGCGATCGCCTTGTCTTCGGTCTGGGCGCCCAGGGTGCGGCGGTCGGTGGTCGCCACCGCGCCGGCAACCATGCCACCGGCCACCACGGCCACGCAACCTTGCAGGGATGCCATCAGCGAAGCGAGCACGGCAGCGGTCAGGATGGCTTTCTTAACTTGCATCTTCTTCTCCGAACAGGGCGACGTCGATGCCGTCGCAGATACTGTGGATCGCCACCAGGTGCACTTCCTGGATGCGCGCGGTACGTGCGTGCGGCACGTTGATATGGACATCGGCATCGGTCAGCAGCTGGCCCAGCTTGCCGCCATCCTTGCCGGTCAGGGCGACGACGCGCATTTCGCGTTCGAGCGCCGCTTCGGCGGCCGCCAGCACGTTGGCGGAGTTGCCGGACGTCGAGATCGCCAGCAGGATGTCGCCGGCCTGGCCCAGGGCCTGCACCTGCTTGCTGAAGATCTCGTTGAAGCTGTAGTCGTTGCCGACCGCCGTGATGATCGAGGTGTCGGTGCTCAGCGAGATCGCGGGCAGCGGGAAACGCTCGCGCTCGAAGCGGCCGACCAGCTCGGCAGCGAAGTGCTGGGCGTCGCCGGCCGAACCGCCGTTGCCGCATGCCAGGATCTTGTTGCCGTTGGACAGGGCATTGAACATCAGTTCGATGGCCTGGGAAATGGGTTGTGCCAGCAGCTGGCCCGACTTCAGTTTGAGTTCGGCGCTTTCCTGGAAATGGGCGAGGATGCGTTGAGTATTCATGGTCGAAGATTATAGTGCAGTGGCAACGCCTACCGCACAAGTAGAGTAAGAAATGCTTACATTTCAAGCGGTTTCGATGGCGTTCCGACACCATTCCAGCCTGGCGCCATCGATCGCGACGACGTCGATGCGGCAGGGCGGCAGGCGCCTGAAACGCTGCAGATAGACCTGGGCGGCGCGGATGATGCGGCGGATTTTTGCCGGGGTGATGCTGGCGGCGGCCCCGCCGCGCGAACGGTCGGCGCGCTGGCGCACCTCGACGAAGACCAGGGTCTCGCCCTCGCGCATGACGAGGTCGATCTCGCCCAATTTACACCGGAAGTTCGCTTCGATCAGCACTAAACCGTGGCGTTGAAGATACTCCAGCGCTGATTCTTCCCCTTTGCGGCCCTGTTCCTGCTTCGGCGACAGGCGGGCCGGCCACATCTCAGGGCCCCGCCTCGACGGGCTCGAAGTCGCCGCCGCGGTAGACCGCCATGGCTTCGCGCCGGCGCAGGCGTGCATTGCCGGGCGGGTTACCGTTGGTGTCCACCTCCAGGTGGCCGGTGACGCCATCGATGACGAACGGCTCGCCCGGACGCAGGGCCAGTTCGCGCGCGACCAGGAAGGCATCGATGCCGAGCGCGTACAGGCGGTTCATGGTCGGCGCCTGCTCGGCCTCGAGCGGACGCGGATACATCATCACGGCGCGGTTGTCCGGCCGCACCAGCCACGGCAGGTCGACCACGCGCAGGCCGTCCAGCTCCGGCAGGCCCATGCCGGGCGAGCGGCCCGGATTGCCGGCGCTGCCGACGTAGCAGGGGATGGCGCTGCCGGTGCGGGCGCGCACCTGGCGCAGCTCGGTCACATCGAGCGCGGCGAACATCAGCTCGGGCGGGTCGACGTCGAGCCGCATCTTCAGTTCGGAGATGGCGGCCGGATCCACGCGGCCGTCGGCGGACGGCACGCTGTAGCGCTGGCCTGTATGGCCGAGTTCGCTCCAACGCGCTTCGAAGGCGGCCGCCGCACGCTGGGCCCAGGGAGCATTGCTGGTGAGGATCAGCACGCGTCCGTGCGGATGCTCGCGCGCCGCCCAGTCGGCGGCCTGGCGCGCCTCGTCCTCGACCGAGAGGCCGGCCACCACCATACCTCGCGGCAAGTAACCACGCGGTTCGGGATGGTTCAGGGCAACGGTCGGGCGGCTCACGCCGGCGCCGAGGGCCAGTGCGCTGACGGCGGGGCGGGCCAGCGGGCCGACCACCACGTCGTGCGAGGCGGCGGCCCGGGAATAGGCGGCCAGCGTATCGTCGGTGCTGTCGCCGGTCGGGACCAGTTCGACCTCGACCCCGGCGCCGTCGCGCTCGACGCTGGCCATGAAGCCGGCGCGCACGGCATCGGCGGCGGAGCCCAGCGAAGCAGAATTCATCGGCAGCAGCAGGGCGACCCGGACCGGGCCAAGATTCCTCAAGGCGCCGGGCTGCACGCCGCTTGCTTCGCGGCCAGGCAACTGGATCGGCCGGGTCTGGACCGGCGCCGGTTCCGGCTCGCGCGGCGGCGGCACGTAGCTGGGCGGCGGCGCGGGCGCGCGCTCGGGGCAGGCGTAGTCGCCGCTCCGGGGACTTGTGTTTGCGCCCCCGGGCGCGCACAATCCCTGCGGCTCGTCGAGGCTTACCGTGCTGCAGCCTGCCAGCAGCACCATTGCCAGGCCCGCGCCCAGCGCTTTGAGATTTTTAATCAGCATCCGATCCCCACACATGACCGTCACCCAGTCCAGCCAGATCGCCAACTTGCCCGTCCTGGGCGAGGCAGCCCAGCAGTCCTATCCTACCGCAACGCTGTATGTGGTGGCCACACCGATCGGCAATGTCACCGACATCACCCTGCGCGCCCTGCACGTGCTGATGATCGCCGACGTCGTCGCCTGCGAGGACACGCGCAAGACCGGCGCCCTGCTGACGCGCTTCGGCCTGAACAAGCAGATGGTGGCGGCCCACCAGCACAACGAGCGCGAGGCGGCCGAGAAACTGGTGCAGCGCCTGCGCGCGGGCGAGCGCGTGGCGCTGGTGTCGGACGCCGGCACGCCGGCCGTCTCCGACCCCGGCGCCCGCATCGTCGACGCGGTGCGCAACGCCGGCCTGAACGTGGTGCCGGTGCCGGGCGCCTCGGCGGCGGTCACGGCGCTGTCGGCCAGCGGCCTGGTGAACGACCGCTTCCACTTCGTCGGCTTCCTGCCGGCCAAGGCGAAACAGCGCGAGACCGAACTGGCCCAGCTCAAGACCGTGAGCTCGACCCTGGTCATCTACGAAGCCCCGCACCGCATCACCGATTGCGTCGAAGCCCTGGCGAGCGTGTTCGAACCGACCCGCCAGGTGGTGTTCGCGCGCGAGCTGACCAAGATGTTCGAGGAGATCCACCGCTGCGAGTTGAAAGAGGCGCTGGCCTGGGTCAAGGCCGACCAGCACCGCGAGCGCGGCGAGTTCGTGGTGCTGGTCGAAGGCGCGGCGCCGGCCGGCGACGAGGGCGATGCGGAGGCCGAGCGGATCCTGCAGGTCCTGCTGACGGAGTGTTCCGTGAAACAGGCGGCGAACCTGGCGGCGCAGATTACGGGGCGGAAGAAGAATGCCTTGTATGAGCGGGCGTTGCAGATCAAGGGTGAAGCGTAACCGAAGCGCGCTGCGCTTGTTTCCCGCGCCTCTACCACTTACACCCACTATCCTTCTTATCCATCATCAGGTAGATCGGCGCCAGCAATCCCCCCGGCACGCCATCCTTGCAATCCGGCCGCTTGGCCGCCTTGATCGCCCGCTCCAGCTTCGTTTCCGTCTGCAAAGGCGGAGGCGGCAGGCGTTCCAGCGCCGTCCCCACCTTGGCCGGATCCGGCTCGTTCGCCACCGCGCGCGCGACGCTGCGGGCGGCGTCCAGGTTGAAGCGCGGCGCCGTATCGGCAGGAGCGGCCGGCTGGTTGTCGACCTTGAACGGTTCCTTGGCGGCTGGCGCTGCCGGCGGCGGCACGGCGATGATGCGGCGGGCCGGACGCGTGCGCGGCGCCGGCCTGGCACGCGGCTCGGGCCGCGCCGACGGCTGCACGGGCTCGACCGCCGGCAGCTTCTCCGGCTCCTGCAGGCGCACGGTCAGCGGCTCGGTGGCGTGTGCAGGCAGGGCGGCCGGCCGTGGCTGGCGGTAGCTGGATAACAACAGTGCGTGCACGGCCAGCGAGATGGCGATGCCCGCCGCGATACGCGCCAATTGCCTGCGGTCGGGGAGGGCGGCATCGCCCGCATCCGGAAAATGGTCGATTACAGCATTCACGGCGGCTCCCATCGATTCTGTGCCGGAAAGCCTCAGCCGTGCACATTCGCGCACGTTCATGGGTGCTTTCCTTGACCGGGACCCCGGCGGACGTTATGATGGCTGTCTTCGGAGTGTAGCGCAGCCCGGTAGCGCATCTGGTTTGGGACCAGAGGGTCCAAGGTTCGAATCCTTGTACTCCGACCAAGTATACCGAAAAGGCCGACGAGAGATCGTCGGCCTTTTTTCATTTCCGCGTAGCGATACGGTGGCACCGTGGGCTCCCCGAGCCCACGCTCACGCGAAATCAGCCCGCGCGTTTCGCCAGCAGCGCATTCCCCGCCCGGCTCACGCCCTTGCGCCCCAGCTGCTGCGAAATGAAGTGGCCGGCTTCCACCACCTGGTCGAGATCGATGCCGGTCTCGATGCCCAGGCCGTTCATCATGTAGACCACGTCTTCGGTGGCGACGTTGCCGGTCGCGCCCTTCGCGTACGGGCAGCCGCCCAGGCCCGACACCGACGAGTGGAAGATCGCCACGCCCACTTCCAGGCTGGCGTAGATATTCGCCAAGGCCTGGCCGTAGGTATCGTGGAAGTGGCCGGAGATACCCTCCAGCTTGAAGGCGCGCGCCGCCGTTTCCATCACGGCCTGGGTTTTTCTCGGGGTCGAGACGCCGATCGTGTCGGCGATGTCGATCTCGTCGCAGCCCAGGTCGCGCATGCGCGCCACCACGTCGGCGACGGCGTCCAGCGGCACCTCGCCCTGGTAGGGGCAGCCGAACGAGCAGCTGATGCTGCCGCGCAGGCGCAGGCCGTGCTGCTTGGCGGCTTTCGCTACTGTCTCGAAGCGTGCGATCGATTCGGCGATCGAGCAGTTGATGTTCTTTTGCGAGAAGGCTTCCGAGGCCGAGCCGAAGATCACGACTTCATCCGCCTTGCTTGCCAGCGCCGCCTCGAAGCCCTGCATGTTCGGCGTCAGCGCCGAATAGATCGTGCCCGGACGGCGCACGATGCCGGCCATGACGTCGAGGCTGGTCGCCATCTGCGGCACCCATTTCGGCGAGACGAAGGAGGCTGCTTCGATATTGGCGAAGCCGGCGCGCGACAGGCGGTCGACCAGCTCGATTTTCACGGCGGCCGATACGGCCTCTTTTTCGTTCTGCAGCCCGTCGCGCGGGCCGACTTCGACGATTTTGACTTGTTCAGGCAGGTTCATTTTTCAGTATCCCCGGTTGCGGTCAACGACATCGGCGACATGCTCGCCTTGCTCCAGCAGTGTGATCTTGTGCGCGATCTGGCGCACGGCTTCCTCGCGGACCGTGAGCGCCGAGATGTGCGGCGTGATGGTGATGCGCGGCTCGTTCCAGAACGGGTGCGGGGCGGGCAGCGGTTCGTTGCGGAACACGTCCAGCGTGGCACCTAGGATGTGGCCGGAGCGGATCAGGCCCAGCAGGTCCGGCTCGGCGACCTGGGCGCCGCGCGCCACGTTGACCAGCCAGGCGCCCTCGGGCAGCTTCGACAGCCGCGCGCGGTCGAGCAGGTTATTGGTCTCCGGCGTCAGCGGCAGCATGCAGACCAGCACCCGCGTCCCGGCCAGGAAATCGTCGAGCGCTTCCATGCCCGCGTAGCAGTCCACGCCCGGCAGGTCCTTCGGCGTGCGGCTCCAGCCGCGCACCGGAAAGCCGAGCTGGCGCAGCGCCTGCACCACCGGGATGCCGAGCTTGCCCAGCCCCAGCACGCCGACCGTGAACTCGTCTTTTTTATGCGGGGCGAGCGGGTTCCACGCGCCCAGGCGCGCCTGCTGTTCATACTCGTCGAAGCGGCGGAAGTAGCGCAGCACGGCATACGCCACGTATTCCACCATCTGCTCGCCCATGCCGGCGTCGCCGAGGCGGATCACCGGCACATGGGGCAGGGCGTCGCCGAATTTCAGGATCGCGTCGACGCCGGCGCCCATCAGGAAGATCGCCTTCACATGCGCCAGCTGGTCGAGCAGGGCGGGCGAGGGCGCCCACAGCACCGCGTAGTCGCATGGCGGCAGGTGCTGTCCCTCTTGCCACGCGACCGTCTCGGCCTGCGGCAGCGCCTGCGCGAAATCGCGCGCCCACGGCTCGGTCACGCCATCGCCACGGTACAGGAGGATGCGCAAGACGCTTCTCCTCAGGCCGCGGCCTTGAAGGCCAGCAGCGGCGCGCCGTCGGCCACCTGGTCGCCGACCTGGTACAGGATTTCCTCGACCAGGCCATCGCTCGGCGCCGCGATCGTGTGCTCCATCTTCATCGCTTCCATGATCACCAGCGGTTCGCCCTTCTTGACGGCCTGGCCGTCTTTCGCGATCACGGCCACCACCTTGCCCGGCATCGGCGCGGTCAGGCGGCCGCCGGCGGCTTCGTGCTCGCCGGCATGCGCCATCGGGTCGTTGTAGTTCAGTGCGTAGTGCTGGCCGCCGGTGAACACGTGCAGCAGTTCGCCGTCGCGGCGCACGGTGCCGTGCAGGGCCGCGCCGTCGAGGCGGATCGCATACTCTCCGCCGTTCTTCGACACCAGCGCCAGCGGGTGCGCCGCGCCGTCCAGCTCGAACACCCAGCCGTGCGGGTGGTAGGCCAGGCCGGCGTCGTAGGCCTTGGCGTCGAGGCTCGCGCTGTATTCATCGGCAAACGACAGGCCGCGGCGGTAGGTGCCATTCATGCGCCAGCCGTGGGTGCTGGTCCACGGGTCGGCCGGATTGTTCGATACCGACAAGGCCTGTTCGGCGTCCGCCAGCGCGACGGCGGCCAGGGCCAGCGCACCTTTCGGCGCCGGGCCGGCCGGCGGGAACAGGGAAGCGTTGTTCCGTTCGATCAGGCCGGTGTCGAGGTCGGCGCTGGCGAAGGCCTGTCCCTCCACCAGGCGCTTCAGGAAGGCGATGTTGGTGGCCAGGCCGACGATGTGCAACTCGGACAGCGCCTGCGCCATGCGCGACAGCGCCTGGGTGCGGTCCGCGCCCCACACGATCAGCTTGGCGATCATCGGGTCGTAGAACGGCGAAATGGCATCGCCTTCGCGCACGCCCGAATCGATGCGCACGCCGGCCGGGGCACCGGCCGTGCCGCCCAGTTCGAAGGCGACGTGGGCAGGCACGTCCATGAAGCGCAGCGTGCCGATCGAAGGCAGGAAGCCCTTTTCCGGATTCTCGGCATACACGCGCGCTTCGATCGCGTGGCCGTTGATCGTGAGTTCGTGCTGCTGCTTCGGCAGCGGCGCACCAAACGCCACACGCAGCTGCCATTCGACCAGGTCGGTCCCGGTAATCATCTCCGTCACCGGATGCTCGACCTGCAGGCGGGTGTTCATCTCCATGAAGTAGAACGAACCGTCCTGGTTGGCGATGAACTCCACCGTGCCGGCGCCGACATAGCCGACCGCGCGCGCAGCCGCGACCGCCGCCTCGCCCATCGCGGCGCGGCGCTCACCGGTCATGCCCGGCGCCGGCGCTTCTTCCAGCACCTTCTGGTGGCGGCGCTGCACCGAGCAGTCGCGCTCGTGCAGGTAGACGCAGTTGCCGAGCTTGTCCGCGAACACCTGGATCTCGATGTGGCGCGGGCGGGTCAGGTATTTCTCGACCAGCACCTTGTCGTCGCCGAAGGACGAAATCGCCTCGCGCTTGCAGGACGCCAGCGCCGCCTGGAAATCCTCCGAACGCTCCACCACGCGCATGCCCTTGCCGCCGCCGCCGGCGCTGGCCTTCAGCAGCACCGGATAGCCGATGCGGTTCGCTTCGCTCTGCAGCAGTTCCGGATCCTGGTCGTCGCCGTGGTAGCCCGGCACCAGCGGCACGTTCGCGCCTTCCATCAGCTGCTTGGCCGCCGACTTCGAGCCCATCGCGCGCATCGAGGAACCCGGCGGGCCGATGAAGACCAGGCCCGCTGCCTCGCAGGCTTCGGCGAACTCCGCGTTCTCCGACAGGAAGCCGTAGCCCGGATGGATGGCCTGGGCGCCGGTGGCCTTCGCGACTTCGATGATCTTGTCGCCGCGCAGGTAGCTTTCCTTGGCCGCGGCCGGGCCGATCAAGACCGCTTCATCGCAGACCGCGACGTGCTTCGCGCCGGCGTCGGCTTCCGAGTAGACGGCAACGGTACGGATGCCCATGCGGCGCGCGGTGGCGGCGACACGGCAGGCAATTTCGCCACGGTTGGCGATGAGGATCTTGGTGAACATGTGGTGTCTCGTCTGTTTATGTTTTAGTAGAGCCGTCATTCCCGCGAAAGCGGGAATCCATGCTGAGGCACTGATTACGCGACGTATGGATTCCCGCTTCCGCGGGGATGACGTGCTTATGTACGTGGCCTCAGCAACCGCAGCTTTCCTTCTGCACCGACTCCAGCATCGCCGAGCGCGTCTTCAGTCCCAGCTTCTCCAGCAGCTTGCGATCGTCATCCGCTTCCGGGTTGTCGGTGGTGAGCAGCTTGTCGCCGTAGAAGATGGAGTTGGCGCCGGCCATGAAGCACATCGCCTGCACCGCTTCGCCCAGCTCGCGCCGGCCGGCCGACAAACGCACGCGCGCCTTGGGCATGGTGATGCGGGCGACGGCGATGGTGCGCACGAATTCGATCGGGTCCAGCGGCGGCAGGCCGTGCAGCGGCGTGCCTTCGACCTGCACCAGGTGGTTGATCGGCACCGATTCCGGATACGGGTTCATGTTGGCCAGCTGGGCGATCAGGCCGGCGCGCTGGGAGCGGGTCTCGCCCATGCCGACGATGCCGCCGCAGCAGATCTTCAGGCCGGCATTACGCACGCGGCCGAGCGTATCGAGGCGGTCGTTGTATTCGCGGGTCGAGATCACGTCGCCGTAGAAGTCCGGCGAAGTGTCGATGTTGTGGTTGTAGTAGTCCAGGCCGGCCTGCTTCAGCTGCTCGGCCTGTCCTTCTTCCAGCATGCCGAGGGTGGCGCAGGTTTCCATGCCCAGCGCTTTCACGCCGCGCACCATGGCTTCGACCTTTTCCATGTCGCGCTCCTTCGGGCTGCGCCAGGCGGCGCCCATGCAGAAGCGGGTCGCGCCCTTGGCCTTCGCTTCGGCCGCTGCGGCCAGCACGGTGTCCAGCTCGAGGATCTTCTTGGCTTCGACGCCGGTGTCGTAGCGCGCGGCCTGCGGGCAGTAGCCGCAGTCTTCCTCGCAGCCGCCGGTCTTGATGGAGAGGAGGGTGGCCAGTTCGACGTCGCCGTCGGGGAAGTTGGCGCGGTGCGCCTGCTGGGCGCGGAACATCAGCTCGGGCAGCGGCAGCTCGAACAGGGCCAGCACTTCGGCCAGCGGCCAGGTGGCGTCCTTCGGCAGCGAAGCCGGGGTAGCGGGGGGGTGGAGGGTGACGACTTGGGTCATGTTGAATACATCCTTGTTTTGGTATTTCAGGAACGTGCGGACGGCCATCCCGGCACGCCCGCAAGCTCGATATAGGCAGCCGCATCGGCGGCCGATGGTTGGTCCAGGCGCGGCACGCGTCCCAGCAGGGGTGCGGGCATGCGCTGTTCGAGCGCGGCCACGTTCTCGTCGACGAAGCGCATGTCCGGGTCGACCTGGTTGGCGACCCAGCCCGCCAGCACCAGCCCGCGCGAGATGACCGCTTCGGCGGTGAGCAGGGCATGGTTGATGCAACCCAGGCGCAGGCCGACCACCAGGATCACCGGCAGGCCGAGCTGCACCGCCAGGTCGGCGCTGTCGAATTCGTCGGAGAAGGGCACGCAAAAGCCGCCCACGCCCTCGACCACGGTGGCGTCGGACGCGCCCAGGATCTCGGCATAGGCGGTCATGATCGGCACCGGCTCGATGCGCACGCCTTCCAGCTCGGCCGCGATGTGCGGCGCGCAGGGTTCGCGCAGCATGAAGGGCGTGGTGATGTGCTGCGGCAGGTGGACGTTGCCGGCGGCGCGCAGCATGGCGGCATCCTCGTTGTGGAGCATGCCGTCGCGCTCTTCGGCGCCGGCCGCGATCGGCTTCATGCCGCAGGCGCGCTGGCCGTGCTGCACCAGCTTGTGCAGGATCGCGGCGCTGATCAATGTCTTGCCGATCTCGGTGTCGGTGCCGGTCACGAAGCAGGCGAAGCGGGTCGGCACGCCTTCGGCCGCCAGCGGGGCCGGCACGGCGGTGGGAACCGGGGCCGTCGCCGTCCTCGGTTCGGCAAAACCGATGTCGGGCTGGGCGGGAATGCCGCCCGGTTGCTCAGGATCGTTGAGGCTCATGTTCCGGTCCTTTCCAGCGGAGGTTCGTGCTGATGTTCGAGCTCGCGTTCGAGCTCATTGAGCGCAGCGGCCAGCTGCGCGACGTCTTGTCCGGTATGCGCGGCGCACAGGGTCACGCGCAGGCGCGCGGTGCCCGGCGCCACGGTCGGCGGGCGGATCGCCGGCACCCACAGGCCCTGCTCGTGCAGGCGGCCCGCCACCCGCAGCGCTTCGTCGTTGGCGCCGATGACGATCGGCTGGACGGCGGTGTGCGAGACGGGGCGCTGCCAGCGTTGCAGATGGAGTTCACGGTCGAGCAGGGCGATCAGCCCGGCCAGGTGGGCGCGCCGCGTGGCGCCTTCTGCGCCTTCGATGATATCGAGGCTGGCCAGCAGCGCGTGCGCGAGCGCGGGCGGGGCCGCCGTCGTGTAGATGTAGGGGCGGGCGCGCTGGATCATCAGTTCGATCACGGCCTGGTGCGCCGCGACGAAGGCGCCGCCGACGCCGGCGGCCTTGCCCAGGGTGCCGACATACACCAGGTTCGGCGAACGCAAATCGAAATGCTCGAGCGCGCCGCGGCCGTGTTCTCCCAGCACGCCGAAGCCGTGGGCATCGTCCACCACCAGCCAGGCGCCGTGGCGCTCGCACAGGGCCAGCAGCGCGGGCAGCGGGGCCAGGTCGCCGTCCATGCTGAACACGCTGTCGGTGACGACGATCCTGGTGCCGGCCTTGCTGGCGCCGAGTTGCGCTTCCAGCGCAGCCACGTCGCCGTGCGGATAGACCGTGACGCCGGCCCGCGCCAGGCGCGCACCGTCGATCAGGGAGGCGTGGTTCAGCGCTTCCGAAAAGATCATCGCGTCCGGGTCGCTGCCCAGCGCCGTCAGCACGGCCAGGTTGGCCATGTAGCCGGTGCAGAAGTACAGCGCCCTGGCGTCCACCAGGTGCGGCGCTTCGAAGGCGGCCAGGCGTTCCTCCAGCAGCGCGTGGGCGCGGCTGTGGCCGGACACCAGGTGCGAGGCGCCGCTGCCGGCGCCGTACAGTTCCGCGCCTTCGCGCAGCGCCGCCACGACCTTCGGATGCGCGGCCAGGCCGAGGTAATCGTTGCTGCAGAAGGCCAGCATGGCGCGGCCGTCGACCACCTGGCGCGGCGCGCACGGCGTGTCGGCGGTGCGGCGGCGGCGCGTCAGGCTTTGCGCCGCCAGCGCGTCCAGCTGCCGTCCGAGGCCCGCGATCAGATCGACGCTCATTCCGCGATCACCTTCTCGAACACCGTGCGGGTGCGCGCCGCCAGCCCGGCGATCTCTTCCTCGTCCAGCACATAGGGCGGCATCAGGTAGACGGTGCGGCCGATCGGGCGCAGCAGCAGTTCGTTCTCCACCGCGGTGCTGAAGAAGCGGCGCGCGAAGGTCGAGGCGCGCTTCGTGTCCGGTTCGACGGCGTCGAAGGCCAGGATCATGCCGCGCTGGCGGACGTGGGTCACGCGCTCGTGTTCCAGCAGCGGGGCCATTTCCAGCATCAGGCGGGTGGCGGTCTCGCGGTTCCTGGTGAGCACGTCGTCGTCGCGGAAGATCTGCAGGGTCGCCAGCGCCGCGCGGCAGGCCAGGGCGTTGCCGGTATAGGAGTGCGAGTGCAGGAAGCCGCGCGTGATGTCTTCGCTGTAGAACGCTTCGTAGATTTTATCCGTGCTGAGCACCAGCGACAGCGGCAGGTAGCCGCCGCTGATCCCCTTCGACAGGCACAGGAAGTCCGGCCAGATGGCGGCCTGTTCGCAGGCGAAGAAGGTGCCAGTGCGGCCGCAGCCGACCGCGATCTCGTCGGCGATCAGGTGCACGTGGTACTTGTCGCACAGTTCGCGCAGGCGCTGCAGGTAGAGCGGGTCGTGCATCGCCATGCCGGTCGCGCACTGCACCAGCGGCTCGACGATGATGGCGGCGATCCTGTCCCCTTCTTCGGCGAACAGCTGCTCGACATCCAGGATCGCGCGGCGCGCCACGTCCTGGGCCGACTCGCCGTCGACCGCGTTGCGGGCATCGGGCGAGGCCACGGTGCGGGAAGCGCGCAGCAGCGGGCCGTAGGCGTCCTTGAACAGGGCGACGTCGGTGACGGCCAGGGCGCCGACGGTCTCGCCGTGGTAGGAGCCCTGCAGGCAGACGAATTCCTGCTTGTTCGGATAACCGGCGTTGCGCCAGTAATGGAAGCTCATCTTGAGCGCGATCTCGACCGCCGAGGCGCCGTCCGACGCATAGAAGGCATGGCCCAGCGCATGGCCGGTGAGGGCGGCCAGCTGCTCGGACAGCTCGACCACCGGCTCGTGGGTGAAGCCGGCCAGCATCGCGTGCTCCAGCCGGTCCAGCTGGTCCTTCAGGGCGGCGTTGATGCGCGGGTTGGCGTGGCCGAACAGGTTGACCCACCACGAGCTGATGCCGTCCAGGTAGCGCCGGCCTTCATGGTCGTAGAGCCACGGCCCCTTGGCGTGGCTGACGGCGATCAGCGGCACCTCTTCATGGTGCTGCATCTGCGTGCATGGGTGCCAGACGCTGCGCAGGCTGCGCGCGATCCAGTCGGACGAGGTGTTGCGGTTCAAGATGACTTCCTAATTAACTAACTGGGTAACCATGAGGGTTTGCGCTTTTCGAGGAAGGACGCGACCCCTTCGCGTCCCTCGGCGGATGCACGGATATGCGCGATGCGGCCGGCGGTATCGGCCAGCAGCACGTCGTCGATCGGCAGCCCGGCGATGTCGCGCACCAGCTTCTTCGCTTCGCGCACAGCGTTCGGGCTGTTGTTCACCAGCGCCTTGACGATGCCGGCGACGGTCGTGTCCAGCTGTTCGGCCGGCACCACCTCGTGGGCCAGGCCGAGGCGCCTGGCTTCGCGGGCGTCGAAGCGCTCGGCGGTGAGGAAGTAGCGGCGCGAGGCCTGGTCGCCCATCGCCTTGATGACGTAGGGAGAAATCGTGGCCGGGATCAGGCCCAGCTTCACTTCGGACAGGCAGAAGTTGACGCCGTCGCTCGCCACCACGATGTCGCAGGCCGCCACCAGGCCCATGCCGCCGGCGTAGCAGTCGCCCTGCACCTTCGCCACCACCGGCTTCGGGCTGAAGTAGATGGTGCGCAGCATGTCGGCCAGGCGCATGGCGTCGGCTTCGTTCTCGGCCTGCGAGTAGCCGGCCATCTTCTTCATCCAGTTCAGGTCCGCGCCGGCGCAGAAGGCAGGGCCGTTCGCGGCCAGCACGATGGCGCGCACGTCGGCGTCCTGGCCGACCTCGTCGAAGGCCATCGTCAGGTCGGCGATGGTGGTCTCGTTGAAGGCGTTGCGCACGTCCGGACGGTTCAGGGTGATGGTCGCAACCTTGTCCGCAACGGAGATCTCGAGGGTGTCGTAGGTATCCATTTTTCTTCTCTCCTTCGGTCCGCGAATTACATCCTGAATACGCCGAACTTCGTGTCTTCGATCGGCGCGTTGAGCGCGGCGGACAGGCCCAGGCCCAGCACCATGCGCGTGTCGGCCGGATCGATCACGCCGTCGTCCCACAGGCGCGCGGTGGCGTAGTAGGGGTGGCCCTGGTGCTCGTACTGGTCCTTGATCGGCTGCTTGAACGCGGCTTCTTCTTCGGCCGACCACTGGCCGCCCTTGGCTTCGATGCCGTCGCGCTTGACGGTGGCCAGCACGGAGGCCGCCTGGTCGCCGCCCATCACCGAGATGCGCGCGTTCGGCCACATCCACAGGAAGCGCGGCGAGAAGGCGCGGCCGCACATGCCGTAGTTGCCGGCGCCGAAAGAGCCGCCGATGATCACCGTGAACTTCGGCACCGAGGCCGTCGCCACCGCCGTCACCATCTTGGCGCCGTTGCGGGCGATGCCTTCGTTCTCGTACTTGCGGCCGACCATGAAGCCGGTGATATTTTGCAGGAACACCAGCGGGATCTTGCGCTGGCAGCACAGCTCGATGAAGTGGGTGCCCTTCAGCGCCGACTCCGAAAACAGGATGCCGTTGTTGGCGATGATGCCGACCTTCATGCCGAAGATGTGGGCGAAGCCGCACACCAGCGTCGTGCCGTAGCGGGCCTTGAACTCGTCGAACTCGCTGCCGTCGACAATGCGGGCGATGACTTCGCGCACGTCGAAGGGTTTCCTGGTATCGACCGGGATCACGCCGTACAGTTCTTCGCGGGCGTATTTCGGTTCTACGGACTCGCGCAACGCGCCCTGCTGCGGCTTGCTGCGGTTCAGGTTCGAGACGATGGTGCGGGCCAGCGACAGCGCGTGGGTGTCGTTCTGGGCCAGGTGGTCGGCCACGCCCGAGAGGCGGGTGTGGACGTCGCCGCCGCCCAGGTCTTCGGCGCTCACGACTTCGCCGGTCGCGGCCTTCACCAGCGGCGGGCCGCCCAGGAAGATGGTGCCCTGCTCCTTGACGATGATGGACTCGTCGCTCATCGCCGGCACGTAGGCGCCGCCGGCGGTGCAGGAGCCCATCACCACCGCGATCTGCGGGATGCCCTTGCTGGACAGGTTGGCCTGGTTATAGAAGATGCGGCCGAAGTGGTCGCGGTCGGGGAAGACGTCGTCCTGGTTCGGCAGGTTGGCGCCGCCGGAGTCGACCAGGTAGATGCAGGGCAGGTTGTTCTGCTCGGCGATCTCCTGGGCGCGCAGGTGCTTCTTGACCGTCATCGGGTAATAGGTGCCGCCCTTCACGGTGGCGTCGTTACAGACGATTACGCATTCCTGGCCGGCCACGCGGCCGATGCCGGTGATGATCCCGGCGGCCGGCGCGGCGTTGTCATACATTTCGTAGGCCGCCATCTGGGACAGTTCCAGGAAGGGCGTGCCCGGATCGAGCAGCATCTGCACGCGGTCGCGCGGCAGCAGCTTGCCGCGGGCGACGTGTTTCGCGCAGGCGGCCTCGCCACCGCCCTTGCCAATGGCGGCGACTTTCGCGCGCAGGTCGTCGACCAGGGCTTGCATGGCCGCGGCATTGGCTTTGAAATCCTCACCGCGCGGGTTGAGCTTCGTTTCGATCTGGGGCATCGCGTCTCCTGCGTATCTTTATCTGGTACCTTGCTCGGGGAAGCTGCCGTCCACGTAGAACCAGCGCGGTACGCCACCTGGCGTTTCGGGTTCGCGCACGAAGTTGCTGATCTCGTGCAGCCGCTGGGCGCGGCCGTTGACCCTGAAGCGGGCGACGAATTCGACGGTGTCCTGGTCTACCTGTTCCGGCAGATTTACTTTACGTTGACGTAAACGTAAAGCAGATTTTATCTCAAGTCCGAGCCATTGAATCTTTTCATTTCTGTCGATCACGGGCTCGTCGGGCCGGGTACTGGAGTGCCAGGTGGCGCGCAGGTAGTCTTCGACCTGCATCACATAGGCCGTGTAGCGCGAACGCATCAGCGCTTCGGCGGTCGGCGGCAGCTCGGCGCCGGCGATATAGGGGCCGCAGCAGCGCAGGATGGGCAAGGTGCTGCCGCAGGGGCAGCCAGGCTTTGGCAGGGTAGGCATGGCGGCAATTATCCGCCATTTCAAAGGCTTAGGTGAGGGAGCGTGACTGTTTGGAATTTCCAGGAAGGCAGCACGTTGGGTGGAGTTGCCTCATCTTCGGAGATCTTTTGCCGAAAATAAATTCAACCGGCGCGAAAAAAATTCGGGGTCAGAGCACATTTCAAACCGAATTCGGGGTCAGAGCACATTTCCAGTTTTGTGAACACCTTGAGGATTTTTGACTCCCAGGCACAAATCCAGGCAATGCTGCTCAATCAAGAACGGAGACTTCGCAATATTGATCGGCTGACGACCGAGCCCCGTACCGCTGAGCCATTGCCCAAAAAAGTGCTCTGACCCCGAATTTTGGGCAAAAAGTGCTCTGACCCCGAATTTTCTGACCCCGAATTTTTAGCGCAGGGTCAGGCCTTCGAGGGTGAAGGGCGGTGCTTTTCCTTGCACGAGGTCGGCCAGTACGCTGGCGGTGCCGCAGGCGAAGGTGAAGCCGAGCGGGCCGTGGCCGACGTTCAGCCATAGGTTGGCGTAGGGCGAGGGGCCGACGATCGGGGCGCTGTTCGGGGTCGCCGGGCGCAGGCCGGCCCAGGGGGTAATGCTGTCGTAGTCGGCCGCGTGCGGCATGGTCTCGCGCACCTGGCGCGTCAGGCTGGCCAGGCGGCGTGCGTCCAGGCTCAGGTCTTCGCCGACCATGTCGACCATGGCCGCCACGCGCAGCTTGCTGCCGATGCGTGCATACAACACTTTGCGCTCGAAGTCGGTGACGCTGATCTCCGGCGCCACGTCTTCCGCGCGGATCGGCGCCGTCAGGCTGTAGCCCTTGAGGGGATAGATCGGCAGCGAGATGCCGGCGGTCTTGCCCAGCGCGCGGCTTTGCATGCCGGCCGCCAGCACGTAGGCGTCGGCCTGGAGTGTCCCGGCGCTGGTCTCGACACCAGTGATCCTGCCCCCGGCGCTGACCAGGCGGATGGCGTCGCCGTGCACGAAGCCCGTGAAGCGCGGGTGTTTGGCGATGCGTTCGGCCAGGGCCACGCAGAAGGCGTAGCAGTCGGCCACCGCTTCGCCGCTGTTGTAGATGCCGCCCTGCAGCTCGCCGGCGACGGCGGCCAGCGCCGGTTCGTGGGCGGCGCAGTCGGCCGCGCTCCAGACCTGGCGGGTGCTGGAGGAATCGGATCTGGCGGTGGCGGCGTCGAAAGCCTTTTTCGTTCGGTAGACCACCAGCTTGCCGGATTCGCGCCATTCGAAGGCTTCCGGCGGCACCACCGGTTCGAGCTGGGCCATCGAGCGGCGCGACAGTTCGCCCAGCTGGAGCAGTTTTTGGGTGGTCTTACGGTTCAGGTCGGGACGACAATTGGCGAGGAAGGCCGCCAGCCAGCTCCACTGGTGGACGTCGAACTGGGGTTTGAAGTGCAGCGGACCATACTCCTGGAACATCCACTGGATCGCCTTCAGCGGCACGCCGGCATCGGCCAGCGGCGAGACGTAGCGGTAGCTGAGCTGGCCGCCGTTGCTGAAGCTGGTGCCGGTGCCCACTTGTGGTGCACGTTCCAGCAACGTGACCTTGTGGCCCGCTTCCAGCAGCCACCAGGCCGAGGTCAGGCCCACCACCCCGCCGCCGATCACGAGTATTTCTTGCATCCGTGCACACTATTCTTCTTCGGTAATGACATGGAAGCTTAGGGGCTGGGCCTGGCTTTCGCTAATGAATGTAGAGCGGACAGGCATAACCGCCGGTCATGCGCGCACCAGGATGGCGCGCCGGTGCATCGCCGTGAGGATCTGTTCCTGGAACCGGGCCAGCGAGGAATAGGTTCCCTTGTAGGCCAGCGGATCGGTCGAGGTGCCGCCCACCAGCGCGACCATGCCGTTGCGCTTCTTGAGGTCGGCGGCGAACACCGACATCAGGCCGTAGGCATCGCCCAGGTGGCCGACCGCCGCGAAGCCGCCGCCCTCGACCAGGCGGGTATGGGTGGCGGGATCGTCCGGGAACTGCTCGTTGCCCAGGCCCCAGCAGTTGAACAGGCCATCGAGGCTGTCGCCGTTGCCGCCCTGGCCATCGTAAGTCCATTGCCGGGAAAACATCCGGTCCAGGGTCGCCTGCTTCAGGAAGCGCTTGCCGTCGTGCATGCCGCCGTTCATCAGCATGCGCATCACGGTGCCCATGTCGCGCGCCGAGATGCGCAGGCCGCCGGTCGGGCTGAACGGCGTGGCATTCGTGCCGATGGCGTAGCGCTCGATGCCGGGCGGCGGCGCGGGCGGCGCCTTGCTGTAGTCGTCGGCCTGGGCGATCCAGGGACCGTTCGCATCCCAGACCTCGGTGTCGACGGTGCGCTTGCGGTACAGGGTGGCGATGTTCGCGATGTCGGCGGTCGGCAGTTCGGACGGGTTGTAGCCGGCGTGCAGGCCAAGGGGCTCGACCAGCAGGCGCTGCATCAGGCGGTCGAAGCGCTCGCCCGTCACCTTTTCCATGATGGTGCCGATCACGCCCCAGCCGAGGTTACAGTAAGTGAAATACGCGCCCGGCCCGGCGTTCGCCGCCCACATCCTGCCTTCGCCGTATAGCCGGCTGCCGGGCACCAGCACGTCCTTCAGCGCGGTGTCCACGCCCCAGGAATAGCCGGCCTCGTCGCGCAGGGACGAGGTATGGGTGAGCAGGTGGCGCAAGGCGATCGGCTGGTCCGGGAAGTGCGGATTGCGCAAGCTGAAGCCGAGGTAGCCGGAGACGTCGGCGTCCAGGTCGACCTTGCCCTCTTCATGCAGGCGCATCAGGCCGAGGGTGGTCATCATCTTCGAGATCGAGGCGATGCGGAACAGGGTGCGGGAGTCGACCGGCTTGCCGGGCATGCCGTTGGCGGAGATGAAGCGCTGGCCGAACTGGCCTTCGTAGGCAATCCGGCCATTGCGGATCGCCAGCACCGACAGGCTGGCCAGCTCGCAGGCCGGATTCGAGGCGATCGCGGCCAGTTCCCGGTCCAGGCTCGCCTTCACGGCCGCGGGCAACATCGGCGGCGCGGCGCCTTGTCCCGGCGTGGCCGCCATCAATGGATCGATCAAGCCCAACAAAGCCATGCCCAGTAGATTGCGTCTGCCGTGGTTCATTCCATCCCCTTGTCTTTATCATTCCAGCATACGGAGTCGGCGCAGGCCGTGCCAATGAATAGGCCTCGGCTGTGCATAACTTTTCGGAATGATAACGGCCGATCCTTTCATGGCAGCCTGCTGTGATTGGTATTACACTGGTTTTATTATGCTGAACACCGAAACCCCCGCCTCGCAACACGCTTCCCTGGATCAATATCCCACCACCGAACTGGTGAACGTGCTGGTCGATGACCAGTTCAAGGCCGTGGAGGCGGTACGCGCCGCCGCGCCGCGCATCGCCGCCGCCGTCACGGCCGCGCTGCCGCGCATGGAAGCGGGCGGACGCCTGATCTACGTCGGCGCCGGCACCTCGGGCCGCCTGGGTGTGCTCGACAGCGTCGAACTGTATCCGACCTTCTCCTGGCCGCACGGCCGCGCGGTGGCGCTGCTGGCCGGCGGTACCGACGCGATGTTCGTCGCCGTCGAAGGCGCCGAGGACGACCTCGAGCAGGGCGCAGCCGACCTGCAGAGCGTGAACGTGGGCAAGGACGACGTCGTGCTGCTGATCGCGGCGTCGGGCGGCACCCCGTATGTACTGGGCGCCCTGCGCGCCGCGCGCGCCGCCGGGGCCCTGACCGTCGGCTTCGCCAACAACCCGGACGCGCCGGTCGCGAACGAGGCCGAAATCGGCGTCACCCTGGACACCGGCCCGGAAGCCATTTCGGGCAGCACCCGCCTGAAGGCCGGCACCTCGCAAAAGATCGCGCTGAACTCCTTCTCGAGCGCCCTGATGGTGCGTTTGAACAAGGTTTATGGCAACCTGATGGTAGACTTGAAGGCGACCAACGCCAAGCTGGTGCGCCGGGCGATTCGCCTGACCACCTTCGCTACCGGCGCCGACGACGACACGGCGCGCCAGGTGCTGGAGCAATGTGGCTTCCATGTCAAGGTTGCGATCGTGGCCTTGTCCAAGAAAATCCAGGTCGAGCAGGCGCAGGCCTTGCTGGATAGCGTGAACGGCAGCGTGCGCGCAGCCCTGGCCGGCTGATCCCGGCTGGCCGGCGTTCCGTACGGCGCCGATCAAGCATCCGGGCATGCCCGACCACGAAAGAGTTATGCAGACATCGCAAGCAAAGAACCCGTGGCTGTGGGTGCCCTCCCTGTACTTCGGCCAGGCGATCCCCTACATCGTCGCCAACAACCTGTCGGTCGTCATGTACAAGGACATGGCGATTTCCAACACCGACATCGCCTTCTATACCAGCCTGCTCTACCTGCCGTGGGTGATCAAGCCGCTGTGGTCGCCGCTGGTCGACATGTTCGGCTCCAAGCGCGGCTGGACCGTCTCGCTGCAGCTGGCGATCGCCGCCGCCCTCGGCGCGGTCGGCGCGACGCTGCACCTGCCGGCCTTCTTCATGGTCAGCCTGGCCGTCATGTGGCTGATGGCCTTCGCTTCGGCCACCCACGACATCTCGGCCGACGGTTTCTACATGCTCGGCCTGCGCCAGCAGCAGCAGGCGGCCTTCGTCGGCGTGCGCTCCACCTTCTACCGGCTCGCGACGCTGGCGGGGCAGGGGCCATTGGTGATCCTGGCCGGCCTTCTCTCGACCTCGCTGGGCGACGTGCACCAGGCCTGGGCCATCGTGTTCTTCGTGCTGGCCGGCCTGTTCTTCGCGCTGTTCGCCTGGCACCAGGCGGTGCTGCCGCGGCCCGACGCCGACCGTGCCGCGGCGGAAGGGACCAACCCGCTGCGCGCCTTCCTGGCCACCTTCGGCAGCTTCTTCGGCAAGCGCGACATCTGGCTGATCCTCGGATTCATCCTGACCTTCCGCCTGGGCGAGGCCCAGCTCCTGAAACTCGTCGCGCCCTTCCTGAAGGACCCGGTCGAGAAGGGCGGCCTGGGCCTGAGCACCGCGCAGTACGGCACCGCCTACGGCACCATCGGCATCATCGCGCTGACCATCGGCGGGCTGTTCGGCGGCTACCTCATTTCGCGCCTGGGCCTGAAGCGCTGCCTGTGGCTGATGGTGGCGGCGGTGCACCTGCCGGACCTGGTGTTCGTCTACCTGTCCACGATGCAGCCGCAAAGCTTTGCCGTGATCTCGGGCTTCCTGGCCATTGAGCAGTTCGGCTACGGCTTCGGCTTCACCGCCATGATGATGTACATGATCATGGTCTGCGACGGCCCGTATAAAACCGCGCACTACGCGATCTGCACCGGCCTGATGGCGCTGGGGATGATGGTGCCGGGGATGTGGAGCGGGAAGCTGCAGGAGATGCTGGGCTACCAGCACTTCTTCATCTGGACCTGCCTGGCGACCATTCCGGCGTTCGTGATGGCGGCGCTGGTGCGGGTGGATCCGGAATTCGGGAAGAAGTGAGGCCTGCGGCCCGGGCACGTCATTCCCGGCACCGCCGGAAATGACTCCCCGCGCCGGCGGGGATCCAGGTTTGCCGGCGCAGTCGAATCGCAAGCAGAACTTGGGTTCCCCGCCTTCGCGGGAACGACGGTAAAAAATAATAAAAGGGAGACACCAACCAATGCGCGAAACAAGCAGCCGCCTGGCTTCGCTCGACGCCTTCCGCGGCTTCACGATCGCCGCGATGGTGCTGGTGAATAATCCGGGCGACTGGAGCCACCTGTACTCCCAGCTCGAACACGCGAAGTGGAATGGCTGGACCTTCACCGACTGCATCTTCCCCTTCTTCCTGTTCATCGGCGGCGTCGCGATGGCGCTGTCGCTGGGACGCCTCGCGGCGGCCGGCGCCGACAGGCCCAGGCTGCTGATGAAGCTGGCCAGGCGCGCCGCGCTGATCTTCCTGATCGGCTTTCTGCTCAACTTCATGCCCTACTTTAATGTCGAGAAGGTGCGCATCCCCGGCGTGCTGCAGCGGATCGCCCTGTGCACGGTGCTGGCCGCGCCCATCGTCGTGTACTGCGGCTGGCGCATGCAGCTGGCCGTGATCGCGGCGCTGCTCACCCTGTACAGCGTGCTGATGTTGCTGGTGCCAGTGCCCGGCATCGGCGCCGGCGTCTTGGCCCCGGGCCAGGACTTCGGCGCCTGGATCGACCGCTCCCTACTCGGCAATCACCTGTGGGTGCAGAGTAAAACCTGGGACCCGGAAGGGCTGGTGTCGACCCTGCCCGCCCTGTGCAGCCAGTTGTTCGGCGTGCTGGCCGGGCGCTGGCTCGCGACCGGCGTCAACCGCACCGAGCAGACCGTCTGGATGCTGCTGGCCGGCCTGCTGTGTTGTTGGATCGGCGTGATCTTCGATACCATTCTGATGCCGATAAACAAGAGCTTGTGGACCCCGTCCTATTGCTTCCTGATGACGGGCTGGGCCCTGATCGTGTTTTCCGTCTTTTACTGGCTGCTGGACGTGAACCCCTACGCCGCCGTGCGCGAAGCCGCGGCGCGCTGGACCAGGCCCTTCGTCATCTACGGCATGAATGCGCTGTTCATCTTCGCGCTGTCGGGTTTCGTGGCCAAGATGTTCGCTTACATTAAATTCACCCAGCCGGACGGTAGCCTGCGTTCGCTGGGCAAGACCTTGTATGCGCCGATCGCCGCGCTGCCCATCGGGCCCGTGAACACCTCGCTGCTGCATGCGGTGCTGTTCAACGCCTGCATGTTCGCGGTGGCCTGGGCCATGTGGCGCAAACGATGGTTCGTCAAAGTTTAAGAAGAATGGGGAGTGCTTGTGAATTTTGATCGGAAACGACGCGCGTTCGCGCTGGCCGGCATGGCCGGCGCGCTGGCGATGAGTGGCCTGTTCTCGGCCTGTACCACGACCCCGGGCGCCGGCAAGATCGCCACCGCGGGCGCCGGCAATGGCGACACGCCGCCGCCCGCGCCACGCGAATTCCGCGCCGCCTGGGTCTCGACCGTCGCCAACATCGACTGGCCCAGCAAGCAGAACCTGAGCGCCGCCCAGCAGCAGGCGGAGGCGATCGCCATCCTCGACCGCGCCAGGGCGATGAACCTGAACGCCATCATCCTGCAGGTGCGTCCCTCGGCCGATGCGATCTACGCCTCGCAGATCGAACCGTGGTCGGAATACCTCACCGGCGCCCAGGGCAAGCCGCCGCAACCCTGGTACGACCCGCTGAAGTTCTGGGTCACGCAGGCGCACGCGCGCGGACTCGAGCTGCACGCCTGGTTCAACCCCTACCGCGCACGCCACAACATCGCCAGGTCGCCGGCGGCGCCGAACCACATCACCCGCACCAATCCGGCCGCCGTCAAAACCTACGGCAAGTTCGAGTGGATGGACCCGGGCGAGGAATCCGCCGCCAGGCAGACCCTGGACGTGGTGCTCGACGTGGTGCGCCGCTACGACATCGACGGCGTGCACATCGACGATTATTTCTATCCCTACCCGATCGAGGCCCCCACCGCGACAGGCGCGGAAACCGCGGCCTTGAACGGCAAGGCCGCGAAGGCGGAACTCGACTTCCCGGACGATCCGTCCTGGCAGCGCTACCTGGCCGGTGGCGGCAAGCTGGACCGCGCCTCCTGGCGCCGCCAGAACGTCAATCGCCTGATCGAGGCGCTGTACGAAGGCATTCACAAGGAAAAGCGCTGGGTACGCTTCGGCATCAGCCCCTTCGGCCTGGGCCGCCCGGACCGCCGCCCGCCCGGCATCGTCGGCTTTTCGCAGTACGACAAGCTGTACGCCGATGCCGAGACCTGGCTGCAGAACGGCTGGCTCGACTATTTCACGCCCCAGCTCTACTGGTCGATCAAGCAACCGGGCCAGGCCTACGACGTGCTGCTCGACTACTGGCTCGGGCAGAACACCCTGGGCCGCCACGTCTGGCCGGGCCTGTACACCAGCCGCGTCGGCATCGCTCCGCCGGCCAAGGATTACGCGCCGCAGGAAATCATCGACCAGATCGCCGTCACCCGCTCGCGCCCGACCGCCGGCGGCCACGTGCACTTCAGCATGGTCGCGCTGATGGAGAACCGCAAGGGCCTCAGCGACCAGCTGCGCACCATCTCCTACGCCACCCCGGCGCTGGTGCCGGCCACGCCCTGGCTGGGCAAGGCGGCGCCGGAAGCGCCCTCGGTGGCGGCGACCCGCAAGGGCGGCGCCGTGCGCCTGAAACTGGCGGCCGGCAAGGCCCATACCCAGTACGCGGTGTGGTCGCGCTACGGCGGCCAGTGGCGCTTCGCGGTGGTGCCGGCGTCGCGCGTGGAGTGGGATGTGGCGGACGATGCGACGCTCGGCGCCGCCGATCTGGTGGTCGTGAGTGGGATCGACCGGCTGGGGAACGAGAGTGCGCGGGTGCGGGCCTGGAAGAAGGATTGATCGTCAGCTCCAAAACGTCGTTCCCGGCACTGCCGGAAATGACTCCCCGCGCAGGCGGGGACGACGGTGCAAGGGCCGCGGGTCCACGCCTGGCCCGCCATAACCTTTAGTCATGCATATACACCCCCCTTTCATTCGCCCACCCCGCCCCTGGCGGCGTACACTTCGCTTCGACCATGATCCAACCCCCATCCTCCACGATTGAACTGGGCCTCGGCATCGACGCCGGCGGCACCCAGACCCGCTGGGCGCTCGCGGCGCCTGGCGGCGGCATCCTGGCCGAGGGCACGGTGGCGGGGCTGTCGGCCCTTCAAATGGGCAGTCCGCATGGGCGCGATACCGTGCGCACCACCTTTGCCGAACTGGCGGCGGCCGTGCTGCTGCACGGGGTGCCGGTGCGGGTGCAGGCCGGGCTGACCGGATTCGGCGGCGACAGCGAACTGCTGCAGCGCTGGCTGGCCGAGCTGTTGCACATGCCGGCCACCGACATCCACTTCTGCAGCGACATGGAAATCGCCTACCGCGCCAGCTTCGCGCCGGGCGAAGGCTACCTGGTGTACGCCGGCACCGGCTCGATCGGCGCCTTCATCGACGCCGACGGCCAGTTCCACCGCGCCGGTGGACGCGGCGTCGTGCTGGACGATGGCGGCGGCGGCTTCTGGATCGCGAAGGAAGCGCTGCGCCACATCTGGCGCCTCGAAGACGAATCCCCCGGCGCCTGGCGCGCCTCGCCCATGGCGCAGGCCGTGTTCGACTACGTCGGCGGCGACGACTGGGCATTTTCCCGCCAGTTCATCTACGGCCAGGAACGCGGCGCCGTCGGCAAGCTGGCCCTCGCGGTGGCCGCCACCGCGGACCGCGACCCGGCCGCCGGCGCCATCCTGCGCAATGCCGGCCACGAACTGGCGCGCCTGGCGCGGGCCCTGATCGGGCGCTTCGGCCCGCGCCCGGTGGCCGTGTCGGGCCGCGCGGCCGAGCTGCACCCCTCCATCGTGGCGGCGATGCGCGAACTGCTGCCGGCCGGGCTCGAATTCAGCCAGACCTCCGGCGGCGCGCATTACGCGGCCGCACGCATGGCGCTCGAACCCCCGCGTTCGCCTGCATAATAATAATGATCGAACCATCCACGAGACCGAACCGACCCATGAAGACCCTTGTTGCCACCCTCCTGCTTGCCCTGCTGACCGGCTGCGTTACCGGACCGCAGTATGACAAGACCTATACGGCCAAGGGCCAGAGCTCGCGCGCCCGCTTCCTGGTGCTGCACTACACCGTGAGCGACCGCCCGTCCTCGATCAAGATCCTGACCGAACAGCAGGTGAGCGCCCACTACCTGCTCACCGACGAGCCGAAGCCGACCATCTACAACCTGGTCGACGAAAAGAACGCCGCCTGGCATGCCGGCAATTCGAGCTGGAAGAACTTCACCCAGCTGAACAACAGCTCGATCGGCATCGAGATCGTCAACCCGGGCTGGAAGGACACCCCGAACGGCCGCGTCTATGCGCCGTTCCCGCAATACCAGATCGACGCCCTGATCCCGCTGGTGCGCGACATCGTCACCCGCAACCAGATCGCGCCGGAAAACGTGCTCGGCCATAGCGACATCGCCCCGCTGCGCAAGCAGGACCCGGGCCCGATGTTCCCGTGGAAGCAACTGGCCGAGGCCGGCCTGGTCGCCTGGCCGGACGCCACCCGCGTGGCGGTCGTGACCCCCGTGTTCCAGGCCCAGCTGCCGGACGTGGCCTGGTACCAGAAGAAGCTGGCGACCTGGGGCTACGGCCTGGTCCAGTCCGGCAACCTGGACGAGCAGACCCGCGCCGTGCTGTCGGCCTTCCAGATGAAATATCGTCCTGCCAACATCGACGGCATGCCGGACGTCGAGACCGCCGCCCTGCTGGAAGCGCTGACCAATCCGGCCGGCCCGCTGCCGCAGATCCTGCCGCCGCCTGTCATGACGGCGCCGGTGGTCCCGCCCGCCGAGCCGACGCCGGTGCCGCCAACGGAAACGACGGTCGATCCGACTGCCGTTCCCGCAACACCGCCGGTAAAAGATCAGCACTGATGCTTTCCGGCAGCGCCAGATTTTCGTATCCTTCCCCTTTCACCCTGAAGGAATGAAGCGATGCGCCTGCGCCATATCGAAGTTTTCCACGCCATCATGCAGGTCGGCACCATCAGCGGTGCCGCCCAGGTCCTCCACATCTCGCAGCCGGCGGTGACCAAGGTGCTGCAGCATGCCGAGCTGCAGCTGGGCATGCCGCTGTTCGAGCGCGTACGCGGCAAGCTGTATCCGAAGCCGGAAGCGCATCGCCTGTTCGCCGAGACCGAAAAGCTGAACCGCGACCTGCAGGGCATCCGCCGCCTGGCCGCCAGCCTGAAGAACCGCGCCGGCGAGACCGTGCGCCTGGTGTCGACCCCGACCATCGCGATCAGCGTGCTGCCCTCGGCCTTGACCGTATGGCGCCGCGAGTTCGCCCAGACCCGCTGCGAACTGGCGACCTTCCACACCAGCGAGATCGTGAACGCGCTGCGCCTCGGCGAGGCCGACCTCGCGCTGTCGCTGCAGGACCCGCGCCATCCGGGCATCGAAGCCGAGCCGATCGCCCAGGGCAACCTGATGGTGATGGCCCCGGCCGGCACCTGGACTCCGGAGGAATGCCGCGAGCCGATCACGCCGAGCGCCCTGTCCGGCGAACTGATCGGCCTGGCCGACCGCGACCCACTCGGCGAGACCGTGGTGGCGGCCTGCGAAGCCCAGGACGTGCACCCGGTCTTCCACACCGTGGTGCAGACCTACCAGATCGCCCGCTCGCTGGTCGAGGCCGGCGCCGGCAGCGCGGTGCTGGATCCGTTCACGGCAGCCTCGGCGGCGCGCGACAAGGTCCAGTGCCGCCAGTGGGCGCCCGCGATCCCGGTCCAGCTCTACCTGCTGACGGCGAGCCATGCGCCGCTGTCGCACGGTGCGCGCGAGCTGGCCAACTGCATCGGCGCGACCGCGCGCGCCCTGCTGGATACAGTAGACAAAGTCACCAAGTAGATAAAGGAAGTTCATGAGCAATACCGGGCCGTTGACGGTTAGCAGCGAGGCCATCGCTGGCGATCCCGAGTTCCGCCACCTCTCCACCATCGCCGGCATCGCCGTCGACCTGCGCTACGCCACGCCGCACAATTTCATCGGACGCGACCTGTACTCGCCCTACGACTGCGCCTGGCTGCACGTCGATGCCGCAGCGGCGCTGGAGCGCGTGGTGGCCTGGCTGAAGGAGCGGCGTCCCGGCTGCACGCCGCTGGTGCTTGACGCCCTGCGCCCGCAGCGCGTGCAGCAGCTGCTGTGGGACGCCCTCGAAGGCACCGGCCTGCAGATGTATCTCGCCAACCCGGAGCGCGGCTCGATCCACTCCTACGGCATGGCGCTCGACATCACCATCCTCGACGAAGAGGGGCGCGAGCTCGACATGGGCACCGGCTTCGACGACATGACCGAACTCTCGCACCCGAAGCTGGAAGAAGGTTTCCTGCAGGCGGGCGCCCTGAGCGAAGCGCAGGTGGCGAACCGGCGCCTGCTGCGCGACGCCATGTTCCAGGCCGGCTTCGTCGGCATCAACACCGAGTGGTGGCACTTCGATTGCGGCGACCGCAACCTGGTCCGCCAGATATTCCGCCGCGTGCTCTGACCCCTCGCCGCATCCCTGTGGCGCCATGCTGACGGCGCCCGCGCACGCTTGAGCCAACGCATTCCTTGTGCATGAGCGGGCGTGAAAATCGTAGCCGTCACAGACGTCCAACCAACAGGGGGTACGAGATGAGAGGCACGATGAGGGCTTGCGCGCTGGCGGCCGGGTTGACGGCCGGGTTGTCGACGACGCTGGCGGGATGCAGCACCGATGGCGGCGGCAATCCGCTGGCGTCGCACAGCACGACGGTGGAGTACTACCGGGTGTTCGACATCAAGACCGACGCGCCCGCGCAGACGGTTGCCAAGGCGGCCACCGACGGCATCAACCGCAACGTGAAGGATGCCGTGCTTGCGACCCCGTCGGGAGTCGAGGCCACCGAGCTGCCCGGCCACTTCGAGATCGCCGACCCGGCCAGCGCCGCGCCGGGCATGCCCGTGGCCAAGGGGCCGAGCTGCGACGGCGCTGCCTGGACGGCCAAGGCGACCCCGCCCGTGCGCGGCACCGAGGACATGAACCTGGTCGCCTGCCTGTTCCCCTACAAGAGCGGCTACCACCTCGACATGGTCGCCGTGTTCACCAAGCCCGAGGGCGGCCTGATGCAATGGCCGCGACGCCTGGGCGGGATCTTCCTGGGCACGCCGGAAAAATTCACCGAAGCGACGATGATGGATGTGGTGCGCGCGATCCGCGAAGGCACGGGGGCCGAGGTCTCGCTGGTGGAAGCCAGGCCGAGCCTGGCCGGCACGCCGTGGATGGAGCCGAGCCGGAATGCGACGGCGCAGGCCAGTACAGGCGCCGGTACAGGCGCGGGCACGGACGCGGGGACGGCGCCGCCGGCGCAGGCGGGCAGTGGGGGCGGGGGCAGCCAGCCGGATTAATGCGGCGCTATGCCAGGTCTAGGTCCAGGTGCATGGTCTGTTCGAGCAAGGCCGAGCCTGGACGGATCGGTTCGGGCTCGCCGACCTTGCGGAAACCCTTGCGCACATACAGCTGGATGGCAGGCTCGTTGCTGCAGACGACGCCCAGCTGGACGATGCGTGCCCCGATCGAACGCGCCCAGGCCACGGCCTCGTCCACCAGCGCGGCCGCCACGCCGCGGCCGCGTGCTTCGGGCGCGACCCACATCTGGAACAGGTTGACGGTGCCTTCATCCCCGGCGTCGCACTTGGCCCAGACCAGGCCGAGCATGGCGCCGTCCGGGCCGCTGGACTCGGCGACCAGCGGGCAATCGCGGCCGGACACGGCGGCGGCGGTCAGTCGCGCCATCCAGAGTTCGTGCGCCCAGGCTTCTTCGGCCGTGAAGCTGCTGCCGAAGGCATCGGGGGCGTCGGCCAGCGAGCGCAGGCGCAGGGCGCGGTAGGCCGGCCATTCCTGCGGGGTGAAACGGCGGATGCGGATGCCGGCGGGCGAGCGCCCGCCCTCGCTCATCGGCCGGCCCCTTCCGGCTGGGCGGGCTGAGCGGGCTGGGGCACGGGCTGGCGCTGCATGCCGTCCCGGCCTTGCTGCTGTTGTTGTTGCTGCTGCGGTTGCGTTTGCGGCTGGGCCGGCTGCAGGGGCTGCTCGGGCTGGGCCGGCGGCGTTGCCAGCACGCCTTGCGGGGTCGGCTGCGGGCCCGGCGTCGGCTGGCTCGGCGCAGGCTGTCCGGGGATGGCCAGCACCGGCTGGGCCGGGCCTCCCAGGTGCGCCACCCAGTCGACCAGGGTGTCGAGCACGGCGCGGCCGCGCCCATTGCCGGCCAGGTCGCTGTTGACCATGGCCACCACGACGAGGGGCTTGCCGGTGGCGTCCGGCACATAGCCGGCCAGGGCCACCACGTTACTGAGGGTGCCCGTCTTCATGCGCGCGCGCCCTGCGGCCGGGCTGCCGTGCAGGCGGCGGCGCATGGTGCCGTCGACGGCGACGATCGGCATGCTGGACTGGAACTCGGGCGCCCAGTTGCTGCGCAGGCCGGCCTGCAGCAGGCCGCCCATCTGCACCGGGGTGATCCGTTCCGTGCGCGACAGGCCGGAACCGTTTTCGAGCACCAGGCCGCGGTCGTCGATGCCATGGGCGCGCATCCAGTTGCGCACCGCCGCGTCGCTGCGCGACAGGGTCTGTTCGGCGCTGCCGGCGATCGGATGGCTGCCCAGTACCGGATCCGCTTCCAGCGCGCCCAGGCTCAGGAAGATCAGGCGCGCCAGCAGGTTGTCGGAAGGTTTATTCGTATCGCGGACGATTTCCGGCAGCGTGCGCGAGACGTGCTCGGCCAGCAGGCGGGACCCGGCCGGCGTCGCGCCTTCGATGGCGGTGCCGGAAATCGTGCCGCCGAGGCGTTTCCAGGTCGCGCGGAACAGGCGGTCCACGTATTCCTGGCGGTCGACCACGTTGATCGAGTAGCTCTGGTTGCAGTTCTTCGGGAAGGTCCCGTGCAGCATCACCTTGAGGCCGCCGTTCTTCTGCGGCACCGCTTCCGGCAGCTTCCAGCCGTCTTCCCATTTCTTGCAGTCGGCGTCGACCAGCTTCATGTCGTGGCCGATCGTCACGCCCTGCAGCGCGGGCTGCATCTGCAGCTTGAGGCGCGAGCCGGTCGAGCGCATGTCGAGCTGCAGCATGTTCTTGTTGATCATGGCCGCGTCGGGGATGACGTTGTAATAAGCCTCGGGCGACTCGTCGAAGGGGGGCACGCCGAGGTCGGCACGCGCCGGATTGAACAGCTGGCGATCGACCACCAGGCGGCCCTCGATCTTGCGGATGCCCTGGTAGCGCAGGCTGCGCAGCATGTTTTCCAGCGCCTCGCCGGACAGGTCGACGTCGGCGCCGCCGCGCAGGATCAGGTCGCCCTTCAGCGTTTCACCCTTCAGTTCACCGGTCGTGCGCAGCTCGGTGCGGCCGCGGAACACGGGGCCCAGGGTGTCCAGTCCCACCAGGGTGCTCACCAGTTTCATGGTCGAGGCCGGCTGCATGGGGCGGTCGGCCAGGTGGGACAGCACGGTCCGTTCGTCGCGCAGGACCAGCACGCTGACGGCGTCTTCCGCGATGCCGGTCGTGCGCAGTACTTGCGTCACCGGATCCGGCAGCTGGGCGTGGGCCAGCGAAGAGGCGAAGGCGGTGGCGGCGGCAAGGGCGGCAAGCGGGCGGATGCGGAACATGCTGGTCCTTTTCTAAAATTATCCGAAGAACACGTAGGCCACCGAGATGGCGGCGATGATGCCGGCCAGGTCCGCGATCAGGCCGCAGGAAATGGCGTAACGGGTCTTGCGCACGCCGACCGAACCGAAGTACAGGGCGACGATGTAGAAGGTGGTGTCGGCCGAGCCCTGGAAGATGCAGGCCAGGCGCCCGACGAAGGAATCCACGCCGTAGGTCTTCATGGCGTCGATCATCATGGCCTTCGAACCGCTGCCGGACAGCGGCTTCATCAGCGCGGTCGGCAGCGCCGGGGTGAAGGCGGTGTCCAGGCCCGCCAGGCGGATCAGCCACTCCAGGCCCTGCACGATATAGCCCAGCACGCCGGAATTGCGGATCACCGAGATCGCCACCAGCATCCCGACCAGGTAGGGGATGATGGTCAGCGAAGTCTGGATGCCGCCCTTGGCCCCTTCGATGAAGCTCTCGTACACGTTGACCCCCTTGCGCAGGGCGCCGACGATGAAGACGACGATGATCGAGAACAGGATCAGGTTGCTGGCGACCTTGGAAAAGGTCTCGATTTCCGGCTTGCTGAGGTAGGTCGTGATGTACCAGATGAAGGCCACGATCGCGGCCGTCATGCCGCCCAGCCAGCCCAGGACGACGCCGTTGAGCAGGTTGATGCGCTGGCGGATCGACACCGCGATGATGCCGGTGACGGTGGCGACATAGGTCGCGATCATGCAGGGGATGAAGATGTCCGAGGGGTCTTTCGCCCCGAGGATGGCGCGCTGGGCCATGATCGCCAGCGGGATCAGGGTCAGGCCCGAGGTATGCAGCACCAGGAACATGATCTGGGCGTTGCTGGCCGTGTCCTTTTGCGGATTCAGGGTCTGCAGGCTTTCCATCGCCTTCAGGCCGAAGGGGGTTGCCGCATTGTCCAGGCCGAGCAGGTTGGCGGAAAAATTCATCACCATGTGGCCGGTGGCCGGGTGGTCCTTCGGCACGTCCGGGAAGATGCGCGAGAAGAAGGGAGAGATGACTTTCGCCAGCCAGCCGATCGCGCCGGCCTTTTCGCCGATGTTCATGATCCCCAGCCACAGGGTCATCACGCCGGCCAGCGGCAGGGCGATGTCCATCACGCCCATCTTGGCGGAATCGAAGGTGCCGTCGATGATGCGCTTGAAGATCTCGGTATCCCCGAGAAAGATCCACTGAGCCAGCGCCGCAACGAAGCCAACCAGGAAGAAACCGATCCAGATGTAATTCAGAGCCATGTGATGTAGTCGTTCTACCAAGCGCGAGCGTGCGCTCGATTGTGCAGCGAAGAGTATAGGCGCAGTGCAAGGTGCCATGATGAAAGAATGCGCCTGGGCTATGTGAAAAAGTTATGTATTGCCTCTGAAGAAGTGCTCGGCCTATGATTGAAGGATGAAACTCCGCACTCTCGCCGCCGCCGTCCTGGCCTGCTCCCTGCTGCACCTGCCTGCCCACTCCGCTGAGCCAAAGGTGCTGCACATGTTCCTGTCGACCAGCGAAGCCGGCCTCGACCCGGCGGTCGGCTCCGACCTCGCCACCTTGTCGCTGCTGGAAAACCTGTTCGATCCGCTGTTGCGCTACGACTACCTGGCGCGGCCCGTGGCACTGCAGGGAAATACCGCCACCGGCTTGCCGGCCGTCGAGGATGGCGGCCGCAGCTATACGTTCAAGATCCGTCCCGGGATTTATTTCACGCCGGATCCCGCTTTCAAGGACAGGAAGCGCGAAGTCACGGCCCAGGACTATGTCTACAGCTTCAAGCGCCTGTACGACCCGAGCCTGCATTCTCCCTTCGGCTACATCTTCGACGGCAAGCTGGTCGGCGACGAAGCGCTGAAGAAGAATTTCAGTTACGCCACCGAGATCCCCGGCCTGCAGGCGGTCGACCGCTACACCCTGCGCATCCGCCTGAAAGAGCCCGACAACAATTTCCTGTTCTATATGGCGATGCCGGCGGCCTCGGTGGTCGCGCGCGAGGTGATCGAGGCCTATCCGGGCCAGGCCGGCAACCACCCGGTCGGCACCGGACCCTTCATGATCGGCGACTGGAAGCACAGCGACCGCATCGTGCTGCTGGCCAACCCGGCGTCCAGCGCCGTGTTCCACGCCAGCCTCGGCGCCCGGAACACGGCCGAAGACAAAACCCTGGCGGCTGCGCTGGAAGGCCAGCGCCTGCCGCGCGTCGACCGCGTCGAGGTCAAGATTGCCGAGGAATTCCAGGGCCGCATGCTGGGCTTCCTGAACGGCGAATACGATTACCTCGAGCAGGTGCCGGAATCGATGACCGACATGGTCATCCGGGACGGCAAGCTGAAGCCCGAACTGGCCGCGCGCGGGATGCAGCTGTACCGCTTCCCGGTGCTGCAGACCTACTACATGTGGATGAACATGCAGGACCCGGTCGTCGGCGGCTACACGAAGGACAAGATCGCCCTGCGCCGGGCCATTTCTTTAAGTTATAACAACGCCGAGGACATCGCCCTGCTGAAGAAAGGCTTTGCGATGAAGGCGGACTCGCCGCTGCCGGCCGGCGTGCTGGGCTACGACCCGGACTACCGCAGCCCCGTGGCCTACGATCCGGCGCTGGCGAATGCCCTGCTGGACCGATACGGCTACGGCAAGCGCGATCCGGACGGGTTTCGCCGCCAGCCGAACGGCGAGCCCTTGACCCTGGTGATGAGCAGCGAAGCCACGGTCGGCGGCCGCCTGCGCGACGAACTGTGGCGGAAGTGCCTGAACGCGATCGGCCTGCGCGTGGTGTTCAAGTCGGACAAGAAGCCCGAGATCATCAAGGCGTCGCGCCTGGGCAAGGTGCAAATGTTCGAGAGTAACTGGGTGGCCGACTTCCCCGACGGCGACAATTTCTACCAGCTGCTGTACGGCCCCAACGCCGGCCGCGCGAACTACGCCCGCTTCGACCTGCCGGCCTATAACGAACGCTATGAACAGGCGCGCGTCCTGCACGACGGCCCCGAGCGGCAGAAGCTGTATTTCGAGATGAACCAGCTGATCCACGCCTATAACCCGTGGGTGCCGCTGACCCATGTACTGTCGGCCGATATCCGCCAACCGTGGTTGAAAAACTACAAACGCCACCCCGTGGAATTCACGCAATGGCGTTATCTGGATGTAGATGTTGCGCAAAGGGCACGCGCGTCTCAAGGCAAATGATAGTTTTCGCGAGATTTTCCTTAGTTAAACATTCCTTGTAGTTATACTCGGCTCCGGATTTTTCATTGGAACGCGCAAATACGTCCGCGTACCCTCGAAATCACAATAACGTAATGCAAAGACATTACTAGCAGTTACAAACATCCCGAAGACAATGTCACAGCTATACCCAAGGAGAGACGCGTGAAGTTAAAGAAGTTAGCACAGATGATTGCCCTGATCGGCGTCGTCAGCCCGGCCATCGCACAGGATGTGCAGTCGGATAAGCCGATCCAGCGCGTCGAAATCACGGGTAGTAGCATCAAGCGCATCGCCAAGGAAGGCGCGCTGCCGCTGGAAATCATCAGCCGCAAGCAGCTGCAGGAGCAGGGCATCGTCACCGCCGAGCAGCTGATCTCCACCCTGAACGTCAACGGCAACGGTTCCGACAACCTGGCCTCGAACGCCGACGTGACCTCCGGCGCACAGCGCGGCAACAACGGCGCCTCGAGCGCCAACCTGCGCGGCCAGGGCGCCGACTCGACCCTGGTCCTGCTGAACGGCCGCCGCGTGGCGACCTACGGCATGAAGGGTTCGGCGGTCGACCTGAACTCGATCCCGATGGCGGCGGTGGAGCGCGTCGAAGTGCTGAAGGACGGCGCTTCCGCGATCTACGGTACCGACGCGATCGGCGGCGTGATCAACTTCATCACCAAGAAGAATTACCACGGCCTCGAAGCCGAAGCCTTCGAAGACTCGACCCAGCACGGCGGCGCGAACATCGCCCGCGTGTCGGTGACCGGCGGCTGGGGCGACCTCGACAAGGATGGCTTCAACGTCCTGGTGGCCGGCTCGCGCCGCGAGAACAACGCCCTGAAGGGAAGCCAGCGCGATTTCGTCAACACCTTCCAGCCGAACCGCGGCGTGTCGGTCGATACCCGCGGCGCACCGTTCGCGAACGTCTTCGGCGTGTCCCCGACTTCGTACGGCAAGACCCTGCTGGGCTCGAACGCCAGCGGCGTGCCGGCGGCGACCGGCACCCAGCTGTACAACGGCATCAGCGTGCTCGACCTGCCGGGCGGCAAGGGCTGCAACAGCATCGACGGCATGGCCGCCTACGATGAAAAACTGTGGGATACCCCGGGCGCCGCCTATGGCTGCGCATGGGACACGGGCCGTGCGGCCGTCCTGCAGCAGCCGGTGACCAACAACAACGGCCTGGCGCGCGCCACCTTCCAGGTCGGCGAGCACCAGCTGTTCGCGGAACTGGTCGGTTCGAAAGTGGAATCGCGCAAGAGCTTCTCGCCGAACCAGATTTCGCCGTCGACCACCAACTTCCCGTACAGCTCGTTCTACCCGAGCACCGGCTCCGCCTACAACATGGTGTACAACGAGCTGGTCAAGGTGTTCCCGAGCATCGCCGCCAACTATGGCCTGCCGATCGCCTACCGCTGGCGCTGCATGGAGTGCGGCAACCGCGAGATCTCGACCGAGAGCACGGCCAGCCGCATCCAGCTGGGCGCCGACGGTCCGCTGAGCCTGTTCGGCCGCAGCTTCGACTACCGCGTCGGCGTGTCGCGCGCCACCAGCGAATCCGAATCGCGCCTGGGCAAGGGCTACAACTACACCGCCGCCCTGGCCAAGGCCCTGGGGTCCGGCATCATCAACCCCTTCCTGCTGCCGGGTGAAAAGCAGAGCCAGGCAGCGATCGACCTGATCAACAGCACCTCGGCCGAAGGCGTCGTCCTGTACGGCGGCAAGACCATCCTGACCCAGGCCGACGCTGCGATCTCGGGCGAGATCTTCAAGCTGCCGGCCGGGCCCGTGATGGCCGCGGTCGGCACCGACCTGCGCCGCGAAGAGTACAAGTTCAACGGCGACCTGCGCGCCGCGGCCGCCCGTCCGGCCATCCTGAACGCGCCGTTCGACGACCAGAACGCACTGGACAAGGTCCACCGCGACATCAAGGCCGTCTACTTCGAGTTCATCGTCCCGGTCACCAAGGCGCTCGAGCTGAACTTTGCCGGCCGTGAAGACCACTACTCGGGCTTCGGCAGCACCTTCAACCCGAAGGTCTCGTTCCGCTACCAGCCGCTGGCTTCGCTGATGTTCCGCGGTTCGTACAACACCGGCTTCCGCGCACCGTCGTTCAACCAGCTGTTCAACGGCATCACCGAGACCCAGTACTCCGGCAAGGACCTGGTCGACCCGGCCAAGTGCGCGGGCGGCAAGGTCGACAGCACCAAGCCGGGCTGCGAAGCCGTGACCCCGGTCGTCTGGACCGGCGGCAAGGCCAACCTGGGCCCGGAAACCGCCAAGCAGGGCAGCATCGGCGTCGTGTGGGAACCGCTGAACAACCTGTCGCTGAATGCCGACCTGTGGGAAATCCGCAAGGAACACACGATCGACTCGTTCACGTCGCAGACGATGATCGCGAACTACAACATCTTCAAGGACCAGTTCCTGCGTGACGCGGCCGGCAACCTGGTCGTGATCGACCAGCGCTGGGTCAATGCGGGCGAGCGCATCACCCGTGGCCTGGAACTGGGCGCCCGCACCAACGGCAAGCTGGGCGCCGGCACCTGGACCGCCGGCATCGACGGCACCCGCCTGCTGGAGAAGAAGTCGCGCGCCACCGAGAACGCGGCTTTCGGCGAAAGCGAAGTCGGCCGCTTCACCTTCACGGGCGACCTCGGCCTGAAGTGGAAGCACACCGCCTACGTGACCTACAAGCAGGGCGACTGGAGCGGCATGCTGCAGAACGTCTACCGCTCGGGCTACAAGGACCAGGTGCTGCCGGGCGTGGCCAACGGCGTGGTGACCCCGCCGGACTGGAACCCGGACGTCAAGGCCTACTCGATCTTCAACGCCAGCGTGAACTACACCGGCGTGAAGAACACGACCATCACGGCCGGCATCAAGAACCTGTTCGACAAGGATCCGCCGTTCGCGATCACCTACGACAGCAGCTCGGGTGCGGGCAGCACCTGGGAACCGCGCGTCGCAGACCCGCGTGGCCGTTCCTTCACCCTGACGGCGAGCTACAAGTTCTTCTGATCGCTGTCATCAGCAACGGCCCGTCGACCGGGGAGCCCGTCTCCCCGGCCCACGGGCCGTTTTTCATTGTCTAGCCTGGACGCTACCTGATATGTCGAGCACCAGCAGGATCAGCAGGCGCGGTTTCGGAAAGCTGGCGGCCGCCTCGCTGCTGTTGCCGGCATCGTTCGCCAGCCACGCAGCAACCCCACACCGACGTTCCACTCCCATGAAACACCTGATCAAACCTCCGCGCCTGAAACAGGGCGACCTGGTCGGCCTCATCGCGCCCGGCGGCTACACCAGCGACGCCTCGATCCAGAAAGCGGTCAAGAACATCGAAGCGCTGGGCTTTCGCGTCAAGCCGGGCAACTACCTGCGCGAGGTCTGGGGCAATTATGGCGGCACCGTCGCGGCCCGCATCGCCGACCTGCACGGCATGTTCCGCGATCCCGACGTGAAAGCCATCTGGGCGATCCGCGGCGGTTCCGGCTGCATCTCGCTGCTGAAGCACCTGGACTTCGAGCTGATCCGCAAGCACCCGAAAGTCCTGCTCGGCTATTCCGACATCACGGCCCTGCACCTGGCCATCCACCGCCACGCCGGCGTCGTGACCTTCCACGGTCCGGTCGCCTCGAGCACCCCGTCGGAGTACTCGAACGAACACATGCTGGCCGTGCTCACCGATCCGCGCGCCACCTACACGATCCCGATGGCGGCCGAGAATGCGCGCCGCGCCGCGCTGGACCCGCAGTACGCGATCCGCACCGTGCACGAGGGCAGGGCCACCGGCCTGCTCATGGGCGGCAACCTGTCCCTGGTGAGCGCACTGGCCGGCACGCCCTACGCGGCGGACTTCAGGGACAGCCTGCTGTTCATCGAGGAAGTGAACGAGGAACCCTACCGGATCGACCGCTGGATGACCCAGCTCGACCTGGCCGTCGGCCTGGACAAGGCGGCCGGCGTCATGATCGGCATCTGCGAGAACTGCGGACCGCAGGGCAACGGCTCCTCGCTCACGCTGGACGAAACCCTCGACGTGCACCTGCAGCCGCTGCACGTGCCGGCGGTGAGCGGCTACTCCTTCGGCCACATCCGCAACCAGTTCACGATCCCGGTCGGCATCCGCGCCACCCTCGACACGCAGGCGCAGACCGTGACCCTGCTGGAACCGGCGGTCAGCTGAGGAGACCCAGCAACAGTTTCAAAAAAATACAGCTCCAGGCGGCATTTATTGCAAAAAATTAATTAAAATGTATGTACAACTTTTAATACATGACATTTTGTCGCCAGGGGAGAGTAAATGAAGAAGATCTACGTCATCGCAGCAATGATCGGCCTGTTCGGGCTGGCAGGCTGCGCATCGCCGCCACAGCAGCCGATCGCCATGTCCGGCACTGTCCTGCAGAACCATTCTTCGCGCATCGGTGTCGCGATGGCGCCGCTGCCCAAGGTCGATACCTGGTTCCCGGGCGCCAACTGCCTGCTGTGCCTGGCTGCCGCCTCGGCCACCAACTCTTCCCTGACGACGTACACGCAGACGCTGCCGGTCGACGATGTCGCGCACATCAAGGCCGACGTCGCCGAAGCCTTGCGCAAGAAGGGCTACAACCCCGTCGTGCTGCCGGACGACCTGAAGGTCCGCGACCTGCCGAAGGGCAGCGAAGGCCCGAACAAGCCGAAGTACGATTTCTCTTCGCTGGCCGCCAGGTACCAGATCGACAAGCTGGTCGTGATCGAGATCGGCTCCCTCGGCGTCAGGCGCAATTATGCGTCCTATGTGCCGAACGGCGACCCGCAGGCCGTGGTGTCGGGCACCGGCTACCTGGTGAACCTGTCGAACAATACCTACGAGTGGTTCCTGCCCCTGGAACAGGTGAAGGGCGCTGCCGGCCCCTGGGACGAACCGCCGAAATATCCGGGCCTGTCGAACGCCTACTTCCAGGTCGTGGAAGGCACGCGCGACGCTCTGCTGCAGCCCTTCGCCAACTGAACCGGCGAGGCCGCCATGCACGCATCTCTGCGTTGGGGGAGCCTCGCCTGCGCCATCGTCTTCGCCTGCGTCCCGGCCCTCGGTGCCGATGGCGCCGGCTGGAGCGTGCGCCTGGCGGCAAGGCAGGAAGTCAACTACAAGGGGCTGCCGCTCGGCGACCACGGCGGAGCGGCCCAGGCGATGATGTACCCGGCGCCCAATCTGGTCGGCCTGATGGCCGGGATCGTCGCCCATGGGCTGGTGGCCACCTCGGTGCGCAACGGCGAGAAGAGCGATGCGGAGAAAGCGGCCGACAAAGTCATCGACCCCTACCGTGCCAGCCTGGCCGGGTTCACGGAAGGTGAACTGGGCAAGGCGGCACTGGCCGGGGCCGCGCTGGACGGCGCCCACCTGTTGAACACTGGCGACGCCGCGCCGGGCAAGGTGCTCGACGTCGCCCCGGTCTTCTTCCTGTCCCAGGAGCGCGACGTGCTGGTGCTCGACAACAGCATCGCCGTGTCCCGGGGCAGCGGCGAACCGTACCGGAACCTGGTGCGCGTGGTATCGCGTCCGCGCCCGCCCGGCGGCTGGGAAGCCGATGGTGCCCGCGCCCTGAAGACGGAAAGCGCGGCCCTGCTGGCCCTGTCGCTGGATATCGCGCTGGCGCAGTCGGTCCCGGCGTCCGCCGCGGACAAGCCAGCCCAGCAACGCACCGTGCGTTACACCCTCGGCGGCAAGGAAACCTTCGAGCGCGCCGAAATACTGCAGGAGCATTGCGGCCGTGCGCTGATCCGTAATCTGCGGGGTTGGCTGATGTCCGTCCCGCTCAGCAGACCGCCGCAGCCGGCCGATCCGGCCTGCAAGGAGAATGCGGTCCTCTGAGGGCGCCGCGGCGTGCCGCTAGGCGCGCGCTTCGAACACCATGCAGGTGGTGGTCGCGTGCGCGTACAGGCGGCCTTGCGCATCGACGATCCTGCCTTCGGCCGTGGCCAGCTGGCGGCCGCAATGCAGGACCGTGCCGATCGCGCGCAGCGGCCCGCCGTCCAGGCGCGCGCCGCGCACCAGGTTCACGCTCAGTTCCGCCGTCGTGTAGCCCTGGCCAGGCGCCAGCATGGTCTGCACCGCGCAGCCGACCGCCGAGTCGAGCAGGGTGGCGTACCAGCCGCCATGCACGGTGCCCATCGGGTTCAGGTGCTTCTGCTGCGGCGTGCCCTGGAAGGTGGCCTGGCCGCGGCTGACTTCGATGAGATGAAAGTCGAGCGTCTCGGCGATCGGCGGATACGGAAAGCGGCCTTCCAGCAGCGCCTGCATGATGTCCAGCCCGTGCATCTCGCGTGCCTGTTCGAACGGCACCACGCCGGCCCGGGCGCCGTTTTCCTTCGCGCGCGCGCGGACCTCGTCCAGTTGCCGCTGCCATTGTTCCATCGTCGCCTGTGCGTCCATCCCTGCCTCCTCATGTTGGAAGAAGCATTCTGCACTGCCGTCGCGAAGTCTGCTGGCGAGGCCCTGTTTTCCTTCAGGCGCCCAGCAAGGCCCGGCAGCGGCTGACCAGGTATTCCCTCAGCACCCGCACCGCCGGCGAGACCTGCTTGCGGTTCGCCACCAGCATGGTCAAGGGGGCGTTGACGCCTTCCCAGTCGGGCAGGATCAGGCGCAGGCGGCCGCTGGCCAGGTCCGCATGCACGTCGATCCGCGAGCGGTAGCAGATACCCAGTCCGGCCAGCGCCCAGCGCCGCACGACCTCGGAATCGTCGGCCAGGCGGTCGCCCTGCACCGCGACCTCGATCTCTTCCTCTCCCCTGCGGAAGCGCCAGCGGTCGTTGACGGTTTCGTCCAGCATGAAGCACAGGCAGTTGTGCGCCTCCAGCTCGCGCGGCGAGGCCGGCACGCCGCGCCGCGCAAGATAGGCGGGCGAAGCGCACAGCACGCGCCGGTTCTCTTCCAGCAGCGGCAGCGCCACCATGCTCGACTCGGGCGGCACGCCGAAGCGCAGCGCGATGTCGACCGGCTCGCGGTAGATGTTGGCGAGGCGGTCGGTCAGCTGCAGGCGCAGCTTCACGCCCGGATAGCGCGCCTGGAAGTCGTTCAGCCAGGGCAGCACCACGTGGCGCCCGAGGTCGGACGGCATCGAGATCTGCAACTGGCCTTCGACCGCGTCCTGCCCGGCCCGCACTTCGTCTTCCGCTTCGCGCAGTCCGTCGAGCAGGGCCTTGCTGCGCGCCAGCAGGCGTTCGCCCGCCAGGGTCAGGCGCATGCTGCGCGTGCTGCGGATGAACAGCACCGCGCCAAGGTCCGCCTCCAGCCGCTTCAGGCTGGCGCTGGCGACCGCCGGCGAGGTATCGAGCAGGCGCGCGGCGCTCGACAGGCTGCCCCGTTCGGCGGTGGCGACGAAGGTTTCGAGGTCCTGCAAATTCCTGATCTTCAAGATTTTATTGAAAGTGAATTCGGGATTGCCCAGTTTATCAAAAAGCCCGGACTGGCCAGAATGGCACTCATCGCATCGACAACCGGCACAGGAGCCCGCACATGAAAGCCATCGGATACCAGAACAACCTGCCCATCGCCCAGCCGGAAGCGCTGGTCGACATCACGCTGCCGGACCCGGTCGCCGCCGGCCACGACCTGCTGGTCGAGGTGCGCGCGGTGTCGGTCAACCCGGTCGACACCAAGGTGCGCAAAAGCGCGAAACCGGAAGCCGGCGAATGGAAGGTGCTGGGCTGGGATGCGACCGGCGTGGTGAAGGCGGTCGGCCCGGACGTTACCCTGTTCAAGCCGGGCGACCGCGTCTGGTACGCCGGCTCGATCGCCCGCGCCGGCAGCAACAGCGAGCTGCAGCTGGTCGACGAGCGCATCGTCGGCCGCATGCCGGCCTCGCTCGATTTCGGCGCCGCCGCGGCGCTGCCGCTGACCGGCCTGACGGCCTGGGAAATGCTGTTCGACCGCCTGCAGCTGCCTACCGGTGCCGAAGGCAAGGGCAAGACCCTGCTGGTGATCGGCGCGGCCGGCGGCGTCGGTTCGATCCTGGTGCAGCTGGCGCGCCAGCTGACCCAGTTGACCATCATCGGCACGGCGTCGCGTCCCGAAACCCGCGACTGGGTGCGCGAACTCGGCGCCCACCACGTGATCGACCACAGCAAGCCGCTGGCCGCGGAGATCGCCGCCGCCGGCCTGCCTGCGCCGGACTACGTGACCAGCCTGACCCACAGCGACCTGCACTTCGACCAGGTCGTCGAAGCCATCGCGCCGCAGGGCAAGTACAGCCTGATCGACGACCCGGCCACGCCGATCGACATCATGAAGTTCAAGCGCAAGGCGGTGTCATTGCACTGGGAGCTGATGTTCACGCGCTCGCTGTTCAACACGCCCGACATGATCGAGCAGCACCGCATCCTGAACCGGCTGGCGGAGCTGGTCGATGCGGGGACGATCCGCACCACGGCCAACGAACATTTCGGGCGCATCGATGCGGAGAACCTGCGGCGCGCGCATGCGCTGCTCGAGTCGAACAAGGCGCGCGGGAAGATCGTGCTGGAGGGGTTCTGATTCAGCGCAGCCTGAAGCGCATGTAGCTCAGGTCATGGCTCACGCCATCGATCCGCAGCATGTCCTCGATCCGCGCCGTCATCGTGAAGCCTGAACGCAGGTAAAGCGTGACGGCGGGATGGTTCTCGGACAGCACCTCGAGGTCGATCCATTGCAAGCCAACCTCGCTGCGCGCCCATGCGACCGCGGTATCGAGCAGTTGCGCTCCAAGCCCGCGGCGCCGGTACGCCCGGTGCACGCCCATCCCCAGCATCGTACGGTGGCGCGCCAGGGGCTCGGGCCGCGCGCGCAGGTCGATATGCCCGGCGATCGAGCCGCGGTCATCCAGCGCCAGCCACAGGCGGCGCCAGCCCGGCTCGCCGACCGGGATCGCCAGGCCCTCGATGAAGGACACCTTCAGGCCGGGCGGCAGCTGCGACTGCGCGCGCGCGAGCGGCTGGAACAGCGGGGCGCCGTCCCTGCCGTTGTCGCGCAGGTGGTCGTCGAGGTAGGCGAAGAAGGCCGGCAGGTCGGCCGCATCCGCCGGCCGGACCATCACAGCGCCCGCGCGATCAGGATCTTCTGGATGTCGCTGGTGCCTTCGTAAATCTGGCACACGCGCACGTCGCGGTAGATGCGTTCGACCGGGAAGTCGGCCACGTAACCGTAGCCGCCGAATACCTGCATGGCGCTGGAGACCACGCGCTCGGCCATCTCGGAGGCGAACAGCTTGGCCATCGCCGCTTCCTTCAGGCAGGGCACGCCCGCATCCTTCATCGACGCGGCGTGCAGGATCAGCTGGCGCGCGGCCTCGATCTGCATCGCCATCTCGGCCAGGCGGAACTGCACGGCCTGGTGGTCGAAGATCGCGCTGCCGAAGCTTTCGCGTTCCTTCGCATAGGCCAGCGCCGCTTCGAAGGCCGCGCGCGCCATGCCGACCGATTGCGAGGCGATGCCGATGCGGCCGCCCTCCAGGCCGGACAGGGCGATCCTGTAGCCTTGCCCCTCTTCGCCGATCAGGTTCTCGGCCGGGACGCGGCAGTTGTCGAACACGATCTGCGCCGTGTCGGATGAATGCTGGCCCATCTTGTGCTCGATGCCGGCGACGATGTAGCCGGGGGTGTTGGTCGGCACCCAGAAGGCGCTGATGCCCTTCTTGCCGGCGGCCTTGTCGGTGACGGCCATGACGATGGCCACGTCGCCGTTCTTTCCGCTGGTGATGAACTGCTTGGTGCCGTTGATGACGTAGTGGTCGCCATCGCGGGTCGCCGTGGTGCGCAGCGCGGCGGCATCGCTGCCGGTGTGCGGCTCGGTGAGGGCGAAGGCGCCCAGCATCTCGCCTTGCGCCAGCGGGCGCAGCCACTTTTCTTTCTGCGCCTCGTTCGCGTACATCATGGCGATCGAGCATACCGGGCAGTTGTTCACCGAGATGATGGTCGAGGTGCCGCCGTCGCCGGCCGCGATCTCTTCCAGCACCAGGGCCAGCGACACGTAGTCGAGGCCTGCGCCGCCGTACTGCTCCGGCACCGCGACGCCGAAGGCGCCCAGCTGGGCCAGTTCCTGCAATTCCTGTTTCGGGAAATGGTGCTCGCGGTCCCAGCGCGCGGCGCTCGGGGCCAGGCGCTCCTGCGAAAAGCTGCGCAGGGCGTCGCGGATCATCTGGTGTTCTTCGCTCAGGATCATTGTGTCTCGTGTGTCGTTATCGTTGTGGTTTCGGCCTGTCAGTTCTTTACCAACTGATCGGTGTGCCGTCGTGGTTCAGGAAGGCGCCGTTCTGCGACTTGTCGGCGCCAGCCAGGGTCGCGCGCAGCGTGCGCACGCTGTCCCCGACGCTGAGCGGGGCGCTGGCGCCGCCCATGTCGGTCTGCACCCAGCCCGGGTGGAAGGCCAGGCAGGTGACGCCTTGCGGCCCGTAGGTCAGGGCGGTATCGGCCAGCACCGAATTCAGCGCCGCCTTGCTGGCGCGGTACAGCGAGCCCGAGGCGCTGCTGCGTTCGCCGATCGAGCCCATGCGCGAGGAGATCACCGCCAGCTTGCCGCGCGCGTTCGCCACCAGCGGGCCGACGATGGGCAGCAGGCGCATCGCCGCCAGCACGTTGGTGTGCATGACGGCGTCGAAGTCCTGCTGGGTCGGGAAGCCGTCGTGGCGCGGGCCGTACACGCCGGCCACCAGCCAGGCGTGGTCGATCTTCTCGTCGTCCAGTTTCCAGCCCAGGCCACCGATCGCTTCCGCATTGGTCACGTCGAGCTGGTGGGCTTCGGCGCCCAGCTGGCGCAGGGCCTCGCAGTCGGCTGGCTTGCGGGCGGTGGCGATCACGCGCCAGCCGTCGGCGCGATACTGGCGCACCATTTCAAGGCCGATGCCGCGCGAGGCGCCGATGATGAGGGCTGTAGACATAAAAGAACTCCTTCGATTCGTAGGGTGGGCACCCTTGTGCCCACCCTACCACGGCCTGCTGCGCCTTGCTTACACCATCTCGATCGCCATCGCGGTCGCTTCGCCGCCGCCGATGCACAGCGAGGCCACGCCGCGCTTGCCGCCGGTCTTCTTCAGCGCGCCCAGCAGGGTGACGATGATGCGCGCGCCCGAGGCGCCGATCGGGTGGCCCAGGGCGCAGGCGCCGCCGTGGATGTTGACCTTGCTGTGCGGGATGTCGAGGTCGCGCATGGCGGCCATCGGCACCGCGGCGAAGGCTTCGTTGATCTCGAAGAGGTCGACGTCGCTGGCCTTCCAGCCGGTCTTCTTGAACAGCTTCTGCATCGAGCCGATCGGCGCGGTGGTGAACAGGTTCGGTTCCTGCGCGTGGGTGGCGTGGCCGACGATGCGGGCGATCGGGGTCAGGCCCAGTTCCTTGGCGGTCGATTCGCGCATCATGACCAGCGCGGCGGCGCCGTCGTTGATCGACGAGGACGAGGCGGCGGTCACGGTGCCGTCCTTCTTGAAGGCCGGCTTGAGCGACGGGATCTTGTCGACCTTGGCCTTCAGCGGGCCTTCGTCCTTCTCGATGACCTGCTCGCCCAGGCGATTCGCCACGGTGACCGGCGCGACTTCCCATGCGAAGCTGCCGTCGTTGTTGGCGGCCTGTGCGCGCTTGACGGATTCGATCGCGAAGTTGTCCTGCTCTTCGCGGGTGAACTGGTAAGTGGCCACGCATTCTTCGGCGAAGGTGCCCATCGAACGGCCTTCGCCGGTCTTCTCGTTGCGCGAGTAGGCGTCTTCGAGGCCGTCCAGCATCATGTGGTCGAACATGACGCCGTGGCCGATGCGGTAGCCGCCGCGGGCCTTCGGGATCAGGTAGGGGGCGTTGGTCATCGACTCCATGCCGCCGGCGACGATGATGTCGGCGCTGCCGGCCTTGAGTGCGTCGTAGCCGAAGATCGCGGCCTGCATCGCCGAGCCGCACATCTTGGACAGGGTCACGGCGCCGGTGGACAGCGGCAGGCCGGCCTTGATCAGCGCCTGGCGCGCCGGGGCCTGGCCCTGGCCGGCCATCAGGCAGTTGCCGAAGTAGACGTGTTCGACCGTTTGCGGGTCGACGCCGGCGCGCTCGACGGCGGCCTTGATGGCCACCGCGCCCAGGTCGCTGGCGGTCTTCGAGGAGAAGTCGCCCTGGAAGGCGCCCATCGGGGTACGGGCTGCGCCGACGATAACGACTGGATCATTCATTTGTAAGCTCCAAAGTGGAAGGTTGCGGACTGGCCGCCGGATTGGGTTGATGAAAACGGATCTGCTGCGGATACGGGAACACGTCCTCGACGATGCCCGCCTGGATGCGTTCCTTGTGCGACTGCCACCACGCGCGCGTGAGCAGTTCGGCATGGTGCTGCATGAAGATGGCCCGGATGGCCGGATTCCCTAGCAGGAAGCGTTCGAACTGCTCGGGGAAGACGTCGTGCCTGCCGATCGGGTACCAGGGCTCGGCCGCCATCTCGTCCTCCTCGTTGCGCGCGGCCGGGATGTCGCGGAACTGGCAGTCGGTGAGGTACTCGATCTCGTCGTAGTCGTAGAACACGACGCGGCCGTGGCGGGTGACGCCGAAATTCTTGTACAGCATATCGCCGGGGAAGATATTCGCCGCGACCAGGTCGCGGATCGCATTCCCGTACTCGATCACGCCATGCGCGAGGCGGGCCTTGTCGCCGGCGCGTTCGGCGTCGCTCAGCCAGAGGTTCAGCGGCACCATGCGGCGCTCGATGTACAGGTGCCTGACGATCACGCGGTCGCCCTCGATCTCGAGCAGCGAGGGCGCATCGCGGCGCAGCGCAGCCAGCAGGTCTTCCGAGAAGCGCGCCAGCGGGAAGGCGACGTCGGAATACTCGAGGGTGTCGGCCATGCGGCCCACGCGGTCGTGGTGCTTCACCAGCAGGTATTTTTCCTTGATCTGGGCGCGCGTCGTGTCCTTCGGCGGCGGATAGAAATCCTTGATCGCCTTGAACACATAGGGGAAGGAGGGCAGCTCGAACACCAGCATCACCAGGCCGGGGATGCCGGGGGCGATGCGGAACTCGTCCGAGCTGTGCTTCAGGTGCTGCAAAAAGTCGCGGTAGAACAGCGTCTTGCCCTGTTTCTGCAGGCCGAGCACCGTGTAGATCTCGCTGCGCGGTTTCATGGGCATCAGGCTGCGCAGGAATTGCACATAGCTCGATGGCACCTCCATGTCGACCATGAAATACGCACGCGTGAACGAGAACAGGGTCAGCACCTGCAGCGGCTCGGTGAGCACGGCGTCGAGCACCAGTTCGCCGCTGCGATCGTGCAGCACCGGAATGACGAAGGGGTATTCGCGCACGCCGTTGATGGCGCGGCCGACGATATAGGCGCCCTTGTTGCGGAAGAACAGGCTGGAGAGTACCTGCAGCTGCTGGTTCGGTTCGGCCTGGTCCAGCCCGAACTTCTCGACCAGGCGCTGCTCGACCAGGGCGGCGCCGCGGTCGAGGTCGGCGAACGGGCGGGCCAGCTGGAAGTTGGTGACGATGCGGCGCAGGGCAAGGCGCAGGCCGTCCGCTTGCGGGTAGTAGACGCGGTAGGTCGGCTGCGGCTCCTCGGTCTCGATGTACTCGGTCGAGACGGCCGGGCGCACGAAAATAAAATCGTTGCGGTAGTAGCTGCGGTGCAGGATGTGGCAGCTGACCGAATTGAAGAAGCTCTCGGCCAGTTCCGGACGCTTGTGGCCGGTGAGCAGGCCAATGTAGTGGAGCTTGGTCTCGCGCCAGGTTTCGTCATTGAGCTCCCCGGGCGCGTACGCGGCTTCGAGGATGTGCACGCATTCCTGCACGCGCTTGTCGTAGAAATCGATGCGCTCGCGCGCGGCGCGCTGGGCGGTGGCCCAGTCGGCCTGTTCGAAATAAGTCTTGGCCGCCTGGCTGGCCTGGCGGAACAGCGAATAGTGACGATCGAACCCGTCCAGCATGGTGCGCGCGATGTCGAAGGCGATCTGCGACGAGAGCAGTTTGGGAAAACTTGCCTGGGTCATCGTTGGTCTCGCGCGGTGGAGGGGGAGCGGATATTGTAATGCTGGCGTTTTGGGGGTGGGAGGGGGCTAGTATTTCTACTATGGCCCCTCGGCCCTTGAGCCGTCATTCCCGCCTGCGCGGGAATGACGTTTACACGTTGGCGATCGCGTGGAAGCCCCTTACGCCGTCTCGCCAAACAGCTCGCGCCCGATCAGCATGCGGCGGATTTCGCTGGTGCCGGCGCCGATTTCGTACAGCTTGGCGTCGCGCCACAGGCGGCCGACCGGGTACTCGTTGATGTAGCCGTTGCCGCCCAGGGTCTGGATCGCTTCGCCGGCCATCCAGGTCGCCTTTTCGGCGCTGTACAGGATGGCGCCGGCGGCGTCCTTGCGCAGCGCGCGCACGGCGGCCGGGTTGTCGGCGCGGTCGCAGGCCTGGCCGACTGCGTACACATAGGCGCGGCAGGCCATCATGGTCGAATACATGTCGGCGATCTTGCCCTGCATGAGCTGGAACTCGCCGATCGCCTGGCCGAACTGCTTGCGCTCGTGGATGTAGGGGACGACCACGTCCATGCAGGCCGACATGATGCCCAGCGGGCCGCCGGACAGCACGGTGCGCTCGAAGTCCAGGCCCGACATCAGCACGTTGACGCCTTTGCCGACGCCGCCCAGCACGTTTTCGACCGGCACTTCGCAATCCTGGAACACCAGTTCGCCGGTGTGCGAGCCGCGCATGCCCAGCTTGTCCAGCTTCTGCGCGATCGAGAAGCCCTTGAAGCCCTTCTCGATCAGGAAGGCGGTCATGCCGCGCGGGCCGGCTTCGATGTCGGTCTTGGCGTAGACGACCAGGGTATCGGCGTCCGGGCCGTTGGTGATCCACATCTTGGTGCCGTTCAGGACGTAGCGGTCGCCCTTCAGCTCGGCGCGCAGCTTCATGCTGACGACGTCGGAACCGGCGTTCGGCTCGGACATGGCCAGCGCGCCGACGTGCTCGCCCGAGATCAGCTTGGGCAGGTACTTGCGCTTCTGCTCTTCGTTGCCGTTGCGCTTGATCTGGTTCACGCACAGGTTCGAGTGGGCGCCGTAGGACAGGCCGACCGACGCCGAGGCGCGCGAGATTTCTTCCATCGCGACGATGTGGGCCAGGTAGCCCATGTTGGCGCCGCCGTATTCCTCGCTCACGGTGATGCCCAGCAGGCCGAGTTCGCCCATCTTCTTCCACAGGTCCATCGGGAACTGGTCGGTGCGGTCGATCTCGGCCGCGCGCGGCGCGATTTCGCTTGCCGCGAACTGTTGCACCGCTTCGCGCAGCGCGGCGATGTCTTCGCCATGGTCAAAGGTCAGGCCTGGAAGATGCAGCATGTCGTCCTCTCGTTGTCTCGTGTGTCGTTATGGCGGGATGGTCAGATGGGATGATAGCGCGGAGTGACGTTAACGTAAACGTCAAGTAAAGCGCGTTTCGGTCTGCGGCGTAAAAACGTCATTCCGCGCAGGTGGGAATCCGGGTTGGTATGCGAAACGACTGCTCATGCAGAACTTGGATTCCCGCCTTCGCGGGAATGACGTTTACATGTAGCTGGGCGAAACCACGCTATGTAAGCGCTCGCTTACGCCGCATCCCGCTCCTGCGGCGGCGCCAGCTCCCCATCCCCGGCATCCGCCAGCAATCTCCGGCATTCTTCCTCGTGCACCGCGATCTCGGCCAGCGACATCTCGATGTCGGCGCGCTGCTGCTCCAGGGTTTCGCGCTGGTGGGACAGCACGCCCAGAAAGCGGTTGATCTGGGCCACGGTGTCCTTCGGCGTTTCGTACATGTCGATGATGCTTTTGATCTCCGACAAGGTCAGGCCCAGGCGCTTGCCGCGCAGGGTCAGCTTCAGGCGCGTGCGGTCGCGCGGGGTGTAGACGCGGTTGCGGCCGCCCTGGCCTTCGCGCATCGGGCTGAGCAGCCCCTGGTCTTCGTAGAAGCGGATGGCACGGGCGGTGATGTCGAATTCGCGCGCCAGTTCGGCGATGGTGTAGGTGGTGGCCATATTGTTCTGCAAGGTCGAAAAGTGGCGGGGTCCGGAAGCATCCGGCGGAATCGCATAGAATCGAAGTCTGCGCGTTAATTTCCGTTTACGTCAACGTCAATGTTGAATGCATTGTAGCTTGCGCGCGTCATCCTGTTACGAAAGATTCTCGGCATGAACCCTCTCGAATCCCAGCTGGCCTATCCCTTCGGTGACGACATTCCCACGCCCGGCACGGTGCACGCGCTCGCGCCCGGGCTGCGCTGGCTGCGCATGCCGCTGCCCTTCGCCCTCGACCATATCAACCTGTGGCTGCTGGACGACGAGGTCGAAGGCAGGCAGGGCTATGCGCTGGTCGATTGCGGCGCCGGCACCGATGCCACCCGCGCCGCCTGGGAGCAGGTCATCGACGGCCCGATGGAGGGCGGACCGCTGCTGCGCGTGTTCGCGACGCATTGCCACCCGGACCATGTCGGCCTGTCCGGCTGGCTGTGCGAGCGTTTCCAGGCGCCGTTCTGGACCAGCGCCGCCGAGTTCGGCTTCGCGCGCATGATGGCGGCCGCGCTGCCGGGCGTGGACGGGCCGTCGGCGATCCCGCACTTCCAGCGCCATGGCCTGGTGGACGAGGGCATGCTCGAGCAGATGCAGGGCCGCCGCAATTACTACCCGTCGCTGGTGCCCGCCGTACCGCCGGCCTATACCCGGCTGCAGGATGGCCAGCGCGTCAGGATCGGCGGCCGTGAGTGGCGCGTGATCACGGGTTTCGGCCACTCGCCCGAGCACGTGTCGCTGTATGCGGAGGAGGGCAGGCTGCTGGTTTCCGGCGACATGGTCCTGCCGCGCATTTCGACGAACGTTTCCGTGTTCGCGGTCGAGCCGGAAGGCAACCCGCTCGCCCAGTATCTCGACTCGCTGGGCAAATTTGCCGGCCTGCCGGAAGACACCCTGGTATTGCCTTCGCACGGCAAGCCTTTCCGCGGCCTGCACGTGCGTATCGAACAGTTGCGTGCGCACCACGCCGCCCGCCTGGACGAGGTGCGCGAGGCCTGCAAGGTGCCGTGCTCCGCAGTTGACATTGTCCCGCTGATGTTCCGCCGCCGGCTCGACGCCCACCAGCTCAGCTTCGCGCTCGGCGAGGCGCTGGCCCATCTGCATAAGCTCTGGTACGACGGTATCCTCGACCGTGTAACCGGTCCTGACGGGGTAATCCGCTTCAAACTGGCCTGATTTCAGCACTTTCTCACCTTGCCCAGAAGCAACAGGCGGCCGATGAGGCCGCCTGTTTTCGTTTGCACGACTGGATTTACACAAGCAAACGTTTGCTTTTTCCTGTAGGATATTTTTCACACTAACCTATTCTCTTGGCAAAAAGCACTAGAATTGCTGGACAGCACTGTGAGAATCGGTCAATACTCACATGTTTGTTACTTTCAGACTTTCTAGTTGTTACATAAGGTCTGAACCATGGAGAAACCATGACAGCCCTGCATGAACCATTAGTGCCACCGATGAATTCGACTAACGAGCGGGAAAGCTTCAGCGAGCGTCTGCAGCAAGCCCTGAAGAATGCCCACTATTCGCCGGACAGCCCGACGCGGCTGGCGCGCGAATTTAACATTCGTTTCGAAGGCCGCCCGATTACAGTCCACGCCGCCCGCAAGTGGCTGGTTGGCGAAGCCATCCCGACCCAGGAAAAGCTGCGCATGATCGCCCAGTGGCTGGGCGTGCCGGCCGACTGGCTGCGCTTTGGCGGTACCGAAAATACGCCGGCCAGCGGTGAATCCGCCGACGCCTCGGCGCGTTTCGAATCGGCCGACGTCAAGCTGATCGCCGACCTGCAGCGCCTGGACGAGCACCACAAGCAGCTGGCGCGCGAGTTCATCCGCATGCTGGTGCGCATGAACCACCAGCCGAAGTAAGCTTCGCCCCCCTACGACGACGGCCCACCCGGGGATTCCTCCCTGGGTGGGCCGCTATGCGTTTATTCTCCACTGCAATTTTTCTTCAACGGGACGGCACAAATGGCCGAGTCTCGCGCATAATCTATAGCGCTACTGGCGCCCGCCAGCGTTATCGGTCATATAAGGATGCAGTGCCCTCATGATTAATAACTACAGCAACACCGCGCAGTTGAAGGATCTCATGACCGCGCCGCCGATGACGGCGACGCAACATGCAGAAATCATGCGCAAGCGTAATGAGCAACGCAGGAAAATCGAAGACGCAAAAGAAGCAAGGAAGGCCGAGCAGGAGTTGTACGGCGACCGAAGTTAAGCGCGGTCGTCTTTCATGCCGCCCCAGCGCGGGGCCAGGTCGTTGTCTATCCCCAGCAGGTCGATGACGCGGGCGACCGTGTGGTCGACCATCTCGTCGATGCTGCCCGGCTTGTTGTAGAAGCTCGGCAGCGGCGGGAACACGATGCCGCCCATCTCGGTGACGGCCGTCATATTGCGCAGGTGCGCCAGGTTGAACGGCGTTTCGCGCACCATCAGCACCAGGCGCCGGCGTTCCTTCAGGATCACGTCGGCCGCGCGCGCGATCAGGTTGTCCGACATGCCGTGCGCGACCGCCGCCAGCGACTTCATCGAACAGGGCGCGATCACCATGCCGTCGGTCTGGAACGAGCCGCTGGCGATGGAAGCGCCGATTTCACGGTTCTTGTGCACCACATGGGCGAGCGCTTCCACGTCGCGCCGTTGCAGGCCGACTTCCTGGTGCAGGGTGAGGGAAGCGGCGTCGGAAATGACCAGGTGGGTCTCGACGCCGGGAATCGCGCGCAGCCGCTCGAGCAGCCGCACGCCGTAGACCGCGCCGGTCGCGCCGGTGATGGCGACGACGATCCGGCGGGGTCTCGGGTCAGCCATTCTTCTTCAGCAGGGCTTGCAGTTCGCCGGATTCGTACATTTCCGTCATGATGTCCGAGCCGCCGACGAATTCGCCGTTCACATACAGCTGCGGAACGGTCGGCCAGTTCGAGAATTCCTTGATGCCCTGGCGCACTTCCGCATCGTCCAGCACGTTCACGGTGGCGATGTTATCGACGCCGCAAGCCTTCAGGATCTGGATGGCGCGGCCGGAAAAGCCGCATTGCGGGAACTGGGCGGTGCCCTTCATGAACAGCACGACGGGCGTGTTGGTCACGGTTTCTTTGATCCAGTTTTGTACGTCGCTCATTTGGTTCTGCCTTCGGTGAGAAATAGGAGGGGATGGCGGCATTTTATAAGAAAACCCGAACGCTGGCAGGCGTCGTTCCCACTGGCTCGTCGTTCCCGCGGAGGCGGGAACCCAAGTTTGCAAGCATTTCGACAGCGCTAGCAGAACTTGGGTCCCCGCCTTCGCGGGGACGACGGAGTAATGCGGGGACGACGGGGTAATGCGGGGACGACGGGGTAATGCGGGAGCGGCGTGCTTTTACTTCTTCAGCTTGGCAAACGCCGCCGCCATCGCCCCGCCGCTCGGGGCCGCCGAACGTTCCTGGCGCTGCTGGTGCTTATTTTGGTGATCAGCGAGGCGCTTGCGGTCGTCGCGGTCGCCGCGTTGCTGCGGCTGCGAACCGGCCTGCGGCGCGCTGTCGGACAGGCGCATGGTCAGCGCGATGCGCTTGCGCTTGACGTCGACTTCCAGCACTTTCACCTTGACCACCTGGCCGGCCTTCACCACCGTGTGCGGGTCCTTGACGAAGGTGTTCGACAGCGCCGAGATGTGCACCAGGCCGTCCTGGTGCACGCCGATGTCGACGAAGGCGCCGAAGGCCGCGACGTTGGTCACCACGCCTTCCAGGATCATGTCCGGGCGCAGGTCCGAGATCTCTTCCACGCCTTCCTTGAAGGTGGCGGTGGTGAATTCCGGACGCGGGTCGCGGCCCGGCTTTTCCAGTTCCTTCAGGATGTCGCTGACGGTCGGCACGCCGAATTTCTCGTCCGCGTATTTCGCCGGGTTCAGGGTCTTCACCAGCGAGCCGTCGCCGATCACGCTCTTGATGTCGCGCTTGATGTCGGCCAGGATCTTTTCGACCACCGGATACGATTCCGGGTGCACCGCCGAGGCGTCCAGCGGATTGTCGCCGTTCATGACGCGCAGGAAGCCGGCCGCCAGCTCGAAGGTTTTATCGCCCAGGCGCGGCACGTTCTTCAGCGCCGCGCGCGAGGCGAAGGCGCCCTTCATGTCGCGGTAGCTGACGATGCTCTGGGCCACGCTGCTTGACAAGCCCGAGACGCGCGCCAGCAGCGGCGCCGAGGCCGTGTTGACGTCCACGCCGACCGCGTTCACGCAATCCTCGACCACGGCGTCGAGCTGGCGCGCGAGCTGGGTCTGGGACACGTCGTGCTGGTACTGGCCGACGCCGATCGATTTCGGGTCGATCTTCACCAGTTCCGCCAGCGGGTCCTGCAGGCGGCGCGCGATCGAGACGGCGCCGCGCAGCGACACGTCCAGCTCGGGCAGCTCGCGCGAGGCGAATTCGGAGGCCGAGTAGACCGAGGCGCCGGCTTCCGACACGACGATCTTCGTGAGCTTGAGCTCGGGTCTCTGCCTGATCAGGTCCTGGGCCAGTTTATCGGTCTCGCGCGAGGCGGTGCCGTTGCCGATCGAGATCAGCGAAACGCTATGCCTGGCCGCCAGCTGGCCCAGCACGTGCAGCGAACCGTCCCAGTCGTTGCGCGGGGCGTGCGGGTAGATGGTGGCGGTGTCGACCACTTTGCCGGTCGGGTCGACCACGGCCACTTTCACGCCGGTGCGCAGGCCCGGGTCCAGGCCCATGGTGGCGCGCGGGCCGGCCGGGGCGGCCAGCAGCAGGTCCTTCAGGTTGCGCGCAAAGACGTGGATCGCATCCGATTCCGCCTTGTCGCGCAGCAGCCCCATCAGCTCGGTCTCGATGTACATGAAGCTCTTCACGCGCCAGGTCCAGCGCGCGGTGTCGAGCAGCCATTTGTCGGCCGGGCGGCCCGCGCCCTTGATGCCGAAGCGCGCCGCGATCCGGCTTTCGCAGGGGTTGTGCGGGGCGTCCCACTTCGGCTTTTCTTCCTCGGTATCGAGGCGCAGGGTCACGTCCAGGATGCCTTCGCGGCGGCCGCGCATGAGCGCCAGCGCGCGGTGCGAGGGGACGGTGGACAGCGGTTCCGAGTAATCGAAGTAGTCGGCGAACTTCTCGCCCGCCTCCTGCTGGCCTTCGACCACCTTCGACTCGACCACGCCGTGTTCCTGCACGTATTCGCGCAGCGACTGCAGCAGTTCCGCATCCTCGGCGAAGCGTTCCATCAGGATCTGGCGGGCGCCGTCCAGCGCCGCCTTGGTGTCGGCCACGCCCGGGTTGTTCACGCCGTCGGCATTGGTGAAGGCGTCGCGCAGGTACCGGGTGGCCACCTCTTCCGGGTTCTGGGTCGGGTCGCCCAGCAGCGTCTCCGCCAGCGGCGCCAGCCCGGCCTCGATCGCGATCTGGGCCTTGGTGCGGCGCTTCTGCTTGTACGGCAGGTACAGGTCTTCGAGGCGGGTCTTGTCCTCGGCATGCTGGATGGCGTCGAGCAGCTCCGGCGTCATCTTGTTCTGCTCGGTGATCGAGGCGATCACCGCGGCGCGGCGCTCTTCCAGCTCGCGCAGGTAGCGCAGGCGTTCCTCCAGCAGGCGCAGCTGGATGTCGTCCAGGCCGCCGGTCGCTTCCTTGCGGTAGCGGGCGATGAAAGGCACGGTCGCGCCCTCGTCGAGGAGGGCGACGGCGGCGGCCACCTGGACGGGTTTGGCGGACAGTTCTTGGGCGAGGCGTTGTTCGATCGAAGGCAGCATGGTGCTCAAATCCGTGGGTCAGGCGGGCAATGATACGCAAACTCCCCGGAACCGCCAGTCTTGACAGCGCAATCCGAACATGCGTCCGGAACCGTGGGTGACGGCCGTGGTCCACTCATGATTGGACGTGCTCGTTCGTGTGGGGGTGGTGCAAAGGCGCAGAAGCGTGGTAACTTTTCTCTCTTTTGTCCTCTTTCGGGCTGTAAAGATTTCTTGGCAACGTGCGATTCCGAACAAAACAGAACGGACCGCATGAAGGATAATAACGGTTGTTGTTTTTTTTAATACAGACTCGTGAGACCCATGCACACAGTTGATCTTCATCGCGACGACACCAGCGAGGCACCGCCGGCCCGAGCTCCCGCACGCGCTCCGGCCCTGCCTGCCCCGGTGTTGAGCTGGCTGCAAAGGGTCGAAGCGGCAGCACATCCCCAGCCGAAGCTGACCGCGGAAGTCGCTGACCCCAAGGCCGTCCAGTACAAATTCGTTTATGTCATGGCCCCGACCAGCGGCGGCCGCCACGTCGCGGTGTGCTTGTGCAAGGCGCGCCTGCGCCCGAACGGCGACGTGGCCGCGGCCAGCCCGGTGGGCGAAGTGTTTTCGCTGCTGTCGGCCCCGCCCGCCTACCTGGAAGGCGACGACGAAGACCTGGTCCGGTTCTTCATCGCCATGCGCAGCGGGTCGAACCAGAGCACCAGCGCCACCGAGCCGAAGGGCAAGGTCGGCGCCATCCTGCTGCAGCAGTTGCTGGCGCAGGGCAAGCTGCTGTGGGCCAACTCGTGGTCGGACATGGGCAACGGCCTGCTGTATCCGCTGCAGGCGGGGCCGGTGCGCAAGGCCAGCCTGGCCTGGCGCGACGAAGGCCGCGTGGCCAAGCTCGGCTGGTCGGTGGAACCGGCCAAGGGTGCGACCCACGCCGGCGCCGACCTGGTCGACTACATGCTGCCGACCGATCCGCCGTGGTATATCGACAACCTGTCCTGCGGTCCTCTCGAGCTGAACCGTGGCGGCATCGACATCTCGCTGGCCGAGCTGCAGGCGCTGGTGGCCCAGGCCCCGCCGCTGGGCGGCAACGACAAGAAGCGCGTGTCGCAGCTGCTGCTGGCGCACGGCCTGCAGCAGCTGATGCCGCTGCCGCAGCCGCTCATGCAGCGCCTGCGCGACGACGTCACCCCGGTTCCCCACCTGCTGCTGGACGCGATTCCGGTGGCCGAGGGCACCGGCCAGCGCTGGCAGGACTTCGCCGTCCTGTCCTTCGACTACGACGGCCAGCGCATCTCCTTCGACCCGGCCCAGCGCGTGGTGCGCCAGATCGGCGACGTCACCGAGATCATCCAGCGCGACGAAGCCGCCGAGGCGAAGGCGCTCGACATCCTGAACAAGATGGGCTTCCGCAAGCCGGCCACGACGCCGCTGAGTTCGCTGTCCGGCGCGCTGCTGCTGGACGGCCAGGCGCAATGGCTGCGCTTCGCCGGCAACGACCTCGAATCGCTGACCGACCTCGGCTGGCAACTGCAGAAGTCGCCCAAGTACCGCTACGACGTGGTGCCGGTCGAGGACTGGTATGCCGACATCGACGAGCCGCCGGAAGCCGGCAATGCCTGGTTCGAGCTGGAACTGGGCATCGTCGTCAACAGCAAGCGCGTGCCGCTGCTGCCGGTGCTGGTCCAGCTGATCCGCAGCGCGCCCCTCGATTTCAATCCCGACGTGCTGGCCGCCCACCTCGAGGCCGACCAGATGCTGGCGACCCTGCCCGACGGCGTGCGCGTGGCGCTGCCCTGGGGTCGCGTGAAACCGATCCTGTCGACCCTGGGTGAGTTGTATTTCAACGACAAAATCAAGGCCAAGGTGCGCCTGTCGACGCTGGATGCGGCGCGCCTGGAAGAGCTGGCGCGCGGCGCCGAGTTCACCTGGACCGGCGGCGAGCGCCTGCGCGAAACCGGCCGCAAGCTGAGCCAGTTCGGCAAGGTGAAAAAGGTCGACGCGCCGAAAGGCCTGCAGGCCACCCTGCGCGACTACCAGCTCGACGGCCTGGCCTGGATGCAGTTCCTGCGCGAGTACGACCTGGGCGGCATCCTGGCCGACGACATGGGTCTCGGCAAGACCGTGCAGACCATCGCCCACATCCTGACGGAAAAGGAAGCGGGCAGGCTGACCAATCCGGCGCTGGTGATCGCGCCGACCAGCCTGATGATGAACTGGATGGAGGAAGCCGCCCGCTTCGCCCCCAGCCTGAATGTGCTATTGCTGCAAGGTAAGGAGCGCATGGAACTGTTCGACCAGATCGAGCAGGCCGACATCGTGCTGACCACCTATGCGTTGCTGCCGCGCGACGAGGAAAAGCTGCGCGAGCACCAGTACCACCTGGTGATCCTGGACGAATCGCACTACATCAAGAACACCCGCTCGAAGGCGGCGCAGACGGCCGGCTCGCTGAACGCGCGCCACCGCCTGTGCCTGTCCGGCACGCCGCTGGAAAACCACCTGGGCGAGCTGTGGTCGCAATTCCACTTCCTGCTGCCGGGCCTGCTCGGCGACGAGAAGACCTTCAACAGCCAGTTCCGCCATCCGATCGAACGCCAGGACGATCCGGTGCGGCGCATGCTCCTGAACCGCCGCATCAAGCCTTTCCTGCTGCGCCGGACCAAGGACCACGTGGCCAAGGAACTGCCGGAAAAGACCGAGATGATCCGCCGCATCGAGCTCACCGGCCCGCAGCGCGACCTCTACGAGACCGTGCGCCTGGCGATGGACAAGAAGGTGCGCGAAGAGATCGACCGCAAGGGCGTGGCGCGCAGCCAGATCGTGATCCTCGAGGCCCTGCTGAAACTGCGCCAGGTCTGCTGCGACCCGCGCCTGGTGAAAGCCATGCCGTCGCGCAAGAACACGGCGGCGGTATCGGCCAAGCTGACCGACCTGATGCAGATGATCGACGACCTGCTGGGCGAAGGGCGTAAGATCCTGGTGTTCTCGCAGTTCACCAGCATGCTGGCCCTGATCGAGGAAGAGCTGGAGGCGCGCGGCATCCGCTACGCGCTGCTGACCGGCGAAACCCGCGACCGCTCGGCCCAGGTGGCCGCCTTCCAGCAGGGCGCGGTGCCGATCTTCCTGATCAGCCTGAAGGCCGGCGGCGTCGGCCTGAACCTGACCGCGGCCGACACCGTGATCCACTACGACCCGTGGTGGAACCCGGCAGCCGAGAACCAGGCCACCGACCGCGCCTGGCGCATCGGCCAGGACAAGCCGGTGTTCGTCTACAAGCTGATCGCGAAAGGCACGCTGGAAGAAAAGATCCAGCTGCTGCAGCAGAAGAAGTCGGAGCTGGCGCAGTCGATCCTGTCCGAGGGAGAGTCGCAGAAGATGGCGCTGACGCAGGAAGACCTGCAGGCGATTTTTGCGCCGCTGGAGGACTGATACGTCGGGCCGGGCCTTGCCCGGCCGACTCCCCGCCTCGGCGGGACGACGTTTTTGCGCCAACGGATTTCATGTAACGCCTGCTTCACGCATCTTGCCTTCGTATTTACGTGAATGAAGGAAATTTTACGTAATGCGTACCCAACACAACGCCACGGAGTCGCTTTCCTATACAAACCGGCAAGCTGAGCACTATACTGCCTGAGTGCTCACTTTCCTGAAGGTATTATGGCCCGCAGCGCTCCAGTTTCTGTTCCCGGTGACGCGGCCGACGCCTTCCGTACCATCGCTGAACTCGGCGGCGACCTTGCCTTCATCGTCGATTGCGCCAGCGGCCTGCCCGTATATATCAGCCCCCATGTCAACGATATGCTGGGCTATGGCGTTTCCGATGTTCATGATCAATTTGCTACGAACAGGAAAGGCCCCCTGGCGCCGCTGTGCGCCGGCCTGCGGGAACGCCTGCGCCGCTTTGCCGCGGGCGACGGCTCGCGCCTGCGCGTGGCGCGCGAGTTCGACCTGCTCCGCCCGGACGGGCGCGAGGTGCCGGTGGAAGTGATCTCGACCCTGCTGCTGGACGAGGCGGGCAGGGCGCAGACGCTGGCCGGGATCGTGCGCGACCTGTCGGCGCGGCGCGCGCGCGAACGCGAGCAGAAACGCTTCGCCAGCATGCTGAACCATGAATTCCGCACGCCGCTGTCGACCATCGACGGCGCGATCCAGCGCCTGGAAGCGACCAACGCCAATGCCGACGAGCCGACCCGCCAGCGCTACCGCAAGATCGCGAACGCGACCGACCGCCTGATCGCGATGCTGGACGATTACCTGTCGCCGGAACGGATGGCGGAACTGGGGCGCCAGCACAAGTCGAACACGGTGCCGCCGCGCCTGCTGCTGGAAGAGCTGGTGGCGCAGGCGCGCGTGGCCGGCCGGCCCGTGCAACTGCAGGCGGGAGAATTGCCTGCGCTGCTGCGCGGCGAACCTGCCGGCCTGCGCCTGGCGCTCAAGATCCTGCTCGACAACGCGCTGCGCTACACGCCCGCCGGCAGCGGCCTGCTCGTGCTGGGACAGCGCACCGACAAGGGTGTGGCGCTGGCGCTGCGCGATGCGGGGCCGGGCGTGCCGCCGGAGGACCTGGAACGCATCTTCGACAAGGGCTATCGCGGCAGCAATGCCGCCGGCCTGCCGGGCAGCGGCCTCGGCCTGTACATGGCGCGCTCGGTCGTTGAAGTGCATGGCGGCACGCTCGATCATGTGGCAGTGCCGGAAGGCGGCGCCGAGTTCCGGTTATGGCTGCCGGTACAGGATGCGCAGGGTAAAGGTCTTGCTTCGAGCGAGGTCAGCAGTGATAATCGGAACGGCCTATAGGGATAGCCGCCTGATAAAGACGAATAAAGAGAACATGGCCAACCCATGACGCAAATACTGATTGTTGAAGACAATGGCGAATACGCCGGCGACATGGCTGACTTCCTCAAGGAACTCGGTCACGAGGTCACGATCGCGACCACGGCCGGCGACATGTGGGCGGCGCTGACGCGCACGCCCGCCGCGGTGGTGGTGCTCGACCTGGGCTTGCCCGATGAAGACGGATTCAACGTCATCCCGCGGATGCGCCAGCTGTATCCCGAGATCGGCCTGCTGGTCCTGACGGGGAGGGTGGCGTTCGACAACCGCATCCTCGGCCTGCGCCTGGGGGCGGACCACTACCTCACCAAGCCGATCAAGTTCCCCGAGCTGGCCGCCCACATCGAAGCGCTCGACCGCCGCGTGCGTCCGCAGGAACCGGCGCCGGCGCCGAGCAAGTGGACCCTGCGCGTGTCGGCCCGCCAGCTCGAGCTGATGGGCAAGGTCATCGACCTGACCGAAAAGGAATGCAATTTCCTGCACCTGCTGACCATCAACACCCGGCCGGTGCCGCGCCAGGTGATCGTGGCCGGCATGGGCGGGGACGACCCGGACGCCAGCCGCCGCGTCGACATGCTGGTCTACCGCCTGCGCAAGAAGGCGAGGACGGGCCTCGGCCAGGACCTGCCGCTGCGCAGCGCCTACGGCGAGGGCTACAGCCTGTCGGCGGGGTTCACGCTGGCCTGATCCGTCCGCCCGCCAGCGCGATTTCAGGTACAGTGAACCCCCCGCGCGCATCGCTGCACGAAGGTTCGCCATGAGGTTTCGCTGTCCCTGGGAAGAAGTCGACGCATTCACCAGCCTGGCCGAGTTCCGCAGCTTCGAACGCTGGATGCTGGGCCAGGTCAGCGGCGGGATGGCCCGGCAGGTGCCGGTCGCCAGTCCCTACCGCCACGACGGCGCCAGGCCGGGCATCGTGCTGGTCGAAGTCTGGTACCTGCACCTGCAGAGCCGGGAAACCTGGCGGCTGGTGTGGCCGGAACCGCCCTTCGATGGCATCTTCCAGCGGATTCCCGGTAATCAGGGACAGGGTCAATAGCCACCCGGGCTTCCCGAAAATTAATGAGGGACAGAGCGCGTCGCCTGCGCTAGAATCGGGGTTCCGACGATCCCGTACGACGCCATGGCCCGCCAACCCCGCCTCATCCTGCCCAACCAGCCGCACCTCATCCTCCAGCGCGGCAACGACAACCAGGCGATTTTCCGCGACGATGAAGATTACCAGCGCTTCCTCGACTGGCTGAAGGAATGCGCGCGGCTGTACAAGGTGGCCGTGCATGCCTACGTCTTGATGCCGAGCCAGGTGATCCTGCTGGCCACGCCATCCGACCAGGAAGGGCTGGCGCTGATGATGCAGAAGGCCGGCCGCCATTACGTCCCCTGGTTCAACGGCAAACATGGCCGCTCGGGCACCCTGTTCCAGGGACGCTTCCGCACCGCGCTGGTCGATGCCGCCCACTACCTGCTGCCCTGCAGCCGCTGGGTCGAGCTGGCGCCGGTGCAGGCAGGCCTGGCGTCCAGCCCGCTCGACTGGCGCTGGTCCAGCCATGCCCACCACGCAGGCGTCCGGTCCGATGCCCTCGTCACCGACCACATGCTGTACTGGAGCCTCGGCAATACCCCCTTCCAGCGCGAAGCCGCCTATACCGAACTGGTCGAGCAGGGCTATGGCAGCCAGGAAGGGGAGCTGATCGGCACCGCGCTGGCGAAAGGCTGTCCGGTCGGTTCGCACGCCTTCAAGGCCGAGCTCGAAAAAAAGACCAAACGGCAGATTCTGCCAGCCAAGCGCGGCCGGCCCTTCAAGGACAAGACGCCCGCCGAGGCCGCCGAATAGGCGGCTTTTTTTTCATAAGTCCCTGATCTGATTCATTATTTCAGCTCACTGTCCGCTACGGGTTTGTACGTATTCACTCTGTCCCCAATTATTTTTAACAGACGAGATTCCGAATTTAATTTGACTCCGACCCTAATTGTTGTGATTGATGTTTACTCGACTCTGCTCTATTCTCGGCCTTCAATCTCTTCAAATACGCCGTGGAGTTCCGCATGATTGCCCAAGGTTTGTACGATCCCGCCAATGAACACGATGCCTGTGGCGTCGGTTTCATCGCCCATATCAAGGGCAATAAAAGCCATTCGATTATTGAACAGGGTCTGATGATCCTGAAGAACCTGGACCACCGCGGTGCGGTCGGCGCCGATGCGCTGATGGGCGACGGCGCCGGTATCCTGATCCAGATCCCCGACCAGTACTACCGCGACGAGATGGCCAAGCAGGGCGTCGAGCTGCCGCCGCCCGGCGAATACGGCGTCGGCATGATCTTCCTGCCGAAGGAGCACGCTTCGCGCATCGCCTGCGAACAGGAAATCGAGCGCGCCGTGCGCGCCGAAGGCCAGGTCGTGCTGGGCTGGCGCAACGTGCCGGTCGACGACACCATGCCGATGTCGCCGACCGTGCGCACCAAGGAACCGGTCATCCGCCAGATCTTCATCGGCCGCGGCCCGGACGTGATGGTTACCGACGCGCTCGAGCGCAAGCTGTACGTGATCCGCAAATCGTCGGGCCACGCGATCCAGGCGCTGAAGCTCATGCACGGCAAGGAATTCTTCGTGCCGTCGATGTCGGCGCGCACCATCGTCTACAAGGGCCTGCTGCTGGCCGACCAGGTCGGCGTCTATTACAAGGACCTGCAGGATCCGCGCTGCGTCTCCGCGCTCGCCCTGGTGCACCAGCGCTTCTCGACCAACACCTTCCCGGAATGGCCGCTGGCCCACCCGTACCGCCTGATCGCCCACAACGGCGAGATCAACACGGTGAAGGGCAACTTCAACTGGACGCGCGCCCGCGAAGGCATGATGAAGTCGGCCGTGCTGGGCGAAGACCTGGGCAAGCTGTTCCCGCTGATCTATGAAGGCCAGTCCGACACCGCCTGCTTCGACAACGCGCTCGAACTGCTGGTGATGGCCGGCTACCCGATCGCCCAGGCGATGATGATGATGATCCCGGAAGCGTGGGAAAACCATGCGACCATGGACGAGAACCGCCGCGCCTTCTACGAATACCACGCCGCGATGATGGAACCGTGGGACGGTCCGGCCGCGATGGCCTTCACCGACGGCCGCCACATCGGCGGCACCCTCGACCGCAACGGCCTGCGCCCGGCGCGCTACGTCGTCACCGACGACGACCTGGTGGTGATGGCGTCCGAGTCCGGCGTGCTGCCGATCCCGGAATCGCGCATCGTCAAGAAATGGCGCCTCCAGCCGGGCAAGATGTTCCTGATCGACCTCGAAGCCGGCCGCATCATCGACGACAAGGAGCTGAAGGACACCTACTCGAACGCCAAGCCCTATAAAGCCTGGATCAAGTCGGTGCGCATCAAGCTCAACGAAATCAAGGTCACCGACAGCCAGCTCTCCCAGAGCCGCGTGAAGGACACGCCGGCCCAGGGCGAGAAGGCCGCCATTTCCCTGCTCGACCGCCAGCAGTCCTTCGGCTATACCCAGGAAGACCTGAAGTTCCTGATGGCGCCGATGGCGGTGCTGGGCGAGGAAGCGACCGGCTCGATGGGCAACGACTCGCCTCTGGCGGTCATGTCGAACAAGCTGAAGCCGCTGTATTCCTACTTCAAGCAGCTGTTCGCCCAGGTGACCAACCCGCCGATCGACCCGATCCGCGAAAGCATGGTGATGTCGCTGGTGTCCTTCATCGGCCCGAAGCCGAACCTGCTGGACACCAACAACGTCAACCCGCCGATGCGTCTGGAGGTGTCGCAGCCGATCCTCGGCTTCGACGACATGGCGCGCCTGCGCAGCATCAGCCTGCACACCGGCGGCAAGTTCAAGTCGTATGAGCTGAACATCTGCTACCCGGTCAGCTGGGGCAAGGAAGGCATCGAAGCGTCGCTGGCCTCGCTGTGCGCCGAAGCGGTGGACGCCGTCAAATCCGGCCACAACATCCTGATCGTCTCGGACCGCGGCATGTCGGCCGAGCAGGTCGCGATCCCGGCCCTGCTGGCGACGTCCGCCGTCCACCAGCACCTGGTGATGCGCGGCCTGCGCGCCTCGACCGGCCTGGTGGTCGAAACCGGCTCGGCCCGCGAGACCCACCACTTCGCCCTGCTGGCGGGCTACGGCGCCGAAGCCGTGCACCCGTATCTCGCGCTGGAAACCCTGGTCGACTTGGCGGCGCACCTGCCGCACCCGCTCGATCCGGAAAAAGCGGCCTACAACTACACCAAGGCGGTCGGCAAGGGCCTGATGAAGGTGATGTCGAAGATGGGCATCTCGACCTACATGTCCTACTGCGGCGCGCAGATCTTCGAAGCCGTGGGCCTGAACAAGTCGCTGGTCGACAAATACTTCCGCGGCACCTCGTCGACGGTCGAAGGCATCGGCCTGTTCGAAGTGGCCGAGGAAGCGCTGCGCCTGCACAACCTAGCCTTCGGCAAGGACCCGGTGCTGGCCGGCAGCCTGGACGTCGGCGGCGAATACGCCTACCGCGTGCGCGGCGAAGACCACCTGTGGACCCCGGACGCGATCGCCAAGCTGCAGCACTCGACCCGCGCCAACAACTTCAGCACCTATAAAGAGTACGCCCAGATCATCAACGACCAGAGCAAGCGCCACCTGACCCTGCGCGGCCTGTTCGAATTCAAGATCGATCCGAGCAAGGCGATCCCGCTGGCCGAAGTCGAGCCGGCCAAGGAAATCGTCAAGCGCTTCGCCACCGGCGCGATGTCGCTCGGCTCGATCTCGACCGAAGCCCACGCGACCCTGGCGATCGCCATGAACCGCATCGGCGGCAAGAGCAACACCGGCGAAGGCGGCGAAGACCCGGCGCGCTACATGGGCGAGTTCAAGGGCATCAAGATCGCCAAGGGCGAGACCCTGGCCTCGATCCTGGGCAAGGACCGCGTGGTGGCCGACATCCCGCTGGAAGAAGGCGATTCGCTGCGCTCGAAGATCAAGCAGGTGGCCTCGGGCCGTTTCGGCGTGACCGCCGAGTACCTGGCCTCGGCCGACCAGATCCAGATCAAGATGGCGCAGGGAGCCAAGCCGGGCGAAGGCGGCCAGCTGCCTGGCCACAAGGTGTCCGAGTACATCGCCTCGCTGCGCTTCTCGGTGCCGGGCGTGGGCCTGATCTCGCCGCCGCCGCACCACGACATCTACTCGATCGAGGACCTGGCCCAGCTGATCCACGACCTGAAGAACGCGAATCCGGGCGCCTCGATCTCGGTGAAGCTGGTGTCGGAAGTCGGCATCGGCACCGTCGCCGCCGGCGTCTCGAAGGCCAAGGCCGACCACGTGGTGGTCGCCGGCCATGACGGCGGCACCGGCGCGTCGCCGCTGTCGTCGGTGAAGCACGCCGGCACGCCGTGGGAGCTGGGCCTGGCCGAGACCCAGCAGACGCTGGTGCTGAACGGCCTGCGCAGCCGCATCCGCGTGCAGGCCGACGGCCAGATGCGCACCGGCCGCGACGTCGTCATCGCCGCCCTGCTGGGCGCCGACGAAATCGGCTTCGCCACCGCGCCGCTGGTGGTCGAGGGCTGCATCATGATGCGCAAGTGCCACCTGAACACCTGCCCGGTGGGCGTGGCGACGCAAGACCCGGTCCTGCGCGCCAAGTTCCAGGGCAAGCCGGAACACGTGGTGAACTACTTCTTCTTCGTCGCCGAAGAAGCGCGCCAGCTGATGGCGCAGCTGGGCATCCGCACCTACGACGAGCTGATCGGCCGCGCCGACCTGCTCGACAAGTCGAAGGCGATCACGCACTGGAAGGCGCAGGGCCTGGACTTCGCCAACATCTTCTACCAGCCGAAGAGCGACAACCTGCACGCGCTGTTCCACACCGAAGGCCAGGACCACGGCCTCGAGCGCGCGCTGGACCACAAGCTGATCGCACAGGCGCGTCCGGCGCTGGAGCGCGGCGAGCGCGTGTCCTTCATCTCGCCGGTGAGGAACCTCAACCGCACGGTCGGCACCATGCTGTCGGGTGAAGTCGCCAAGCGCTACGGCCATGCCGGCCTGCCGGACGACACCATCCACATCCAGCTGCAGGGCACGGCGGGCCAGTCGGCCGGCGCCTTCCTGGCGGGCGGCATCACGATCGACCTGGTGGGCGAGGGCAACGACTACGTCGGCAAGGGCCTGTCGGGCGGCCGCATCATCGTGCGTCCGAACACGGAGTTCCGCGGCTGGGCGGTCGACAACATCATCGTCGGCAACACGGTGCTGTACGGCGCGATCTCGGGCGAAGCCTTCATCAACGGCGTGGCCGGCGAACGCTTCGCGGTGCGTAACTCGGGCGCGACGGCCATCGTCGAAGGCGTGGGCGACCACGGCTGCGAATACATGACCGGCGGTACCGTGGTCGTGCTGGGCGACACCGGCCGCAACTTCGCAGCCGGCATGTCGGGCGGCGTGGCCTATGTGTACGACCCGAAGGGCGACTTCGAACAGAAGTGCAACCCGACCATGGTCAACCTGGAGCGCGTGCTGTCGACCAAGGAGCAGGGCGACAAGTCGACCTGGCACGCGCAGAGCCGCAACGGCGAGCGCGAGTCGGACGAAATCATCCTGAAGCGCCTGATCGAACGCCACTTCAAGCACACCGGCTCGACCCGCGCCCGCAACCTGCTGGACGACTGGGCCAACAGCCGCGGCAAGTTCGTGAAGGTCTTCCCGACCGACTACAAGCGCGCGCTGGAAGAGATGCACAACTCCAGCATGGAAGAGGCGAACGACAAGATCGAGCTGGCTGCTTGAGCCAAACGTAGTCACTAGCCTTTGAACGTCGTCCCCGCGAAGGCGGGGATCCAGGTTCTGCATGCATTTCGATTGCGCTTGCAAACTTGGGTTCCCGCCTTCGCGGGAACGACGGCAGAAACGACAGAATTGATAAGGAAAACACCGTGGGTAAAATCACCGGCTTCATGGAATTCCAGCGCCAGGAAGAAGACCACCTGGAACCCGCTGCCCGCCTGAAGAACTACAAGGAATTCACGCTGACCCTGACCAACGACCAGGCCAAGGTGCAAGGCGCGCGCTGCATGGATTGCGGCATCCCGTTCTGCAATACGGGCTGCCCGGTCAACAACATGATCCCCGACTGGAATGACCTGGTCTATCACGGCAACTACCGCTACGCCGTCGAGAACCTGCATTCGACGAACAACTTCCCGGAGTTCACCGGCCGCATCTGCCCCGCGCCCTGCGAGGCCGCCTGCACGCTGGGCATCAACGACGACCCGGTCGGCATCAAGTCGATCGAGCGCAAGATCGCCGATGCCGGCTGGGAGAACGGCTGGATCGTGCCGCAGCCGGCCGCCGTCAAGACGGGTAAAAAGGTCGCGATCGTCGGCTCGGGCCCTGCCGGCCTGGCCGCTGCCCAGCAGCTGGCGCGCGTCGGCCACGACGTGACCGTGTTCGAGAAGAGCGACCGCATCGGCGGCCTGCTGCGCTACGGGATCCCCGACTTCAAGATGGAAAAGGACCTGATCGACCGCCGCGTCGAACAGATGAAGGCGGAGGGCGTGACCTTCCGCACCTCGACCATGATCGGCAAGGACTTCCCGACCATCGTCAGCAACATGGCGCGCGAGACCATCTTCCCGGAAGACCTGGCCAAGGACTTCGACGCCATCGTGATGGCCGGTGGCGCCGAGCAGCCGCGCGACCTGCCGGTGCCGGGCCGCGAGCTGAAGGGCGTGCATTTCGCGATGGACTTCCTGCCGCAGCAGAACCGCGTGAACGCCGGCGACAAGGTCAAGGATCAAATTAAAGCCACCGGCAAGCACGTGGTCGTGATCGGCGGCGGCGATACCGGTTCCGACTGCGTCGGCACCTCGAACCGCCATGGCGCGACTTCCGTCACCCAGTTCGAACTGATGCCGATGCCGCCGGAGCACGAGAACAAGCCGCTGGTCTGGCCCTACTGGCCGACCAAGCTGCGCACCTCGTCCTCGCACGAGGAAGGCTGCGAGCGCGACTTCGCGGTGGCGACCAAGCGCTTCGAAGGCAAGGGCGGCAAGGTCGAGAAAGTCATCGCCTGCCGCGTCGAGTGGAAGGACGGCAAGATGATCGAAGTGCCGAACACGGAATTCGAACTGAAGGCCGACCTGGTGCTGCTGGCGATGGGCTTCGTCTCGCCGGTGCAGCAGGTGCTGGACGCCTTCGACGTGCAGAAGGATGCGCGCGGCAACGCCCGCGCCACCGTCGACGGCGAAGCCAGCTACCAGACCTCGGTGCCGAAGGTGTTCGCGGCCGGCGACATGCGCCGCGGCCAGTCGCTGGTGGTATGGGCGATCCGCGAAGGCCGCCAGTGCGCCCGCGCGGTCGACGAGTTCCTGATGGGATCGTCCGACCTGCCGCGCTGAGCGGCGGTTTCCGGCGTCAAGACAACGGCCCTGCGGGGCCGTTTTTTTATTTACTTGACTGGAAGTAAATGCAGAATTAGCATGATTTCTTTATAACAACTAAAAGGAAATCATGACTTCCCGTCTATTCTCGTCGCTGCGCCGCTATCTTCCGGTAAGTGCAGTGTTCCTGTCGGCAGCGTTGCTGAGCGGTTGCGCCAGCTTCTATCTCGACCCTGCCACCAAGGACGTACCGGTGGCGGAGATGCACCATGCCGCCGTACCCCAGCCCGTACGCCTGAACTTCGAGTTCCAGACCCGTGGCGCGCCCAACGCCCGGGCCACGGAGCTGTTGAATTCGTCCGTGCGCGAGCAGCTGCAGTCGAGTGGCCTGTTCTCCAGCCTGGACGGCGGTCCGAACGCGGCCATCCTCGAAATCAAGCTCAACAATATTCCTTTGAACGACGACAGCCCCGCAGCCAAGGGCTTCGTCACCGGATTCACGTTCGGCCTGGTCGGTTCGCAGGTCAGCGATGGCTACGAGTGCAAGCTGAGCTACCTGCCGCCCGGCCACACGACGCCAGTCGTGAAGGTGGCGCGCCATGCGATCCATACCACGCTCGGCAACGCCGGCCCGCCGCCGGGCACGATCAAGGCGGCCGACGGTAATGCGGCCGTAAAACAGATGACCCATGCCGTCCTGAGCAATGCACTGCGCGACCTGTCCAACGATCCGGCATTCGACCATGCCGCGAAAACCACCCAACAATAAGGAATACCCATGAATATCCAACGCTTCCTGACCATCGGCGCCGGCCTGGCGCTTGCCCTGCAGCTGACCGCTTGCGCCAACATCAACATGAGCCAGCCGAAGCCGACGCTGGCGACGACCGCCGCGCTGCGCGGCGCCCCGCTGGCCCCGGCGACCCTGGGCAAGTTCCAGCTCGATCCGTCCCGCTCCGCCAGCGATGACAAGGGCATCTCCCTGCGCGGCGGCAACAGTGTCGCTTCGCCGATCGAAGGCTCGTTCGCGCAATACCTGCGCGAGTCGGTGCGTGTCGAGCTGGAAGCGGCGGGCCTGTACGACGCGGCTTCGCAGAACGTCATCACCGGCACGCTCACGCAAAGCGAAGCCGACGCCGCGATCGGCACCGGCAAGGCAAAGCTCGGCGCCCGCTTCGTCGTCACGCGTAACGGCGAGGTGAAATACGACAACCAGCTGACCGTCGACGATTCCTGGGAATCCTCTTTCGTCGGCGCCACTGCGATTCCGCTGGCGGCATCGCACTACGAAGGGCTGTACCGCCAACTGGCGGCCAAGCTGCTGAACGATCAGTCGTTCCGCGGCGCGCTGGCGAAGTAAGGATCGGCGCCGCAAGGCGCCTTTCGCAGATCCGGTTCGCTTGCATCGGGTGCCATGGTCAGTATATGATTCGTATATTGATTGTATATGGAGCATAGCATGGGCATTGTGAACATCGACGACGAACTGCATGACCAGATCCGCAAGGCGAGCTCGGTCTCGTGCCGCTCGATCAATGCCCAGGCGGCCTTCTGGATCAAGATCGGCATGCTGTGCGAGATGCACCCGACCCAGAGTTTCAACGAGATCGTCGTGCGCGAGCTGCGGGAGGCGGGGGTCGAGGCGCTGGCCGCCAGGGTGGCGCCGTCATGATCAAGCGCCCGGAAGAAATCGTCCTGATGGCCGAGTCGGGCAGGCTGCTGGCGCAGGTGTTCGGCTACCTGGACACCTTGCCCTTGATCGGCATGTCGACCATGCAGGTGAACGACCTGGTCGACCGCTACATCGTCGGGCAGCTCGGCGCGCGCCCGGCCAGCAAGGGCCAGTACGGCTTCGCCTATTCGCTCAACTCTTCCCGCAACAACGTCGTCTGCCACGGCGTGCCGTCCACCACCGACATCCTGCGCAACGGCGATATCGTGAACTTCGATATCACGCTGGAGAAGAACGGCTACATCGCCGATTCCAGCAAGACCTGGCTGGTCGGTGATGTATCGCCGCTGGCCAGGCGGCTGGTGCAGGTCACCTACGAAGCGCTGTGGAAGGGCATCCAGGCGGTGCGGCCGGGCGCGCGGCTGGGCGACGTCGGCCATGCCATCGAGCGCCATGCGCGGCGCCACGGCTATACGGTGGTCAGGGAATACTGCGGGCACGGCATCGGCCGCGAGATGCACGAGGAGCCCCAGGTACTTCACTGGGGCAGGCCGGGGACCGGGCTGGTGCTGCGCGAAGGCATGGTCTTTACCATCGAGCCGATGCTCAACCAGGGACGCGACGCCGTGCTCACCGAAGCCGACGGCTGGACGGTCGTCACGCGCGACGGGCAACTGTCCGCGCAATTCGAGCACACGGTGGCCGTGACCCGGCACGGCGTGCGGGTGCTGACCCTGCGCGCCGATGAAACGGTGCCGGACCCTATTCGTGCGGCGTCGCCGTCCGCGGCCTGATCACCAGGGTATCGCCATCGATGGCCGTCGCGGTGCCCAGTTCCTCGCATAGCCCGCGCATGCGCTCGGCGATCCATGCGCGCTGCGCGCTATTTGCCGGAAAGACCCGGCAGCGCCGGATGAACAGCGGGTACATGACGATCCGCTCCACCGCCTCCTCGCCCAGTTCCAGCGCGAACAGCAGCTGGTGGTCGTTGCGGAACGCCGGATCGACGGCGTAATCGTCGACCAGGTCGCCGGCCGCATACAGGATCGGGCACCCCTCGTGCAACTCGACGCCCTGGAACACGTGGGCGCTGTGGCCGTACACGATCTTCCAGCCGACCTCGATCGCGGCCCGCGCCAGGCGGCGCTGGTGCGGCGACGGTTCGCTCGCCATGTTCGGTCCCCAGTGCAGCGACAGGATGGGCCAGCGCACGCCCTGCGCGCGCAGCGGCGCGAGCGCGCGCGCGAAGGCGTCGATGGCGGCGGCTTCGTCGTGCAGCCCGAGCCAGGCCATGCCCGGATGCTCCGGCGTGGCGGCGAAGTCGTCCTGGTGGTCGCAGAAGGCCGCCATGCCGATCCGCACGCCGTTCCGTTCGACGATGGCGGGCGCCTGCGCGGCGGCGAGGCTTGCGCCCGCGCCCGCGTGCGCGATCCCGTGGGCGTCGAGGATGGTCAAGGTCTCGAGCAGGCCCTGCACGTCGTAGTCGAGGATGTGGTTGTTGGCCAGGCTGACCAGCCCGATGCCGGCATCCTGCAGCGCCTGGCCGGCCAGCGGCGGCGCCCGGAAATAAAAGGCTTTTGGCGTTCCGTGCCAGCGTTCGGCGGGGGCGCAGATCGCGCATTCGAGGTTGGCGACGGCGAGGTCGGCGCCGCGCAGCAGCGCAGACACGGCGCCCAGCGGATAGTCCGGGCCCTCGCGCAGCAGGGCGTCGCCGGCCAGGCGCCCGAGCATCGCGTCGCCGCCGAACAGCAGGCGCAGGGGGCCTGCGCGCGCGTTCACTTGGTATCGCGGGCGAAGTGCCCGCTGAACCAGACGCTGGCCAGCCGCGCCACTTCTTCCAGCGCACCCGGTTCCTCGAACAGGTGGGTGGCGCCGGGGACGATCGCCAGTTCGCGCAGGCAGCGCAGCTCGGCGAAGGCTTGCCGGTTCAGGTCGATCACGCCGTCGTCGTTGCCGCCCACGATGAGGAGGGTCGGCGCCGTCACGCCATGCAGGGCGGAGATGCCGGCCAGGTCGGGCCGGCCGCCGCGCGAGACCACGGCGGCGATCGACGGGTAGGGGCCGTTGGGCGTGGGCCGGCCGGGAATCAGCTGGCCGACATAGGGTTCGCCGAGGTGCGGCTCGCCGGCCAGGCGCAGCGCGGCGGCGGCGCCGGTGCTGGCGCCGAACAGTCCCAGCGGCAGCTGCGCGGTGGCCGGCTCGCGCACCAGCCAGCGCGCCGCGCTGCGCAGGCGCAGGGTCAGCAGGGCGATGTCGAAGCGGTGGTAGGGATCGGCTTCTTCGTCGGGGCTGAGCAGGTCCAGCAGCAGGGTGCCGACTCCCGCCTCGCGCAGGATGCGCGCGACGTAGTTGTTGCGCGGACTGAGCCGGCTGCTGCCGCTGCCGTGCGCGAACAGGACGATGCCGAGCGCTTCGTGCGGCAGCTCGAGCATGCCTTCCATATCGATGTTGTCGTGCTGGATGTGGATCAGCGCCTTGGCGTTCACGGTCATCTCTCCCCCATCTTTCGACCCATGATGCGCCTGAAAATTCAGCATGTCGATGCCTTCACGCGAAGCGGATCGGCGGTCCTTCCGCCGCGCGCCAAGGTCTTGTTTCCATAGGGAATTTGTTAACAAAGCTTAGTGAAATGCAACAATCTTCCATATGCATATCTCATTTAAAACAAATACTTACGTCAGGAAAATATCTGACTCACTGTTCAGTAGTGTTGTAATATCACGTCGATAAGTGGAGTGGAATTGGGCGGTCTCCAGCAGGGATTGCTGTTTCTGCACTACAATACGAGATTCACCAAATACGATTATTTACTGTGTCCAACCTTGTCGAAATCCGCGATCTGCATTTTTCGTATGGAGATCGCCCCATCCTGTCGAATCTGAGCATGGATTTCCCGCGCGGCAAGCTGATCGCCGTGATGGGCGGCTCCGGCTCGGGCAAGACGACGGTCCTGCGCCTGATCGGCGGCCAGATCCGTCCCCAGCGCGGCACGGTGTCGGTGGACGGCGAGATCGTCCACCAGCTCGACACGGAAAACCTGTACCGCCTGCGCCGCAAGATGGGCATGCTGTTCCAGTTCGGCGCGCTCTTCACCGACCTGACCGTGTTCGAGAACGTGGCCTTCCCGCTGCGCGAACACACGAGCCTGCCGGAAGAAGTGCTGCGCGACCTGGTGCTGATGCGCCTGAACGCGGTCGGCCTGCGCAATGCGGCCCAGCTCAAGCCGAACGAGATCTCGGGCGGCATGGCGCGCCGCGTGGCGCTGGCGCGCGCGATCGCGCTCGATCCGGAACTGATCATGTACGACGAGCCCTTCGCCGGCCTCGACCCGATCTCGATGGGCGTGACCGCCAACCTGATCCGCAACCTGAACGACACGCTCGGCTCGACCTCGATCCTGGTCTCGCACGACGTGAACGAAACTTTCAGCATCGCCGACTACGTGTATTTCCTGTCGGGCGGAAAAATCGTCGCCCAGGGCACGCCGGAAGAGATGCGCGCGTCGAACGACCCCTACGTCAGGCAGTTCGTCAACGCCGAGCCGGACGGTCCGGTGCCCTTCCACTATCCGGGCAAATCGCTGGCCGAAGACCTGGGCCTGGGAGGCAAGCCATGATCGCGCGTTTCCTGGCATTCATCGGCGCCTTCGTGCTGGATACCATCGCCCGCATCGGCTTCGTCACCCGCTCGTTCTTCAAGCTGCTGGCCCGGGCGCCCGGCGCGCTGAAGCGTCCGACCCTGATCTCGGAACAGATCCACTTCATCGGCAACTACTCGCTGCTGATCATCGTCGTGTCCGGCCTGTTCGTCGGCATGGTGCTGGGCCTGCAGGGCTACTACACGCTGAGCCAGTTCGGCGCCGACGAAAAGCTCGGCCAGCTGGTGGCGCTGTCGCTGCTGCGCGAACTCGGGCCGGTCGTCACCGCGCTGCTGTTCGCGGGCCGCGCCGGTACCTCGCTGACCGCGGAAATCGGCCTGATGAAGGCCGGCGAGCAGTTGTCGGCCATGGAAATGATGGCGGTGAACCCGGTCCAGCGCGTGCTGGCGCCGCGTTTCTGGGCCGGCCTGATCGCCATGCCGGTGCTGGCCACCGTGTTCTCCGCGATCGGCGTGATCGGCGGCTACCTGGTCGGCGTGCAGCTGATCGGCGTGGACGAGGGCGCGTTCTGGTCCCAGATGCAGAGCAATATCGACGTGCGCCGCGACATCATGAACGGCGTCCTGAAGAGCTTCGTGTTCGGCGTGGCCGTCACCTTCACCGCCCTGTTCCAGGGCTACGAGGCGCAGCCGACCCCGGAAGGCGTGTCGCGCGCGACCACGCGCACCGTCGTGATCGCGTCGCTGATGGTGCTGGGTCTGGACTTCGTCATGACCGCGCTCATGTTCAATAAGTAATTAGAAATTTGGCTGATAAATCGCCGCTATATATTGGGAAATCTTATGCATCGTAAATCTATTGACGTCTGGGTCGGACTTTTCGTGTTGTTGGGTGCGCTATCGCTCCTTTTCCTCGCCCTCAAGGCAGGTAACATGAGCACCATCTCGTTCACCAAGACCTACGCGATCGTCGGCAAGTTCGACAATATCGGCGGCCTCAAGCCGCAATCGCCCGTCAAGAGCGCAGGCGTGGTCGTGGGCCGGGTCGGCGAGATCACGTTCGACGACAAGAGCTTCCAGGCGCTGGTCCGCCTCGACATGAACCCGGCCTACAAGTTTCCGAAAGACAGCTCGCTGAAGATCCTGACCTCGGGCCTGCTGGGCGAGCAGTACGTCGGCATCGAAGCCGGCGGCGATACCAACAACCTGGTCGAAGGCGACCGCATCACCCGCACGCAATCGGCGGCGGTGCTGGAAGACCTGATCAACCAATTTATTTATAGCAAGGCAGCCGAAGGAAAGGACGGTGAGAAATGAGCATTCGTAAAGCACTGACGCTGGCGGCTGGCGCCGCCGTGCTGCTGAGCGGCTGCGCGAGCACCGCCACCAACCCGCGCGACCCGTTCGAGAAGTTCAACCGGGCAATGTTCAGCTTCAATGACGCGATCGACCGTACCGCGCTGAAGCCGGCCGCCACGGCCTACAAGAACGTCACGCCCGACTTCGTGCAGACCGGTGTGAATAACTTCTTCGGCAACCTGTCGGACCTGTGGAGCTCGGTCAACAATTTTGCCCAGCTCAAGGGCCAGGACGGCATGAACGACTTCACCCGTTTTGCCGTGAACTCGACCCTGGGCATGGCCGGCGTGCTCGATATCGCGACCCCGGCCGGCCTGCGCAAGCACAACGAAGACCTGGGCCAGACCCTGGGTTACTGGGGCGTTCCAAGCGGGCCCTACTTGATGTTGCCGATTCTGGGCGCATCTACGGTGCGTGACACCATTGCCCTGCCCGGCGACTTCTGGGGCGATCCGTGGGACCACGTGAATGACATCCCGTGGCGTAACAGCGGCATCGTGCTGCGTGCGGTCGACCAGCGCGCCAGCGTGCTGGATGCCTCGAACCTGCTCGAAGACGCTGCCCTCGACCGCTACGAATTCATCCGCGACGGTTACCTGCAGCGCCGCAGCAGCAAGGTGCTGGACACCGACAAGGCCCAGGTCCGCGCCGAAAAGGTCCAGGAAAAGATCGACAAGGTGCAGGAGAAGGTCCAGGAACGACTGGGCGTGAAGAAGACGCAGAACCCGGACGATGCGGTCGACAACCCCGCCCCGGCCGCCCAGGAACAAACCCCGGTACAGCAGGATTCGGCGCCGAACAATCCGCCGGTGCCCGCTCCCGTGTCATCCGAACCGGTACAAAAGTAGTTAACGAGGACTAGCAGCCTCAACCAAGATAAAGGAAGCGTATGAAGCCTATCGCACAACTGATCGTGACCGCCGCCGTCGCGGCTTTCTCCACCAGCGTGATCGCTGCCCCGGCCGCGGCCACCAACGAAACGCCGGACGTGCTGGTCAAGCGCGTCAGCACCGACGTGATCGATTCCGTCAAGGCCGACAAGGACATCCAGGCCGGCAACAGCCGCAAGATCATCGATCTGGTGAACAGCAAGATCCTGCCGTATGTCGATTCCGACAAGATGACCTCGCAGGCGGCCGGCCGTTTCTGGCGCCAGGCCACCCCGGAGCAGCAGAAACAGCTGTCGGAAGAATTCCGCCAGCTGCTGATCTACACCTATTCCGGCGCGCTCTCGCAGATCAAGAACGAAACGATCGAGTTCAAGCCCTTCCGCGCCGACCCGGCCGACACCGAAGTCGAAGTCAAATCGCAGGTCAACCTGACCCGCGGCGAGCCGATCACCCTGAACTACCGCCTGAGCAAGACCCCGCAGGGCTGGAAGATCTTCGACCTGAACGTGATGGGCGCCTGGCTGGTCGAGACCTACAAGTCGACCTTTGCCTCGGAGATCAGCAAGGGCGGCATCGATGGCCTGATCAAGAAGCTGCACGACCGTAACCAGCAGCTGGCCAACAAGCCGCTGAAGGCCCCGCAGAAATAAGCATGGCGGAATCCAATCCCATGCTTTCGCTGGATGCCCTGACCTTCCAGAACGCCCAGGCGGCGCTGGAGCAGGGCTGCGCCGCCTTGAGCGCCGGCGAAACCGTGTTCGATCTGGGCGGCGTGCGCGCCGCCGATTCCTCGGCCCTGGCGCTGATGCTGGCCTGGCAGCGCCGCGCCCAGGCCCAGGGGCGCAAGCTCTCCTTCGTCAACGTGCCGGCCAACGTCGATGCGCTGGCGCGCCTGTATGGCGTCGATGGCCTGATCGGCCGCGCCTGAAGACCGGCATGCGGGTTCGGCCGGCGCCGAACCCGTCATGACGATTTCTTCTATAATGGCTCGTTTCCCCTGCACGGCCCGCCGCCCCGGCGTGGCTTCCCACGCATGACAGCAGCCATCCAGATAGACAGCGTCGAGAAAAGCTACAAGGGCTTCAAGGCCCTCAAGGGCGTTTCCCTGACCATCGAACAAGGCGAGTTCTACGGCCTGCTCGGGCCGAACGGCGCCGGCAAGACCACCCTCATTTCCTGCATCGCCGGCCTGATCCGGCCGGACGTGGGCAGCGTGCGCGTGCACGGCCACGACGTCACCAGGGACTTCCGCGCGGCCCGCATGGCGCTCGGCGTGGTGCCGCAGGAACTGGTGTTCGACCCCTTCTTCACGGTGCGCGAGACGCTGCGCCTGCAGTCCGGCTACTTTGGCCTGAAGAACAACGACAAGTGGATCGACGAGGTCATGGAAAACCTCGACCTGACGCCCAAGGCCGACGTCAACATGCGCGCCCTGTCCGGCGGCATGAAGCGGCGCGTGCTGGTGGCCCAGGCCCTGGTGCACAAGCCGCCCGTGATCGTGCTGGACGAGCCGACCGCCGGCGTCGACGTCGAACTGCGCCAGACCCTGTGGAAGTTCATCTCGCGCCTGAACCGCGAGGGGCATACCGTGGTCCTGACCACCCACTACCTCGAAGAAGCGCAGGCCATGTGCCAGCGCGTGGCGATGCTCAAGACCGGCAACGTGGTCGCGCTGGACACCATGTCGCAGCTGCTGCGCCGCGTGTCCGGCTCCTCGCTGATCGTGCACCTGAAGCACGGCGGCCTGCCGGAAGGCCTGCGCCACCTGGTCTCGCACGACGAGCACGATGAAGGGAAGGGCAACGGCGGCAACAAGTACACCCTGCGCGTGAACGAGTACAGCGAGGTCGAACACATCCTGGCGCGCCTGCGCGAGTCCGGCGCCGAGATCGACGAGATGCAGCTGCAGCAGGCTGACCTGGAAGACATTTTTATCCAGATCATGGAAGGCGAATCCAAAGCTGGAGTATCGGTTCGATGAATTTTGTTTCCGTGGGTTTCAAGACCCTGTTCTACAAAGAGATCCTGCGCTTCTGGAAGGTCGCCACCCAGACCATCGCCGCGCCCATCGTCACCTCGATGCTGTACCTGCTGATCTTCGGCCACGTGCTGGAAGGCCGCGTGCAGATGCTCGAAGGCGTGGACTACACCGCCTTCCTGATCCCGGGCCTGGTGATGATGAGCGTGCTGCAGAACGCCTTCGCCAATTCCTCGTCTTCGCTGATCCAGTCGAAAATCACGGGCAACCTGGTGTTCATCCTGCTGCCGCCGCTGTCGCACTGGGAGATCCTGTCGGCCTACGTGACGGCCTCGATCGTGCGCGGACTCTCGGTGGGCCTGGGCGTGTTCGTGATCACCGCCTGGTTCGCGCATCTCTCCTTCACCTTCCCGCTGTGGATCATCGTGTTCGCCCTGCTGGGCGCGGCGATCCTCGGCACGATGGGCGTGATCGCCGGGATCTGGGCCGAGAAGTTCGACCAGCTGGCCGCGTTCCAGAATTTTTTGATCATGCCTGCAACATTTTTGGCCGGCGTGTTCTATTCGATCAAGAAACTGCCCCCGTTCTGGCTGGCAGTCTCGCATTTCAACCCGTTCTTTTATATGATTGACGGGTTCCGTTACGGTTTCTTCGGCAAGTCGGACGTCTCGCCCTGGACCAGCCTGGCCATCGTCGCCTTGTTCTTCGTGGTGCTGGCGGGCGTCGCCATCAACCTGCTCCGCCGCGGCTACAAGCTGCGCCATTAAGCTTTATCCAATTTATTACGCACCATGGCTACCACACCTGAACTCATCCACGGTTATATCCAGGCCGGCCTGGAAACCACCCACCTCGAAGTCGAGGGCGACGGCCAGCACTTCAGCGCCGTCATCGTGTCCCCGGCGTTTGCCGGCAAGAGCCGCATCCAGCGCCACCAGATCGTCTACGCGGCGCTCGGCGACCGCATGCGCGAGGAGATCCACGCGCTGTCGATGAAAACCCTGACCCCCGACGAGTACCAAGGATAAGCATATGGACAAGCTCCAGATCACCGGCGGCAAACGCCTGAACGGCGACATCGTCATCTCGGGCGCCAAGAACGCCGCGCTGCCCATCCTGTGCGCCGGCCTCCTGACCGCGGGCGACCTCGAACTGTCGAACGTGCCGCGCCTGCACGACGTGCGCACCATGCTCAAGCTGCTCGAGCAGACCGGCCTGAAAGTGACCCAGGACGACGAGAACGTCACCCTGAACGGCGCCAGCATCGACAAGCTCGAAGCGCCGTACGAGCTGGTGAAGACCATGCGCGCCTCGATCCTGGTGCTGGGCCCGATGCTGGCGCGCTTCGGCGAAGCCAAGGTCTCGCTGCCGGGCGGCTGCGCGATCGGCTCGCGCCCGGTCGACCAGCACATCAAGGGCCTGCGCGCGATGGGCGCCGAGATCACGATCGAAGGCGGCTACATCCACGCCAAGTGCCCGAAGCTGAAGGGCGCGCGCATCCACACCGACATGATCACCGTGACCGGCACCGAGAACCTGCTGATGGCAGCGACCCTGGCCGAAGGCGAGACCGTGCTGGAAAACGCCGCGCGCGAGCCGGAAGTCACGGACCTGGCCAACATGCTGGTGGCGATGGGCGCGAAGATCGAGGGCATCGGCACCGACCGCCTGGTGATCCAGGGCGTCGACAGCCTGCACGGCACGAAGCACGCCGTGATCTCGGACCGCATCGAAGCCGCTACTTTCCTGTGCGCGGTGGCGGCGACCGGCGGCGACATCCGCATCACCAATACCCGCACCGACATCTTCGACGTCGCGATCGACAAGCTGCGCGAGATGGGCCTGAAACTGGACGTGGAAGGCAACGCGATCCGCGCGCGCATGGATGGCCGTCCGCACCCGGTCTCCTTCCGCACGACCGAGTATCCGGGCTTCCCGACCGACATGCAGGCCCAGTTCATGGCCGTGAACATCATCGCCGACGGCCCGAGCCGCGTGACCGAGACCATCTTCGAGAACCGCTTCATGCACGTGCAGGAGATGAACCGCCTGGGCGCCCAGATCTCGACCGAGGGCAACACCGCCTTCATGCGCGGCGTCGACCGCCTGGTCGGCGCGCCGGTGATGGCAACCGACCTGCGCGCCTCGGCCTCGCTGGTGATCGCCGGCCTGGCCGCCGAGGGCACGACCATCGTCGACCGGATCTACCACCTGGATCGAGGGTATGACCGGATGGAGGCGAAGCTGTCGGCGGTGGGTGCTGACATCGTTCGGATCAAATAAAGGTAGCATTAGCGTACCCGTATTACCGTCGTTCCCGCGAAAGCGGGAACCCATGCTGAGTACCCGAAGACGACATGTATAAACGTCGCAGGACTTTCGAAGTAGCGATTCCTGCGCCTCAGTATGGATTCCCGCTTCCGCGGGAATGACGGCTTTAACTTAAGCAGTCACATGACCAAACCAACCCAGGACAGCCCCCAGCTGATCCTCGCCCTCTCCAAGGGCCGCATCTTCGAAGACACCCTGCCGCTGCTGGCCGCGGCCGGCATCGAGGTGCTGGAAAATCCGGAAACCTCGCGCAAGCTGATCCTGGCCACCAACGATCCCGGCGTGCGCGTGCTGATCGTGCGCGCCACCGACGTGCCGACCTATGTCCAGTACGGCGCCGCCGACTTCGGCGTGGCCGGCAAGGACGTGCTGCTCGAGCATGGCGGCGAAGGTCTGTACCAGCCGGTCGACCTGCGCATCGCGTGCTGCCGCATGTCGGTGGCGGTGAACGCCGGCTTCGACTACGACACCGCGGTGCGCCAGGGCGCGCGCCTGCGCGTGGCGACCAAGTTCGTGGAAACCGCGCGCGAGCACTTCGCCAAGAAGGGCGTGCACGTCGACCTGATCAAGCTGTACGGCTCGATGGAGCTGGCGCCGCTGGTCGGCCTGTCGGATGCCATCGTCGACGTGGTCTCGACCGGCGGCACGCTGCGCGCCAACAACCTGGTCGAAGTCGAGAAGATCATGGAAATCTCTTCGCGCCTGGTGGTCAACCAGGCCGCGCTCAAGCTCAAGCGCGAGCGCCTGCAACCCATCATCGAGGCGTTCGAACGCGCCTCCAGGCAGCAAGGTCAATAACATGGATGTCCGCAAGCTCGATTCCACCGCTCCCGACTTCAAGCAGCAGCTGACGAAGCTGCTGGCCTTCGAGGCCGAGACCGACGACGCGATCGAATCCGCGGTCGCGAAGATCCTCGCCGACGTCAAGGCGCGCGGCGATGCGGCCGTGCTGGAGTACACCAACAAATTCGACCGCATTCCCGGTGGCGGCGCTACCGGCATGGCCGCCTTCGACCTGACGCAGGAAGAACTGCAGCAGGCCCTGGATGCGCTGCCGGATGCCCAGCGCGCGGCGCTGCGGACGGCCGCCGAGCGCATCCGCGTATTCCACGAGCGCCAGAAGCAGGAACTGAACGGTTTCACGTACACCGAGGCGGATGGGACCGTGCTGGGCCAGCGCGTGACCCCGCTGGACCGCGTCGGCATCTACGTCCCGGGCGGCAAGGCCGCGTATCCGTCGTCGGTGCTGATGAACGCGATCCCGGCGCAGGTCGCCGGCGTGAAGGAAATCGTGATGGTGGTGCCGACCCCGGACGGCATCAAGAACCGCATGGTGCTGGCGGCCGCGGCGATCGCCGGCGTGACGCGCGTGATCACCATCGGCGGCGCCCAGGCCGTCGGCGCCCTGGCCTACGGCACCGAGACGATTCCGGCCGTGGACAAGATCGTCGGCCCGGGCAACGCCTACGTCGCCAGCGCCAAGCGCCGCGTGTTCGGCACGGTCGGCATCGACATGATCGCCGGCCCGTCCGAGATCCTGGTGCTGTGCGACGGCACCACCGATCCGGACTGGGTCGCCATGGACCTGTTCTCGCAGGCCGAGCACGACGAGCTGGCCCAGGCCATCCTGCTGTGCCCGGACGCCGGGTACATCGCGCAGGTCGAAGCCAGCATCCACAAGCTGCTGCCGACCATGCCGCGCAAGGACACCATCGCGACCTCGCTGGGCGACCGCGGCGCATTGATCCTCGTGCGCGACATGGAAGAGGCCTGCGCGATCGCCAACGACATCGCCGCCGAGCACCTGGAGATCTCGGCCGCCGAGCCGCAGCAGTGGGCCGACCGCATCCGCCATGCGGGTGCGATGTTCCTGGGCCGCTTCTCGTCGGAGTCGCTGGGCGATTACTGCTGCGGCCCGAACCACGTGCTGCCGACCTCGCGCACGGCGCGCTTCTCGTCGCCGCTGGGCGTGTACGACTTCCAGAAGCGCTCCTCGGTGCTGTTCGTGTCCGAAGCCGGCGCCCAGACCCTGGGCAAGGTGGCGGCCGAGCTGGCGTACGGGGAAGGGCTGCAGGCGCACGCGCGCAGCGCAGAGCTAAGGATCAAGCAGGACGGCGAGAAGCCATGACGGCCTGGGTCGACCGGGTCTTCTGCGAGGATGCGCTGGCCGGCATGGCGCGCATCCCCGACGGGTCCATCGACCTGATCCTCACCGATCCGCCGTACAACCTCGGCAAGGACTACGGCAACGCCTCGGACCAGCAGAGCGTGGACGACTACCTGGCCTGGACCGAGCGCTGGATCGACATCGCGCTGCCCAAGCTGAAGCCCAACGGCAGCCTGTACATTTTCCTGACCTGGCGCTTCACGCCCGAGATCTTCGTCATGCTCAAAAAGCGCATGACCATGATGAACGAGATCATCTGGGACCGCCGCGTGCCCTCGATGGGAGGCAGTGTCCGCAGCTTCAGCTCGGTGCACGACACGATCGGCTTCTTCGTGAAGCGCAAGGACTATTATTTCGACCTGGACGCCGTGCGCATCCCGTACGACGCCGAGACCAAGAAGGCACGCTCGCGCTCGATCTTCGTGGGCGCCAAGTGGCTGGAGGTCGGCTACAACCCGAAAGACCTGTGGAGCGTCTCGCGCCTGCACCGCGAGCACGCGGAGCGGGTCGACCACCCGACCCAGAAGCCGCTCGAGATCATCGAACGCATGCTCAAGGCCTCCTGCCCGCCGGGCGGCGTGGTGCTCGACCCCTTCATGGGCAGCGGCACCACCGCGCTGGCGGCGCGCCGGCTGGGCCGGCATTTCGTCGGCTTCGAGCTGAACCCGGCGTATTGCGAGATCGTGCAGCAGCGGCTGGCGATGGCGGAGGTGCCGGTGAAGAAAAAGGCTGGCGGCGCGCGCAAGAAGGACAAGGCTGTTGCGGACATTAGCGCCGGCATCGTCGTTCCCGCGAAGGCGGGAACCCAGGTTGGACGAGCAAACGAAACGCAAGCAAACCTGGATTCCCGCCTGCGCGGGAATGACGAGGTTGAAGCAAACACTCTTACCACTGAAGGAACCACCCCATGACCGACATCGACACCCTCATCGCCAACACGATCCGCGAAGACGTCCGTGCCGGCCATGTCTATAACGTGCCCGACGCCAGCGGCTACATCAAGCTCGACGCGATGGAGAATCCGTACGAGCTGCCGGAAGAGCTGCGCCGCGAGCTCGCCAACCGCCTGGCCGACGCCGTGCTGAACCGCTATCCGGTGGCGTCGTATTCCACGCTCAAGCAGAAGATCCGCGACAATCTCGGCGTCCCGGCCGGCTACGACGTCATCCTCGGCAACGGCTCGGACGAGATCATCAGCATCATCGCCATGGCCACCGCGCGCCAGGACAAGCGCGCCGTGCTGATGGCCCCGAGCCCGGCCTTCGTGATGTTCCAGCGCTCGGCCCAGTTTGCCGGCATGGATTACGTCGGCGTGCCGCTCAGGGCCGACTTTTCGCTCGACCGCGAGGCGATGCTGGCCGCCATCGCCAAGCACAAGCCATCGGTGGTGTTCCTGGCTTACCCGAACAACCCGACCGGCAACCTGTACGACGAGGACGACATGATCGCCATCATCGAGGCGCTGGGCGAGACCGGCATCGCGGTGGTCGACGAGGCCTACCAGCCCTTCGCTCGCACCAGTTTCATGGGCCGCCTGCCGCAGTACCCGAACCTGATGGTGATGCGCACGCTCTCGAAGCTGGGCCTGGCCGGCATCCGCCTCGGCTACCTGGCCGCCGCGCCCGCCCTGTTGCAACAGTTCGACAAGGTGCGTCCGCCGTACAACATCAACGTATTGACCCAGGTGGCGGCCGAGTTCGCGCTCGACCATGTTTCCGTGCTGGACGAGCAGGCCGCCCGCCTGAACGAAGCACGGGGAGAACTGGCCGCGGCGCTGGCCGAACTGCCGGGCGTGACGGTATTCCCGTCGAGCGCGAATTTCATTACCTTGCGCGTACCGGACGCCGAGCGGACCTGCGCTAAACTGTTCGCCGAACGGGTACTGATTAAAAATTTGAGTAAAATGCACGAACTGCTGGCCAACTGCATCCGCGTGACGGTCAGCACCCCGGAAGAAAACTCCGTATTCCTGAATGCCCTGAAGGCTTCCCTGTAATGACCCGCACCGCAGAAATCACGCGCAACACCAGCGAAACGCAGATCCGCGTCGCGCTCAATCTCGATGGCACCGGCCGCCAGAAACTGAACACCGGCGTCCCCTTCCTCGACCATATGCTGGACCAGATCGCCCGCCATGGCCTGATCGACCTCGAAGTCGAGGCCGTCGGCGACCTGCACATCGACGACCACCATACCGTCGAGGACACCGGCATCACGCTCGGCATGGCGGTCGCCAAGGCGATCGGCGACAAGAAAGGCATCCGCCGCTACGGCCATGCCTACGTGCCGCTGGACGAAGCGCTGTCGCGCGTGGTCATCGACTTTTCCGGCCGTCCGGGCCTGGAATGGCATGTCCCGTTCACCCGCGCCACCATCGGCCGCTTCGACGTCGACCTGACGATCGAGTTCTTCCGCGGCTTCGTCAACCACGCCGGCGTGACCTTGCACGTGGATAACCTGCGCGGCGTGAACGCCCACCACCAGTGCGAAACCGTGTTCAAGGCTTTCGGCCGCGCCCTGCGCATGGCTTCCGAGCTCGACGAACGCGCGCTCGGCACGATTCCGTCGACCAAGGGCAGCCTGTAATCGATCATGACGAACAAGATTGTTGTGGTTGATGGCCTGGGCAACCTGCGCTCCGTGGCGCAGGCGCTGCGGGCCGCCGCCCCCGAAGCCGACGTGGTCGTCTCCAGCGACGCCGCCGTCATCGACAGCGCCGACCGGGTCGTGCTGCCGGGGCAGGGCGCGATGCGCGACTGCATGCGCAGCCTGCGCGAGTCCGGCGCCGAGGAAGCGGTGCTGCGCGCCATGAAGACGCGCCCGGTGATGGGCGTGTGCGTGGGCGAGCAGATGCTGTTCGAGGCCAGCGAAGAAAACGAGGGCACGCCCGGCCTCGGCTTGCTGCCCGGCAAGGTCGTGCGCTTCCAGCTCGACGGCAAGCTGCAGGCCGACGGCTCGCGCTTCAAGGTCCCGCAGATGGGCTGGAACCGCCTGCGCCAGGTGCGCGCGCATCCCTTGTGGGAAGGCGTCGAGGACGGCGCGTATTTCTACTTCGTGCACAGCTATTACGCGCAGCCGGCCAGGCCGGAAGACACGATCGGCGAAGCCGACTACGGCGGCCCCTACTGCTGCGCGGTTGCCCGCGACAATATCGTCGCCACCCAGTTCCACCCCGAGAAAAGCGCGGCCGCCGGCCTGCGCCTGTATCGCAATTTCATCCACTGGAATCCTTAACCTTTTTACGACCATGCTGCTGATCCCCGCCATCGACCTGAAAGACGGTCACTGCGTTCGCCTGAAACAGGGCGATATGGACCTCGCCACCGTGTTCTCCGAAGATCCCGCCGAGATGGCGCTGCACTGGCTGAAGAAGGGTGCGCGCCGCCTGCACCTGGTCGACCTGAACGGCGCCTTCGCCGGCAAGCCGAAGAACGAGGACGCCATCAAGTCGATCCTGCAGGTGGTCCAGGAGTACGCTTCCGAGAACGACCTGGACGAGATTCCGGTCCAGCTCGGCGGCGGCATCCGCGACCTCGACACCATCGAACGCTACCTGGACGACGGCATCACCTACATCATCGTCGGCACCGCCGCGGTGAAGAACCCGGGCTTCCTGCACGACGCCTGCGGCGCCTTCCCGGGCTCGATCATCGTCGGCCTGGACGCCAAGGACGGCAAGGTCGCGACCGACGGCTGGAGCAAGATGTCGGGCCACGAAGTCATCGACCTGGCCAAGAAGTTCGAGGGCTACGGCGTCGAATCGATCGTCTACACCGACATCGGCCGCGACGGCATGATGGGCGGCGTGAACATCGAAGCGACCGTGCGCCTGGCGCAGGCCGTCAAGATCCCGATCATCGCTTCCGGCGGCCTGCACAACCTGGCCGACGTCGAAGCCCTGTGCGCGGTGCAGGACGAAGGCATCGAAGGCGTGATCTGCGGCCGCTCGATCTACGAAGGCACGCTCGACCTGGCCAGTGCGCAGGAGCGGGCGGATGAGCTGACCGAGGGTGCGCAGGCGTAACAGCCCGGAACCCGGAACAACGTCGTCCCCGCCTGCGCGGGGACGACGTTCGAAAGCCAACACTTAATTTTATGCTCGCAAAACGCATCATCCCCTGCCTCGACGTCACCGGCGGCCGCGTGGTCAAGGGCGTCAATTTCACCGAGCTGCGCGATGCCGGCGACCCGGTCGAGATCGCGCGCCGCTACGATGGCCAGGGCGCCGACGAGATCACCTTCCTCGACATCACCGCATCCAGCGACGGCCGCGACCTGATCCTGCCGATCATCGAAGCCGTGGCCTCGACCGTCTTCATCCCGCTGACGGTGGGCGGCGGCGTGCGCAAGGTCGAGGACGTGCGCCGCCTGCTGAACGCCGGCGCCGACAAGGTCTCGATGAACACCTCGGCCGTGACCAACCCGCAGCTGGTGCACGACGCCTCGCAGAAGCACGGCTCGCAGTGCATCGTGGTGGCGATCGACGCCAAGCAGGTCGCGCCCGGCAAGTGGGAAGTGTTCACCCACGGCGGCCGCAACCCGACCGGCCTCGATGCCGTCGAGTGGGCCCGCAAGATGGAAAGCCTGGGCGCCGGCGAGCTGCTGCTGACCAGCATGGACCGCGACGGCACCAAGTCCGGCTTCGACCTCGGCCTGACGCGCGCCGTCTCGGACGCGGTCGGCATCCCGGTGATCGCTTCCGGCGGCGTGGGCGGCCTGCAGGACCTGGCCGACGGCATCCTGGAAGGCCACGCGGACGCCGTGCTGGCCGCCAGCATCTTCCACTACGGCCAGCACACGGTCGGCGAAGCCAAGCGCTTCATGCAGGCGCGCGGCATCCCGATGCGCCTGGATTAACGAACAACCCAAGGACAAGATGGTTACCCCGACGACGACGCCGACGATTCCGGCCCAGCCGTGGCTGAAGAAGGTGAAATGGGACGAGCACGGCCTGGTGCCGGTGATCGCCCAGGAAGCGGCGACCGGCGACATCCTGATGTTCGCCTGGATGAACCGCGAGGCCCTGGCCAAGACCGTGGAGCTGGGCGAAGCGGTGTACTGGAGCCGTTCGCGCAAGAAGCTGTGGCACAAGGGCGAAGAGTCCGGCCACGTCCAGAAAGTGCTGGAGATCCGCCTCGACTGCGACGAAGACGTGGTGCTGCTGAAGATCGAGCAGGCCGGCGGCATCGCCTGCCATACCGGCCGCCATTCCTGCTTCTTCCAGAAGTTCGACAATGGCGACTGGCACACCACCGAACCGGTGCTGCGCGACCCCGAATCCATCTACACCAACCCGAAGAAGACGCTTCACAAGAAAGACCTATGAGCACCATCCTGAACCGCCTGGCGGAAGTGATCGAATCGCGCAAGCCGGAAAACGGCGGCGATCCGGACAAGTCCTATGTCGCGCGCCTGTTCGCGAAAGGCGACGACGCGATCCTGAAGAAGATCGGCGAAGAAGCGACCGAGACCGTGATGGCGGCCAAGGACGTGCGCGCCGGCGCCGACGCCTCCAAGCTGCTGTACGAAGTGGCCGACCTGTGGTTCCATTCCGCCGTGCTGCTGGCCCGCTTCGGCCTGACCCCGCAGCAGGTGCTGGACGAGCTGGCGCGCCGCGAAGGCATTTCCGGCATCGAAGAGAAAGCCTCCCGCAAGTAACCCTCCTGGAGAGAACATGGACAACTGCATCTTCTGCAAGATCGTCGCCAGGCAGATCCCGGCCGGCGTGGTGTACGAGGACGACGAACTGCTCGCGTTCAAGGACATCAACCCGGCCGCGCCGGTCCACCTGCTGATCATCCCGAAACAGCACGTGGCCACGCTGTCCGACTGCACGGACGCGCACGCGGCGGTACTCGGCAGGATGCTGGCGCTGGCGCCGAAGCTGGCGGCCGAGCATGGCATCGCCGTCAGGCAGGGACCGGACGGCCAGCGCAGCGGCGGCTACAAGACGCTGATCAATTCCGGCCCGGACGGCGGCCAGGAGGTGTACCACCTGCACCTGCATGTGTACGGCGGCCCGCGTCCGTGGCGCGGGCTTGGAACTTAACCAGGAATCCCACAAGACCGTCGCGCGCATCGCAGGCCCTGACCTGCAAGGCGCAGCAGGTTTTGTGAGCTTCCGATCGGAAAGAAACCATTCCGGTTATTCATCGCTTATACTGCGCGTAAGCTTCATGCGATTCGGGCGTGCGCCCGCAAGGAGAAAACAATGGGTTCGTTGAGTATTTGGCACTGGCTGATCGTGCTGGTGGTGGTGGTGCTGGTCTTCGGTACCGGCAAGCTGAAGAACGCGGGTTCCGACCTGGGCAAGGCCGTGAAAGGCTTCAAGGACGGCGTGAAGGGCGGCGAAGAAGAGCGGCAGGCGAACGTGCCGCCGCAGCAGGTTGCCGACAAGTCCCCGAACACGATCGACGTCGAGACGCGCGAAAAGAACCGTTCCTGATCCGCACTGATCCTCCATGATCGATCTCGGGCTTTCCAAACTCGCCGTCATCGGCGTGGTCGCGCTGATCGTGATCGGCCCCGAGCGCCTGCCCAAGGTGGCGCGCATGGCCGGCACGCTGTATGGCCGCGCCCAGCGCTACCTGCACGAGGTGAAGTCGGAAGTCTCGCGCGAGATCGAAATGGAGGAGCTGCGCAACCTGCACAAGGAAGTGCAGGAGACCGCGCACAGCTTCAAGACCGAAGTCGAGAGCTTCGGCTCCGAGGTCGAAAACACGGTCTCGTCGCATCTGGGCGAGGTCGAATCGGCCTGGCGCGGCGACACCGCCGCGTCGCATTCGCCGAGCGCCACGCCGGACGACATCGAGCGCAAGGCACGCGATTTCCGCCGCAAGAAACTGGTCAAGACCTCCAGCATTCCCGCCTGGTACAAGAACCGCCACGGCGGCCGCCAGCATGTCCTGTCTGGCGCGGCGCGCGTGCGCAAGTTCCGTCCGGGCGCCAAGTCCAACACTTCCTTTTTCTAGATGACTGACGAAGCCGCAGGCGAAACCTTCATTTCGCACCTGGTCGAATTGCGCGACCGCCTGGTCAAGGCCGTGATCGGGGTCGCGATCGTCTGCATCGCCCTGCTGGCGTGGCCTGGCCCGGCGCAGATCTACGATTTCCTGGCCGCCCCCATGCTGGCCTCGCTGCCGGTGGGCGCCAAGATGATCGCCACCGGCGTCAGCGCGCCCTTCCTGGTGCCGATGAAGGTGACCCTGGTGCTGGCGCTGATCCTGTCCTTGCCTTGGGTGTTCTACCAGGCCTGGGCCTTCATCGCGCCCGGCCTGTATGCGCACGAAAAGCGGCTGGTGCTGCCGCTGGTGATCTCGTCCTCGCTGCTGTTCATCGCCGGCGTCGCGTTCTGCTACTTCTTCGTGTTCGGGCGCGTGTTCCACTTCATCACCAACTTCGCCCCCACCTCGATCGCGGTGATGCCCGACATCGAGAACTACCTCGACTTCGTGATCTCGATGTGCCTGGCCTTCGGCGCCACCTTCGAAGTGCCGGTGGTGGTCGTGATCCTGGTGCGGATGGGCATCATCACCGTCGAGAAGCTGAAGTCGATCCGCCCCTACGTGATCGTCGGCGCCTTCGTGATCGCCGCCATCGTCACCCCGCCGGACGTGGTCAGCCAGCTGGCCCTGGCGGTGCCGATGTGGCTGCTGTTCGAGCTCGGCCTGCTGCTGGCGCCGGTGTTCGCGCGCGTCACCCGCGCGCCCGAAGAACACGCCTGATCTTCCCTACATCGCCCGCACGCGATTGCCATTCCGGTCGAACGCATTGCCGATCGCGCGCCGCAGCGCCGGTTCGGCGTGGCGCGCGACCAGGTAAGCCACCGCGCCGATGACGGCCATGGCGAGCCCCAGCGCCGCAGCGTGTCCGAAACCGCGCGACAGTGCCCCGTGGAGCACGAAGGCGCCCAGGATCTCGTGGAGCAGGTAGTAGGGGTAGGTGACCAGCCCCAGCGTGCGTACCCAGCCGGCCAGCCGCGTCGGCGGAATCCAGGCCTGCGCGCGCCGCAGCGAGACAAAGATGGCGCAGATGCCGGCCACGAAGATGGCCAGCGCCCCCGACACCAGGAAGCCGATGCCGAACGGGCCATGCGCGCCGACCGCGTAGCTGGCCACGATTTGTGACGCCCGCGCATAAATCTCCAGGCCGGCGGCTCCCAGCGCCAGCGCCAGCAGCAGGCGGTCGGCGGATCCGAGCCCGCGCTCGCTGTTCAGCAGCCAGAAGTACATCCCGATCGCGAAATACACGCCGTGGCGCAGCAGCAGCATGTTCTTCGGCCCATAGGCGAAGTCGAACCAGCCCAGGGTGGCCGATCCGGTGGTGGCAAGCAACAGCAGGACCAGGTAAGGGACGCCGGCCACCACCAGCAGCCGCGCGACCAGTATCAGGCGCTGTGCGCCGCCGCCGAGGATGGCCAGCAGGATCAATGCATAGAAGGCCAGTTCGATCGGCAGCGTCCAGTAGGCGCTGGTCAGGAAGGTCGTGCCGGCCAGGGCGAGCGAATACGACAGGGCCCGCAGGGAAGGGTCGACCCAGATGCCCATCGTCCCGAACACCGGTAGCGGTACCGCGAGAAGCAGGCCGAAGTTGACGATGGCCACCAGCCACGCGGCCGGGTACAGGCGCAGGAAGCGGCTTCTCAGGAAGCGCAGGGGAGTGGCCCGTGCGGCGGAATTGGCGATGACGACGCCGGAGATCACGAAGAAGATCTGGACCCCGATCCAGCCGAAGGGCATGGCCGAGACCATGTCCGCGTTATGCCAGCTCAGGTGGAATGCGCAGACCATGAGGGTGCACAGGAAGCGGACGATGTCCAGTCCGTAAACATGGGAAGCGGGGCGATGGGCACTCATGCGGGGCGGTGGCCTTTTGACAACAAAGAAGGAGGTGGCCGCACGATATCGCATTGCCATCAGGGATGTCTATGGAATTCAGGAAACTTGAGGACTAGAATACATATAGATGAGTTTTGCCATAACGACAAGGAGACGTTCCATGGATTCAAACCGTCGCAACCTGCTGAAAGCCAGCGCTTCCGCAGCCGTGGGCAGCCTGCTGGCAGGCACCCAGCATTCCGCCCTCGCCCAAACCCCCAACACCGCACCCGCACTCGCCGTGTCTCCGCTGGCCAGCAAGATCGGCATGCGGCTCGCCACCTGCACCCTCGCTTCCGGCGGACAGCCGACGGTGGTGGCGGTCCTCGACAACAACAGGATGGTCGACCTGCGCGCGGAAGCCAAGCGCCAGAAGCGCGCGCTGCCCTTCGATGCGTCGTCGATGCTGGCCCTGATCAAGAGCGGCAATGCCGGCCTCGAACAGGTGCGGGCGCTGGTCGAGCAGGCCGCCGGCAGGCCGGCCTCGCTGCTGCCGGTCGACGGTGCGCGGTTCATGTCTCCGATTCCGCGGCCCGAGCGTAATATCTACTGCGTCGGCTGGAACTACCTCGACCACTTCGAGGAAGGCAAGCAGGCCCGCTTCGACAAATCGACGGAAAAGCTGCCCGAGCACCCGGTGTTCTTTACCAAGGGCACGCACACCATGAATGGGCCCTTCGACTCGATCCCGCATGACCCGAATTATTCGAACACCACCGACTGGGAAGCGGAACTGGCCGTCATCATCGGCCAGACCGGCCGCAACATCCCGGAAGAGCGGGCCATGGATTATGTGTTCGGCTACGCGCCCTACAACGATACCACGGTGCGCGAGGCCCAGCAGAAGCTGCATGGCGGCCAGTGGTTCAAGGGCAAGAGCCTGGACGGCCACGGACCGATGGGACCCTGGATCGTCACCGCGGCCGGCGTCAGGCTCGACGACCTGCGCGTGATCTGCCGCGTGAACGGCGTCGAAAAGCAGAACGCCAGCTACAAGCAGATGTATTTCAAGATCCCGCGCATCATCGCCGAGCTGTCGCGCGGCCTGACGCTGGAGGCCGGCGACATCATCGCCACCGGCACGCCCTCGGGCGTCGGCTTTGCGCGCAAGCCGCCCGAGTTCCTGAAGAACGGCGACGTCATCGAAACCGAAATCACCGGGGTGGGCCTCATGCGCAACATGATCCGCGCCGAGGCGTGACGTAAAAAAGCCCCGCCAGCGGTGGCGGGGCTTGCCGGTTCCTGGAGCGGTTTACTGCATCAGCTGCCCGATGATGCGCACCGGGGCATTGCCGTAGCTGAGGAACTGGTCGTGGAAGGCCTTCAGGTCGAAGCGTTCGCCCAGCTGCTGCTTGCGGCGCTCGCGCAGTTCCATGATGTCGCTGTAGCCGCTGAAGTAGCTGGTCAGCTGCACCGACGACAGCTGCACGCGGCGCCATTTTTCGGACGCTTCCTGCGGGGTCTGGAAGGCCTGGCGCACCAGCAGGTCCATGGCCTGCTCGCGGGTCATGCCCAGCACATGCACGCTGTAGTCGAGGATGGTGTTGGAGACGCTGCGCAGGTTCCACTTGCACCACATCAGCCACAGTTCCGGCGCGTTGTTGCCGTAGCCGGATTCGAGCATCATGCGCTCGCCATACACGGCCCAGCCTTCGACCATCGCGCCGTTCCCGAACAGGGTCTTGACCAGCGAAGGCGAACGGTTGGCGTTCATCAGCTGGGTGTAGTGGCCCGGGATCGCCTCGTGGATGTTCAGGATCTGCAGCATCCAGTTGTTGTACTCGCGCAGGCTGCTCTCGGCCTGTTGCGGCGTCAGGCCATCCAGCGGCGTCACGTTGTAATAGGTCTTGTCCTTCGGGCGGTACGGTCCCGGGGCGTCGATGCTGGCGCCGGCCACGCCGCGCTGGTACAGCGGGGTCTCGCGCACCACCAGCGGCTTGCTCGGGTCGATCGTCACCAAGTTGTTCCTGACGACGTAGTCCTGCAATTGCGGGATCTGGCGCCGGATCTCGGGCAGGAAGTCGGCGGCGGCGACGTGCTGCAGCGAGAGCTTGTCGATCACCATGCCGATCTTCCGGAAGCGGTCGTCCGGCTTGGGCGCATTGCCCATCGTCTGGGCCCACAGCTGGTCGGCCAGGCCGTCCATGCGGGTCAGGAGTTCTTCGCGCGCGGCCAGGGCCTTGCGGTAGGTCTGCTCGGCCGAGCTGGCGGACTGGATCTCGAAGGCGAACTTCTGCTCGTACAGCTCCTTGCCGATGCGGAAGGAGCGTGCATGCTGCATCTGCTCCTGCGACTTATCGAGGTCGGTCAGGAAGTCGACCCAGGCCAGCACCGCGCTGCCGGCGTTGGCGATGCGCTGGGCGAAGATCGCCTTTTCCTGCGCCGTCAGCTGGGCCGAGTCCTGGGCCGCCTTGCCGAGGTCGGCCAGCACCACCAGGGTGCCCGGCGCCTGCGAGATCGCGAGCTGGGTGTGCTCGCGGGTCGGGTTCCGGACCGAGGCCTGCGCCGCTTGGTAGTAGGCCGGCACGTCGGCCAGGCGCTTGAGGATGGTGCGCAGGCGCTGCGGCTTGGCCGCGTATTCGGTGTTCAGGATCAGGTCGAGCGGCTGGGCCACGTTGTACTGGGCCGGGTTCCACTCGAAGTCGCGGAACACGGTCAACTGCCAGCGGTCTTCCTGCAGCTTGTTGAGCAGGACCGCGAGGTCGGTGCGCTGGTTGGGCGAGAGCTTGTCCGCGTTCAGCTTGCGGAACTTCTCCAGCCACTCGTCGATGAAGGCGAGCTGCTTGGCGCGCGTGGGCGCGTCGGGGATGGTCAGCTTGGCGGCGGCGTCGAACTTGCCGACGTAGATGCCGCCTTCCGGATCGACGCGCCACAGCGCGGTCAGGAACTGCATCGACAGCGAGTCCATGTAGCGGTCGTTGCGGTTCTGCGAAACCGGCGCGGCGATCGGCGCCCGTGCCGGTGCCGCAGTTTCCACAAGCGCAGCGGCTGCAGCGGCCGCGGCGGCCTTGCCCTTGCCCCTGGGGGACTTGCTGTCGGCCTTCGAGGCTTTGGACGCCTTCGAGGATTTCGACGCGTGTTTACCCGATTCCTTGGCCTTGGCGCTGCTGCTGTGCTTCGGCTTGGCGGCCTTGCTGGTGCGCGCGCCGGCCGGCGCCAGGACGAAGCTGGTGAGCAGGACCGCAAGAGCAAGTTTCGGCGCGAGTTTCGTTTTCATCATCGTGATCTGTCTGCCTGATTAAAAAATGGCGGGCGCCAGATTAGCACCATTCCCATCCTTTGCGGAAACTTGAAACAATACGTCACGTATCGATGGCCGCCGGGCGCCCGCCCGCCAGGCCGGCCTGCAGCATCGCCAGCATGTCGCCGGGCGACATGCGCGCCGACACGTCGCTGCCTTCCAGCAGGCTGTCGGCCAGGTCGCGCTTGTGGCGGTGCAGGTCGACGATGCCTTCTTCGATGGTGTGGCGTGATACCAGCCGGTAGATGGTCACCGGCCGCTGCTGGCCCATGCGGTGGGCGCGGTCCGAGGCCTGGTCTTCGACCGCCGGGTTCCACCACGGGTCCATGTGGATCACGTAGTCGGCCGCGGTCAGGTTGATGCCGACCCCGCCGGCCTTCAGCGAAATCAGGAACAGATCGCCGTCGCCGGCCTGGAAGGCGTCCACGCGGCGCTTGCGCTCCTGCATCGGCGTGGAACCGTCGAGGTACTGGTAGCGGACGCCGCGCGCGTCCAGGTGCTGGCGGATCAGGCTCAGGTGATCCACGAACTGGCTGAACACCAGCGCCTTGTGGCGGTTCTCCAGCAGTTCTTCGACCAGGCGCGCGAAGGCTTCCAGCTTGCTGCTGCGGATGCCGCTGTCCGGCGCCACCAGCTGCGGATTGCAGCAGGCGCGGCGCAGCTTCATCATCTCGGCCAGGATCTGGATCTGCTTCTGGGACTGCGGCGCCTCGAGGCTGGCGATGCGTTCCAGGGCGTCGCGGCGCAGCGATTCGTACAGCGCCCGCTCTTCCTGGCTCAGTTCCACCGGCAGCACGATCTCGGTGCGCGGCGGCAGCTCGGACAATACCTGGGCTTTCGTGCGGCGCAAAATGAAAGGCTGGGTGAGGCGGCGCAGGCGGGTGCGCGCGGCCAGTTCGGCGCGCTTGTCGGTCGCCTTTTCGATGGGGCCGGCGAAGCGCAGGTTGAACTGGTCGCTGGTGCCCAGCAGGCCGGGGTTGATGAACCTGAACAGGTTCCACAATTCACCCAGGTGGTTTTCCAGCGGCGTGCCGGTGGCGGCCATGCGGAAGTCGCCGCGCAGGGCCATGACCGCCTGCGAGCGGCGCGTGTGCGCGTTCTTGATCGCCTGCGCCTCGTCCAGCACGATGGTGTGCCAGCGCACGCCTTCGAACAGGGCGGACTCCAGCTGCAGCAGGCCGTAGCTCACCACAATGACGTCGAACGGCCCGGCTTCCTTCAGCATCGCCGCGCGGTCGCCGGGGCCGAACAGCTTCATGTCCAGGGTCGGCGCAAAGCGCTCCGCCTCGGCCATCCAGTTGGTGGCGACCGAGGTCGGCGCCACCACCAGGGTCGGGCCGCCGGGGGCGCGCGACAGGATCAGGGCCAGCGCCTGCAACGTCTTGCCGAGACCCATGTCGTCGGCCAGGCAGGCGCCGACGCCCCAGTGCGCCAGGCGGGACAGCCATTCAAAGCCCTCGACCTGGTAGTCGCGCAGCTCGGCCTGCAAGGTGGTCGGCAACTGCGGCCGGTAATCGGCATTCGCCTGCATGTGCTGCAAATGCTTGCGCCAGGCGGCATCGGCATCGACTTCGCCGGCGTCCAGCGCCATCTCTTCCAGCGCGAAGCTGGCCAGCGGGTGGAAGCGCAGGGCCTCCTTGTCCGCATCGGTATAGGCCGACAGGTCCATCAGCCGGCGGTGCAGCTCGTCGGTGAGGGCCAGGAACTGGTTGTCGCCCAGCGCCACGAAGCGGTCTTCGCGCAGGCGCCCGAGCAGTTCGCGCAAGTCCATCACCTTGTTCTCGTCGACCTGGATCTCGCCGTTGGCGGCGAACCAGTCCTTGTCGCGCCGGATGGTCAGGCGCACCGACTTCGACGACACCTTGTTCGTGATGCGGAAGGACTCGCCTTCCGGCCAGCCGACCACCACCCGCGACGGGTCCAGTTCCTGCAATTCCGTCAGCAGTTCCAGGCAGTGGAAGGGCTGGCCCAGCAGCCACTCGCCATGCTCGTCCTCGGCGTTTTCCAGCGCCTTGCAATCGGCCAGCAGCTGGCGCTCGGCTTCGCGCTCGGCGTTCAGCGTGCGCTTCGCTTCCATCCGCACGCCGCCCACGTCGGCGATGATGCTCTCGGCCCCGTCGCCGGGCTGCAGGTAAGGGCCGGCATCGGGCAGCGGACGCACCAGCACGCGCACGCGCAAGCCCTGCTGGTAGGGCAGCAGGTGCACGTGCAGGCGCATGTCGGCCGCCACCTGCTCGATGTCGGCCGGGCTGCCGCCGATGTCCGACTGCACCGTCACGATGGACGAGATCGCGCTGATCGCCTGCAGCACGCGCTTCTCGGCTTCCAACGGCACTTCCAGCCCGTCGCCCAGGATGGCGCCGATGCGTTTGTGCTCTTCCTTGATGCGGACGATCCGCAGCCTGGTTGGCGTCTCCTTCGTCACCACCACGTCGCCCTGCTGCTCGCGCATCGGCGGATTCAAGGAGATGGTGACCTTGCCGCCGCCGGCGCGCACCATCAGCTGGGGCTCGCCGGGCAGCAGTTCGATGCGGGTGCCCGGCGAATCCATCCAGAACAGCAGCGGATGGCCGGCCAGCGCCGCGACCGCCCTGTCGAGGTCGAATTCGTAGCGCATGCCGGTGCCGCTGTAGTAGCGGTAGGCGCCGACGGTGGCGGCCACCTGCACGTCCTGCGCGCTCAGGAAGTCGAGTTCGGCGGCTTCCTCGGCCAGGCGTTTCAGGCCGAGCGCCCGTCCGCGGGTCCAGCCGCCCTGCGCGTCGCGCTTCTGTTCGCGCGGCTCGAGCGCCCGCACGCCCAGGTGCGGGTCCCAGCTCAGCAGCCAGGCCAGGCGCGATTCCTTCACCACCTCGACGTTGACGGCCGGCTGCAGGTTGATCAGGGCGTTGAGCTGGCGCTCCCACGGCTGCTCGCGTTCGAACCAGAGCGCCATGTCGGTGAAGCGGTGGCGCTGGCGCAGGGCGATCGCGCGCTGCTCGACCCCCACCATGCCGAGCTGGCCCAGCACGGAGCCGATCTGGGCGGCGATGAAGTCGAAGCCGGCCGCTTCCGCCGTTTCCATTTGCTGTTCGAGCCAGGCCTTGCGCTCGGCCAGCTGCGGCATCCCGAGCCACCAGTGGAGCAGGGCGCGGAACATCACCGGCTGCAGCGCGGTCTCCCAGTTGCGCGAGGGGAGGACCTCGGCGTCGACGGTGCCGCCGCGGATCTGGCGCAGCATCGACAGCTGCTGGTAGACGGCGGTGTCGTGGCTCTGCACGGCGCGGGTGGCGGAATCGAGGTAGCTCTCGAGCGCCTTGGCGTGCTTCGGGTCGCCGCTCCTCAAGAGGGCAGTCACGTACAGGTGGCCACCAATGCCCTCGAAGATGGCTTTCCGCTTGCCGGTCTCCTTGCGCAGCGCCTTCAGCGCCTTGTCGAAACCGGCCAGGGCGTCATCGAGGTCGCCGCGCAGCAGTTGCAGCACGCCGCGGTAGTACAGGGCCGCGGATTCGTCCAGGTCGACCAGCAGCTCGCCGGCAGCGTTCAGGCGGCCGCACAGGATCAGGTGCTCGGCCAGCGCGGTGCGCAGCGCCATCGAGGCGCCGCCCTGGGCCACGTGTTCCTCGGCGTAGGCGCGCACCTGCGGGGCGCTGGCCGGTTCGCGCTGGACGTGGCTGACCAGCACCGCCAGCACCTCGTCGCGCACCGCGCCGTTGATGCGCTCGATGAGTTCCGGCTCGAAGGGGCGGGCGCAGATCTCGACCAGCGGATGCAGGTAGGCCGCCTCGTGGCAGCGCAGGCAGGCCGCCAGTAGCAATGCGATGGTCTTCGGCCCTTCGCCGGCCAGCAGGGCCATGCGCAGCAGGGCCACGCCCTGGCGGTAGCTGCGCAGCATGGGCGTGCCTTGCCAGTCGAGGCGCAGCGGCGTCACCGTCTGGTAGACCTCGCGCAGTTCATTCAGGCGGCGTCCACGGATGGCCCAGGCCATCGCCGGCCAGGCCAGGTCGGGCGTGACGACGTAGCCGCGCGAGGGCAGTTCGCCGATCAGGCCATCCGCGCGCAGCGCTTCCAGGTCGTCGGCAAGGTCGTCTTCGACGGCGCTTTCGCCCAGCGGCGCCAGGTGCTCGTGGATGCGCCGCCGCCCCATCGGCTCGCCGGACAGGGCCAGCAGCGCCAGGATCAGCTTGCGCTTTTCACTGCACGATTCGAAGATCGCGCCAAGCACCTCCGCATTCGCCAACTGCGTCATGCGCCCAGGTTCTCGATCTCGATGGCGGGCAAGGTACCGGGAACCGGAATGCCGAACACACGCAGGTAAAAATACAGCTCCGCCTCCAGCGTGCGCACGATGCTGTCCGCCTTGCGGAAGCCGTGGCCTTCGCCCTCCAGCGTCAGGTAGGCCACCGGCACGGCGCGCCGGCGCAGGGCCTCGACCATCACTTCGGACTGCGGCGGCGGCACCACCTTGTCGTCCAGGCCCTGGAAGAAGATCATCGGGCGGCGCAGCTTGTCGGTATGGTTGATCGGCGAGCGTTCGGCATACACGGCATCGGCGCGCTCCTTCGGCGCGATCAGGTATTCGTTGTAGTGCGATTCGAACTTGTGCGAATCGGCGTCCAGGCCCTTCAGGTCGGACACGCCGTAGTAGCTGGCGCCGGCCTTGAACACATCGTGGAAGGCGAGGGCGCACAGGGTGGTCAATCCACCGGCGCTGCCGCCGCGGATCAGCAGGCGCTCGCGGTCCACCAGGCCCTGGTCGGCCAGGTACCTGGCGCCGGCCACGCAATCCTCGACGTCCACCACGCCCCACTGTTCCTTCAGCAGGTCGCGGTAGGCGCGCCCGAAGCCGGTGCTGCCGCCGTAGTTCACGTCCAGCACGGCGATGCCGCGGCTGGTCCAGAACTGGGTCGCCAGCTTCAGTGTGCTGCTGGCCATGCTGGTCGGGCCGCCGTGGCCGATCACCATCAGCGGCGGCAGCTCGCCCGGCAGCGGTTCGAAGCCGGCATTCGTCGGCGGATAATAAAAGGCGTGGGCGGTGCGGCCATTCGCGCTGGGGTAGCTGATCGATCGGGGCACCGACAGGTAGCCAACGTCGGGAAGCTGTTCGATCGAGCGCGCCAGCACGTCGCGTTCGCCGCTGGCGAGATCGATGCGCACCACCTCCGCGGCGATGGTCGGCGCGCCGGCCAGCAGGACCAGGGTGTCGCCGGCCACGCGCAGCTCGCGGATCTCCTGGTACGGGTTGTCGATGGCGGTGAGCGCGCCGCTGCCGGTGTCCAGGCGCGCGAGTTTGCTGACGCCGCCCTCGATATAGGTGCAGACGATCTCGCCGTCCGAGCGGAAGCCGTACATGGAATTACCGAAGACCCAGTGCGGGCCGCCGAATTCGGCCTCGCGCGGGCAGATCGGGTGCACCACGCCATGGTCGTAGCGGTGCAGGTTCCACCAGCCGCTGCGGTCGGACACGAAGTGCAGCAGGCCATCCGGCGACCATTCCGGCTGCACGATGGCTTCGTGCTCGCCGCCCGCGATCAGGCGGCCGTTAAGGAGCGTACCGTCGCCGGCGACGTCGGCCAGCCACAACTCGGTGCCCTGCCAGGGCATGCGCGGATGGTCCCAGCTCAGCCAGGCGAGCTGCTTGCCGTCCGGGGACAGGCGCGGCGACGAATAAAAGTCGTTGCCGTCGACGAGGACGGTCTCGACGCCGTCGAAACCGATCGCGCACAGCGTATTGACGGGATAGGTCTCGCCGGCCGAATGGTCTTCGCGCACGCCGACCAGGCGCTGGCGGGCCGCATCCAGTACGAAGTCGGCGTAACGCAGATCGCCGCCGGCGCTGACCGGCTGGGCTTCCCCTTCGCCGTCGACGCGGTAAAGCCGGTTGTCGGCGAAATGCGAGAACCACACCGTCCCGTTCGCGGCCAGCGCCGCGCCGCCGCCGTATTCGTGCACCCGGGTGCGGACGTTGAAGGGCGCCGGGGTCAGCTCACGGACATTCTCCCCGCGCTGGCGCAGCAGGGTGGTGCGGCCGGCTTCGCTGGCGCGGCCGGCCAGCCAGTAAAGGTCGGCGCCGTCGAGCATCACGCCCGACAGCGGGGTCGAACCGGCGGCCACCAGGGCGGCGGTGATCGGGGAAGTCCAGGCGCCACAGGGGGCGGCCTGCTTGCGGGCGGAATCGGGCATGGTCGGTCCTGGCAAAGGAAGAACTCCCATTATAAGTGCGCATCCTGCCGCCACGAAGGATGCCTACGGATGGATCAGTAGTGCGATAATAGGCGTTTGCCCGCGCGCCGGGTGCCTATTCTTTGATCAGGTTGCCAGCCATGCCACGATTCGCCCCGCTCCAGAACGACACTTTCCTGCGTGCGCTGCTGCGCCAGCCGACCGACTACACGCCGGTGTGGCTGATGCGCCAGGCGGGGCGCTACCTGCCGGAATACCGCGCCACCCGCGCGCGCGCCGGCTCCTTCCTGGGCCTGGCCAAGAATCCGGATTACGCCACCGAAGTGACCCTGCAGCCGATCGACCGCTATCCGCTGGACGCCTCGATCCTGTTCTCGGACATCCTGACGGTGCCGGACGCGATGGGCCTGGGCCTGTATTTCGAGGATGGCGAAGGACCGAAATTCGAGCGCACCGTGCGCACCGAGGAAGACGTCGCCAAGCTGCAGGTGCCGGACATGGCTTCCCTGCAGTATGTGTTCGACGCCGTGACCCAGATCCGCACCGCCCTGAACGGCCGCGTGCCGCTGATCGGCTTTTCCGGCAGCCCGTGGACCCTGGCCTGCTACATGGTCGAAGGCGGCGGCTCGCGCGAGTTCCACACGATCAAGAAGATGCTGTACGCCCGTCCGGACCTGATGCACCGCATCCTGGACGTGACCGCGCAAGCCGTGACGCACTACCTGAACGCCCAGATCGACGCCGGCGCCCAGGCCGTGATGATCTTCGATTCCTGGGGCGGGGCGCTGGCCGACGGCGCCTACCAGGCCTTCTCGCTGGCCTATATGCGCAAGATCGTGGCCGGCCTGCAGCGCGAGAAGGATGGCGTGCGCATCCCGGCCATCGTCTTCACCAAGGGCGGCGGCCTGTGGCTGGAGGAGATGGCGGACATCGGCGCCGACGCGCTCGGCCTGGACTGGACCGTGAACCTGGGCCGCGCCCGCGCCCTGGTCGGCGACCGCGTCGCCCTGCAGGGCAACCTGGACCCGGCCGTCCTGATGGCCGGCCCGGACCAGGTCCGCGCGGAGGTGGAAAAAGCCCTGGGCAGCTACGGCACCCCTTCGGCCGGCCACGGCCACGTGTTCAACCTGGGCCATGGCATCTCGCAATTCACGCCGCCGGAGTCGGTCACGGCGATGGTGGAGGCCGTCCACAGCTATAGCCGCCGGCAACGGGCAGCCTGAATCCCGCAACTGCCCACGCCGCATCAAAATCACACTTATTCACAAATTCGTGAACACTCCCCATCCGGCCTGTGGAAATGTACAGTACTGGATGGGATTGCATAAGTAACTGATTTAATTGACTTTACTGCCGAGGTGGCGGAACGCGCCGGAAGGGTGTTCAAGTTGTCTGGCAGGGACTTGCCCAAGTTGACAGCGCCTTGTTCACAAAGTTATGCACAGCTTCTGTGAATAATGCCAAAAAGTGCTTCGTTTACCGGGGTTTACGCGTTTTCTTCAAGTGTTGTATCAAGTTTATGCTGCACTGCGCATGAGTTCTTCACCGGAAATGCCCAGTTATGCACAGAAGCGGCCGAGCGATGCCGGATTTCGGCATCAAGAAGGTTGCAAAGGCAAGTGCCTGAATTTAAAAGAGAAAATTTTTTGTGAACTTAGGGAATTGCTAAGTGCTTTGAGCTAACGTAAACCTTTGTCCCGGTCAAGTTTTCCATTTTCCACAAAGTTTTCCACAGTTTTCCACAGCTCACTCAACAAGGTCTGGTTTGGCCACCTGCATCTTACAAATCGCGCTCGATACCCCGCTCGACAGCGTGTTCGACTACCGCTGGGAATATGAGCCCGGCAGCGAGCCCATGGTCGGGCAGCTCGCGCTGGTCAACTTCGGGCGGCGCGAAGCCGTCGGCGTGATCGTCGCCATCAAGCACGAGACCGATGTCCCGCTGGACAAGCTCAAGGACGCGCTGGCCGTGCGCAGCCAGCTGCCGCCGCTGTCGGACAAATGGCTGGCGCTGGCGCGTTTCGCCGCCGACTATTACCACCGCCCGCTCGGCGAGGTGGCGATGCCGGGCCTGCCGAAGAACCTGCGCCTGGGCAGCACGGTGGCGCTGGACCGCGCCCTCAAGAAGCTCGCCAAGCTCGAGGATGCCCACGACCCGGCCCCGGCCGCGATGCCGGTCCTGAATGGCGCCCAGCAGCAGGCCGCCGACGCCATCGGCCAGGCCCGCGGTTTCACCCCGCTGCTGCTGTACGGCGTGACCGGCAGCGGCAAGACCGAGGTGTACCTGCAGGCCTGCGCCCAGGTGCTGGAAAGGGAAAGCGACGCCCAGATCCTGATCCTGGTCCCGGAAATCAACCTGACCCCGCAGCTGGAAGCGAACATCCGTGCGCGCTTCCCGGGCGTGATGCTGGCGACCCTGCACAGCAGCCTGTCCGAAGGCGAGCGCATGCTGCACTGGCTGGCCGCGCACCAGGGCCGCGCGCGCATCGTGCTGGGCACCCGGCTGGCGATCCTGGCCTCGCTGCCGCACCTGAGGCTGATCGTGATCGACGAGGAGCACGACCCTTCGTACAAGCAGCAGGAAGGCCTGCGCTATTCGGCGCGCGACCTGGCCGTGTGGCGCGCGCACCAGTTGGGGATACCGATCGTGCTGGGCTCGGCCACGCCTTCGCTGGAGAGCTGGCACCACGCGCAGACGGGCCGCTACCGCAAGCTGGAGCTGCGCGAGCGCGCCGTGCGCGACGCCGTGCTGCCGCGCGTAAAACTGGTCGACATGGAAAAGGACAAGCCGAAGGAGGGACTGACCTCGGCCCTGATCGCCGCCCTGCGCCATCGCATGGAGCGCGGCGAACAGTCGCTGCTGTTCCTGAACCGGCGCGGCTATGCGCCGGTGCTGTCCTGCGACGCCTGCGGCTGGATCAGCAACTGCACCCGCTGCACCGCCTTCATGGTCCTGCACCGCCCCGAGCACCGGCTGCGCTGCCACCACTGTTCGCTGGAGCTGCGCATCCCGCATTCCTGCCCGACCTGCGGCAACATCGACCTGCAGCCGCTGGGACGCGGCACCCAGCGCATCGAGGAAGGCTTGCAGTCGCTGTTCCCGGAGGCGCGCGTGCTGCGCATCGACGCCGACTCGACGCGCCGCAAGGGCAGCGCCCAGGCCGCGTTCGACACCGTGCACCGCGGCGACGTCGACATCCTGATCGGCACGCAGATGGTCGCCAAGGGCCACGATTTCAAGAACCTGACGCTGGTGGGCGTGCTCAACCCTGACACGGCCCTGTTCTCGCAGGACTACCGCGCCAGCGAGCGCCTGTTCGCCCAGCTGATGCAGGTGGCGGGCCGCGCCGGGCGGGCCGGGCTCGAATCGGAGGTGCTGATCCAGTCGCGCTACTGCCAGCATCCGCTGTACGGGGCGGTGATGCGGCACGACTACGACCGCTTTGCCGGCTCCCTGCTGGAAGAGCGCCACCAGGCCGCGCTGCCGCCGTATATGTACCAGGCCCTGCTGCGCGCCGAGGCGCCGGAGCTGGCCACCGCGATTGCCTTCCTGGAGCAGGCGCGCGATGCGGTGCCGACCGACGCGGTGGTGCTCAACGATCCCATTCCGATGACCATGACACGGGTGCACAATGTCGATCGTGCCCAGCTGCTGGTGGAGTCGAATTCGCGCCCGGCCCTGCAGGCTTTCCTGACCGTCTGGGTCGATGCGCTGCGGGCGATGAAGTCGCGGGTGCGCTGGTCGCTCGAGGTGGATCCGCTCGATATCTGATCACCAGTTCAGGCCGATGTCCTGAGCATTTTCCGAAAATAGCGTATCGTCATGTCCGCGAACTACCGGGAGACAAGGATGCAAACACTGAAGGTCGATGTCGCAGTGATCGGCGCCGGCACGGCGGGGCTGGTGGCCTACCGTTCCGCCAGGGCACAGGGCGCGCGCGCCGTCATGATCGAGGGCGGGCCCTACGGCACCACCTGCGCGCGCGTGGGCTGCATGCCCAGCAAGCTCCTGATCGCCGCCGCCGAGGCCGCGCACTTCATCGATGCCGCGCCCGGTTTCGGCGTGCATGCCGGAGAAAAGCGCATCGATGGCGTGGCCGTGATGGAACGCGTGCGGCGCGAGCGCGACCGCTTCGTCGGCTTCGTGCTGGAAGGCGTCGACAACATCCCCGATGACGACAAGCTGCGCGGCTATGCGCGCTTCACCGGTCCGCATACGCTGGTGGTCGGCGACCATACCGAGGTCGAGGCCGCGCGCATCGTGATCGCCACCGGCTCGGCCCCGACCCGCCTGCCGAAGCTGGAAAACGTCGGCCCCGGCATCATCACCAGCGACGACGTGTTCTACTGGCACGACCTGCCGCGCTCGGTAGCCGTGATCGGCACCGGCGTGATCGGGCTGGAACTGGGCCAGGCCCTCACGCGCCTGGGCGTGCGCGTGAGCGTGTTCGCGCGCGGCGGCAGCGTGGCCCAGCTGAGCGATCCGGTGGTGCTGCGCAATGCCGCGCGCGTGCTGGCCGAGGAGGTCGACCTGCACTTCCAGTCCGAGATCGTGAGCGCGGTGCAGGATGGCGACGAGGTGCTGCTCACCATCCGCCAGGACGGCGCCGAGCACGCGATGCGCTTCCAGTACGTGCTGCAGGCGGCCGGCCGCACGCCGAACGTGTCCGGCATCGGCATCGAGCACTTGGGCCTGGAACTGGGCGCGAACGGCGTGCCCCTGTTCGACAGCCGCACCATGCAGTGCGGGACCAGCCACGTCTTCATTGCCGGCGACGCCAACAACGAGCGCCCGGTGCTGCCGGAGGCGGCCGACCACGGCAAGATCGCCGGCGACAATGCCGGCCGCTACCCGGACATCCGCCCGGGCCTGCGCCGCACGCCCCTGACCGCCGCCTTCACCGAGCCGAACATCGTCACCCTCGGCGCCAGCTACAAGCAGCTGTGCGCGCCGGGCAAGCCGAAGTTCGCGGTCGGCCAGGTCTCGTTCGAGAACCAGGGCCGCAGCCGCGTCATGCTGCAGAACAAGGGGATGCTGAGAGTGTACGGCGAATACGGCACCGGCCGCTTCCTGGGCGCCGAGATGATCGCGCCGCGCGGCGAGCACCTCGGCCACCTGCTGTCCTGGGCCGTGCAGTGCCGCCTGACGGTCGAGCAGATGCTGGAGATGCCGTTTTACCACCCGGTGATCGAGGAGGGCGTGCGCACGGCGCTGCGCGACCTGGCGGCCAACCTCGCGAAGGGCGACAGCGACCTCGATCCGGACGAGGTCGAGCCCGGAACGTGATGGTTTGGCAGGGTGGGCACCCCGTGCCCACGCATGACGTCAATTCAGATAGGACGCATCCAGCTTCCCTTCCGAAGCCAGCTGCCGCACGATCTTGATCGTATCGATATCGGCCTCCTGGTAGGCCGATTTCTTGAAATCCTCGTACATCTTGCCCATCTCGTCGGTCGCCGAGGCATTGCCGTCGTCGTACAGGAAGCGCACCCACATCACGCCTTCGCTCGGCGCCTCGATCGTCATGGTCATGCGCGAGGCGGCGATTTCCCCCTGGGCCGGGACTTCGTAGCGGACTTCCTGCAGCGGGGTCAGGTGCACGACGTCGTCGATCACCAGCTCGCCGTAGCGCAGGCGGCGCGCGAAGCTGCCGCTCTCGCGTTCGCCGAGCGTGCATTCGTCCAGGTGCGGCATGAACATCTTCGGGTCTTCGGCGCGCAGCACCAGGCCGCGCCACAGCTGTTCGCGGGTCATGGTGTCCGCGAGCGGGTTGAGCGGGTCGTTAATCTCGATCAGGTGTTCAAATTTCATGGTTTCTCTATCTCGCTTGGGCAGCACTAAAGTCGTTATATGGTGGCAGATGGTGTGCTGACAAGCCACAACACAATGTCATTCCCTGAAAATGATTTTAGCGTGCGCGGCCGAGCTTCGTTAAAATGCTGAGCTCACCCCAGTGGCTGTCCTGCAAAAAATATTCCCATGTCGACCCCGAATTTCGGCCTCAACGGTCCGCAGAGCGAAGCCGTGCTCTACCTCGACGGCCCTTGCCTGGTGCTGGCTGGCGCCGGCTCGGGCAAGACCCGCGTGATCACCCAGAAGATCGCCTACATGATCGAGCACCGCGGCTACGATCCGCGCACGATCGCCGCGCTCACCTTCACCAACAAGGCCGCCCTCGAAATGCAGGAGCGGATCGGCAAGCTGCTCAAGCAGCCCAAGCAGGCCAAGCAGCTGACCGTGTCGACCTTCCACTCGCTGGGCGTCAAGATCCTGCGCCAGGAGGCGGCCGGCGTCGGCCTGAAGGACAAGTTCTCGATCATGGACAGCGACGACTGCTACACCGTGGTCTCGGACCTTGCCGTCACCACCGACAAGCAGGAGATCCGCCGCATCCAGAACGCGATCTCGCTGTGGAAGAACGGCCTGGTCGACCCGGAAGACGCGATCCGCGACGCGCGCGACGAGGACGAGGCCCAGGCCGGCCGCATCTACCGCAGCTATGTGGCGACCCTGCAGGCCTACCAGGCGGTCGACTTCGACGACCTGATCCGCCTGCCGGTGGAACTGTTCCGGAATAACGAGCCGATCCGCGACCGCTGGCAGCGCCGCCTGCGCTACCTGCTGATGGACGAGTACCAGGACACCAACACCTGCCAGTACGAGCTGGTGAAGCTGTTGGTGACGGGCCTGGGCAAGAAGCCGATGTTCACGGCGGTGGGCGACGACGACCAGGCGATCTATGCCTGGCGCGGCGCCTCGGTCGAAAACCTGAAGACGCTGCAGACCGACTTCCCGGACCTGCGGGTCATCAAGCTCGAGCAGAACTACCGCTCGACCACGCGCATCCTGCAGGCGGCCAACGCCGTCATCGGCAACAACCCGAAGCTGTTCGAGAAGGCGCTGTGGTCGGAGCACGGCCTGGGCGAGCCGATCAAAGTGCTGGGCATGCCGAACGAGGAGACCGAGGCCGACCAGGTGGCGATCATGATCTCGTCCGAGCGTTTCCAGCGCAAGAACAAATGGGCGGACTATGCGGTGCTGTACCGCGGCAACCACCAGGCCCGCATCATCGAGCAGGCGCTGCGCAAGGAGCGCATCCCGTACACGATCTCGGGCGGCCAGAGCTTTTTCGACAAGGCCGAGATCAAGGACGTCATCGCCTACCTGCGCCTGATCGCCAACCAGGACGACGATCCGGCATTCATCCGCGCCATCACGACCCCGAAGCGGGGTGTCGGCATGACCACCATCGAGGTGCTGGGCGAAGTCTCGAAGCAGTGGAACTGCTCGCTGTTCGAGGCCGCGTTCAAGGGCGGTATCGAAGCCAGGCTGCAGGACCGCCAGCTGATCCCGCTGCGCGAGTTCTGCCACTGGATCAACGAGCTGGAAGACCGCGCCACCCGTCCGGGCCCGTCCGGCAGCGGAGATAACGCCGCCGAGCTGCTCGACGACATGATGAAAGAGATCAACTACGAGCACTACCTGTACGAAAACTTCGACGACAAGGCGGCCCAGGCCAGGTGGCAGAACGTGCTCGAGTTCACCAACTGGCTGAAGGAACGCGGGCGCGGCGGACGCGACCGCGACGGCGAAGAGAAGAACCTGCTCGAGCTGACCCAGATGGTGGCCCTGATGTCCATGCTCGAGGGCCAGGACGAGGAGCCGGACGCGGTGCGCATGTCGACCCTGCACGCATCGAAAGGCCTGGAATATCCGCACGTCTACCTGGTCGGCGTCGAAGAAGGCATCCTGCCGCACAAGGGCGATCCGGACGATCCGGTGGAGCGCATCGCCGCCCGCATCCAGGAAGAACGGCGCCTGATGTACGTGGGCATTACGCGCGCCCAGCGCACCCTGCACGTCACCTGGTGCAAGAAGCGCAAGCGCGCGGGAGAGCTGATGCACTGCGATCCTTCCCGCTTTATCAAGGAAATGGCGCTCGATGTTGGCGATGCGCCGCCAAAAGAAGATGAAGTTTTGAGCCCGAAAGCACGCCTGGCGAACCTCAAAGCCCTGCTGGCAACACCGAAGGCCTGAGAATAGATGAGCTCATTTGCCGCTTGTTGACTACTAATTAAGCGGAGTAGTCGTTTATTGGGCATTCGCCATCGTTCGTTGCGTATAAGCCTCGATGATCTGGCAAGAGGTGCGCACGATTGAAACACGCATTTGACTTCAACTGTTGAGCGAGAAATACTTTCCTCAAGTGACTTGATCACGCTCAATTTCTTAAAGTCAATTGCATGGCTACCGTATCCGACATCACCACGACTCCGCTTTCCGGGCTGAACCATATCGATGCATTGCTCGATACCGGCCCGGACTGGAACTACCTGACGCCAGCCGGTAATACCCTGTATTACACGTTCTCCATCACGTCGGGGAACGAAGCGGGGCAGACCGGGCAGGAAGGGTTCACGCTTGCCCAGCAGGTGGCCACGCGCACGGCGCTCGACTACATCTCGAAACTGACTGGCATCCAGTTCGTGGAGACCGTGAACGGCACCAACGCGCAGATCCACCTGTGCAACGTCAACCTGCAGGGTTCCAATGTCACCGGGCTGTGCAGCTGGTACAGCAGCTATTCCTACTCGGGAACCCAGCTGGTCAGCTATGACGCCGACGCCTACGTCTATCTCGACAATGTGGAGTGGTTCGCGCAGAACCACAACCTGAGCCCTGGCGGATACGGCTACGAAACCCTGCTGCACGAACTCGGCCATGCGCTCGGCCTGAAGCACCCCTTCGACGACAGCATCCACCTGCCGGCGTCGCAGGACAACACCAGCAATACCCTGATGTCGTACACCGATTCTGGCGGTCCGCACGCGGTTTACAGCCAGTACGACATCGCCGCCCTCAACTGGCTGTACGGCGGCGACGGTCTTGGTGGCGCATTGGGCATCAATTCGACAACCGGAGCCCGGTATATCACGGGTACAAGCGGCGCGGATACCCTGACGGGTACGGCCGCCAACGACAAGCTAGAAGGCGATGGAGGCAATGACATGATTGATGGAGGAAATGGACTGGATACCGCCGTGTTCCGCGGTGTGCGCAGCAATTACACCTTTGCTACGCTGGCCAACGGTGACCTGGTGGCCACCAGCAAGGACGGCATCGACGGCGTCGACACCTTGCGTTCGATTGAAACCCTGCAGTTCCAGGACATGAGCGTCAGCCGTGCAGATGTCGCGACGCCCGACAACACGGCGCCGGCCCAGCCGACCCTGGTGGTGACCATGAACGCGAACGGCTACACGACCGGCAATACCCCGCTCGTGAGCGGCAAGGCCGAAGCCGGCTCGACCGTCAAGGTGTACAACAGCACCGGCAACCAGCTGGTCGGCACGGCCACGGCCGATGCCAACGGTCTCTGGACCACGAAGCTCAATGCCTACGCGGACGGCCAGAACTACTCGGTCTACGCCAACGCGACCGATGCGGCCGGCAACGTCTCCGTGGCCAGCGCTGCGGCGACCTTCAAGGTCGATTCGACGCCGCCCGTGCTCCCGACCTACACCATGGACTACACCGCAGGCAGCAACCTGGCCACGTTCAGCGGCACCGGCGAAGCCGGCACGACCATCGAACTGGTGCGCAGCGGCGACCTGCAGACGGTCGCACGCACGGCGATCGGCAGCGATGGCAGCTGGCACCTGACCACCTCGCCGCTGCCCAACGGCACCTACACGATCAGCGTGGTGTCGCTCGACCTGGCGGACAACAGCACCAGTGCCGCGAATCGTCCGACCTTCACTGTCAACAGTGCGGCCAACATCACCGGCACCGCCAGCAATGACGCGCTCCATCCCGGCGCAGGCAGCAATGGCGTCGACGGCGGGGCTGGCGTCGATACCGCCATCTATGCCGGCTCGCGCAGCAACTTCACGGTCGCCCAGGAAGCCTGGGGCTTCGGTGTCACCGACAACACCGGCAACGGCGGCCACGATGCCCTGATCAACGTCGAGCGCGTCAAGTTCGACGATGGTTCGCTGGCGCTGGACGTCGAAGGCGCGGCAGGCCAGATCTTCCGCCTGTACTCGGCCGCCTTCGGCCGCTCTGCGGAAGCGGATGGCCTGGGTTACTGGATCTGGCGCATGGATACCGGCACTACCCAGGACCGGGTCGCGAAGGAATTCATGACGGGCCAGCCGGAATTCGACGCGCTGTATGGCGTCAACCCGACCGATGAAACCTTCGTCATGCAGCTCTACCATAATGTGCTGCACCGCGACCCTGACGCGGATGGCTTCCACTACTGGGTGAACGTCCTCCAGCAAGCTGCGAACAAGACCGATGCCCGTGCACAGATGCTGATCGGCTTCAGCGACAGCCTGGAAAACCAGGCGCTGGTGATCGGCAGCCTGAAGCATGGCCTGGAATACACACCCTGGGCCTGATCGACGTCCGACAAACGCCGGCCAATCGGCCGGCGTCCTTCACGAGCCGCTGGCATAATGCGGCTCTTTTCATTTCAGGAACTACCGTGAGCGACGAAGACCGTGTCATCGATATCGAAATCAAACTGGCCCACCAGGAAAACCTGGTCGAGTCGCTGAACCAGACCATTTACGAACAGGGCCGGCGCATCGACCAGCTGGAAGCCATGGTCGCCAAGCTGGCCGAGCACATCCGCACCCTGCGCGATGCCGGGCAAGGGCCGCTGAACGAAAAACCACCGCATTATTGATTCAATTTATTGTGGGTTTTAAAAATATTTCTCCAAATGTATTAATCGTATTTTCATAATTTCTTTAATGAAAATTCATTTGCCCAAATGATTAAAAAAAGTGGTCTAAATGAATCAATTGAAAAAATTTAATGTTTATTTAGATAAAAATTATTGTCCTGTGCAGTTACCTCGCGGTATTATCAAGAGATACGTAAATACGATCTGATCTGTCAATTCGATGGAATAAATTGGTTCGCGCGAGGTGAACGTGAAAGTATCTGTTCCACACAACAAAAAAATAAGCGAGTTGACTACCTGGACGGCGCCGACGCCGTCGCCGACACGGCATCGCGCCAATCCGGCGCAGCAGTTCGAGCTGGTCGACACCACCAGCGATTTTGAACGCTCCGACGTTCAAGGGGCCTGGCGCAGCCTGCTGGAAGCCCGCCGCAGTCCGGAAAAGCTGTACCAGCTGCCGGAATTCTTCCGCTACCTGATGGATACGGCGGAAACCGATGGAACACCCTGCGATCTCCACCTCGTGCGCCGCCGCAGCGATGCCCGGATCGTCGGCATCGTGCCGGGACGCCGGATCACGCAGACCGTGAGCGTCCGCCTTGGCCCCCTGACCCTGTTCGAGCGACAGGTTCCCGTCTACCAGGTGCTCGGCAGCGTGCCCTTGCTCGACGACAGCGAGCAGGACCTTCCCGGATTCGTCCTCAGGACCCTGCTGCAGCGCTACCCCGACTGCCGCGCACTGCTGATGCAGGCCATGCCCGAAGAACTGGCGGGCAGCATCGGCGGTGAAGGGCTGTCCGCCCATATCCTGAACGGCTGGCAACACTGCCACACCATGCCGCTGCCGGAGGACGTCGAAGGCTACCTGCAAAAGCTCAGCTCCAAGAAGCGCTACAACCTGTCGCGCCAGGTGCGGCTGCTGGCCAAGGAAGCGGGCGAGGTCAGCCTGGTCCGGGTCGAGCAGGCGGACCAGGTCGCGGCTCTGGTGGACGGCATGCGCGCCCTGATGAGCGCCGAGGACTTCGCCGCCCAGCCATCGCAGGCAAAGCTGGAGAGCCTGGCCCGGCACGGCCTGCTGCATTCCTACCTGCTGCAATGCGATGGCCAGCCGGCGGCCCTGGTGCTGGGCACCCGCTCGAACGAGGTTTGGCACGTGCACAAGATCTTCTGCAAGCAGGAATACATGAGCTTCTCGGTCGGCACCAGCATCATCCACCTGGCCCTGCAGGATACGATCGCGCATTTCGGTTTCACCCATGCCGATTTCGGTTACGGCGCGCCGAACCAGGAATTCCGCGCCACCCACGTGCTGCAACGGCGCGGCAAAATGCTGCTGTGCCGCCAGCCCGGCATGACCAATTTCCTGTTCAGGCTGCACGGCATCCAGGACCGGATGAACGAAGCCTTGATCGCCCGTGTCAAAGCGGTCCGCAAGCAGCTGAGGGAACGCAGGCAGGCCGCCAAGTAGTTGCATCTTGCTAATAAATCCAATAAGGTAGGGCGCTCTTTATTGGATAGACAGGATGCAGGGCATGGCCATCGACGATCCCGAGTTCTACGTCGTTTCGAAGCGCAAGCTGGCGATCCTGTTCCTCTCCACCTTCACGCTCTACATCCTGTACTGGCACTACAAGAACTGGGACCGCTACAAGGGCAGGCATCCGGAAGCCTCGCGCTTCGGCAGCACGGTCTCTCCGGTGCCGCGCGCCGCGTTCTGGATGTTCTTCACGCACGCGCTGTTCCGCAAGGTCAAAGCCTACGGCCACGAGCAGCCGGCGATCGCGCGCTGGCGCAGCGGCTGGCACGCCACCGTCCTGGTCGCGCTGATGCTGCTGGCAAACTTTATCGACGTCCTGATCGGCGGCACGGCCGGCGATATCGCCTCGTTCGCCAGCGTGTTCATGCTGCTGCCGCCTTTCCTGAAGGCGCAGGAAAAGATCAACCTCAGCTGCGGCGATCCGGAAGGGAAGGGCAATGACCGGCTGTCGAAGGCGAATTGGGCCTGGGTGCTTGCCGGCGGGGTGTTGTGGGTGCTCGTCATTGTCGGGGTTGTCATGCCGGGCGTTCCATGACTGAACAGGAAGGGGCGATGTGCTAGTACGACTGGGCGACGAATGATGGCATCTGCTTTCCAGTATCTGCGAACACTGATGAAATCGGGCCTGCTGTTCCTTGCCTGCGGGGCGATCCCGCAAGCGAATGCCGGGACCCCGGCTACAGAAAATGGGGCCTGGTTCTCATCGCATGGGAATGGTTCATTTTCTGCGGCCGCCAGGAACGCCTGTGGCGGTGCGAAGGTCGCACCGGCGGATGCGATAGTCCGATCCCCAGATGGCAAGAAAAAAATCGTGGTGCGCACCGCAGAAGATGGAGCAAAGGCGTTTGCTGTTGATGAGACGGGAAGAAAGTTTCCGATCCCGACAGAAGGATGGCCCTGCCCGGAGATTGGCTGGTCTCCCGCATCAGACATTTTTTTCGTCAACCATGGCGGTGCTGTCGGCACCTATCACCTTGCCGTGTATCGGCTGTCCAAAGGCCAGCTCACGGAAATTCGACTTCCGCCGGCGCTCCGCCTGGATGTGCTGGACCGATACCCCAGGTGCTTCAGTCCGGAGGAGCCGAATATGCTGGTCATTGCATGGGCCAACGATGCGACGCGACTGCTCGTCGCAGCGCAGGTGCTTCCCCATTCAAATTGCGACAACATGGGAACTCTCGGGCTGTACGAGCTGGCCATCCCGGGCGGGACAATCATCCGAAGATTTTCCCAGGCCGAGGCGAAAACACTGTTCCATGACCTGCTCGGTCCCGAGCTCCGCGCGGCTGACGACGGCTGTTTTTCCAAGCCCGGTTCGTGTGCGATACCGATGCTGCATGGGCCGAAAAACGGGCAATGATTCGTTCAGCCTCCCGACCGAACAGCGCCGATAGTCATGGCATTGCTTATGCTACAGTGTGTTTCTTGCTCCGCCGTATAGAGCTCCCTGTACCGTCAATCATCATTCCTCGTAAACAATCATGAGCAACAACACCCCTGATCCGGAATTCTGGAATCGCGTCAACGCACTCATCAACCTGTCGAACGACCAGTGCGATTCGGCCGACCCAAGCGTAGTCGGCGCCTCGACCATGTACGCGGCAACGCGCTTCAATGCCTTCATCGTTGCGCGCGCCACGGGCAATTCGCAGAACATGCAGCTCGAGAAGGAGCGCGCGCTGGAATATTTCACCGACCAGTTCCGCAAAATGATGGCGGACAATCTGGACGATTTTGCCGAGAATTTCGAGAAATATATCGGGCCGGTTCAGAAGTAATTTCGAAGGCGCTCAGGGCAAGGCATTGAAATTGCCGCCGGGTTGCAAGCGTGAGCTTGAGTCGGCGATACGATGATTGTTTAATTACTCAGTTCAACGGGCGATTATGACTGGTACCGGTTGCGGTGGCGTAGCATTTGACCGCTGGCAGCAATCAGGTAGTGTATGGCTATGGCGGTATTCGGGACGCGATCGGAACTATCCGGGATGGCATCTGACGGCGGATCGTGCAGGTGCCTCGTCGCTGATCGAGTTACTCGACGTTCTGGTCAACGGAAAACAACGTGGGTTTCGAACGGTACAGCTTGTCCGCCCGACCCCAGCAATCCTCTCAGCGCCGAATAAGCGCAATGCTGAGTGGGCAGCACCCTCTAAACTCCGCATCGGTTTTGCAAGGGATCCGAACGAATGGATATTCACCTGTGCTGATGCAACGGCACAGCTGACTTTTGGACTCGACTGGTATCCCATGCTGAGGCAGGCGGTTTCTGGTATTCCTCTTGGAAAGGGAGACTTTTCGATTGGCCCCTCGGAATCAAGTCAACGGCTTTGGTTGTGGTGGTACCTTGGCTGAAACTTGCATTTCCAGTTTCCAAGTTGAGTCGAGGGAACGGACGGGCAAGTGCTGGAACTCAAAGTCCCACGACTCCACGTTCGCAGGACTGCTCCCGCTATGGCCCGTCTTCATGGGCTAGGTGCTCAGCTTTATCTACGTCGGCTTCTACTGGAACAAGCTCCAGTATGCAATTTACCCCCGGAGGACTCCATATGGTCAGTCAGTCAGGCCGCCGATCGCGAGCGCTTTTGAAGCGAGCAGGCATTGCAATCCTTGTGGGATTTCTAGCCACGCTCGGTCTGAATGTTCTCGCGTATGTTGCGGATAGCTTGGGGCACCACCAGATTTCAAGTGCGCTTATCTGGCCAAATGCACTTCTTCAAAGCCTGATTCCTCTAAATAACATCGGAACCGCTGAGAAACCGATAATGGAAGGCACGCCATTGAACTTCCTGGCATTTATTGCCAGCATTCCGTTTGCCTGGCTCATCTATTCCTTTTTCGCGTACGTCTGGTTCTCTTCACGAAAGCGAAACCTTGATTAGTTGGTATGCTTTTGTAACGCGATCGATAGAAAGTTAATCAATGGGTAAGAACAGGCTAGAAGCCTTCAGCGACGGCGTTATCGCCATCATCATCACCATCATGGTGCTGGAACTCAAAGTCCCGCACGACCCTACGTTCGCAGGACTGCTCCCGCTATGGCCCGTCTTCATGAGCTACGTGCTCAGCTTCATCTACGTCGGCATCTACTGGAACAACCACCACCACATGCTCCACGCCGTGAAGGAAGTCAGCGGCGGTGTCCTGTGGGCCAACCTGCATTTGCTGTTCTGGCTGTCCCTGATTCCCTTCGTGACGGCCTGGATGGGCGAGAACCATTTCGAGACCGGGCCGACCGCTGCCTATGGCTTCGTGCTGTTCATGTGCGCGGTCGCGTATTCGCTGCTGGCGCGCGGCCTCATCCGCAACCATGACAAGAACACGACCCTTGCCGAAGCCATCGGCGATGACCGCAAGGGCAAGATCTCGGTCGTCCTTTATCTGACCGGGGTGGCGCTGGCCTGGTACGCGGCCTGGCTGGGGTTTCTGGTGTATGCCGGCGTGGCCGTGCTGTGGCTGATTCCGGACCGGCGTATCGAGGAAAAAGTGGTCGAGGAAATCGAGGCGGAAGAGGCCGCGGAGGCCCGCAAGGAAGCGCCCTGAATGCCGGCGTCAGTACGATGGATTGCAACACTTCAATATGACGATACGGCAATAACCCTGCTATGATCTTTCGCGCACCCGCTGCTGGGCTTGCTCCGGCAGCGTCCAACCAGTTTCCGTGAAAGATCGCATGAAACAGCCACACCGCTTCCTCGTCGCGGCAAGCATCGCGCTTGCCTACGCAACGACCGCCATCCCCGCCGCCGCCGCTCCCGCTCCCGCTGCCGTCCTCGATGCATCGAATCCCTTCGCCAAGGTCAGCACGCTGCCGTTCCACTACCCGGCCTTCGACAAGATCAGGGACGAGCACTTCAAGCCGGCCTTCGAAGCGGGCATGCGCGAGCACCTGAAGGAAGTGGCTGCGATCGCCAACAACAAGGCGGCGCCGACCTTCGACAACACCATCGTCGCGATGGAGCGTGCGGGCCAGCTGCTGGCGCGCGTGTCGACGACCTTCTCGAACCTGCAGGGCGCGAACACCAACGACAACCTGGATGCTATCGACCGCGAGATGTCGCCGAAGCTGGCCGCGCACCAGGATGCGATCTACATGAACGACAGGCTGTGGCAGCGCGTGAAGAGCCTGTACGACAAGCGCGACAGCCTGAAGCTGGACGCCGAATCGAAGCACCTGCTGGAACGTTACCGCCGCGACTTCGTGCGCGCCGGCGCCAAACTGTCCGCGGCCGACAAGGACAAGCTGAAGGCCTATAACGGCGAGATCGCCAGCCTGCAGTCGAACTTCGCGCAGAACGTGCTGAAGGAAGCGAATGCGTCGGCCCTGGTGGTCGATACCCGCGCCGAGCTGGCCGGTTTGTCCGATGCCGAGATCGATGCCGCCGCCGCCGAAGCGAAGAAGCGCGGCCTGGACGGCAAGTTCGCGATCGCGCTGGCCAACACCACCGGCCAGCCGCTGCTGTCGTCGCTGACCAACCGCAGCACGCGCGAGCGCCTGATGGCGGCGTCGCTGGCGCGCGGCAGCCGCGGCGGCGAATTCGACAGCCGCGCGCTGGTGCAGCGCCTGGCCAAGCTGCGCGCCGAGAAGGCGACCCTGCTGGGCTACCCGAACTACGCCGCCTATTCGCTGGAAGTGGAAACCGCGAAGACGCCGGAAGCCGTCAACAAGCTGCTGGGCGAGCTGGCGCTGCCTGCCGTGAACAACGCGAAGAAGGAAGCGTCCGAGATCCAGAAGGTGATCGATGCGGAGAACGGCGGCTTCCAGGTCGCGGCGCATGACTGGGCCTTCTACACCGACAAGGTACGCCAGGCCAAATACGCTTTCGACGAAAGCCAGCTGAAGCCCTACTTCGAACTGAACAACGTGGTGCAGAACGGCGTGTTCTTCGCCGCGAACAAGGAATTCGGCATCAGCTTCAAGGAGCGCAAGGACCTGCCGGTGTACGACCCGGACGTGCGCGTGTTCGACGTGTTCGACGCTAACGGCAAGCAGCTGGCGATCTTCATCATGGATTACTACGCGCGCCCGAACAAGCAGGGCGGCGCCTGGATGAACGAGTACGTGACGCAGTCCGCGCTGCTGGGCAATCACCCGGTGGTGGCGAACCACCTGAACATCCCGAAGCCGCCAGCCGGCCAGCCGACCCTGCTGACCTACGACGAGGTGCGCACCGCCTTCCACGAATTCGGCCACGCGCTGCACGGCATGTTCTCGAACGTGAAGTACCCGACCTTCGGCGGCGCCAACACGCCGCGCGACTTCGTCGAGTATCCGTCCCAGGTCAACGAGATGTGGGCCACCTGGCCCGAGGTCCTCGCCAACTACGCGAAGCACTACCAGACCGGCGCGCCGATGCCGAAGGAGCTGCTGGACAAGGTGCAGGCCTCGAAGAAGTTCAACATGGGCTACGTCACGACCGAGTACCTGGCTGCCTCGCTGCTCGACCAGCGCTGGCACCAGCTGACCCCGAACCAGATCCCGGCCGACGTGCTGGACTTCGAAGCGGCCGCGCTGAAGGATGCTGGCGTGGACTTCGCGCCGGTGCCGCCGCGCTACCGCACGACCTATTTCTCGCACAGCTTCTCGCTCGGCTATTCGGCCGGCTACTACGCCTACCTGTGGAGCGAAAAGCTGGATGCCGACACCGTCGAGTGGTTCAAGGAGAACGGCGGCCTGCTGCGCAAGAACGGCGACCACTTCCGCCACACCCTGCTGTCGCGCGGCGGCTCGGCGGATGCCATGGACCTGTTCCGCAACTTCCGCGGCCGCGACGCGAAGATCGAGCCGCTGCTGGAACGCCGTGGCCTGACTGGAAATTAAGCAGCCGATCGACCGTCACGCGTGGGCACATGGTGCCCACCCTGCATAACGATTCAACCCGTAGGGTGGGCAGCCTCTGCCCACCCTGCCCATAACAACAACCACACCGGAGAAAGAATGAACCGTTCCCACATCCTGGCCCTCGCCGTCACCGCGGCCGTCGCCAACTTCGCCTTTGCAGCGCCATCCCAGCTGCCGGCATCGAACCCCTTCGCCAAGCCGAGCACCCTGCCGTTCAACTATCCGGCCTTCGACAAGATCAAGAACGAAGACTTCGCGCCGGCCTTCGAGGAAGGCATGCGCCAGCAGTCGGCCGAGATCGATGCGATCGCCAACAGCAAGGCGGCGCCGACCTTCGACAACACCATCGTCGCGATGGAGCGTTCGGGCCAGCTGCTGAACCGCGTCTCGACCGTGTTCTACAACCTGGTCGGCGCCAACACCAACGACACCATGAATGCGCTGGACAAGGAACTGGCACCGAAGCTGGCCGCGCACAGCGACAAGATCCGCCTGAACGAAAAACTGTACAAGCGGATCCAGGCCCTGTACGACAAGCGCGACAAGCTGCACCTGGATGCCGAGTCGAAGTACCTGCTGGAGCGCTACCATACCGACTTCGTGCGCGCCGGCGCCAGGCTGTCGGCCGCCGACAAGACCAAGCTGAAGGCCTACAACGCCAGGATCGCAGCGCTGCAGACCCAGTTCAGCCAGAACGTGCTGAAGGAAGCGAATGCCTCGGCCCTGGTGGTCGACAGCCGCGAGGAGCTGGCCGGCATGTCGGACAAGGCGATCGACGTCGCCGCCGCCGAGGCCAAGAAGCGCGGCCTGGACGGCAAGTTCGTGATCCCGGTCGTGAACACCACCCAGCAGGCGCCGTTGTCGGTGCTGACCAACCGCGCGACCCGCGAAAAGCTGCTGGCGACCTCGCTGGCGCGCGGCAGCCACGGCGGCGACTTCGACAACCGCAACCTGGTGCTGGAGCTGGTCAAGGCGCGCGCCGAACGCGCCGCGCTGCTGGGCTACCCGAGCCATGCGGCCTACATGCTGGAAGACCAGACCGCGAAGACGACCGGCGCCGTCAACAAGCTGCTGGCCGAATTCGCCAAGCCGGCGGTGAACAACGCGAAGAAGGAAGCGGCCGACCTGCAGAAGGTGATCGATGCAGAAGGCGGCAAATTCCAGGCAGCGGCCTACGACTGGAACTACTACAGCGACAAGGTGCGCGCCCAGCGCTACGCCTTCGACCAGAACCAGCTGCGTCCCTACTTCGAGTACAACAACGTGCTGCTGAACGGCGTGTTCTATGCCGCCAACAAGGAATTCGGCATCAGCTTCAAGGAGCGCAAGGACCTGCCGGTGTACGACCCGGACGTGCGCGTGTTCGACGTGTTCGACACCGACGGCAAGCAGCTGGCGATCTTCCTGCACGACCCGTACGCACGTTCGAACAAGCGCGGCGGCGCCTGGATGAACGCCTATGTCGGCCAGAACGCGCTGCTGGGCAAGCACCCGGTGGTGGCGAACCACCTGAACATTCCGAAGCCGGCAGCCGGCGAACCGACCCTGCTGACCTATGACGAAGTGCGCACCATGTTCCACGAGTTCGGCCATGCCCTGCACGGCATGTTCTCGAACGTGAAGTACCCGCGCTTCTCTGGCAGCCGCGTGCCGCGCGACTATGTCGAGTTCCCGTCGCAGGTCAACGAGATGTGGATGGCCTGGCCGGAGGTCCTCTCCAACTACGCCAAGCACTACCAGACCGGCGCGCCGATGCCGAAGGAGCTGCTGGACAAGGTGCAGGCATCCGCCAAGTTCAACGAAGGCTACCGCACCACCGAGTACCTGGCCGCATCGATCCTGGACCAGAGCTGGCACCAGCTGGGCCCGGACCAGGTCCCGTCCGACGTGCTGGGCTTCGAAGCCAAGGCCCTGCATGACGCCGGCGTCGACTTCCCGCTGGTCCCGCCGCGCTACCGCACCACCTACTTCTCGCACGTGTTCTCGGGCGGCTACTCGGCCGGCTACTACGGCTACCTGTGGGCCGAGAAGCTGGACGCCGACACCGTCGAGTGGTTCAAGGAAAACGGCGGCCTGCTGCGCAAGAACGGCGACCGCTTCCGCCAGATGCTGCTGTCGCGCGGCGGCACCATGGATGCGATGGAGATGTACCGCAACTTCCGCGGCCGCGATGCGAAGATCGAGCCGCTGCTGGAGCGTCGTGGGCTGACCGGCGAATAATTCGCTACCCGTGGGCCTGTGCTTTCACCGCAGGCCCGCTACTTGTGCACGTCGTCCCCGCGCAGGCGGGGACCCATGCCGAGCGACCGAAGTAAATGCGTGCGCATCGAAGCGAACTGACCGACGTCGGCAACGCGGCATGGATTCCCGCCTGCGCGGAAATGACGGGTAGCGCGCGCGCCCATCCTTCCCCATCGGATATAAAATTTCCCACAACACCCCCACAAGGACATCGCCTCTGCAATGAGTGTTCAGGCATTACACGGTATTACTTTAGAATCCTTGCTAACGCGCCTGGTCGAGCACTACGGCTGGGACGGGCTCGGCCGACGTATCGATATCAACTGCTTCATCAAGGACCCGAGTATCAAGTCGAGCCTGAAGTTCCTGCGCAAGACGCCCTGGGCCCGCGAAAGGGTCGAGAAGTTGTATCTCGAGACTAAGTTCACACCATGAGGGACGATATGCTGCCCGACAACGAAGACACCCTGAAAGCGCACCTGAAAACCCTGCACCGCCACCTCGAGGAAACGGGCGAGGTCGATGACGAGCTGGAGATGCTGCTGCGCCAGCTCGACGGCGACATCAAGCACGTGCTCGAGCGCCGTGCCGACGATCCGGACGCCAACACCTACGGACTGGCCTCGCGTAGCCAGGAAATCACGGCCCGCTTCGCGGCGCGCCACCCGAACCTCGAGCCGGCCCTGCGCCAGCTTGGCAATATCCTGAACAACATGGGTATCTGACGCAACAGTTCATCCGCAACGGATGAGCCAAGTTGTTGAAAACTAAGCCAATTTTGGCGGGGGAGGGAGCTGGCCGCACGCTTTTCCTGTAAAATGTCGGCCAATGAACTCCCCATCCAATCTGTTCGCGAGCGTCCCCAAGCGCTCCAGCCGTGCTCCCGCCGCTCCCTTCCTGCCCATGTCCCGCGCCGAGATGGACAAGCTGGGCTGGGATTCGTGCGACATCATCCTGATCACCGGCGACGCCTACATCGACCACCCGAGCTTCGGGATGGCGCTGGTCGGCCGCCTGCTGGAAGCGCAGGGTTATCGGGTCGGCATCATCAGCCAGCCGGACTGGACCTCCGTGGAACCCTTCCGCGCGCTCGGCAAGCCCAACCTGTACTGGGGCATCACCGCCGGCAACATGGACTCGATGGTCAACCGCTACACGGCCGACCGCAAGATCCGCTCCGACGATGCGTACACGCCGAACGCCGAACCGAATAAGCGCCCCGACCGCGCCGTGACGGTGTACTGCCAGCGCGCCCGCGAAGCCTTCCCGGGCGTGCCGGTCATCGCCGGTTCCATCGAAGCCTCGCTGCGCCGCATCGCGCACTTCGACTACTGGTCGGACAAGGTGCGCCGCTCGGTGCTGTTCGAATCGAAGGCCGACCTGCTCATCTTCGGCAACGCCGAGCGCGCCCTGGTCGACGTCACGCGCCGCATCGCGGCCGGCGAGAACATCAAGAGCATCCGCGACCTGCGCGGCACCGCCTTCCTGGTGCCGCACGGCTGGCTGCCGGACGAGGAGTGGAGCGTGCACAACTCCACCCGCGTGGACGTGCCGGGCCGCGTCGATCCGCACCCGAACCCGTACGCGATGGCGCAGGAAGACACGAAAGCCTGCGCCACCGAGAACGCCCAGCCCGAGCCCGAGGTCAAGCCGATCGTCATCATGACGCGCGAACAGCGCCAGGCCGCCGCCCGCGAAAAGGCGAGAAAGACCGTGGTGCGCCTGCCGAGTTTTGAAACCGTCAGCGAGGATCCGGTGATGTACGCGCACGCCTCGCGCGTGTTCCACCTCGAGTCGAACCCGGGCAATGCGCGCGCGCTGGTGCAGCAGCACGGGGACCGCGACGTCTGGCTGAACGCGCCGCCGCTGCCGCTGGCGATGGACGAGATGGACGGCGTCTACGACCTGCCGTACGCGCGCGCGCCGCACCCGAGCTACGGCAAGGCGCACATCCCGGCCTGGGAGATGATCCGCTATTCGGTGAACATCATGCGCGGCTGCTTCGGCGGCTGCACCTTCTGCTCGATCACCGAGCACGAAGGCCGCATCATCCAGAGCCGTTCGGAGCCGTCGATCCTGCGCGAGATCGAACTGATCCGCGACACCACCAAGAACTTCGCGGGCACCATCACGGACCTGGGCGGCCCGACCGCCAATATGTACCGCCTGTCGTGCAAGGACAAGAAGATCGAGGAAACCTGCCGCCGCCTGTCGTGCGTGTATCCGACCATCTGCAGCAACCTGGGCACCGACCACAGCAAGCTGATCTCGCTGTACCGCAAGGCGCGCGCGATCCCCGGCATCAAGAAGATCCTGATCGGCTCCGGCCTGCGCTACGACCTGGCCGTGCGTTCGCCGGAATATGTGAAGGAACTGGTGACGCACCACGTGGGCGGCCTGCTGAAGATCGCGCCGGAGCACACGGAAGAGGGCACGCTGTCGAAGATGATGAAGCCGGGTATCGGCGCCTACGACGAGTTCAAGGCGCTGTTCGACAAGTACTCGAAGGAGGCGGGCAAGAAGCAGTACCTGATCCCCTACTTCATCGCGGCCCACCCGGGTTCGACCGACGAGGACATGCTGAACCTGGCGCTGTGGCTGAAGAAGAACAACTTCCACCTCGACCAGGTGCAGACCTTCACGCCGACGCCGATGGCGATGGCGACCACCATGTACCACACCGGGAAGAACCCGCTGGCCAAGGTGACGGAGGATTCGGAAGAGGTCATCACCGCGAAGAGCGGCAAGACGCGCAAGCTGCATAAAGCCTTCCTGCGCTACTACGATCCGGAGAACTGGCCGGTGCTGCGCGAAGGCCTGAAGCGCATGGGCCGCGGCGACCTGATCGGCAATGGCGAGCGCCATCTGGTGCCACCGCCCGGCAGCGAGCTGGAAGCCACGCCGCGCAGCGAGCGCAAGAATATGCCGCTGGTCGCCGAGGCACGCAGCGCAGCGCCCAAGGGCCGCGTGATCGAGGTGGCGACCCGCCGCAATGGCCGCGGCAACGGCCGCAGCGAACCGGCACCGTTCATGGCGCCGCCGGGGAAAGCGAAACCGGGGATCCTGTCGACCATCAAGGCCAAGCCGAAGGCGGGGCGCAAGTAACAAGAAACCGGGGCGAGTCCCCGGTTTTTTTTCGCCCTCGAATTCGGGGTCAAATTCGGGGTCAGAGCACTTTATTGAACAATTGTTCACGCCAAAAACGGTACCGGAAAGATGCACGCTCTCGAATCAGCGCCACGCGAAATGCTGCGTGGATCTTTCCTTAAAAAGTGCTCTGACCCCGAATTTCGCTAAAAGTGCTCTGACCCCGAATTTTGTCTGTTCCGGGTTCCAGGCTGATGTAGTTTTGCTACGCGGCAATCTCGCAACGGGTGTGCTTTTATCAGACAGCAAACTTGTTTCGTGCACGAATTGTGCGTGCGTCAAATTTGAAACGGTGTAAGATAATTCCTTTAGGAAACAGTCGTTGCAATAATCATATGAATAGCTGCGATCATCCCTGAAGGACCACGAGTGATCGATATTCAAACTTTCATGCTGGCGTTGGGTGTCGGCAATATTGCCTTCGCATTGCTGATGGCGGGCTATATGCGCGGCGCGGAAAACAGTCCTGCCCTTGGCTACTGGATGTGGGGCCGCCTGTCGATCGGCCTGGCGCAGCTCTGCTGGTGGCTGGCGCCGCAATTCGAACCGGGCCTGGTCGAAGGGCTGGCCGCCTGCGTCTGGCTGGGCGGGGTGGCGCTGGAAGTGGGCGCCAATTGCCTGTTCTTCGGCTTTACCCGCTGGCGCCGCTCCCTCTACCTGCTGACGCTGCCCGGCTGGGTGGCAGTCGCATATGCGGTGGCCACCGGGGCTTCGCGGCTGCAATTGACGGAGCTGATTTCCTTCATCATCGCGCTGTCCGTGTTCGGCGCCGCCGTGGTCCTGCTGCGTCCGCGCGAGGCGCCGCTGCTGCAGCGGATCATCGGCGTCAATAACATCCTGTATGCGCTGGCGATCTGGACCTGGCTGGGTTTTGAAGGCGGCAACCCCGGAACGAGCGCGACGCCGGTGATCGGCCTGGCCTACCTGGCCAGCTACCTCCTGATGATCGTGAACGGCTTCGGCTTCCTGTTGCTGTGCAAGCAGAAGGACGATGCGCTGATGCGCCGCCTGGCCACCGTCGACGGCCTCACCGGCACGCTCAACCGCCGCGCCTTCTTCGAGCGCGCCGACGGCGCACGCATGCTGGCGCTGCGCCTGCGCAAGCCGATCTCCCTGCTGATGCTCGACATCGACCACTTCAAGCAGCTCAACGACAGTTTCGGCCACGCCTGCGGCGACGAGGCGCTGCGCGTGTTCGCCGACACCACCCGCGGCGTGCTGCGCGAGCATGACGTGATCGGCCGCCTCGGCGGCGAGGAATTCGCGCTGGCCCTGCCCGGCACCACGCTCGATGGGGCGCTCGAAGCGGCCGAGCGCCTGCGCATGGCGGTGACCGCGGCGCCGGTAATCGCCGGCGCGCCGGGCTACCGCATGACGGTCAGTATCGGGGTGGTGCTGATCGACCCCTTCGAGGAGCTCACGGCGGCGCTGGCGCGCGCCGACCATGCGCTGTACGCGGCCAAGACTAGCGGACGCAATCGCGTCGAGGTCGGCGCGCCCATGCTCAAGCGAGCGTGACGTAGAAAAGAAAAAAGGCCCGACAAGTCGGACCTTTTCTCTTTGATTCTGGCGGAGCGGACGGGGCTCGCCCACGTCCCGCGGGCCGCGGATTCGCTTGCAAGCGAATCCCTTCGAGCCCGAAACCGGATCTCCCGCAGGGGAGATCCTCCTGTGCCTGAAAAGAAAAAAGGCCCGACAAGTCGGACCATTTTTCTTTAATGCTGGCGGAGCGGACGGGGCTCGAACCCGCGACCCCCGGCGTGACAGGCCGGTATTCTAACCAACTGAACTACCGCTCCGTTTCTACTGACCGGTTCTTCGCATTCCGGACATCATCTGGAAGATCTGGTGGGCGCTGAGAGGCTCGAACTCCCGACCTAATCCTTGTAAGGGATCCGCTCTACCAACTGAGCTAAGCGCCCGCATACCGCTTCTTTGATGTCCTCGACGTTTGTCATCACGTCCGAAGAGGCCCGCATCATAGCGTATCCCTTCCGTAGCACGCAAGGGTTTTACTGAAAAAAGTGAAAAGCCTGCTTGCCGGATCTTGCCTTCGGTGTTGTAAGCCTGTTCTTCATGCGCTTATTTCTTGCACAGGCTTATACACATGCCCGACAATTGCGCGCTTACCAGTCCGTCAATATAAAGACATCGACAACGATGCGGATTGTTCTGGGCGGATGACCGGGAATGGCGGAGACACGCGGCAGTTTTTTTCACTCTTCTAGGAAACGACATGATCAAGATGTCCAAGATGCACAAGCGCGTCATCGCCACCCACGGTGCGATGCTGGCGCTGTCCGCCTTGCCGGCCGCCTCGGCCCTGGCACAGGCCCAAGCTACATCGAACAACGAACTGCAGACCGTCACCGTGACGGCACAGCGGCGCACCGAAAACATCAAGGAGGTGCCGGTTTCCGTCAGCGCCGTCAAGGGTGAAAAACTGGACGTCATCGTCTCCGGCGGCGAAGACATCCGCGTGCTGGCCGGCAAGGTCCCCAGCCTGAACATCGAATCGTCGAACGGCCGCACCTTCCCGCGCTTCTACATCCGCGGCTACGGCAATACCGACTTCTCGCTGTTCGCGTCGCAGCCGGTGTCGCTGATCTATGACGACATCGTGCAGGAAAATCCGATCCTGAAAGGCTTCCCGATCTTCGACGTGGCCGGCGTGGAAGTGCTGCGCGGTCCGCAGGGCACCCTGTTCGGCCGCAATACCCCGGCCGGCGTGGTCAAGCTCGAATCCGAAAAGCCGAACCTGAAGAAGGTCGAAGGCTATTACAACGCCTCGTGGGGCACCCACAACACCGTCAACCTGGAAGGCGCCGTCAACGTGCCGCTGTCGGACAAATGGGCGATGCGCGTGTCGACCCTGCGCCAGCACCGCGACGACTACGTCAACAACTACAGCGACGTCGCCAAAACCAACAAGACCGGTGAACTGGACGGCTACAACGAACACGCCGAGCGCGTGCAGTTCCTGTACACCCCGGACGCGACCTTCAGCGCCCTGTTCAACGTGCACCAGCGCACCACTAACGGCAGCGCCCGCCTGTTCCGCGCCAACCTGATCAAGAAGGGCACGGCCGACATCGTCGACGGTTACGACCTGAACAGCATCGTCACCAATGCCCTGAACTACCAGGACCTGAAGACCAACGGCGCCAACCTGCGCCTGTCGTGGGACCTGGGCGCGGTCAAGCTGTACTCGATCACCGGCTACGAAAGCGTCGGCCACTACAACAGCCGCGGCGACATCGACGGCGGCACTCCGGCCGGCCCGGGTTTCATCCCCTTCCAGGTGCAGACCGCCAGCCGCCTGACCGACCTGACCCAGTATTCGCAGGAATTCCGTGTCGAGTCGAAGAACGCCGGTCCGCTGAACTGGCAGGCAGGCCTGTACTACTTCGATGAAGACGCGACCGGCGGCAGCGACAACTTCGACAGCGTGACCCAGGCCCAGACCTCGCGCGTGGTCTCGAACCAGAAGAACAAGGCATGGGCCGCCTTCGGTTCCGTGACCTACGCCGTGAACGACGCCTTCACCCTGCGCGGCGGCCTGCGCTACACCGACGACAAGAAGGACTTCGCGACCCTCGAGCACACCAACGTCACCCTGATCGGCCCGGCCGGCATCAGTGAAAGCAAGAGCAAGGTCAACTGGGACCTGTCGGGTACCTACAAGCTGAACCGTGAAGTGAACCTGTACGCCCGCGTGGCGACCGGCTTCCGCGCGCCGAGTATCGCCGCCGCTTCGGCATCGGTGCCGGTGACCGTGGCCGACGCCGAGACCGTCACCTCGGTCGAAGGCGGTATCAAGGCCGACCTGTTCGAGCGCCGTGCACGCCTGAACTTCTCGCTGTACGACTTCGAAGTGAAGAACCAGCAGCTGACCGTGGTCGGCGGTAACTCGAACGTCACCAAGCTGATCAACGCCAAGAAGACCAAGGCCCAGGGCGCCGAGTTCGACATCGAAGGCATCGTCAGCCCGTCGCTGCGCGTGACCGGCGGCGCCAGCTACAACTTCACCGAGATCCGCGATCCGAGCCTGTCCGTGAACAAGTGCGCGCAGTGCACGATCACCGATCCGGTCAACGACGCCGGCCGCGTCGTCATCAACGGCAACCCGCTGCCGCAGGCACCGAAGTGGACCCTGAACGCGACCGCGCGCTACGGCATCCCGGTCGGCGACGGCGAGTTCTTCGTCTACACCGACTGGTCCTACCGCACGAAGATCAACTTCTTCCTGTACGAAGCCAAGGAATTCAGCGGCAAGCCGCTGACCGAAGGCGGCCTGCGCGTCGGCTACAACTGGGATGGCGGCAAGTATGAGGTGGCAGCCTTCGGCCGCAACATCCTCGACCAGCGCCGCATCACCGGCGCCATCGACTTCAACAACCTGACCGGCTTCACCAACGAGCCGCGTACCTGGGGTGTTCAGTTCAAGGGCAATTTCTAAGCCCTGAACTGCTGTCGGCATGACCAAAAGGCCGCGAGCGATCGTGGCCTTTTTTCATTTAGTCGGCATATGCACATCTGTGAAGATTTCTTGGTTATATCTGATATAAGTCAAAACAATGTGTTAAATATTGTAGTTGACCGAGAATGCTGAATTCCTCATTTTCCCGCCTTTTTTAGCAAGATCTTATTCTGCTGAGCTGTTTTCCCGCCGAATAAAGTAGGTTTTTGCTACGGAAAACCATTTTCCGTTGTAAAGATGCCGAAATCAATTGTGAAATTTCTACATTGTTTCTTCCTTCGCGCTACTCTTCCGTCTCTCGCTTTCAGACGGGAAATCGACGTAAATAAATTGCGTCGATACAACTAGATCTCAGGCACCCGGCTCTGCTGTGGTGCTTGCGGAAAATCAAAAACTTTTGTGTTTTTCTATAAAAAGGAAGAAACATGAAGTCTCAGAAATCGATGTACCCGGCAGTCTTGAAACTGTGCGCAGCGGCCGTCCTCGGCCTCGGCGCCAGCGCAGCGTTCGCCGGCGTGCCGGCCGGCGCAGCAACCGCATCCGCCGCGCACGGTGCGGGCATCACCGACCAGACCGACCGCCTGATCGTCAAGTACAAGGGCGAATCCGCGCCGGGCGCCAAGGGCCTGACCCGCGCCGCCGCCTCGGTGCCGATGGCCGCATCGCACAAGGCCGTGGTCGACCAGGTCGGCCGCAAGCTCGGCCTGACGATCCAGGAACTGCACACGATCGGTACCGGCGCCCGCGTGCTCAAGCTGAACCGCAAGGTCTCGGTGGCCGAAGCCGCCAAGGTCGCCGCCGACCTGGTGGCAAGCGATTCCTCGGTCGAGTACGCCGAGCCGGACCGCATCATGAAGCCGATGTTCGTGCCGAACGACACCTACTACAACCAGCAATGGGATTACTTCGATGCCGTCGGCGGCATGAACATGCCGGCGGCCTGGGACAAATCGACCGGCACCGGCATCCGCGTGGCCGTGATCGACACCGGCTACCGTCCGCACGTCGACCTGCAGGGCCAGATCCTGGCCGGCTATGACTTCATCGGCGACACCACCATCTCGAACGACGGCAATGGCCGCGACAGCGACGCCAGCGATCCGGGCGACTGGACCGCCGCAGGCCAGTGCGGCACCGGCGAGCCGGCCAGCAACTCGAGCTGGCACGGCACCCACGTGGCCGGCACCATCGCGGCCCTGACCAATAACGGCATGGGCGTGGCCGGCGTTGCCTACAACGCCAAGGTGGTGCCGGTGCGCGTGCTGGGCCAGTGCGGCGGCTACACTTCCGACATCGCCGACGGCATCATCTGGGCATCGGGCGGCACCGTCTCGGGCGTGACCAATATCGCGGCCAGAGCCCAGGTGATCAACATGTCGCTGGGCGGCGGCGGGGCCTGCGACACCACCACCCAGACCGCGATCAACGGCGCCCGCTCGCGCGGCACCGTGGTCGTGGTCGCGGCCGGCAACGAGAACCAGAATGCCAGCAACAGCAGCCCGGCCAACTGCTCCGGCGTGATCGCCGTGGCGGCCACCAACAAATCCGGCGGCAGGGCTTCGTACTCGAACTACGGCACCATCGTCGACGTGGCGGCGCCGGGCGGCGACAGCGGCGCGGCGATCCTGTCGACCCTGAACGCCGGCACCACCACCCCGGGCGCCGACAACTACGCCGGCTACATGGGCACCTCGATGGCCACCCCGCACGTGGCCGGCGTGGTCGCGCTGATGCTGGCGAAGAACCCGAACCTGACCCCGGACGACGTCGAAGCCAAGCTGAAGTCGAGCGCCCGTGCCTTCCCGGCATCGTGCAGCGGCTGCGGCGCCGGCATCGTCGACGCCTCGGCGGCAATCGATGCCGCCGCCGGCACCGGCACCGGCGGCACCACGATGTCGGAAACCGAGTCGAACAACACGATCGGCACCGCCAACAGCGTGACGACCTCGGGCACCACGGTCAACGGCACCATGTCCAGCAGCACCGACTCGGACTATTTCCTGGTCCAGCTGCCGGCCGGCAAGACCCTGACCGCGACCATGACGCCGAATTCGACGTCCGACTACGACCTGTACATCTACAACAGCGCCGGCACCCAGATCACTTCCAGCACCAACGGTACGGGTTCGGTGGATTCGACGAGCGTGGTCAATAACGGCACCACTACCGCGTCCGCCTACGTGCGCGTCAAGTACTACAGTGGCGGTACCGGTTCGACCAGCGGCAAGTACACCCTGAAGCTGACCTGGTAAGTTGTTTGTAAAGGAAAATGCCGTAAGGAACTAATTTCCTTTATCAATCAATTACTTATCAAAAATTTTCTGTGGTGAAAACCCCCTAAAGCGGCCCCAAGCGGGCCGCTTTTCGTTACGCTTCCCTGTTCGGTTAAACGGAAAGAGGAAGCAAGCATGACGCACCACAAGATGACTCCCGTGTTGAAAATCTGCGCCGCAGCCCTCGTCGCCTTCGGCTCGCTGGCTGCACACGCCGCGCCATCCGATGCGGCACAAAGCCACGCCATTACCCAGACCGACCGCCTGATCGTCAAGTACAAGGACGCGGTCGACAATTCCAAGGGCGCCATGCCCGCCCGCGCCACGCCGGCCGCACGCCAGGCCCTGCAGGCCCGCGCCGGCCAGCAGCTCGGCGCCACCATGCGCGCCTTGCGCTCGACCGCCACCGGCGCCGACGTGCTGCAGCTCAGCCGCACGATGTCGCTGGACGAAGCCCGCACGCTGGCCGCCGAACTGAAGGCGCGCGATCCGGACGTCGAATACGCCGAACCCGACCGCATCATGGTGCCGCTGTTCGTGCCGAACGACCCAATGTACAGCCAGCAGTGGCACTACTACGAAGCCAAGGGCGGCCTGAACCTGCCGGCCGCCTGGGACAAGTCGACCGGCGCCGGCGTCAACGTGGCCGTGATCGACACCGGCTACCGTCCGCACGCCGACCTGTCGGGCCAGATCCTGCCGGGCTATGACTTCATCGCCAGCGCGACCATTGCCGCCGACGGCAACGGCCGCGACAGCGACGCCAGCGACGTCGGCGACAGCACCGTTGCCGGCCAGTGCGGCGGCGGCACGCCGGCGCAGGACCAGGCCTCGAGCTGGCACGGCACCCACGTGGCCGGCACCATCGCCGCCAGGACCAACAACGGCGTCGGCGTGGCCGGCGTCGCCTTCGGCGCCAAGGTCGTTCCGGTGCGCGTGCTGGGCAAGTGCGGCGGCTATACCTCGGACATCGCGGATGCCATGATCTGGGCATCCGGCGGCGCCGTCACCGGTGCGCCGGCCAACGCGAACAAGGCGCGCGTGCTGAACCTGTCGCTGGGCGGCAGCGGCGCCTGCGACAGCACGACCCAGGCCGCGATCAACAGCGCGCGTTCGCGCGGCGCCGTGGTCGTGGTCGCTGCCGGCAACTCGAACGTCAATGCATCCAATTCGAACCCGGCCAATTGCGCCGGCGTGATCGCGGTGGCGGCGGTGAACCGCAGCGGCGGCAAGGCCTCGTATTCGAACTACGGCACGCTGGTCGACGTGGCGGCGCCGGGCGGCGACAGCGCCGGCGCGATCCTGTCGACCTGGAACGCCGGCACCACCACCCCGGCTGGCGACAACTACGGTTACATGATGGGCACCTCGATGGCGACCCCGCACGTGGCCGGCGTGGCTGCCCTGATGCTGGCGAAGAATCCGAACCTGACGCCGGACGAAGTCGAAGCCAAGCTGAAAGCCACCGCGCGCGCCTTCCCGGCGGCCTGCTCGGGTTGCGGCGCCGGCATCGTCGATGCCGCCGCAGCCGTGAACGCGGTCACGGTCACCACCACGGTGCAGCCGCCGGCGCAGAACGAGGTGGAGTCGAACAACTACATCTCGACCGCCAACGCGGTGAGCGTTTCGGGCACCGTGGTCAGCGGCAGCCTGTCGAGCACGACCGACAACGACTACTTCGTCGTCCAGGTCCCGGCCGGGAAGACCCTGACCGCCACCCTGACCCAAGGTGCGAGCACGCTGGACTACGACCTGTACGCCTACAACAGCGGCGGCACCCAGCTGGCGCAGAGCACCAATGGCGCCGGCGTGAGCGATGCGGTGTCGGTGACGAACACCGCGACCACCACCCAGGCGCGCTACATCCGCGTGCGCTATCACGCGGGCGGCGTCGGCAAATACACGCTGAAGTTCACCTGGTAAGCGGCATCGCCTGCCGGCGGCAGGAAGAGGGCGCGTGACGATGGTTGCGCGCCTTTTTTGTTGGCTCCTACCAATTACTTGCTTCATTTCAGCTTTCCCACGATACTGTATGCAATTACAGTATGAACACCCCGACCCGCAAGATCATCCACTGCGATTGCGACTGTTTCTACGCATCCGTCGAGATGCGGGACGACCCGTCGCTGCGCGGCCGGCCGCTGGCGGTCGGGGGACGGCCGGACCAGCGCGGCGTGATCGCCACCTGCAATTACGAGGCGCGCCGCTACGGCATCCATTCGGCGATGGCCACCGCCCAGGCGATGAAGCTGTGCCCGGAACTGCTGCTGATCCCGCCGAACATGGAGAAGTACCGGATCGCCTCGCGCCAGATCATGGACATCTACCGCGATTACACGGAACTGGTGGAGCCGCTGTCGCTGGACGAGGCTTACCTGGACGTGACGGAGTCGCCGCACTGCAAGGGCAGCGCGACCCTGATCGCGCAGGAGATCCGCCGGCGCATTGCCGAGACGGTCGGCATCACGGCCTCGGCCGGGGTGGCGCCGAACAAGTTCGTGGCCAAGATCGCCAGCGACTGGAACAAGCCGGATGGCCTGTTCCTGGTGCGCCCGGACGAGGTCGACGCCTTCGTGGCTGCGCTGCCGGTGAAAAAGCTGCATGGCGTCGGCAAGGTCACGGCGGCCAAGATGAAAAGCCTGGGCGTGGAAACCTGCGCCGACCTGCGCAGCTGGAGCATGGCAAAGCTGCAAGAGCATTTCGGTTCCTTCGGCGGCCGCCTGTACGACCTGTGCCGCGGCATCGATTATCGGGAAGTCAATCCGGTACGCGAGCGCAAGTCGATCAGCACCGAGGAAACCTATACGCCGGACGTGCCGGACCTGGCGGCCTGCCTGGCCCTGCTGCCGGGACTGATGGAGCACTTGCAGGGACGTATCAAGCGCAACAATGCGGAAAAATTCATCAACAAGCTGTTCGTGAAAATCAAATTCAACGACTTCCAGCAGACCACGGTCGAGTGCGTCGGCTACGCGCCGAACCTGGATATCTATACGCACCTGATGGAAACCGGCTGGCTGCGCGCCAGCCGTCCGGTGCGCCTGCTGGGCGTCGGCGTGCGGCTCGGCGATACCGAGCAGGTCGAGCAGCTCAGTCTGTTTGACGAACGCGCAACACATTAAAAAAGGCTGCCCTGTTGGGTGAAAATTGCTACCCGGCAGCGTGTAGAATGTCGTTCCCCTGGAATTGAGAGATAACTGAAAGCAACTATGTGGTTCAAGAATCTTCAGATTTACCGCCTGCCTGCACCGTGGGCATTTACCGCCGAACAAATGGAAGAAGCGCTGCAGTCGCAGGCGTTCACGCCGGCCAGCAGCAATGAACTGCTGCGCCAGGGCTGGGATTCCCCGCGCGGCAACGGCAAGCTGGTCCACGAAGTGAACAAGCAGATGCTGATGATGCTGGGCACCGAAAAGAAGCTGCTGCCGGGCTCGGTGATCAACCAGGTGGCCAAGGCCAAGGCAGCCGAGCTGGAAGAGCAGCAGGGCTTCCCGCCGGGTAAGAAGGCCATGAAGGAATTGAAGGAGCGCGTGGCCGACGAGCTGCTGCCGCGCGCGTTCTCGATCCGCAGCAATGTCTGGACCTGGATCGACCCGGTCAACGGCTGGCTGGTGGTCGACGCCGCCAGCCCGTCCAAGGCCGACGACGTGATCAAGCTGCTGCTGAAGGCGGTCGACAAGCTGCCGCTGGAATCGCTGCGCGTGCAGCGTTCGCCGGTGGCCGTGATGACCGGCTGGCTGGAATCGGACGAAGCGCCATACAACTTCACCATCGACCAGGACACCGAACTGCGCGCCACCGGCGAGAGCAAGGCCGCGGTGCGCTACGTGAAGCACTCGCTGGATCCGGAAGACATCCGCCGCCACATCGCCGCCGGCAAGCAGTGCACCCGCCTGGCCATGACCTGGAACAGCCGCGTCTCCTTCGTGCTGACCGAATCGCTGGCGATCAAGGGCGTCAAGCCGCTGGACGTGATCAAGGAAAACGAAACCATCACCTACAGCGATGACGAGCGTTTTGATAACGACATCATGCTGATGACCGGTGAGCTGTCGAAGATGATGGCGGACCTGGTCGAGGCGCTGGGTGGGGAAGCGAAGGCGTAATGTGCTCGTCGTTCCCGCGTAGGCGGGAATGACGTGCTGAGGTACGCGGCAATGAAAGCGGCCCGGATTGCTCTCGCGCCGTTTGCTTTTCTACAGCACACCCATCACTTCGCCGCCACTTCCTCCGAAGTCGACGGCTCCTTCACCCCTCCCGAACCCTGCTCCGGCTGGCCGCCGGCATAGGTCGCCCCCTGGCGGTTCTCGTGCGGCGCCGGCTTGCCCGGCAGCGGCGGCAGGGCCCTGGCCTTCTCGAGGTCGATGCCTGCCACTTGCGCCACGCGGCGGCCGTAGTCCTCGTCGCAGTGCCACAGGTGCCAGACCATGCGCAGCTGGATCGGTTCCGGGCACTTCTTGAGATCCCCGCCGACGTTGTTCACCAGCTCATCGCGCTCCCAGTCCTGGAAGGTGCGGTAGCGGTCGCCCGCCTGCCTGTAGTCGGACGCTGTGTTGGTGGTCTGGTAGCGGCCCAGGTGGCCCTGCACGTACTGGTGGTAATCCTTCTGCGGCTGCGGCGCTTCCTGCAGGCCGCCCATCAGGCTCGGTTCGTAGTTGATGTGCTTGTCCTCGCCGCCGCCGTCGACGTAGAAGGCCATCTGGCCGTCGCGCTGGTTGGTGCGGGCGCGCGCGCCATCCTGCGGCGCGTTGATCGGCAGCTGCAGGTAGTTGGGGCCGACGCGGTAGCGCTGGGTGTCGGAGTAGGAGAGGGTGCGGCCCTGCAGCATCTTGTCGTCCGAGAAGTCGACGCCGTCGACCAGCACGCCGGTGCCGAAGGCCGACTGCTCGGTTTCGGCAAACACATTGTCCGGGTTCTTGTTGAGCACCATGCGCCCCACCGGCAGCAGCGGGAACTGGTCTTCCGGCCAGCGCTTGGTATCGTCCAGCGGGTCGAAGTCGAGCTCGGGATGCTCGCCGTCGCTCATCACCTGCACGCAGAATTCCCACTCCGGAAACTCGCCGCGCTCGATCGCGTCGTACAGGTCGCGGGTGGCGTGGCTGGTGTCGTGGGACTGGATCTCGGCGGCCTGTTGCGCGGTCAGGTTGCGCACGCCCTGTTTCGGTTGCCAATGGAATTTCACCAGGTGGGCCACGCCCTGGTCGTTCACCAGCTTATAGGTGTTGACGCCCGAGCCTTCCATCTCGCGGTAGTTGGCTGGGATGCCCCACGGGCTCTTGACCCAGGTGACCATGTGCAGCGCTTCCGGATGGCTGCAGATGAAGTCGTAGAAGCGCCATGGCTCCTGCTGGTTGGTGACGGGGTCGGGCTTGAAGGCGTGGATCATGTCCGGGAACTTGATCGCGTCGCGGATGAAGAACACCTTCAGGTTGTTCCCGACCAGGTCCCAGTTGCCGTCCAGGGTCTTGAGCTTGACGGCGAAGCCGCGCGGATCGCGTGCCGTCTCCGGTGAATCCTTGGCGCCGATCACGGTCGAGAAGCGCACGAACACAGGGGTCTGCACGCCCGCCTCGTTGAGGACGCGGGCGCGGGTGAATTTGCTGGCCGGCTCGTCACCGACCTTGCCATAGGCTTCGAAGTAGCCGTGGGCGCCGGTGCCGCGCGCGTGCACCACGCGTTCGGGAATGCGCTCGCGGTCGAAGTGGGTGATCTTCTCGATGAACTGGTAGTTTTCCAGTGTCGCCGGGCCGCGCTCGCCAACCGAGCGGAGCGATTGATTGTCGCGGACGGGATGACCCTGGCGGGTGGTCAGGGTCGGGCGCTGCTCGTTCATTGCTTCCTCCTGCGTTCACATGAAGGAGCATTGTAGAAATTGGCGAACCGACGCAGCGCCCGATAGCCGTCCAGAAACCCTGCCGGATCAGCGCTGCTGGAAGACGCCGGCGGCGCGGTTCTTGGTCACGTTATCCCAGGTGAAAATGGTGCCGTTCATCGCCACGTACACGCCCGGCGGCAGGGTCTGGGCCACGCCGCAGGCGAAGCCGAAGTTGAACAGCGCGTCCGAATTCGCGATCTCGTAAGGGATCATGGCGCCGGTGAAGACGATGGTCTTGTCCTTGATGGCCGCGCCCAGCACTTCCGCCGTTTCGCGCATGGTGTCGGTGCCGTGCACGATCACGATCGCCTTCTCGGCGGCGGCCTGGCAGGCGGCCAGCACCTTCTGGCGGTCGGCGTCCTGCATGTCGAGCGAATCGAGAAGGGCAACCACCTCGAGCTCGGCCGGAATGGTGATGCGCGAACGCTTGATAACCTCGGGCAAATGGCTGTCTGCAAAGCCCAGCACGCCGTTGAGTTCGTTGTAGTGTTTGTCGAAGGTGCCGCCGGTGGCGATGATCCGCAAAGTCATGATGATGGTTTGGAAACGCAGAAAAATAAGGTGGGTAATGATAGCCGCAAATGGGTGTGTATCTGTATGTGACTGCGCTAGAATCGTCCGGATCGGATGAGTACACTGATCACATGAAACCCGTCGCTCCAGGCACTGTTATCTTCCACCGCCATCGCGGCTATGGCGTGATTACCCACGTCAACCTGCTGACTGGCTGGATCTCCGCGCGCTTCGGCAACGAAGCGCGTACGCTCGACCTCAACCTCTCCACCGACGAAGTGCAGCACGCCGATGGCGAGGCGATCCTGTTCCGGCGCTCGCCGCCGGACCGCATGCCGCACGCGCGCCTGATGGCGATGGTGCGCGAACTGCACAAGGCCGGCTACGAAAAGCTGTACCTGCATTCCTGGCCCAAGCCCTCCGGCCTGCACTGGCGCTGGCACCTGTTCGCCGGCCAGCGCGACTGGATGCAGCGGCCCTGGCGCGAAGGCTGGTACGGCTCGGGAGACGTGTACAACGGCAATCCGGTGATGGGCTGGGGCGATGCGCCCGGCGCCGGCACGGACGAGCTGATCCACGCGCTGGCGAAGTTCGATCCCGAAGGCCTGGCGCGTGCGCTGGGCCGCGACGAAGACCACACCGCCTGGTTCGCCGGCGTCTGCGAGGCCCTGCTGCCGGGGTACATGTACAGCTTCGACATGGCGCCCCAGCCGCGGAACGGCGGACTGGTCGAGATGCCGCCGGTGCCCGTGGTGCCGGTGCGCGCAGGCTTGCCGGCCTATTCCGGCCCGGCGATCGAGTGGCCGCCGGGCTGGGCCGGCCTGTGGACGCGCCGGCATGAGATGCCGATGCGTAAGCCCAATTTCACGGGCGAGCCCGAGTTGCGTTGAACGCGTGGGCACGTCGTGCCCACCCTGCGTCACTTCGCCAGCGCGTCCGGATTGAAGATATTGGTCGGATTACCGTTGGCGAAATTGACCACGTTCTCGAACGCGACCCGGAAATACAGCTCGTAGCTGTCCTTCTCCACATAGCCCAGGTGCGGCGTCGCCAGCACGGTCGGGATCTTCAATAGCGCAGACTCCGCCGGCAGCGGTTCCTCGGTGAAGACGTCGAGCGCCGCATAGCCAGGCCGTCCGCGGTGCAGGGCTTCTTCCAGGGCGTTCTCCGCCACCAGCTCGGCCCGGCTGGTATTCACGAACAGCGCGTCGCGCTTCATGCGCGCCAGGTCGTCGGCAGTGACGATGCCGCGCGTGGCATCGTTCAGGCGCAGATGCAGGCTCAGCACGTCGGCCTGTTCGAAGAAGGCTTCGCGCGACGGCGCCGCCAGGAAACCGTCGGCCAGCGCCGCGGCGCGGCTGTTCTCGCTGCCCCACACCATCACCTGCATCCCGAACGCCTTGGCGTAGCCGGCCACCATGCGCCCGATCTTGCCGTAGCCCCAGATCGCCAGCGTACGCCCCTTCAAGGTCCGGCCCAGGCCGTTCAATTCCGGATTGACCGAGGCGGTCTGCCACAGGCCCTGTTTGAGGTTGTTGGCGTACGGCACGATCTTCCGGCTCGCGGCCATGATCAGCGCCCAGGTCAGCTCGGCCGGCGCGACCGGCGAGCCGACGCCTTCGGCGATCGCGATGCCATGCTCAGTGGCGGCCGCGACGTCGACGTGGCCCGCCAGCTTGCCGGTCTGCGAAATCAGCTTCAGGTTGGGCAGCTTCGACAGCAGGGCGCGCGGGAAGACGGTGCGTTCGCGGATCAGCACCAGGGCGTCGAACGGCGCCAGGCGGATCGCCAGCTGGCCCAGGCCGCGGGTCGAATTCGTGAACACCTTCACTTCGTGGCCGTCCAACAGGCGGAAGGAGTCGAGCCCACGCACCGCGTCCTGGTAATCGTCAAGAATGGCTATTTTCATAATGTTTTATGTAAATTGTATACGTGTAAGTAATGAAATAACGTGGATTCAAAAGATGGGGAATAACCTACTACATTAGTCAACGATATTTCCTACATTTTTGTTGTGAAAGCATTCAAAACGCATTTGTGCAGGTGTAGAATCGACCAGAAATAAAGGCCCGCGATGTCTGATTGACATCTTTTGAGACATTGATCGAGGCCAGCAGCCGACACGACCGCCGCATCACGTTACCCCGGCGCCGAACCATTGCCAAATGGATTCCAGAGCGCGGGCTCCCTGACGTTGACGATCTGCCGAGCGGAAAAAGCCCAAGACGGACCCTCGATAAACCGTTGCCAGCCGCGGCCCTGCAACGCGAAGCCGGTTTTCCGAGGCCCCAGGAATTTTTAATTGGCATTGGAGGTACCTATGAATCAGCCCGTGATGGGCGGCGTCGCCGCACTGAACGTCCCAGCTTACATCAAGCACAATAAACTCATCAATTGGGTGGCCGATATCGCGGCCCTGACCAAGCCCGACGCCATCTACTGGTGCGACGGTTCCCAGGAAGAGTATGACCGCCTGTGCGCCCTGATGGTCGAAGCGGGCACGATGAAGCGCCTGAATCCGGAAAAGCGCCCGAACTCCTACCTCGCCTGCTCGGACCCGAGCGACGTCGCGCGCGTCGAAGACCGCACCTTCATCTGCTCCGCAACCAAGGAGCAGGCCGGCCCGACCAACAACTGGACCGACCCGAACGAGATGCGCCAGACCCTGAACGGCCTGTTCGACGGCTGCATGGCCGGCCGCACCATGTACGTGGTGCCGTTCTCGATGGGCCCGCTGGGCTCGCCGATCGCCCACATCGGCGTCGAACTGTCCGACTCGCCCTACGTGGCGGTCAACATGCGCATCATGACCCGCATGGGCAAGGCCGTGTACGACGTGCTGGGCGAAACCGGCGACTTCGTGCCCTGCGTGCACAGCGTCGGCATGCCGCTGCAGGCCGGCCAGCAGGACGTGCGCTGGCCGTGCAACGCCACCAAGTACATCGTCCACTATCCGGAAACCCGCGAGATCTGGTCGTTCGGTTCGGGCTACGGCGGCAATGCGCTGCTGGGCAAGAAGTGCTTCGCGCTGCGCATCGCTTCCAACATGGGTTACCAGGAAGCCCAGCAGGGCGGCACCGGCTGGCTGGCCGAGCACATGCTGATCCTGGGCGTGGAATCGCCGGAAGGAGCCAAGAAATACGTCGCCGCCGCCTTCCCGTCGGCCTGCGGCAAGACCAACTTCGCGATGCTGATCCCGCCCGCCGGTTTCGAAGGCTGGAAGGTCACCACCATCGGCGACGACATCGCCTGGATCAAGCCGGGCGCGGACGGCAAGCTGGTCGCGATCAACCCGGAAGCCGGCTACTTCGGCGTGGCCCCGGGCACCAACGACAAGACCAACCCCAACTGCATGGCCTCGCTGCGCGAGAACGTCATCTTCACCAACGTGGCGCTGACCGATGACGGCGACGTCTGGTGGGAAGGCATGACCAAGGAAGCCCCGGCCCACCTGATCGACTGGCAGGGCAAGGACTGGACCCCGGCCTCGGGCACCAAGGCCGCCCACCCGAACGCGCGCTTTACCGTTGCCGCGACCCAGAACCCGGTCATCGACCCGGCCTGGGACGATCCGGCCGGCGTGCCGATCTCGGCCTTCATCTTCGGCGGCCGCCGCTCGACCACGGTGCCGCTGGTGACCGAGGCGCGCAACTGGACCGAAGGCGTGTACATGGCCGCGACCATGGGCTCGGAAACCACCGCCGCCGCCGCCGGCCAGATGGGCGTCGTGCGCCGCGATCCGTACGCGATGCTGCCCTTCATCGGCTACAACATGAGCGACTACTTCCAGCACTGGCTCGACCTGGGCAAGAAAGTGCAGGCGAAGAACCCGGCCGCGCTGCCGAAGATCTTCTGCGTCAACTGGTTCCGCACCGACGAGAAGGGCAACTTCGTGTGGCCGGGCTACGGCGACAATATGCGCGTGCTGAAGTGGATCCTCGACCGCACCGAAGGGAAGCAGGGCGGTGTCGAGCACATGTTCGGCACGACCCCGTCGTACGCCGACCTGAACTGGACCGGCATCGACTTCAACGAAGAGCAGTTCAACCAGATCACCTCGATCGACAAGGACGCCTGGCGCGAAGAGCTGAAGCTGCACAACGAGCTGTTCGACAAGCTGGCCTACCACCTGCCGCAGGAACTGGTGGCGACCAAGCAGCAGCTGGAGCAGCGCCTGGCGCAATAAGGTTTAGTGGGGAGACGACGGCCGGTCCACGCAGACCGGTCGCACAATACGAAGAAGGGGACAGACGCGGGTCTGTCCCCTTTTTTCTTAGCCCCACTGCATCAGGCAGGGCGGCACCAGCAGCAGGAGCGCCAGCACCAGGTAGATCAGCTGCAGCGGAATCATCCACTTGGCCCAGGTCAGCCAGGGCACGCGCGCCAGCGCCAGCACGCCCACCGTGATGCCGGAGGTCGGGATCATCGGCGTCGACAGCTCGCCGAGCTGGAAGGCGAGGATCGCGGTCTGGCGCGTCACGCCGACCAGGTCCGCCAGCGGCGCCATGATCGGCATCGTCAGCGCGGCCTGGCCGCTGCCCGAGTGGATGAAGAAGTTGATCACCGACTGGATCAGGTACATCTTCTGCGCCGCGAACACCGGGTGGCTCGACTGCACCAGCGGCATCAGGGCGTGCAGCATGGTGTCGATGATGTGGGCGTCGCGCGCGATCACCATCGTGGCGCGCGCGATCGCGATCACCAGCGCGGTCGGCGCCAGGTCCTTCACTCCCTGCATGAACGCGGCGACCCAGGTGTCGGGCACGAGCCGGCCGACCATGCCGACGACGATCGCCATGGCCAGGAACAGGGCCGCGATCTCGTCGATGAACCAGTCGTACTTCACCACCCCGACCACCATCGCGCCGAGCGTGAGCGCGAAGATCGCCAGCACGGCCGCGTGGCGCGCGCTTAGTCGCTCATGCATGCGGTCTTCCAGCGATACGGCGACGGGATGCTCCTGGCGCTTGGCCTGGTCCAGCACGAAGGTCGGGCTCAGCGCCGGATTGCTTTTCACGCGCGCCGCGTACCACATCAGGAAGGCGATCGTGACAAGGGTCGCCACCGCCCACACGATCAGCCGGTATCCCATCCCCGAAAACACGGGCACGCCCGCGATGCCCTGCGCGATGCCGACATTGAAGGGATTCAGGAAGGCGGCGCCGAAGCCGACCTGCGAACCGAGGAAGGGGATGGCCACGCCGGTCACGGTGTCGTAGCCCAGCGCCAGCGCCAGCGGCACGAAGATCAGGATGAAGGGAATCACTTCCTCGTTCATGCCGAAGGTGGCGCCGCCCAGCGAGAACAGGGTGACGAACACGGGGATGATGGTGGCGCGCACCAGCGCCGAGTGTTGGTGCGCGCGGGCGATCGAGCGGATCGCGGTGTCGATCGCTTCCGTCTTCTGCACCACCGCGAAGGCGCCGCCGACGATCAGCACGAAGCCGATGATCTGCGCCGCCTCGACGAAGCCCTTGATGGGCGCCTTCATCAGCGCCACCAGTCCCTGCGGGGCGCTGGCCACGTAATGGAAGGTGTCCGGGTCGACCAGCTGCTTGCCGTTGACCAGGTGGGTCTCGTACTTCCCGCCGGGGACGAACCAGGTCGCCAGCGCGATCAGGGCGAGGATCGCGAACAGCAGCACGAAGGTATTGGGCATTCGAAGGCGCATGCTTATTGAATCCTCATTGGCTTAGCAGGGAACCGGAACGGAAGGGTGTCGTTCCGGCGATTTTACAGATGTGCATGCCGCGCAGCAGGTGGCGATGGGCGGTGGAGGCGAACAGCAGGCCATCGCGGCTGGCGCGCACGGTGGCGGTGTGCCCGGTTACCGGGTTGACGATGTCCGCCACCGCCTCGCCGGCTTCCACCCGTTCGCCGAGCGCCTTCAGGAACACCAGCACGCCCGATTGCGGCGCGTCCAGCCGCTCGACACCGGCCAGGGGCGTCGGCGTGCACAGGGGCGCCGGCAGTCGTTCCAGCGGGATGTCGACGATGCCTTCGCGTGCGAGGTACTGCAGCAGGGCCCGCGCATCCCGTTCGGCATCGGCGTAGCGCACGTCCATCTCGCCGCGCAGTTCGACCGTGATCGCGGCGCAGGCCGGCGGTATGGGAATGTCCGGGCCGAAGTGCGCGGCCAGGTCCCACCACAGCCGGCCGCAGGCTTCGTCGAAAGGATCGCCGCCGGAGGCATCGGCCAGCAGCATGACGCGCGCGCCGAGCAGCACCGCCAGCGGCTCGACCCGCGCGGCCAGCGCGCTGCCCGTGTACAGGTGCAGCACGGCTTCGTTGTCGCAGTGCAGATCGAGCACGATGTCGGCGTCGATCGCCATTCCCAGCAGGGTTTTTTTCAGGACCTCGGTATGGTCGGCCGGCTCCCAGCGGGCGACGAGCGCGCGCGCCTCCCCGCGGATCGCCGCGATATTGGCCGCCGGGTCCTTGCCCAGGCGCCCCGCCAGCACCTGTTTCAAGTCCTCGGCCACATGGCGGAAGGCGCGGTTGAAATTGGCGCCGGTGCCAAGGTCGAAGCGCCCGAAGGGCATGCCCTGCACGACCTGGGACAGGCCGATCGGATTCGCCGCCGGCACCAGCACGATCTCGCCGCCGATGCGTCCCTCGGCATCGAGCCGGTCGAGTTCGCGCTTCAGGAAGTGCGCCACCAGCATCGCCGGTACTTCGTCCGCATGCAGCGCAGCCTGGATATACGCCTTCCGGCCGCTGCCGGCGCGGCCGTAGTGGCAGGAAGCGAGCTGGTAGCTGGCGACGCCTGGCTCGGTCGCGATCGGGTGGATCTGTGCATGCATATGCGGTCTCCTCGGCCGGGACGGCTGCCCGGGAATTATGTATGAATTTTTACACAAGGTAAATCCATGATGGATTTTTTTCAAAAATCTGTTGAGTTCGTGAATACACCTGGTTTACATTTAAAAATGTTTATTCGTTGACATCGGGTCACCATGACTTCAGCCGCTCCGCCCAGCGCTTCGCCCGATATCGGTTTCGCCGAGTCTTCGCTCGGCCGGAGCCTGTTGCGGGTACTGGCCGAGGGCTCGGCCTCGAACCGCGCGATCGCCGACTACCTGCTGCGCAACCAGGTGCGCGTGACGGCGCTCGGGGTCGAGGAGCTGGCCGATGCCTGCGCCGTCTCCACCGCGACCATCAGCCGCTTCGCACGCGATCTCGGCTTCAGGAACTACGCGGCGATGCGCGGCGCGGTGGCGGAGACCTTGCAGTCGGTGCTGCAGCCGGTCGAGAAGCTGCGCAGCACCATCGCCCGCAAGGCCGCGGCAGCATCGCCGGCACTCGAAAGCCTGAGCTATGCCGAGGCGGGCATCACGGCCACCAGCCGCGCGCTGGCCGGCGCCCAGCTCGACCGCATCGGCGCGGTGTTCACCAAGGCGCGCACCGTGTACGTGATGGGCTTCGGCCTGTCGACCTTCCTGGCCGGCGCACTCGCCATGCACCTGCAGCCCTTCTGCCAGCATGTGGTCGAAGTGGCCGCCAGCGGCGGCACCGAAGTCGCGGCCAGCCACCTGGCCAATATCACGAGCAAGGACGTGCTGGTCGTGATCTCCCTGCCGCGCTACACGCTGGCCGCCGTTCCGCTCACCCGCTTCGCGCGCGACAGCGGCGCGACCGTCGTCTCCATCACCGATTCGCCCGCGTCCCCGCTCGCCGAGCTGGGGCATCACGTGCTGTATGCGCACAGCGCCCACCCCGTGCTGCCCAGCAGCGGAAGCAGCACGCTGGCCGTGATCGAAGCCCTGGCCGTCTCGCTGATGACCTCCAACAAAGCCAATGTGGCCAAGGCGGCCCGCCACACCGAAGCCATCGCCGCCTACCTCTACGGTGAACACCAGATTCGTACCGGCAGCACGCAGAAAAAAGAGGGCGGCAGCAGGCGCCGCACCGTGAAGCAGTCCTGAGTCACCAAGATACGAAGAGGGAGCAAAGCATGAGCAAGCAGATTTCGAGTACCTTGCGGCCCGCCGTGCTGGCATCGGGCGTCGCCGCGGCGCTGGGCCTGATGGCGCAACAGGCCTGGGCGCAGGAGCAGGCGCAGGGCCAGACGATGCACCGGGTGGAGATCACCGGTTCGTCGATCAAGCGCATCGATACCGAGACCGCGCTGCCGGTGCAGACGATCACGCGCGAAGAGATCGAGAAGATGGGCGCCACCACCGCCGCGGAACTGGTCAAGAACATCAGCGCCAACACGGCGCCGATCACGGACGGTCCCAGCATCACCGACGGCACCTCGGGCCAGCGCGGCCTGAACGCCGCCAACATGCGCGGCATCGGGGCCTCGTCCACGCTGGTCCTGCTGAACGGCCGCCGCCTGGCCAACTTCGCATCTCCCGGTGACAACGCCGGCGTCGACCTGAACAACATCCCGGCCGGCGCGATCCAGCGCGTCGAGGTGCTGAAGGACGGCGCCTCGGCGATCTACGGCACCGACGCCATCGGCGGCGTGATCAACTTCATCACGCGCAAGGACTACACCGGCGTCGACCTGGCCGGCTCGCTGGCCGGCACCCAGCATGGCGGCGCCGGCAAGAAGACCGCCAGCATCAGCGCCGGCTTCGGCAACCTGGATACCGACCGCTTCAATGTGTTCGGCGTGCTCGACGTGCAGCAGCTCGACCGCCTGCGCTCGGGCCAGCGCAGCTTCATCAAGGAGCGCGAGCTGGCGACCACCTTGCCGGCCCAGATGTCGAGCAATACCTTCCCGGCGAATGTCGACATCTCGGGCGCGCAGCGCGCCGCCCTGATCGCCGCCGGCCTGCTCCCGGCCGGCAGCACGTCCAGCCGGGTCAATCCGAGCTCGCCGGGCTGTAACCCGCCCGCCACCGTGTACGCGCCCAAGGGCCCGGGCGGCGTGGCCGGCTGCAGCTACGACTACATGGAAGACACCGAGATCTATCCGGACTCGCGCAAGGTCGGCTTCATCGGCCGCGCGACCTTCCAGCTCGATGCGCAGAACCAGCTGTTCGCGGAACTGGTGCAGAGCGAAGCGAAGACGAAATACGTGTTGTCGCCGAACCCGGTCCGGATCCGCAACCTGCCCGTCGCCATCCTGCCGCAGGCTTACCGCGACGCGCTGTCGGCGCCCGGCCTGCCCACCACCTTCAGCGGCATCCGCTACCGCATGGCCGAAGCCGGCAACCGCAGCAACGAGGTGACCAGTACCGGCCAGCGCCTGGTGCTGGGCGCCACCGGCACCCTGGGCGGCTGGGACTACGACGCGGCCCTGGCGCGCGCCGAGAACCGCGCGGTCGACAAGTACGTCGATGGCTACGTCCTGTACGACCAGTTCGATGCCGCCGTGCGCAACGGCACCGTCAATCCCTTCGCGCCCTCGTCCAAGGCCGGCATCGACCTGATCAACAGCATCAAGATCAACGACGAGGCGCGCAAGGCCAAGGGCGTGTCCACTTCGCTGGACGGCAAGATGTCGCGCGCGCTGACCAGGCTCGATGGCGGCGACCTGGCGATCGCGATCGGCGGCGAACTGCGCCACGAGCACCAGATGTTCACCCCGTCCGAACTGCTCAAGTCGAACAACATCGCCGGCGACCGCGACAGCACGGTTCCCGCCGGCGAGCTGCTCGAGGTCGAGACCGCGGACGATACCCGCAAGGTGGCCTCGGTGTTCACCGAAGTGGTGGCGCCGTTCACCAAGGAGCTGGAGATGCAGTTCGCGCTGCGCTTCGACCACTACAGCGAAGTCGGCAACACCACCAATCCGAAGATCGGCCTGCGCTGGCAGCCGTCCCAGGCCCTGCTGCTGCGGGCCTCGGCCGGCACCGGCTTTCGCGCGCCTTCGCTGTCGGACCTGAAGCGCCCGACCATCTTCGGCACCACCGCCGGCATCCTGACCGACCCGCAGTGCGTGCAGCAGGAAGGCAGCATCGACACCTGTACCGACCAGTGGAACGTCGAGCGCCGCTCGAACCCGAACCTGAAGCCCGAGAAGTCGCGCCAGTTCACGCTGGGCGTGGTGTTCGAGCCGGTCAAGCGCACCAGCCTCTCGATCGATTACTGGAACATCGAGAAGAAGGACGTGATCAGCACCCTGGGCGAACAGGTCATCATCGAAAACCCGGCCGCCTACAACGGCAAGTACATCGAGCGCGACGAGGACGGCTTCATCTCCAACATCCTGCTGATGAAGGAGAACCAGGGCCGCCTGAAGACGTCCGGCCTCGATATCGCCGGCGACTGGCGCAGCGAGCGCGGCGCCTGGGGACGCTTCGGCGTCAACCTGTCCGGCACCCTGGTGCTGAAGTACGACCGCCAGTTCGGCCCGGACGAACCGTATCGCAGCAACCTGGGCGTGTTCCTGAACGACCAGGTAATCCAGAAGTGGCGCCACCGCATCAACTTCGAATGGGACAACGGCCCGGTCACGCTGACGCTGGCGAACCAGTACTCGTCCAGCTACACCGACCAGAACACGACCTACGACCCCTACACCGACACGCTGCTGCCGCCGAACCACGTCAAGCATTATTCGCTGTGGGACCTGACCGGCAGCTGGGCGATCGGCAAGAACCTCAAGCTGCGCGCCGGCATCCTGAACCTGTTCGACAAGGACCCGCCGTTCTCGAACCAGGCGTGGTTCTTCCTGGCGGGGTATGATCCGAGCTATACGGACCCGCGCGGCCGCAGCGCCTTCGTGAGTGCGAACTACTCGTTCAAGTGATGGGCGTCGTATGTTGAAGAAATGGTGTTATGCGCTGGCGCTGGTGGCTTCCAGCGCCGGCGCGCAGGCAGCCGATACCGGCCCGAAAGGCTCGCTGGTCATCATCGGCGGCGGCCTGCGCGTCAACAATGCCGAGGTGTACCAGAAGATCGTCGACCTGGCTGGCGGCAAGGGCGCGCGCATCGCCGTGTTCCCGACCGCCGCCGGCACGCCGGACCGGGAAGGGAAGCTCACTGTCGCGGCCCTGAAGCGCTACGGTGCGCAGGCCTTCGTGGTGCCGATTGCGCCGCGCCTGGCCAATACCGATGCCCGCAAGGCCGCCGACGATCCGGCATTGGCGGATGCCGTGCGCACGGCCGGCGGCGCTTTCTTCACCGGCGGCGACCAGGCCCGCATCACCGGTTCGCTGCGGCGGTCCGATGGCAGCAACACGGCGGTGCTGGATGCGCTGTGGTCCATGTACCGGCGAGGCGGCGTCATCGCCGGCACCAGCGCCGGCGCCGCCATCATGAGCAGCACCATGTTCTACGACCCACCGCTGGAAGTGCTGCCCATGCTGAAGCACGGCATCACGGACGGCAAGGACGTCGCGCCGGGGCTGGGTTTCGTCGGCGAGGACGTCTTCATCGACCAGCACTTCCTGATCCGCGGCCGCTTTGCCCGCATGCTGCCGGTGATGCTGGCCAAGGGCTATACGCTGGGACTGGGCATCGACGAGAACACCGCCGCCGTGGTGGGCCCGTCGCGCGACGTGACGATCATCGGCTACCGCGGCGCGCTGGTGCTCGACCTGGCCGGCGCCACCACGGACAAGGCCAAGCCGAGCTTCAACCTCTCGAATGCGCGCATCAGCTACCTGGACAGCGGGGACAGTTTCAACCTGCTCGATCGCGCCTATTCGCCGGGCCCGGACAAGGAGCCGCTGAAGAACATCGACCGCGAGCACCGCGAATCGATTTTCACCACCGACATCCTTGGGAATACCTCGGTGGTGAACCTGCTCGAAAAGCTGGTGGACAGCGACCAGCAGCGCGCCGTCGGCATCGCCTTCGAAGGACCCGGCAGCAAGAGCCCGGAACGCGGCTTCGAGTTCACCTTCACCCGCGTGCCCGACACCAGGGAATACGCGACCAACCGCGAGGACGCCTATTCGATCTACCGCATCAGGATGGACGTGCGGCCGGTGAAGATGCAGGTGCCGCTGTACTCCGGCGAGTAGCGGCTGCGCTCAGCTGAAACCGATGCCGCGCGCCATGGCGGCCGCGAAGATCGGGATCAGCGCGAACACGTGGATCTCGATCAGCAGCTGGCGCCGCAGCGAAGCGATCTCCTGCGCCGGCGGCATGAAGCCGGGATCCGCCTTCAACACCTTTTGCCACGCCAGGATGCGCAGGGTGGGGCGGATCGACACCAGGCCGACCACCAGGAAGGCGCCGATCTTAGCCCAGAACATCGGATTGTGCAGGTAGAAATCCGGCCCCTTGGCGCCGAACCACACGCGCGCGAAACCGGCCGCCAGGATCGCCATCGCCAGGCCGCCGTAGACGGCATCGAAGCGTCCCAGCAAGCGTACCGTGTGCGGCGACATGGCCGCGGGGCGCATCAGCGCGATTTCCGCGGCGAGCACCGAGGCGAGGCCGAAGACGATCAGGTGGTGCACTGAGGCCAGCAGGAAATCGCTCATGGCATGGCTTGTTGGGTGAGTTGACGATGCTTGCGGTAGCGTGCCGGCGGAGGCAGGCCGTGGCTGCGGAAGTGGCGCCGCAGGGACTCGGGCGAGCCGAGTCCCGCCAGGTCGGCGACGGCGTCGATGGCCAGGCCCGGCCGGGTCTCCAGCAACTGCGCGGCGAGCATGACGCGTTCGCGCACCAGCCAGTCCAGCGGGCTGGCGCCGGTGCGATCCTTGAAGCGTCGCTGGAAGGTGCGTACGCCCATCCTGGCCTGCGCCGCCATCGAGGCCAGCGTGTGCGCGGCGCGCAGGTTTTCCCTGGCCCAGTCCATGGTGCGGGCGATCGGGTCGGCGTCCGACCGGGGCAGCGGACGCGTTACCATCTGGGCCTGGCCGCCGTCGCGGTGCGCGGGAATGACCAGGCGCTGCGCGACCCTGTTTGCGATGTCCGCGCCGAAGTCGCTGCGCACCAGGTGCAGCAGCATGTCCAGGCCGGCCGCCGAGCCGGCCGAGGTGATTATCTGGCCGTCTTCGACATACAGCGCGTCCCGCTCGATCGCGATGGCCGGGAAACTTGACGCCAGCTGGTCGAAATAGCGCCAGTGCGTGGTCGCCCTGCGGCCGTCGAGCAGGCCGGCATGCGCCAGCACGAAGGCGCCCGAGCAGATCGAGCACAGGCGCGCGCCGCGTGCATGGGCGCGTCCGAGTGCCGCCAGCAAGGCAGCGGGCGGCGGCTCGTTCGCATCGCGCCAGCCGGGAATGACGATGGTGTCGGCGCCGTCGAGCGCATCCAGTCCGTGCGGCGCCTGCAGCGCGAGGCCGCCGGCAGCGCGCAAGGGACCTTCTTCTACCGCGCATACCGCATGGGTGTACCAGGCCACCTCCAGCTCGGGACGCTCCAGCGCGAACAGTTCGACCGCGCAGCCGAATTCGAAGGTGCACAGCCGGTCGTAGGCGAGGATGGCGACATGGTGGGGCATGATGTCCGGATGTTACCAGCTTCTGTCGCCGCGGCCACTGCCGGCCCATGAAGCCCGCTGGCACACTGCAGGCTCACTATGCAGAGGAGGACATGATGGTTTCAGTAGTTTCCCTGGTACCCGCGGCGCCCGGCGACAAGGCGGCGCTCCACTTCGGCGCCGCCTTCGAATACGAGACCGACTGCGCCGATGTGCACGAGGCGATGGCCGGCGGCCGGCAGGACTTCGTGCTGCTCGACGTGCGCGGCCCGGCCTTGTACGGCAAGGGCCACGTGCCGGGCGCCCTGAATCTGCCGCATGGGAAGATCGTCGAGGCCAAGCTGAAGGAATATCCGATGGAGACCCTGTTCGTGGTCTATTGCGCCGGGCCGCACTGCAACGGCGCGCACCGCGGCGCGCTGCGGCTGGCCAGGCTGGGACGGCCGGTCAAGCTGATGATCGGCGGGGTGACGGGCTGGCTGGATGAGGGCTACCAGCTGGCGACGGGGGAATAATAAAAAAGGACGCCGGAGCGTCCTTTCTCGATTACTGCTTCAGCAGTGGCTTCAGGTACTTGCCGGTCACACTGGCCTTGTTCGCAGCCACGTCCTCCGGCGTGCCGGTGGCGACGATGGTGCCGCCGCCCGCGCCGCCTTCCGGACCCAGGTCGACGATCCAGTCCGCGGTCTTGATCACGTCCAGGTTGTGCTCGATGATGGCGAGCGTGTTGCCCTGGTCGCGCAGGCGGTGGATCACCTTCAGCAGCAGGTCGATGTCGGCGAAGTGCAGGCCGGTGGTCGGCTCGTCGAGGATGTACAGCGTACGTCCCGTGTCGCGCTTGGACAGCTCCAGCGACAGCTTCACGCGCTGCGCCTCGCCGCCCGACAGCGTGGTCGCGCTCTGGCCCAGCTTGATGTAGCCGAGGCCCACGTCCAGCAGGGTGTGCAGCTTGCGGGCGATGACCGGCACGGCCTTGAAGAAGGCGTGCGCATCCTCGACCGTCATGTCCAGCACTTCGGTGATGTTCTTGCCCTTGTACTCGACTTCCAGCGTCTCGCGGTTGTAGCGCTTGCCGTGGCAGACGTCGCAGGGCACGTACACGTCCGGCAGGAAGTGCATCTCGACCTTGATCACGCCGTCGCCCTGGCAGGCTTCGCAGCGGCCGCCCTTGACGTTGAACGAGAACCGGCCCGCGCTATAGCCACGCTCCTTGGCGGTCGGCACCGTCGCGAACAGGTCGCGGATCGGGGTGAACACGCCGGTGTAGGTGGCCGGGTTCGAACGCGGGGTGCGGCCGATCGGCGCCTGGTCGACCGAGATCACCTTGTCGAAGTGCTCCAGGCCGTGGATCGCGGTGTGCGGCGCCGGCTCCGTTTGCGAGCCGTACAGGTGGCGCGACAGGGCCGGGAACAGGGTGTCGTTGATCAGCGTCGATTTACCGGAACCGGACACGCCGGTCACGCAAGTCATCAGGCCGACCGGCAGCTCCAGGGTAACGTCCTTGAGGTTGTTGCCGGTCGCGCCGCTGATGTGCAGCATGCGCTCCGGGTCGGCCTTGGTGCGCTTCTTCGGCACCTCGATCTTGCGGCGGCCGCTCAGGTAAGCCGCGGTCAAGGACTCCTTGTTCTTCATGATGTCCTTGATCGAGCCCTCGGCGATCACGGCGCCGCCGTGCACGCCCGCGCCCGGACCCATGTCGACGATGTAGTCGGCGGTGCGGATCGCATCCTCGTCGTGCTCGACCACCAGCACGCTGTTGCCGATGTCGCGCAGGTGCTTCAGGGTCGCGATCAGGCGGTCGTTGTCGCGCTGGTGCAGGCCGATCGACGGCTCGTCGAGCACGTACATCACGCCGGTCAGGCCCGAGCCGATCTGCGAGGCGAGGCGGATACGCTGGGCTTCGCCGCCCGACAGGGTATCGGCGCTGCGGTCCAGCGACAGGTAGTCCAGGCCGACGTCGTTCAGGAATTTCAGGCGCGCGACGATCTCCTTGATCACGCGCTCGGCAATATCTTTTTTAGCGCCGCTCAGCTGCAGGCTGTCGAAATAGGCCAGGCAGTCGCGCAGCGGGGTCTTGGCCACCTCGTAGATCGCGCGTTCCTGCGCGCCATGACCGATGCGGACATAGCGCGCTTCGGTGCGCAGGCGCGCGCCGCCGCAGGTCGGGCATTCCTTTTCGTTGATGAACTTGGCCAGCTCTTCCTTCACCGCCATCGAATCGGTTTCGCGGTAGCGGCGCTGCAGGTTGTTGACCACGCCTTCGAAGGTATGCTCGCGGATCACGGTGCGGCCACGCTCGTTCACGTAGGCGAAGGGCACGGTGTTCTTGCCGGAGCCGAACAGCACCGCGTCCTGGGCCGTCTTCGGCAGCTGCTCGAAGGGCTGGTCGAGGTCGAAGCCGTAGTGCTGCGCCAGGCTGGTCAGCATCTGGAAGTAGAACTGGTTGCGGCGGTCCCAGCCCTTCACGGCGCCGGACGCCAGCGACAGGTTGGGGAAGGCGACGATGCGCTTCGGATCGAAGAACTCGATGTGGCCCAGGCCATCGCATTCCTGGCAGGCGCCCATCGGGTTATTGAAGGAGAACAGGCGCGGCTCCAGCTCCTGCAGCGAATAGCCGCAGACATTGCAGGCGAACTTGTTCGAGAAGATGTGTTCCTTGGCGGTGTCCATCTCATAGGCCACGGCGCGGCCGTCGGCGATGCGCAGGGCGGTCTCGAAGCTCTCGGCCAGGCGCTGCTTGATCTCGGCGTTGACCTTCAGGCGGTCGATCACGACGTCGATCGTGTGCTTTTCGGTCTTCTTCAGCTTCGGCAGCTCGTCGACCTCATAGATCCTGGCATCGCCGGTGCCGCTCTGGATGCGGAAGCGCACGAAGCCCTGCGCCTGCATCGAGGTGAACAGGTCGCCGTGCTCGCCCTTGCGGTTGGCGACGACGGGCGCCAGGATCATCAGCTTGGTGCCTTCGGGCATGGCCAGCACGGCATCGACCATCTGCGAGACGGTCTGCGCGGTCAGCGGCTCGTGCGAGTGGTCCGGGCAGTAGGGCGTGCCGACGCGCGCGTACAGCAGGCGCAGGTAGTCGTGGATCTCGGTGACGGTGCCGACGGTCGAGCGCGGGTTGTGCGAGGTCGCTTTCTGCTCGATCGAGATGGCCGGCGACAGGCCCTCGATCAGGTCGACGTCCGGCTTTTCCATCAGCTGCAGGAACTGGCGCGCATAGGCCGACAGCGATTCGACGTAGCGGCGCTGGCCCTCGGCGTACAGGGTATCGAAGGCGAGCGAAGACTTGCCCGAACCCGACAGGCCGGTGATCACGATCAGCTTGTTGCGCGGCAGGTCGAGGTTGATGTTCTTGAGGTTGTGCGTGCGGGCGCCGCGGATACGGATTTCTTCCATCAGGTTTTGGCTGGCTTTCGATTGGTTGAGGGCCGGCGCACGAGAGTCCACGGTGAGCGGGCCGAACGAGAAGAACTCACTAGTTTAACTGTTTTTATTCACAGTGGTATACGAGCCGTGAATTATCTGTGGCTACGTTATCTCTCTGGAATCAAGGGCATTTTTCGTATGTGGTCGGCATACGGGGGAATTCAATGGCAGACTCACCAGAACCTTGAAAAATTTTGGACGCGGCCGGCTGTCCTACGCCAGGATCGCGCGACAAATATTGATGGAAATCTCTTCCAAATCAGGCACTTCGACCCCATCTTCGCTGTCTGAGAGGGTGCTGTAGCAGGCCTGTCCGCTGACTCTCGAAAGTTGTGGAAAAAGATGCAGCACGACAGCATAATAGCGGACGAATTTCAACCAGTTCCCTGGCGCTTAGACAACGCGCAGAGTCAGGGATTATCCAAGGAGCTTTACCATGGCATCAGTCAACAAGGTCATCATTGTCGGCAACCTCGGCCGCGATCCGGAAATCCGCTACATGCCGAGCGGCGACGCCATCGCCAACATCGCGGTGGCCACCTCGTACAAGTCGAAGGACCGCAACACGGGCGAGCAGAAAGAGCTGACCGAATGGCACCGCATCTCCTTCTTTGGCCGCCTGGCCGAGATCGTCGGCCAATACCTGAAGAAGGGTTCGTCGGTCTATGTGGAAGGCCGCCTGCAGACCCGCAAGTACACGGACAAGGACGGCGTCGAGCGCTACGCTACCGACATCATCGCTGAAAACATGCAGATGCTGGGTGGCCGCCAGGGCATGGGCGGCGGCGACAGCTACGGTGGTGGCGACAGCTACGGCGGCGGCGGCGACAGCTACGACGCTCCGCCGAGCCGCCCGGCTCCGCGCCAGGCGCCGCCGGCACCGGCAGCCCGTCCGCAGCCGAAACCGGCGCCGAATTTCTCGGACATGGACGACGATATCCCGTTCTGATCCGGCCCAGTTTCAGCGGTTCCAGCAAAAACCCGCTTCTCGCGAGAGAAGCGGGTTTTTTATTGGCCGGCGTTTCAGGGCTTGTTGCCGGTCGCCTGGTGCGCCTGGTTGTTGCCGCCTTCCAGGGTGTTGCTGCATTCGAGAAGATTGCCGGCGGCAGTGCCGATCGAGAAGCCTGCGATGTCGGTCCCGGCGCAGTAAGCGCTGTCAGCGAGGCGCCGTGCAGCTGTGCCGGGCAGTGAATTCGTCACACCGGCAACTTCCAAATGTTGCATTCGGTTACAAAACTCGGCCTGAACAAGATCCGGTTTGAAACGCTCCTGCCCGCTTTTTCGGCGGATTCCGCAGTACGAAATTCGCCGCCAGATTATTGCTTCCCGGTCACAAAAAGCATCTGAAATGCCCTGATTTCGGGCTGTTATCGATTTTGCGTATGGCTGATATCACGCGTCTTTTTCACGTATTTCGCACCGAACTTCGCTTTATTTTCTAGTGTTGCGGAAATTTTCCTTATCAAAGCCGTCATTCTGTCTATTTCCTGCAACGCTTCGATAAACGCTTACAAACGGAAAGAATTTTTTTTCCGTGTGGCAAAGCAAAGTCCCGGCGATGCGCGTAGAATTGCCTTCCATCAGTTTCCGACCGCCAACTACTTATGGTTGGCGTTTTGCTTTCAACCCCAAGAATACGAACGCAGAATGCAAACTCCTTCCCGCAGCACCAGCACCACCCGAGCCATCGCGCGCACCCTGTCGGTCGCCCAGGCCCAGCAATATGCACTGCCCGTCCTGTTCATCCTGTTCGGCGTGATCATGGGTTCCTGGGCCGGCCGTATCCCGGCGATGGCCGAGCGTGTGCACGTCTCGCACTCGGCGCTGTCGATGGTGCTGCTGTGCGGCGGCCTCGGCGCCGTCCTGTCCTACCCGATCTCGTCGCGCATGATGGCTTCGCTCGGCGCGCGCAAGACCCTGCTGTTCTCGGGCCTGGCCCTGCTGTGCGTGCTGATCGCCATCGGCGCCGCGCCGACCGTGCCCCTGCTGATGATGGCTGTGCTGAGCCTGGGCATCACCGCCAGCACCTTCGACGTCGCCATCAACTCGTCTGCGACCGCCCGCGAAAAGGTAAGCGGCAAGTCGGAACTGTCGAAGCTGCACGGCCTCGGTTGCGCCGGCGGCCTGGCGGGTGCGACCCTGGGCAGCCTGATGGCCAGCCTGCACATCGCCCCGGCCACCCACTTCCTGATGCTGGCCGGTCCGCTGGCCGCCCTGCTGTATATCGCTTACACCATGCTGGACGCGGACGACGCCGGCGCCAGCGTCGAGAAGAAGTCGTTCTCGCTGCCGCGCGGCCCGCTGCTGCTGCTGGGCGTGCTGGGCTTCCTGGGTTCGATGGCCGAAGGCAGCATCGCCGACTGGAGCGGCGTGTTCCTGAAAGAGCATTTCGGCGCGTCGGATGGCCTGGCGCCGCTGGCCCTGTCCTGCTTCTCGGTGATGATGCTGCTGGCCCGCCTGGTCGGCGACAAGCTGAAGGCCCGCTACGGCGCCCGTCCCCTGGTCACCAGCGGTTCGATGGTGGGCGCGGCCGGCCTGTTCTTCGCGGTGCTGTCGCCGGACGCCTACTTCGCCCTGTTCGGCTTCGCCGTCGCCGGCATGGGCATGGCCCTGGTGTTCCCCTTCGTGTTCAGCGCCGCCGGCGCGCAAGGCCCGGCAGCCCTGGCCGGCGTCGCCAGCATGGCGTACAGCGGCAGCCTGATGGGGCCGCCGGTGATCGGCGCCATCGCCCAGGGCATGGGCATGCAGATCGCCATCGCCTACGTCGGCGGCCTGGCAGCGCTGATCGCCTGGGTGGCCAGCCGCTCACGCATGCTGAAGTAATCCACGCTGGACTTTCCTCTTCCTTTGTCGGGGCGGCTGCCGAAAGGCGCCGCCCTTTTTTTATTGCCGCATCCGCCCTTTGCGCCGCGCCAAGCCTGGCTGCGGCCATGCGAACTCCAGTACGCCAGATGACTCCAAGCGCTGTGACCATATTGACCAGCACGGCGGAGTCTTCATGCACAGCAAAATCGACGCGGCATCGGTGGCGGCCTTCCACGACCGGCAATTGCGCAATCCGGACTGGCCGATCTTCGACGACCCCCAGTCCGGCGCCTGGACCTGGATCGCCGCCAACCACCGCTACAACGGGCTGCTGTGGCGCGAGGAAGACCGCGCGCGCCGACTCGACGCGCCGCCTTCCGAAATCGCCGCCGGCAAGCGCCTGATCGACCGCTACAACCAGAAGCGCAACGACGCGGTCGAGGCCCTCGACGAGCGCCTGCTGGGCGAACTCGATCGCGTCAGCCGCCAGCCCGGCGCGCGCCTGTCCAGCGAAACCGCGGGCGCGATGATCGACCGCCTGTCGATCCTGGCGCTGAAGATCCACCACATGCGCGCGCAGGCCCAGCGCCACGAAGCCGGCGCCGACCACATGCACGCCTGCGCCCGCAAGCTCGAGCGCCTGGTGGCCCAGCGCGAAGACCTCAAGTCCTGCCTGGACAGCCTGCTGGCCGAGGCGAGGGCGGGGCACGCCTTCTTCAAGGTCTACCGCCAGTTCAAGATGTACAACGATCCCAGCCTGAATCCATGGCTGAACGGGCAGGCGCAGGGAGCCGCGCAGGGTCCCGGGAAGGCCTCGCCGTGAGCGAAATCATCGATGTCCTGGTGCCCACCTGTAACCGCCCCGCGGCGCTGGCGGTGACCCTGGCCGCGCTGGGCTTTCAAACCTGGCCGTTCCTGCGCATCGTCGTTGCCGACCAGTCCGACGGCGCGGGCGCCTATTCCCACGGCGAGGCGCAGGCCGTGCTGCGCTACCTGCGCGCGACCGGGCGTCAGGTCGAGACCTGGCGCAACCTGCCGCGCCGCGGCATGGCCCAGCAGCGCGCCTTCCTGCTGGAGCAGGTGCAGGCGCACTATTGCCTGTTCGTCGACGACGACGTCATCCTCGAACCGGACCTGGTGGCGCGCCTGCATGCGGTGATCGAGGCCGAGGGCTGCGGCTTCGTCGGCAGCGCGCTGCACGGTCTCAGTTACCTGGGACAGGAAAGGCCGGCCCAGGAAAGCATCGAGTTCTGGGACGGGCCGGTGACCCCCGAAACCGTGCGCCCCGGCACTGCGGCCTGGGCGCGGCACCATCTGCACAGCGCCGCGAACCTGTTCCATGTGCAGTCGCGCCTCGCATCGAGGGAGAGCGGCGGCGATGCCGCCACGCGGATCTACAAGGTGGCCTGGGTCGGCGGCTGCGTGCTGTTCGACACGGCCTGTCTGCGGGCGGCCGGCGGCTACGATTTCTGGACCGAGTTGCCTACTCACCATTGCGGCGAGGACGTGCTGGCCCAGCAGCGCGTCATGGCCCGTTACGGCGGCTGCGCTATCGTGCCTTCGGGGGCCTACCACATGGAACTGCCGACCACGGTGACGGCGCGCGCCATCGATGCACCCTACGTGCTGCCCTTCGAGTGAGCCAGACAGTGAGCCTGGATACGGTCCGCAAGATCGCCGTGCTGCGGCCGAACGCCGTCGGCGACTTTGTCTTCGCCCTGCCGGCCTTGCACGCCCTGAAGCAGCGCTATCCGGATGCCGACATCGTCCTGCTCGGCAAAGAGTGGCATGCCGGCTTCCTGCGTGGCCGGCCCGGACCGGTGGGCCGCGTGGCCGTGATGCCGCCGGTGCCGGGTGTGGGCGCGCCGGTCGGTGCCATCTGCGACGAGGAGGCAATCGACCGTTTCGTCGATGCCATGCGGGCGGAGCGCTTCGACATCGCGCTGCAGATGTTTGGAGCGGGGCATTATTCGAACCCCTTCCTGCTGCGCCTGGGTGCGCGCCTGACTGCCGGCGCGCGCGCGGATGGCGCGCCCTTGCTTGCGCGCTGGGTGCCGTACTGCGAACCCAACAACCGCCGCCTGGCGCTGCTGGACATCGCGGCCCTGGCCGGCGCCTGGCCGGGGCTGCAGTCGCTACCTCCGCTGCCTCCGCTGCCGGAACTGGCGGTGACGGATGCCGACCGCCTCGAAGCCGCTGCCGCCGTACCGCTGGCGTCGGGCGTCGGCGAGCGCCTGGCCGTGCTGCAGCCCGGCGCCACCGATCCGCGCCGCCGCTGGCCGGCCGAGCGCTTCGCCGCACTCGGCGACTGGCTGGCGCAGGCGGGCATGCGGGTGGCCGTCAATGGCGCCGCCGGCGAGGCTGCGCTGGTGGACGAGGTGGTCGGGGCCATGCGCCATCCCGCCATCGGCCTGGCGGGTGTGCTGGGCCTGGGCGGCTTGTGCGGTTTGCTGGAGCGTGCGGCGCTGGTCGTGTCGAACGACACCGGCCCCCTGCACCTGGCGCTGGCCCTGGACCGGCCCAGCGTCGGCATCTTCTGGCTGAGCAACCTGATCGAAGGCATGCCGCTGCGCCAGTTCCACCTGCGGGCGGCGCTGTCGCTGCAGACGCGCTGCCCGGTCTGCGGACAGGACAACATCGTCATGCGCTGCCCGCACGACGAAAGCTTCGTGGCCGACGTGGGCCTGGAACAGGTGGAGCGCCTGGCGCGATCGCTTATTCATCAATGATTCACCAATAAGGCCACATGCCGACGCTTCGCTGCCGGCTGGTCGCCGTGCCCGACAGCAGGGCGCGCGCATGCTGCAGCACCACCGCGGCGCGCTGGGCGTCCGGATCCCAGATGCAGCGGTGGCTATGGCGGTCCAGCGGGGCCCAGCGTGCAATGTCGGCCTTGCAGAACACCACCACGCTCTTGAGCTTGAGGCCGGCGGCGATGTGGGACACGCCGGTATCGTTGCACAGCAGTAGCCTGGCCTTGCGCATCAGCACGGCCATGGCGCCGATCGAGATCGGGGCGGCAGCATCGACCGGCCGATGGTGCATGTGGGCCGCCACCTCGGCCGTCAGGTCGGCTTCGCTGGCCGACCCGGTCAGCACGGGCTTCAGGCCGAATTCCGCCGCCAGGCGGTCGCCGACCTCGGCGAACTGCCGTGGCGGCCAGCATTTGTCGCGCTGGCGTGCTCCCGGGTGGATACAGAAATAGGCGGCATCCTGCAGCGCGGTGGCGAGACCGCTGGCGTCGAGTTCTTCTTCGTCCTCTCGCGACAGCGGAAACTCCAGATGCAGTCCAGCCGCTTCGGCGCCCAGCTCCTCCATGAGGCGCAACAGGCGCTCCGGTTCGGCGCCCGTCTCCGGATAGGGCAGCAGGACGGTACGGTCACGCGTGACCGGCTCGCCGCGGCAGTAGCCCGCCATCGCCCTGGCGCCGAAGCCGCTGACGATGTCGTTGCTGACGTCGCCGCTGCCGTGCAGCTGGATCGCCAACCCGAACTCGCGCGTGCACAGGCTGGTGTAGAAGCGCGCCAGCCCTTCGTGCTGTACCGGCTGCTCCGGCAGCAGCGGATGGCCGGGGAAGGGAATGAATTCGTCGATGTAGTCGCTGAAACGGTCGGCGAACTGCTGCGCCCACGGCAGGCCGACCAGGGCGAGGTGGGCGCGCGGCACGGCGTTGCGAAGCGCCCGCAGGGCCGGCACGGCGCACAGCATGTCGCCCAGCTGGAGCGCGCGGAAGACGACGACCGAGGACGGGTCGAGGCGTTGCAGGAGTCGGCGGCGGTGCATAGTGTCCTCCGCTAGCAAAGGCCGGAACAGGCGGCGACATCACGGCCGAGCCGGTCGAGCATCAGGCAGACGCTGGCATCCTGGGTCCGGTTAATGCCAGGCACGACGGGAGCATCGCGCATCATTTTCTCCTTCTTCGTGTGCGCTGCAACGGTCCAGCGAAGGCTTGGAGCACGATGAGCCTCGATTAGTTCTGCGCCGGCGGGAGAGGGATATCAGGGTGCGCTCATCGAAGCTGTGCGTGTCGCGGTATCATCGAGCCAACTCGTTACCGGATACCACCATGCTCCAGACGCCCGCCTCGTTCACGCCCCTGGTCGCGCCCCCGCAGGAATCGCAGCAAGCGGAGGATGCGCTGTCGTTCATCTTCCATGCCGGCCGCCTGCTGGTGCGCGAGGACGGCCTGGACCTGCCCGACCGCGCCGCCGTCGCCAGCCTCGCACTCGATCCGCAGGCGCTGCAGCCGGTCGGCCTGCTGGATGGCCGCTATTGCCAGGCCGGCTGGGTCGACGACGAATCGCGCGCGCCGCAAGGCTATGCCTGGCGCGGCCTGCGCTCGCTGTTCGGGGAGTGGGATGACGCCTTGCTCGGCGTGGCCGGGCGCGCGGCCCAGGTCGCCGAATGGGCGCGCACGCACCGTTTCTGCGGCGCCTGCGGCAGCGGCACCGCGCGCCTTGGCGGCGAACGCTGTTTCAAGTGCACGAATTGCGGCCACATGGCCTATCCGCGCATCTCGCCGGCCATGATGGTGCTGATCCGCAAGGGCGATTCGGTGCTGCTGGCCCTGCATACGCAGTCGGCCGTGAAGCGCTTCGTGCCGCTGGCCGGTTTCCTGGAGGCCGGCGAATCGGTCGAGGAGGCGGTGCACCGCGAAGTGTTCGAGGAGGTGGGCCTGCGCGTGCACAACCTGCGCTATTTCGGCAGCCAGTCCTGGCCCTTCCCGCACTCGCTGATGATCGCCTTCACGGCGGATTACCTGGACGGCGAGATCCGCACCGACCCCGGCGAAATCCTCGAAGCGCGCTGGTTCGGCCCGGACGACGAATGGCCGGAGCGCGTGCCGCACGTCTCGGTGTCGAGCGTGCTGGTCGACGCGCACCGGCCGGAAGGGCGCTAACTCAGGGCGCCGGCGTCGCCGCCACCTTGCCCTCGATACGCACGGCCGGCCGCACTTCCTCAGGCTTGGCGCCGGTCGCGCGCATGCGCACCACGCGCTGCATCAGGTCGAACCAGAAGGGCGCGCCGAACAGCGTGGTGGTGGCGGTGAGCAGCCAGCCCACCACCTGCAGCGCGAAGTCGGCGTTCAGCATCGGCGGGAAGCTGGTCCAGCCGATCGGCAGCGCCAGCAGGGCGTCGATCGTGGCCTGGTCGAGCGCGGTCGGCACTTCCTTGATGTGGGCGGCCAGGGCCGGCTGCTGCCACAGGGTGCGGAACAAATGGATGCTGTCGATATTGAACAGGATCGCCAGCAGCAGCGACAGCAGCAGCGAGATCAGGAGCTGGCTGCGCTTGTAGGCGCCGGACATGCGCGCCATCGCATTGTCGAACCAGCTCGCCAGCATGTCCTGGAAATGCTGCAGGTCGCGCGCGCGGCTGACCATGCCCAGCATGGCCGTCCGCAGCTGAGGATCGGGAATCGCCTCGATGGCGCTGCGCAATTGCAGGAGGTCGCCCGGCGTCTTCCAGAGGCTGTCCACCAGGGCAATCGCAAAATGCGCGGGTTCGATGTAGGATGGACGGGTAGCCAGCGAGCGCTCGTCCATGGCACTGCCGTCCGTGTGCGGATTGACCAGCGGATGGGCATACACGGCGCGCGCCAGGCCATCGAATTGCGGGTCGTTGAGCATGCTCTTGACCCCGGCCAGCAGGGTATTCGCGCGCAGGCGGAACAGGGAGGCCAACGCCTCCTGCAGGGTGGTGACGATCAGGGCCACCGTACCGAAGCAGAAGGTCAGGCCGATGGCGACTTCCAGGACTGTGCTGCCGAGCATGGCTGTTCTCCCAAAATGAAAAGGACGTCGACCACGCTAGCGCACCTGTGGCACAGCTGCCTCCGCTTTGCTCAAGAAACGGCTTCCAATCTGTAGATTGACAGCATTTTCTATATACTCTCGGCAGTCTTTAATTTTAGGGTTAACCATGTCTGACAAAGAAGTCTTCACCGAAAACGACTGGCGCCGCCTGCTGTCCAGCCTCGGCGAAGATCCCAACCGTCCCGGCCTGCACGAAACCCCGGCGCGTGTCGCCAAGGCCTGGAAGCACTGGACTTCCGGCTACGGGCAGGATCCGGTCGAGATCCTCAAGGCCTTCGAGGATGGCGCCGAGGAGTACAACGAGCTGATCGTGGTGCGCAACATCCCGGTCTACAGCCACTGCGAACACCACCTGGCCCCGTTCTTCGGCAAGGCCACCGTCGGTTATCTGCCGAATGGCAAAATCGTCGGCCTGTCGAAGCTGACCCGCCTGGTCGACGTGTTCTCCAAGCGCCTGCAGGTGCAGGAGCGCCTGACGGTCCAGATCGCCAATACGTTGATGGAAGTGCTGGAACCGAAAGCCGTCGGCGTGGTCATCAAGTGCCGCCACATGTGCATGGAAAGCCGCGGCATCCGCACGCCCGGCGAGGAAACCATCACCTCGGCCATGCTGGGCGAACTGCAGCCGAACCTGGCGCTGCGCACCGAGTTCCTGTCGCTGGCCCGCGACTAAGAGCGCTCGAGTCCCGGGCGGCCGTGCGCCGCCCAATCTTCCTTTGTGCTGTTAAAAAAAATGCAGCATTGTGCGGAATCCGCTGCTACACTGTATTGACGGATTTGACGGATTCCCCAACCGACCACATGGTCGGAATCACGAAGCCATCATGTCCTGGTCGGGAACCGTTCCGGATCACGTGTCTCCAATTGTCAGTTCTCTTTTGAGGCGAACGACATGAACAGGCCAGACTTCCCTAGCGATGTAACGCGCGAGCAGTTCGAGACCGTCCGTGAGATGCTGGAAGCGGCGCGCCGCAAGACCAGGCCACGCAAGCACGACCTGTACGATGTCTTCTGCGCCGTCCTGTACTTCCTGCATTCCGGCAGCGCCTGGCGCAGCATGCCGCCCGAGTTCCCACCCTGGCGTACCGTGCATGAATATTTCACCCAATGGACTATGCTGCGCGAGGGCGACCGCACCCTGCTCGAAGCTGCCCTCGAGCGCCTCGGCCGCAGCGCCGAGATCGCGCGGCTGCGCCAGCTGACCGGACAACGATAAGCGTGGTCGCGAAAACGCAACGCGCAGCAGGTTTTTAGCGCCACGGGGGGAATACCATGCAGGTAATTCGACTGGGCCGCGACGGCCCGGCTACTTCTCGCATTGGCCTCGGCTGCATGGGCATGTCCGACCTGTACGGGCCGGCCGACCGCGCCGAGAGCATCGCCACCATCCACGCCGCCCTCGACGCCGGCATCCTTCTCCTCGACACCGGCGACTTCTATGGCATGGGCCACAACGAGATGCTGATCCGCGAGGCGCTGGCCGGCAGGCCGCGCGAAAGCGTGCAGATCAGCGTCAAGTTCGGCGCCCTGCGCGGGCCGGACGGCTCCTGGAACGGCTACGATTGCCGGCCACAGGCGGTGCGCAACTTCCTTGCCTACAGCCTCAAGCGCCTGGGCACCGACTACATCGACATCTACCGCCCTGCGCGCCTCGACCCGGCCGTGCCGATCGAGGAGACCGTGGGGGCGATCGCCGACCTGGTCAAGGCCGGCTACGTGCGCCACATCGCCCTGTCCGAAGTCGGCGCCGACACCCTGCGCCGCGCCAGCCAGGTCCACCCGATCAGCGACCTGCAGATCGAGTACTCGATGATCTCGCGCGGCATCGAGCGGGCGATCCTGCCTGCGGCGCGCGAGCTCGGCATCGGCATCACGGCCTATGGCGTGCTGTCGCGCGGCCTGATCAGCGGACACTGGTCGAAGGACCGGCAGGGCGAAAAGGATTTCCGCGGCCTGGCCAGCCCGCGCTTCCAGGGCGACAACCTGGATGCCAACCTGGCCCTGGTCGAGCGCCTGCGCGCGCTGGCGCAGGAACTGGGCGCGAGCGTGGCGCAGCTGGCGATCGCCTGGGTGGCGGCGCAAGGCGCGGACATCGTGCCCCTGGTCGGCGCGCGCCGCCGCGACCGCCTGCAGGAAGCGCTGGGCGCCCTCGACCTGGCGCTGCGGCCCGAAGACCTCGCCCGCCTGGAAGCCATCGTGCCGCCGGATGCGGCCGCCGGCGCGCGCTACAGCCCGGGCCAGATGGCCCATTTGGACAGCGAACTGGGGTAGTTCCAGACTGTTTGCGCAGAGGTGTTTAGGTTCCCACTGCTGAGCTGATAAAGTCGAGCTTCATCATATGCTCGTCAAATTATCATGCTCGAGAACATCAATTTGCTGTGGTTTTCCCTGATTAACGCCAACGCCGGCCTGCACGGCTGGCGTCTCGAGCTGGGCCTGTTTTGTGCCGAATGGCTGATCCTGCTGGTACCGGTCGGCCTGCTTGGCCTGTGGATGAGCGGGGTGGGTGCGCAGCGCGAGGCGGCGGTGAAGGCGCTGGTGGCCACCGGTTGCGCGCTGGGCATCAATGCCATGACCGGCCTGCTGTGGTACCACGCGCGTCCCTTCGTCGCCGGCGTCGGCCACAGCTTCCTGCACCATGCGGCGGACAGCTCCTTCCCGAGCGACCACGGGACCATCATGTTCAGCGTGTCGCTGGTGCTGGCCGCCAGCAGCGTGCCGGCGGCGAAGCGCTTTGGCCGCTCGCTGCTGCCGCTCGCCTTCGTGGTGGCATGGGCGCGCGTCTTCCTCGGCGTGCATTGGCCGCTGGACATGGTCGGGGCGCTGGCCGTGGCGCTGGGCATGACCTTGCTGTTCCAGACGCGCCTGCTGGATGGATTCTGCGCGCTGCTCACGGCATCGCTGGGTACGCTGTACCGGCGCGTGCTGGCACGCCCGATCGCCCGCGGCTGGCTGCGGCCGTGATGGATTATTGAGAGGCGGCGACCGCGCCTTCCGCGCGTTCGAACACCAGCTTCTTCGCGCGGTCCAGGTGGAACACGCCGATCGGCTGGGCCTGCACGTTGTCGGATGGCGGCGGCAGCCTGGTGCAGCCCTGGGTCTCCACCTGCCACATCTCGTCGCCGGAACGCAGCAGGAAGCTGTTCTCGCCGGTCGAGAACAGTTCGACGTTGAGGTCGGTCAAGGGCGCCTTACCGAGGTCGAACTGGCGCTGGCAATCAGGCAGCCGCGACGCGACCAGGCGTACGCCGGCCTGCCTGCTCCAGAAATAATCCTGGGTGACGAGCACCGTCAGGGACTGATCGCCGCCGCTGACGGCGTAGCTGGCCGATTCGTTGATGCAGCCGGCCAGCAGCAGCGGGGTCAGGAGTATGAGGAAACGTCGGGTCATTTCCGGAGTATAAAACTCTTCAAAGCGCGGCCGCAACGCGCCCATCGCATTTCTTGGCGGAATAGCATCTCGCGCGCTCCCCGATTTTTCGATTTCGGCCATCATCAGCCGACGAAAAACCAAGCGAGAAGCGAGCGATACCATGCCACAAGATGAACAGAGAGCGGTCGGGCAGGGCGCGCATGCCGCGAATTTGCCAACCCTTCCATCGCCATATGTGCCGCCGCAGCCGCTGCTACTGCGCATCAACGGCGCCGAGCACCAGCTCACGATCGAGCCGCGCGTCACCCTGCTCGACGCCCTGCGCGAAGTGCTGCACCTGACCGGCACCAAGAAGGGCTGCGACCGCGGCCAGTGCGGCGCCTGCACCGTACTGGTGGACGGCCAGCGCATCAACGCCTGCCTGACCCTGGCCGTGATGCACGACGGCCGCGAGATCGTCACGGTCGAAGGCCTGGGCAGCGCCGGGCAGCCGCATCCGATGCAGCAGGCCTTCATGGACTGCGACGGCTTCCAGTGCGGCTACTGCACCCCCGGGCAGGTGTGCTCGGCGGTGGCGCTGCTCGACGAAGTCAAGCAGCGCCAGGCCAGCGCCGTCACCGAGGGCGAGCAGCTGGAGCCGGCCGGCTTGAGCGAGGACGAGATCCGCGAACGCATGAGCGGCAACCTGTGCCGCTGCGGCGCCTATCCGAACATCGTCAAGGCGATCCACAGCGTCGTGCTGCGCCAGGCCTGAACCCACGGAGACCCCTGCATGCAATCGATCTTCTACGAACGCGCGCGCGACGTGAACCATGCGATCGAGCTGGCGCGCGAACCCGGCGCGAAATTCATCGGCGGCGGCACCAACCTGCTGGACCTGTACAAGAGCGGCATCGAAAAACCGGTGCGCCTGGTGGACGTGAGCCGTCTCGCGCTGTCGGGCATCGACGAGCTGCCGGGCGGTGGCCTGCGCATCGGCGCGATGGCGACCAATACCGCGGTGGGAACCGACCCGCTGGTGCGCGGGCGCTACCGGGTGCTGTCCGAAGCTTTATTGAACGGCGCCACCACCCAGCTGCGCAATATGGCGACGGTGGGCGGCAACCTGCTGCAGCGCACCCGCTGCTATTACTTCACCGACCCGGCCTTTGCCCACTGTAATAAACGCGATCCGGGCTCGGGCTGCGACGCCATCGATGGCCACAACCGCATCCATGCCATCCTCGGCGCCAGCGGGCATTGCATCGCGACGCACCCCTCGGACATGGCGGTGGCGCTGGCGGCGCTGGACGCCGTCGTCCACCTGCAGGGACCGGATGGCGCGCGCCAGGTGGCGGCCGCGGACTTCCACCGCCTGCCGGAAGACCATCCCGAGATCGACACCGTGATCCGGCCGGGTGAGCTGATCACGGCGGTGGAGCTGCCGCCGATGCCGTTCGCCCGACACTCGCATTACCTGAAAGTACGCGACCGCGCCAGCTATGCGTTCGCGCTGGTGTCGGTGGCGGCGGCGGTCGACCTGGACGGCGGCAGCGTGCGCGACGTGCGCATCGCGCTGGGCGGCGTGGCCCATAAACCGTGGCGCGCGCTGGATGCCGAAGACATCCTGCGCGGCCAGGCGCCCGGCGCCGAGCTGCTGGCGCGCGCGGGCGCGGCGGCGGTCGCGGGTGCGCACGCGTACGCGCACAACGCGTTCAAGGTCGAGCTGGCGCAGCGCGCGGTCGTGCGTGCGCTGCAAACGGTGATTCGCAAAGCGGGAGGCCAGGCATGAACGGCATCGGCGCACCCATCAACCGTACCGACGCCTGGGCCAAGGTGAGCGGCGCGGCCCACTACACGGCCGAGCACCAGGTCGAGGGATTGACCCATGCTGTCCTGGTGACCAGCACGATTCCCAGCGGCCGGGTACTCCATATCGACGACAGCGCGGCCCGCGAGGTGCCCGGCCTGCTGCTGGTGATGACCCCGCAGAACGCCATGCGCCTGCCGAAGGAGACGAAGGACGGCAAGTTGCAGCCGCCGATCGGCCGCCGCCTCACCCTGTTGCAGGAAGACGACGTCTACTACAACAACCAGCCGATCGCGGTGGTCGTGGCCGACACCTTCGAGCACGCGCGCGAAGCCGCGGCCCGGCTGCACATCGAGTACGAGCGCAAGGATGCCATGCTCGACTTCGAACAGGCCAAACAGAAGCCGCATCGGCCCGAGAAAGTGCAGAGCGAGGAGACGGACACCCAACGCGGCGACCTGGCGGACGGCCTGCTGGCGTCCAGCGTGCGCCTGGACGAAACCTATACCACGCCGATCGAGAACCACAATCCGCTCGAGACCCACGCCACCATCGCGGAATGGGATGGCGACAGGCTGACCATCCACGAATCGACCCAGTACATGAAGGGCGTGCAGCGCATCGTCGCGAACATCTTCGGCATCCCGCCGGAGAACGTGACCGCGATCTGCCCCTACACCGGCGGCGGCTTCGGTTCGAAGGGATCGATCTGGTCGCACGCTCCCCTGACGGCAATGGCGGCGAAGATGCTGGGACGGCCGGTCAAGCTCTCGCTGGACCGCAACCAGATGTTCGGCCCGGTCGGCCAGCGTCCGAATACCGAGCAGCGCTTCCGGCTGGGCGCCGCGGATGACGGCCGCCTGCTGGCGTCCAGCCACGACACCATCGCCTACACCTCGACCATCGAGGACTGGATCGAACCCTGCGGCATCGTCACGCGCATGATGTACGAGAGTCCGAACCAGCAGACCACGCACCGGCTGGCGCCCATGAACCTGGGCACGCCGACCTTCATGCGCGCGCCGGGGGAAGCGACCGGCACGTTCGCGCTCGAATCGGCGATGGACGAACTGGCGTACCAGCTGAACATGGATCCGCTGGCGCTGCGCTTGAAGAACTACACCGAGAAGGATCCGGGCAAGGACCTGCCCTGGTCCAGCAAGTCGCTGCGCCAGTGCTACGAGATCGGCGCCGAGCGCTTCGGCTGGAAGGAACGCAAGCCGCAGCCGCGCTCGATGAAACGGGGGGGCAAACTGGTCGGCTGGGGCATGGCCACCGCGACCTACCCGACCAACCGTTCGCCCGGCGAGTGTTCAGCGACCCTGCAGGCGGACGGCACGGCGCTGTTCCGCTCGGCGACCCAGGACCTCGGCACCGGCACCTATACCGTGATGACCCAGATCGCGGCGGATGCGATCGGCCTGAAGGTAGAGCAGGTGCGCTTCGAGCTTGGCGAATCGACGATGCCGGAAGCGCCGGTCTCGGGCGGCTCGACCACGGTGGCCAGCGTCGGCCCGGCGGTGCAGGCGGCCGGCCATGCGCTGCGCCTGAAACTGGCCGGCATCGCGCTGGCCGACCAGGCTTCGCCGCTGTTCGGCAGCAGCGCGGATCACATCGGTGTCGAGAACGGCGAGCTGTACCTGCTGGACGAACCGTCGCGCCGCGAATCGATGCGCGACATCGTCGTGCGCCACGGCGCCGCGGTCGAGGTCACGGCCAAGGCGGAACCGGGCGACGAAAAGAAGAAGTATTCGATGCATGCCTTCGGCGCCGTGTTCGTCGAGGTGACGGTGGACGAAGACCTGGGCGAGATCCGCGTGCCGCGCGTGGTCGGCGTCTACGGGGTCGGCAAGCTGATGAACGAGAAGACGGGCTACAGTCAGCTGATGGGCGGCATCGTCTGGGGCATCGGCCTGGCGCTGTTCGAGGAAACCTTGATCGACGGGCGCAACGGCCGCGCGGTGAACGGCAACCTGGCCGAGTACCACGTGCCGGTCAATGCCGACATCCAGGGCATCGACGTGCAGATCGTCGACGAGGACGACCCGCACGTGAACCCGCTGGGAGCGAAGGGGATCGGCGAGATCGGCATTACCGGCGTGGGGGCGGCGATTGCGAATGCGGTGTACCACGCTACGGGCAGGCGGGTGCGGGATTTGCCGGTGACGCTGGATAAGGTGATGTAGCCGCCGTCGTCCCCGCCTGCGCGGGGACGACGTGTTAATGCCGCGTGAACGAAACGCTGTTACTTGTGAGCGGCGACCGCGTGCTGCGCAACCGCCCCATGCTCACCCTTTGCTTCGCCATGCTCGCCATGCCTCGCGTGAGTATTCTCCCAGCCCCCACCAAGCGCCAAGAACAGCTGCACCTGATCGGCCGCCAGCTGCGCATCCGACGCCGCCAGCAGGTTTTCGGCGCTGGCCAGCGTGCGGTCGGCGTCCAGCGCCGCCAGGAAGTCGGTGCGGCCGAACTGGTACAGCTTGCCGGTCTGCTTCGCCGCCAGCGCGCTCTGGTCGCGCGCCGCGCGCAGCATGGCGTTGCGGTCGAGCTCACGGGCATACACCGTCAGTGCGGACTCCGTCTCGCGCAGCGCGTTCAGCACCACCGAGTCGAATTTCGCGAGTGCGCCTTCGGTACCGGCCCTGGCCTGGGCGATGTGCACGCGCGCCGAGCTGGTCGAGGGCAGGTTCCACGAGATCAGCGGGCCGAGCGCGAACTTCCAGGTGTTCGCATCGCCGAAGTCCTTCATGAAGCCGACCCCGCCGAACGAGGCGCCGAGCGTGATGTTCGGGTACAGCTCGGCGGTGGCGACGCCGATGCGGGCGGTGGCGCCGGCCAGCAGGCGCTCGGCCTGGCGCACGTCCGGACGGCGGCGCAGCAGGGCGGCGCCGTCGCCGACCGGGACCGCGCTGGCCACGCGCGGCGGGGTCGTGCACTGCGCGACTTCGGCCGGGAAGGCGCTCGGCACTTCGCCGGTCAGCACGGCCAGGCGGTACAGAGCGGTGCGCTGGCGCGCCAGCAAGGGAGGCAGGTTGGCGCGCAGCTGGTCGAGCTGGGCCTGGGCGCGGCTGTTGTCGATGGCGATGCCGCGTCCGCGCTGCACGCGCTCGCCGGTCAGCCTGACGAATTTCTGCTGCAGGTCGACCGACTGCTGCGCGACCTTCAGCTGGTAGCCGGCCGAGCAGGCTTCCGCATAGGCGCGGGTGGTGTCGGCCGCCACCATCACGTGGGCCAGGTCGGCCGCCGCCTGCGCGGCTTCCTGGTCGGCCTCGGCGGCTTCGATGGCGCGGCGGATGCGGCCGAACATGTCGAGCTGGTAGGCGACCTTGATGTCGCCGTCGTAGATGCCGGTGCGCGGCAGCTGCTCGGGCAGGCCGATCGAGGCGCCGGCGATGCGGCCATACACGGGCGCGGCGCTCATCTCGACTTCCGGACGCTTCTTCTCTTCGACTTCCTCGAGCACCGCGTGGGTGCGCTCCAGGTTGGCGGCGGCCACGCGCAGGTCGGCGTTGGCGCTGAAGGCTTTCGCCACCAGCTTGTCCAGCACCGGATCCTGGTAGAGGCGCCACCAGTCGGCCGGCAGCGGCTCGGATTTGTAGGGCTGCTCGGCCGCGCCCATGAAGGGAGCGTTGGCGGCGTCGCGCTTGACCACGGCCTCCTTCGGCACGTGGTAGTCGGGGCCGACCGTCGTGCAGGCGGAGACTGCCGCCGCCAGCACTGTCAGCGCGAATACCTGTCTGGCGATGGAACGGGGCCGGTTCATGATCTCACCCCCGGCACCACCTTCACGGTCGCGGTCTGGCCGGCCACCAGGCGCACGCTGGCCGGCAGCGGATCGAGGGCGATGCGCACCGGGATGCGCTGCGCCAGGCGGACCCAGTTGAAGGTCGGGTTCACGTTCGGCAGCATATTGGCGCCGGTACTGCGGTCGCGGTCGGCGATGCCTTCGGCGAAGCTTTCGACGTGGCCCGGCAGCGGCTGGCGCGTGCCCATCAGGGTCACTTCGACCTTGTCGCCGAGCTGGATGGCGGGCAGCTTGGTTTCTTCGAAATAGCCCTCGACGTAGAAGGACTTGCTGTCCACCACCGCCATCACCGGATGCGCGGCGGTGGCGTAGGCGCCTTCGCGCAGGTCGAGGTTGGTGACGATGCCGTCCACCGCGGCCACCACGTGGGTGCGCGCCAGGTTCAGCTTCGCGGTATCGCGGTTGACTTCGGCCTGGGCCAGGGCGGCGCGCGCCTGGTCGGTGCGGGTCTGGCCCTGTTCGCGGGTTTCCTGCGACACCAGGTCGTCGAGCTGGGTGTTACGCTTGTTCTCGCGCTGGGCCTGGGCCAGCGCGGCCCTGGCAGCGATGACCTGGGCTTCGGCCTGGCGCAGCGCCAGCTCGAAGCGCGCGCGGTCGATCTCGAACAGCGGCGCACCCAGCGCCACGTGCTCGTTGTCGTGCACGTAGACCTTGGTGACCTGGCCGGTGACGTCCGGCGCCACCTGCACCACATAGGCCTTCACGCGGCCGTCGCGGGTCCACGGTTCGACCTCGTAATGGCGCCACAGCTGCCAGCCCGCATAGACCGCGCCGGCGGCGAACACCAATGTGACACCCATCCGGCCAATCGCCGGCAAAGAAATTTTCATAGCCATCTCAGGACCAGTTGCGTGTGAAGTAGGTCAGCGCGCCCAGCACGATGACGAACAGGGAAAAATCGAACAGCGCCGGGTGCCACACCAGGCGGTAGAAACCGGTCCGTGCCAGGACCAGGTTGAAGAGCCTCGATACCGCCAGTGCCGCCAGCGCGAGCAGCAGGAGCGGAGGAACGTAGAGGCCGTAGATGCTGACTTCGCCGATCATCGGATCTCCTTTCAGTGTCAGTGTGCGAGCGCCACGGCGGGCTCGTAGGGCGCAGCGGCCGGGAACAGGTCGCGCCGCATGCCGGTCAGCGCAGCCAAGGCCTCGGCCTGGAAGGCGTCGCGCGCGCCGTCGCAGATCGCGCGCAGGGCGTTGTCGAGGGTGTCGAGCAGGCGCGTCTCGCATTCACGGTCGACGCCCGGGCGCAGCGCGAAATGGCGCGACAGTTGGCTCATCAGCGGGCCGAGCGCGGCCTCGCCGCGGCCCAGCTGCTTGCGTACGTCCTGCAGCAGGGTCATGTTCAGGCCGATGCGCAGGTCGCGCAGGGCGTCGGCGGCCTGCAGGTCCTGCTGCGCTCCTGCGAGCGCCAGGCGCGGGGTGAGCAGGCCGACGCGGTCGACCATGCGCGCCGAGAATTCGGCCAGCGAGGTCAAGCGTTCGCCGCTGCCCAGGCGCGCCAGTTCGCCCCAGCCGGCGCGCAGCAGGCGGCGCGCGGTCCAGCCGGCGCCGACGCGGCGCAGCACGCCGGTCGTGACCGCGGCGACGACCAGCCCCAGCACCTGCGCCAGCGTGCCGTTCGTGAACGACACGATGTCGACGTTATTCGTGTCGAGCAGGGCCAGGGTGCCGCACAGGCCGAACAGCCAGGGCATGGCGCGCCCGAAGGTGGACGGGCGCGCGATCCAGACGCCCACCAGCAGGAAGGTCGGCGCGCACACCAGCGCCAGCATCTCGAAGCTGTGGATGGCCGGCAGGATGCCGAGGATGTACAGGGCCGACACTGGAATCGAATAAACCGTATAAACCAGAAAACCCTTGATGAAGGGGACCGGATCGTCCTGGGTCGAGAAGAAGCAGCACAGCACCGCCGCCATCATCGGCGCCGCGGCGCCGGACGGCCAGCCGGTCATGATCCAGAAGGCGCAGCAGGCCAGGGTGGCGACGATGGCGGCGAAAGCCGACAGCAGGGCCATGCCGCGGTCCTGGTGCAGGGCGCTGGGCGGCACGCCCGGCAGGCGGCGCACCGCTTCCGGTAGTTTGCCGTGGACGCCGGCGTCGATGTGCTGGCGCAGCGTGCGCGTCTCGACGCACAGGTCGACCAGCCGGTGCAGGCGCGCCGCCAGGTTCAGTTCGATCAGGCCGGCCCAGCCCAGTCCGCGGCCGGCCGCCGGCGCCAGCGCGTCGATGCGCTTGTGCAGTTCCCTGCCCGGCGCGTCCAGCGCGGTGTCCTTCGGCGAGTCGACCAACGCGGTCACGTCGTGCAGCAGGGCGCTCCAGCGTGCCGAGGATCCGGTCGCGCCCATCTCGCGCAGGGCCGTGAGGCGGTCCTCGATGCCGGAGACGATCGGAACGAATTGCGCCAGGCCTTCCTGCAGCGCGTTGACGGCCTTCTCGGCCCAGCGCAGCTGCGAGGTGTCGAAGGGCAGGTGGGTGCTCATCACGCGCAGCTCGGTGATGTCGCCGGCCAGCTTGCGGCGGTCGCCGGCGCTGCGGCTGTCGCCGGCCGGGTTGAGGGCGTCGCGGATCCAGTGCTGGGCGTCGCGCACCGCATGGTCCAGGCGCGCCAGCAGCACCGGACCGAAGGGCTGCGGCAGCACCAGGCTGTGGATCACGGTGGCGCATGCGATGCCGAGCGTGATCTCTTCGACGCGCGCCAGCGCGATATCGAAGATGGTCCCGGGATCGCCGACCGCCGGGAAGGCGATCAGGCCGGCGGTGTACCCGGCCAGCATCAGCAGGTAGGAGCGCGGCGTGCGGTCGAGCAGGGAGAAGTAGAGGCAGCCGCCGATCCACAGCGACAGCGCGAGCGACAGCAGCTCGGGGGAATTGGCCAGCTGCGGCACCAGGAAGGTGACGGCGACGGCGCCCAGCAGGGTGCCGCCGGCGCGGTACATGCCCTTGGAACGGGTCGGTCCGGCGAAGGGGGCGCTGACGATATAGGCGGTCATCATCGCCCAGAAAGGGCGCGGCAGTCCGATGCGCATCGAGATGTACACCGCGAGCATCGCTGCCGCGAAAGACTTCACGGAGAACAGGATCTCCGTCCGGCTTGCCAGCTTCATGCGCTCTTGCGCTCCGCGGCTTGCTCCAGGGTGAGGTTGGCAATCACGTCCGGCAGCCCGGCCAGCACGCGCAGGCAGGCTTCGACGTCGGCCGGATCGAAGGCGCCGAACAGCTTGCGGCGGAACGGACGCAGCGCCTGGTCCATCAGGTCGGCGGTTTTCTGGCCTTCGCCGGTCAGGCGCAGGATCTTGGCGCGGCGGTCGTTCGGATCGTCATGCCGCTCCAGCAGGCCGGATTCGATCAGGTGGTCGACCACGCGCACCAGCGACGAGGGCTCCAGGCTGAGCGTCTCGGCCAGCACGCCCGGGCGCACGCCGTTCTCGCCGAAGCGGCTGATGACCAGCACCGGCAGTCCGGTCGCCTGCGACAGCCCGTAATCGGCCGCCACCTTGTCGGCGGCGGCCCGGTAGACGCGCGAAGAGAGGGTGAGGGCGGCGGTAAGACTGCTCAGGGTCTGGTCCGATAGGGTCATGAAGTATTTTGCGTAAATATTATTTCAATGCGAAAGTTTAGCATGCGAAGTATTCTCGTTCAAGTAGGGTGGGCGCGGCGTGCCCGCCCTACGTTGCAATGCGGTGCAAATCGGACGGTGTGATGAATTCCTGAGCGCAACCGTGTTCGCGCAGCGCCTCGATCGGCGCATACCCCCAGTGCACCGCGCCGAAGGCCACGCCCGCCCTGCGCGACGCTTCCGCATCGGTACCCTGGTCGCCGATGTAGATCGCCTCGCCCGGCCCGGCGCCGCAGCGCTTCAGCACCGCGCGGATGCGGCTGGCCTTGCCGAAGACCGACATGCCGCATTCGAACTGGCTGACCAGCGCGGCCAGTTCCGGCCCGAGCACGGTGCGCACGTTTTCCTCGGCGTTCGACGACACCACGGCGATCGTCACGCCTTGCGCGTGCAGCTGTTCCAATGCGTTGCCGATGCCGTCGAAGAGCGCGATCGCGCCGGCGCTTTCCTTCATCATCGCCATGAAGGTCCGCGATGCCGCCGGCAGCTTCCAGGCCGGCAGACCGACGTGGTCCATCATCTGGCGCATGCCGTAGTGGCGCAGCTGGCCGGCCTTCCCGATGTCGATGCGGCGGAAGCCGTGGCGGTCGGCGATGGTGTTGAAGACGCTGAGGAAGAAGGGGAAGGAATCGGCGAGCGTGCCGTCGAAGTCGAAGATGGCGAGTCGGTAGTTCATCGGCGCCGCCGCATGGGATAATTGCCGACTATACATCATCTTGAGCCCCGCCTTGCCCACCGTCCTCCTCCTGAAGCTGTGCCTGGTCCCTTCCCTGATCTACCTCGTGACCCTGATCGGCCGGCGCTGGGGCCCGAACGCGGCCGGCTGGTTTTCCGCACTGCCCATCGTGGCCGGCCCGATCCTGCTGACCATGGCGCTCGAACAGGGGCCCGGCTTCGTGGCGACGGCTGCCGCGCACACCCTCATCGCGGTGATCGCCGTGCTGGTGTTCTGCCTGGCCTATGCCTGGGCCTCGGGCCGCTTCGGCGTGGCGGGCTCCCTGGCTGCCGCCCTGGGCGCGTATGCCGTGGCGGTGGCGGGCCTGCAGCTGGTCGAGCTGCCGCTGCTGCCGGGCTTCGCCGTGGTCGTCGGCGTGCTGGCGCTGGCGCCGCGGCTGTTCCCGCGCGTCAATGGCATCGCCGAGCGCAACGCGAAGCAAGCCAACGACCTGCCGCTGCGGATGCTGGCCGGCGCGCTGCTGAGCTTCACGGTCACCTGGGCCGCGGCCGGCATCGGCCCGCGCCTGAGCGGCTTCTTCGCGATGTTCCCGGTGATGGGCACGATCCTGGTCGGCTTTTCGCACCATGCTTCGGGCCGCGCGTACGCGGTGGACATCCTGCTCGGCATGGCGCGGGGCTATTACGCGTTCGCCACCTTCTGCGTGGTGCTGTCGCTGGCGCTGCGCGGGCAATCGATCGCGCTGGCGTTCGGGATGGCGGCCGGGGCCGCGCTGCTGGTGCAGCTGTTGAGCAGGCGCGGGTTGTCGCTGTCGCTGAAGCGGGGATGAGTGGCGGGAAGGAGCGTCAGCAGCGAAGTTCCCTGAAACGCTGACGCAGCAGGAGCAAGCGCGCTTGGACGTCACGTAACGCAGGTTTTACGGTGCGCTTTTCTTCGTCTTCGGTGCTGGCAAGATCCTGATCCAGACGGCGGCATTCCTGTTGTGCCGCACCGGGTAAATGGAATCTCCGCGTCTGAACTTCGAACTGTTTGGCATTCATGCCGGTGAGCGGACGTATGGCTCCAGCGAGCTGCTCGCGGTGGAGCTCACGCTGGACATCGGCCCCGATGCGTTCCTTTCCTGAGAGTTTGTTGACTCCACGGGTAGGCTCCACTTCCAGTTTTTCGGCACCAAGACAGGGTGAATCCGAATAAGTGATTTTGCCGTGATCCTGGCATTTGAACAGTGTGCGCGAGGGCGCATGCAGAGTTTGTGCCGAAAGCTCTGGCGCGACACCTGACGTGAATGCCCCAATCAAGGCAAAGGCAGCGAATTTCGACGGCGAATTGGTGAACATCGTGGAGTTATTGAACATCGCAATCGCCAACTATATTCCAGAAATGACGTTTAGAGGTTCTCATATTCCCACCAAATCGCATCCAAATAACGTGTATTGACGGAAGTTACTGAATGTAACGAGTGGGCATATGTGCCGTGGGTCGGCTATCATGCGCCCGCTCGGCAATATCGGCGGCAGATCTTGCTCGGCGAAGGACGAGCAAGGAATAGTCGAGGATATTGCGGATGAAGATAGCGACGGGAGCAAGTGGGCCGCAGGCAGCGGCCCGGAAGCAGTTTGGCCTGATTAACCTGCTGAAGGCTGGCGCAGCGCAGCTGATCGTGTTGCACCACCTGGCGTTTTACGGCCCGATGGCCGACCAGGCGCGGCCGCTGATGCCGGCGCTGATCGACTGGCTCGACGCCTACGGCCGCATCGCCGTGCAGGTCTTCCTCGTCGTCGGCGGCTTCCTGGCCGCGAAATCGCTTTCTCCCCACGCCCATCCGGACATTCGCAACCCCATCAAGACGATCTGGCGCCGCTATATCAGGCTGGCGCTGCCTTTCATGGCGGCGATGCTGCTGGCGATCGGCGCTTCCGCGCTGGCCAGCCAGTGGATGACCCACGATTCGATTTCGGCGCCGCCGACCTTGGCACAGCTGAGCGCACACCTGCTCCTGCTGCATGACGTGCTGGGTTATGAGGCCTTGTCGGCCGGCGCCTGGTATGTGGCGATCGATTTCCAGCTGTATGCGCTGGTGGCCTTGCTGCTCTGGAGCGCCGGCCGACTCGCCGGGCAGCGTTTCCGCCATTGGCTGATGCCGGTGCTGGTGGCGATCGGTGTCAGCATCTCGCTGCTGTATTTCAATCGCGATGCCGACTGGGATGTGTGGGCGCCGTATTTCTTCGGCAGTTACGGGCTCGGCATGCTGGCGTGGTGGGCCAGCGATCCTGCGCGCAAGCCGGGTGAAGTGGCGCTGCTGCTGGCAATGACGGTGGCGCCGGCCATGATCGCGCTGAACCTCGAATTCCGCAGCCGGATTGCGGTGGCGCTGGTGGTGGCTTGCGTGCTGTTCCTGTTCGGCCGCATCAAGCTGGCCGACTACCGCAGCCAGGGATGGGCGCTCGTCAATAGAATGGCCACGATCTCCTTTTCGGTCTTTCTCGTCCACTTCCCGGTATGCCTGGTGGTGAACGCCGCGTTTACCCGCTTCGTATCCGACCAGCCGCAGGAGCAGGCGTTCGGGATGCTGCTTGCGTGGCTTGCCAGCCTGGCGGCCGGGGCCGCGTTTTATCGTTGGGTGGAAGCGCCCCTGGGCCGGGCCCTGGCGGGACTGCCGAAACCGGTCATGAAGCCGGCATTCCCGGTAAAAGTCGCGCGGATTCGGGGCTGATCAAGACCGCAGCCGGCGTTGCGCGCTCCAATTGATCCTTGTGTGTGCATTACCCAGGGAGAAATGCATGGAGACTCGGCGGCAGCTCAAGACGTTGATTTTTCTGGCTTTAACGGTGCCAGCGCTCCCTTCGTGGGCGGAGCCCTTGCCACGCGACGTGCAGCGTTTCGTCGACCGCCGTGAAGGCTGCGATCAGCTACGCGTTGAAAGCGGACGCATGAACGAGGTGAGCCGCGAGATCCGCAAACTATGCGGCGGGACGGACAGGGACCTCGTTCAGTTGAAGCGGAAATACGCAGGTAATTCGACGATCATGCAGATCCTGAACCAGTTCGAGGCAGGGGTCGACGCGGCTGAAGCGGCAACGCCGAAGAGCAGAACCAGGGCTGAAACGGGATAACTTCTTTATTCCAGCCGGACAGCAATATCGAATATCCAGGTCCGGCGGATTTCGATCACATCGTACTGGCGCGCCAGCGACGGCGGAAACGCGCCATACGGCGCCTGGCTGGCGATGATTTTTCGTACCGCCTCATCGATGGCGGGAACGCCGCTCGACGTCACGAAGGTCACTTTTTCGACGGTCCCGTCGGACCGGACGGCGATCGTCACCGTCGGCCGATTGTGAGGCTGCTTGACGAGCTCGCGGATCATCTCGAAGGTCATGTTCTTTTCGATCTTCTGGCTCATCGCCTCCGCGTAAAGGACGAGATCGCGATTTGCATCGGCGCGGCCGAACAGCCAGCCGCGGCGCAAATTACTCTCTGAGGGGAGGGTAGAGCGCGATGCCGCATCGCGCTGGGCCGCTTCCAGCGCCAGTTGCTTGCCGATCGCTTTGAGGCGTTCCTCGCGTTCGGCTTCCTGTCTGGCCTTGTCGCGCAGGACCTGGTCTTTTTTTGCCTGCTCTTGCATCGCCGCTTCCTGTCGCGCGGCGTCGGCGCGTTCCTGTGCCTGTCTTTCGGCGGCCTGGCGCGCCTTTTCGGCCTGGTTGGCCTGCTCCTGACGCAAAGCTTCCTGGCGCAATGCTTCCTGGCGTTGTGCTTCCTGCCGTTGTGCCTCCAGTTGTGCCTGTCTTGCCTGTTCTTGCCGGGCGGCCTCCTGGCGGGCGCGTTCCTGGCGCTGCAGTTCCAGCTGCGCCTGCTTTGCCTGTTCCTGCCGGACGGCCTCGCTGCGCGCCACTTCCTGCCGAAGGAGCTCGGCTTTTTCCTGTTCTTGCCGGGCGGCTTCCTCCCGGGCCTTTTCTTCCTGCTTCGCCTGTTCCTGACGCAAAGTTTCGCGGCGCAGGCTCTCCTGCCGCGCGAGTTCCTGGCGATCCGCCTCCAATCGGGCGGCCTCTTCCTTGGCGGCCTGCTCGGCTCGGGCAGCCTCTGTGCGAAGCTGTTCCTGGCGCGTTGCTTCACGTTGTGCGGCGGCCATTAATTCGGTGCGCTTCAGGTTTTCTGCGCGCTGCGTCTCCTGTTCGAGTCCAGCCTGGTCGAGTGCCGCGCGTTCCTGGGTAGCCTGCTTAACCGGAGCTTGCGCGATATCCTGGGTATTGCTTTGGGTTGGCGCTTCGTTGATGTGCGTCGGGAACTGTTGTGCCACCGGGGCTGTCGATAGGGCCGCAACGGGCGGCTTCTTCACCGCCATGACGGGCTCGACGACAGATGTCGGCGCCGACTCCGCTGCCGGTTTGGGCCGTGGCAATGGCGCCGCAATAGGGGAGGTCGCAGTGGAGGACACCGTGCTGCCAATCGTCGAAACGTCCTCTGGAGCGAGCACCGGATTGGCTTCTTTGGCCAGCGACTCCGGCCGCGGCGGCAAGGCGCTGCTGGGCGCATGTACCGGAGTCGGCAGTGGCGCGAGCATGACCTGCAAATCGTCGGCGCCGAGCCGCCTTTGTTTCCATGGCAGCTTGAAGCCGGGCAGGCCGAAGGTCTGGCCGCCGAACGTGATGCTGAGCAATAGCGCGTGGAGCAGCACGGCGACCAGTAGCGCCGTGCTCATGCGCCGTTGATCGCTCTGGATGAAAAGGCCGCGGAAGTGGCCGGTGCTTGCTGTCGAAAACATGCGGACAGGCTATCACAAGGGCTGTGTCTATTGATAGAAAAACAAAGAAAGCGTGGCCAGATTGCGTCAGGTAGAAGTCGTGGAATCCCAAATAAAAAACGGCCCTTTTGCAAGGGCCGCCGATGATCCTACATATACTGTACAGATCAGACGTCGATATTCCCCGCCTGCAGCGCATTCGTCTCAATAAAGTTACGGCGCGGTTCCACTTCGTCGCCCATCAGGGTGGTGAAGATCTGGTCCGCAGCAATCGCGTCTTCGATCTGCACCTTCAGCAGGCGTCGCACGGTCGGATCCATGGTGGTTTCCCACAGCTGTTCCGGATTCATCTCGCCCAGACCCTTGTAGCGCTGCTTGGACACGCCACGCTCGGCTTCTTCGCGCAGCCATTCCATGGCCTGCTGGAAGTCGCGCACGGCGAATTCCTTCATCTTCTCGCCTTCGCCGCGGCGGATGATGGCGCCTTCGCCCATCAGGCCCTGGAAGGTGGCGGCCGAGTTGGCCAGGGTCATGTAGTCGGCGCCGGCCACGAAGTCGGCGTCGATCGAGGTCACCTGCACGTTGCCGTGGTGGATGCGCTCGATGCGCAGCGCGTGCTTTTCCGACAGTTCGTCGGAGCGCACGCCCACCTTCACGCTCGGGTCCTTGATCGCATCGGCCAGCGCCTGGCCCGATTTCTCGGCGGCTTCCTGGCTGGTCAGGTCGAGCGTCACGCCGGTCATGATGGCGGACAGCGCGGCGCGGTCGATCACGCGCGACAGGCGCATCATGATGGCGTTGGCCTTGTTGTACTTCTCGACCAGGTCGCCCAGGTCGCCATCGGTGATCGGCTCCGCGCCGTCTTTCGGCAGCAGGGCGGCGCCGTTCAGGGCCACGCGCATCATGTAGCTCGCTTCTTCGACGTCGTCCTTCAGGTAGCGCTCGTCGCGGCCGGCCTTCACCTTGTACAGCGGCGGCTGGGCGATATAGATGTGGCCGCGCTCGACCAGCTGCGGCATCTGGCGGTAGAACAGCGTCAGCAGCAGGGTGCGGATGTGGGCGCCGTCGACGTCCGCGTCGGTCATGATGATGATGCGGTGGTAGCGCAGCTTGTCGACGTTGAACTCGTCCGGGCCGATCGAGGTGCCGAGGGTCGCGATCAGGGTCGTGATCTGCTCCGACGACAGCATCTTCTCGAAGCGCGCCTTTTCCACGTTCAGCACCTTGCCGCGCAGCGGCAGGATGGCCTGGAACTTGCGGTCGCGGCCTTGTTTTGCCGAACCGCCTGCGGAGTCACCCTCGACGATGTACAGCTCGGCCAGCGCCGGGTCGCGTTCCTGGCAGTCGGCCAGCTTCGACGACAGGCCCAGGCCGTCCATCACGCCCTTGCGGCGGGTCAGGTCGCGGGCTTTGCGTGCCGCTTCACGGGCGCGCGCTGCTTCGACGATCTTGCCGCAGATGATCTTGGCGTCGTTCGGTTTTTCGTTCAGGAAGTCGGTGAGCGTTTTCGCCACGATCTCTTCGACCGGGCCGCGCACTTCCGACGAAACCAGCTTGTCCTTGGTCTGCGACGAGAACTTCGGTTCCGGCACTTTCACGGACAGCACGCAGGTCAGGCCTTCGCGCATGTCGTCGCCCGAGATCTCGACCTTCGCCTTCTTGGCGAATTCGTTTTCGTCGATGTACTTGTTGATCACGCGCGTCATCGCCGCGCGCAGGCCGGTCAGGTGGGTACCACCGTCGCGCTGCGGGATGTTGTTGGTGAAGCACAGGACCTGCTCGTTGTACGAGTCGTTCCACTGCATCGACACGTCCACCGAGATATTGGTGCCCTGGTCGGACTGGCGGTCGCCGGTGGCCTGGAACACGGTCGGGTGCAGGACAGCCTTGGCCTTGTTGATGTACTCGACAAAGCCGCGGGTGCCGCCTTCGAAGGCGAAGATCTCTTCCTTGCCGGTGCGCTGGTCGGTCAGCTTGATGTTGACGCCGTTGTTCAGGAAGGACAGCTCGCGGATACGCTTGCTCAGGATCTCGTAGTGGAACTCGACGTGCGTGAAGATTTCTTCATCGGCCCAGAAGTGCACTTCGGTGCCGCGCTTGTCGGTGTCGCCGAGGATCTTCATCGGCGAGACTTCCACGCCATCGACGACTTCGATGATGCGGTCCATCGGGACGCCGCGCGAGAATTCCAGCTGGTGCACCTTGCCTTTTTGGCGCACGGTCACGCGCAGCAGCTTCGACAGCGCGTTCACGCAGGACACGCCCACGCCGTGCAGGCCGCCGGAAACCTTGTAAGAGTTCTGGTTGAACTTGCCGCCGGCGTGGAGTTCCGTCAGGGCGATCTCGGTCGCCGAGCGCTTCGGCTCGTGCTTGTCGTCCATCTTGACACCGGTCGGGATGCCGCGGCCGTTGTCGGTGATCGAGATCGAGTTGTCGGAGTGGATCGTGACGTGGATCTCGGTGCAATAGCCGGCCAGGGCTTCGTCGATCGAGTTGTCCAGCACCTCGAACACCAGGTGATGCAGGCCGGTGCCGTCCGAGGTGTCGCCAATGTACATGCCCGGACGCTTTCGCACGGCCTCCAGGCCTTCGAGGATCTGAATCGACGAGGCGCCGTACTCGTCCGCCTTGGCGGGAGAGGATTCCAAAATAGCTTGAGTGTTCTCGGACATGACTGCTTTCTCAAATAACGGGTAAATCAGACCGCGGACTCGTGGTCCGCGGTTTCGCCCAACAAGACCATATATGGGCGATTCAGCGTTTTTTAAATACGCATCGGCATGACGACATACTTGAAGTCGCCATTTTCAGGAATCGAAATCAGGGCCGACGAATTCGAATCGCCCAGCGAGATGTTCACCTGGTCGCATTTCAGGTTGTTCAGCACGTCCAGCAGGTAGGTGACGTTGAAACCGATGTCGATCGCATCGCCGCCGTAGTCGATTTCGAGTTCTTCGACCGCCTCTTCCTGGTCGGCATTGGTCGAGCTGATCTTCATCGAACCCGGGGCGATCAGGCAGCGCACGCCCTTGAACTTGTCGCTGGTCATGATCGCGGCGCGCTGCAGTGAACGCAGCAGCTCGTCGCGGCCGATCGTGAAGTCGTTTTTATAACCCTTCGGAATCACGCGGGTGTAGTCAGGGAACTTGCCCTCGACCAGCTTCGACACCAGTTCGATGTCGGCGAAGGTCAGTTTCACCTGCGAGGCGGCGATGTCCAGGCGGACAGTCTCGTCGCTTTCTTCCAGCAGGCGCTGCAGTTCGATGATGGTCTTGCGCGGAATGATGACTTCCTGGCGCTCGAAGGACTGCTCGGCTTCCACCTGGGCGAAGGCGAGGCGGTGGCCGTCGGTCGCGACCGCGATCACGTTGTTACCGTCCAGCACCAGCAGCAGGCCGTTCAGGTAGTAGCGGATGTCCTGCTGGGCCATCGCGAAGTGCACCATGTTGAACAGGTGCTTCAGCGTCTTCTGCGGCAGGGTGACGGAGGCGTTGTAGCTGTCGGCCACCGAGACGGTCGGGAATTCCTCGGCCGCCAGGGTCTGCAGGGCGAAGCGCGACTTGCCGCTCTGGACGGTCAGGCGCTTGTTCAGCAGGGTCATGGTGACGTCGCCCGATTCCGGCAGGGCGCGCAGGATGTCGAGCAGCTTGCGGGCTGCCACGGTGGTGCCGGTTTCTTCAGGACCCGAGCCGATATTGGCCAGGGTCGTGATCTGCACCTCGGTGTCGGTCGACAGGAAAGAGACGCTCTCGCCGTTCTTGCGGATGAGGATATTGGCCAGAATCGGCATGGTGTGCCGACGCTCGACAATACCACTCACGATCTGCAGTGGCCGGAGAAGCGTGTCTCGGGTGGTTTTGACCAGTTGCATAAATATCCCTCAGTTTTTATAAGGTAAAAAATGTTGTCTGTGCAATATTTTGCCAGAAATCACTAGAAAAACCTCAGCCTTTCAGCGTCTGTTCCAACACGTGAAGCTCGTGGTTGCACTCGGCGTTTTTCTGGCGGTCCTGGGCGATCTTGCGTACCGCGTGTAGCACCGTCGTGTGGTCGCGGCCGCCGAACAGTTCGCCGATTTCCGGCAGACTCTTCTGCGTCAGCTCTTTCGCCAGGTACATCGCGATCTGGCGCGGACGGGCGATGTTGGCCGGGCGGCGTTTCGAATACATGTCCGCGACCTTGATGTTGAAGAAGTCAGCGACCGTCTTCTGGATGTTTTCCACCGAAATCTGACGGTTCTGCACCGACAGCAGATCCTTCAGCGCTTCCTTCACCACGTCGATGGTGATCTCTTTGCCGTGGAAGCGGGAGTAGGCCAGGATCTTGCGCAGTGCGCCTTCCAGCTCGCGCACGTTGGAGCGCAGGTGCTTGGCCACGAAGAAGGCGACGTCGTCGTTCAGCACCACGCCTTCCGATTCCGCCTTCTTCATCAGGATCGCCACGCGCATTTCCAGCTCCGGCGGCTCGATCGCCACCGTCAGGCCGGAGTCGAAGCGCGAGATCAGGCGGTCGTCCATGCCGGTGATCTCTTTCGGATAGGTATCCGAAGTGATGATGATCTGTTTCTTCGCAGCGATCAGCGCTTCGAAGGCATAGAAGAACTCTTCCTGCGTGCGGCTCTTGCCGCCGAAGAATTGAATATCGTCGATCAGCAGCATGTCCAGCGAGTGGTAGTAATGCTTGAAGTCGTCGAAGCCCTTGCGCTGATAGGCAGTCACCACGTCGCGCACGTACTGCTCGGCGTGGATGTAGCGGATGCGCGCGCCCGGCTGGTCCTTCATCACCTGGTTGCCGATGGCGTGGATCAGGTGGGTCTTACCGAGGCCGACACCGCCGTAGAAGAACAGCGGGTTGTAGGAGACGCCCGGATTGTTCGCCACCTGGATCGCGGCGGCGCGCGCCAGCTGGTTGGCCTTACCGGTCACGAAGTTCTCGAACGTGAGTTCCGGATTGACGCGGCTCTGCTCGCGGCGCGGATTGTTGGCGATGACGTTGTCCGGCGTGACGACCGGCGTGGCCGGCACGGTGTTGTCGGCGGCGGCATTGATGCCGATTGCGCCCGACGCGGCCATTTCGGCGGTCGAAGTGGTCGGCTGGCGATTGCTGACCGTATCCGGTTTTTTCGGCAGGTTGCGTGGATCGAGCACGAACTGCACCTCCACCGGGCGCTCCCAGAACTCCGAGGCGAGGGCGGTGATGCGGTTGGCGAACTGCGATTTTACCCAGTCGAGCTTGAAGCGGTTGGGCGCCGCAATGCGCAGCTTGCCGTCCTCATAGTCGAGGGCGACCAGTGGTTTGATCCACGCGGTATATTGCTGCGGCGTCAGCTCGAGTTCCAGCTGCGTGGAACAGGCCTGCCAAAAGTTTTCCATACATCGACTTAGTTAAGCGTAACACTCTATTTTAACTGTCTTCTCGGAAGTTATCCACAGGCGCGGCAGGTTTTTTCCACCGAATCTCAACAGCGTGACGCACAGGCGCAACCCTCGGGAGGCCGGCGGCGCCGGCGCTGCAGCGCAACAGCTTTCTTGACAGCTCGACTGAAAATGCTGTCTAATTCAGGGTTCCCCGCCCACACGCATTGCCAACTCAGGCACTCAGCACATGGGCGAACAAGCTTTGCTGAGGCGTGACGCTGGCTTAACAACTGCGAAATGTCATTGGCGTACTGCCGGCTCATTGGAAGCCGGCCCCGATTTTTTTGCATTCTAATTTGCTTTAAGCGAGACCACCATGAAACGTACTTACCAACCTTCCGTCGTCCGTCGCAAGCGTACGCACGGCTTCCGCGCACGTATGGCTACCCGTGGTGGCCGCCAGGTCCTGAACGCACGCCGCGCCAAGGGCCGCAAGCGTCTGGCTGTCTAAGCCCAGGTAACGCCCTGTCGACCGCGCCACAGCAATGACAGGCGAAGGTTCGCACGACTTCGCGCGCGTTCGGCGTATCGTAAAAACGGATGAGTTTTCATCCGTTTTTCGTTTGCGCCCGGCACAAAAAACCGCGCATTTCGTGCTCTATACCCGACCGAACACCCTGCCGCATGCGCGGTTGGGCGTCGTCGCGGCCAAACGTTTCGCCCCGCGCGCGGTCACGCGCAACACCATCAAGCGCGTCACGCGCGAACTGTTCCGCACCATGCCGCTGCCGGCGCTCGACTGCATCGTGCGCCTGGCGCGGCCGGTCAATGCCAAGGACGGCCCGGCCACGAACGCGGCCCTGAAGACGCTGCTGCGCACCGAGCTGGCGCGCCTGTTCGCGTCGCAGGCGCCCCGGCCCCGCAAGCCAGTGCCCGACCCGGCCGCTGGCGCCACCGGTGTGCCGGACCACCCAGGACAGCAGTCATCATGAACCGGCTGCTCGTCTGGCTGTTGCGCGGTTACCAGTTACTGGTGTCCCCGATGCTCGGGCCGAGCTGCCGTTTCTATCCAAGCTGTTCCCAATACGCGATCGAAGCGGTCCAGCTGCATGGCGCCGCGCGCGGCGGCTGGCTGACCGTGCGCCGCGTCTGCCGCTGCCATCCGTGGAATCCTGGCGGCGAGGACCCGGTTCCCCGTCCCAAGGACAAGCATTCCCCAACCGCTTGCGGTTGCAACCATTCCTGAATAAGACCCAATGGAAATCAATAAACGTACCATCCTGTGGATCGTGTTCGCCGTCTCGCTGGTCGTCCTCTGGAACGACTGGATGGTGGCCAACGGTAAGCAGTCGATGTTCTCGGCGCAGCCGCCGGCCAAGGTCGCGACCGCCCCTGCCGCCCAGCCCAAAGTGAACGACCTGCCGGCACCGGCGGCCACGCCCGCCTCCGTGCCGGGCACCGCGCCGGCCGACGGCACCGCCGCCCCGGCGGCGCCGGCGCCGGTCCAGACCAGGGTCATCACCATCACGACCGACGTCTACAAAGCCGACATCGACACCGCCGGCGGCGTGATCCGTCGCCTGGAACTGCTGAAGTACCGCGACAAGGTCGACCCGACCAAGAACCAGCTGCTGTTCCACGTCGATCCGGCCAAGGGCCGCCTCTACCTGGCGCAGACCGGCCTGACCCCGGCTGCGACCGGCGTCCTGCCGAACCACAACACCCCGTTCGTGGCGAAGCCGCTGGTGACCAACGGTAACCAGATCCAGCTGGTGCTGGAAGCGGAGCAGGGCGGCGTGCGCCTGACCAAGACCTTCACCTTCCACCAGGGCGACTACGTGATCGGCGTGCGCCACGACGTCACCAACATCGGCACCGTGCCGGTCGCGCCGTCGCTGTACCTGCAGCTGCAGCACGACGGCAGCAAGCCGGAAGGCGACACCTACTTCAACAGCAGCTACACCGGCCCGACCCTGTACACCCCGGAAGACAAGTACCAGAAGCTGACCTTCGAGAAGATCGCCAAGGGCAGCGACGAGCATTCGAAGAAGGCCACCGACGGCTGGATCGCGATCTCGCAGCACTTCTTCGTCTCGGCCTTCATCCCGCCGGAGAAGCTGCAGCGCGATATCTACACGAAGAGCCTGGGTAACAACCTGTTCGCCATCGGCACCGTGCTGCCGCTGGGTACCGTGGCGCCGGGTGCGACCGTGTCGAACGAGACCCGCCTGTACTCGGGTCCGCAGGAAGAGAAGATCCTGGAAAAAGTCGCCCCGGGCCTGGAACTGGTGCGCGACTACGGCTGGGCGACCATCATCGCCAAGCCGATTTTCTGGACCATGGACCAGCTGCACCAGATGATCGGTAACTGGGGCTGGACCATCGTCGCCTTCACCATCCTGATCAAGCTGCTGTTCTTCCCGCTGTCCGCAGCCGGCTACCGCAGCATGGCCAAGATGAAGACCGTGACGCCGAAGATGCAGGCGATCCGCGAGCGTTATAAAGCCGATCCGGTCAAGATGCAGCAGGCCACCATGGAGCTGTACAAGACCGAGAAGATCAACCCGCTGGGCGGCTGCCTGCCGATCCTGATCCAGATGCCGGTGTTCCTGGCCCTGTACTGGACGCTGCAGGCCGCGGTCGAAATGCGCGGCGCACCGTGGATCCTGTGGATCCACGACCTGACCGCCCCGGACCCGTTCTACGTGCTGCCGGTCCTGTACGCGATCTCGATGTTCGTGACGACCCGCCTGAACCCGCAGCCGGCCGATCCGATGCAGGCCAAGATGATGATGTTCATGCCGCTGGCGTTCTCGGTCATCTTCATCTTCTTCCCGTCCGGCCTGGTGCTGTACTGGGTGGTGAACAACCTGATCTCGATGGCGCAGCAGTATGTGATCACCAAGAAGTATGCGCCGGCGAAGTAAGCCTGTGCTGCCTTGATGAAAAAGCCCGTGTTCGCACGGGCTTTTTTTATTTCGTTAGCTTTAACCCGTCGTTCCCGCGAAGGCGGGAACCCAAGTTCTGCGCACATCCCGACTGCGCAACAAACTTGGGCCCCCGCCTGTGCGGGGGCGACGTTGGTACAATCTCCCACCATGAAACTAGACACCTCCCCCATCGCCGCCATCGCCACCGCCCCCGGCCGCGGCGGCATCGGCGTCGTGCGCGCCTCCGGCAAAGCGCTCGCGCCCCTGATCGACGTCCTGTTCCCGGGCCAGAAGCTGGCGCCGCGCCACGCCACCTACATTCCGTTCAAGGACGCGAACGGCACCGTCATCGACGAAGGCCTGGCCCTGTACTTCAAGGGGCCTCATTCCTATACCGGCGAAGACGTGCTGGAACTGCAGGGCCACGGCGGCCCGGTGGTGCTGCGCATGCTGCTGGCGCGCGTGCTGGAAGCCGGCGCCGAATCCGGCCTGCGCCTGGCCGAGCCGGGCGAGTTCACCCGCCGCGCCTTCCTGAACGACAAGCTCGACCTGGCCCAGGCCGAGGCCGTGGCCGACCTGATCGACGCCTCGACCGAGGCCGCCGCGAAGTCGGCCTCGCAATCGCTGTCGGGCGCCTTCTCGAAGGTCGTGCACGAGCTGGTCGACAAGACCATCAACCTGCGCATGCTGGTCGAAGCCACCCTCGACTTCCCGGAAGAGGAGATCGACTTCCTCGAAAAATCCAACGCGCGCGGCCAGCTGGCCGGCATCGTCAAGGCGCTGGACAATGTGTTCCGCCAGGCGGCGCAGGGTGCGCTGCTGCGCGAAGGCCTGAACGTGGTGCTGGTCGGCCAGCCGAACGTGGGCAAGTCCTCGCTGCTGAACGCGCTGGCCGGTTCCGATGTCGCGATCGTCACCCCGATCGCCGGCACCACGCGCGACAAGGTCAGCGAGACCATCCAGGTCGAAGGCATCCCGCTGAACATCATCGACACGGCCGGCATCCGCGCGCTGGACGAGGGCATCGACGTGGTCGAGCGCATCGGCATCGAGCGCACCTGGGGCGAGGTCGGCAAGGCCGACGTGATCCTGCACCTGCTGGACGCGAACCTCGGCCCGGCCAAGGCCGACGAGGAGATCGTCGCCGCCTTCCCGGAAGGCGTGCCGGTGCTGCGCATCTGGAACAAGATCGACCTGTCGGGCCACAAGTCCTCGGTGGACGTGAGCGCGGACGCGACCCACATCTACCTGTCGGCGCACGAGAAGATCGGCATCGAACTGCTGCGCGCGGAATTGCTGCGCATCGCCGGCTGGCAGCAGACCGGCGAGTCGCTGTACCTGGCGCGCGAACGCCACCTGATCGCCCTGCGCGCCGCGCGCGGGCACCTCGACATGGCGGGCGCCCATGCGGCGCAGGACGACCAGTCGCTCGACCTGTTCGCGGAAGAGCTGCGCCTGGCGCAGGATCAGCTGTCCAGCATTACCGGGCAGTTCACGCCGGATGATTTGCTGGGGGTGATCTTCAGCCGGTTCTGTATTGGTAAATAGCTTGGATCCCCGCCTTCGCGGGGACGACGGTCATTCCAGGTAGGGCTGCAGCAGCTCCGCCACCCAATCCATGAACGCCACCGCCCGCGCCGGCACATGCCGCCGGGTCGGATACACGAAAGCCAGCGGCATCGGCGCCGGCCGGTAATCCGGCAGCATGTCGACCAGCCGGCCGTCCGTGAAATGCTCGCGCAGGCCGGCCTGCGGCACCTGGATCAGCCCCAGCCCGGCCAGGCAGGCGGCTTCGTAGGAGGCGGTGCCGTTCACCGTCAGCGCGCTGCCCACCGGCGCGTAATGCGTATGCTCGCCGTCGAACCATTCCCAGGCCGGGGCGCTGCCGCCCAGCTGCGCATCGTAGTGGACCAGGCGGTGATGGACGAGGTCTTCGAGCCGCTGCGGCGTGCCGTACTGCGCCAGGTAGGCCGGGCTGGCGCAGTTGACCAGGCGGTAGTTGCCGAGCGGCCGCGCGACCAGGCTGGAATCGACGAGCACCCCCGCGCGCAGCACGCAATCGTAGCCTTCGCGGATCAGGTCGACGCGGCGGTCGGCGGTGCCGAGGTCGATCGCCAGCTGCGGGTGCTTCGCCATGAACTCGCCCAGGCGCGGCAGCACCAGCTTGCTGGCCATCGCCACCGACATGTCGACCCGCAGCCGGCCCGTCAGCACGTCGGCGCCGCCGCGGAACATGCCGCGCAGGGCTTCGACTTCGTCCAGCACCTCGCGGCTGCGCGCATGGAAGGCTTCGCCCTCCTGGGTCATCTGGACCCGGCGCGTGGTCCGCTGCAGCAGGCGCGTTCCGAGCTGCTGCTCGAGCTGGCGCACGGCCGCCGAGACGGTCGCGTTGGGCAGGCCGAGCTGGCGGGCGGCGCCGCTGAAGCTCTCGAGTTCGGCCACTTTCAGGAAGACCTGGATCGTATCGAGTTCATTCATGCGTCCATGATTCTTCGTGAATCCTGCAAAGTCAATTCGATTTTCATGCGTTTATTGCGGCAGAATCGAAGAATACACTGGGCTTCTCTTACGAAAGGAGCCCACATGAACACCCCGACCATCTCCCGCATCGCCATCATCACCGGCGGCAGCCGCGGTCTCGGCCGCAGCATGGCCCTGCACCTCGCGCGCGACGGCGCCGACATCATCCTGACCTACCAGCAGAACGCGGATGCAGCCCGGGACACCGTGGCCGCGATCGAGGCGCTGGGTCGCCGGGCAAGCGCGTTCAAGCTGGACGTGGCCGACAGCGGCGCCTTCGCGGGCTTCGCAAACCAGGTCGATGCCACCCTGGCCGACTGGGGCCGCGAGCGCTTCGACATCCTCGTCAACAATGCCGGCAGCGGGCTGCACGTGCCGCTGATGGAACTGACCGAAGAACAGTTCGACGGCATGATCGCGATCCACCTGAAATCGGCCCTGTTCCTGACCCAGGCGCTGGCGCCGCGCCTGAACGACGGCGGGCGCATCCTGAACATCTCCAGCGGCCTGACCCGCTTCACGGTGGCCGGCGCCGGGGCCTATGCGGCGGCCAAGGGCGGCGTCGAGGTGCTGACCCGCTACCTGGCGCGCGAACTGGCCGGGCGCGGGATCTCGGTGAACACACTGGCGCCGGGCGCCATCGCCACCGATTTCAACGGCGGCCGGGTGCGCGACGACGAAACCCTGAACGGCTGGGTCGCCTCGCAGACGGCGCTGGGGCGCGCCGGCCTGGCGGACGATATCGGCGGCGCCGCCGCCAGCCTGCTGGCCGAAGGCAGCGCCTGGATCACCGGGCAGCGCATCGAAGCGTCCGGTGGAATGGGTTTGTAAGCCGATGTGCTACGCTTCGCCCATCTGGACAATTCACGGGCGAGGCAGGGATGGAAAAGGGCGGATGGTCGCGGCGGCGTTTCGGGTTGGCGATGGCGGCCGGCGTGGCGGTAACGGCCGGCGCCCTGCTGGCTTCCTGCGCCAGCCTCACCGGGCCGCGCCGCATCGAGCTGTCGCAGGACAGGCTGCAGGCGGGGCTGGAGCGCCGCTTCCCGCTGCATAACCGCCTGCTCGAGCTGTTCGACGTGCAGCTCACCCGCCCGCAGCTGGCGATCCTGCCGGACAGCGACCGCGTGGCGCTAACGATGGACGTGTCGGTGGCGCCACCCTTCCTGCGCCAGTCCTGGGCCGGCACCATGACCCTGTCCGGGCATTTGTACATCGATGCCACCCGCAGCGGCGTATTCATGGCCGACGCCCACGTCGACCGCTTCGACATCCAGGGCATGGACGGCGGCCGCGCCAGGGATCTCGGGCGCGCCGCCGACGTCCTCATGAACCAGCTGGTGCGCGACGTCGCCATCTACAGCTTCCGCGCGGAAGACCTGCGCTACGCCGGGGCCCGCTTCGTGCCGACCCGGCTCGACACCGTGCCCGGCGCGCTGGTCGTGACCGTCGAACCCGCGCGCTGAACGGCGCCGTCGCAAAACCGATACGCGGGGTGCGCACGATTGAACGGCCCCGTGCACCTGTTGTCTTTACTGCTATCATTTCCCGCAGCTAGAAGTCCGGCATCGTTCGCTTCGATGACTTCGGAGAGTACCGTCACTGTTGCGTCACCAAGACTGTCGTCGGCACGCCATTGCGGAGGTAGCGCAATCGGCGCACACTGGGCACGGCTTCGGAGGCGCATCAGCATGCAATGGACAAGCCGCGCTTGCGCTTTCTCATGCACACGGTGTTCCACTAAAGTAATCTCTGCGATACTGAAGTGCTGCCGGTAAGGGGGTGACCTTGGAAACGATACAGGAAAGTTTTCCGGAGAAGAGCCTGGCCGTCGAGCCGCTCGTCGCCGCGTCGATCGATCGCGGCGCCGCACCGGTGCCGGCACGTCTCAGCCTGCCGCCGAAAGGTTCGTGCTGGTACTGCGAAAAACCCTTGGACAGCGTGCGCCGCTTCTGCGGCAAAACCTGCTCCGACGCGTTCGACGAAGAAGCGGAATTCACCCGCTGACCAGCGCCAGCGCGCGTTCGAAGTCGAAGACCTCGATCGCCGCCGCGACATTGCGGTAGCGTTCCTGGCCCAATTCCCTCGTCAAGCTTGCCGCGGCCTCCTGCACCAGGTCGACCGCGTCGCCGTTGCCGTCTTCCAGCAGGGTGCGCAGGCGCCCCAGGGCGTTGCCGTATTCCCCATCCCGCAGCATGGCCAGCGCCGGCGCCGGCGGGACGCTCTCCACCGCCGCCAGTTCGCCCAGCACCCGCTCGAGCGCGCGCTCCATCCGCGCCAGGTGCGGGGCAGGGTCGCCGCCATGGCGCAGCGCCTGTTCCAGGGCCAACGCTGCCTCGCGCAGCGGCACCGCCTCGATCATTCCGGCCGCTCCTTTCAGGGTATGGGCCAGGCGTTGCGCCAGTTCGACGTCGCCGGCGGCGAGCGCGCCGCGAATGGTGTCGGCCGCTTGCCGGTATTCCTTGCGAAAGCGCACCAGGACACGCGCGAACAGGCCGGCATCGCCCATCAGGCGGGCGGCGCCGTTCGCATAATCGATGGCGGGACGGGAAGGAAGGTGGTCGGGCGGCGGACCGGCGGTACTGGTCATGGCCCGCCGCTTACTTCGTCGTGAACGACCAGGCCTTGCTCACCGCAGTGCCGCCCACGGTGCCGGTGAAGGTCACGTCGTAGGTGGTGTGCGCGGCCAGCGGCGCCAGCGGAACGATGGCCGCCACCGAATCCATGGTCGTGTTCTTGTCCACGCCCGCCACCAGCAGGGCGGTGCTCAGATTGCTGCCGCCGCGCGGACGCACCGTGAAGCTTTGCACGTGGACGGTTTCGGTCAGGTTCGCGTGAACGCTGATCGGGTAGCCGACCTCGTTGCGGTCCGGGACCGGATCAGGCTCCTCGTAATCGCTCATGAAGTTGGCGTCCACCCCGGTCTGGCCGTTCACCGGCCAGGTGGCGATGGTATGACTGGCCAGGCCCGGGGCGTAGCCGCGCGTCGCCGCGAGGTTGGTCGTGAAGTAGATATAGTTGGCCGAAGTCGAGGCCGAGCCGGTGCCCATCTCCCTGAACAGCGGTTCGAACATCACGAAGCGGTGGTAGATCGCCGTGACCAGTTGTTCGGCCAGATAGAAACCGGTGTTGTTGGTGGTCGCGGCGATGATCTCGCCCGAGGCGTAATCGCCCTGCAGCGCATAGCCGGCGGCCTGCACGCGGGCTTCCGGCGTGGCGCCGGTGAAGCCCTGCTTGGTGGAGTCTTCATCGTGGGTCACCTTGCCGTTCAGGCGCTGGTAGTCCGAGTGGGACTGCGCGGCGCGGTCGAGCATGCCGTTCCGCGCCAGCACGCCGACGCCGGCCTGGGTGCGCCGGTAGTTGATCCAGTTGAAGCCATCGGTTGCCACATTGTTCGTCAGGGCCGGCGCAGAGGCGTCCTGCCCTGAAAACCCGGTCGACGTACCGCCGGTGACGCCGTTCGCGCCGCCGCTGTCCGAGCCGCCGCCGCAGGCAGCCAGCGCCAGCGCGGCGATGGAGGCGGCAACGAGGCTCTTCACTGGATACATTTTCATCATCATGTAAGACTCCCAACTCCCGTCAATACCGGATACAAGGGTTCCCATTCTAGGCGAATTCGGCGTTTCATGACGGGCCGGCGCGATAAATCTGTTTTACACGTAAGTCCATGTAAAATAAGCCATTCTTTCCATTTGTCGAGCCGATAATTTGAAGCCTAGCCGCCAGCAGCGCCTCGCGCGCGCCAAGTTCGCCCTGCCCAGTTTCGTGACCCTGTTGTCGATTGCCTGCGGCTTCGGCAGCATCGTCATCTCGGTCGACAACGCGCCGGTGGGCGACCCCGGCGACTACCGCCTGGCCGCGATCCTGCTGGTGCTGGCCGGCGTGTTCGATGCGCTCGACGGCTTCGTGGCGCGCGCCACCAACACCCAGTCGGCCTTCGGCGTGCAGCTCGACTCGATCGCCGACGTGATGAATTTCGGCTGCGCCCCCGGCCTGCTGCTGTACTGCTACGGCTTCGCGCAGATGGGCGCCTCGCATCCGACCCTGGTGCGCATGGGCGGCCTGGCCTGCTTCGTGTTCGTGGCCTGCGGCGCGCTGCGCCTGGCGCGCTTCAACGTCATGGTCGGCCGGACCGACCCGCGCTATTTCGTCGGCATGCCGATCACCGCCGGCGCGGCCTGCGTGGCCTCGGTGGTGGTGGCCTGGCCCGATCCGGCGGCGGGCATCGGCCAGGCCTTCCTGGTGATGCTGCTGATGGTGGCGGTCGGCGCGCTGATGGTGTCGACGATCCGCTTCCCCAGCTCGAAGCAGCCGAAGTCGAAGGCGACCTTCATCGCGCTGGGCGTGTGCGTGGTGCTGCTGGCGTGGCTGCAGACCCGCTTCTTTGCGCTGTTCTTCGTGTTTTATATCGGCGCGACGCTGCTGCTGAACATCGCGTGGCAGGGTGGGTGGCGCGGGATCGCGCCGCCGAAAGTGTACGAAGACTAGCAGGGTGGGCTCTCCGGGCCCACGCGTTGTTACGCAAACTTGTCGAACAGCGCCGCCAGATGAGCGGCGCTTTGTTTTGCCTCGTCCAGATCCGCCGCATTGCCGGTCTGGTTGACGATGCTGGCCGTGAGCAGCTGCACGAAGGAGCGGTCGAGCGCCTTGCGCGCCGCCGCCATCTGCTGGGCCACGGCGTCGCAGTCGGCAGGCGCATCGGCCAGCGCCACCAGCTTCTGGATGCCGCGCAGCTGGCCTTCGACCCGCGCCAGGCGGTTCAGCAAATCCTTCTTCTGCTGCGCGCTGAGGGCGCGGCCTTCGACGATCTTCAGGGGCTCGGCCATGATGGGCTGTTCAGGCGACTTCGTGGCCGCGCGCCGCGCGCAGGATCGCGAACCAGTCGGTGCGCGACAGCTTGAAGGAGGTGCCGGCCACCGCCACCGCGATCGCCTCGATGCGGCCGCTGCCGGTCAGCGGGACCGGGCGCGAGGGCAGTTGCATGATCCAGGCGAAGATCACGCTGGCGAAGGGCTGGCGCAGGCGGTCGGCGATTTCCTTGACCACCAGGCGCAGGTTCTCGGCGTTCGCTTCGTTCGAGGTGAACAGGCGGCCGCCGGCCAGCGGCGACCAGATCATCGGCGCGATGCCCAGGTCCTGCAGGCCGTCGAAGGTCTCGTCGAACATCGGCGCCACGTGCAGCGGCGAGAACTCGACCTGGTTGGTGGCCAGTTCGACGCGGCGGTTCAGTACTTCGAACTGGTGGCGGCTGAAGTTCGACACGCCCACGTGCAGCACCTTGCCGGCCTGCTTGAGGCGGGTGAAGGCTTCGGCGATCTCGTCGAAATCCATCAGCGGATCCGGGCGGTGGATCAGCAGCAGGTCGAGGCGATCGGTATGCAGCTGGCGCAGCGACTCCTCGGCCGAGGCGACGATGTGGCCGGCCGTCGTGTCGTAGTGCTGGATCGTGTGTTCGGGGCGTTTTTTGGACAGCAGCTTGATGCCGCATTTGCTCACCAGCTGGATCCGGTCGCGCAGCGAGGGCTGGGCGCGCAGGGCTTCGCCGAACAGGCCTTCGACGCCGTAGTTGCCGTAGATGTCGGCGTGGTCGAAGGAAGTCACGCCCATCGCGACGCACTGCTCGATCAGGGCGATGCGCTGCTCGACCGTCATGTTCCACTCGACCATGCGCCACATGCCGGCGACGATGCGGGACAGTTCGAGTCCGTTCGCGCGGGTGACGATGCGGGGGCAGTGCAGGTCGCGGGGGAGGGCGTGGGTCATTGCTGTTCTTCCAAAAAAGCTAGTTGGTCCATTATAGCCAAAGCAATCTCGCCGGATTACGTAGCCCAGAAACGTCATTCCCGCGGAAGCGGGAATCCATGCTGAGGCGAACCAGGATGCTCAGTATGGATTCCCGCGTCCGCGGGAATGACGGTAATCCTTCAGATGCGGGTGCTTACTTCATCCAGAGCCGCATCGAGTCCCATGCGCGGCCAATGATGGTCGCTTCCGACACTTCTTCCAGCGACACCACCGGCAGCGCCAGCAGCGGCTTCCCGTCGACCATCATCTTCAGGGTGCCGACGCGGCCGTTCAGGGCCAGCGGGGCGACCAGCGGGTCCTTGCGTTCCAGGACCGGCTTCATCTTCTGCGCCACGCCCTTCGGCACGGTCACCAGCACGTCGCTGGTGAAGCCGATCTTCACGTTCGACTTCGAGCCCTTCCACACTTCCGGGGTGGCGATCGCCTGGCCCTTCGAGTACAGCTTGACGGTGTCGAAGTTCTGGAAGCCCCAGTTCAGCAGCTTCTGGCTCTCGGCGGTGCGGCTGCCGTCCGAGTTGGCGCCGGACAGCACCGAGATCAGGCGGCGCTCGCCGGACGTGCCGTTCGGACGGTGCGCCGAAGCGATCATCGAAAAGCCCGAGGCTTCGGTGTGGCCGGTCTTCATGCCGTCGACGGTCGGGTCCAGCCACAGCAGGCGGTTGCGGTTCTGCTGCTTGATCTTGTTATAGGTGAATTCCTTGACCGAGTCGATCTTGTAGAACTCGGGGAAATCCTTGATCACGTGCGAGGCCAGGATCGACAGGTCGCGCGCGGTCGAGAAGTTGTCCGGGCTGGGCAGGCCGTGCGGATTGGCGAAGCGGGTGTTCTTCATGCCCATGCGCTGGGCCTGCTCGTTCATCAGGTGCACGAAGGTGCCTTCGTCGCCGGCGACCGCTTCGGCCAGCGCCACGGCGGCGTCGTTGCCCGACTGGACCATCAGGCCGTACAGCAGGTCGTTGATCGAGACCGGGGTGGCCGGGTCGATGAACATCTTCGAGCTGCTGCCGTCGACCTTCCAGGCGCGTACCGACACGTTGACCTTCTGGTCCAGCGCGATCTTCTTGTCGCGGAGGGCGCCGAAGACCACGTAGGCGGTCATGACCTTGGTGAGCGAAGCCGGCTCGATGCGGGTGTCGGCATCCTGGGAAGCGATGATCTGGCCGCTGGTGGCATCCAGCAGCGTCCAGGAACGGGCGGCGATTTGCGGGGGCGGCACTTGCTGCGCATTGGCGGCCGACATCAGGAGGGCGCTGGCGGCCAGGGCCGCGATTAACTTTTTCATGGGAGGCAAGAGAGAATCAGAGGGACGATGACGCTTAAGCAATGCCCGTAAGCATTGCCTAGAAAAAAGACAGACCATTATAGGCCAGTGATCGCCTCAAATGTCACGCCGCCACATTTGCGCGACAAGATTTTTAATGTGAACGAGCTTGCGGTGGAAGAAATGGTCGGCGCCGGGAATCACGGTGACGGGGATGTCGAGCGGGCGCGCCCAGTCGAATACCTGTTGCAGCGTGATCGTATCGTCAAGTTCGCCGTGGATCAGGATGGTGTCGGCCGGCACCGGCGGCATCGGCCACTTGCCGGCCGCGGTCCCGACCAGCACCAGGCGCTCGGCCGGGCGGCCCTGTGCTTCCAGGCGCTGCTGCAACTGGGCCTGGACGAAGGTGCCGAACGAGAAGCCGGTCAGGGTGAAAGGCAGGCCAGGATATTCCGTGGTCATGTGATCGAGCATGATCTCCATGTCGTCCACTTCGCCGCGGCCGTCGTCATACGTGCCCTCGGACTCGCCGACGCCGCGGAAGTTGAAGCGGGCCGTCACATAGCCCATGCCGACGAAGGCGCGCGCCAGCGTCTGCGCGACCTTGTTTTCCATCGTGCCGCCGTACAGCGGGTGCGGGTGGGCCACCAGGGCGATGCCGCGTGGAGCCACTTCCGGCTCGTCCAGCAGGCACTCCATCTTGCCGGCGCGGCCGGTCAGGTAAAACTTTTGCGAATGCTTGTTCATTGATTGCTGCGGAATTCAGATTTTCAGGCGCTCGACCACTTCACCCTTGATCAGGTGACGGTCGATGATCTCGTCGATGTCGGAGGTGTCGACATAGGTGTACCAGGTGCCCTGCGGGTAGACCACGACCACCGGGCCTTCTTCGCAGCGGTCCAGGCAGCCGGACTGGTTGATGCGCACCTTGCCGGGGCCGTTCAGGCCGAGTTCCTTGATGCGTTTCTTGGCGTGCTTCTGGGCGGTTTCGGCGCCGTGCTTGCCGCAGCTGGGGCGGCAGCCTTCGCCTTCGCGCACGTTCATGCAGAAGAACACGTGGTGCTCATAAAAGGGTTTATCGTCGCTCATGTCGTTCTCGGATGGGCTGGGGTTGACCGCTATGATACGCGCTTATCACTGGCGGTTCAGGCGGTGCGAGGGCAGCAGCAGGAACCAGAGCGCGAAAAAGGGCCAGGCCATGCCCAGGAACTGGGCCGCGCCGTTGAAGTTCAAGAATTTACCCTGCTGCCAGGCCTGCAGGGTGGCGACGAAATACGGATTCGCCGGAATCGTGTTCACGACGATCAGCGCCAGCACCAGGGTCACCACCGCCAGGCGGCGCTGCGCGACCTGGGGCGCGAAGGCCAGGCCGGCCAGCATGATCAGGCCGATCAGGAAGCCGCCCTGGGCGCCGGGCGTGATCCAGGTGAGGGCATTATCCGGTGAGAAGAACAGCGAACTGGCGAGGGTCTTGACCAGCAGGCCCGTGCCGACCAGGGCCAGCATCAGCCAGATCCGCGGCGCGGTACGGCGGGCCAGACACAGGAGGGTGAGGGCGGCGCCGGTCATGCCGCACGCCGTGATCACGATCTCCGACAGCCAGTACTGCTCGACCGTCATGCCGGCGCTGCCGCGGATCAGGGTCACCAGGTCGATGTCGGTGTCGAGCCATTCGGACAGCCATTCCGACAGCAGCGGCAGGACCTGGCCATTGCCGAACAGGTAACCCTGCGGATAGACCTGGGCCAGCGGCCACAGGGCGGCCAGCACCAGGCCCTGGCTGGCGTGCGCGGCGAACCAGCGATGGCGCAGGCGTTGCAGGCGGCTCTGGTCGAGCAGCAGCGGGGCGAAGAACATCCCGAATACCGCCCCGGCCAGGCAGCCGCCGGCATTCGTCAGCAGGTCGAGGTTCGAAGGCACCCGGCTGGGCAGGTAGTTCTGCACCACCTCCATGGTGCCCGACACCAGCAGCCCGCACAGGGCCGCGACCACCACCGCCCATACGCCACGCAGCTTCGGATGCAGGGCCAGCACCAGCAGCACGCCGAGCGGCATGTAGCCGACGATGTTGACCATCACGTCGAAGCCGGTCCAGTAGCGTTGCGGCTGCAGGTTCAGGAAGGCGAACGGCGACAGCCCGCTGCTGCGCCAGCCGGAAAACGGAAACCAGCTCGCGTAGACGATCAGCAGCAGGTAGGCCAGCAGGGCGGCGCGCGCAACCGGGGATGCGCGCGGCCTCGCCTCGACTTCCAGGTCGGTCATCTGCGATTCAGGTCGAGGGTGCGGAGCCAGGCCACGATGTCGGCGGCGATGGCGTCGGCGCTGGCGGCCAGCGCGCGCGCGCCGCCGGCCGCGTCCGCGCTGTTGGCGGCGGTGCTGCGGGCGAAGCTGCGCTGGTCGACCAGCACGTGGCCGCGGAACACCGAGGCGCGCAGCGCCACCTGGCCTTCGCTCTGCGCCGCGCTGCGGAAGTCGTGGACGAATTCGTCGACGTCCACGCGCAGGATCGGGATGCCGTTCGACGCGTCGGTTTCCGACAGCACCTTGGTGCCGGACTGCGCGATCCGGGTCTTGAGGCGCTGGGTCATCATCTGCAGCGGGTTCGCGGTCCAGCGGCTGTTGGCATAGGAGCGCGCCTGCAGGGCGTCGGCATAGCTCAGGCGGTAGAACATGCGTTCGTTGTCGAGGGCGCTCGAACCGGTGACGTCGGTGACGACGATCGCGGCCAGCGGATCCTGCACGGGTTGCGCGGCCTGCGCGGCGGCCAGAGGGGCGGCCGGGCCGAAGTCGAACTGGGTGGTCGGCTCGCCCTTCTGCGAGGCGCAGCCGGCCAGCAGGAGACCGGCGGCGGCCAGGACGGCGATGAGGCGGTGCGTTTTCAAGGTCACGGTTTCCTCATGATTCATTTGGTCGGAGGGACGAAGCCGGGCTCGCCGGGCCCGGGTTGGGCCTTGGCCGCGCCGAACAGGATGCTCTGCGGCCGGTCGCCGATATTCGTCACGGTGCGGCGCACGGCGCGCAGCGAGATGCGCGCCTCGTCGGTCATGTCGGTCAGGTGCGGCAGGGTGCGCATCTCGAGGTCGGAGGTCACGCCTTCGAGCGAAGCGATGGCGCCGGCGGCGCGGTCGATCGGCCCGCCCGGGGCCTGCAGGCTGGTGGCGAGGCGATCGTAATTACGCACGGCGCTGGTGGCGCTGGTCGACAGCTGGTTCACCGAGGTCATGGTGCGATCCAGCTTGTCGGTCAGCGCCGGCATGCGCGCCAGGGTCGGCTGCAGCTGTTTCGGGATTTCCGCGTAGGCCTCGGCGGCCTTGCTGATGTTGTCGACGGCGTGCGTGATCTTGTCGGCGTTTTCCTGGCTGACGATGTTGTTCAGGCTGTTCGTGATCTGCTCGGTCTTCTCGAGGATGGACAGGCCGCGCTTTTCCAGCTGGTCCAGCAGGCCGGGGCGCAGCGGGATGCGCGCCACGTGGCCCTTGTCGCTTTTCAGCAGCGGCGAGCCGGTGCGGTCGTCGTCCAGCTGGATGAAGGCGATGCCGGTCACGCCCTGGTAGCCGAGCGAGGCGAAGGTGGTGGTGGTGACCGGCGCGCCTTCCTCGATCGACAGCTTGATCAGGATCTGGCCGGTCACGCGCGGGTCGAACACGATGTCGTCGACGCGCCCGACCTCCAGGCCGCGGTAGCGCACCGTGGCTTGCGGATTCAGGCCGGGAATGGTCTGGGTGGTGACGATCTCGTAGGGATGCATCTGGGTGCGGTCGCGATTGAGCCACAGGCCGACCAGGATGGCCGCCACCAGCAGCGCGACCGTGAAGAAACCCGTCATCAGGGCATACGATCTGTTTTCCATGTCAGTCTTCCGATTCCTTTCCTGCGTAGCGTTCTTCCAGCACTTCGAGCGCGCGCTGGCCGCGCGGGCCGAGGAAAAATTGTTTGATGAAGGGATGCTGCACGCGCAGCACGTCGCAGGCGGGGCCGACCGCGAGCACGTGCTTCTCGGCCAGCACCGCGATGCGCGAGGACAGCGCGAACAGCGTGTCCAGGTCGTGCGTGACCATCACCACGGTCAGGCGCAGCTCGTTGTGCAGGGTCTGGATCAGCTCCACGAAAGTGTCCGACAGGTCGGGATCCAGGCCGGCGGTGGGCTCATCCAGGAACAATAGCTGGGGTTCGAGCGCGAGGGCGCGCGCCAGGGCCGCACGCTTGATCATCCCGCCGGACAGGTCGGAGGGCATCTTGTTGGCATCGCCCGGACCGAGGCCCACCATGTTCATCTTCAGCAGCACCGCGTCCCGGATGACATCCTCGGGCAGGGCGCGCAGCTCGCGCAGCGGCAGGGCGATGTTGTCGAACACCGTCAGCGCCGAATACAGGGCGCCCTGCTGGAACAGCATGCCCCAGTGGTTGCGCATGCGCTGCAGCTGTTCCGGGCTGGCGCTGCTGACGTCCTCGCCGAACACCGTCACCGAACCGCTCGATGGATGTTCCAGGCCCAGCATCTGGCGCAGCAGCACGGTCTTGCCGGTGCCGGAACCGCCGACGATGGACAGGATCTCGCCCGCGTAAATATCGAGGTTCAGGTCCTGGTGCACCACGGTGCGCCCGAAACGGGTCCAGAGGTTGCGGATCCGGACCACCGGCGGTCCGACTTCTTCGTCCGGCTTGAGGTTCAGGGGTTTGCTTGTCGGGGCGGCCATCAGTCGAACCCCACGCCGGAAAAGACGATCGCGAACACGGCGTTGGCCATGATGACGACGGTGATCGCGGTGACCACCGAGGTCGTGGTGAGGCGCCCCAGACTTTCGGTGTTCGGCTTGATGCGCAGGCCGAAGTGGCAGGCGGTCAGGGCGATCAGCATGCCGAACACGATGCCCTTGCCGAGGCCGATCATGTAGTTCACGATCGGCACCGCCGACGGCAGCTTCTGGATGAAGTAGCGCAGCGACAGGTGCAGTTCGACCTTGGCCGCCAGCATGCCGCCCAGCAGGGCCATGGCGTCGGTCCACACCACCAGCAGCGGCATCGCGATCGCCAGCGCGATCACCTTCGGCATGATCAGGCGGAAGCCGTGCGAGATGCCCATCACCAGCATCGCATCGAGCTCCTCGGTCACCCGCATCACCCCCAGCTGGGCCGTGATCGACGAGCCGGAGCGGCCGGCCACCAGGATCGCCGCCAGCAGCGGGCCGAGTTCGCGGATGACCGCCATGCCGAGGATGTTGACCAGGAAGATATCGCCGCCGAACATGCGCAGCTGCTGCGCCGACAGATAGGAGAGCACGATCCCGATCAGGAAACCCACCAGGGCCGTGATGCCCAACGCCTGGAAGCCGGAGTGGTAGATATTGGCCGAGATTTCCTTCCACGGCCCCGCCATCGGATTGCGGATGAAGCGGCCGACATCCTGCACCACCTGGCCGATCAGGACCACCACGCTCTTCATGTGCTCGAAGAAGGACAGCACGCCCGAGCCCAGCTTGATCACCCAGTTCAGGGGGCTGGAACGCACGCGCGGCAACTCGATGTGGCCGGCCTGCTCGAGGCGCACGAACAGCTCTTCCTGTTTGGGGTCGAGCTTCAGCTGGCTGGGGCGCCGCTTGCCCCAGGCGCTCCAGAACATCTGGGCGCCGATGTGGTCGAGGCTCGCCACTTCCGACAGGTCCCAGGCCAGCGAAGGTTTGCCGGCCAGTCCCGCCAGGGTCTGGTTGATGCTCTTGAGCGCCCCGCGCCTGGCCAGCGCATGCACCTGCCATACGCCGCGCGCCACCACGGATTGCTCCGCGCCGGTTGCTCCCTGGCTGGGATGTTCGATAGTTAATGTTGGCGCATTTTCAATCCGCATTACGGCAGTGTAAAAGAGAATCGCGGTAGCTGCCACACGCCTCTACCGTAGCATGGCGATGCATCGCTGTTATGCGGCCAGGTGACGCACCTGGCGCTCGGGCGCGGCCGGCTTCTGCTCGCCTTTGGATTTGTTGGCCGCCTTGTCGACGTTGCCTGCATAGTCGCTGGCCAGCAGCGCCTTCGCCGCCTCCTCGGACATTCCCTGCAGCTGCAGCCATTCCTGCACCAGTTTCGCCAGGCGGTCGAGGGCGATGCGGTGCGTGGCGTCGGTGCGGGTGTACATCCAGTCGCTGAATGCCATGAAGTGCGCGAACGGCGCGTCGCCCATCAAGGTCTTGACGGTATGCGCGAAGCGGCCGGAGTTGGCCACCAGGTCCCAGTAGCGGGCGAAGCGCACCAGCCGCTGCATGGTGGCGAAGTCGATGCGGTCGGTAGCCAGCACGGTATAGGGCGGATAGGGGTCGAACACCATCTTGAACGGCTCGGTGTGGCGGATGATCGGCGTGCCGCGCAGGCGTTTCAGGATGCCGAACTGGATCTCGTGCGGCCCGAGCGCCACCAGCTTGTCGAAGCCGCGCGCGAAGCTGTCGACGTCTTCGCCGGGCAGGCCGGCGATCAGGTCGACGTGCAGGTGGGCGTGCGAGTGCTCGTTCAGCCAGCGGATATTGTCCGCGGCCTTGTCGTTGTCCTGGCGCCGGCTCACCAATGCCTGCACTTCGGGATTGAAGCTCTGGATGCCGATCTCGAACTGCAGGGCGCCCGGCGGGAATTGCGTAATAGTGGCCTTCAGCGCTTCCGGCAGGTGGTCGGGGACCAGCTCGAAGTGGGCATACACCGGGTCGTCCGGGTTCGCCGCCAGCTTATCGAGGAAGAACTGCATGATGCGCTGGCTGGTCTTGACGTTCAGGTTGAAGGTGCGGTCGACGAACTTGAACAGGCGCGCGCCGCGCTGGTACAGGTCCTCCATCTCGGCCAGGAAGGCATCGAGGCCGAAGGGCCAGGCGGTCTTGTCCAGCGAGGACAGGCAGAATTCGCACTTGAAGGGGCAGCCGCGCGAGGCTTCCACGTAGATGGTGCGGTGGGCGATGTCCTCGTCGCTATATAAAGAGTAGGGCAGCGCGATCTCGGCCATCGGCGGCTGGACGCCGGCGTGGACCTTCATCAGCGGCTTGGGACCGTGCAGGATCTCGCCGCACAGCCTGGGGAAGGTGAGGTCGCCCCAGCCCGTGACGACGTAGTCGGCCAGGCGGACGATTTCCTGCTTGTCCGTCTCGTACGAGACTTCCGGGCCGCCCAGCACCACCGTCACCTCGGGGGCGACGCGCTTGAGCATGGCGACGACCCTGGCGGTTTCCTCGACGTTCCATATATAGACACCGAAGCCGACGATGCGCGGCTGGCGTGCCAGCAGGCGTTCGACCACCTCGGTCGTCTTCGCGCCGATGACGAATTCCATCAGCGCCGTCTGTTCCTGCAAGGCCCCCATATTGGCCAGCAGGTAGCGCAGGCCCAGCGAAGCGTGGGCATAGCGGGCGTTGAGGGTGGAGAGCAGGATGGTCATGGCTGGGGACGGAAAATCGGAGACGGCAAAGGGTGCATTGTACCGGTCCGGCGCCCCGGCTGCGGTGGGGAGTTCGCGTGCGGGCCTTGCGGCGCTTCGGCGGCTTTGATATGATTCGCTCCCTCGTTGAAAACGATCGCCGATTCAAGCTGTACGGCAGTTTTTGCGAGCTGTGCCTGAACGGCACGGTGTGGAAAAAGAAGTTGACGATGAGCTCGAAACACTGCATAATCTCGCTTCTCTGCTGCTGACGAACACAACGATTCGCAAGCGCAGCAAGGCAGTACCGAATACCGATCTTTAACAATCAACAGTCGATAAGTGTGGGCGTTTGATGAAGTGCCAGTATCGTTTCGGCGATACTGAATGCTTAAATTATCAAATGTTCACAAAAAGTATAACGTTGCTCAGCAATGAGTGACGGTCAGTATTTTGAGTGAGCGACCCTTGAGCAATCAAGGTGGCAGCAATGCCAAAAACAGAGATTAAACTGAAGAGTTTGATCCTGGCTCAGATTGAACGCTGGCGGCATGCTTTACACATGCAA